>Ga0172379_10000002_pt1 | contig 753569 bp, 784 predicted proteins | sample GrowelOW334metaG_FD_119756 | JGI IMG/M metagenome (GOLD analysis project Ga0172379, IMG submission 119756) | Groundwater microbial communities from an aquifer near a municipal landfill in Southern Ontario, Canada - Groundwater well OW334 metaG | ecosystem: Environmental > Aquatic > Deep...
CTAGTATATTTTTAAAGTTTAGTTGTAACCTACTAGCAGGAAAACTAAACTTTGATTGAATCGTCTTAAAAAATTATGGATCAACCAACACCATAATCTTAGCAACCTGACTGTTGTACTTATTTTAAGGATTCCGTCAGATGGAGATTACCTTAAAATACCCTTATGCGGCGTATGCAAGAGTATATCCGTTGCCGAATACACCCAATGCGCGTGCTTGCATTTGGGATGCAAAACTTTTTAAGTTAGCATATTTTTTGAAACCATGTTTTACGAATAAGGTTTCCTGTTCGGCTTGCAGTTTTTAAAGTGCCGGTCCGTCGAATCTGTACGTCCCCGTGCGTATATAATACCAAATTTATGCTCAAAAAGCAAATAATTGAGGTTAAACCTTACCTCTTAGATCTTGTTCAATTTTTCTTAGCTGATCCTTCTCTTTAATAATCCTACGCTTATCAAATTCTTTCTTGGATTTGCCTAAACCAAGCTCAACTTTGATCATATTATTCTTTTCGTAAAGGGAAACAGGCACTAAAGCCACCCCTTTTCCGGAAAGCTTACCAATTAGGCTCACAATCTGATCATGATGTAATAATAATCTTCTGGATTTTATAGGATCATAATTTTTAATAGGAGCGTTTTGATAAGCAGGAATATTGACATTCATTAAAAATACCTCTCCACTGATGATCTTTGCATGTGATTGACCCAAATCTGCCCTACCAGCTCTAATAGATTTAACTTCAGGACCAGTTAATTGAATCCCTGCTTCCAGAGATTCTAAAATATGGTAATTATGCAAGCCCTTTTTGTTTAGGATTTTCATAAACTTGTAGGTTCATTTTAAATCCATGGAGTAAATTTTACTACCATCCAGTAGATAGACCTTTTTCTTAGCTTCATCAACTACCAAATCTATAAAAGCGCTGAATTTATCCGAGGTGTATTGAGACATGTAATTTCCCTTTTTATCCATTACCACCAACCTATTGTTTCCTTTATCCAATACATACAAATTTTCTGTGTCAGATGACACAAAAAAGCTGGAAATTTCTTTGATTGGTTTATCCAAATTAGCATAAGAGAAAAAATCTACTACACCTTGAGTAAATTTTTCTATCTCTACTTTATTTTTCAAAACCCAAACAGATGAATCAATTTCTAATTTCAATGCTTCGCCTACACTTGGTTTACCTTTAAAATATTCCCGTTTATCAGAATAACCTGCTTCTGTTGGCAGGTATTTCCAGATCTGCGCAGAAGGGGAAGAAGAATTTCCTTTATCAAAAAGGTAGACATTTCCTCCAAAAGCATACAGATCTGCAATCTGCCCCCAACCGGTATCAGGTTTAACAGCGACTGTTGTCTTACCACCTGAATCTATTTTTAACACGCCTTTATCCGCAGAAAATACAAAAGCCGTTTGCCCATTTAATGAAGCAAAGCTCGCATTCCCGATTTTATCTGATCCTGCTAAAGCTTCCTGAGATTTAGAATTTAAATTAATTTTCACCAAGGAATTATTTCTATTGTCCAAAAGAAGTAAATTACCGGCGGATTGAGACATTTCCTTAGTGGTGAAATCTTTCTTAATTAGGCTCAAATCCAGCCAAACAGGAAATTCTCCAACTAAATTGTTTTTAGAAATTTCCGGGAAACTTATATCCAGTTTATTTTTCAGCTCTTTTGCTTCCCTGTTTTCAGGATCAATTTTTAAAAGAGTGTCCAGGGCATTTTTGGCATTATTTAGACTACTGACAGCCTCTGCGGTGTTTGAATCTTTAAGAGTCTGCGCCCTGTTAATTTCATTTGTAGATGTCTGTAAATAACCGCTGATTTGTTTTCCTTTTTCAGCATTTTTTTGGTTATTAAAACTCGCGATTGCACTCACAATCACAACTATTAATATGGCAAATCCAATTATGGCAAAGCCCCTTTTAGACCTTGGCATCAACCTTGAAAAACCTTTTCTGATACCCCGTCCGATTTTTTGCAAAAAAGCCTTGGTTTTTACTCCGCTTTCTGACGCTAAAACTGGCTGATATTGTATTTCTGTTCTTTCTACTAATTCTTCTTTAGGAATAATCTTTTCTTTTTCTACAACGATTGCAGCCACAGGATAATTTTCTGCTTCAGGTAACTTACTGGCAACCTCGTCTTCTAAATTTTCAATTGGGTATTTTTCCAAGGACATTAAATCATCCTGCAGAATCTTATCCAATGTTTTAGTACACATGATGATTCTGTCTCCTTCCTTGATAATCCCAGAGATTACCTGTCCGTCAGAAAGTGAGCATAAATCAGTCCTCTTTCCGTTTCTAACAAGGAATGATTCCAGGTTTCCGGGTTGCCCCATTAGATAAAAAAAAGTATCAGTTGATTCTTCCTGGGTGGCGGAAATTAATATATTTAATTCCAAAGAGTCTTTTAGAGCGTCTTTTATGCCATGGCAAACTTCTATGACCCTGTCAGTAATTGTAAGAGATGAGGCATAGAACGCACTTTCAGCATCAGACAAAGCTGCCCTGGTACGGGTAAAAGCATCATCAAGGCTTGCTGAAATAATAATAAATAAATAAAACTTTTGCTCTGGTTGTCGTGAAACCAAAGCGATGGCTGCATCAGTATCCGAATTTAAGCCAATAATTTTGGCTGTTTTTAGCATAAACTACCTCATTTTTTCCGGGCAGTATAAATATTATCCAAACAAAAAACCAATAAACAAAATAATTATCCCTAAAGCGACCCCTGCATGGATTATAGCAAATGCGCGCAAGTATGGCGCAACCTCAGTAATAAGCGTATCAGTCATTAAATTAACCTGTCTTATCACGATTAAACTAAACACAAAATAAAGCAGGCTCAGTATAACTAAAGCACCGCGCACAATAAACCATATTGTTTCCATAGAAACTGCTGGATTAAAAAAATTACTTTCAAGGGGCATTGTGACCTCCTATGGGTTCAACCAATTCACGTAAATCCTGTATCCGTTCTGCCACAAAATCAGGACCGGGTACTGAAATAAAAGAAATATCCTGTTTATCTGCTGCGGTTTCTATCACTACATCTCCAAAATTAAAAAGGGATCCGAAAATACCTGCCACTTTTGTCTTAACACTCTGCACATCCTCAAGCATCGCTTCAGTTGAAGTTTTAGAAAGGAGGGAGCTCATAGTAACATCAGTCAAATGAATGTTAGTCACAATATAAATATTAAAGTACCAATACAAATATCTTTCCAGGATATAAGCCATCATCAGCATGTACCAAAGAATCACAACCGCCATTACAATATCACCTGGAATTTGAGGTAATAACCCCACAAAAATACTATCAATCGAAGAAAAGATAAAAGGAAAAAGTAATCCCAAGAAAGCAATTACCACCCAGGAAAGATTTGTAAACCAGTGTTGACGCAGTAGTAATTCAATATGTTCATCAACCTCTTGTTGCCCCAACTTAATATTTTCAGGATTATCAAAGAGTGCCGGAAATAATTTGAAGCTCATGAGGGAATAATATCACAAATTATCTCTTCTCGATATTAAATAGTGGACCGACTATTGCAATATTTGCCGGTGCCCGAACATTAAAGTAATCTTTAAAAACTTTTCCATCGAAAGTTTTTGACCCAGCATCTCCGGAAAGAGTAATCGAGGTTGTTCTTCCTGAACCAAAATCAAAATTTGTAGAGATACTATCAATTCTATTAAACGGCGTCGCTCCCTTACTACGCAGCTCACTTTTAACTTTTTCAGCATCCCAGGAATCCCAATCAGTGGTATAGGCCGAGAGTATCGCTACATTAACAATATCTGCCACTTCATCTGATTTGAGCCAGGCAGATTTATTATATTGTGGTCTCCAACCTTGGGCATTATAAAAACAAGGAGAATCTCTGTCGTAAGCTTTACTAAACAAGTCCGCGAGGCTGTTAATATCACCATTTACATCTTTTAAGTTTTTAGTCCAAGAGGTGCTACCTCCAAAAACCTCAGATGAAGGATGGGTATAGCCTCCATCTGTTGAAGAAAACCAAGCTTTAATAGGATTACCACCAACAACCATGGCTTTTTTGGAAGTTTCATTCACCGCCTGTTCCCAAGCCCCACCTTTAGGATCAGTCTTAAACACCTGACAATCCTGGCTGGCACAAATAGAACCACTACCTTTATTGGTATAAGCCAGCGCATACGATCTGGCGGCAATTGCCTGGGCTTTTAATGATTCTATTGGCCATGACCCAGGCACCTCATAAATGCGTTTGGCATAATCATCCAAACTACCACTCCAATGAATGTTCGCATTACTATCATCCACTCTGATAGTGACATCAAATTCCTGATATCCATCAAAATTATAATAAGCCTTCAAAATTTGATCATAGCTTTGACCGGCATTTGCCCGACCGTATGCCCCAAATTGACTCATCCCAACACGGTGTGGAATTCCGAATGTATAAAAAGCGAAAGCAGGCGAAAACCCTGGATCAATATTGCGATCATCTGAACAAGCCATTGAAATACCGGCTGATCTGGATAAATGTAAGCTACCGATTCTTGCTGCAATTATTTCCTGCTGACGGGCGGTCAGTGAGGCAATTTGTTTGGTTAAGTTGGTCTGGTAATCTTTAGCCTTTTTAACTTCCCCTCCAATAAAAGCGGCATTTTTATCAACCTCTACCTGCATAGAAGCTAAAGCTTTTTTATCTTTTTCCAGTTTGTCTTTTTGAGTAATTAAATCCAACATATCAGCAGTGACTTGTGAAATAACACTCTGGTCTTCTCGTGTGGCTGCCTGACGGTAAGAAAGCTCGCGCAGTAAATCTCCGGAAGCAGCACTGGTAAAAATCACTGTAAAAGGAGAGGCCATATAAGAACGGATGTAATAAGACCTCACCCTTTGAGAAAGTAAGGATTGTTGAACAACCAACTTATCAGTACGAATCGAAATATCTTTTTCTTTCTGAATAATATTGGCAGATAAGACTGCCAGCTTATTTTGAATTTGAGCAAGTTGAATTTTTAAAGCACTCAGTTGTCCTTCCAATGGTTTAGTGGCTGTAACAGACATTTCTCTGGCTTTGGATAATTCATCAATTTGTGCTTGTAAATCAGAAACCTCATCAGCAAAGGCAGGGTTTAGGGTGTAGGTTATAGTGAGTAGGGAAAAAAATAATATAACTAGGAACAGGAAAATCTTTTTCATGGAATGAAGTCATTATACCTTAAAGATAGTTGGCTCGTCTTGCAAACAAAATAGGTTATTGTTAATCTAAAGGTAATGTCCTTCTTATTAAAAACCATTACTTTAGTATTTTTTTCCCTAATTTTTCTTTACTCTTTTCAGCCTGTTTTTGCTGAAGCAGCTCCAGGAGGAGCAGGTCAACCTTGTCGCTATGAAGGTTCTGATGGCATTTTTACTGCGCTAGGTTGTGTGCCTGTTGAACCCTCAAAGTTTATTATGGCTGTCTCCCGACTGCTAGCCGGAGCTGGCGGGGGAGTTGCCTTACTATTGATGATTGCAGGGGCTTTTCGGATGATAACTTCCGGTGGTAATCCCGATGCAGTCAAAGCCGGATCAGAACAGTTTACTTCCGCCTTAATCGGCTTACTGTTCATTATTTTTGCTACACTGTTATTAAAGGTTATCGGGGTAGATATACTAAACCTACCTGGATTTGGAACAACATAATTATGACACAACTACTAGCTCAAAAATTACAACTTCCCGGAGGAACAGAGGTAACATTACCTGTCGGAGGCAATTCTGCCATTGCAAGTCCCACAATCGGGGGAATCATCACTCCGGCGTTAGAGGCTGTTTTTTTGATCGCTTCTGTTTTAATGTTTGTCTGGATGGTTTGGGGAATCTTCCAATATATTTTTGCCGGCGGTGAAAAAGAAAAATTAGCCAAAGCCAGATCCCGGATTACCTGGGCTATAGTTGGTTTTATTATTGTGCTACTTGCCTTTACTCTTTCCAGATATATACAAGAAATTTTCCCAGCTAGATCAGTGCCTATCACACCTATAACTGAACCGACAAATGATTGATTTAGGACAACAATTTGGTTTTGCACTTCCAACGCTTGGTGCTGGTTTTAACCGGCTGGTCATGCCGGCTTTTGAAATTGCCGGTGTGGCAGTGATTATTTACCTGCTTATAGGGGGGATTAAATATATGATCTCTGCAGGAGACAAGAATGCTGTTGCCTCCGCCCAACAAATGATAACTCATGCTATTATTGGTTTTATTTTATTGATATTATTATTTGTAATAGTACAATTTGTACCGGAATTTTTTGGAGCTGGCGCACTCAGGATAATCGGAAGATGAACAAATTATTAGCAGCGGATTTTTCAAATATTATAGGAACAATTTCTCCTCCTGCAGCAATTAAACCCTTAGTGGACCAAGGTGGCCAAGGAGGCCTTAACACTGTTTTAAGAAATGGTATTACCTTAATCTATCAAATAGCAATTGTTTTATTTCTTCTAATGATTCTTTTTAGCGCATTACAATGGATTATCTCCGGTGGAGAAAAAGAAAAGATTGCTGCTGCCAGAGGAAGACTGACCAGCGCAGTGATTGGATTAGTAATCTTAGGTTTGGCTTGGGTGATTGTTTCTGTTTTAGGAACTATCACCGGAATTAAACTGGGAGGAGTATAAAACTAACCACTCACTTGACAAGGTTTTTATTCTGTGCAAACATTAATTTATGAGTCCTACACCAATTCCAACATTTAGCTTAAGTAATCTTGGTGTTGGCATTGCCAGCAATACCCCTATCGGAGACATTATTGGTAATGCTATCCGAATCATCATCATTATCTCTTTAATCGCAGTTTTAGCAATGTTAATCTTCGGAGCTTTTCAATGGATCATCTCAGGTGGTGAAAAAGAAAAGGTTGCTGCTGCCAGAGGAAGAATTACCAATGCCTTAATCGGACTGGCCATTTTAGGCTTAGCTTTCGTGATTGTTACAGTAGCCGGTACTTTAGTCGGTATTAATATTTTTGAAAATATTCAAATCCCAAGCTTAGGTGATACAACCGCAAGGTAATTCTTCCTTGACCTAATTTCTTCTTTTTAGTACTGTTAAGGTATGAAAAAATATCTGTCCTTTATCTTTTCTGTACTATCTCTTTTACTCTCTGCACCCGCTTATGCAGCCACTACAGTAAATCCTCTTCCTGCCGGAAAGGATCAATTAATACAACTTATTACCAGAATTATTAATCTGGCAGCTGAGGCTGCATTCACTGTTTTGTTAATCATGATTATTTACGCAGGAATTAAGTTTCTAACTTCCGGTGGAGACCCGAAAGCAATCGGAGCAGCTTCTGGCACTATCACATGGGCTCTTCTTGGTATTTTGTTCATGGCTATAGGTTGGTTATTCTTATTATTGATTAAAAATTTCACTGGCATTGACGTGACTAAATTCTGTCTTGATTTTCGTGGCTGTTAGTAATTACCAATGAAATACCTGCCTTTGACCCTCTTACTTCTGATAAGTTGTTTTTTTTACATATTCCCTGGTGCAGTTAAAGCAGATGAATGTACCGGTAAAAATGTCGGCGATGCTTGTGGTGCATTCATAAGACAAATTGATGCCAACAATTGCATGCCATGCCATGGTAGCTGTATAAACAGTGGCAGCACTTTATCTTGTAGTATGGCCGGAGGTAATGTCGGTTGTTCTCCGCAATATGCCTGCAGCGGGGTTAACCCTACCCCAACACCAATCACTGCTCCACCCCAAGCTCAACAAGGAACTATTATTGGGGCACAAATTCCGCTTGAACAAGCACAAAGCACTATTAATCGAATGGTCCCTTCACAATATAGTTTCCAATGGCTTAAATATCAATTTTCATTAGGAAGTGGACAGAACTTAGGAGAGGCTGTAACAGCCGCAAAATCGTCTGCTGCCGGAGGAGGAAGGAATTATAGCGTCTTGGTTTCAGTGGCAAAAAACGGTGCAGGAATTGAAACCCTAAAAAATCCTGATACTTACCCTCCTGAACAAGCTCCTGAATACTATACCCACAAATATTGTCCGTATAATGAAGAACTGGAAACATATTCTGTCAACCCTCATAATTGCGGCACTGACCTTGTTAGTGGAGAACCTCAAACCTGCTATGATTCACAAACTGCTCAACCAAAATCAGATAACGGTTATATAAAATTCAGAGATCAGATGGAGGCATTAGCCTCAACTTTAAATTCATTAGGAGTTGAGGCGGTTGAAATCTGGAATGAGCCTAACTTAGCAGTGGAATGGACTAATCAGGGACTTGGTCCAATCAGCCCCCAAAATTATGCAAATTTTTTTATCTGTGGAGCTAAAGGCCTTAAAAAAGGTGGCTACAATGGGAAAATTATTACTGCAGCACCCTCTCCCGGTGCAGGTGGAACAGGAAATATGGATGATCTGGCTTTTTTTGATGCTTTTTACAATGAACTTAATTCCCAGGGTCAATTAGGATTAGTTGATGCTTATGGGTGGCATGGGAATGTAACAAGAGATATCTCACCCACCAGCAGTGATGTAAACGGATTTCAAAGATTCTCAAGGATACTTGGCAAAGGTAAACCTGTTTGGCTAACAGAATTTGGTTGGGATAGAAGTATTTTACCGGGATCAGAAGAACAAAAGAGACAAAAACAGGGTCTTTATATTGCCCAGGCTTATGGCGTAATTAACAGCAACTTCTTAAATAAAGTTACAGCTATGTTTGTCTGGAATTTTGGCTTTACCAAAGCAGGGAGGACTGAAGCAGAATTTGTTGATTGGGATATAGAAGGAATTACTCCTCAAGGACGGCTTTGCCAACCAAATGCTCCCATTGACCCCAGATATAGAGGAGACCGGAGAAGCACCACTTATGTACAGGATAAATCTCTTTCGGATGATGAAATTGTTGCAACTGTGGCGGGCTTAGCCTTAGTACCAAAGACAGTAATCGAAGACGCCAACCAGAGTGCCAGGACAATTAGTCAAACCAAGGTTGATACCAAAAAAAGCTTTTACAGCAATCTTCCGTTACTTGGTGATTTTTTGAGCCAAATTGCTAACCTGATCGATTTTTTCCGCTGTATGATTGGTCAATCAGAGTTTTGTAAACCGAATTTATCAATTGGTATTGCAGAAAAGATAGAAGGAGGAACTGTTCCAGGAAAAAATACAGCCTCATTTGCGTCGGAAGCTCAAATATTAGGACAGGCCGCCATTCCCAATGGTATGGAATTAGTTCCTGAAGAAAGAGATTGTAATATAGGATTTCAGGGAGAAGAACCGGATCCCGGTCATATCAGATTAAACACGCTTAGTGAAACAATGGGAACTACCACTGGCTTTTATGGTAATAATATGCCTGATTTCAAAACTTTAACCCCAGACGATTGGTTAAATATAATAAAAGACAGAATGCAACAGGAAAACTTAAATATTGGCAGTAAACTATTTAATCAGGATAAAAGATCCCCTGATTTATATGTCAGAAAACAGGTGATGTGTAAAGGACTATATCCGGAAGGCATTTGTCCTTTTGAACCTTCCCCTACACCAACCATATAAATATTCAGTCTAGTTGCAAGAACCTTGTAAATTTTGTACTCTTAAGCTATGTCTGCCCTACTAAGAAAAGTTGTCGGTTGTCGGTTGTCGGTTATCGGCCTGTTTTTATTTATAATATTTGCAGTTAATTTCTTTATCCTCACTCCATCTGTTTTTGCAGCTGATAACTGGCAAAAACTAAACCCTTCTAACTATCAAGACAGAATTGCTACTCAAAGATATTTTACGAATCTGATAGTTGCAGCGAATGTGGCTATGTCCGGGGAAGATCCTTTAAACGGACCTGCTTACAGCGAAAAGGTTACAGTCACGAGTACTGATGGTGCATACAACATGAATTCAGTCCCCGGTATTGGTCCGGGAGATAAGCAAGGAGGGATGATCGGTATGGCAACTAAATCAATCGCTTCTATAATATCCACCCGTCCAACTTCCAGCCAGGAATATCTGGCTAATTTAGGAGAGAACATTGGAATCGCTCCCAAGCCTGCTTATGCTCAGATTACTGGGTCAGGACAAAATGTCATTGATCCTGTTTTAAAACTTTGGCAGGTCACCAGAAATATTGCCTATACTGGTTTTATTTTGGTCTTCATGGCAGCAGGAGTCATGATCATGTTCCGCCAAAAACTTAATCCTCAAACAGTCATTGGAATTCAACAGGCATTACCAGGCATTGTGGTCGGTTTAATTTTGGTTACCTTTAGCTATTTTATCGCAGCACTCATTGTTGATTTGTCGTTTGTCGGCACCCGGCTGGTTACTGAAATATTTGTGAGTTCAGGAGAAACTAATTACTTCGGATGCACAGTGAAATGTGAAGAGGGTGGAAATCCCAAGCAAAAAAATATAGACGGGCTTCGTCAAACTTATAAAGATTCCGATGCTTTTAATATGTTTCAAAGAGTTGCTTTAAGAGTAAATAATGTCACTGATGTATTTAGAAATGTCTGGGGAACGCTGATCACTAATCCTGATGTCCCACCTGAACCAGAAAGCCAGGAAGCTTTACTGCAAAGACTTAGTGTAACAACACCTCTTCCAGGTGATGAAGCTGCAGTATCATTTGCTGGAGCAGGAGGGGCAGTAATCAAAGATCAGGGAATTCAGGGAGTAGTTGCAATGGGTGTTGCAACAATCGCTTCTTTGTTGGTTCCTCTAATCTTAATGATTGCTTTAATGATTCAATTTATTAAATTAATTATCGCCTTGCTGATATCATATTTACAGATCTTGTTGATGGTTATTTTTGGACCAATCTTAATTATGGTTTCTGCCATCCCAGGCAGAGGGGGTGCATTAAGCTACTGGTTAAAAGCTCTTTTTGCAAATGCTTTAGTTTTTCCAGCTGTTTTTGCCGGATTTTTGTTTGCCGGTTTACTTTTAGAATGGGCTGGTACCAGCGGACCTACTTTTACAGCCAACATGCCTATGTTTGGGGGGTTACATGCTAATGTCCTAAAATCATTACTGGCTTTTGGGGTTTTGCTGGGATTACCTGCAATTCCTGATATGGTCAGAGATGCCATGGGAGTTAAAACTCCTCAAGGATTTATGAAAGCAGCTGTGGGTGGATTTATGGGTGGAATCGGAGGTGCTCAAGCAGGTTATGGTCAGGCTATGCAGCGAACTGGTCTGTCAGCAAGAAAAGAAGCTATGGAGAAAGCACAACTGGAAACGGCTGCGCACAATCGTCCTGGAGAAGGCGGACCACAAAATACAGGAGAAAGAATATTGTCTTGGTTGCCGAGTGGTGGACGACGTTAATGGTTTATCTGCCTATATCGCTAAACCCTTGTTTAAATATGTGACCCAATACACCTAAAATAAAGCCTATAATGCCATCTTTTACAGTCGACGCCAAATTTGCTACTCTCCAATAACGACCGAGCGCTTTTTCTAAAACTTTTTTTCTGGTATCCAAGGTAAAAAACGGTGGCTTGTTTGGATCAGTTAACCCTGCAAGATCATTTGCCATAGATACAATTTCAGCGTTGTTATATTTTGGTTTGCCTGTCCTTTCTTCTCTCGTGGTTTGGGCAAAATCAATAAAATCAACCGCTAAGGCTTCTTTTGCCTCATCTTGATTTTTTTTTGAAAAAGCAAAAGCATCCATTAACTTACGTAAAGATTCAACAGTTGGATTCCTTAAATAGCTTTCAGATGTCTTGGTTAAAGCATCTCGCACACCTTCTGCACCCTGAACACATCTACTAGCCCAAAGGCCCATTAAACCTCTCCCCATTGGACTAAAATCACGACCTTCCAATTTTTTAAAATCTACTCGGCCAACCTTACCGCCCGCATTATGATCTTTTCTGTCTAACCATTCCATTCCTGGTACACCATATTTAATAAAACCACTTTCTTTTTCAAACAGACTTGCAACCCCTTCATTTCTGGTAAAAAAATCTCCCCCATAACAATCAACCTTATTAATTAATTGAACATGAGCATGTATTGTTGCCTGTTCTTTAATGACCAAATCACGCTGTTTCATGGTTCTTCTGGTATCATAATCACAGCCATCGCCTCCTCCTATCCAATCAAACTTTACCTCTCTTTTATGTTGTTTACCATCAGGGTCAGTAACATAATATACAGCGCCATTAAGCTTTTTTCCTTCATAATAATCGTCTGTAATACGAAGTTCTTCTGGTATTGGCTCTAATACCGGTAATTCAGGAAGGGGTGTTTTATTTTCTACTGCGTCTTCTAGATCTTTTTTATATTTTCGATATTCTGCTATCTGTCTTTTTTGATATATAGACCATTTGCTTTCTGCAACCCATACATCCTTACCGTCTTTGTCTTTTTTCTTTTCCGTAAACACCATAATTCCTTTATCAACCAAAGAATCAAACATCACAGCCCGGCAAGTAAAGCGGAACATTCTTTCTGCTAAAAGTTGTGCTGCTGCATAATCTTCTGGTTTACCTCCAAATTCTTTGACTAAATGTCCCTGAACTTTTGCGGCAAACAACGGTCTGTTCTCAAACGCACTAAAAACAGTAAATTCTTCGCCGTGTTCCTCGTAATATTGCAGGGCCTGAATAAAAGGATTAAATTCTGTTTCTGTTTTTGGACTAATTTGTTTCATTCCATAGATGGCAGTGAAGTGTTCTGGCTGCAGTTTTTCCTGAGCAGCTTTTATTACCACATTAAGATCAGAGGAGTTTTCATATTGCAGAGAAATCTCACGGAAAATCATTCTGGCTTCTACTTCTTCCAGCATATTTTTTGCTTCATCTTGCATATTTTTTGCTTCAGAATACGCCCTTTTTTCTTCATCCGTCTCTCCTAAAGGAATTTCTTCCCCTTTTAAGCTGCCTAAAATTGAATTTATTCGGGTATACTCAGTAGTAATTTGTTGGCTGAGACTGCCTTTTTCCAGTTCTATTCTGCTTAAAAGAGCTCTGGTCCTTTTGCGGGCTACTTCCGCATCCTTTGGCCAATAAACCCACATTTGGCGTTGCATTTGATCAAAAATTCTAACTGATTTAAACCCCGGTTTTTCAGGAAGCGGGGAATATCTTTCCACTATTTCCCAAGGCAGAAGCCTTGGATCTACCTCACGACGTCCGGTATAAGGATCAATTGTTTCCTCATCTTCTATATCTACATGGGGGGTTGCAGCGCGTCTTTCCTCTGCAGGCCTAGCTGCCGCTGCTTCTGTGGGTGGTATTCCTCCTGTTTCAGGTCCTGGACCTGTTCCTCCATCTGGCATAATTCTTTCTCTTTCCATAAACCCTCCTTTTCTTAACCCAAGCCTAAAAATTGCCTGAATTATATCCTAAAGCAGAGCTTATATCAAATTTAGTATAGCACAACTAATCTATGCTGCCTGCCCTGGAGACCAACCGCAAACCCTGTCTTCCCCATCCTCTCCTTTAATCCTCCCAGGACAACTGGTAAGCTCTCCTCTTTCCATTCTTTTCTCTTCATCAGGACCGGGCTCCCAGCCACACTTTCGGCATCTGACTTTCTCGCAACCTGTACTCACTTCCTGGGAATTCCCGGCAAAAACATTAAAAGCAGTATTGGCTTTAGGTGGACAGCTGGAACCTCTATTTCCGACCATACCGGATCTTCCTGCTATATTTACAAATTTTTCCACATTAACCCTGCCTGTATCAGCTGCTGTTTGTTGATATATATCCAAAGCCTGATTTACTGTTTGTTGCTTTAAGATTAAATCTTCACCGTTTCTGACTTGTCTGACCTGCTTTAAGGAAATATCAGGCAACAGCTCCTCTAATATATAAGTCCAGTCGCAATTATCACTTAATTCAAGAGGAATAGACCGCACTTCGTCATTTGATGAAAAATACGGCTTATTATGAGAATAATTCGCCAAACCCCGGGCAAACTCCAAACATTTAGCTTCTTTTATATCCAAAACAATGGCCCTGTTAAATAAAATCTGTTTCCCGTCTTGTTCCCTGATTTCACTGACAATAATCTTAGAAACCGAATAGGCTCCAGCCTCTGGTGGACTAACCCAGGCAATAACGCCTGACTTTTTACCCTTAACTATCTTTTGTATACTGTCAAAAGCCTGAAATTCTAACTCTCCGACTTTGGAATCTCGTAAAATAACTTCTTCTACTAATTTACCGGTAACAGGGGAAAGAAGTTTACCATCTTCACGGATTGTATAAAAGTAAGGATCAGGAATTCTTTTTGTTTCCATGCATAAAGAAGCAACCTCTTCCGCAAATTGAGTTTTTGGCTTGCCCTCCCAGGCGCGGGCGCCATCTCTAAGCTCCCGAATACCAATACTATTATCTTGAGACGGAATAGAACTACTCTGAGGTCTTAAATGGGCATCTATTGAGGAGTCTGTTAAAGTTTCTAATCTGGTCATAGTTTCCTGCTCGGGACAAATGCGGTTCGGTCTCCTGGCTTAATCAGAGTATCGGCATATCAGCAAATCAGCAGATCAGAAATAAATATCTGACACGCTGACTCGCCGACACACTGACAAACTGAAATTACAGTTGCGGCACAGCTCCCGAGTCTCACGGGATTCCCATTTACCTTAACTCTTTTTAACGAGTGGTAAACCGCCCTTTTAAATTACACAACTATGTTGTTTTTGTCAATTCCCATCATGAAAGCACCAGATACATTAAGAATAGGCTAAATTGATCTCTTTTGAGATGCTTGCGAGTAAAGTTTTCACGAGTTATACATAAAGGACTATGGAACCACATCCTATTCCACAAAATGTAACTTCTTTTGAATTCCACTTAGTAGGGGATATGACTCTAAAACAATTTATTTATTTAGGAGCCGGACTCGGTACTGCTTATTTACTATACGCCACACTCTTTTTTTCAATCCCTGTTTTAGCTATCCCATTAATCCTTATTTCCAGCGTGCTTGGAATAGCTTTTGCTTTTGTGCCTATTTACGACCGGCCTTTTGATCATTGGGTTGGTGCTTTTTTCAGAGCTGTTTATTCACCGACAAAGGGTTCCTTTAAACTAAGATCTAATCCTAAGTTAAAGGTTACTCCTAGTGATCCTTTTTTACAAAACAGGCTACAGCTATACCTTTCTTCCATGGGAATGACTGTTAATCTTTGGGATAAGCAAATTCCGACTGCACCTGCCACATCTACCCCCACTCCAACACCAGCAATCCCTGAGATTAAGGAGATTAAAGAATCAGAAAAACAGGCTACCTTAGCAGAAAATATCTTAACTAAAACTTTAGGGAATATCCAAGCCCAAGCTCAACCGGAAAGTACCAGTCATCTACCTTCCCAACAGGAATTAACAAATCTAGTGGAGATGGCTAGACAAGCACAAGTCTTGCAGGGAAAAATATCTGATACAGAAAAATTAATTAAACAGATGACAACCACAACTAAGCAGACAGAAACAACCCAGATTCAGTCCAGTTTAAAAGCTCTCTTACAACAAACAGAAGAGTTATACCAAAAAACTTCCAGCATGACTCAGGCAACAACACATACAACTGCTGCCCAACAACTGCCGCAAACAGTACCGATAACACCGGCCCCACCTATTTTAACTCAACCGGCAGTTGCTCCGAAGGTAACAATAGTCCAACCTTTGGCACACAAGGAAACGCAGGTAGTTTTAACCTCAACTCCGAATGTTATTAACGGCATTGTCGGTGATGATGCCGGAAATTTCCTGGAAAATGTCATCGTAATTATTCACGATAAAGACGGAATGCCTGTCCGGGCTTTAAAAACAAATAAATTAGGCCAGTTTGCAGGAGCGACACCTTTACCTTTAGGTGTTTATACAATCACCCTGGAAAAAGAACATTTTACCTTTCAAACATTACAAATAACGCTTGATAATTCAGTGCTTGGACCTCTTCGAATAGTTGCTAAAAGAGGAGGACAATAATTTGACTACCAGCCAAGAATTTATTCCGATTAGCGATGTCAGTAAAAATTTAGTATTTCAAAAAGACGGATCTGTAGCAATTATCCTCTCTGTCTCAGCCGTTAATTTCGCACTTCTGTTTGAAACTGAACAAATTTCCATTATTGATTCATTCGCAGGTCTTTTGAATTCCTTATCCTTTCCCATTCAAATTGTAATTTATTCCAAAATCATGGACGTTTCTTCCTATTTGCATACAATTGACAATGCCCTTGCCCGTCAAGCCAACCCTCTACTTAAATCAATGACCTTAAAATACCGTGATTTTGTGGAAAAAAGCATTAAAGATAACAATGTTCTGGATAAAAGGTTCTATGTTTGCATTAAATTAACGTCTTTAGAATTAGGTCTACTTCCTTCCAATATGGAAGAAAAAACAAAAAAAGTTACAACACTCCTTGAACCAAGACGGGACCATTTGATCAGACAACTAGACCGACTTGGCTTAAAGGCAAAGCAGCTAACAACAGAGGAAATCATTAAATTATTTTATGAAATCTATAACCCGCCCATTACAACAAGTGCTGACTTACCTGTACAAAGCAATGTCAAGGCTACTCCCTTATTGGAAATCCATCAGCCACCCGCCAACCCTCCGACGGACGCACCAAGGGTAGAAAATAATCTGCCGCCAAAACTCCGGCCGATTAAACCGGCTTTGACTCAACCGAGCATTCCAGCACCTGCTGTAAAACCGACAGCTCAAACAACGATTCTTGTTCCGGTCGCCACGGCAGCACCGGTAGTGACGGTTCCAATCACACAACCGCCAGTCAATCCGACACCAACGCCTATCCTTAACCAAGCCGCTCCGCAACACAATAGCCCTTTTGTGGTAGAAGAGCTACCTGATGACGATGGATCCTAAGCAAAAACAACTAACATTTGAAGATGCAGTGGCACCCTATGAAATGGAGATGGATTTTTCGTTCCTAAAAATTAATCACCGCTATTTACGTTCTTTTTTTGTATCTGCTTATCCCCGTTATGTTGAACCAAACTGGCTGGAACCGTTAATTTCTTTTGAACATTCAATGATTTTATCCATGTTCATCTACCCCACCAGCTCAGCCGGAATCTTAGATGATTTAAAAAGAAAAATTGCGGAAATGGAGGCCACTATCCAAACTGATCTAGAACGGGGACGAGTTGTTAATCCAACTGTAACAATAGCACTTGATGACGCCAAGCAGTTACAGGAACAACTAGCTAAAGGCTCGGAACGATTTTTCCAGTTTAGTTTATATATCGATGTCCCTGCAGATTCCATAGAAGAGCTAAACAATAAATCACAATTAGTCCAATCCACCCTGGGTAGTATTTCAATTACTTCGCATCCGTTAATGCTCCAGATGAAAGAAGGGTTTGAAAGCACTTTGCCTTTGGGACAAGACCCTTTGTATTTGGCACATAATATGGATACCACCTCTCTTGCCACCACTTTTCCTTTTGTCTCATCAGAGCTTACTTCTCCGGACGGAGTAATCTATGGCATTAATGCACATAACGATTCCTTAATTATTTTTGACAGGTTTAGTCAGGAAAACGCCAATTCAGTAGTTTTTGCCACAGCCGGAGCCGGAAAATCTTATTTTGTGAAACTGGAATCACTGCGTTCATTGATGCTGGGCGCTGAAATAATTATCATTGATCCGGAAAAAGAATATGTCGATTTAGCCAATGCTGTGGGAGGAGATTATATTAATTTCTCTACTGCCTCCCCGGTTAAAATCAATCCTTTTGACTTGCCTGATATAGCCAACAGCGAAGAAGACGAGTTGGGAAGAAAGATTTTATCTTTAACCGGTTTTTTAAGGTTGGTTTTAGGCGATTTGACTGCCAATGAAGTTGCAGTTTTAGACCGGGCTTTAAATGCCACTTATAAATTAAAAGGTATTACTGCCAATGTTTTTAATAAAGCTGACCCTACCAGTAAACAAAAAATCGAAGCTCCGTTAATGGAAGATTTATATAAGATTTTAATCGGTATGGAAGACACTATGGCTGGCAGTCTGGCAATCCGTTTGGAAAGGTTTATTAAAGGCTCTTTGGCAGGCATTTTTTCTGCCCAATCCAATATCAATATCAATAACCCTTTTACTGTTTTTTCGGTTCGTGAATTGCCTGATCAACTGCGACCTTTGGCAATGTATTTAATATTGGATTATATTTGGACCAAAATCAGACGCGAGATTAAAAAAAGAATTTTAGTAGTGGATGAAGCCTGGTATATGATGAAGTATCCTGATTCAGCTTCTTTTTTAGTGGAGATGGTCAAGCGGTCCCGAAAATATTACCTGGGTGTCACCACCATATCTCAGGATGTGGAAGACTTTTTAGGGCAAGACCGGGGTAAGGAAATTATCTCCAACTCAGCTATGCAAATTTTATTAAAACAAGCGCCTGTTTCCATTGAAAAAATAGGAGCTGTTTTTAATCTGTCTCAAGGAGAAAAAAGACTACTAACCACTGCAGGTGTCGGACAAGGGCTCTTTTTTGCAGGCAATGTGCATATTGCCATGTCAATTGTGGCCTCAGATGAAGAACATCAGCTGATCACTACTAACCCAAGAGAAATTTTAGAACGCCAGGAAAAAGAAAAAGGAGATAAATAGTGGCTGCTTTAAACCCCAGACTAATAGAAGACACTATACATTTAATTGAAACATACCAACGAAGCGGAGAAGGGTCTGCTTTTAGAAGGCGCTTTGATATGGCAATTGCCAGAGATGTCAACGCCACCTATAAAAACCGGCCTTTAAAATTATATTTCGAGATATTGGCAAGCACCAATGAAGAAAAATTTGGGGACTCTTACAAAGATATCCGCCGGCTCGTTAAACATGATAACGAAGGAATCATCAAAGAAACACTTCTGAAAGTAAGCCCTAATGATTTAAATAATCTGGCCGACCATTTAGAACAAGCAAAGGAAAATATTAATTCAACGACTTACCCAAAGGAGGAGGTCGATGATATTAATAAAATTGAAGCAGATTCCAAAGACCGGATCCAAAAACGAATTGCACATGCAAAAAGATTAGACCAAACCGAATATCTTGCAGTTACTAAAAAGACCCCAAAAGAAATAGAAAAAGAGGAAGAAGAGGCAGAAGCAGAAACAGGCCCCGGCTCTTCTCCTGAGCAGAAAAAATCATACAGCCCGGCAACCGAAGAAGAGAAAGCTAGGTTGATGGCAGCCCTGAATACACCAAAAAAAGAAGTTCCCAAGAATATATTGGTTGGGCCGAGAGGAGAACCGTTAATAACCATCCCTCAAGAACGATTAATCGAACCGGAGGAGATAACCTTTGAACCAAGAGCTCTTGAGCCAACAACCCCATCATTGCCTCAAACACCTGACTTAGGCTTTGCCAGAAGAATTATTAAAACAGGGAAGGTAACGGAAACCGCCGGAGCAGCAGAGGCAGGCATCAGTTTTACTACAGGAAGAGTGGCGGCAACAGGTGCTGCCAGAGCAGGAGTAATTGCAGCCGAGGGTGGAGCACGGGCTGTTGCCAGATTAGGTGCAGGAGCTGCTGCCAGAACCGGTGCGGGAGTATTGGCTAAACTAGGATTTTCAGCTGCGACAGGGATAGCTACAGGTGGCGTCGGTTTAGTAATTGGATTAGCTATAACCGCAGTCACTACTTTTGGCGATCAAATAAAAAAACTGGGAAAGCTTGTTCTTCAGGTTACAATTGCTATTTTTTGTGTTTTTATTTTAATGTTTTTCGGGAATTGGGGAGAGAAAATGAACTCTTTACTGCCTCCTTATTCAATTGGGGAGGCTGCAGGTTTACCAACAGCCACACCAACAGGGGCTATTACACCAACCCCTACAGGTCCAATAACACCCACCCCAGAAGCCGCTATTGCGAGCTGCCCCATTCCCGGCGGAACAATTACCTGTGGAAGTTTAAGCACTCCCAGAGGGGGCTGTGCACACTGTAGCGCTGCTTATAAAAGCACGTCTTTTTACCGCGATACATGTGACAGAGACATAAACGGAAGAATAATAGAAAATCGTTGTTTATGTGATAAATATCCTGCCACATCTACAGGTCTTGATATTGCAGGAGCAGGAGGGACTCCAATTATATTGCCATCTATTAATAACCATATCGTTGTTTGGACCCATCTTTCTCCTGAAGAAGGTAACAGCAACCAGGCAATCCAAAAATTCACAGGCATAGATCAGACTACCGAACAAAGCTATTATTTACAATTTCACCATACTAAACCCGGTTCAGGGAGGTCTGGTCAATCAGGACAGGTTGGTGCTAATATTTGTAGTACTACTGCCTGTGGAGAAGAACATGTTCATGTTCAGATAGGTAATTCCGGTAATAGCCCCGGCAGCACAGGGTGGATGGATGCAGCAGCAACCATGTGTCAATAAAAATGAATAATAAAGATTTAAAACGGATAATTCTTATAGGGATAACCAGTTTTTTCGTGGTAATTGTTTTAATCTCGCTTATAATTAGTCAATTTTTTACTGAGAAACAACCTGCTCCATCTACTACTGTTCCAATTACCACAATCACTCCTACACAAAAACCTCTCCCGAGCCAATTCGGAATAGAAGAGACTACTCCAAGTGAAGATACTTCTATTATCTATTTTCCTAATCAACAAATAGGTTTTACTTTTAATAAAAGCGTTGATGCTGATTCCGTGATTTATTCAGTTACTCCAAATGCTCCGGTAAACATTAAGTTAGATATAAACTCAAACAGAACTGTAGTTTTTACTCCTAAAACAACTTGGCAAAAAGGTATTACAACCATCACAATATTGCCACAAACAAAAGCCCTTGATGGTCAATTATTAAACCAGTCTTTTGTTTATAAACTTAATTCTGAGTTCCCGTCTAATCCGCCTGCTGACTGGAAAGGTTATTAATATATGCCGAATTTAAGTATAAAACAAAAAATTATAGGAATAATTGTAGTTATTGGCACAATATTAATCTTAATTTTTAAAGGAGGAATTTATTCAAAACCAGCTGAGAATTTAGATAAGACTTTTAACAATCCCACACCCACAACTATTCAAACTGACACCCCAGAAATCATTTCTACCAGCCCCTCACCTTTAGATAATTCTTATATCTGGGGGACAACAGCAATTTCAATTACTTTTAATCTACCAATAGAAAACATCCCGGAGCTTAAATATAAATTCGAACCGGCGTCAAACATTAAAACAGATCTTTCAAATGATAATAAAACAGTGACGTTTACACCCATTGAACCTTTAAAGCTGGGCTCTGAATATCTTTTAACAATCCCTGCAGAAGCAAAATTTCTGGGTAAAAAAACATTAGGAAAAAGCTATATTTTTCACATAAGGACGATTGAGTACAAAGGGGTCTAAGATTAACTTAAATTAACAGGCATCACAATACACTCCAAACCTTCTTCCCCCATTGGTTTAAAAATAGAGGCAGAAAGCGGCCCGGAAAGTTCAATTATTACCTGGGAAGAGCTAAAGGCAGACAGGCTGTCTTGTAAATACTTAGTATTAAAAGAGATTTGAATTTCTCCACCCTCACACTCTGCATCAATCTCCTTTTTTTGTGATCCCAACTCTTTTGTTTCTGAGGTTAAAACCAGCTTTTTATCTAAATTCTGTAATTTAACTGTATTAGCCTCGCCTCTGGCAAAAACCGACGCCAGCTTAACTGCTTTTAGGAGCTCGCTTCTGTCTGTAATGATCCTAACCTTAATCTCTGTTGGAATAATCTTCTCCCAGGCAGGAAATTGTCCTTCAATTAAGCGGGAAGAAAGCTGGGTGTTACCAAAAGAAAACACAATTTGGTTCTGATCATCAGAAACAGCTACTTTAATCTCGTCAGACTCATCTTCTCCAATCAACCTAATAACTTCTTCGAAGGTGCGCCTGGGAACCAAAGCCTTAAAACTGGAATCACTTTCTGTGACTACGCTTTTGTGGGCCAGTCTATATCCGTCTGTTGCCACAAGTTGTAATTTCTTATTATTTATCTCGGTTAAAATACCGGTTAAAATCGGCCGACCATCATCAACTGCCGCTGAAAAAATCACTTCCGGCAAGGCCTTCACAAGTAATTTAGGATCAATAGAGGCTGCCTGCTTACCTGATAAGGGAATATTAGGAAATTCGGTAGCACTGATTCCGTTTAAAGAAGATGAAAATGTCGGAGTAGTGAGTTCAACAGATTCATCACTGGCACTTATTTCTATTTTTTCACCGCTTAAATTAGAAATTACATCAACCAGCATCTTTGCGGGAATAGTTATCTCGCCTTCCTCAATAACATCTGCTTTCACAGATTTCACGACACCGATTTCTAGATTAGTGGCTGATATTTTAACTCTGTCTGAATCTGCCTGAATCAAAACATTACCCAAAACAGGCAGTTGAGACCTGATTCCGGCCGAACGGGAAACAGAAGAAAGCACTGGCATCAAATCCTGTTGTAAAATCGTAAATTTCATTAATTTTTATTCTTTGTGGGCAGAAATATATTTATGGGCATCTTCGTCTGAGATCTTAATCAAGCGAAAATGAACGCGCCCGGTGACTACTAGGTTTTTAATGTGTTTTTCCTCTTCTGTCAAGGTAGCAAAGTTCCCGGATTTTACTTCAATAAAGTCGATTCGTTCATTATTCTTAATCCCAATAAAGTCAATCGGTTGTCCTAAGGGAATAATCCGGTCGTAATCATACCTTAATTCTGCATAAGTTAATAACTCTGCTACCTTACCTTTTTGTGGATTAATTGAGCCCTGAATTGTTTGTAATACTCTAGCTGGTAAATCTGCAACTTGCTTATAAAGTGATATAAAATCTGTGGGAATTTCCTGTGGTTTTGGTTTAACACTCAGTCTTCCAAATAAATAAACAATGATTAGTACAAGTATTCCTATTAAGTAATATGTAAAGTTTATATCCATGCTTATCCACTTACAAAGCAGTTCTAGTTCTCTCTTTATTTATACAGCTGTAGTATTACTAGGGTCTGTTAAGATGTGTATTCACAGCCACAACCCAGCTTCAGGTTACTTGGGGATAAGGATAAGTGTAAAACTTAAACCTAGTTATCCCCTCTCTTGGACTTTTTTAACCACAACTTTTCGCCTACTCTTCGTGTGTAAAAAGTATATCACAACTGTGGATAAAGTGGTGGATAACTTTAAGAGTTTTGGGGATAAGTGTGTTGAAAGTTACTGGGCAGTTAAGGCTTGCTTGAGCTCTATTAAAACCCTCTGGATTTCCCTGTCTGTGCCAGAGGCAGTCCTGATTTTATCCACACCGTGCAAGATGGTGGTGTGATCCCTTCCGCCCAATAAATCCCCGATTCTCTCATAGGGAATTTTGCACTCCTCATACAAAAGATACATAGCTAATTGTCTGGGGAAAACCAACTCTTTTTTGCGTCTGGGGCCGGTAATATCTGACATTTTAGTATTAAAATAACGATTGATTTCTGAAAAAACCTTTTTATGGTCCAATTTCATACTGGATGGCTGAGGTTTTCCCAGGTGGTTTCTGATAAATTCAGGGGTCAGTGCAAGATTTTGTAATTTGGCAATCTGAATAATTTGCATCAACTTCCCTTCCAGCTCTCTGGCGTTTGTTTCTACCAGCTCAGCAATTAGAATCATACATTCTTCTGGCACAGCATCTCCTTTTTCCCTGCATCTGGCTTTGATAATAGCGACCCTGGTATCAAAATCCGGTAGTTGAATATCTACCATCAAACCTCCCTGGAATCTGGAGGCGAGTCTTCCTTCCAGTTTTTGAATTTCATTTGGCGGTCTGTCTGAGGTTAAAATAATCTGGGCATTTTTAGCCTGAAGCTCATTAAAGGTATGGAAAAACTCTTCCTGAGTTGAATCTCTGCCGGAAATAAACTGGACATCATCAATTAAAAGCAGTCCGCAATTGCGGTATTTAGCCCGAAAATCCCCTGTTCTTTTGGTTTGAATGCTTTGGATAAAGTCGTTCATAAATTTTTCCGAAGAGCAATAAATAATCTTCAGGTGTGGGTTTTTAGCAACTAAGGCATTTCCTACACCGTGCATTAAATGAGTTTTTCCTACTCCTGTGCCGCCATAAATAAATAAAGGATTATAGGTAGTGCCGGGATTATTGATTACGCCCTGGGCTGCGGCATAAGCCAAGTTATTTGACAGGCCAACTACAAAGTTTTCCACAGTATATTTTGGATTAAGACCTGTTTGAGATAAATCAGGAGCTCTGACTTCAAAATCTAACTCCAGATCCAGCCCTGAATCAGATCCGCTTTTAGAGTTTAGCGAAGAATCGACTCTAAATTCTATGTTCAGGGTTTTTCCAAAGGATTGCTCCACAGCTTTGGCTAAAACATCAATATATTTTGTGGAAAGTTGTTGTTTAATAAAAGCTGAGGGGACATTGATTGTAACCTTGTTGTCCTCGATAGATTCGAGAGTGGTTTTAGAAAACCAGGTACGGTAGTTTGCCAGGGTAACCTGGTCCTTAAGGATTTTTAAAGTATTTGACCACTGTTTTTCCATAAATTCTTGATGGGTAAATCGAGGCAGAACCAGAACTCATTGGGGCTATCATAGTGAAAAAGTTATCCACAGAAAAGATACCTAAACAGTGACGCAATATATCAACTTAGAGTTAGCCTTGCAAAAAGCCTCGAAAATTAGTAAACTACCCTATATGCCTAAACGCACTTATCAACCAAAAGCAGTCAAAAGAGTTAGAAAACACGGATTCATGGCCAGAATGAGTGATTCCGACGGACAAAAAGTCTTGAAAAGAAGACGGGCTAAAGGTAGAGTAAAGCTGGTGACGGTATAGTCATCAGCAGTCAGCTTTCAGTCGTCAGGCTAAAAATAAAATGCTTCCCAGAGAAAAAAGGCTCAATTTAAAAACTTCATTTAACTTTGTAATCAAAGGACAAAAGGTAGAAAATTCCTTATACAAAATGTTTTTCAGACAAGCCGAAGAGAATCAGCCCAAAGTAGGTATCGCTTTAAAAAAAGAATATTTTAAATTAGCAGTTGATAGAAACAGAGCCAGAAGATTAACCTCAACAGCGCTCGGAGTGCTTTACCCCAACTTAAAGAAAAAGGTTAACCTGATTCTTATGCCAAAACAGGGAGTACTAGAACAATCTTCAGAAGAACTTACAGTGTTTTTAGAAAAGGAGTTAAAAAGATTAGACCTATTAGTCAAATAAGATCTATGAGACCTATTGTTTTGTTTTTAATCGATTTTTATAGGAAATTTTTATCCTTTGATAGAGGCCTGCTTTCTTTTTTGGCACCTGGGGGAGCTTGCAGGCAAACCCCAACATGCTCATTGTATACTAGGCAAATGATTATAAAGTATGGTTTAATGAGAGGACTTATTTTAGGAGGTAAAAGAATAATCAAATGCCGGTAGATATTGGAGCTGTTTTTAATACATTATTTTTAGGACCAATTGTTAATCTTTTAGTTCTAATTTTCCGCGCTCTTGAGACCATTCACCTACCAGGTGCTTTTGGTTTTTCAATTATAGTTCTTACAGTTATAGTAAGACTTTTGGTTTGGCCTTTTATGCAGACCCAGCTTAAATCCGCCAGAAAGATGGCAGAGCTAAAACCCCATCTGGATGCTTTAAAGATTAAACACAAGGGAGATAAACAAGGATTAGCTACTGCTCAAATGGCTTTATACAAAGAACATGGGGTTAATCCTGCCGGAGGTTGTCTCCCAGCTATTATTCAGATTCCTGTAATATGGGCTCTTTATACAGCAATTCAGAAATTCTTTGAACCTTCTAGTTTGGATTGGTTAAACAATAGCGTTCTATATGTTAAAGAATGGTATTTTACTGCCACTCCTGATTTAAACTTTTTTGGTTTGAATTTAGCAACTAAACCTTCAGAATTTGGTCAATTTGGGGTATTGCTTCTTCTGATCCCTGTTATTACAGCGGCATTACAACTTATTCAATCCAAGATGATGGTTCCGGAAAAACCAGTAAAAATAAATAAAGATGATTCTCCAAAAGAGAAAAAGGAAAAAGTACAAACTGAGGATTCTATGGCAGCAATGCAATCTCAAATGATGTTTATGATGCCGCTCATGATTGGATATTTTGCCTTCCAGTTCCCTGTCGGCCTGGCTCTTTACTGGAATACATTTACTATCTTAGGAATTGTTCAGCAGTATAAAATTTCCGGTTGGGGTGGACTTAAGGATTGGACTGTTTTAGCAAAAAAATATTTACCTGCTTAGATTCCACTGATTGACTGATCCTGGCTGATCATTTATACTTGTCCTCTATGGAAGCAAAAGTTTCAGAAATTTTAGAAAATATTTTAGGAATGCTTGGACTTGAGGGTAGTTTTGAAGTGACTGAAGGCCCCGAAGAAGTTAAAGTAACTATCGAAGCTTCAGACCCGGGTAGATTGATCGGATTTGGTGGTGAGACTCTTGATGCACTGCAATTAATTGTTAATCAAATTGTTGGAAAGCAAGCAACTGACAAAGAACCTTATAAAAGAGTGTCTATTGATGTTGCTGGTTGGAGACAAAACAAAGAAGCAGATTTAGAAAGACGCGCTAGAAATTGGGTTAATGAAGTACTGGAGAGCAAAGAAGAGCTGGAACTTGAACCAATGCCATCCTGGCAAAGAAGAGTAGTTCATATGGTTGCTTCAGAAACTGAAGGTGTTGAATCAGAAAGTATTGGAGAAGGCCGAGACAGACATTTAGTAATCAGACCCGCAGCTTCTGTTAAACCAGCAAAAAAAACTTCTAAAAAAGCTGCTGAAAAGCAAGAGATTCAGGAAGAAGCTCCAAAAGAAGATATTGAGTAGATTTAAAATCTAGGTTACACTAGATCCGTGATCAAGATTCTTCAGGAAATAAAGCAGATATTTATTTCAGATTTAATAAAAATTTCTTCTCAGACAATGTGGCAGGTAATCAGTAAAGTTGCCACTTCCCTATCATCTTTTATTATTCTTGGATTGGTGAGCAGAGCCTACGGACAAGATGGAACAGGAACATTTACTCTGGCACTGACCTATTTAGGTTTTTTTTACTTAGCTACAGATCTTGGTTTAAATACTTACTATCTCCCCCGTCTTATTTCTTTTAAAGAGGAGGCAAATTCTTTGTTTAATTTGAGGTTTATTTTATCATTGCTTTTAGTTCTCTTAGCAATTTTGGGCACGTTTTTTCTACCGTTTAACGATAATAATTTTAGATTACTGGTGATGGTTGGAGCTGCTTCAATTATTTTTAACGGATTTTTGTCTTCTTTTAATTTAATATTTCAAAATCAGCTTAAATACGAATCAACCATGGCTGCTGCTTCTATTGGGGCTTTTTTTAATGTAGTGATCGTCGCGTTTTTATGTTTAACTCACGCAGCACTTCCTTTATTGGCTTTTGGCTCATTGCTCTCAACTCTTATTACGGCAATTATTTCTTTCAGCATGGTTTCAGGCTTCTATCAATTTTCCTTTAAATTTTTCCAAGCAAACTTTTTTCTTTCTACTTTCAAAAATGCCTGGCCGATTATGGTAACCTTAGGATTAAATACAGTCTATTTTAGAATTGATACTTTTATTCTTTCTGCTGCTTATCCGATGTCAGTTGTCGGAACATATAATCTAGCTTATCAGATATTCCAAAGCCTTTTGGTTATTCCCACTTTTATTATGAACAGCTTCTATCCGATTTTAATTAATGATCAAAAGAATAACCTACTATTATTTAATAAAAAAATTGTTACTGCTGCGCTTCTGTTATTCTCATTAGCTTTAGGGGGTTTAATTCTTACTTGGGCCCTAGCTCCTTTTGTGATCTATCTTATTACCGGAAGTGATTTTGGCGGTTCCGCTGTTTCTTTGCAGATTTTATCTCTTGGTTTCCCAGCCTTCTTTTTAACATCACTATTGATGATGGTGATGGTAATAATGGGTAAGTATAAAGAGCTGGCAGCTGTTTACAGCGTTGGTCTGATGTTTAATTTGGCCCTTAACTGGGTATGGATACCACAGTTTTCTTTTATTGCTGCTTCCTGGGTAACAGTTGTTTCAGAATACCTAATCCTAATAATCCAGGTAGCAATAGTGCTTCCTCAGCTAGGACTGTTAACACTTTTTGGTAAGGAAGAAAATATCAACTCCTTGTAACTAATATATTTCCTTTATATACTTCTTAAGTATGAAATACATAATATTCACAGACGGCGGTTCCAGAGGCAACCCGGGTCATGCAGCAGCAGCCTTTGTCATGAAGGATGAAAAGGAAAAGAACATTTTGAAAGAAGGCGTGTATATGGGGATAGGTACCAATAACGAAGCAGAGTACACAGCTGTTATCAAAGCTTTGGAGAGAGTAAGAGAAGATAACGCAACCCTCGATTCAATCAGTATTGAATTCCGTGCAGACTCACAACTGGTAGTAAACCAATTAATGGGTGATTGGAAAATTAAAAACGACCGTATCAGAAGGATGTACGAGGAAGTAAAGAGACTGGAGAGTGGATTTGAAATCGTTGTGTATACTTATATCCCACGTGCCCTCAACTTCGAAGCAGATGCTATGGTTAATGAAACTTTGGATAAAAGAAATTCCTCTAAATAAATTTTCCTTGATCTGCTTCTATACGTTTGATCTCTCTTGAAATAGGCGTCAATCAAAGGTACGATTACGTGAAAGGAGCGATTAATAGCAAAAATTTTACTATGAATAATCTTTCACGAAATATGCCAGTTGCTTTTGTCGTGGGTGCTGCGGGATTTATCGGTTCACATTTGGTTGAAAAACTCTTGGAAAAAGGTGTTCAAGTGGTTGGGTGTGATAATTTCTATACTGGGAAGAGAGAGAACTTAACTGAAGCAGGGAAAAGCAAAGACTTTCATTTGTTAAGTCAAACGCTCCCTACAGCAACTGATTTAAATCTACCGCGTTTAGATTACGCTGTATTTGTAGTATCTGAAGACATCTCTCCCGATGAATACGAGAAAAATTTAAATAAATTTTTAGAACTCTGTACTTTACACAAATCCAAAACAGTCTTATGTTCTTCAGTTGATCTTTATGATTCAAAGCAGGAAATTCCAGAGAATCTAAAGCAGGCGGAAATAAGACTTGCTGATGTGGCTCTCACTCAAAAGATAAACGCAAGGGTAGTTAGATTGTCTGCGGTTTTTGGTCCACGCATGCATTTTCGATCTAATGACCCGATGATTCGGTTGATAAAATCGGCAGCAAGAAATAAATTGAACGAAGAGCAGACACCTTTGGAATTTACCACGAGAGCACTATTTATCAGTGACGCGGTAAACCTTTTAATTAAAGCACTAATGCATGGATCGACAGCCCAGAAAATCTACGACGGATGTCTATTGGAGCCAATTAAGGTTTCTGAGATTAAACAACTATTAATGGATCCTGTTTGGTATGAGGAGAAAGGTTTTAAAGCAACGGAGCTACCGCCTTGGCCTACTCCGAATTTGAACAAGACAATCAAAGAACTTTCATGGAAGCCTCATGCTCAAATTATTGCTTCTCTTAAAGAGACATTAGCCTTTTTTAAGGAACACCCTGATCTTACGCCAAAGGTTGTAATTGAAGATAAAAAACCATCAAAACCATGGCAGTTTTCTAAGCTGGACAAGATCGAAGATGATGCAAAAGAAGATCTTTCTGAAAAGAAAAAAGATAAAGTTAAGGTGCAAAAACTAAAGATTAATTCAAGTCGCATAAAACATCAAACAGTAACACTTATAGGTGTAATAATTATATTTTTTGCTTTAATTTTTCCTGTTCTGAGATTTTGTGTTTCGGCATTTGAAGTAAAAACACACCTGGATAATAGTATTAAACAAACATCCTTAGGCAACTTTGACGAAGCTGTAAATGAATCAAATATGGCAATCGGGGATGCTCGATTTTTAATAGATTCATTTAGCAGTTTGTCTTTTGTTAAAAATATTGATTTTCTAAATAAGCCATATAGAACAATTGAACAAGCACTGGTTTTAGTAAGTCAGACAACGGACGCAAATTTACATACAGTTAGCGGAGCTAAAATGTTAGCCGGAGCTATGTCTGTGATCTCCGGTGAGAAAGCAGGGGACAGCACATTGTTATTTAATGATGCTAAAACTGAGCTTGCGGCAGCAGATAGTGAAATAGGCCAAGTGTCTGCTAATTTAGAAAACCAGGAATTTACCAACCAGATACCGGTTGCCTTACAACAAAATTTGGACTTTATTAAAAGCAAAATTAGCGCATATCATCAGACTATAAATCTTGGCAGGGCTTTGATTGATTTATTACCTCAAATCATTGCAACAGACGGAGAAAAAAGCTATTTGGTAGTGCTTCAGGACAATAGAAATCTCCGCCCGGGAGGGGGATCTATCAGGGCGTACAGTTTAGTTACTTTTAACCAAGGAAAGTTGAAAGAAATCAAAGCGGATATGGTGGAGAATTTAGACAGCTCGTATGTAGCCAGAATAGATCCGCCGGTAGAGCTAAAAAACGACTTAGGCGAGTCTAATTGGAGATTAAAGGATGCTGCCTTTGATCCTGATTTTCCAACCAGTGCCAGAAATATTATCTGGTTTTTCGGTAAGGAATCAGGGGTGAAAGTTTCAGGAGTTGTTACATTAGATTTAGAATCTGTCTCGAAATTAATTGAAGCTGTTGGTTCATTAAAGACTGATTCCGGGATGGAAATAAATAGCTCGAATGTTTATCAAAAAGTTGCTCTTACCCGGGATGGGAATAAGACTTCTGCTGAAGTCTTGAAGGTATTGGTTGAAAGGGTGTTTTACCTTTCAAAACAGAATTGGGTAACTTTGGCTAAAAATTCCGAAGAATCACTAATTCAAAAACATTTATTAATTTACCTAACTGATCCAAATGCGTTTTCTTATCTTTCTGCAAGAAACTGGACAGGTGGAATGCCGGTGCAAATAAAAGAGAAAGCAGGGGAGAGAAACGAGTCATTGGCTCTCTCGGAAGTAAATATGACACAAGGGCAGGACTCAACTGCTATTGAAAGATCAATGAATGTTGAAAGTACTATAGATGATAAGGGGGTTGTTTCTCATAAGCTGACCCTTGACTATGCTCCTTCTGAAAAACTAACAGGCCCTTATAAAACGAGACTAAAGATCTATTTGTCCGGAGGCACAAAAATGTTAAAAACTACATGGGGAGGCAAAATTATAAAAGACATAAGCTCGTTTAGTGATTTTGGCAAGTTCGGGTATTCCATGTTGCTGGAATTGGGGGTGGGGGAGCAAAAACAACTGGTTTTAGAGTATCAAGATGTGGCTCCAGTTAAATTCGAAAACAACCAGATGAAATATCAACTTGCTATAAACAAGCAAGTAGGAAGTTTATCTATTCCTACAAACTTTAAGTTAATATTCCCACAAAATATTAAAGCAGAAAGTGGCTTAATAATTGGGGCAGGAGATGTTTCTATATCTTCGCAACTCTCACAAGACCGGGTTTTTGAGGTGATTTTAAAAAAGTAATCATTCATCATTGAACTTTGAGGCTACATATGATAAAGTACTCAGGTTATGACAAGAATTTCATTAAAAGCAACTGAGAGAGAAATCTTTGGTAAAAAAGTTAACGCCCTTCGAAAAAGTGGTGTCCTTCCCGGGCACGTTTTTGGTAAAGGATTGGACACGGAAAATGTTTCTGTGAAAGCTGTGGATTTTATCAAAGCATATAAAGAAGCTGGAGAAACAGGTTTAATTGATTTAAAAATCGGTGATGATAAAGTCAGACCAGTGCTTATCCGCCAAGTACAAGTAGATCCTGTTAGAGGAGAAATGCTGAATATTGATTTTTATCAAGTTAATTTGAAAGAAAAAACTACAGTTAATGTCCCAATTAATTTAATTGGGGAAGAGCCAGAACTGGTTCATGCCGGAGAAGCTGTTGTTATTCAACCAATGATGGAAGTGGAAGTAGAAGCTTTACCTGATGACTTACCAGAAAATATTGAAGTCGATATCACCTCACTTAAAGTAATTGATGATGCAATAACTGTTGCTGACTTACCAGTGCCAGAGGGTGTCACAATTTTAGCAGAGCCGGAAGCAGTTGTAGTAAAACTTGATAATGCAGTCACAGCTGAGATGCAGGCATTATTGGAAGAACAAGCTGAAGAACAGGCCGCAGCTACTGAAGCTGCTGCCGAAGCAGAAGAAGGTGCTGAAGGAGCAGAAAAAGCTGAAGGTGAAGAGGGTACAGAAACTGCTGAAGGTGAAGAAAAACCTGCTGAAGAAACCCAAAAAGAAGAATCTGCTGAGTAATTTAAACTATCCTGCGTTTTATTTGAGTGAATTCTGCGGTAATTTTAGGCACGAATATATTTATTAATTAGTATTTGGTAGTGTTTTTTGCTGTGCGGCAGAATAACACTCTTCCATAATCTGATGAGGGACCCTCTCTTTGTTAACTGTCTCACAGGATGGTACGTCCTGTCCTTCAATTAACTTTACCCATTTACTATTTTCTTTTTTGGCAATTATATAGTGACCAGTTCTTCTGAAATTTTGAGCTATATAAACAAAATCACCATAAGTTGTTGCAAGGTGAATAACGCCATCTTTAATATTTAAATCCGATAAATAAGGAATTTGATCTTGATAATTTTTAGCAAATTGATTGGTGCAGGTTACAGAAATAGTTTGATAAAAATTAGTACTACCAGTATTTCCTGAGCAATCAGGATCTCCCACTAAAGTACAATAGATATCATCTTTTTCAAAAGCCTGAATATAGTCATAAAAACGATCATCATCTAATGATATGGATGAGTTTGTTTTATTTAAAGTGAAACCATTGTTCTGAAATATTTTAGAAACGGCAGGAATTGCCTTTGATAATGCTTGTTTTAAAGGTTGTGGATTTTGATCAGGGCATGACAAATTTAAGGAAACGGTTGGAGAGTTATCATTGATAATATTATAGCCATCCTTGGAAATCCACCAAAGGAAGGAATTATCGGGGTAAGTTATAGTTGAGGCAGGATAATCTTTACTAATTTGGGAAAATTCAGTCCCTGCTTGATAGATGATTGGCTGAATTTGGATTGGGATATCTGATTTAGTGTCAGTGCTTTTAGGAGGAGTGGCATTTTTATTAAAAGCAAAAATAGCAACTAGAATAATTACTAAAACTAAGATAAAAAATTTGGGCATTATAATTTATAATATCACAGAGAAATTATTTTGGCCAAGAAGACTCCATAATTGATTTTTTGTCTTTTCCTATTTTTTGCCAGAGTTCTTCTGTAGTAAAAGGCATGAATGGGTGTAAAAGTTTCAGACAGCTTTCAAAAACATATTCTAAAACTGGTTGGGCTTCTAGTCTTCTTTTCTTACTATTTTCAATATAAACATCAGCAAATTTATGCCAGATAAAATCATAAAGATCTTCTGTTGCTAAATGTAATTGGTATGATTCCAGGTTTTTTGTAACATTTCTTATGGTTTTATTTAATTTCTCTATTATCTTTTTATCATCCTCATTCTTAATTCCTAAATCGTGATTCTTAAATCCTTCAATACCTTCTGGTTTTAGCTCATAGATAAAACGGTAAAGATTTTTTATTTTTGTCCCAAAATTGCGATAATTTTTACACCTTTCATCCATTAATTGTCTGGATGTTTTTCCATCGCGCCCAGGGGCAGAGTATGAATATAGCGCCATTCTAACAGAGTCTGTTCCCCAAGTTTCTCTTAAGTCATTAGGGTTAATACCATTGCCAAGAGATTTGGAAAACTTTTTCCCTTGCAGATCCCTTAGCATCCCGTGGAAGAACATATTTTTAAACGGAATATTGTCCGCAAGATATTCAGAAATCATGATCATGCGGGCAATCCAGAGGTATTTTATTTCCGGAGCGGTAATCTCAAAATCCCACGGAAAGTACCTGTCCAGCTCTGCAGTTTTATTAGGCCATCCTAACGTGGAAAGTGGCCAAAGGCCTGAGGAAAACCAGGTGTCAAAGATTTTCTCCTCTTGCACCCAGCCTGCACCAGGTGAGTCCTGGGATACTTTAATTTGGTCACTATGGTACCAGATAGGGATACGGTGACCCCACCAAAGATCTCTGGAAATACACCAGTCATGCAAGTCCTTAATCCAATCAGACAAAATCTTTTTATAGTTTTTTGGTAAGTAATTAATTTCACCAAGTTTTTTTAAGCCCTTGTCAGCCAAAGGTTTCATTTTAATAAACCACTCTTCAGAAATTAATGGTTCAACAGTTGTTTTACATCTTTCACAAACAGGGACAGAATGAGTATATTCTTCAACCTTTTCTATGGCACCTAAACTTTCCAATTTTTCAGCTGCTAATTTTCTGGCTTCTTCAATTTTTAGACCAACTAAATCTCCAGCCAAATCCGTCATTTTGCCGGTTTTGTCTATGGCATGTAAAATAGGCAAGTTGTTATCTTTGCCAATTTCATAATCTAAAGGATCATGACCTGGGGTAATTTTTAAAGCACCAGTACCAAAGTCTTTAGCAACTCTTTTATCTTCAAAAACAGGAATTTTATTTCCATTTAAAGGATTAATAGCTTGATTGCCAATAAATTTTGAGAATTTAGGATGTTTGGGATAAATAGCTATTCCGGTATCAGCATAAATTGTTTCCGGGCGCCCAGTGGCAATGGTGATATAGTCACCTGTCATCCCGGGCTTGACCCGGGATCCATGGATTTCTGCTTCCGCAGGAATGTCATATTTAACAAAGTAAAGTTTTTCTTTTCTTTCCTCATATTCCATTTCTACATCTTCAATAGCTGTGCCACACTTAGGGCACCACTCAACAATATAAGCACCTTTATAAACTAAGCCGTCATCATAATATTTTTTGAATTCTGCAAAAACAGCGTCAGACCTTTTTTCATCCATAGTAAAAACTTCTCTATCCCAATCAGCAGAAATTCCAAAAACAGTCCAGTCTTTATGGAAAGACTGATAAATTTCATCTTTAAATCTCCAAGCCCTTTTCATCCACTCCTCTTTACCCAATTTATGTTTGGTGAGTCCCTCTTTGGATAATATTTTATTTAGAGCACTTTCAAATTGAATAGAAGCATGATCCACCCCTGGCATCAAAAGCACATCAAATCCCTGCATTCGCTTATATCGGGCTAAAGCATCCATAATAGAATGTTGCATGGCATGTCCAAGGTGAAGTTCTCCAGTTAAATTAGGAGGTGGCATAAGTAGGGAATAGGGTTTTTTGGAAGATTTTGGGTCTGCCTTAAAAAGTCCTGCTTTTTCCCAGGATTCGTACAAACCTTTTTCTAAGTTTTGTTGATTGTTATTCTTATCCATGTGGGGTAATTATATTACTTTTTAATCCTTTTTAGGTAGCTTGCCACAATTTTTAATTTTTTTCAAAGAATAGGTGGAGTTTATAGCTTGTCCGTCAACACCTCTCTTTTGAATAGTGATAGTACTTAGAACATGATCGCTGATGACAGCAATAATTTCATCTGTTGGGAAAGGGGTTTTACATCCACAATTTTCAATAAAAAATCCGGCACTTTTGGTAGATCGTAAATCTTCATCTGTGATAACAATATGGTTGCTATCTTGTGTTAATGGGGTAGGACAAAGTTTTTGCTGCCGGATGATATCGTCTTTAAATATTTGTGGGAAAAATTCATCAAAACAACGGATTTTGCCCACTATTTTATATGCTTCTGCTTCATCTAGTGTAACACCACCGGTGCTTGATAATGTGTCTGTTTTGCGTGGTGTAGTGGGAATTAGTTCAATACTCATTGGCATAAGCCTTCGGTTGTACTCTTTTTCTGAAAGATCAATTCTTTTGAAAGTAATATTTAGTTTATTGCCGGGTTCGCTACTGGTGTAATAACGGTAATAAGTGCCTTCCGGCACCGGTTTAATTTGGTTTCCTATCCAAACTCTGGCTTTTGGATTTATATAATGTTCTTTTTCGCCGCGCATATAAAAAAGCCCAGAAGGGCTTATAAACAAGATTCTATGGTTGGCTCATATCATTGTCAAGGGATAAATTAGGGTTGGCCTGGATATCTAAAGGCGGGGTAGGGTAGTAATTAAAAAAAGCTGCAGCAGCTATACTGGCAGCATTGTCGGTTGCCAGCTCTGCTGAAGGAATAAAGAGCTTGGCATGTGGAATTAATTCGGCGAGCCTTTGGGTTAACTTTTTAGCCAGAGTTTTATTAGCAGCCACACCTCCCGCAACTATAACTTGATCAACATTGTGTGTTTGGATTGCTGTGATAGTCTTTTCTACCAACACATCTGTGATGGCATCTTCAATAGAGGCAGCAAGATCGGCGTTTTTATGCGGGTCCTGCCAGCTTGCAGCCCCATTCAATGTCCTTACTTCGTTGCGGGCGGTTAATGGGGCGCCCCGCTCGCTGTCACCCGCTTTTATAATGTTGGACACTGCAGTTTTTAAACCGGAGAAAGAAAAATCTAAATCTTTGGAATTTAACATTGGTCTGGGTAATTGGTAAGCTTTAGGGTTTCCTTTTTCTGCCAACTTAGAAAGATTTGGTCCCCCGGGATAAGCAAGTCCTAATAATCTGGCGCATTTATCAAAACATTCACCTGCGGCATCATCCCTGGTTCCTCCTAAATATTTATACTTTCCATGATCTGAAAAAAGAATTAAATCTGTATGTCCACCGGAAACAAGCAGCCCAAGACAAGGAAAAGTTGGGGATTGCTGATTGATCCAGTTAGCATAAAAATGGCCCAAGAGATGATTGATTGGAATGAGTGGTTTTTGCCAAATAGTTGCTAAAGCTTTGGCTGTTTCTACTCCTATAAGAAGAGAACCGATTAATCCGGGTCCCTCTGTTATGGCTATGGCATCGATATCAACAGGCTTCAAACCTGCTTTTTCCAGAGCTTCTTTTGTGGCTGGAATGATGTTGGAAAGCTGCTCACGGGCAGCCTGCTCAGGGATAACGCCTCCGTATTTAGCTTGTAGGGATGCGGAAGAAGCCACTATATTGGATAAAATATGTACTCCATTATCATCTTTTAGACAGATAGCAACAGCTGTTTCATCACAGCTGCTCTCTATTCCCATGATTATTTTGGGATTTCCATAGTCGTCCTTTTTCATACAGGTATTTTAACAGGTTTATGAAGAAATGATAAAATTATTCTATGGGAGTTGAAAAAGCCCAAGATTCTGATTTAGAGACAACAGCGCTTAATAACCGTTTAGGTTTACCAAATGCGTCCAGGAGTCGGAGTATCAGAAAGTGGAATCTTGAGCACCCTGAGGAAAGAACGGAAATAATAAAAAAATCACAGGAAACAAAACAAAGACTCAGAGAAGAAAAACTTTCCCACTTGATTAAAAACAAATAAGCATATAAGTTAGAAAGATGTCGTTTGGTGATAAAATCGATCGAATCCATTCTTTTTCTCTGGGAGATTTTCACGACTTTGATTCGTGTGTTTTTAGATTCTTTGTAAATCACCATTTACAAAAAAAATATGAACTGGCAGAAGGTAATGAATCTCAGGCCATTGGAACTCTTTTAGATTTGGCAATTAAAAAAGTGCATATGGCTTCTGCTTATAACGAATCACCGGAATATCTTGTTAATTTAATTAAGGCAGCCAGAGCGGATATTGAAAATGAAGTATATCTTAGAGGAGGGAATTCTTTTTTTGGGTGTCTACCGCCACTCTTAACCCCTGAAGTGATTTCAAAAGCACAGGAAATATTCAAAGATTACCTAACTCAAATGAAAGGTCAGATTAAGCCGTTTGTCCCTACATTTCAGATGAAAAAAGTAAAGCCTTTTTGGTCCAGAGTTATTCAAGCAGAAAAGCCTTTAAAATTATGGGGAGGTCCAGATGCTATAGAAATGAATGATATGCCGGAAGTAGCAGATTACAAGTATTTTGAAAATAGTGAAAGAGGAAAAACTTATTTGGATATGGATTTGATGCCCAAAATGTATATACTCCTCACGGCCGATGATTTAATTGACTCGGGATTTAACAAGGCAAGATTTATTGCCAGAATATGGAGAGAACCCGGGAACAATGATTTTTATGAAGAATTTGATTTTTCTCAAATTAAAAATCTGGAGGATTATTTTAAAGATAAAATGGAAAGAATATTAAGGACAAAAGAATTAAGTTTTTGTGAAAAAGAATACTGTAAGGCATGTAAAAGTGATTTCCGTGAAGAATGGACTGCAGAACTAAAAGTAAAAGGATTTATAGATTAATTATTGTAAATGTACCTCAGCTAAAGTGTTTTGTTTATGAAATCCTTCTTCCGGGATTGATTCAAATAGTTTAATAGAAGTGATTTGAACTGGTCCGAAATCTTCTTTGACTGCAATTTCTTGTAATAATGCTTCTTGTTTGATGGATAAATCATAACTGCTGTTTATTTTACCCATAGCGATATGAGGAATATATCTTCTTTCATCCATATAAAGACCAAGCTCCACAAAGCCATCTTTTATTCTTTCACGGAGTACAAATAATTTATCGATATCTCCTTTAACTCCGGCCCACAAAGTATGGGGATGATGGATATTGGGAAAACCATCAATATAGGCAGGGATAATTTGGAAGGGACTGATTCCTAAAACAGCCTTATTAATTACTTTTTTGAAATCTTCAACAAAATTATCCGGTTGCTCTCCGATAAAGGCGATGGTTAGATGTAGTTCGTTCGGATCAGTCAAATGCACCTCAGGGATAATATCTTTTAACTTTTGCTGGACAATTTTTAAGCTTTGACGGCTTTGATTAGGAATTTCCAAGGCAATGAAGAACCTCATGTAACTTATTATACTATTGTTTTGTTCCGACCTTAATTACTTTTTGCCAAGGACGGAAGTTTGATCTGATTATTTCATCAACTAAAGTTTCGCCATTTCTTATAACCGTTCTTTTGAACTGAACATTCATCCCCCAAATTGAATGCTCTGTTTCCTGCTCTACCCCTATTGGCAAATTTGGATCATCTTGTCTGAGTTCCGGTGGTGGGGCAGTTTGGCTTAAAATAACAGGCTTTTCAATAGTTGTGATCCTTCCGTCAGAAGTTCCATAAATCTTATAGGTAAGGGTAGTGCCAACCATATAGTTTTGAATTAAGATATATGAACCAGTATCGTTTTTAACCTTAAGATCAACATATGGGGGATAGACTGTGGCATCTATTCCTGGAGGGGATCCTCCTTGTTCGTAAAATCCAACTCGGTAAGCATGGGCATGTCTTTCAACAATTGGGAGTCCTGCATTTAAGGCAGCGCGGAAAAGAGTTGTGGAAACCTGACAGACTCCACCACCATCATCCAGCACAGTTTTTCCCTCTTTGATAACATATGCTTGTTTATAGCCGGTTGCAGCAGTAACTTCTCCCAGATATTGATCAAAAGAAAAAATTTCACCGGGAGGAACTAAAATACCATTAATCCTTGTGGAAGCCAGACCGATATTAAAAACTCTGTTAGGAATGGAATCCACGAAGCTTGAGGTACCTGTTCCTAGCAATTCTTTTATACCGTAGCTATTAACCTCATTGGTAGTATTTTTAGGATAAGTGGTGTCAACAGGGAGAGGGATATTGGTTGCGGTATCGTCAATAACAGCTTTGGAAACAAGCCCAGAGGCTTTAGAAATATTTAATTGCTGTCCTGGTTGGCCAGGTTCAAACTCGGTAACCCTGATAGCACCTTCATCAAAAATAAATTTTGCTTCTTTTAAAGGCTGATCAATTGTTTTGGCAATATTCTTTAGATATACATTTAGGAGATCAGGATCAAGTAGTAGTTGGCTGTCAGAAAAAGTAGTTTGACCGAAATTAATACCCTCTATAGAAAATGTTTGATTTCCATCTTCATAAGACAAAAGTTCAGTTTTAGTTTTATCAAAATCCAAAAGGCTGTATAGGGTAGCTTGGTCGATAGTCCAGGAATTATCTTTAAAGACAAGTTTGATCGGAGATGTTTTTACGCGGTCGAGAGCTTTTTTGTATTTCTCTGCTTTGGATGTTGTGAGACTTGGTGAAAGTGGCTTAACCATAACCACTTTTGGTGGAAGATAATTTTGAATAAGATAATTTTCTATGGCAGATAAAAGCTTTTTGTCATCAACCTCGATTCCGTTTTGGGAAGGTGTAATTGTAATGGTGTCTGCAAAAACGATTTGTGCAGGGATAGCCTCTTTTTTAATTTGTTGATTAATGGCTGATATTTGGGATAGAAGCAGGGATTTATTTTTAAACTTTAACTGCGGAATAAAGTTCTGTCCTACAAGAAGAAGTTTTGCTTGGGTTTCCAGATCAATAAAAACATTCCCTGATCTGCCGGCAAGTGCAGCCTTGGTGATAGTCTCGTCTAGATTCGCGTCCGGCAGAGCAGATTCTAAATTAATATTAAAAGTTTGATCTAAGTAATGAAGTTCAAGGGTTGATTTGCTCCTTTTTTTAAACTCTGCGTTTAAATTGTTGCCGGACATAGCTACATTTTGCCCTGTTACATTAATTCCGGCGATTTTTACTCCAGGAAAAAACTTGTCCTTATAAAAACTAACAAAGAAAAAATAGGAAAGTAGAACCAAAGAAATAGCAATAAAGACAACTGACAATATAAATCTGAGCTTGCGGTAGAACTTTTTCATAGTAAACCAAATTTTAATGGTATTTGATTGTATAATCAATGTATGAGGAATTTAATTATTATCGTTATTGTTGTTGCGCTTATCGCCGGTATTATATTTTGGCGTTTCGGAGATGCGATAATGAACTCGGTTAATAAACCAAATCCTGAGAATGAGCAAGTCATATTAACCTGGTGGGGGCTTTTTGATGAAGAGCAGGTATATCGGACTGTGATTGCTACATACGAACAAGACCATCCTAACGTAAAAATTGTTTATTCCAAGGAGTCAACCTTAAATTACCGTCCAAGACTTCAGACTCAGTTAAGAGCCGGGCAAGGCCCGGATATTTTTATGATCCATTCGTCATGGGTGCCGATGTTTGCAGGTGATTTGGCTGCTGCACCGGAAACTATTTTCCCCACTAATTCTTTTGTCACTGCTTACTATCCTATTGTTAAAGATAATTTAGTTGTTGCAAATAGAGTTTATGGAATTCCGATGGAGGTTGATGGATTGGGAATGTATTACAACGAAGATATATTAAGGTTTGCCGGAGTAGATGTGCCTAAAACCTGGCAGCAATTTTTGGATGCTGCAAGAAAACTGACTGTTAAAAATGACAAAGGTCAAATTCAAACAGCCGGCGCATCCCTCGGGACAGCTTCCAATGTTGATGATTGGCCGGAAATCTTAGGATTACTTTTTTTACAACAACCGAGCACCTCTTTAGCGTCCCCCGGATCTAAAGGAGGAGTAGACGTCATCCGTTTTTATACCAGTTTCATTATTGATCCGCAAAATAAAACCTGGGATGTAACTCTGCCTAACTCTACTCAAATGTTTATTGACGGAAAATTGGCTTTTTACTTTGCTGATTCAAAAAAAGCAGCCGAAATTCAAAGTGCAAATCCTAATTTAAAATTTAAGGTCGCACCTGTGCCGCAACTCCCGGGAGGAGAAACTAACTGGGGCGGGTTTTGGGATTACTCGGTTTCTACCAAACAAACATACACAGAAGCCTGGAAATTCTTACAATATTTATCTACACCTCAGGCAATGCAGGTTTTATATCAGCAAAAAACACAAAATCAATTGGTAGGAGACGCTTTCCCAAGGCGGGATATGGCAGATTTACTTGTTAATGATCCTATTCTGGGAGCATATGTTTCTGAAGCTCCAACAATGAAGGGTTGGTTTTTAAATTCTAAAATAAAGGATGCAGGAATAAATGATGAAGTAATTTCTTTATACGGAAAAGCCGTGAATGATGTACTCTCAGGATCCTCTCCAGAACAAGCTTTACAGGGAATGGATGTAAAGATAAAAGTAATTATCGATAAATATACCAAAGCCCCAACCCCTACAATAAAGAAATGAAAAATGCTTTGATTTTACATGTAAAATATACCTAAAGATGGAAAAAAATATTTTTGTGTTTGGAGCTAGTACCACCCATGGATATTGGGATATAGAAGGTGGTTGGGTGGCAAGACTCAGAAAAGCTGTTGATCAAAAGGTTTTAGCAACTAATTTTGAATTTTATTGCTCAGTTTATGAATTAGGAGTGTCTGGAGATGATTCTGGGGATATCTTGGCCAGATTTGAATTTGAAGCCACTAAAAGAATGTGGCCAGGGGACGAAGTAATCTTTATTTTTTCAGCAGCGATTAATGATGCCATTGTGAATATAGATGATGGAAGTCTTAAATGCCCGCCTGAAAAATATAAGGAAAATGTTAAAGAATTAATCAAGTTAGCTAAAAAGTACTCACAAAAAATTATTTTTGTTGGAACATTACCAGTAGATGAAGAAAAAGTTGATCCGATCCCCTGGCTAGAAGGTCATGCTTATCGAAACCAACTAATTGGGGAATATAACAAAACGACCGAAGATATTTGCAAAGAAAATGATATTCCTTTTATTAAGGTCTTTGAGGATTTTATTCATGGAGATTATAAAAAAATTCTAGAGGATGGCGTTCACCCAAACACAGAAGGGCATAAGATTGTTTTTGAAAAAGTAAGAGATTATTTAATTGAGCACCAAATCATTGATTTAACGTGAGTAGAGGGAGATTGACGAGTTGAACTTCCGGTTCCAGAGTAACTCCAAATTTTTCTTTAACATCTTTGATTAAGTCTTTAGCAAGTTCAGTAAAATCTGAAGCTTTGCCATGGCCTGTATTGATGATTAAATTGGCATGAGCATCAGATACCTGCACGTCTCCAACTTTTTTTCCTTTGGCATTAACGCTTTCAAGTAAATATCCTGCAGTTACTTTTCCGTGAACAATTTTATCTTCCGGGATTAGTTTTAAAGCAGTTTCAGGCATTTTTTCAATTGGAATATTTTTGAAAAAAGAACCAGGGCTTTTCCCTTGCCCATATTTTAAAGCAGAACGCTTCTTCAAAACATCTTTCACTTGTGCCTCCAAGGCCTGGCCCTGGAGCTTCACTAGCTTAAAGTGGGCTTCTAAAATAATGTAGTTATTTTTTTTAAAAATAGAATCACGATAATCGAATTTGCATTGCTTATTCATAAAACTAATAACTGCTTTTTTCTCTGGGTCAAAACAAACTACTCTGGTAATATTATCTCCAACTGCTGTTCCGTATGCTCCTGCATTTCCATATATTGCTCCACCAACAGTACCAGGAATTCCAGCTAGTTTTTCCAGACCAGATAAATTTTGTTTCACTGTGGTAGTAATTAATTGAGAAAGCAAAGTACCAGAACCCACTTTAATAATTTGTCTAAAACCAACAATGCTCTTGATATTATTTTTTATTACCAGTCCTGGAAAACCTTTATCAGCAATTAAAATATTACTGCCTGCGCCCATTATTAAATAAGGTAGTTTTTTGTTAGTTGCCCATTTTACAGCCTCCATCATTTTTTCAGCTGTTTTAGCTTCATAAAAATATTTTGCTGGCCCTCCGACACCGGATGTGGTGAGCCCATCTAAAGCAATGTTCTTTTTTGGTTTAATCATAAAATGAATTATACATTATTTTCACGAGCTTGACTCTTGACAATAAAAAAAATCATGATTAAAATAGCGAAGCAGTTAATGGATTGCTAGAACTATAAGGTTTTAAACAAAAATATGGGACGAACATCTAAAACGCAAACAGAAAAAGCCCCTGCCACCCAATCAGTAAAACCCCTTATGGGCTATGTATTAGTAGAGCCATCAGAAGCAGAAACAAAAACCTTATCCGGTATAATCCTCCCGGAATCAGTCCAAGAAAAACCAGCGGGTATGGGAAAAGTGATATCATTAGGCGCAGATTTAATGATGGGTGACGGAAAAGTAATGGCTTGTCCGGTTTCTGTTGGTGATAAAGTTTATTTTAAAAAATGGGGTGGAGATGAAATTAAAATTAATGGTCATGAACTAAAGCTGGTTAAGTTTGATGACTTAATAGCAATAGTGGAGGGATAAGCAAAGCTTGCGAGCTGCGCTCTAAAATATGGCAGAAATTAAAAACAGTAAAACAGAGGCGGTAGCAGAAACTGTATTAAATGAAAGTCAATTTAGTGAAATTACTGAAGATATAAAAGGTGCATTGGATCATCTTAATTTTGGTCCTCATTTTGAAGGCGATTTTGCCAGAGAAGAGAACGAAAGGTTCAAGGAAATGCTATACGCATATCAGGCAGGTATAGCAGTTGGAATGGGTAAAAGAAAACCATTAGAGATTACAGAAGGTGGTCGTTTAAAAACACACGGTATTTAATAAGGAAAATATGGCTAAAATTTTAAAATTTGATTCTGAAGCAAGAGAAAAATTACTTAAAGGGGTTAATATCCTGACAGAAGCTGTGGCTTCAACTTTGGGCCCAAAAGGCAGAAATGTTGCCATAGACAAAAAATGGGGATCTCCAAATGTGGTGCATGATGGAGTAACTGTGGCTAAAGAAATTGAGTTAGAAGATCCTTTTGAAAATATGGGAGCACAACTGATTAAAGAAGCAGCTTCTAAAACCAATGATGTGGCAGGAGATGGAACCACCACTGTTACTATTTTAACCCAGGCAATTGTTGCTGAAGGCTTAAAAAATATTCAAGCCGGAGCAAATCCAATGATGTTACGTCGTGGTATTGAAATTGCAACTTCTGCTGTTGTTGCAGAACTTGCCAAGATGAGTAAAAAATTAACTACAGCTGAGGAAATTACTCAAGTAGCTACTATTTCTGCACAAAATGATGAAATTGGAAAATTAATTTCCGAAGCCATTAATAAAGTAGGTAAAGATGGAGTGGTAACAGTAGAAGAAGGAAAAACCATGGCTATGGGTGTTGATTATAAAGAAGGTATGGAATTTGATAAAGGTTATGCTTCTGCTTATTTTGTCTCTGATTCAGACCGCATGGAAGCCACAATAGAAGACGCCTATATTTTAATTACAGATAAAAAAATCTCCAGTATGCAGGAACTTTTACCTTTCCTGGAAAAATTTGTGGCTGTCAGTAAAAATCTGGTTTTAATTGCTGATGAAATTGATGGTGAAGCTTTAGCTACTTTGGTGATTAATAAAATGCGGGGAGTATTTAATATTTTGGCAGTAACTGCTCCTGGATTTGGGGATAGAAGAAAGCAAATGTTGGAAGATATAGCAATTTTAACCGGTGGTAATGTAATTTCTGCAGATACTGGTCAAAAATTTGAATCAGTTGAAGTAACAGATTTAGGAAGATGTGGAAGGGTTACAGCAACTAAAGACAGTACTTTGATTGTTGATGGTAAAGGCTCTAAGTCAGCTATTTCTGCCAGAATCACTCAAATCAGAAAAGAAGTAGAAGCTTCAGATTCAGAATTTGATAAAGAAAAATTAGCAGAAAGACTAGCAAAACTGACAGGTGGAGTGGCAGTAATTAATGTTGGGGCTGTAACAGAAATAGAAATGAAAGAGAAAAAAGAGAGAGTGATTGATGCAGTGGCTGCAACTAAAGCTGCAATAGAAGAAGGAATAGTACCAGGTGGAGAAATTGCTTTAATCAGAGCAGGTAAAGTATTAGATAATATTAAAGCTGAAGGGGAAGAACTACTTGGAATTATGATTGTTAAAAAAGCGCTTGATAAACCATTCAGAAGATTGGTGGCAAATGCAGGACTGGATGAAGGAGTATCTTTATCTAAAATAATTGACGCAAAAGAAAATGAAGGTATAGATGTTGTTGATGGAGTTGTTAAAGACTTAGTTAAAGCTGGAATTATTGATCCTGTAAAAGTAACCAGATCAGTGTTGCAAAATGGAGCATCCGTTGCCACTATGATTATGACAACCCAGGTTTTAATTACTGATAAACCAGAACCAACTCCTCCAGCTCCTCCTATGCCGGGTGGCATGTCAGGGATGGGTGGTATGGATTATTAAATGATTGAACAAAAAACCTCTGGTGCCTCATATAAGGATCTTCAGAAAGCGACTTTAGCTGTAGTAACAAAATGCGTTTTTAATATTCCGGATAAAAAGACTGCAAAAAGATTATCTTTACGGTATTTTGTTAAAAAGTTAGCACATGATGAGATGGCAACGCCAAGAAGTAGAGATCATTTAAGAAGCCTAAGAGAATTAAGAAATGAAGCTTATAGAGGTGAATTTGAGAATGTAGTACCTCATTTTGAACAAATTTACAAAGAAAAAAACCCGGATTGGCGTAACCCTGAAGATACAGTTGAAAGAGGAATAGGTATAGCATTTCGTAATTTGGCTCAAGCATTATCCTAAAAATTTCACGCACTATTTTGTCAGATATAGTATTATTAAATCAATGGCTAAGAAAGTGCATTATCAGGAAGCAATAACAGAAAAAGAAAAAAAGGCTTTTGAAAAATTCCTGGCAGAAGATGAAGAGCTAATTGTGGCAACAGGTTTTGGATCTGTCTACCTTAGATCTTTGTTTATGCAGTTTATAGTGTGGCCAGGTGTGGTTTTTTGGATTTTGGGATTAGCTTTTGCCTATTTTTCGCAATATAACTTAGGTTACGGACTTCTTTTAGGCCTTGTGCTTTCAATACTTGTTGCTTTTTTGAAAACCACCCATGCGTATCATGCTAACCGCTACTTACTTACTACTAGAAGAGTGGTTATCAAAAAAGGATTATTTGCTGTAGAGTTAACAACTGCTCTTTATGACAAAATTACCCACATTGAAGTAATTCAATCATTTGTGGATAAGCTTCTTTATCATCATGGGAGTATTATTGTAAACACTGCCGGGACGAACAAAGGGGAGATTGTTTTAAAATATGTGGATTTCCCTGTTGAATTTAAAAACCTGATGGAAAGAATGATCAACCGTGAACGTGAACAATATGGGGGACATACAGCTTCAATTACGACAATAGAAGGTCAATTAGTTGAAGAAGATTAACTGGTTTTTTGAGTATTTACCTGGATTTGTTTAGCATAGGTTGGAAAATCAGGAATGTTTGGCAAAATATTGGCAGGATTGATATATTTATTATCTTTCATAATTTCCAAATGGGTATGAGGTCCGGTAGTACGCCCGGTTAAACCAACCTGTCCTAAGATTGACTCTTTGGTCACCAAATCTCCGGATTTTGCGAATATTTTACCCATATGGCTGTAGGTAGATTTATAGCCTAATTCATGCTCAACAGTGACCTGATTTCCGTAACCAAAAAAACCATATTTAACGTCGGTTATTTTCCCCTTTAAAATAGGGTGGATAGGCATTCCTAAGCCTATGGCGATATCAACCCCTGGGTGCCAGACAGAATAGGTGGTAGTAAGATAACCTGGGTGTGGGAGGGTAAAGGCTTCGGATAAAGTACCTGGTTGAATCTGTTGATCCTGAGAAAAATCTGCTTTAACTATTGATTTTTGAATAGGAGGGATAGCCAGGACTGGTTGATATCCGGAAAAGAAAAGCGCAATCATAATCATAAACGCAAACTTTGATGCGAATGACGGCTTAAAAAATATTGGTAGCTTTCTGTAACCCCTTTTTAACTTTAAAAGCTGATGTTGGGAGATTAGATGATTTAGGCCAAGCCCTTCATTTAATCTCTTAGGCAAAGTTTTTCGATATAATCGAAAATTCATATCTTTCGCGCAATGCACGAAGTGTAAATTATACCTGAGTTAGGCTCAAAAAGCAAATCTAGGTGCCCTGATGATATATAATTGAGGAATGAAAAGAAAGTTGTTTTTAGGTTTGGTGTTTGTCTGTGCAATTTTATTAAGTATTCAGATCGGAAAGCAAGTTTTATCTGAGGTTTTCGGTATAGTTCCCAAAGGTGGTTTAAAAGTTGCGTCAGTCCCGGACGCAACAGTTTATTTAAATGGAATAGAGGTAGGGAAAACCCCATACAGGGATGATAATTTAAATACCGGCGAATATCTGGTTAAACTTATTAGTGATAATTCAAATTGGCAGGGTAAAATCGTTTTAACAAAAGGAACCCTGTCAGTTATTAACAGAAGTCTTGCTCCAAGCGTTGCTTCTTCTTCTGGGGAAACATTGGTTTTGGATAAAGGTCAGGGAGTAATAGTTACTTCTTCTCCTGCAGATGCTGTCGTAGAGATTGACGGCAAACAAGTTGGGAAAACACCCTTGTTTGTGTCTTTATTATCTTCCGGTGTTCATGGATTTAATATTTCTCATGATGGTTATTTAACCAGAGTGGTTGATGTAGTGTTGCCTGCTGACTTAGCACTTCATATTAATGTTGATTTGGCCTTAGTTGAAAGGCATGAAAGTATTACAGTTACGCCGACTGTTGCGGTGGTAAAAAAAATAAAAATTAAGCAAACGCCGCTTGGATATTTGCGCCTTAGGGAAAGTCCCAGTATAAACAGTAAAGAAGTTGCACAGGTCTCTTCAGGGGAGGAGTTGGAAGTCGTTCTTGAGGTTCCCGGTTGGACTAAAGTTAGGCTAAAAAATAATTTAGAAGGGTATGTGTCTTCGCAATATGTTCAAAAAATACCCTAAAATTAATAATTACCCAAATAGTAAACAATAACAATAACCATGATTAGCCACGAGATTACGATTGAAAGAAGTGGTGTGTCTGTGAGAAGTACTTTTTCCGGTGACTCGCCTTCTTTTTTTTCATAGATCACATACAAGTACCTCATTACACCGTAAATAACGAGCGGCACTGTGATCATCATGTATTTAGCTTCTGCAAAAGGAAGTGATCCGATATCCAATCCGAAAATATTATGCCTTAGCGCAACCGGCGATTGTTGAAAAGCAAATAAAGCATAAGTCAGCCAGGCCGAGTTGGCGAACATAGAAGTTAAGATATCTAAAAGATTTTCAGGATAATGAAGCAAGGTCTCTCTGTGTTTGGCAGCAATATCTTTTTGTGCCATCAGGGTTAGTTCTGATCGCCTTTTTCCTATTGCAAGAAAAAGAGAGAAAGAAATAATTGATAATAAAAACCAGACATTTAAGTGTGCATCGATTGCCCAGATACCTGCATAAACCCGGAGGACAAATCCGGCAGCAATTACCATTACATCTAGTAAGATTACTGATTTAAAGTAGGCAGAATAAAAAAGTTGCAATAAAAGATATGCGAGCCCTGCATAAAATAATGAAGGACTGGTTAAATAAGCAAGGGGTAGAAGGACAGCAATAAGCCCTATAACAATCGATATTATCAACGGAAGCGGTATACTGCCTGAGGCAATTGGGCGGTGAGATTTAATGGGATGTTGTCTGTCTCGTTCTATGTCAAAAACATCATTTAATAAATAAACAGCAGAAGAAAATCCACAAAATAGGAAGAATGCTTTGGTAATTAAAACAAATGAAGCAGGATTATCGAGTTGACCGGCAAAAACTAGTCCTGCAAACAGGGCAAAGTTTTTTATCCATTGTCTCGGCCTTGCGGCTCTAAATAATCCCCAAAAGAGTTTAACCATAAAATCAAACCTGTAAAAATTAACACCACAATAATAAAGGCAAATAATTTTACCTCAGGGCTTACCAGTAAGGCAACTGCTCCCAACATAACAGATACTAAAATATAAAACAAGCTAATTTGTCTGTGGGACCAGCCAATATCAAGAAGCTTATGATGCAAGTGACCCCTGTCTCCCCAGACCGGTGATTTTCCGCTGACTATTCGCCGGAAAAAAGTATAGATAAAATCTGTTGCAGGAACTGCTAACACAAGCAAAGCAGTTGCAACTTTTGCGCCGGATAAAATAGCCAGTACTGCCAACATGAAAGCAAGTATGGTGGAGCCGGAAAAACCGGGCAAAATTTTACTAGGGAACCAGTTAAAAAATAAAAATCCTAACGATACACTGGCAGTAATAAAACTCAATTTAGCGATATTCAACTGGTTAACGTCTCCCTGGTAGAAAAACTTCAAAGATAGTAATCCAAGTACGACTGCTGTCACAAAAGTAATACCGGGCATTTGTCCATCAACCCCCTTGGACCAATTAATTATTTGTGTTATTGCAACTATCCATAAAAGCGCAAAAAGATCAGCAATCAAAATAATATTATGTGTTCCAAAAAAATTAATTGTATAAACAATTTCGTCCAGCCGGATTATAGGAATAGTCCAAGAGGTTGGTAAGAACGAAAAGAAAGACAGGGGGTTGGTTGTAAAAGAAATCCCGATACCGCTTCCTACTGCAAAGAGGGCTGCAATAAAAAGTAACCCCAACCGGATATAAGGACTAAATTTTATTGCTTTATCATCGGCGATGCCTATTATAAGTAACAAGGTGATACCGGCAAATATTCCGATTAGATATTTTTGAACTGGTAAAAAAATTAAGCTTGATATTACAATGCCGAGATAAATGGCCAATCCTCCTGCTCTGGGAATAACTCGTGTTTGGACATGGGCAGGGTGTGGTCTTTTATTAGGGTCATCAACTAAACCTTGTTTTTTTGCAAACTTAATTACAAAAGGAGTCAAGAATAAGGTCACTATTAAAGAAAATAAAGTCGGAAATATTATCTCCATCAGATAAAAATTGAAACAATCTGAAAAGCTGTGATAACTAAAATTAAATCAATGATGATGAGGGAAACCATCAGCATTCTTTTTAGTAAATATTGGACACTATGTAGTTGGGAAGCAATTAATGAATTTACCAAACAGATTAAGATTAAGGCAATAGGTAATAAGAGGAATTGTTGCTTGGTGGCAAGCTGTCCTTCTCCCCAGGCAAGTGAGTAAAAAAGAGGTAGTTTGTCCGGTAAGTGGTTATAAAAAATAAAGAATAATGAAAGTATTAATAGGGAGGATATAATGGTTACTAAAACGGGGATTACAAAATATTTATCTGAAGACCCCCAAATTTTGATAATTCCGGTAAACATTTTATTCTTTTGTCCTTGCTTTAACAGTTGTTCTAAATTCCATATATTTTCCAAACATTAATCTGGTTTGTGCATCAATAGCAGGTAGGGCAGAGATGGTAACCATGATAACAGGAATTAATACCCACTGGATATATGACCAGAATTTTTCCAAAAAATTCCATGATTTAGGTCTTGGAGGAACGGTTCTTTCATGAATATAAATAGTAGAAAAAATTCCAAAAAAGGCGCCTGTTAAAATATACGATGAGACAATAGGCAAGTTATAAGCAACAGCCGATTCAGTATAGTGAGGGTTTACAATAGGGATAAGAAGTCCGGCGAATGTGACAAACAAAGCCAGTGTTCCCCATTTAAAATCACCCCAAATTTTAAAAAGCACCTGATCTGTTTTATTCCAAAAATCAATTTCAGTTGAATTAAAATAAGACCGGATGATAAAAGGCATGTGTTCTACACCATAAGCCCATCGTTTCAATTGTAAATATTGATTTTGGATTGTTTTTAGAATTGTTACATCAAGTACAGCATCAGCAGAAATTGGCATGTAATGGGGAACGACCTTATAATGCCCATTGTAATGGAAATAAGCCTTCCAATAAAATCCGGAATCATCGTTTACTTTATCGGGGATCCAAAGTCCAACATCCAGAAGTGACTTCATATTCATAGAAAGAGAGGAGAAATTTGAATATTTATCAGAACCTACCATTTCTGCTAATTGCCAGAAGGCTGTACCTGTGGCAATAAGTCTCATTGGTGCAGGCGCTTGCCAATAGTTATTATAATAAAGAAAAACTCCAGTATAGGATCTGCGTATGCGATCACGCGGTGGTGTTGCTAAATATTTATGTAACATGCCGGCAAGAAATTGCGGATGGATCACAAAATCAGCATCCAGTGTAGTAACAATAACTTTTTCCGTGTCTATTTTTAATTTGGTAAATTCTTTGGTTGCATTATTGATGACAAAGTTTCGGTTCGTGGCAGGGCCGGCGAGCTCACCGGGTAAGCCGTAAGGGTGGATGGTAATAAAAGCTCCGCCAATTTTATGAGCATTTTCTTCAAAATATTTTTGTACCTCAGCAATTTTTCCGGGGTCATCTCTTTGTTCCAGCCCTACACCGAGAAAGATTTTTTTATTTGGATACTCCGAATTAATTATGGCGTCAAAGGCAGGTTTTAATACCTCCAGCGATTCTTTATAAGTAGGAATTACGACGAGTTGATAGTAATCTTGCCACTCCTCCGGATAATCAGCATCCAATTTTTCCAGCCAGTTTTGTGATTTTGCATAATTCATTTTTTTATAGCCGATATAAATTAAGATGGCAATTTTACAAGCGTTAAAAAGCCAATAAATATCTGCAATTAAAATAATATAGGCGACTGCAAAAGGAAGAGTGAAAGATAGCCAAATTGGAGAGGTTAAGGCCAACCAGGTTAAGGCCCCTGGAAAAATTTCGAACAATCGATCAATACCTTTTTCATGTTTTTTTGCAAATCTGGCTTCTGCCTCAGGAAATAAAAAATATCTTTTTGATAGGATATGATGAGCGATGAGTCCTAATCCCGAACCGATACTGATCCAGGCGATAAGGGTTTTTAGAGGGTCGATGCCCGACATAATACCGATTATTATTCCAAAAGTTATCAAAATGATCCCAAACACGCTATGGCTGATGGGGGTGATTTTTTTAATTAAAGGGATTTTACGGTTGATGACAACAATCAACTCTCCAATATAAAAAAAGAAAATAAAACTAATTAAAAAACTTAGTAAGATCCTCATAACTTGAGCAGCTAGTTAATTATATCTCAAAAACAGTTTTAGGGTAAGTGGAAGAGGGTTTTGGCATTATTAAAAGTGGTTTGGGCAACTTCATCAAATGATAAATTTTTGATTTCTGCAATTTTTTTTATAACTTCTATAACATTGGCTGGTTCATTTCTTTGCCCTCTTAAAGCTTGTGGAGGAAGAAAAGGACAATCTGTTTCAGTTAAAATTCTATCCAAAGGAATGGTTATTAAAATTTCCCTTAATTCTTCATTTTTAGGATAGGTGATTGTGCAATTAATTCCTAGATAAAATCCTAAATCCAGAATTTTTTTGGCAGTTTCTAAATTTCCACCAAAACTATGAAAAACACCATTTAAGCCATTAAGTTCTGGCACAAAAATATCAGAGCCACAATCCCTGGAATGAACTATTAAAGGTAAATTTAGTTTTTTTGCTAAATTAATTTGGGCCAGAAATAATTTTTTTTGGTTGATTTTTTCATCTTCTGTGATAGGTTCAGTAGAGAATTTGGGATTGCGATAATAATCCAATCCGCATTCACCAACAGCAATAACTTTTTCTTGGTGTTTTAAATAAATTTGTTCTAACTGAGAAACGTTTTTGATAATGGATTCGTTACTATTGATATGGGCAATTTCTTCGGGGTGTAGCCCGATTGAAGAATAACTAACAACAGGATTGCAATCTAAAATGGAAGCATCAATACTAGATTGCATGTCTGCTCCAACGTTTATCACTATTCCAATATCCGCGTCTTTGGTTCTTTTTATAACTTCTTGAAAGTCTGGTTTAAACGAATCCCAGGTTAAATGTGCATGTGTGTCGACTATCATTTTATTTAATCCAAGTCCAAAGCCAAAAGGCTATAAAAGCAATAAATAAACTTACAGACGATATCCCCATCAATCCAAACTCATTGGCCCCAAGTGATTTGATTGTTAATAACAATACTATAGCCTCAATTGGTATAGCCCAATAAGAGTAAAATTTCCCCAAAAGATTAATTCCGTGAACTGGTTTTTTATGACCGATATCAATTAATGGATGGTGAATATGCAAAATATCTTGCAGCAAATCTCGAGTCAGATGATAGGAAGCCCAAATAAATAAAAGCCAAATAACAGCGCCCTCTATTTGAGTCATAAAAATATTTTATCCTATTCTTGGAAAAAGAGATGGACCTGATTTAATTTTGCCGGAAAACTGTTTTAAGATTTTTTCAGAAGTTTCTGGCAAAAAAGGTTTTAAGCTTAAAGCAATAGAATGGATTTTAGTACTGCTTTCTGATATAAATTCCTTTAATGGCGCCTCTTCTAATTTCCAAGGTTCTACCTCATTGATTTTTTTATCCAATGCAGCAATATCCTGCCAAATTACTGACAAGGCTTCATTAAATTTAAATTCCTTTAGTTTTTCTGTAACAACCAGATCAAAGATCTCTGTGGTTTTAGTTACTTCAAAATCAATTTTTTCTGCCAGTTTGGCAATTCTGGCAATAAGATTTCCCAAACCATTGGCTAAATCTGCATTATAGGTTTCTCTAAATTTATCTTCAGAAAAATCACTGTCGGAAAAAGGGGAGATTTTGGCTAAACAATAATATCTGAGCGCATCTGCTCCCAATTTTTCTATTAAAGGGATCGGATCTAAAACGTTACCCACAGTTTTGGACATTTTCTGACCATTAACAGTAATATATTCATGGACAAACAATTCTTTTGGCAATTCTAGTTTTGCTGAAAGCAAAAATGCAGGCCAATAAATTGCATGAAAGCGGGTGATACCTTTTCCGACAACATGTACATTGGCAGGCCACCATTTTTGATATTTTTCTGCGTCTGTTCCAAAACCAATGCCGCTTTGATAAATGTTTAAAGCATCAAACCAAACATAGATTTTTTGAGAAGAGTCGTTGGGGACATCTACCCCCCAGTCTTTAGCCCGTTTATTAGTTCTGGAAATACTAATATCCTGTAATGGGTTTTTTAAAAAAGATAGAATTTCATTCTTGCGAGATGAAGGTGTAATTTTATATTTGTCAGCACTAATAATTTTAATTAACTCATCTTGATATTTAGAAAGTTTGAAGAAATAGTTTTCTTCCTCCACTTCTTCTAACTTTTTTCCGGGGTGTTCAAAACATTCACCATTTTCATCTAACTCTTCGCTTGTATAAAAGGCTTCACAACCAACACAATATAATCCTTTATAGATTTTTTTATAAATATCTCCTGACTTATCACAAAGTTCCCATAATTTTTGAGAGGCTAGGTGATGATTTTTATCACTGCCTTTTTGAAAAACATCAAAATCAACATTTAAAGACTTTGCTAAATTTTTAAAAAAATCAGCATTTTGGTCAACAAATTTTTGGATATCCAATCCTGAGTCTTCTGCAGCAGTGACGTTTTTTATGGCATTTTCATCACTGCCGGATAAAAACAAAACATCATCCCCTAAAATCTTATGATAACGCGCGATAACATCACCTTGGATAAATTCTAAGGCGTGACCAATATGTGGTTTAGCATTAACGTAAGGAATTGCTGTTGTAATGTAGTATTTGCTCATGTTTGGATTGTAGCCTTTCTGAGGCTAACTGTCAAAGTTTTTGTGTCTTTCTTAGCTTTAAACTTTGAATTTTTGATGTTTGTGCTTTTCGTGTTTTTTTAAAGGAAATAGTAATAAATACTGTGGCAAGAATAGTTAAAATAATAGACACAAGATTTAACATATCAAGCGACTTAAAAATTAATAATAGAATAATTCCTAAACTGATAATAAAACTTCTGATTAAAAACTGTAAAAAAATATCTAATAAAAACATTAAAAATAAAAATAGGGGCATAAAAAATAATAAAAGAGTGGCAAAACTAGCTGAAGTTAGTGTTTGAGGCGGTTGGGTTGTAAAAACAACAACACCAAAAATAATTGCAAATATAAATGTAGGCAGGATTTTTTTAATTAAACTCACTGATTAATTGTATCTTAAAGCAAAAATATTTGACAGAAGTTTTTTACAATGCAACAATTTAAAGTAATGCCATATTCCTTGGCTTGAAATTCCTGTAAAATAAAACAATATGAAGAATAATAAGGTTGTTATTTCAAAGGATGGTCCGTATTTAGTGTTCGGTAACTTACCTTTGGATAAACAAATAATTATGCCGGATCAAGACGGAATTCCATATAAATATAAACAAGTAGAAAAATTCAAAACAGAAAAAGAATATTCACTTTGCCGTTGTGGTAAATCCAAAAACAAACCTTTTTGTGATGGTTCACACAAGAAAGGTTTCAATGGAGCTTGTGCAGCTAGTCGCGAAAAATATTTGGCTCAAGCGGAAATGTTAGAAGGGCCAGGAATTGATCTCTCTGATGCTTCCTCTTTTTGTGCGGATGCTGCTTTTTGTGATAGGGCCGGAGGGACATGGGAGTTAACTAAAAATTCAGAAAATGCTGCTTCCCGTGAGCTGGTAATTGAACAATGTGGTAATTGCCCTTCAGGAAGATTGGTTGCCTGGGATAAAAAAACAGGAAAAGCAATTGAGCCGAAATTTAAAATGGAAATTAGTTTAATTGAAGATGCTTCGTCAAAAGTCAGTGGTCCGGTTTGGGTAAAAGGAGGGGTGCAGGTGGAATTGGAAAACGGAGACAAGTATGAAATCAGAAACAGGCAAACCCTGTGCCGTTGCGGCAAATCCAAAAACAAACCTTTTTGTGATGGTTCACACATTGATTGTGAGTTTAATGACGGGGATAAAAGCATAAATTCTAAATAATGATCATAAGAATCAAAGAAGGTTTCAGGGTGATTTCTGAAAAAACTGGCAGGAATTTTGGGACTTATAAAAAACTGGAGGACGCCAAGAAAAGATTGAGACAAATTGAATTTTTTAAACATTTACGTGGCGGAAGAAATTAGTTAGTATTAACAATTATGGTCGATACAACAGCAGAAACTTCCTTAGGGTCATTTCAAATACAAGAATGGAGTCAGCGGACTCGCTCGGAAATTTATTTAGATGAAAAGGCAGGGATAATCCGCAAAAAGATAAACTATTTGGAAGGCTTTAATTATGGCTTAACTCATGTTCCTGAAGCTGAAGATTATAAAGAAAGAGTAGGTTGGGCAATTGAAGTGTTGGAGGATGAAGCGTTCGGATTAAAAGAGTTTTTGCCAAAATCTGAACTAATAATTGAAGAGGATCTAAAAGGGGAGAGTTGCTATATAGATTCCAAATATATAAAAGGGGAAAGATTAGAAGACATTGTGGATCCTAACGAAGCAGTTGTTTCCCAATTGGTCGAATTTTTAACTAGATGTATAAAAATGGCAGAAATTACAAAAAAATCAGATATGATTATTTTGCCTGATTTATTGGGTGGAGTAGAAAAACCAAATCCTGAATTCAGAAATTTTATTGTGGAAGAGGAAACTGATAAATTATTTTTTGTTGATTTTTATCCATTGGCGATATTGGGAACAGGCATATCTGCTTGGGGTAAAAGAAGAAAATACAGGCAGAATTTAGAAAACGCAGCTAAAAAAATGGGAGATGATCGGGTATTCCATAGAGCTCATGCATTAAATGAAATTCTTAAATAACTTATATCCCGATTACTTTGAACGTTGAACCAGTTGCTCCTTTTGAAACTTCAATTCTGGTTGGGAATTCTTCTTTTAATTCTTCCAAATGAGTAATAACTAATATTTTTTCAAAATCATTTTTGATGGCATCAAGTGCTTCAACTATTCTGGCTCTGCCCTGGGCATCTTGCGTTCCGAAACCCTCATCTACTACTAAGAATTGAAGTTTGGCTCCGGCTCTGTGGGTCAGTAACTTTGACAGGGCTAATCTTACAGTAAAATTGACCCGGAATTGTTCACCGCCCGAGTATGCTTCATATGGTCTTTCTCCCATTTCATCCGAAATAATTATATCCAAAGTTTCAACGATTCCTTTTTCTCCTCCTGAAACTTTGGTTTTGGTCTCCCTTTGAGTTTCTAATCTGATTTTCATTCTTCCGTCGGATAGCTTATCTAACAACTTGTTTGCTTCGTCCTCTATTTCAGGAATGGCATTTTCAATAATCATGGCTTGAATACCTTTTTTTCCAAAAGCTAAAGCCAATTCTTCATATGAAGCTTTTTCAGCTTTTAAAGACGCCTTTTCATCCATTTTTATTTTTTGAGTTTTTTCCAGTTGAGCAGTTCTAGATATCAATTCATTAATTTGACCCAAAACTCCGTTGGCTTCTTTTTCTTCCTGTCTTTTTACATTAAGCAAATTTTCAATTTCTGTAATTTTCTTATTTATTTCTGATAACTGGTTAGATAAATCAGGATATTTTTCTATTTCTGTTTGTTGCTCTGTAACCTGTTTATTTTTATTTGCATAAAGTGTTCGCATCTCTAAAACTACTTTTTGCTCTGATTCTAATGTTGCCTGTAAACTGACCTTTAATTCTTTTTGTTGTTGCAGTTTTTCCAAATCTAACAGTTTGGTAGTAACCTGTAAATATTTTCCGGAATCAAAATCTGAAATTTTAATTGATTGTTCCAACGTTTCTTTTTCTTTTTCCTCTTCCTGAAAATTAATTTTTGCTAAGTCTTTTTTAAAATTTTCAATTTGATTTAAAAGCTCGTTTTTAACATGATCTTTTTCTAATTTTCCAATTTCCTGACCACAAGTGGGGCACTTCGCTCCTGTTTTTTCACTTTCGCTTAACTTAGAGTTTAGTTTATTAATTTCATTAGTAAATTGTTCTGTTTGTTGCTTTTTTAAATTGATATTTCCTTGTAAAACTGATAGCTTTTTTTCCAGCTCCAGTTTTTCTTCTTTTGCTTTTTCCTGTTTTGATTTTTCAGTTTCTAAATTTTTCTTTTCAACCAGCTGAAGATCAACATCTTTTAGGGTTTCCAGTTGTTTTGTAATTTGATCAATTTTTTCTTTTCTCATCTTTCCCTGATAAATAATTTCATCTAGTTCTTTTTTGTTAGACAAATAATTTTGTTCAAGCTTTACTCTTTGTTCTGATGCTAAATTTAAGGTTTCTTTCTGCGATCTTTTTGTTTTTAACTTTTCATCCAACTCTTTAATATCAGATTCCAGTTTTAAAATAACTTCTTCAGCTGTTTTTTTCTTTTCTGTTCTTTCTTCTTTTTGGGTCAGTTCTGCTTCTATTTCCAAAACCTGATATTCCAAACGCTGCAGAGTTACCTGAATGTCTTTTACTTTTTCCTTAACTTTTTCTTCCAACACGTCATAGTGGGCAAGACCTAAAATATCTGCCAGAATTCTTTTTCTGTCACTGGGTCCTTTAGTGGTAAATTCATCAGCATGTCCCTGACGTAAAAACGCAGAGTTAGTAAAAGTTTCATAAGTTAAGTGTAGGGTATCAATTATTTTTTGCTGAGTTGCTTTGATGGTTCCTTCAGTTAAATTATGTGTGCCTGATAAAAATTCAAGAGAAGTTGAACCGCCGCTTTTGGTGTTTCTTGAACGCTTAATAGTAAAAATATTTCCATCAAGTTCAAAAGATAATTCAACAGTCATCAATTGCTGTCCTGAATGAACTAATGCGTCAGCGTTATCACCTAAGCGGGAAGTACCCCAAATACACCAGGTGATTGAATCAAGAAGAGATGATTTACCTGCACCATTTGATCCCGAAATTGCAGCCAGATGAAATTTGGTAAAATCAAGTTCAGGTACATCGGTACCGTAAGAAGTAAAGTTTGATAATTTTAATTTAGTCGGAATCATTTAACTTTCTAAAATCGTTGCTGCCAGTGATTCTAACTGTTTTATTTTTTCAGGACTATATTGCTTGCTTTTAAAATATGTATGTAAGGCTTCTAAGGGGGAAAGTCTTTCTACTTCAACTTGGTTTTCCAGTTTTATTCTTTCTTTTCTTTCAACATTTCTGGAGATTCCGGCAATAGTAAAAGCAGAAGATAGGGCTTTTTTGATTTTATCCATTTCAATTTCTTTATCTAACTCTGCCGGGATATTAATTACTACTTTGACGATTGCATCATCAATTGTATGTTTTTTAATTTCTTTTAAAATTGTTTCTGTTGGATCAATGTCGTCACCCTTAAGGTCAACTTCAATGTTTAAAAAATTACGACAATTTGTTGGGACTAATTTAAAAGTGGCTTTTTTAGGAGAGGGGATATCTATCATGATAAAACCTTTTTCTTCTTTTGCTTCTCCGAAATCAATTCGCTCAGGTGAACCGGCATAAATTACAGGTGGATCAGCATTTAATATTTGATGTTTATGAATGTGGCCCAAAGCCACATAAGATAATCTTCTGTCTGTTAAAAGTGATACGGGAACTGTGACATCAGTTCCTATAGCCAAGCCTTTCTCAGACCCCATCGAGGATCCTTCAACTTCCAAATGTCCTACAACAACAGCGGGGATGTTTGCATCAATTTTTTCATAAAAAGATAATAACTTTTCTCCCAAATCTTTAAACTCAGATTTATGTAACCAGGGGGCAGTGATAACCTGCAAGATTCCTGATTTAGTAGGGATTTTTAAGAATTCCGGTTTTCTGGAAACCCAAACATTATCAATTTCCAAAGCAGAATAAATATCCAAAGTATTAGCTTTGCCTTCGGCGTTCGGGGTATCGTGATTTCCCACTACTAAAATTACAGGAATCCCTGCTTTTGATAATTTTTTGATTCTTTCTCCAAAACCTTTTTGTTGAGTAGGAGAAGGGTCTCTGGTTTTATAGGCATCTCCCGCCAGTAAAAATGCATCAACCCCCTCAGAAATAGCAGTATCAACCATCAAATCAAAAGTGTTAAAAAAATCAATTAATCTACTATCTAAACCAGTTTCAGGATCTAATTTGGAGTAGTTGCTCATACCAATATGCAGGTCCCCTGTATGAAGTAGTCTCATGGGTAGGATTGTATCATCAGTAAGTTTCGTTAACCAGTGAGAAATTTTTGATATAATCTTTACCAGTTATGACTAATTTTGAATTTTTGCAAAAATACCAGCAGATGCAAAATGGTGTTATGTATGATGAAATTAAAGATTTTGGTTTTGCCCAGGTAGGATATTGTAAAGGTGATGATTCTTCTTTTTGGAATTTAGCTCTTGTGGATAAGTTATTAACACCTGAAGAGCTCCTGAAAATTGAGGAGTATCTAACTTCTTTAAACCGTAAACCAGCTTTATATTTTGAGAAACGGGATGAACTTGAGACATTAGTCGATTTTCTGAAAGATAAAAAATATCAATGGGATTATTCTGATTCCTGGTTATTTTATACGGGTAGTCCGATAGAAACTAACCGTTTTAATCAGGTAAAGAAAGTGGAGACTGAAGAAGAGCTGGAAGTATTCATAAAAACATTTGATGATTGTTATCAAGAAAACGACCCCCAAAACCCTTATGGAAAATTAGGTGATTATCTAGAAGTTGCCAAAAATTCATGGTTAAAGCATCATGCGAATAATAGATTGGAATATTTTGTTGCTTACAAGGAAAATCAACCAGTTGCAGTAGGTTCATTAAATAATTATTCTGGGATAGGATATATTTCTAATGTTGGTTCCTTGCCTGAAGTTAGAGGTGGGGGTTTTGGAAAACTGGTCACACTTTATATGGTTGAGCAATCAAAAAAGAAAGGGAATACAGAACATGTATTATCAACTGAAGAAGGACATTTTCCTCATGAGTTTTATCAAAGAATAGGTTTTAAACCGCGTTTTGTAGCGACAGGTTATGTTAAAAATGAATAAATTAAAAGCAGGGGTGGATTATATTGCTGTTTCAGTTTCTTTTTATTGTCACAATGATGATGGGATATTTGTACTACATAAAAGAAGCGATAAATGCAGGGATGAGATTGGAGCTTGGGATTTTGGGGGAGGGAAGTTGGAATTTGGTGAAGACCCGGAAACAGGGGTTTTAAGGGAAGTACTAGAAGAATATGGAGTTGAAGGAGAAATTGTAGAACAATTACCAGCCCATTCAATTATCCGTGAGCAAAAAGGAATTAAAACTCACTGGGTCGTGATTCCGTTTTTTATTAAAGTTGATCTGACTAAAATAAAAAATGCTGATCCGGAAAAAATTGCAGAAATAGAATTTTTCGAACTGGATAATTTACCCCAACCAATGCACACAGGCGCTGCCCACACCATGAAAAAATTTAAAAAACATTTTGAAAAATACAAAAAAGCCTAAGTTGTTAGTTGACAGTTAATATGGGAAAAGGGACAATTTATTTAATGTCCAAACAAGCTGGTGTTGCTCCTATTGCCATTATAATTGCTGTGGTTGTAGTTCTTTTAGCTGGTGGTGGATATTTTTTAGCTTCTAAAAGCGGTTCTCTCCCTTCATCTGTTCCAGGTTTACCTGGAGGTATTAGTTTAAACCCTGATTGTAAACATAATGATCCAGATCTTTGTAAGTTTTTAAACAATGCGAACTCAATTAAAGACTACTCTATAAAGGGTGTTTATACTGCTCCTCAGGTAAAGTCAGAAAGTTTATTTGAGATTTCCGGTGAAGATAAATTTCACATGGTTACCTCAGAAAACGGCAAAGAATCATATAATGTGATAACTCTTGGAGATACAACTTATACCAAAGATTATATCGATAATAAATGGTGGAAACAAAAAGCTACGAAACAGGTGGAAGATATCAAAAATCAGTCTGAATTTAAAGTTACAACAGATAGTAAACCAGAAGAAGATAAAACTACCTACAAATCCATGGGTAAAGAAGCTTGTGGCTCTAAACAATGTTTTAAATACCAACAAATCAATCCGGATATGAAAGATGCAGTAGAATATATTTGGTTTGATGATAAAGAATATTTAGTAAGGAGACAAAGAGTTGAAGCAGCAGGAACAGTTTCTGAATCAGAATTTTCCTACGGAAAAATATCTATCAATGAACCATCTCCTGTAAAAGAGGGCAGCTCGGAATCAGCTGCTTTTCCATCAGGGATAACTCCGGGTTTTTCCAAGGAAGAGTTAAAAGTTATTCAGGAGGAAAGTCAAAAAACAATTGATTCTCAGCCAGTAGATTATACGATTCAACCAATTATTGATTCTGTGCAATCAGATACGTCACAAGAATAAATTAGATTCTATAAAAGTTAAATTCTCCCAGTTTTTTATAGGGCTTCAATTTTTGGAAATGATAAGTTTGAGTAATAATCACAGTTCTCTTTTTTAATTCCTTCGGTAATTTTTCTTCCAGTCTTTTAACTCCTTTGGTCAAAAGATAAATATAAATAATGTTGGCGTCGGAATAGTTTCTATTAAATATATTTCCGTGAATAAATTTTGTATTCGGTAGATTTAAACTTTTGGCTTTAAAGGTAGAATATAAAACCCGTAACCAAGATTGTTCAATACCGACTCCATTTGCTCCTAATGATGTTGCCTCATATACTACTCTGCCGTCACCTGAACCGAGCTCATAAAACTTTTTACCTTTTTTGACTCCTGCAAGTTTTAAAACTTTTCTGATATTTTTCATTTTAGTGGGAACATAGGGCGCGTCTGTTCCTGCTAGCCACGACAAAGCCAACCCGCAAAAAGGGAAAAAGAACAGACTGAAAATTAAAAGATCTGATGTGGACATATATTAGCGTCTGATTAGCTTTAATAAAAAGACTTTTAAGGGTAACATAATATCCACAAAAGTAAAAGCCCAAAAAACAATCGGATTAAAAATTAAATCATAAGTATCGATATATTCAACCAGCCGGGCTCCTGTACCAGATTTAAATCTGGTAAAGCCCTTGTAAGGATCAGAATCAGGTGCGTTTGGGTTTGCTGCGCCCCAAAGGTCGAAATATTTGAGTCCTAATTTTTTTCCTATCTTAATTGCTTCCCAGGCAGTTGCATTGGTTGCCATGACATTTTTATATTCATTAGATGATCCTCCATAAGGATAATAAAGTGTGTCATGAAAGTTAACCAGCATCCAAGCATTTAACGGAATTTTATCTTTCGAATTCGGTGGAGTATAAAAGGCAATGGCAACTCTAGCTAAATCAGATTCTCTTAGAATCTGCCAAATCTCTTTGTGATAGTGAATATCATGTCCGAAGTAATTTTGACGCTTACAGGTTTCAAAAAATAATTTTAGAAAAATATCAAAACCCTCATCATCAACTCTTTCCTCGACTTTAACATCGTGTTTTTCTGCAACTTTGATATTGTATCTGAATTTCGGATGCATATTTTTTAGAATTTCATCATCGGATTTTGTTAAATCAATAACATAGTTATATTTTGTAAAATGAGGTTTGGGTGATTTTTTGAACTTTTTATCGACCGTTGTTCTAACTGTTGATTCAATATTCGGTTCAACTTTTATAAAAGCACAATTTTCTTCTTTGCCGATTTGAATTAAAGCTTCTGCCAGTTCTTTGCTCGGGAAAAGTCCTTTAGCCAAATATCCTACATAATAATTAATTAAAGGAATTTTATGAAAAGATAAATGAAAAGCAGTTTTGAGTTTGCCATTTTCATACAAACCGAAGCGTTTGAGTTTTGTACCTAGGTTGATACGGAACTGCCCCCATTGCCAGGACTGAACAATATGGGAAACTGCATCGTTATATTGATCTTTTTGGTCCTCAGTAATTTCTTTTAAATCCATGTACTTATTATAACCGCTTTTTTAAGAGGAATTGTTATGTAAGCGAGAAGGTGCTATTATACAGCCCATAACCTTTTATGGAAATAACAACCAGAACAATTATTTTGGCAGTAGTCTCAGTAGTAATCATTGCATTAATTTTAAGTGGAGTTTTTTATCTGCTCAGAAGTTCTAAACAGTTAGCAAACACAAACAAAAATACAGGTAATCCCCTGGAAAAATTGGGTGTTATTACGGCAAGTCCCACCCCAACCTCGGTTCAATCAGGGCAAACATCTGGTGTAACCTCATCTAATAACCAACCTTCAACTGTTGCAGTCAATATTAAAACTTATCAGGGAAGCAATTTTACAATAAAATACCCACAGAACTGGGGAATTTTAACTTGTAGCGATTCAAAAAATATTGAACTGGATCCTTATAATAGTAATGATTTAATAAATTATGCATGTGACAGGGCAATTAAGCCAATTACAATTATAGTTGGAGATGGCTCATTAAGCTGCCCTGGTGAGGCAGTTAAAATCGGCAATAATACAGTAGTCAGATCTAAAACAGAAACAGCTAATTGGTTTAAAAACAGATGGTGTATTAATAAAAATGGTATGAGTTTTGATATTACTAATAGGATTAATTCTAAGGGAATTGTCGGCACAGGAAAAGATGATTTTTCTTCTGAAATAGAAAAAACAATAGGTTCTCTGTAAAAGGTTAAGTTTAGAAGATTTGAATAGATGCTGCTTTTTTGATTTCAGCAAATTTTTGGCTAAAAATCTGATTTAGTTTTTGTGACTTTATATAATCAGTTGCTTCTTTTGTTAGCTCTGCTGGTTCTGAGGCTTGCATCTGTTCCTTATTTTGTTCAATAAACTTAGAAATTTCATCTGCAGAAACAGAGGCTTCACTGGCGTACATTTTTTCCAATGAAAGTGAGATTTTTATTTGTTCTCTAACGCCTTTTCTTGTTTGTCCTTGTTGTTCAAGGAGTGATTCAAAGGCGGAAGCCCCACCAACTTGTTTCTCGATTTCGACAATTTTAGCGTCGATCTCTGCGTCGGTGACTTTTACTCCTTTTCTCTTAGCTTCACCTAAAATTAATTTTTCCTGAACCAACTGATCAACTGTCTGTTTTCTGAATTGGGCATCTTCTCTTTGTAGGACTTCAAGGGTGGTGATTGGGCTGCCATTAACTGTTGCTGCAACAAGCACACCCTTTTTGTAAGAGATTATTAAGGCAATAATAATAATGGCGATCGCAAGATATATAAGTTTATTCTTTTTCATTTGTGTAGGGCTGATGAGCGACTTAAGCGAAAAACCGGTAGCAGCAGAAGCATAGATTTCTTTATCTGTAATCTCACTTTTAATAGGGGTTTTTCTGACTGTTTTTTTCTTGGTGGTTTTTGCTGTTGGCATAGAACCGATAGTAGCAAACAACTATACTTTTTGGCAATAGGGCAAATTAATTAGTTAAGTAGATATCGACAAATTGAGCATGCCAGCCTGCTGTTCTGGCATCTTCAAACCCCAAATCAATAATATTTCCCTTAATAGCTCCTCCTGTATCACCGGCAATTGCCATTCCATAACCTGGTACATAAAGCTTTGTTCTGTATTTGATAACTTTTGGATCAACAGCAATAACTCCTTTGCCTTGTTTCATGCCGATAGAAGTCCATTCATTGCAACCCGGACAATGTGAATCATAATGAGTTGCCCAAACTCGCATTTTTTTCCAATATCTGATTTCACCATCTGCAGTTTCCAGAGTTCTCCAGACAATTTTCGTTCCCCGGGAAATAATTTTATCTTTTGGATCAGTAGTTTCTGTGGCCACGATTTCTCGTTCATATTCAGTCCCTTCATGGTAAGTAATTTTGGTGATAATAGTTTTTTTACCTTCAACACCTTCCTCTAAAACTGTATCTGTTCCGGCTTCTGTTTCAGGGTCATCTTTATAAATAGTTTTATAAGGAATTGCGGTAGACGTCTCAACTGTTTTATCGGTAAATTGGGAATCAGTTTTGATCGGCTGTGAAGCTGTGTCATTTGCCGCCAGAGGGGCAGTATTATCGGCGCGGATGACAGGGATATGATTATTTATAGCAATTGCTGCTATTACTAAAAAAGCTCCAAAAATTGTATAAACTATTCGTTCAGCCATTTGTCATCATCTGCCATTGTTGAGCAATCCTCATCTGCTGTATTTAAAAATTGATCCCTATCTTGGTAATTAGTGTTTGAAATAATTAATTCTTCTGGTAAGTCCAGGATAAATCTTGATACCAGATTAGAGCTTCTGGTTCCAAAAAACAACCTTTGCCTGGTATAAGTCATATATAAATGAGTTTTCGCGCGGGTTATTCCCACATAACAAAGTCTTCTTTCTTCTTCCATTTCTGCAGGATCCAGTAAACAACGGGAGTGGGGGAATAATCCTTCCTCCATTCCCACCATAAATACCACCGGCCATTCTAAGCCTTTAGCTTGGTGCAACGTAGTTAATGTCACAGCATTTTGGGTGTCTGATTTTGAACGTTTGGATCTTTTATTTTTTTCATCTGTTGAAAATTCGCTCTGGACTAAAGTTACTGTTTCCAAAAATTCGGTTAAGTTAGGAAATTCAGAAGCAACTGATCCCAGTTCTTTGACGTTTTCAATCCTGGATTTGCCAGTTTCAGTTCCGTCATCAATATAATCAATATAACCTGTGACCTCAATAATTTGATTCATTAAATCTAAAGTTGAAATACTTTCTAAACTTGGTTTAAGTTTGTCCATTAATTCCCAGAATTTATTAGCTCTACCTTTGCCGATTTTTTCTATCCTGATTTTTGATAATGAATCTTCAGGAGAAACCACAAGACGTAAGTATGCCAAAATATCTTTAATTTCTTTTCTTTCATAAAACCGGGTGCCTCCGACTAAGATATAGGGAACACCAGATTTTAAAAATATTTCTTCTAAAGCCCTTGACTGAGCATTGGTTCTGTAAAGCACAGCGAAGGAATTTAAAGTGAGCGTTGGGTCTGAACCCAAAAGTTGTTTGATAGTGGAGACTACAAATAGCGCCTCTTCTTGTTCATTTCTGGTTTCTGCCAATGTGATTTTTTCACCACCACTTTTTTCTGTCCATAATTTTAAGATTGGGTGGGTTTGGTTTTTGGAAATAACAGAATAAGCTGCGTCGAGGATATTTTGAGTAGAACGGTAATTTTGTTCCAAATTAAAAACTTTCACATTCGGATAATCTTTTTGGAAATTTACAATATTTCGAAAATCAGCACCGCGGAACGCATAAATTGATTGGGAAGCATCTCCCACAACACAAAGATTTTTATACCTATTAGCTAAAAGTTTTGTTAGCAAGTATTGAACAGCATTGGTATCCTGATATTCATCCACTAAAATATAACGGAATTGAATCTGATATTTAGTTAATACCTCAGGAAAATTTTGAAAAAGATTAACTGTTAAAAGTAAAAGATCATCAAAATCAACGGCCTTATTTTTATTTAATATTTTTTGATATTCCAGATAAATTTTGGCAACAGTTTCCTGAAAATATCCTCTGGCGTATTGGGGGTATTCAAGCGCTGAAATCATTTCGTTTTTAGCGTTAGAAATAGTATTTTTAATAGATGAAGGTGAACTCTTTTGAGTAGACAGATTAAGATTCATCATTGCTTCTTTGACAGCATCCACCCCGTCATTTTCGTCATAAATTGTAAATGATGGGGACAAGCCTAAATAGCTACACTCTTTTCGTAAAATTTTGGCACAAAGTGAATGAAAAGTGCCCATGATTGGTTGTTCGCTTTTGGAATTTGTTCCTAATAGGTTAAGGATTCTTTTTTTCATTTCCCCGCTGGCCTTATTGGTAAAAGTTACCATTAGAATATTTCCTGCAGGGACTTTCTTAACTTGAATTAAATAAGCTACTCTATGAGTTAAGGCCTTGGTTTTGCCGCTACCTGCTCCAGCTAAAATTAAAGTAGGGCCTTCTGTGTTTATAACAGCCTGGCGTTGAATAGAATTTAAATCATCTAAAAGGGAATCGGGCATAAGTTTTTGTATCTTACCACCAAAAACAAAGCCGAACAATAAAGAAATGTTACTTTTGGGAAAGATTAGTAATGACCTCTTCTAAAGTTGGTATTGTAAATTTTGCAAACTTTGACCAGTTAATATTTTTTCCACTGTCTGTTCCTTGAACACAGCCATATTCTTCACTGGTTTTCTGCCAGGTTTTTATTCCTTCGGTAACATTACTGCAAGCTATGGATAATGACTGTTGGATGGGATGTCCGTTCTCGGTTCGGGAAAGTTTACAAGCACCATATGGTTGGCCCATTCTCCCACTGGTGAAACGGTCAAACTCCCAATCCTTACATTTTCCACACAATGTAATTTCTTTTTCATTCTTACTCATATCCTTTTCTTTTTACTCTACACTTATAGTATATTCAAGTCTTTACAATTTTTTATTGAGTGGTATTATTTTAGTCTATGAAAATAAAACTTTTGGATTTTTGGGCTCCATGGTGTGGCCCTTGTAATATGATGAAACCAGTTATAGAAGAACTGGAAAAAGAATTAGAAGGCAAGGTAGAATTTGTAAAGGTAAATGTAGATGAAGATCAGCAAACTGCCTCTAAATATGGGGTAATGGGAATCCCTACCTTTGTAATAGAAAAAGATGGTAAAGAAGTAACGCGCAAAACAGGAGTAACTGCCAAAGAAGAACTGTTAAAGTTAATAAATGGGTGAGCCTCCCCTTAATTTTAGACAAAGAGTTATTAGTATTGTTAAAAAAATTCCCAAAGGAAAAGTAACTACCTATGGCACAATTGCTGTGATGTCGAGTCACCCAAGAGGAGCAAGAATAGTAGGAGGTGTGCTGCATTTTAACTCTGAAAAATATGATTTACCCTGGCACAGGGTTGTAAATTGCGAAGGGTATATATCTATTAAAAGTATGGAACATCCCAAAGGCTTGCAAAAAGCATTACTGGAACAAGAAGGTGTAGAAGTATCAGATGATTTTATTGTAAACTTAAAAAAGTATGGATGGATCCCACTTCGCTAAAGCTACACGGGATAAATAAAATATGTGGATAATTGCTAATTGGAAATCAAATAAGAACCTGCTGCGCTCGCTGTAAGAAAATATTATACAGCTCGCTTGCAGAACCTTGCCTTTTGCTTTCGGCAAAACGTAAAAATATTTATGAAGAATATCTGGGTAATAGCAAATTGGAAAAGTAATAAAAATATTAGTGAGGCCATTTCATGGGTTGACACTGTTGGCCCGCAAATTCCTGGAAAAGAAGCCTTAAAGGTGGTGGTCTGTCCGACCGCGATTTGTGTGGAAGAGGTTAAAAAAGCGGTTTTGGTTGGAGGATATCATTTGGTGGTGGGCTCACAAGATTTATCTTCTTTTGATGAAGGTGCTTATACAGGAGAAGAAGCTGCCAGAATCTTAAAAGATATAGTTGATTTATCAATCTTAGGACATTCTGAAAGAAGACAGAATTTTAAAGAAACTGATGAGACTGTTGCCCAAAAAGTAAACCAAGCCAGACAATTTAATATTGAGCCTTTGGTTTGTGTGCAAGATGAAAACACCCCTGTGCCTAGTGGGGTGAAGTTGGTGGCATATGAACCAATTTTTGCAATTGGAACTGGTACTCCTGATACACCACAAAACGCTGATAATATAGCTAAACTTTTGAAACAAAAACACGGGGAAGAGTTAGAAGTTTTATATGGTGGATCTGTAACATCAGAAAATGCGAAAGCCTTTTTATCTATGGAAAATATTTCGGGATTATTAATTGGTAAAGCTTCACTGGAACCTGCTGAATTTATTAAGATAATTGAAATTGCAGATAGTCTTATTTAATTTCTAATATGATTAAACCTTTGTCTCTTGAAATAACTGGTTCTGAAAATACCGGCAAAAAGAAAAAAAAGCGGGGGATAAAAAAAGTATTATTTGTAGCTTTTATTATTTTGTTAGTTGTAATTTTTTTGGGTAAAAATTCCAGTACTTCTTCAGTATTCCGTTATATGATTGGTCAGGGCAGCTCTTTGCAATCAGAAGACGGTAGGGTGAATGTTTTGCTCTTGGGGATGGCAGGAGGTGAGCACGAAGGGGCAACTTTGACGGATACGATTATGGTATTGTCTTTTGACAGTGTTACTAATATGGTAAGTATGGTTTCTATCCCCCGTGATCTTTATCTGACTTCCGCAAGGTCTAAAGTAAATGCTTTATATGAAATCGGTTTGGCCCGGGGGGATGGTTTGAATTTTGCTGAAGAAAATTTCAGTCAAATTTTAGGAATTAAAATTCCCTATGCGGTGAGAATGGATTTTTCAGGGTTTACCAAAGCAATAGATGTAGTGGGTGGGATAGATGTAAATGTTGCCAATACCTTTGATGATTATTTATATCCAATTGCCGGTAAAGAAACAGATTATTGCGGGCTAACTGAAAAAGATATGGCAATTGATGAGGTACAAGCAAAACAACTCGGAATTGATCTGGGAGAGCACCGTGTTTTAGTTGATAGTTCTGGAAAAATTGCTACAGCCTCAGCAACAGTTGGAGGCCAACTTGTTTATACAGAAGATTCAGTAGGAGTATATTTCCCCTGTAGATATGAGCATATCCATTTTGATAAAGGCTCAACTCATATGAATGGAACAATGGCTTTAAAATATGTGAGGAGCAGGCATGGAACTGGTGGAGAAGGGAGTGATTTTGCCAGGTCCAGAAGACAACAGCTAGTTCTGCAGGCTTTTAAGGATAAGGTCTTATCTTTCAGCACACTCACTGACTTAAATAAAATTACAGGTCTTGTTAAAACTTTTGGGAACAGCATGGAAACAGATATTCCTGAATCACAGTATCTGGAATTTGCAGGAATAGCTAAAAAAGTAAAAGGAATAAAAACAATGGTTTTAAGTAACGGTGGGATAAATCCGCTTTTGATTAATCCGCCGGTTTTTGATTATGGAGCCTGGGTTTTAATTCCGCCGAACAATGATTTTATTATGATTCAAAATTCAGTAACGGATTTTTTTAATGGTACAGATACAGCAACGCAATCCGGCAAACAAACTAAAAATCCATGAAAATTATTGTGCTTACAGGTCTGGGTGAAGTAAACAAGCGGGCAGAAATGTTAAGAATAAAACAGGGATACGAGAATGATGCAGTATCGGTTTTTGATTTATCAGTAAATAGTATTAAGGATATCGATCAGTGCTTATCTTCGCAGTCTTTATTTAACAATCTGGATAAACTGATTGTTGTTGAAAATACACCTGATGATTTAGATCTAAAAAAACTGGTCAAAAAAGAAAATACAGCTGTGCTGCTTTTTTTAGCAGCAAATCCTAAGGTCACTTCTAAGTTGCTTTGTAGCGTAAAGGAAATTAATGCAAAAATAATAAATTTTGAGGCAGAAAAAGAAATATCTGCCTTTACTTTTTTAGATGCTTTAATTGAGGGAAGACAAGATGCTTTTTTAGAAATGCAGAAACTGCTTAATATTTACGGAGGAATGTATCTTCTGTCGATGGTGTATTATTTATTGCGCCGCAACTTACTTCCATTGCCTACATCCGGTTTTATGCAAAATAAAATTAAATCTCAAAAACAGCAGCTTGATATGAAAGATTTTGAAAAATTATATTTGATGGCAATAAACACTGATTTTGCAATAAAGGCAGGTTTACCTGAAAGTATTGCTTTAACTAAACTGACTCAGGAATTTGTAAATCTACTTAACGTAAGGAAGCAGTAGATTTGCATCTTTTTGATCGATCACTTTATCGTTATTTAAATCAGCTTTAGGATTTTTCCCACTAATGGCTCCAAAATTTTGCAAAATTATGCTTAAGTCTGCATAGTTTATAACTCCGTCCCTGTTGAGATCATAGTTAACGAGTTCGGCTGACAAGGTAGAAGCTGGAACTGAGGTTTGTTGAGTGTTGCCTGTTTGTGTAAAGTCAACAGTGCTGTCTAGTGTGACGGGTGGAAGCGCTGTTTCCTTAAGTGGTAAGGATATAGTTGCCTGGGCTACCTTGCTGGTTCCTATAATATCGAGTTTAGCTAGATAAGTTTTATCTGCAGGTAAAGGGTTAGTTAAATCTGCAGTTTTGATATCCGATAAAGGCAGAATAAAGTTCCCTCCGGTTTTAGTAATAGTTGCGAGTCTTTGAGCTTCGGGTAAGCTGAGAGCAATTATTGCTTCATCCAAGACAGCATTATTGGTATCAATAATTGTTCCGACAAGAGGCGGCCAATCAATGTTAGGGGTCGTCAAAGCAGTTTTGAAATTTAAAGGTGTTTGTGGGTAGGTGATTGCGTCGGAATAAATGAAATAAGAGTAAGTGGTGTCCTGTTGTAAGTTAGTAAGAGTTACAAAATGCAATTTATGAGATGTTGGTGCGCTTGTATCCCGGTCGTCACGGTATAATTGTTTATCTGCAGAACCAATACCTGCTTTGATATAACCTGTTGATGGTTCGTCTGTTTGCCAATAAATGGCGGCTGAAGTACCGCTTAAATTAACCACATTTACGTTTTTGGGTTGTGCTGAAACTGCGGCTTTAGATTTTAAGGTTTGGTTTTGAGTGGCCAGATACACCCCGCCGGCTAAACCGATCAGGAGTACTCCTATCCCTAAAAGAGTTGGAATCTTGATAACGCCTGTGTTGATTTTTGAGATAGTACTTCTTAATTTAGAGATCATTGATTACTTTTGTATCGAAATTAGGATTTACCGGCTCTAATAATTGTTGAACTTCCGGAGCAACTTGGTTTTTAGATTGAGAATGCATGATTTCCATCCCAAACCAAACAAGTACTGTTATGAATGTTGCAATAACTACATATAAAAAATATTTTCCTGACATACTTTCTGTTACTCCTTTAAATAATAACCTTTTCCGCTAATTGAAAGAGTGATTCCTCCTTCGCCGGATCTACTTAAAACGACACTGGTCAAATTTAGGTATCTTGATGCTTTGGTAACATTATCTATGACTGTGGTGAGTTGTGAATATGCGCCCTGAGTATTAAATGAAAATACTAATTCTTCAAGAGTAAGTTTCCCAGTTGGATCAGATGTATTTTTATAAATAGTAACCGGTTGAATTTGTAAGGCTGAAACTGATGCGCTATTTGTCGCGGATGTTTGTAAATTGTTAATCAAATTCGTAACAGCAGGATTGGTAGGTAATTTAGCATTAATTTTATTTTTAATTTCCTGATCCAAATTATCCAAGTTTCTTTTACCGTTAGTTAAATCTTCTGATTTTTTTTGTAATACAGCCAGAACTTTTTGGTTATCCTGAATGCTTTTTTGTAATTCGATAATAGTTAATACCGTTGGTCTGATTGCAAATATTGTAAAGATAATTAAGGCAAGTAAACTAAAAATATATGGGGCAAATGACCGGACATACTTATTTGTAATAACCGGTTTAATATAAACATAATATCTGGAATATCTTGAGTCTGCCATTTAATTTATCCCACTTTTTGCACCCGTAAGATTACCTGTGATAGTAAAGTTGGTCTGAGTTTCAAAAGAAATATTAGTTAAATTAACATCTGAAAAACTATGATTTTGTTGTAATGATTTAATAAATACAGAAAGTTCCAAATTGGACGGAGATTGCCCGGTAATTGAAAATGAGGATTTTGGATAGGCTAAATTGCGATCAAAAGTAATATTAGTAATTCTCATACTTTTTGGTATGATCGTGTTGAAGCTTTCTAGGGGGGAAATAAAATCAGCCTTCTCTGATTTTAATTTAGAAAGACTGCTGATTTGAAATTGGGCATTCCTGATCAACTGTTCGTCGCTCTTTAGGTTTGTAATATAAGCAGCTTGAGTTTTTATTTGATCTTGCAGGTCAGCCAGATCACCATCAAGCTTGTATCTATAAACGAAAGCACTGATTGTGATAATTTCTACGAAGATTACAATAAATCTGCCGGAAGACAATGCCCATTTGATTAATTTAGCATAAAGTTTTTCTTCCTCACCGCGATGGATCAAAAGATTGACATTAAATAGTGTTGGTATTTTTGAGGCAGCCATATTACTAGTTTAGTATAAAGCGAAAGGAAGTTCCAGCAGCCAGCAGATGTCTAAGCTTTGGTATACTTTAGGTATGTTAGAGATAAAATCAGCTATTAGCGTTATAGCCATAGTATTAACATTTATCGGGTATGTGCCATATGTTCGAGATACCTTTCAAGGGAAGACTAAGCCACATGTTTATACTTGGTTTATATGGGGATTTGTGACAGCTATCGCGTATGGTTTGCAAGTTAGCGCAGGGGCAGGGGTTGGTTCATGGGTAACTTTAGCGGTTGCCGTCATTTGTTTTTTTATATTTATTCTCGGTTTAGGTAATGGGAAAAAAGAAATTACTTATACAGATACGATTTTCTTTATTCTCTCTTTTATTGCCTTATTCTTCTGGTTGGTTGTAAAACAACCAGTATTATCAGTTATATTTATTTCGACGATTGATATGCTTGGTTTTGTTCCAACAATTAGAAAGTCATGGAACAAACCTTATTCAGAAACGTTGTTTTCATATGAGTTGAATACAGTGAGGCATGGATTAAGCATATTTGCGCTACAAAACTATAGCATTGTAACGTGGCTATATCCTCTAACTTGGGTGGTTGCCAATGGTCTATTTAGCGTAATCCTAATAATTAGGCGAAAGCAGCTAGGTAAGTGAAATTCAGCTCTAGAGAAATTAGTGTATTAAAGAGATTTTTTGGAAGAGAGTAGTTTAGCCAATCTTGATTTTAATCTTGAAGCCTTGTTCTTGTGGATTAATTTTACTTTAGCAGCTTTGTCTAAAGCTGAAAAGGCTGCTGCTAAATTTTTTTCTGCTGGGTTTCTGCGGGTTGTTTTAACAGCTGCTTTCACGCCAAGTGCTCGCTTTTTATTGCGAGCTGTTCTTACTTTATCTTTGCGAACTTTTTTAATAGCGCTTTTTATTATTGGCATTTTTTTATTTCCCTTGAAATGACAATTTCAAGCTTTGCTTAAGACGAAGTCGCAAGCAATGCTTATTATTGGCATGGCTAGAATATTAACATAGCTATAGCACTTTCGCAAGCTATTCTGCTATTATTTCAGTAATGGTTAAGAATTTATTGTCGCTTCTTTCAGCCAGACAAAACAGTATTTTGTCTGGCGCTTTTGTTCTAATGGTGACAATCGGTGCCTCAAAAGTATTGGGTCTGGTGAGAGATCGGTTACTTGCACATACTTTTACACCGGATCAAACTGCGGTTTATTTTGCAGCATTCAGGTTGCCTGATCTTCTGTTCCAGCTGTTTATTTTCGGGGCTGTTTCTGTTGCTTTTATACCTGTTTTTACTGATTACCTGCATAAAAAATCTGAAAGAGAAGCTTTTGAATTTGCGGCAGACATCTTAAACGTAGTGCTTTTACTGTTTGCAGTTGTGACTGTAGTATTTTTTATTTTTGCCGGACCGATTACTGCTCTGGTTGTTCCTGGTTTTACGGATATGGAAAAAGAAATGGCTACCGGTTTAACCCGTGTGATTATCATCGGCCAATTACTTTTAGTGGTAGGTGCTTTTTTTGTGGGGATTTGTCAGGCTTATCAGAGATTTATTATTCCGGCTTTAGCTGCTGCATCCTATACGGTTGGGATTATTATCGGAATTGTTTTTTTGTCACCTTTTTTCGGAATTTTCGGACCGGCTCTTGGGGTTATTATCGGTGCTCTTTTACATATCCTAACTCAACTTTCTCTTGTCATGAATTTAGGTTTTAGATACCGGTTTAAGTTGGATATTTTTAATGAAGGGATTAAGGAAGTTTTAAGAATGATGAGTATTCGAACACTCGGGATTGCAGCCGAACAGCTAAACGAAACAGTGGGAGTTGTATTGGCCTCACTTATCTCTGCGTCATCAGTTACTTATTTAACTTTTGCTCAACATTTACAAGCTGTACCGATTGGTCTTTTTGGAGCAACGCTTGCACAAGCTGCTTTGCCTGTTTTATCCAGAGAGAGGACAACAGGGGAGGATGATTCATTTAAAACGACTTTGCTAACAACATTACATCAGATAATGTTTTTGTCTTTACCAGCAGCAGCAATGTTAGTAGTTCTAAGGATTCCTGCAGTAAGGCTTGTTTTTGGAGCTTCTCAATTTGACTGGGCTTCAACAGTTTTAACAGGAACAACCTTAGCTTGGTTGGCAATTGGGCTGACTGCTCAATCGATGAATCTTTTATTAATCAGAGGTTTTTATGCGTTAAAGGATACCCGCACACCGGTGATTGTTTCTGTTCTAGCAGTTTTAGTTAATGTAATTTTAAGCTTTGTTTTTGTGAAGGTTTTATATTTGGATGTGTGGAGCTTGGGACTCGCTTATGCGATTTCAGCGAATGCATCACTTCTGCTTCTGGTTTATTTTTTAAGTAACAGCATTGGTGGTTTTAACCAAAAAGATCTATTTATTCCTGCGGGTAAAATGTTGTTGGCTGCCACAATCTCTGCGTTGGTCATTTATATTCCTCTGAAAAGTCTGGACTCATTAATTTTTGATACTACAAAAACTATTAATCTGATTGTGCTCTCTTCTATTGCCTCATTTATCGGGCTTTCCACCTATGTATTTTTAGTGTGGCTCTTGAAGGTAAAAGAGCTAGAAACTTTCGGTGCTCTTTTGAAAAGAGTGTATCAGATGAAATGGATGGTAAAAGCTGGTCCGGAAACAATTCCAAACCCTCCTGATACAACAACCTCTCTTTAAATTGCTAGTTTAGGCAATCTCAAGTACAATTCACGTTATGAATATTAGAAATTTCAGTATTATTGCTCACGTTGATCATGGCAAATCAACTTTGGCAGATAGGCTTTTAGAAGTAACTGGGACAGTTACTGGTGGTAAAATGCAGCCTCAATTACTGGATTCTCTGGCACTTGAGCGTGAACGGGGAATTACCATTAAACTGGCTCCTGTCCGCATGAACTATACCCTAGACTCTAAACCCTATACCCTAAATTTAATCGATACCCCAGGACATGTTGATTTTTCCTATGAAGTTTCGCGGTCGCTGGCAGCTGTAGAAGGAGCAATTTTATTAGTAGATGCTACCCAAGGGATTCAAGCTCAAACTTTATCACATGGTTTGGCTGCCATGGAACAGAATTTAATTTTAATTCCAATAGTAAATAAGGTGGATTTACCACAAGCTGATGTTTTGGGTGTAGAGAAACAACTTATGGATACTTTTGGATTTGATAAAGAGGATATACTTCATGTTTCTGGAAAAACGGGATTAGGGGTAGAGAAGCTATTGGAAGTTATTATTAAAAAAATTCCACCACCAAAAATTGAAATAGAAAAGCCACTCCGAGCTTTGATTTTTGATTCTTTTTTTGATGCCTATAAGGGTGTGATTGCTCAGGTTAAAGTGGTGGAAGGAAAAGTGCCTGCAACAAATGCCAAAATAAAATTTGTAGCAACAGGCGCAGAAGGTGAAATTTTAGAAAAAGGATTTTTTGGGCCCGCTTTAACGCCTGTTGAAGAGTTAGAATCAGGTGAAATTGGTTATATTGCCACAGGAATTAAAGAATCTGATTTGGTAAAAGTTGGAGATACGATTTCTGAAATTGGGACAAATGTTTCTTTGCTCCCAGGATATAAAGTAGTCAAACCAATGGTTTATGTAGGTTTGTATCCGATTGAACAGGCAGAATTTCATGATTTAAAAACAGTTTTGAGTAAATTTAAGCTATCTGATCCGGCTTTTTCTTATGAAATAGAACATTCACAAGCGTTAGGAGCAGGTTTTAGATGTGGGTTTTTAGGACTTTTACATGCAGAAGTGGTTCAGCAAAGATTGTCTGAGGAATTTAATATGGATCTTTTGGCAACAACTCCATCTGTTGAATATTTACTTGACGGCAGTCCGATTACTAATCCGGCAGATTTACCACAAGGAATTAATTTGGTTAATTTGCAGGAACCATGGGTAAAGGTGAGGATTTTTACTCCACAAGTATATCTTGGGAAAATTATGGAGTTAATGTCAGAAAAACGGGGAATTTATCAAAATCAAACTTACTTCGGAACTCAGGTGGAACTTATTTATGAGATGCCTTTATCAGAAATGATTACTGATTATTATGACAAGTTAAAATCTGTGTCATCCGGTTTTGCCTCACTTGATTGGGATTTTATAGAATTTAGGGATTGTGACGGAGTGAGGGTGGATATTTTAGTGGGCGGAGAAAAGGTTGATGCACTATCAATGATTGTGGTCAGATCAAAGGCAGAGTATATTGGAAGGCGTTTGGCCACAAAATTAAAAGAAGTTTTACCAAAACAAAACTTTGCTATAGCCATACAAGCTGTAATTGGGGGAAATATTATAGCCCGTGAAACAGTATCGCCTTTTAGAAAAGATGTGATTGAAAAACTTTATGGAGGAGACAGAACCAGAAAAGATAAATTGTTGGAAAAACAGAAAAAAGGAAAAAAGAAAATGAAAATGATAGGTCGTGTTGAAATCCCCCAGGAAGCATTTTTGAGTATCTTGAAAAGTTAAATGAAGGTAAAAGATAAAGAAAAATATTTAATTAATTTGGAAGAGAAATTGGTTGAAGCTAGGAAGCGGCTGGATGCTTTAAGGGCTGACCGTTCTCCGAATATTTCTGAATCAGGGCATGAAGCAATTAGAGAGAATGCTGAAAGGGAAATAATAATTCAGGAAAATGTTATCAAGGGGCTTGAACAATTTAAAGAGTTTTTAGTAACTAGTGCAGAAAAATCTCAAATTGAAGAAGGTTCACAATTTACCATTGACTTTGATTCAGGGGAGAAAATAGAAGATGCAATTTTTGCTCCCCTAACTGTGGGTTTGGAAGGAGCGCAAATAATTACAAGGAAATCTCCTTTAGGCATGGCAATATATGGGAAAAAAGAAGCTGATAATTTCAACTATACAGCAGGAGACCAGTCAGTATCAGGGAAAATTATAGCCGTAAAATAGGCCATAGAAGAAATTTGACAAAAGGTATAAAATAATGCCCTATGTCTCAAGAGCGCCAAATAGATGATGGTCAAGGAATTGAAAAACAGCCCATTCGTCCTCTTAAGAGGTCTAAAGCAAAAGAAGAGTTAAGAGATTATTTTGCAGCTAGATATAATCGCTTTGATGAATTGCAAAAAGCTCGCGGAGAACATCTTACTAAAGAAGGTATCGATCTTTTAATACACTGTCAATTTGCAACAGTTTGCGACCTTCGTGATTTAGGAGTCCGAGATGTTAAAGCCTTTTTAGCGCAAAAACAAACCGAGAAACAAAGCAAGAAATAATATCCCTTGACAACTTTTAGCAGTCTTGGTATATTACTGCTAATGTCAGAATTATCTGAACGCCAGAAACAACTATTGAAAGCACTGATAGAAAGCTATGTAAAAACTGGCGAACCGGTTTCTTCTGATTATATTGAAAAGGGATCGACGCTTGGTGTGTCCCCTGCTACCATCAGAAATGAGATGGTAGCTTTAACTGAAATGGGGTATTTAAAACAACCTCATGTAAGTTCAGGCAGGGTTCCGACAGCCATGGGCTTTAGGCTCTACATTAATGAAATAATGAAAGAGAAAGAATTATCTGTTGTAGATGAAGTATCAATCAGGCAACAGATGATGGATTCGCGAAGTCAGTTTAACAAAATGGTGCATGTGGCAACCAAGGCGTTAGCTAAAAAATGCGATACCTTAGCCATTGCCATAAATGGTGATGATATTTATTACACCGGAGCGGCTAATATTTTGGATTTGCCGGAATTTTTTGACATTGATGTCACAAGATTTGTGTTGTCGATGCTTGATGAATCGGCAGTTTTGGAAAAAGTATTTAGTTTGGCTCAGGGTGAACAACCATTGCACATTATTTTTGGAGAGGAAACTGAGTATGAGCATTTGCTTCCTACCAGTTTTGCTTTTATAAACTTTGAAACGGGTAGAAAAGATTTAGGAATTATTGGAGTAATTGGACCAAACAGGCTCAATTTTCCTCTGGTAATGCCATATCTTAGATATATCGGAGAAGTACTTGAAGAAGCAGGAGGAATAAGATAAAAATGGCAAAAAAAGATAATACACAATTAGAAGAATTAGCACAAAAAGTGCAAAGCTTAGAAGATCAGCTCAAACGCGCTGTAGCTGATTACCATAATTTGGAAAAAAGAGTGGCTGAAGGCAGATCAGAGCTGACAAAATGGGCAAGTGGTGATTTGGTAATGAGAATATTGCCTACTTTAGATCATTTGGAACAAGCTTTAGGTGGAGCATCTGACGCAGACAAAGCCTCAGGTTGGTATAAAGGAGTAGAATTGGCTGTTAAAGAATTTAAAAAGGTTTTGGAAGAAGAAGGATTAAATGTGATTAATATTCAAATAAATGATGAATATGATCCAAGTTTGGCAGAAGCAGTAGAAGCAAGAGAAGGAGAAAATAATAAAATTTTAGAAATTGTACAAAACGGTTATAATATAAATGGAAAAGTAGTAAGACCAGCCAAAGTGGTGGTTGGAAAGAAAGAAAACTAATATGGCAAAAATTATTGGAATTGATTTAGGAACAACAAATAGCTGTGTAGCGGTGATGGAAGGCGGTAAGCCTAAAGTCATCCATTCTGCTGAAGGTGAAAATACTATTCCGTCTGTGGTTAACCCTGTCAAAAATATCGTCGGACGGGTAGCAAAAAGACAATCGATTGTAAATCCTAAAGAAACTATTTTTTCTGTCAAAAGACTCATGGGAAGAAAGTTTGATGATCCTGAGGTTCAAAGAGATTTAAAATGGCTTCCTTATAATATTAAATCCGGTAAAAACGGTATGGCAGTGGTGGATGTGGATGGTCATGACTATACTCCCCAGGAAATTTCTGCTCAAATCTTGGGAAAAATCAAAGCAGATGCAGAATCCTATTTAGGAGAAAAAGTTACTGATGCAGTTATCACAGTTCCTGCATATTTTGATGATGCTCAAAGACAGGCAACTAAACAAGCAGGGGAAATTGCCGGTTTAAATGTACAAAGAATTATCAATGAACCAACTGCTGCAGCTCTGGCATATGGTTTGGATAAACAAAATTCCCATACTATTGCTGTATATGATCTTGGTGGAGGAACATTTGATGTTTCTATTTTAGAGCTGGGTGACGGTGTTTTTGAAGTTAAATCAACCAATGGAGATACCCATCTTGGTGGAGATGATTTTGACCAAAAGATTATTGATTACATGGCAGATGAGTTTAAAAAGGAACAGGGGATTGATCTAAAATCAGACAGACAGGCTTTACAAAGACTTCGGGATGCAGCAGAAAAAGCCAAAATTGAACTTTCTTCTTCAACTGAAGCAGAAATTTCTATCCCTTTTGTAACAGCAGATGCCTCTGGCCCAAAACATCTGGAAATGAAATTATCCCGGGCAAAACTGGAAGATTTAGTAAAAGAGCTGGTGGATAAGAGTTTTGATGCAGTCAAATCAGCTTTGAAAGATGCCAAAGTGGACGCAAAAGCAATTGATGAAGTGATTTTGGTTGGTGGTATGACCAGAATGCCGCTTGTTCAAAAAGCAGTGCAGGATTTCTTTGGAAAAGAACCTCACAAAGGTATTAACCCTGATGAAGTGGTGGCTGTTGGAGCTGCAATTCAAGGAGGAGTTTTAGGTGGAGAAGTTAAAGATGTATTGTTACTTGATGTAACTCCATTGACCTTAGGGATTGAAACTTTGGGAGGTGTTAGAACCCCATTAATAAATCGAAATTCAACCATTCCAACTTCTAAAACAGAAGTTTTCTCAACTGCAGCCGATAATCAGACTCAGGTAGAAATTAATGTTTTGCAAGGTGAGCGAGAAATGGCAGCTGACAATAAAACCTTGGGTAGATTTATTCTTGACGGTATTCCACCAGCCCCCAGAGGTGTACCACAGGTCGAAGTAACCTTTGATATTGATGCCAACGGTATTTTAAATGTTTCTGCTAAGGATAAAGCTACAGGTAAAGAGCAAAAAATTACCATCACAGGTTCAACCGGACTTTCTAAAGAAGATGCAGAACGCATGGCAAAAGAAGCAGAAGCTCATGCAGAAGAAGATAAAAAGAAAAAAGAAGAAATTGAGATCAAAAATCAGGCTGATACTTTAATCTACACCACTCAAAGATCTATCAAAGATGCAGGAGATAAAATGCCGGCAGAAACAAAAGAAGATTTGGAAGGAAAAATTAAAGAATTAGAAGAAGCAGTAATAAAGGGTGATAAAGATGAAATTAAGGCTAAATCAGAAACTTTGTCAGAAGCTTTATCAAAATTCGGTCAATCACAATACCAACAAACAGGCGAAAAACCAGGAGAAGGCGAACCGGAAATTAATCCTGAAGAAGAAATTGGGCCAAAAGAAGAAGATGGTAAAACTGATAAAGCAGAAGCAGAAGCAGTAGAAGGTGAAGTTGTTGAAGAATCAAAATAAATGGAAGGTAAAGAATTACCGATTAAACGAACAGGACTTGAAAACCTATCCAGAGAAAAATTAGAAACAATGATGGATGAGGCAGATCAATTAGGTTATTCAGGGGACTTTCCACAGGGGGTAATCTCTCAGGAATTAACAAGAAGAAGTTTGCTTGAGCAAACTAAACCTTCTCTCCTAGAACAGCAAAAACCAGATAGAGCTAAAAAGCCTATACCTGTTCGAGAAAGAAGAACCTACAGTCCGATTGATAGTTCATGGGGAATGAGAGGAATCGGGAAAAACCGGGGAAGCAGATAATTTAGATAAAAAATGAAAAAGTTTGATCAGCCTCGCTTATGCGGGGTTTTTTAAACTAAATGTAGTAGAATTCACATATGGCAAAAAAAGATTTTTATGAAGTACTGGGATTAAACAAATCTGCAACTGAGGCGGAGATTAAATCTGCTTACAGAAAATTGGCCCGTACTCATCATCCTGATATTGATAAATCCCCCGGAGCAGAAGGTAGATTTAAGGAAATCTCCGAAGCCTATCAGGTTTTATCTGATTCACAGAAGAAAAAAACTTACGATCAGTTTGGGTCTGCTGCTTTTGAACCTGGACAGGGTTTTGGAGGGACTGGAGGTGGGGCAGGAGGACCCTTTGGATCTTATTCCTATTCAACGGGTGGTGCAGGATTTGATTTCGGCGGATTTGAAGATCCTTTTTCCCTTTTTGAACAAATTTTCGGTATGGGAGGTATGAGTGGATTTAGTGGAAGGGCTCAGAAACAGCACCCTACTTATCAGTTGGAAATAGATTTTGAAGATAGTGTTCATGGAGCCACTAAACATGTACAAATTCCAGGCGAGAATGGCCGTAAAAAGGAATTAACTATTAAAGTTCCTGCAGGAGTAGATAATGGCACCCGCATGAGGTTTGAGGATGTGGATATTATTTTTAGGTTAAGACGTCACCCTGATTTTTTGAGAGAAGGGCCGGATATTTTTTCAGATATTATTTTAACTATTCCACAACTTGTTTTGGGTGATATTGCAGAAGTTAAAACTGTGTGGGGAAAAGTAAAATTAAAAATTCCTGCAGGAGCAGAACCAGGATCTTTAATTAGAATCAAAGATCAGGGGATGCCTAATCTAAGAGGATCAGGGAGAGGTGATCATTTTGTCAGGGTTAAATTAGAAGTCCCCAAAAAATTAACTGATGAAGAAAAAGATTTATATGAAAAATTATTAAAACTAAAGCCCAGAAAAAGCTGGTTTTGAGTCTCTTGACAAGATAAATAATATCCTATAAAATACTTCACAATGAGCGCGAATTTTTAGCAAAAAATATAACCGAGAGACCACATAATCCCCAGGCTGCTTTAAGGCTTTGGCTGGGAGTAGCGGTAATTTCCGCAGGAGCTACTGCTTATGGTGTAGTTGGTAATTATCAATTAGAACAAACACCTACTTTTTCTGCTCATAGAGAAATTTCTACTCAATTAGTTAATTTGTCAGATGAATTGTACAATTCCCGTGTAATTGGAGTGAGCGGAGGGTTGCTTAATAGGCAGATAGAGATCCGTGATTTTGACGATCCCCGATTAAGACCCTGGGGTAGATTGCAAAATGAACAAGAAGATCTGAGTAGGCAATTAAATGCTGCTGGATGGAATAGAAATTTTGTAATGGAATGTATCGGTGGGTTATTTACATTCTGTGGCGCGTATGCTGCTTTTTACGAGTGGAGATTCTCAAGGAAAAATCCTGAATCAAATTAGCTTAAGAAATATTCTTTTGTATTGGTTATATTTTAAGAATATAGCCAACCAGTAAGCCGATAATTGTAACTACTCCTCCGATAACCACCACCTCCAGGGAATTTTTTATTAAAGACGCTTTAGAGATCATACCTTTAAAAATACCTAACACAGCTAGTCCCAGAAGTGAAAAAATAACACTTATAATTATAGATTGCGGCAAAGGAAATAATATATAAGGTAAAACAGGTATGAGTCCTGCAATAAGATATGAGAAAAACATAATCAAAGCACTTAAAAACACATTATCCCGGTCTTTTTTATCAATTACATGGACAATTTCATCGCTGACAAATTCACTTGAGGCCATGGCAATTGCTTCAACAAGCACTATTACCAGACCGGATATTAGGACAATTCTTTTATCATTACTGGCGATTGCAATACCTACCATAGCCCCTCCTGTTGAAATCAATGCGTCCTGTACTCCAAACAGTGAACTCCTTAAATAATCTCTATGTATTCGCAGCATATTATAATAATACCTTTTTATTTTACACAGATAAGCAACAATCTGGCTATACTTGACTTCAGGAAGAGTAGAGACTAAAATAAGTGAGTTAATAGATAAGGACTTATGAAGAGGTGGGCCTGGTCCCGCCTTTTTTAGAAATTATGGCAATACAAGCTAGAACAGAATTTGCAGCTGCTTTAAACCAATTAGCCTCTGAAAAAGGGGTTGATGTTAACGTGGTTGTTGAAGCAATCCAACAGGCAGCCTTGGCTGCTTATAGAAAAGATTTATCTTTAAGAGGTATTGAAATCCCAGAAGATTTTGATGATTTTACCGCTGCAATTAATCCTGCATCCGGTGAAATTTCTATTATGAAAGGGGATGAAAATATTACTCCTCCAGGTTTTGCCAGAATTGCTGCACAAACTGCAAAACAGGTAATTTTGCAAAGACTTCATGAAGCTGAAAAAGATGCAATTTCAGATGAATATGAGAAAAAAGTAGGCACAATTATTTCAGGAACAATCCAGAGACAAGAAGGTAATACTTATTTTGTAGATTTAGGCAGAGCAGAAGGTCTTTTCCCAATTTCTGAGCAAACCAGAGACGAATATTATCATCAAGGTCAGAGAATGAAATTCCTGATTAAGGAAATTAGAGAAGGTAGACATGGACCGGAAGTTGTTTTAAGTAGATCAGATGTGAATTTGGTTAAAGGTTTGTTTGCTCTGGAAGTACCTGAAGTTCAAACAGGATCAGTAGTTATTAAAGATGTAGCTAGAGAAGCAGGATCCAGAACTAAAATCTCAGCTGTTTCAACACAAGAAGGTGTTGATCCTGTCGGATCACTCGTCGGTCAAAAAGGCGTGAGAGTTCAGGCCGTGATGAATGAACTGGGAGAAGAGAGAATTGATATTATTTCTTATTCTGAGGATCCAATAAAATATATTGCTTCAGCCCTGAGCCCTGCAAAAGAAGTAACAGTTAGAATTGAAGAGGTGGAAGGTGAAAAATTGGCCAAAGTAAAAGTCCCAAACATGCAACTATCATTGGCTATTGGAAAAGGTGGTCAAAATGTAAGACTTGCAGCCAGACTGACAGGTTGGAAGATTGATATTGAAGGCTTGGAGGATTTAAGAGAACAAAAAGAGGCTGAAATAGAAAAGTTGAAAGAAGAAAAAGCAAAAGAACCTGATGCAGAAGAGGAAGCTGAAAACCGGAAAGAAGTAGTTGAGGCTGTTGAAGAAGAAATTGATAAAGCTGTAACAGAAGAATCAGTTGATAATGCAATAGAATCGGAACCAACAGCAGAAGAGGCTGCTCCTGCAGCAGCACAAGCTGAAGCAGACATGGAAGAAACTGATAAACAGGCTGAAACTGAAGAAAAAAAGAATAATGAATAAAGTTTAACTTTAAATTCAAATTCTTAAATTTTTCGGGACCGCCTGATAGGCGGTTTTTTGATTTTAAAGGAGAAAAATGATAGAAAAGTTAAAGCAGATAGATGAAATTTTAGATCCTAATAGAGGAAAACTGGTTAGAGATAAGATACCTTCTGGGGACCCAAATAAATATGATATTGGTTCGTCCCAAGTTTTGGAACCATTGGAATTGAAGATAATCGCTGCGGCAAATAAATTAAGAGAGGAAAGCGGAGAGGTGCTGGAAGCGGCGCGACAATGGGTAGCCGGCGGGACAAACCAGGACCAGGATCGGGATAAGCTATTAGAAGAACTGGCAGATGTAAAGGAGGTTTTATTAGTAGCTACACGAATTAGTGGATTTAGTGAAGAAGATCTGGAGGAAAAAAGAAAATGGAAAGAGGCAAAAAATGGCGGTTTTGAAAAATGGCTTTTTATGAATTCTAAAAGGAGGAAAGATGGCACAGGAATTTAGACCACCGGTTGTAACAATTTTAGGCCATGTTGATCATGGTAAAACTACCTTGCTCGATTATATCCGCAAAACCAGAGTGGCAGCAGGTGAACACGGCGGAATTACTCAGGCAATTGGTGCCTATCAGGTGGAAGCTGAAGGGAAATTAATTACTTTTATTGATACCCCTGGTCATGCTGCTTTTGAAAAAATGAGATCTAGGGGAGCAGAAGCTGCTGATATTTCAGTACTCGTGGTAGCAGCAGATGACGGAATTATGCCTCAAACAATTGAAGCAATAAAACATATCCAAAAAGCCTTAACCCCCATGATTGTGGCTGTAAACAAGACTGATATTCCTGGGTTAGATATTAAAGCCACTGTAGAAAAAATTAAAAGACAATTATCTGATCAAAAAGTTTTAGTGGAAGAATATGGTGGAGATGTACCAATTGTCCAAATTTCTGCCAAAACAGGAGCAGGTGTGCCAGAATTATTAGAAACCATTAATCTGGTAGCAGAAATGAATGAATTTAAAGGAGACCCTGCAAAACCTGCAACAGGAGTAATTTTAGAAGCTAATTTGGATAAATCAAAAGGATCTGTGGCCACAGTCTTAGTCAGAAACGGATCTTTGAAAAAAGGTGATGTAATAAAAGCAGGAAATGCAACGGGCAAGGTAAGAGGAATGTTTAATTTTGCAGGAAAACCAGTTGATGTAGCCAACCCATCAACCCCAGTTGAAGTTTTGGGTTTTGAAACAGTGCCTTCTGTTGGAGCAAAAGTTAATGAAATAGAAGAAGAAAAAGAAGAAATAAAGAGGAAATTTTCCACACTGGTTGAAAAGCTAAAAAATAATCAGGAAGAGTTATTAACTGTGGTGATAAAGGCAGATAAACAGGGTTCAGTTGAGGCTGTCAGGGATATTTTGGAAAAATCAAATGTAGATAAAGAACATTTAAGAATTATTGCTGCAGGAACAGGAGATATTACAGATTCAGATGTAGAGATGGCCCAGGGAGCAAAAGGAATTGTAATTGGTTTTAATGTAAAAGTTTTGCCAACAGCCCAAAGAATTGCAGATCAGGAAAGAATTTTAATCAGACTTTATAACATAATTTATGAGTTGGCAGATGAGATGGAGGATGTGGTGGAAACTATGCTTAAACCAGGTGTGGTGGAAGAAGTTTTTGGCAGAGCCCAAATCATTGCAGAATTTCCTTTTGGTAAGAATGAAAAAATTGCAGGATGTAAAGTGGTAGAAGGAGTGATTTCTAAGGGTCCAAAAATTAGGATTGTCAGGAAAGATGAAGTTGTTTATGAAGGTAAATTAAAATCAATTAAAAAGGTTAAAGATGAAGTACCAAAAGTAGAAAAGGGAACAGAATGTGGAATGATGTTTGATCCTATTTTTGATTTTAATATAGGTGACATCATTGAATCTTACAGAGTTTATTAAGAACTATTGTAAGAATCTCGTTGTATGTTATTATCTAAATGATGAATGAAGCGAGAACTTCAGACTATCATTTCAAAGACTTCAGGCCGGAAATGAAATTATTCCCGGATTTAATACCATTTGTAGGACTAATAACTGTGGCGGAGAGAGAACGTCGAAGAGAAAATGAATCTGCAAAAAGTTTTTATTTATTAGATTTTTTGAAAATGACAAAAAAAGATGTTTTAATGCTTGGTGTTGCTAATTGGTCTGAGTCAACTTCAAGGGAAGCATTTATCAGATCTCTTGTTTTAGCCGGGAGAAATGTCCTTTTTCCTTCATACCATCTTTTATTTGTTCCCATTGCTGCGATAGAAGTTGCTCGTTCATTAAGTTCATTAATTGGTAAATAAATTTAAGAGTGAATATATCCAAACAAAAACAATCTTTGAGACAAGCTACTTCTTGTTTTCTAATTAAAGATAATAAAGTGCTTTTGGCTATGAAAAAACGGGGATTTGGGGTGGGTAAGTGGAATGGGCCTGGGGGGAAACCAAATCCAGAGGAGAGCATAGAAGAAACTGCTGTTAGGGAAACATATGAGGAAATAGGGGTGACTATTAAAACGTTTGATAGAGTTGCTACTTTGGATTTTTTCTTTCCTTCAGATAAAGAGAAACATGGCTGGAATCAACAGGTTTGTGTTTATTTGGTTAAGTCTTGGGAAGGGGAACCAACAGAAACAGAAGAAATGATGCCTAAGTGGTTTAAATTTTCTGAAATTCCCTATAAAGATATGTGGGTAGATGATATTTACTGGTTACCACAAGTATTAAAGGGCAAAAAACTCAAAGGAACTTTTACTTTTGCTTCTGATGAATCCTTGCAGAATTTTGAAGTAATTGAAATTTAACACCCAAACTTGATTATTATGGGGTATTTTGATAGAATCCTTTCATGAAATATGATCTTCAGGTTTCCCAAATTCAACCCGTTATAACTGGTGCTCAGAGTATCCTTATTGCTATTCCAACCGATGTAACAATCGATCGTTTGGCCTCAGGTTTAGCTTTATATTTATCTTTAAAAATTGCTGGAAAAAATGTAGGAATTGTGACAGATGGTGTATTAACTGTAGGTTTTACTCATCTTTTTGGAATTGGAAATGTTAAAAATACTTTGCCACAAAATTCTTCAGGTAATTACACTATCACTTTAGGAAATGTAGTTGGATCTGACGGATTGATTCCTTCTTTACAAAACCTGGATTGGGCTCCCACAGGACAAACAAAATCAGATTTAAAATTAACCTTTCATGTGAATTCTGGTCAAAAATTTGAACCTACTTTTGTAAACCCTGCTCATGAAGGCGGAAATTTTGATTTAATTATTACCCTGGGTGCTAATACCTGGTTATCTTTAGGCAGTATTTATGCCAATAACTCTCAGGTCTTTGCCAACACCACCGTTTTAAATATAGATAACCAGCCTGAAAATACCAATTTTGGACAGTTAAACTTAGTTGACGGGGGAAATTCTTTATCAGAAATAATTGGTTTAATTTTGCCTGGATTAAATTTGCCATATGAGGCTGATACAGCCAGCAATATTATTGCAGGTTTGTATGATGTAACAAACGGCTTGCAAACTGCTAGTGCAGATACATATGAAGTGATGGCACAAGCCCTAAGAGTTGGCGGTCAGAAACCATCCGGTATTTCAAATACTGCTCCGATGTCTGAACCAGTAGCTCAAGCAGCTTCTACGACCGGGATGCCGCCGGTATGGGCAGAAGCCCCAGTTCCAGTTGCTGCACCTGCCCCGGTTCAACCAGAGCCAGCCCCACAGGGATTTAATATTAGTCCATTTTTAAATCCTCAGAATTTCTCTGTTGAAGTTGCCCCAGATTCAAACCCACAACCACAAGTACAACCAGAAGAACATCAATCCGCAGAAGAAGTGCCAATGGGCGAACAAGCACAAACAGCTAATCCTGAAGCTGACTGGTTAACACCTAAAATCTTCAAAAGCAGCAAAATAGGTTAAGTCTACCCCTTGCAGAAAAAGTCAAATTTTGGTAAACTTCGAGTTGTCATAAAGGTTTACTTCAGGCACCGAGGTAAACCCACAGAAAGATAAAAAAAGATGCCTTTAGATATAAAATCAAAACAACAAATTATAGAAGAGTTTGCCACTCACAAAGGGGATACTGGTTCTCCAGAAGTCCAGGCAGCGCTCCTTACAGAACAAGTAAAAAATTTAACAGCCCATTTAAAAGAACACCCACATGATATTCATTCCAGAAGAGGACTTTTGTCCATGGTTAACCGCAGAAGAAGATTATTACAATACCTTTTGAAAAAGGATAACGAAAGATACCAAGCCCTAATTGGAAAATTAGGATTGAGTAAATAACTCGGATAGTGTATAATACTTTTCAGGTGAAGGATTTGAGATTGCAAAGAGAGAATTAGAAAAGCTAATTACCTCTTCTACAGTTTCCAATCCCCACCAGAATTTAAAATTTAATATGCAAAAATCAAAAACTATAACCAGGGAACTGGAATTAAACGGCCGCAAGTTAACACTTGAAACAGGCTACTTAGCTCAAGCTGCAGATGCTGCAGTTTTGGCAACGTGGGGAGAAACAGTTATCTTAGCAACAGTGGCTGCCAAACCTTTATCTTCTGACCCTGGATATTTTCCACTCTCTGTTGAATATGTTGAAAAATATTATGCCTCAGGTAGAATTACTGCACAAAAGTTTATCAAGCGTGAAACCAGACCTCCTGAGGATGCAGTACTGGCAGGAAGAGCAATTGATAGGGCAATCAGACCACTATTCCCACATGATTTTCCTTATGAAGTTCAACTTATTGTAAATGTTCTGTCTTATGACGGAGACAATGATCCTGTCACACTTGGGTTTATTGCGTCAGCTGCTGCAATTTCTATTTCATCTGTACCTTTTGCAGGTCCAATGGGAACTGTGCGGGTAGGCATGATTAATGGTGAATTTGTAGTTAACCCAAAGATCCCTGAATATGAATTATTAGATTTGAATCTACTTGTGGCTTCCACTAAAGAAAAAGTTGCCATGATCGAAACTGAAGCAAAAGAGATTGAAGATAAAGTTGTTTTTGAAGGAATCAAAAAAGCCCACGAAGAAGCACAAAAAATCGTTGATTTAATAACTGATTTAGAAAAAGAAATCGGCAAGCCAAAAGTTGTTTTTAATTCACTCGCAGAGTCTGTAGAAGAAGCAGTGATGAAAGAGGTAAAAACAGAAGTTAGAACTAAAATTCAAGCAGCCTTATCTGATCCTACAAATCCATGGCATGAGGCAACAGGGGATATTATCAAAGATGAGCTAGCTCTTAAATATTCTGATACTTTATCTTCAACAATCCTGCGGGGTATTTTTGATAAAGTTGCCAAAGAACTGATGAACGATTTGATCTTAAATCAAGGCAAAAGAGTTGACGGCAGAGCAATGACAGATGTCCGCCCAATTGAGATTAAAGTCGGATTACTCCCAAGAGCACATGGATCAGCCGTATTTCAGAGAGGTTCTACTCAAGTTATGTCAATTGCAACCTTAGGTCCGCTATCTTTGTCACAAACCTTAGAAGGAATGACAGGAGAGCATAAAAAGAAATTTATGCATCACTACAATATGGGTATCAATCCTTTCTCAGTTGGTGATGTTAAAAGAATCGGATCTCCAAACAGACGGGATATTGGTCACGGAGCATTAGTTGAAAAATCTTTGGTTAATGTTATCCCAACAAACGAAGATTTTCCTTATGCAGTCAGAGTTGTTTCAGAAGTATTAGCAGCAAATGCTTCCACTTCCCAAGCAGCTTTATGTGCTTCTACCCTAGCTTTACTTAATGCCGGAGTTAAAATCAAAAACCCTGTTGCAGGTATAGCTCTTGGGCTTTTATCCAATGATGAAAAATTCCAAGTTATAACTGACATGCAGGCTGTGGAAGATTTTTACGGTCAAATGGATTTTAAAGTTGCCGGAACTGTCAAAGGTGTGACAGCCATTCAAATGGATACCAAATTACATGGTTTAACTTTTGAAATCATTGAAGAAGCCTTAAAGCAAGGAAAGGCTGCCAGACTCTTTATTCTAGAAGCAATCAATAAAGCAATTCCTGAGGCTGGTGCAATGTCTAAATATGCACCAAAGATTCAAATCACTCATATTAAGCCTGAAAGTATTGGTATGTTAATCGGACCTGGTGGTAAAAATATTAATGCCATCATTGCCAGAACCGGTGCTCAAATTGATATTGAAGATGACGGAATGGTTATGGTTTCCTCAACTGATGATGAAGCAATTAAAGCTGCTATTTCTGAAATTGACGGAATGTTCAAAGAAATTCAAGTTGGTGAAATTTATGAAGGTAAAGTTGTAAAACTTGCCACTTTTGGAGCTTTTGTAGAAATTCTACCAGGCAGAGACGGGTTAGTACATGTATCCCAAATGGCATCAGAGCGAGTTGAGGATCCAGCAGATGTAGTGTCAGAAGGCCAAACAGTCAAAGTAAGAGTTACTGATGTTGATTCTTCTGGCAAGATTGGTTTGTCTATGTTATTTGGTGAACAAATAAAACCAGATTCTGAGAGAAGACCTTCAGGTGGAGGAAATAATAGACGCGATTTTGGTGGTGGACAACGCCGTGAATTCGGTAATTCTGACAGACGCCGAAGATAAATAGATTTTTTATGCGAGGTTTCTTTTCCAAAGAAAAAATTGTGCTCGGCACTCTAATATTAGTGCTCGTAACTTTAACCGCTTTCATCTTTTTCCGTTTTAGATTGACAGATACCGGATTAGTTTCAGCTAAAGAATTTTATTCAGACATGCAGAGATCCTTAAATCCGTCCCAGATAAGTGTAATTTCTGATAAAGGTGATCTGAAAATAAAAGTTAAAGTTGTTCCAGCAGACGCTGAAAGTTTTAAAGCATTTTTAAATAATTTAGGAGTAAGCGATTTTGGAGATCAGGAAATAGATATTAAATTGGGAGAAAGTAGCGCAGAATTTTTAGATAAAGTCTTACGTGATAATAACTTAGCTGAAAATTCATCAAAATCTATAAATTTAAACCTAAGAATTTTGTCAAAAGAAATAGATTTTGATAATAAAAAAGTATTCGGGCCATTTGATAACCCATCTGAAAATTTGTTAGAAAATCCGACAAGTACGGGGAGCATTACAACAAAGCAAGTCGGTAAGTCAGGTTTACTGATTGAAATTGATAATCCGGAAAAAGTGTTGGCAGAAAGCTCTGTTTCAGGCAAATTAAAATTATCTGATAAATTAAACGAGTCTGGATGGTGGCAAATACTTCCCAAATTAGCTAAAATTAATTTAAAAGTAGATGATGGAGTAATGACAGGAGTAATATATTTAAAATAATTATGGATCAACCGCCGCCCGCAAATGATAATTTTTCAAAACTCCGACAAAAAATAAGCGAAAACAATCTTCCCTCGGATCTGGTGCTTAAGCTAAATGATGAGTTAGACCGTTTACAAAAAATGGTGGTCTCATCTGGCTATAAATTTGAATTTGATAAAGTGTTTGAATATATAAACTTTACGGCAAGTCTACCTTTCAATAAATCCAGCCAGGATATTTTAGATTTAAAAAGGACAGAGGCAATGTTAAATCAGCACCATTATGGTTTAAATGTAGTCAAACAAAGAGTTTTAGAATATATGTCAATTTTAATTTTGAACACTAATAAAGGAGAAAAACTAAGGTCACCGATTCTTTCTTTTGTGGGGTTAGTAGGTAGTGGTAAAACCTCTATTGCTTATTCAATTGCTGAGAGTATGGGGCGAAAAATTATCAGAATCCCATTTGGAGGTTTATCGTCTGTTCGTGATTTAAGGGGAGAATCAAAGGTAAATTCTAATGCTGAACCGGGATTGCTTATAAAATCAATTGCCAGAGAAGGAGTGAATAATCCGGTAATTTTGCTTGATGAAATCGACAGGGTAGCGGCAGAATCAAGGGCAGATTTGATGGGGGTTTTGGTTGAGCTTTTAGACCCCAATCAGAACTTTGCTTTTGTAGACCATTATGTGGATTTCCCGTTTGACTTATCAAAAGCATTATTTATCGCAACAGCAAATAATACTGGCAATATTGCAACAGCAGTGCTTGATAGGATGGAAATGATTGAAATGCCGGGGTACTCCGATGAAGAGAAGATTGTGATTGGCAAGAATTATTTAATGCCTTCGATTATTAAATCGTCCGGATTGCCGGAAAATATCGTCACAATTGATGAAACTCTTTGGCCGCAAATTGTCAGACCGTTGGGGTTTGACGCGGGGATCAGGTCGTTGCAGAGAAATATAGAAAACATTGTACGCAAAATTGCCAAAGAAGTAGTTGAGGGAAACCTGGGACCATATAGATTAACAGCAGAAAATATAGGAAAATATATAGGATGAAATCATTTTTACCAAATTTTAAACCCCACACTGGAAATGTGCCTACGCATCAAGGATTACGGATTATTCCTTTAGGTGGAGTCGGTGATGTGACCAAAAATATGTATATTTATGAATACGGACGGGACATTATCATCATCGATTGTGGAGTTGGTTTTCCGGATGAGGCAATGTTAGGTGTGGATTTAGTAATTCCTGATATAACTTATCTCAAAGACAAAGTTGATCGGATTAAAGCGATTATTATTACTCACCCTCATGATGATCATATCGGAGGCCTGGTTTATATTTGGCCGGAGCTAAAATGCCCAATTTATGCAACTAAATTAGCAGTTGGCTTTATTAAAAACAAATTTATTGAAGCAAAATTGCCCAAAGATCCAATTCATGAGATTGATCCGGAAAATAAGTTGAATCTGGGAACATTCTTGGTGTCTTTTTACCGCGTTTCACATTCCGTGCCTGATTCAGTAGGGATTGTAATTGATACGCCTGCAGGTAGAGTAATTCACCAATCTGATTTTAAATTAGACTGGACACCAATTATTGGAGTTCCCACGGAAATTGGTAAAATCGCCAGATATGCTGAGAAAGGCATAGATTTATTGTTGATAGATGCGCTGGGATCAGAAAAACAAGGCTATAACGAACCTGAAAGAAATATTTTACCCACATTTAAGAGAATAGCTGAAGAGACTAAGGGTAAAATGTTGCTTACCACAGCGAGTTCCAATATTTCAAGAATTCAGATGGCAATTAATGTGGCAGTAGAAGCAGGTAGAAAAGTGTCTTTAGTAGGCAGATCAATGGAAAGCAATTTTCAGGTGGCCCGTGATTTGGGATATTTGCATATTCCCCCGGGAGTTATTATTCCTCAGGAAGAGGTGAGACGTTATGCAGATAATAAGCTACTTCTAATTATTGCCGGTTCACAAGGTCAGCCGGGATCAGCTTTATCCAGAGTTGCCAATAATGATCACAAATATATTTTCTTAAAAAAAGACGACACAGTTATTTTTTCAGCAGACCCGATTCCTTCAACAGAAACAGCACAGCATAATTTAATTGATAAACTCGCCAAAATGGGAGTAGATGTTAGGTACCGGGAAATGGAAGATTCTCTTCATGTTTCAGGTCATGAAACATCAGAAGAAATAAAGATGATGATTAATATTATCAAGCCAAAAGCCTTGGTTCCGATCGGAGCGACCTTTAGGGGAATGGTGGCTTTTTCCAAACTTGCTAAAGATTTAGGTTACGGCGATCGCCAGATATTATTAGCGGAAGACGGGCAAATTATTAATATGGTTTCAGGGTCTTCTCATATTGATGGCAGGGTTGAAGTCCGGAATATTTATGTGGATGGATTGGGAATAGGAGATGTGGGGAACGTAATTTTAAGGGATCGAAAAGTGATGTCTGAGGAGGGAATAGTTTTGGTTATTGTACCTGTTGATGCTCACACTAGCCAACTCGTTGGAGAACCTGATATAGTAACCCGTGGGTTTGTTTTTGAAAGAGAAGCAGAAGAGCTTTTGTCAAAAGCCAGATCTGTTGTGAAATCATGCCTGGCTGATCATCCAAATGCTTTGCTTGATTGGAGATTTATCAGGTCTCATATTGAAGAAAATTTAGATAAATTCTTCTTTGAAGAGATACACCGCAGACCCATGATTTTGCCACTAATTGTGGAAGTTTAATCAACCTATAGTTAAAATATGTGTGGTATAATAAGGAGGTAATATGTCCAGAAGACGTTCAATGTATTCACTGCCAAAATTGAAATTAAAACAAAAAACAATTATCACTATTGGTACTGTTATAGCATTTATCTTTGCAATTATTTCCGGAGTCTCATTGGTAACTCAAACCCCAAAACTTCTTTTTTGGCAACAATTCTTAACAAGTAATTTAGGTTGGACAGCTTATTTTGCCCCAATTATTTTCTTTGTTTCAGGACTTGTCTTGCAAAGATTTAAATGGCAATTTGCCCAACCGAATGTTCTTGTCGGTCTAATTACGATTATGATTTCTTTGTCTTCTTTGACAGCCCCTATCTCAGTTTCGGGTGCCGGAGAAATTGGCTCGTTAATCTGGGACGAGCTTTTCAGTATAGTCACAGGTTTCGGAGCGATTGCTGTTTTATTTGGAATTTTGATTGTGGGAATGGTAGTTCTTTTTAATACTTCTGCCTCACAGGTTTTAGCAATTCTTGCGGGCATCTTTAAATTTGCTAAAGAGAAAATTTTTGCTCCGATATTCGGAATGTTTAAAGGATCTGGTTTGTCTGAACCGAGAAAAATTGCTATTAAAGTAACAGGCATGGATGAAAAGGCAAAACTTCCTGAAAAAACACAAAAAGAAACAGCTATTATGGCTGATGAATTGGTGCAAAATGTGGCCGGTCAGACCAAAATTTGGAAATATCCTCCAATTAGTTTATTGTCAGATAAGGTGGGAGCTCCGGCAGACAGAGGAGATGTTAAAAAGAATGCCTCAACAATTGAAAAAATGCTGGATGCTTTTGGAGTACAAGCTGAGGTGTCAGAAGTTAATGGTGGTCCGTCAGTAACTCAATATGCTTTAAAAATCTCAAGTGGAACCAAAATTGCCAAAATTACCAATTTACAAAATGATTTAGCTATGGCTTTAGCTGCCAGAACAGGTACTGTCAGGGTGGAAGCGCCGATTCCGGGCAAGTCTTTAGTTGGTATTGAGGTGCCTAATAAAACATTGGAAATTGTCGGTCTAAAAACTATTTTAGCCTCAGATGATATGCAAAAACAAAAAAGCAAATTGGCAATTGCTTTAGGAAGGGATACGTCTTCCAAGGAAATGATTGTGGATCTTGCTAAAATGCCTCACTGTTTAGTCGCAGGAACAACCGGATCAGGTAAATCAATCATGTTGAACGCACTAATCGCGTCGCTTTTATATCGTAATTCACCTGAAGAATTAAAACTTATTTTAGTCGATCCTAAAAGAGTAGAGATGTCTAATTACAATGGAATCCCGCATTTGTTAACACCGGTTATTAATGAACCGGAAAAAATTCTGTCAGCTTTAAAATGGACCATGGCAGAAATGGACAGAAGATATAAAACTTTTCAATCTGTGGGGGTCAGAAATATTCAAGGTTATAACGAGATGTCAGGTTTTCAGGCTTTACCTTATATTGTTTTGGTGATTGATGAATTGGCAGATCTAATGATTTTTGCCCCTGTTGAGGTGGAGGAAGCAATAACCCGTTTGGCTCAACTGGCTAGGGCAACAGGTATTCATTTGGTTGTGGCTACGCAACGTCCGTCTGTTGATGTTATTACCGGTTTAATTAAGGCAAATATTCCATGTCGAATCGCATTCACAGTTTCTTCCATGGTTGATTCACGGGTTATTATTGATTCACCAGGAGCAGAAAAACTGCTTGGTCGTGGAGATATGTTATTCTTGCCGCCAGATGCTTCCAAGCCAATGCGTATTCAGGGAGTTTTTGTGTCTGACGCGGAACTTAATAATTTAATCGATTTCTTGAAATCTACCGGTGTGGCTCCTCAATATACGGCAGAGGTAACAGAAATGCCGATTAGTAAAGTCGGAGGAAGAGGTGGTAGTGGGGGAGGGGTAGGTGAGCTGGATGACCATTTTGAAGATGCAGTTAGAACTATTTGTCAGTATGGTAAGGCTTCAGCCTCGCTATTACAACGAAGGCTTGGGGTGGGGTATGCCAGAGCAGCTAAGATGTTGGATCAACTGGAAGAAGCAGGTATTGTGGGAGCAGCAGATGGTTCAAAACCGAGAGATGTTTTGATAAAAAATGCTGATGAATACTTTGCTCAAAGAAATAATTCAGCTGAAAGCTAATAAGTTGTAGGTGGTTGGGATAAAAAATCTGAAGCTTTTGGAGAATCATCTATTTCACTTTCATCATCGGTATTTGCTAATTCTTCTGGTTCTTCCTTGTCCGGCATAGCTTCGTCCGACGCCATAGGCTCTGGCCGACGGCTGTCAGTGTCGGCGGATTCTTCATCAACAGGAGTAGCGCTGGAGCTTAAATTTTCTAAAAGATTATCAATTGGGCTCATGGCGGACATAAAACGTTTTTCCTCTTCCTGCTTTCTTTTTCTTTCAATGGCTGCGTCCGCTGCTTCTTTAAAATTTTCAAATTGAGGCTGTGTTAAATGAGTATAAGCAAGGATGACCTTGTTAACACAATTTTGCCCATCGTTTTCCAGTTTTTTAATATTATTAAAAAGCATAATATAAAAATCCTGGCCTGTGTCTGGTTGTTTGCTGTGATTGATTTCTACTTCATAATTTTCTAAATCCATCCTGTAATGATCTTCTATTGAGGTAATATCGAATTTATTTAGATCCGTGTGGGTGACTGTTAATTTATCCTGATTTATTAAATCTACTAACTGGTTTAAATATTTTTCTGCTTTTTCACCGTCTCCGGCTGGAGGAGGAGGTTCTTGCGGAGCTTCTGAGGCAGGAACAGGCTCTTCTTGAGGGATATCTGTATTGGAATTAGTGTTTGGGGTAGTATCGTCGAGCATTCCTCTAATATTAGGAAAGTACCCTAAAAACGTCAATAAGTCTTTATTAGATAGAAATCTAACTTAATAGCTCATCTTTGCTTGAATGTTCAAGGCATAGGTAGGATAATAGGGATTATTAAATTATGAGAACTGTTGGGCAGATTTTAAAAGAAGCCAGAGAGCAAAAAGTATATACCCTTGAGCAAGTAGAAAAAGCAATCAAGATCAGAAAAGAGATGCTGATTGCACTTGAATCAGATAATTATAAAAAGCTACCTCCACCTACATTTGTTCGGGGTTTTATTAAAAATTATGCTACTTTTTTAGGGTTAGATTCTTCTAAGTTGCTGGCAATATTCAGAAGAGAATTTGCAGAAGATAGGCATAAACCATATGTGATGGATGCTTTTTCTAATCCTGTTGAAACTCCTAAATTTAAGCTTACTCCTAGCCAGTTGCTTGGTGGGGTGGTTGTTCTAATAGTATTATCTTTTTTTATCTACCTTTGGGTACAATACCGCAGTTTAGTTGGCGCTCCTCAACTTTCTATAGTTTCTCCAGTTGATCAAATGACAGTCAATGATCCAAATTTAGGGGTAATAGGAAAAACAGATCCAGAAGTAAAAGTATTGGTAAACAGTCAGGAGATTACAGTTGATAGTAATGGTGATTTTAAGGAAACTATAAATTTAAGTTCCCAGGTTAATAAAATTACCATTGATGCTGTTTCCAAATTTGGACAAAAAACCCAAACAGAAAGGACAGTTTACCTAAAGAGGTAGCGAGAGGCAAGCTTTACTTATTTAAAAAGATAATCAGGATAAAGTAGCGTAGATGCGGCGGATTTCCCTTGTGATATTGAAATTCATTACCGTTTATAGTATATAATTTACTTATGAATGAAAGAATGCTAACAGCAGATCAATTAGAATCAATAAGAGTGGCTCAAGAAGAAGCAAATAAGATAAAAGAAATGCCTGCAGAAGAATTTCATGGATTACTCCAAATAGAAGGAGTAAGAAGTGGTTTATGTTTGGTTAGTGTAGGTATTTTAGATAAAGAAGAATTTCCTTTTAATCCCCCTGATCGAATCTTGTTAGATGCACTTGATGCTAGGCTTAAAAATCAAGGAATAGATGTAAGAGATAGGGAATGTTGGAAAAAATTATACGGTGTTGAATTAGTTTAACGTAGCATAAATTCTTCTTATTCCAGCTGAAGCAGATTCTTCTTTAATGATTTTAAATTTTCCTAATTCTCCGGTATTTTTAACATGAGGACCGCCGCAGATTTCTTTACTGAAACCTTCGACTGAATAGACTGTTACTTGATTACCATATTTATCCAGAAAAAATCCTAAAGCACCTGATTCTAAAGCTTTTTGTTTATCCATAATTTCAGAAGTTACAGGCAGATTTTCCTGAATTTTTTCATTAACCAAATCTTCAATTTCTTCCAGTTGTAAATCTGTTAATTTCTCTTTTTGGGAAAAATCAAATCTTAATCTGTCTGCTGTGATATTACTGCCTTTTTGGGCAACATCATCACCCAAAATTTTTCTAAGTGCAGCATTTAAAAGATGTGTGGCTGTGTGATATTTGGTAGCAGTTTCAGTTTGTTCTGTTAACCCTCCTTTAAACATTCCTGCAGAAGCAGTTCTGGATAATTCTTTATGATGATCAAACTCTTTTTCAAATTCTTCGTGATTTACCTCTTGTCCTTTTAACTTAAATAATTCTTCTGTAATTTCTAAAGGGAAACCAAAGGTTTGATAAAGATCAAAAGCAATTTTTCCATTAATATTTTCTATTTTATTTATTTCTTTTAATCCTTGATCCAGAGTTTTGGCAAAACGGTTAAGCTCATCTGCCACTACTGCAAAAACAGATTTGGAGTCTTCTTCTACATTGATATTATAATTGCCTTCATAAATAGTTAAAATAGTTTCGATAATTTCCATAATACTTTCAGTGTTCCAGATTTTGCCGGAAAGCTGATGCATTTTTACCATAGAGCGGCGTAGTAGTCTTCTTAAAACATAACCCTGCATTTTATTGGAAGGAAGCACTCCATCAAGAATTAAAAAAGTAGAAGCTTTAAAATGATCAGCAATAATTCTAAATTGAATTCTTATATCAACCCAACATTGTTTATCATCATTGATATAATCACAATCGGCTTTTTCTCCGTATTCTAACCCTGTAATTTTTTCAATTTTTTGAATAATAGGCCAAAATAATTCGGTCATATAATCATCGTTTAGATTGTTAGTTAAAGCTAAAGCACGTTCTAAGCCCATACCAGTATCTACATTTTGTTGGCTTAGTTTTTCAAATTTTCCGTTTTCCAGCTTGTTATATTGCATGAAAACATCATTCCAGATTTCTACCCATTCTTTATTCTCTGGATCAAAGTTTTTTGGAGCATCACCTTTTCCAGTCCAAATAAACATTTCAGAATCTGGTCCACAGGGACCACTATTTCCCACAGGTCCCCACCAATTATCTTTTTTAGGAAGTTTAGCAATTCTGTCTTCTGAGATTCCTAGATCTTTCCAGATTGCAAAAGATTCATTATCAAAAGGAGCATCCGTGTCACCAACAAATACAGAAATTCCTAATTTTTCTTTGGGTAAATTTAAATAATCTTTTGAAGTTAAAAATTCATAGCTCCATTTAATGGCGTCTTCTTTGAAGTAATCACCAAGACTCCAGTTGCCCAGCATTTCAAAAAAAGTATGATGACAAACATCTCCCACTTCATCAATATCATCCGTTCTTAAACATTTTTGAACATCTGCTAATCTTTTTCCTTCGGGATGTTTTTCTCCCAGTAAATAGGGAACTAAAGGATGCATACCAGCTGTGGTAAATAAAACTGAAGGATCGTTTTCCGGCACCAAAGGAGCCGAAGGGATAACTTTATGATTTTTCTTCTGGAAAAATTCCAAATATTTTTGTCTTAATTCTTTTGCTGTCATGAGGAGATTATACCTTACAGTAATATTACTTTGCACTCTCAACGATTCCTCTTAAAAAAGGAATGTCATTCCAAACTTCAGCAATTTTGTGATCTGCATAATGAGAAAAATCACTGTCCAGATTAGATCTGATTAAAGATGGTACACAGAATTTGGAACCGTGATCATTCCATGACAGGCTTATCAGATTTAAAAATCTGTGGGTATGATTAGTTTCTGACGGCGAAATATTAACCATTTCCTGAAATATTTCTTGTCTGATATTTGAGGGGAGAAGAACAATTGCTTCAATGGCGAGTGATTGACTATTGTGTGTTGTATTATCAAGGAGTCCTTTACCTGTTAGTAAATCCCGGGCGATACTTGGATCAGATGCAGCAAAAACAATTCTGGAGGAAACTTGTGTGGGTATAACTTCTAGAAAATCAGCCAAATAATGTCCTGTTGGAAGCATGATAGGAGAATGGCTATACCGAAAAGCTTCCATTAACTGCTCATTAAAAATGGATGTGGTTACAAAAATATCTGCCAGTTGAAGTTGTTCTTCATAATTTTTTCCTTTTGGGATTTGTTCGATATCGCTTTCCCAAACTTTATTTCCAGAAAGAATATAATTTGCAAGATCTAACCGATCAAAGTGTCTGGATCTTTTTATCCGATGTGGAGCTATGAATTTATTCACGAGGCGGCTGATTATATTATCTGAATGAGTTTGTGGATCGCTGTTCACTAATTTTACCAGCGAAACTACCCCATAATGTCCTTTTTTTATTTCCTGTTCCGCAAATCTATTTTTGGAGGTGAGCTCATTCATAATCTAGAATTATAGGATAAAAAGTTTTGATAGTCTACTAAGGATTAATGCTTCAATGCTTCTAAGGCTGCTTCGCCTTCCTCTTCCATCTCAGCGAGCCTGGTGTAATAATCTGGAATTTCGTTTAAATGAGCCAAAGCAATTTTGCCTGTTTCAATTGGATCATCATTGGTGACATTAGTAGAAGGAGAAATTGTGCCGTGTTCCAGCTCTACATCCAAACCCATCCTGAATTGCTCCACATCCCATCTACTCCAGTCAATTTTTAGCTCATCCCCGATTTGCTTAGCTTCACTGGCAGTAAAAGTTGCTTTTGGCATATATAAAAAGTATAGCATAGATTTTTTTAGTGTTGACAAAAGAATAAATCACCCTATAATACGTCCTATGTCTAGAGAACGGGAAAATAAAGTAGGTTGTTCAACTGGTGGTTGTGGTGGTTGTGGGTGTGTGATGACTGTCGGACTTGTGCTGACTCTTTTGGGCGCTGCTATTGGCGGCAGAATTTCTGCAAGAATTCCTTTTACTGAAGCAAATGTTACTATTGCTGGTTCAGTAGGAGCAAAAGAATTAACCAGAGAGGCAACTCAATCAAAGTATATTACTTCCAGGATTGCCGGAAGTAATAATTTTATAAATAATACCAACACTTTAACTATAGGTGGTATTGAAGGATATGAAGTATTTATAGTTGGTCAACAAGAAGGCGCACCCTGGTTTGATTTAGGGATTGATATGGCAAGAAGAAGTGATTTGCTTGATAAATAACCTTCACACTCTTAATCCACTTGGCTATTTTTTTTGTTTCTGCTAAACTAAAAATAAATAAAAAATGAGTTTTTTAGATCAACTTACTGCTCTGCTTCCGTTTAATAAAAAGTCTGAAACTACAGAATATTTTTTTGCTGTCACTATCGGTTTGACTGAGGTTACCTCTACTGTTTGGGGTCTATATGGGAAACAAATAGATATATTAGGTCAAAAAACCCTTACTTACTCTGATTTGGAAGATTTAACTGCCAAAACACATCAGGCTCTAGATGATTCCTTGGGGGCACTTGATTTGGAGCCTGAAAAAGTATTATTTGGGGTACCGGAATCCTGGAGTATGGATGATAATCTCAAAGACCCATATTTAAAGCTTTTGAGCAAAATGCTTAAAGAATATGATCTTTCTCCGATGGCTTATGTTACAACCACCAATTCTTTGTCTTATCTTTTGCAAAAGCAGGAAGGTGTACCACCCACAGCAATTCTTTTAGGTCTAGGAAGTTTTGTTGAGATAACTTTGGTAAAGGGTGGAAAAATTTTGGGAACAAAATCTACTAAAAGAACAGATATTTTATTTGAAGATATCGAAAAGGTTTTGCAGCAATTTATAGAGGTTGAGGTTTTGCCTTCAAAGATTTTATTGTATTCCACCAAAGCAGGACAGGATTTATCAAAATTGCATTCAGATTTAATGTCTTTCCCCTGGATGGCCAAACTTTCTTTCCTGCATTTTCCCAAAATTGAAATCTTGGCAGATGACATTTTATATCAGTCAGTCATTTTTGCCGGGGCGTCAGAACTTTATCCTGAAATAGATTTGAAGCATAACTTTTCTCTTTACCAGCCTATCACCCCTTCGTTTGAAGAAAAATCCCCACATGTTAGAGGATTTCATGCTATGAATAAGTCTGAGGTGAATGAAGAAGGTGAGGTAGAAGATTTGGGTTTTGTGAAGGGTGATATCAGAAAAGAACTTGAAAAACAGCAGGAAGAAAGTTCTCATGCCTCGCCCCGTAAGTTAAAAAAGTTTTCCGCTATGGAAGCAGAAGATTTGGAATCAGATAATTTAATTTCACCTGAAACAGAAGAAGAAGAGATGTGGGGGGAGCCGGTAGAGCATCCCAAAAAAGGCAAATCTTTGATAAACTCATTGGGGGGCTTTTTTCCAATGCAACAGTTTTTCTCAAAAATTCATATTCCTAAGAAATTCCCTTTGAAAGGATTTTTGTCAGGTAAACTGATACTTATCCTGATTGTGCTTGGAGTAACTGTAGCCTTATATGTTTTTCTGAATAAGGCAAAGGTTGAAATTTTGGTAGAACCAAAGTTGCTCACCAAAGAGACTCAGGTAGTGGCAGATCCTAAGGTCAAACAAATAGATGAAGCAAATAAAATTATCCCCGGAACAATAATAGAAACCACAGAAACAGGCACAGAAAAAGGGACTGCGACCGGTTCCAAGCAAATCGGTGATTCTGCGAAAGGCAAAGTGGTAATCCGCAATAAAACAGATTCTGGTATCACGGTTGCTAAAGGGACTACTTTAACTTCCGGTTCGGGGTTGAAATTTACTCTGGATCAAAGCGCGATAATTTCATCAGCTTCCTCATCTTTGACTCCAGATGGTCAAACTACGACTTGGGGTAAATCTGATCCAGTTGGGGTCACAGCTGTTGCCATTGGTCCTGAAAGTAATTTAACCGGAGGAACTGAGATGATAGTAGGGAGTTATTCTAAAGATCAGCTTATTTCTAGTGTTGATGCCGCTTTATCAGGTGGAACATCCAAAACAGTGACTGTCGTAACTTCTGAAGATCAAAAAATGTTACAGGCAAAATTAACAGATACTTTGCGCCAAAAAGCGGTGACTACTTTACAGGATCAATCCAAAAACGGGCAGAAGGTTATTACTGATGCAATGAGCGTTACTGATGGAAAATATAGTTTTAGCAAACAGGTTAATGATCCGGCATCAGATTTTACCCTGAATGCCACCATTCGTTTCCGGGGGACTTCATATCTTGATGCAGATTTGCGAACAATTGTTTCAAAACTTGTGGTAACAGATATACCTGCCAACTACCAGATGAGTTTGCAGGATGCAGAAACGCAGGCAGCTGTAACCAAAGTTGAAAAAGATGGCAGGCTTATTTTTAACGCAAAATTTATTGCCAAATTATTACCGAATTTTAATACTGATGAAATTAAAAAATCGATTATTGGTAAAAGTATTCCTGATGCAAGTACAAAATTAAAAGAAATTGAAAATGTAATTGGTTCAGAAATTACACTTACACCCGCTCTTCCAGGGCCTTTGGGTAGATTACCACTCTTGGATCAAAATATTACTATTACTATTTCTCCCAAGTAATATTATATAATCACCAGATGAGGTATTTAGGGGTTGATTGGGGCATCAAAAAAATTGGAGTTGCTATTTCTGAGGGGGATTTAGCCACCCCGTTAAAAACTCTGCATGTTAATGGTCTGGAAGATGCTATTTCTCAAATTGTAGGATGTTGCGAAGATGAAATAGCTGATCTGATTGTGCTTGGAAAACCAGAAGGTGAAATGGGGGAGATAGTTAAAAAGGTTTCCAAGCTTTTGAAAGGAGAGGGTTTTGAGGTTGTTTTAGCTGATGAAACATTATCCACTCAGGAAGCACAGAGTCTGATGATAGAAATGGGTTTGGGTAAAAAAGACAGAAAAGATGATAATGCCACTTCTGCTGCTATAATTTTACAAAGATATTTGGATGAGAAACATTAATTTTCGTTTTATCCTGCTTGTTATTTTTTTATTAGCTGCTTTTCTGGCCTTTAAAGGAATAAAGGTTTATAAAACAATAATTGCTCCACCACCGCCTATTCCGACAGTTATTCCTGAAAAGAAAGTTACATTAATTGAAGGTTGGAGAGTGGAAGAAATGGCAGAAAAACTGAATAAAGAGTTGGGAATTAAGAATAAGGATTTTCTTGTTGTTGCCAAAGAGGGTTATATGTTTCCTGATACTTATTTTTTTGAACCAGATGCTTCTGCTTCCGCTGTTGCTAAAAAACTCAGATCAACCTTTGATTTAAAATATGATGCAGATTTGCAGGCAAAAATAAAAAAATTGGGTTTAACATCATCAGAGGGGGTAATTTTAGCCTCAATCGTGGAAAGAGAAGCCAGGTCAGATGAAGCAAGAAAAATGGTTGCTTCAATTCTTTTAAAAAGATTAAAGATTGATATGGGACTTAACGTTGATGCTGGAATTCAATATGCATTGGGATATCAGCAGGCAGAAAAATCATGGTGGAAAAGAAATTTAACTAAAGATGATCTGAAAATTAATTCTCCTTATAATACTTATATTCATGCGGGCTTTCCACCTACTCCAATTTGTAATCCATCACTATCATCTTTGGAAGCAATAGCAAATGCGGATTCGAAAACACCATATTTATATTATTTCCATGATTCACAGGGAGTCTCCCATTACAGCAAAACTTTAGAAGAACACAATCAACAAATAGCTGACTATTTGTAGTTATTTTTTAGTAATTTTAGGTAAAAAGTAGATTAAAATTCCAACTGCAATTAAACTGAATCCCCATTTTAACGGATGAAGCCCAAAAACCAGATTAGAAAGTAATGCTCCAATTCCAATACCGATTATTAATTTAGATATGCAACAAGAGTTACCTCCTTCACAACACATAATATCTTTTGAAGTTTTTTTAGCCATATATTTTTCACCCCCTCAAATTAAGTATTAAGTATTATGTATAAAGTATCAAGGACTAAAAAAATGCAACAAAATTCACTGTTGACAGCGGGTGTATTTTATGGTTAAATTACCCACAGCTAAAGAGTTTTTAAGAGGCATACTCGCTATTTATGCTTCTTTTCGTTGTATCCCCTAAAAGGGAACTATAGGTTATAAGGAACCATCTACTGATGCCTAAACAAGTTGATAAACAAATAAATAACAGTACCCGCACATATTGGGGAAACAGAAAGTCTTTCAACCAACAGTTTGATTTAACGTATCTCCAAAAAGAATCATATGCATGGTTTATGGAACAAGGTGTCGGAGAAATCCTTCATTCAGTCAATCCCGTTTTAGATTTCACAGGTAAAAATTGGAAACTTACCTTTGAAGAATATACTTTAGGAAAACCTAGATACACCCCCGACGAAGCAAATCTGAAGGGGGTTTCTTATGATGCACCACTCCGAGTTAAAGTCACTTTAATTAATTTACAAACCAACGAAGAATATAAACAAGAGGTTTTCTTGGGTGATATTCCACAAATGACAGATAAAGGAACTTTTATTGTTAACGGAATTGAAAGAGCAGTAGTTAACCAAATCGTCCGTTCACCGGGCGTTTTCTTTTCTTCAGCCCAAGATCCTATTACAGGAAAAATTTTATATTCAGCAGAACTTCGACCTGCACACGGTTCATGGTTAGAATTTTCTATTTCCAGATCAGATGTTTTGACAGTTAAAATTGACAGACGAAGAAAATTTGCAGCTTCTACATTCCTTAGAGCAATCGGTTATTCTGACGATGATCAAATCAGAGAACTCTTTAAAGACTTAAATTTACCAGAAGATCGCAATTTCGTGGCTGCCACTTTAGGCAAAGACACAACCTCAAATACAGATGAAGCACTCCTTGAAATTTACCGAAAAATGAGACCTGGTGATCCAGTAGTTTTGGAAAATGCTAAAGCTTTACTTGCAGGCATGTTTTTTAATTCCAGACGATATGATTTAACCAGAGTTGGTAGATTCAAAATCAACAAAAAATTAAAACTGGATATTCCAAATACCCCTGATAACTGGATTTTGAAAAATGAAGATATTATTGCCACCATCCGCTACTTAATTAACTTACAACTGGGACAAGGAAAAGTTGATGATATTGATCATTTGGCTAATAGACGTGTCAGACGAGTTGGAGAACTCGTTGCTCAAAACGCTTTCTGGGTAGGTTTACTCAGACTGGAAAGAGTAATTAAAGAAAGAATGAGTTTGCTTTCTGCTGAAATGGAAATTAATCCAGGGTCTTTAGTTAATGCCAGACCGATTATTGCTGCAGTTAATGAATTTTTCCGTTCATCCCAACTTTCACAAATTTTAGACCAAACCAACCCATTATCTGAGGTTGATCATTTAAGAAGACTTACCGTGACTGGACAAGGTGGTATTACGCGTGAGCGAGCATCTTTCTCTATTCGTGATATTAATCATTCCCAATACGGAAGAATTGATCCGATCCGTTCTCCTGAAGGTCCGAACATTGGTTTGGTGACATATTTAGCTTTATATGCCCGAATTAATGAATATGGATTCTTGGAAACACCTTACAGAAAAGTAATCTTAGAAAAAGGCAAACCAAGGGTGACTGATGAAATAGTTTATCTGTCAGCTGAAGATGAAGAAGAATTTTATATTACTGAAGCAACTGCAAAATTAGATGAAAAAGGATTTATTACCTCAGAACGTGTGCCGGTTAGATACAATGGCAGTTTCTTTGAAACCGAGGCTAAAGTAATCCAATATATCGATATTTCACCACAACAAATTGTGGGAATTTCTGCGTCTCTTATTCCATTTTTAGCCCATGATGATGCAAACCGGGCTTTGATGGGTTCACACATGCAGAATCAGGCTGTTCCATTACTTCTACCAACAGCTCCTGTTGTGGGAACTGGTATGGAAGTAGTTGTGGCTGATAATATGTCCAGAGTTCAAAGAGCACCATTTGAGGGAACAATTACTTATGTTGATGGCGAAAAATTAACATTAACCGGTAAAAAAGATTCTCAAACATATTTAATCAAAAAATTCGTTAATACTCCGGAAAACACCTGTTATTCACAAAGACCTGCAGTTTCTTTGGGTCAAAAAGTTAAAGAAGGAGATCTGTTGCTTGAAGGAACAGCCACAGACGGCGGAGAATTATCACTCGGACGAAATCTTTTAATCGCCTATATGAACTATGAAGGTTTGGGTTATGAGGATGCTATCGTAATTTCAGAAAAATTGGTTAAACAGGATGCCTTGTCCTCTATTTATATTGAAGAATATGTCACAGATGTTGTTGAAACAAAACTTGGCCCCGACGAGCTGACCCGGGATATTCCAAACGTTGCTGAAGAAAACTTGGCAAATTTGGATGAAACAGGAATTGTTCGAATTGGTGCTAAAGTAGGACCAAATGATATTTTAGTCGGAAAAGTTCAACCAAAAGGTGAAACAGAGTTAACTGCAGAAGAAAGATTACTCAGAGCAATTTTCGGAGAAAAAGCTAAAGAAGTTAGAGACACCTCTCTTCGAATGCCGCACGGAGAAAGAGGTACAGTTATCGGAGTTCAGATTTTATCCCGCGAAAATGGTGATGAGTTGGATGCAGGAACTTTGCAAAAGATTAAAGTTAAGATTGCTCAACTTAGAAAAGTAACAGTTGGAGACAAATTAGCTGGTAGACATGGAAACAAAGGTGTTATTTCTAAAATTGTTCCTGAAATCGATATGCCACATCTTCCTGATGGAACTCCAGTTGATATTATCATCTCTCCTGTGACCATTTTGTCCCGTATGAACTTGGGTCAGCTTTTGGAGGCTCATTTAGGTTTGGCTGCAACCAGACTTGGGATTAAAGTAGCTGCACCTGTTTTTGAAAAAATTCCTGAAACAATTATTTTGGATATGCTTAAAAAAGCAGGAATTCCTGAAACAGGAAAAATGAAGCTAATTGACGGTAGAACAGGTGAATATTTTGATCAGGATGTAGTTGTTGGAATGGCATATTTCCTGAAACTTATCCACATGGTGGAAGATAAACAACACGCCAGATCAACAGGTCCATACTCCATGGTTACACAACAGCCACTTGGTGGAAAAGCTCAAATGGGAGGTCAGAGGCTTGGGGAAATGGAAGTTTGGGCATTGGAAGCATATGGTGCAGCTCATATTTTACAGGAAATGTTAACTATTAAATCAGATGATGTAGTTGGTCGAACCAGAGCTTATCAGGCAATTATTCAAGGTGAAGATATTCCACAAGCTTTGATTCCTGAATCATTTAAAGTGCTTGTTAAAGAATTACAATCTTTGGGTATTAATGTAGAAACTGTTAATCCAAAATTGGGAGTAATGGAAGCTGAAGCAATAGTTGCGCCAGAAGAAATTGCAGTTACAGCAGATGTAATTGAAGCAATGGAGGGTGATCAAATTGGTGAGACTTCAGAATTATTAGCAGAAGATTCTCCAATGGAAGTGGTTGACTTAAAAGAAGAGATGGCGGAGAATGTACCATCAGGATCAGAAGAGATGATGGCTGAGATTGCTGCACCCACCGAAGAAGAACCTGAAGAAGCAGAACTCAAAGAAGTAGAAGAAGAGGAAAAAGAGTAATATGAACAACGATTTGTTAGATTTTGAAAGCTTAAAAGTAACTATTGCCAGCCCAGAGCAAATTAAGGCCTGGTCTTTTGGTGAGGTTACAAAACCTGAAACTATCAATTACAGAACATTAAAACCTGAAAAAGACGGTTTGTTTGCTGAAAATATCTTTGGACCAACCAAAGATTATGAATGTTACTGTGGAAAATACAAAAGAATCAGGTATAGAGGTGTTATTTGTGATAAATGTGGTGTTGAAGTAACTCAAAGCAAAGTTAGACGTGAAAGAATGGGTCATATTACCCTGGCTGCGGCAGTTGCCCATAATTGGTTTGTTAAAGGTGCTCCTTCCAAATTATCTTTGGTACTCGATCTCTCCTTAAAATCTCTGGAAGCAGTTATCTATTTTGCTTCATATTTGGTAACAGATGTTGATATTGCTGCCAAAGAAAAAGCTATGGAACAGCTGGAAAAAGACCTTGAAAAGAAAAAAGCAGAAGCTCAGGACGGATTTGATAAAGCGGTTGTAAATTTGGAATTTGAACTGAAAAAACAAGTTTCAGAACTCAAAAAAGGTAAAGGTGAAGGCGGAGAATTAGAGGCAGAAGACTTAGGTCTAAAAACTAAACAGGAAGTTCAAAAGATGCGTGATAATCTGGCAGTCGGTTTTGGACAATTGGAACAAATCTACAAAGCTGTTGCTGACCTTGTTAAAAGCATCAATTTAATGAGGGTTATGTCTGAGGATGAATATTTGAAACTTGATGAATACGGCGTGGCTGATTTTGTCACTGTCGGTATGGGTGCAGAAGGACTGTTGGAAGTTTTGAAAAAGATTGACATGGATAAATTATCTGCCGATTTGAAAGAAGAAGTCAGAAAGACCACAGGTCAAAGACATATTAAAGCCACAAAAAGACTTAGGGTTGTTGAAGGAATGAGAGCAGCAGGTGTCGGTCCGGAATATATGGTCATGAGAATATTACCTGTTATTCCGCCGGATCTTCGACCTATGGTTCAGCTTCCCGGAGGAAGATTTGCCACATCCGATTTAAATGATTTGTATAGAAGAGTTATTAACCGAAACAACCGCTTGAAAAGATTAATTGATCTCGGTGCTCCTGAAATTATTTTGAGAAATGAAAAAAGAATGTTACAGGAAGCAGTTGACGCATTAATTGATTCAAATCTTAAAACAACTAGACGTGGAGCAGGGACAGGTCATGTGCTTAGATCTTTGTCAGACATGCTTCGTGGTAAACAGGGAAGATTCAGACAGAATTTGCTCGGTAAAAGGGTTGATTATTCAGGACGTTCAGTTATTGTTGTCGGTCCACATTTGAAGCTAAATCAGGTCGGTTTGCCACGGGAAATGGCTCTGGAAATGTTCAAACCATTTGTTCTCCGCGAAATTATCGGTCGCGGTTTGGCTGCTAATATTAAAGGAGCCAAAAATATTTTGGAACTTCGAACTGCCGAAGTCTGGGATATCTTAGAAGGTGTTGTAGAAGGTCATCCGGTTTTGATAAACCGTGCACCGACTTTGCACAGATTAGGTATTCAGGCTTTCTTCCCATTACTTATTGACGGCAGTGCAATTCAACTTCATCCTTGTGTTTGTGCAGGATTTAATGCTGACTTTGATGGTGATCAAATGGCTATTCACGTCCCATTAAGTAAAAGAGCCCGTGATGAAGCTGAAAACTTGATGTTGGCCAGAGAAAATATCTTAAGACCGGCATCCGGTACACCTGTCACCGCACCTAACCGTGAAATGGGTCTTGGTTCTTATTATGCAACCACAGTTGATGACAAAATCGAACCAATTACTGATCGGGTTTTTACACCAACTGAGGCAATTTTAGGTTTCCAAATCGGAAAAATAGGGCTCCGACAAAAGATCAACGTTAGATTTGAAGACGGTTCTCAACTTGAAACATCTGTCGGAAGAGTTATGTTTAATGAACTTTTACCTAAAGCTCAAAGATTTATGAACAGCGCTGTCGGAGTAAAAGATCTTCAGGATATTACTATGAAAGCTTTCTCTGTTAAAGAAACGTCTGAGGAAGTTGCAGTCTTAATCGATAATCTAAAAGATTTCGGTTTCTGGGGTTCAGGACTTTCCGGATTATCCCTGGGTGTATTTGATAACACAATTATCCCTGAAAAAGACAAAATGATTGCTGACGGAGATAAAGAAGTTTCCGAAGTTGAAGCAAACTTCAAAAAAGGTTTGATCACTAATGAAGAGAAACGTGTTTTGACAGAAGAAATTTGGACTAGAATCGGTGATGATATTGCTAAAAAGACACTGGGGTCACTTACTTCGGATAATCCTGTCAGTATTATTATGAAATCCGGAGGAGCCCGTGCTACTCCTGAACAGATTAAGCAGCTTTCAGGTATGAGAGGTTTTTCTGTTGATCCTACAGGTAAAATTGTGGAACTTCCAACCAAGTCCAACTATCGTCAAGGTTTGGCTGTGTTTGAATACTTCACCTCATCCAGAGGAGCCAGAAAAGGTGTGGCTGATAGGGCTATTAAAACAGCTGATGCAGGATATTTAACCAGAAGACTGGTTGATGTAGCGCACGATGTCATTATCAGAACAGAAGATTGTGGAGATACTCATGGATTGGTCTTACCAGTTCCAACTGAAGGTGTTTCTGTCGGAGTTTCCAGATTCTTAGGTAGACATGTTGCAACTAAGATCATTGATCCAAAAACTAAAAAGGTTATGTTTGAGGCTGGTGATTACCTTGATGAAGAAAAAATTAAACAAATTATTGAAGCCGGAGTTGTTGAAATTAATGTATATTCTCCGCTTTCCTGTAAGGCTAAATATGGAGTTTGTGGAAAATGTTATGGTTGGGACTTTACTACCCGCAAGCCAGTGGCAATCGGTGTTCCTGTTGGTGTGGTAGCTGCTCAAAGTATCGGAGAACCTGGAACACAGCTTACCATGAGAACATTCCACTCAGGAGGTGTTGCAACAGGTGTTGATATCACCATGGGTCTTCCTCGTGTGGAAGAACTATTTGAAGCAAGAACACCAAAAAATATTGCCCCACTTTCTGAAATTGCAGGTAAAGTTACTATTACTGAAACAGACATGGGTATTAAAGTCAGAATCAGAACCAGTGCTAAACCAGTAGAGGAAAGAGAATATTTGATTCCGGCTTCAGCAAACCTGTTGGTAGAAGACGGACAATTAATTTCTGCAGGAACACAACTTGCTTCAGGTCATTGTGACATTAAAGAAATTGTTAGAGTTAAAGGCTTAAAAGAAGCTCAAAGATATATTGTTGATGCTGTCAGACAAGTTTATTCTTCACAGGGTGTGCCAATTAATGAAAAGCACTTTGAAGTTATAGTCCGCAAAATGTCAGATAAAGTCAGAGTGGAAAGCCAGGGAGACACAGCATTACTACCAGGTGAAGTTATTGACAGACTTAAATTTGAAGAGGAAAACCAAAGAGTATTGGCAGAAGGTGGAGATCCATCAACAGCCTCTATCGTTATCTTAGGTATTACCAGAGCATCGCTTCTGACAGAAAGCTTCTTATCAGCTGCTTCCTTCCAGGAAACAACTACAGTATTATCTGATGCTGCTGCACAAGGAAAGAAAGACCGCTTGTTTGGCCTCAAGGAAAACGTTATAATTGGTCGGTTAATTCCAACCAACCCGGAACGGGCCAGAGTGGAGAGATAAATGCCAACAATAAACCAGTTAGTAAGAATGGGTCGAAAGACTTCTTCCAAAAAAATTAAGGCAACTGCGCTAAGACGTAGCTTTAATTCTAATGAAAGAAAATATACAACCACATTTAATCCTCAAAAAAGAGGAGTGGTTACAGTTGTTAAAACTATGACTCCTAAAAAACCTAATTCAGCTTTGAGAAAAGTTGCCAGGGTTAGACTTTCAAATAAAACAGAGGTCACAGCTTATATTCAGGGAGTAGGACATGATTTAGCAGAACATGGTATTGTGTTAGTCCGTGGTGGAAGAGTTAAAGATTTACCAGGTGTTAAATATCATATAATTCGTGGAAAACTTGATATGGGTGGAGTACAAAAAAGAATGACCAGTAGATCTAAATATGGAGCAAAAAGACCAGGAGGAGCTAAAGCAGCAGCTGCTTAAAAAATTATATGCCAAGAGCAGGAAAAGTAGAAAGAAGAATAATTGAAGCAGACCCAATTTATAATTCTAAATTGGTTTCTAGATTTATAAATAGGGTAATGGTTGATGGTAAAAAAACCATTGCTCAAAAATTAGTCTATCAGGCTTTAGAGATAATTGAAAAAGGTGGTAAAAATCCTTTGACTATCTTTGAAACAGCAATTTCTAACGCAGCTCCAAAAATGGAAGTTAGACCAAGAAGGGTTGGGGGAGCTTCATACCAAATTCCACAGGAAGTTAGAGGAGATAGAAGAGAAGCTTTGGCTATTAGATGGATTGTGATGGCAGCCAGATCCAGATCAAATAAAGAATATCATTCTTTTGGTGAAAAATTAGCAGCAGAATTAATTGATGCTGCAGAAGGCAAAGGAATTGCTATTAAGAAAAAAGAAGATATGTTAAAGGTTGCAGAAAGTAATAGGGCATTCGCTCACTTCAGATTCTAATTTCCCCTTATTTGTTCTTTAGTTTTTAGGCTGTATACTAATATTAATGTCCAGTTCTCAAAAGGGGTTTGCCCAGATATTTTTTATAATAGTAGTTTTGTTAGCAGTTGTTGTAATTGGTGGGTGGATTTATTGGACACAAAAAGTAAGTAAAAATCCAACAAAAACAAAGCCTGGACAATATTTACAACAAATTGCTGATCCAGAAAAATTTGCAGAACAAAATTCAACTGATACTTTAGGAAAAGTTTGTGGTGGTTTTGCAGGGATAACTTGCTCAGTTGGATTAACCTGTAAGCTTGATGGAGATTATCCTGATGCAACTGGCAAATGTGTAAAAGAGTAGTTACTGATAAAATAAAATGGTAAGATTATATTAATGCCCAATAATCAAAGAGGTTTTACCCCAATTTATTTATTAGTAGGTTTAGTTGCTTTAATGCTAATGGGTGGAGCATATTATTTTGGTAAAAATTCAAGTTCTATTTCTCCAAAAAATATTCCAACTGTCCCAACTACAACTCAATCACCAACCCTAACTCCAACCCAGAAATTAACATCCATACCCACCCCAACAGATAAATCTGATGAAGTATCTACTTGGCAAACATTCAGTTCAATATCCCTCGGTTTTTCTGCTAAATATCCAGGTCAGGTTAAGATTACACCTCAACAGGATGGATCTGTGCATATGTCTATTTGGGGACCAACCCAAAAAAACAAACAGAATTTTATGATGGCTTAAGCTTGAGTTTTTCTATTGGTTCTTTAGAAGGAAAAACATTAGATCAGTATGTAAATAAAAATATTGAAACTTCTCTGGCAAATTATATGACATTAGTAAAATCCCTAACAGATATTACAGTGGGTGATCTTAAAGGTAAAACATATAGAATTAGCAGTTTGGGCGAGCATACATATCTTTATTTTTCTCCAAAACCTGATAAATTTTTTCTGATTACAAATTCAACCAATGATCCTGCAAACCAAGGTTATCTTAAAATAGCAGATCAGATTATTTCTTCTGTCAGATTTAATTAAATGAATCAAAAAGGTAATATCCTGAGCAAGAATAATAAATATAACGAGTCGAAGGGTTTTGCTCCAATAATTATAATTTTAGGAATTGTTTTAATGCTTGGTATAGCTGGGGGAGCATATTTTTTAGTTAAAAACTCAAATACTGTACCTAAAAATAACATAATTGCACCAACGATCTCACCTACTCCAACTGCAACTCTAAAAGTAGATGAAACTGCAAATTGGAATACTTATACCAATACAAAATATAGTTACTCAATAAAGTATCCTACTGATTATTCTTTGATTGAAGTCACACCAGACTATATTCGTATTTTCCAAGCTCCTACTAAACCAACTTTTCCTAAAACAGAATCTTATTTATCGGTTCAACTTAATACTATTTCTTTTGAAGACCCAAAACTTATTTATAAGACTACTACTGATGGGAAAACTTTAGTTATTACTCCAGTAATAATGAGCACTGAAGATAGTGATAAACAAAAGGTTCAATCTATTTTTGATCAAATCACAGCTACTTTTAAATTTTTAGATTCTAATACTGGAACTGCAAAATATACCTGTCCTGAAAATGGATATCAAAATTGTATGCCTATTTTGGATACAGAAGGGCAAAAACAATGCAGCAGCGAAGCTTTAGATTGGAAAAAAGCCAATTGTCCAAATTTTTCAGGTGCAGCATATTAGTTTTTATCTCTTCTGAGTTGACTTTACGCAGCTTTTGCCTTAATATTAGCAAGTAGGCCTCCTTCAAGGGGCTTTTTTATATATATATGGACGCAAAACAAAAAGCAGAAAAATTAGAATTATGGCAAGGTAAGTTAAAAAAACTCCAAGATGAGCTGGAAGCTATCATGGTGCGACGCGGAGAAGCTATTGCCATGGGAGATTTATCAGAAAATGCAGCATTTTCTATGGCTGAAGAAGATGCAATTACCTGGAGAGTCAGAATTGAAGAAGTAGAAAAAATCATTAAAACAATAGAAAGTACTAAATAAATGGCAGTCACCACAAAAACAAAACGTGATTTTCCTTTAGATCAGATTAGAAATATTGGAATTATTGCCCACATTGATGCAGGTAAAACTACCACAACTGAACGTATTCTTTTTTACACTGGTAAAACTTATAAAATCGGAAATATTGATGAAGGAACCACAGTTACTGACTGGATGGAACAGGAACGTGAAAGGGGAATCACTATTGTTTCCGCTGCCATCACTACTTTTTGGACTCCAAAAACAGGTCCATATGCTGGCCAGGAAACCAGAATTAACATTATTGATACTCCTGGTCACGTTGATTTTACAGCAGAAGTTGAAAGATCTTTGCGGGTTTTAGATGGTGGAGTAATTGTTTTAGATTCAGGTTCAGGTGTGCAATCCCAAACAGAAACAGTTTGGAGACAGGCTAATAAATATAAAGTTCCTTTAATTGCTTTTGGAAATAAAATGGACGTAGTTGGAGCAGACTTTTTAGCCACCATTCAGTCTGCCAGAGATAGACTTGGAGCAAATGCTATTGCTTATAATTTACCAATAGGTTCAGAAAATGATTTTAAAGGCGTTATAGATTTATTAACAGAGAAAGCTTTTGTTTGGGAAGGCTCTGATACAGGAGCAAATTTTAATGAAATTGAAATTCCAGCTGATATGGCAGATCAGGTAAAAACTCACCGCGAAAAATTAGTGGAAGAAATTTCCGGAACAGATGAAGTACTCATGGAAAAATACCTAAACGGAGAAGATGTTTCTGTTGAAGAACTCAAAAAGGCCTTAAGAAAAGCTGTAATTAACAATGAAATCGTGCCTGTTTTAGCTGGTTCATCGTTGCGCAACAAAGGTGTCCAGCAAATGTTAGACGCTGTTATTGAATATTTACCATCACCACAAGACGTTAATGAAATTGTGGGAGAAAATCCTACTACCAAAGAACAGGAAATCAGAACAGCAGATCCTGCAGCTCCTTTATCAGCATTAGCTTTTAAGGTTCAAGTTGATCCCCATGTTGGAAAATTAACATTTATCAGAATTTATTCAGGAACTTTGAAATCCGGTTCTTATCTTTATAATTCCACCAAAGATGTGAAAGAAAGAATTGGAAGACTGATGTTAATGCATTCCAATGATAGGGAAGAGATTGAAGAAGCATATGCAGGAGAAATTGTGGCTGCAGTGGGATTAAAAGATACAGTTACCGGTAACTCAATTTGTGATGAAACAAAACCTATCATTTTGGAATCAATTAATTTCCCTGAACCTGTTATTTCGCTCGCAATTGAGCCAAAAACCAAATCAGATCAGGAAAAATTAGGCTTAGCTCTTTCAAGGCTTTCAGAAGAAGATCCAACTTTTAGAGTTAAAACTGATCATGAAACAGGTCAAACTATTATTTCCGGAATGGGTGAGTTACAACTGGAAATTTTGGTTGATAGGATGAAAAGAGAATTTAAAGTTGAGGCAAATGTCGGTCAACCGCAAGTTGCCTATAAAGAAACTATTCAAAAAACAGCCACAGGCGAAGGAAAATACATCAGACAAACAGGAGGACGTGGTCAATACGGACATTGTTGGCTTAGAATTGAGCCATTGCCACGCGGATCAGGACGTGAATTTGCTTCAGAAATCGTCGGAGGAGCTATTCCAAGAGAATTTATTAGTCCTATTGAAAAAGGTGTTATTGAAAAAGAAGATACCGGTATTTTGGCAGGTTATCCGGTGACAGATATTAGGGTAGTTGTTTATGACGGATCTTTCCATGACGTTGACTCATCTGAAGTGTCCTTTAAAATTGCCGGTTCTTTGGCTTTATCTGAAGCATCTCACCAGGCAGATATGATTTTGCTTGAACCTATCATGAAGGTGGAAGTAACCACACCTGAGGAATTTTTAGGAGATATGATTGCAGATTTATCTTCAAAAAGAGCACAAATTTCATCAACAGAAATCAGAGGAAATGCCAGGGTTGTGGTAGCTTTAGTGCCTTTGGCAGAAATGGGTGGTTATGCAACAGCTATTCGATCAATGTCACAAGGAAGAGCCACATATTACATGGAAGCTGATCATTATGAACCAGTGCCATCAAATGTCACTCAAAAAATCATAGCAGATTCAGGCTTCACAGGTAGAATCGAGCACTAGAAAATAAACTATTGCTTTTTTTTTGCATGTTTGGTAAACTATTCTCTACCAGCTGGAAGAAAGCTGGCTTTTTAAAGGATAAAACAAAAAAATGGCAGACGCAAAAAAATTTGATAGATCTAAACCACACGTTAACATTGGTACAATGGGCCACGTTGACCATGGAAAAACAACCTTAACTGCAGCTATTACAAAAGTACTCGCTTCCAAAGGTTTAGCAGAAGCACGTTCAATTGATCAAATTGATGCAGCCCCAGAAGAAAAAGCCCGCGGTATTACAATTAACATTTCGCATCAGGAATATGAAACAGAAAAAAGACATTATGCTCATATCGACATGCCAGGTCATGCTGATTACATCAAAAACATGATCACCGGTGCTGCTCAAACAGACGGTGCGATCTTAGTTGTTTCTGCTCCAGATGGTCCAATGCCACAAACCAGAGAACACATTTTACTTGCAAAACAAGTTGGTGTTCCGGCAATTGTTGTTTACATGAATAAAACTGATCAGGTTTCTGATCCAGAACTTCTTGATTTGGTTGAAGAAGAAATCAGAGACCTTCTTAAGAAATATGAATATGATCCACAATCTCCAATCATCCGAGGCAGTGCTAAAAAAGCTCTCGAGGGGGACGCAGAAGCTATAAAATCAATTGAAGCCTTGATGGATGCAGTAGATGAATGGATTCCAACTCCAGTAAGAGATGCAGACAAACCATTCTTAATGGCTGTTGAAGACGTTTTCTCTATTAAAGGTAGAGGAACAGTTGTTACAGGAAGAATTGAAAGAGGAAAGATTAAAGTTAATGAAGAAATTGAAATTGTCGGAATCAGACCAACAAAGAAAAGTGTTGTTACCGGTATTGAAATGTTTCATAAATTACTTGATGAAGGTCAGGCAGGAGACAATGCAGGTATTTTACTTAGAGGAATTGAAAAAGATGATGTTGAACGCGGACAAGTTTTAGCTAAAACAGGTTCAATTACACCTCACTCTGAATTTGAAGCTGAAATTTACGTTCTTTCAAAAGAAGAAGGTGGAAGACACACACCATTTTTCAAAGGATACAGACCACAATTTTATGTCAGAACAACTGATGTGACTGGAGAAGTTATTTTACCAGAAGGTGTTGAAATGGTTATGCCAGGAGATACAACTAAAATTACAGCTAAACTTATTACACCTGTTGCTATGGAAGAAGGACTTCGATTTGCTATCCGCGAAGGTGGTAAAACAGTCGGAGCCGGAGCTATTACCAAGATAATTAAATAATAATTATCTAATAATAGATAAGATAAAGAGGGCGAAAAGCCCTTTTTTGTTTTTTAAGCACAATTTGTGTTAAAATACTAATTGCACTTTGATAGGAAAAAATTATGGCTAAAGGACGTATAAGAGTCAAATTAAAAAGTTATGATCATCGGGTACTCGATTCAACAGTCGAGCAACTTTTGGATACTGCTTTGCGAACTGGTGCCAAAATTGTCGGTCCTATCCCACTTCCTACTAAAACTACCAGATTTACGATGCCACGTTCTCCTTTTACAGATAAAGACTCTCAGGAAGCTTTTGAAATTAAAATTCACAAAAGATTAGTTGAAATTGTAGAGCCAACAGATAAAACTATCGATAGCTTAATGCATCTTGAATTACCTGCAGGCGTGGACATTGAAGTGAAGATGTAATCTACTTTGATGAAGGAAATTCCTCAACCTTCTTATGCAAGTCTTAAGATTTTATAGGTTGTTTTTCCTCTTGCTTTTTGAGGCTGGTTCGTGCTAAAATTAACAGACAACAAAATATATTTTCAGTAGATCGCGCGTCGAGTTTTAAAAGATACGGCGATTTCAAAAGAAAGCGAGATACTGAGTGAGAAGCCTAAGAGCAGTCGAAGGCCTCACTTTTTTTGTGTTTAAATGAAAATATGATTAATACATTATTTGGCATTAAGAAAAATATGACATCCAGTTATGATGCCCGTGGCAGACGCACGGGAGTTACTGTTTTGGAAATTCAACCCAACATTGTGACACAAGTCAAATCAGTTAGTGGTAAAGATGGTTACAACGCTGTGCAACTTGGCATTGGTTCCAAAAAATCTACAAAAAAACCTCAAATTGGTCATGCTAAAGCAGCTGGGGTTGACCAAAAAATCAGATGGTTTAGGGAAGTTAAAGAAAAAATTGATATCGAACCAGGAACCTTAATTGAACTTGGAAAAATTTTTGCCAAAGGGGATGCAGTTAAGATAACAGGAATTTCCAAAGGAAAAGGTTTTCAGGGTGGTGTCAGACGTCATGGTTTCCACGGAGGACCAAAAACTCACGGTCAATCAGACAGACACCGCGCTCCGGGTTCAATTGGATCAGGTACAACCCCAGGACGTGTTTTAAAAGGTAAAAAAATGGCAGGTCATATGGGAAACGAAACTTCAACAGTCAGTAATTTGGAAGTAATTGAAGTTAAAAAAGCAGAAAATTTATTGATTGTTAAAGGTGCAGTTCCTGGATATGTGGGTGGTTTAGTCCAAATTACTAAAACAGGCCATATTAAAGGTTATACACCACCTCCTGAAGAAAAACCTGAAGAGGAAGAAGAATCAGAAGACCAGAAGACCGGAGAATCAGCTGAATCAGTAACAGAAAATGTAGAGACACCAGTAGAAAGTGTTGAAGTAGAGACGGAAAAAGGAGAAGAAAATGCCTAAAGTTGTTAAAGAAAAAAAGGTTGAAGTAAAAAAAGCAGCAGTGAAAAAAGAAGCAGCTCCAAAAGTAGCTGTCAAGAAAACAGCTCCGAAATCAGAGGCTGTTAATTTGAATGTTCCGATGCTTGGTCTTGACGGAGGCAAAGAAGGAACTCTTGTGCTTCCTGCAGGAATATTTGGTGCTGAGATTAATAAAAAATTATTATCACAAGCTCTCCGAGTTTATCTTAATAATAATGCCGGCCATTATTCCAACACAAAAACCAGAGGTGAGGTTAAAGGTTCAACCAGAAAAGTAAGAATGCAAAAAGGTACTGGAGGCGCAAGACATGGGGCAGTTAGAGCCCCTATTTTTGTCGGTGGAGGAATTGCGCTTGGTCCGAAATTCAGAAAAACAGAATTAGAATTACCTAAAAAAATGAGAAAAGCAGCTTTGGTTAGTGCTTTATCTGCCAAAGCCGCTGATGCCGAAATAATGGGAATTACCGGACTTGATAAATCAACAGGAAAAACAAAAGAGATGGTGACATTTTTAGAAAAAGCAAATTTAAAAAATGTTTTGATAGTTATTTCCGAAAAGAATGAAAAGTTACAAAGAGCAGTTAAAAACTTAGAAAAAGTCAGCTCAACTCTTGCTTCTCAAGTTGATCTTTTAGAACTTACAAAATTCAAAAATATTATGTTTACAAAAGATGCAATTACGTCTTTGCAATCAAGAATCGAAAAGACACAGAAAGTAGGGGTAGCTAAATAATGAATATTATCAAAAGCCCGATTATTTCTGAAAAGTCATTAGGAGACGCAAAAGATGGTTTCTATACTTTTGTAGTTGAAAAATCTGCCAGAAAACAAGAAATTGCCAAAGCAATTGAAGAAAGATTTGATGTTAGTGTAATTGATATAAATACTTCAAATTACAAAGATGAAAAAAGACAACAAAGAAGAGTCAGATCAAGCTACACAGTAACTGGCTTCAAAAAAGCTGTTGTAAAACTAAAAAAAGGACAAAAGATTGGGTTATTTGAAGCAGAAACAGCAGAAGTTGAAACAGCGGGATCAATTGAAGGTGAGCCAGTTGTTAAAGAGAAAAAAAGCATGCTTAAAGGAACAAAAGTAAAAATTGAAAAAATGGAAGATAAGAAAAAGAAAGAAGGTAAGGATTAATGGCACTGATTAAATATAAAGAAAAAACAAAAACCAGAAGGTTTGCGTCCAAAATGGAAAAACCTAAGAAAAATAAAAATGCTATCAAAAGCTTATTATCCATTTTGCAAAAACACTCTGGTCGATCAAAAGGCACTGTCACTGTCCGTCATCAGGGTGGAAGACATAAAAGATATTACCGTGAGATTGATTTTAAAAGAAATAAATTTGGTGTAGAAGGAACAGTTTCCGCAATCGAATATGACCCAAATAGAAACGTTGATATAGCTTTGATCAAATATTCAGATGGGGAGTATCGTTATATTTTAGGATTAAAAGGATTAAAGGTTGGAGATAAAATTGAGTCAAATGAAAAGGTAGAAGTAAAATTAGGAAATGCTATGAAACTAAAAAATATTCCAGTAGGAACTCAGATCCATAATGTTGAACTGACACCAGGCAAAGGTGGACAATTAGGTCGTTCTGCAGGGACGTCCTTAACCTTGCAAGCAAAGCAAGCTCCTTACGCACACTTGAAACTTCCTTCAGGAGAGATTAGAATGGTTTCCCTGGAAAGTTTAGCAACTGTTGGTGTTTTAGGTAATGAGGAATATAAAAATATGGAACTTGGTAAAGCCGGTCGCAAAAGACATATGGGTATTAGACCAACTGTTAGAGGAACGGCCCAAGACCCAGGCTCACATCCACATGGTGGAGGAGAAGGTAGATCTGGTATAGGACGTAAGAAACCAATGACTGTATACGGACGTCCTGCTGTTGGTAAAACAAGAAATAAAAAGAAACTTTCAGGTAAAATGATTATAAAGAGGAGAAAAAAATAAATGTCTAGATCATTAAAAAAAGGACCATACATTGATAAAAAATTGCTTGAAAAAATAATGAAGCAAAAAGACGGTGGGAAAAAAGACCCAATAAAAACCTGGGCTAGGGCATCTCAAATTTCACCAGATTTTGTTGGGCATACTTTTTTGGTTCATAATGGTAAAAACTTTATTTCAGTTTTTATCTCTGAATCAATGGTTGGTCATAGACTTGGAGAATTTTCTCCTACTAGAACTTTTAGATCACATGGTAAAAAGACAGAAAAATCAGCAGCTAAGACCTAATAAATAAAAATATGGAAATAACATCAATACAAAAAAATATTCATAATTCACCTCGTAAAATAAGGTTAGTGGTAGATATGATCAGAAATATGAAACCAGCTACTGCTGTGACTCAGTTGCAATTTACTAATAAAGCTGCAGCCTTGCCCGTTGCAAAAGCTATCAAAACAGTTTTGGGAAATGCTAAAGAACAAAAATTAGATGTTAATGAAATGATCTTTAAAACAATTGAAGTTAATGAAGGTTTTAAAATGAAAAGATTCAGAGCTGGAACAAAAGGTAGATCAAAACCTTATGTAAAAAGAACCAGCCAATTAAAGATTGTTTTAACAAACGAAGTAAAAGAAGTAAAACCGGTCGCAAAAAAAGAAGGAGATAAAGCTAAAAAAGCTGAATAACTATGGGAAGAAAGATTAATCCAATCAGTTTTAGAATGGGTGGAACAACAACTTGGCAATCAAGATGGTTTGCCATGGATAAAAAATACAGACAGTATGTCTTAACTGATATTAAGATAAGAGATATTTTGATGAAAAAACTTAGACCTGCTGGAATTGTAAAAGTGGAAATTGAAAGAGCAAGCAATAAATTAAAAGCAATTATTTTTGTGGCCCGACCCGGTGTTTTGATCGGACGTGGTGGGCAGGGATTAACTGATTTGAAAAAATTCTTAATGAAAGAACTTGCTATTAAAGATGAAAATGCTTTGGAAATAACTCCGATGGATGTCCGTGCTCCTGATTTGTCTGCATATTTAGTTGCTCTCAATGCGTCAGAACAATTGGCCAAGAGATTACCGGCTCAAAGAATTATGAATCAAACAGTTGATCGATGTATGAGAGCAGGGGCTAAAGGAGTCAGGATTGTATTATCAGGTCGTATCGGTGGAGCAGAAATTGCCAGACGTGAATGGAAAGCACTAGGCACAATGCCGCTTCATACCTTAAGACAAGATATTGATTATGCATCAGTTCCTGCTTTAACAAAATCAGGTTATGTCGGAGTTAAAGTTTGGATTAATCGTGGAGAGGCGGAGATCAAATAAATGGCATTATTAGTTCCAAAAAGAGTTAAACATAGAAAAACCTTCCGCGGTAAAAGAGGAGGGGTAGCCCTTCGTGGAAATGAATTAAATTTTGGAACATATGGATTGAAAGTGGTTGACCGTGGTTGGATTACATCAAGGCAAATTGAGGCTGCCAGACGTGCTGTGACCCATTTTACAGCCCGTGGAGGAAGATTATGGATCAGGATCTTTCCTGATAAACCGGTGACTAAACATCCAGCTGAGGCTAGAATGGGATCAGGTAAAGGAGATGTTATCGGTTATGTAGCAGTTGTTCGACCAGGTAATATCATTTTTGAGATAGGTGCGGTATCATTTGCAACTGCACAGGAAGCTTTAAGACTGGCAGCTCATAAACTGCCGTTGAAAACTAAATTTGTGATAAAGGAATAATATATATGAAAAAAAACGATTTTAATGAAATTAAAAAAATGGATACAAAAAGTTTAGCTGAGAAAGCTTTAAAAATTAAGGAAGAAATTAAGGGTTTAGTAATCGATAAAAATATGAATAAAATGACAAATTTAAAAACAATTAAATTTAAAAGAAATGAGTTAGCTAAAACTTTAACAGTATTGCAGCAAAAACAATTATTGGAAAAATTAGAGAAGATAAATATATCAGTTAAAGAGGAGGAAAAAGCAAATGCCTAAAAAAGTGAAAAAAGAAGAAATGAAAACAGAAGAAAAAGAAACTATGAAAAAACATCAACAAGTTTTTAGAGGTAGAGTAGTTTCTGCAAAAACCAAACAGACTGCAACTGTTTTACTTGAGAGTAGAAAAACACATCCTTTATACAAAAAATCTTATGCACAAAGCAAAAAGTTCTTAGTTCATGATGAATTGGGTGTTAAGGCCGGAGATATTGTAGAAATAGTTAAATGTCGACCAATTTCAAAGAACAAACATTTTACAATATTAAAGGTTGTGGGTCGTGATATTGAGGCAATTGTGACAGAAAAAATTAACGAGGATGTCAAAAAAGCTATTGAGGAAGTTATACCAGAAAAATCAGAGGATCAGAATATCGGCGAATCAGCAGAGCAAAAAACTAGTGTGCCGACTAGCCGAAAAACTGACAAACCGAAAAAGGAGACTAAATAATGTTACAGCACAGATCAACAGTTAAAGTAGCAGATAATAGCGGAGCTAAAATGCTGATGGTTATTCAACCATTGGGTGGATCAGGCAAAAGAAAAGTTGCTTTGGGAGAATTATTTGTTGGTGTAGTTAAAGGAGCAACTCCTAACGGACAGGTTAAAGATCATGAGATTGTCAGAGCAGTTGTTGTTAGGACTAAAAAAGAGAGAAGAAGAGATGACGGTTCTTACATTAAATTTGATGAAAATGCAGTGGTGATAATTGATAAAGACGGAAATTTACGTGCCACACGTGTGTTTGGTCCGATTGCCAGAGAAGTTAGGGATAAGGGATTTACTAAAATTGCGTCGCTTGCACCGGAGGTATGGTAAATGAAAATACAAACAGGAGATAACGTAAAAATATTATTAGGAAAAGATCGGGGAAAAATCGGAAAGGTTTTGCGTGTCTGGACTAAAGAAGACAAAGTTTTGGTTGAAGGAATAAATATGTATAAAAGACATGTTAAAAAAACAGCACAACATGAAGGAGGAATTTTAGATATTCCGAAACAAATAAATATTAGTAATGTTGCGCTTGTCTGTCCGGAATGTAAAAAACCAAGCAGAATCGGTGTGATTTTCGAAGGGGAAGTAAAGTCAAGAATTTGTAAAAAATGTAAAGAAAAAATAACAATTAAAAAGGAGAAGAGCAGATGAGCAGATTAAAGGATAAATATCTAAAAGAAGTGTTGCCGAAATTAAAAGAAGAATACGGAATTAAAAATCATATGGCTGTTCCTAAATTGCAAAAAATTGTGATTAATGTCGGCATGGGAGACGCTAAAGACAATAAAGAAATCGCTCAAAAAGTGGTTGAAAACCTGACAGCTTTAGCAGGTCAAAAACCAGTAACTACTGTTGCTAAACAATCCATTGCTGGCTTTAAACTTGGAAAAGGCAATCCAATTGGAGCCATGACAACTTTAAGAGGTGAAAGAATGTACGATTTCCTGGATAAACTTATCAGTATTGTTTTGCCAAAGGTAAGAGATTTTAGAGGAATTTCAAACACCTCATTTGATTCACGCGGAAATTACACTTTAGGATTACCTGAACAATCTATTTTTCCGGAGATAGCCTTTCAAAATGTAGCGTTAGGGAGTAAAATGAGAGGCTTGGAAATTTCTATAGTAGGTAACAGCAAAAGTTTAGAACAAGGAAAAAAGTTATTAGAACTTTTAGGAATGCCTTTTAAAAAGGAGAGTAAGTAATATATGGCAAAAACCAGTAATGTTGTTAAAGCAAAAGAAAAGTATCCTGTTAGGTATCATTCAAGATGCCAAAGATGCGGAAGATCAAGATTTGTCTACCGAAAATTCGGTTTGTGTAGGCTTTGTTTTAGGGAACTTGCTAATTTAGGACAATTGCCGGGAGTAAAGAAATCGAGTTGGTAAAAATATATGGATAAAGTTGGAGATTTATTAATTAGAATAAAAAATGGATACATGGCCCGTTTACACGAGGTGTCTGCACCATACTCAAAATTAAGTACAGCTATTTGTAAACTCTTAAAAGAGGAAGGTTTTATTGAAGATTTTAAAGCAGGCGATCGAGATATTGTTATTAACTTAAAATATATGGACAGAAAACCTGTTTTGACAAACGTTAAAAGAATTTCCAAGCCCGGTAAAAGAGTTTATAAAGGCAGCAAACTAATCCCGAGAGTTTATAACGGATACGGATTTGCAATTATTTCAACACCAAAAGGTATCTTATCTGATAAACAGGCACGAAAGGAGGGCGTAGGCGGAGAAATCATGGCCTACGTTTGGTAAATATGTCCCGAATAGGTGATGCACCAATAACCATACCAAGTGGCGTAAATATAGAAATTACACCTTCAAGGGTAACTGTCACCGGTCCTTTAGGTGAACTTAACATGGAATATTTGCCAAAAGTAAAAGTTGAAGTGGTAGATAATCAGGTTATTGTTAAAAGAAAACATGAAGATAAATTCTCAAAATCTTTACATGGTCTGACCAGATCATTAATTAACAATATGATTATTGGGGTCGAAAAAGGTTGGGAGAAAAAATTAGAATTAGTTGGTGTCGGATATAAAGCAGCTGCAGTGGGTGAAAAACTTAGTCTTGCTGTTGGATATTCTCACCCGGTTGAAATTGCTATGCCGGAAGGAATTAAGTTTGCTGTTACTGATAATACAAAAATAACAATTTCTGGAATCGATAAAATAAAAGTCGGACAAATTGCCGCTAAAATCAGAGACGTCAGACCACCTGAACCTTACAAAGGAAAAGGAATTAGATATACCGGAGAATACATCAGAAGAAAAGCAGGAAAAGCAGGAAAGGTTGGAGCAGGAGCTGCTAAATAATCTTATGAATAATAGACAAAGAAGACATTATAAAATAAGAAAACACGTGATCGGTACAGCTGAAGTCCCAAGATTGAGTGTATTCCGTTCTAACTCTCATATTTATGCTCAGGTTATTGATGATAGTTTAGGTAAAACTTTAGCATTTGAGTCTGATATCAAATCTGATGCAAAAACCAAAAAAGAAGACAGAGCATTTGAAGTCGGTAAAAAATTAGCTGAGAAAGCTGCCAAAAAAGGAATTAAGAAAGTTGTTTTTGATCGCGGTGGATTTTTGTATCACGGAAGAATTGCCAAAGTTGCTGATGGGGCAAGAGAAGGAGGACTGCAATTCTAATGAATCCTGAATATCAACAATCCGAATATCTAGAAAAAGTTGTTCAAGTTAACAGAGTTTCTAAAAAAACTAAAGGTGGAGATAAAAGATCTTTATCAGTTATTGTAGTGGTAGGGGATCGAAACGGGCAGGTCGGAGTCGGTCTTGGAAAAGCAGCTGATGTGCAATCAGCAGTTAAAAAAGCAACTTCATATGCTAAAAAACATTTGATCACTGTTCCTATGGTTGATAACAGAACTATCCCTCATGAAATTAATATTAAACTTGGTGCAGCTAGAGTTATGTTAAAACCGGCCAAAGCTGGAACAGGTATTATTGCCGGTGGAGCAGTCAGGGTTGTTGTTGAAGCATGTGGTATTTCAGATATTGTTTCAAAAATATTAGGAACTAAAAATCAGGCATCAAATGTGTATGCAACTTTGGAAGCACTTTCCAGATTACATGCAGTAAGGGAAAAACAAGTTAAAGAGAAAAAAGAAACAACAGAAAAAGAAGTAAAAGAAGAAAAAGGAAAAGATAAACAATGAAATTAGATAATTTATTAAAAGTAAATGCCAGAAGCGCCAAAATCATCGGACGGGGAATCGGTTCCGGTAAAGGAAAACAATCAGGTAGGGGAACCAAAGGACAAAAAGCTAGGGGTAAGATTCCTGTAGGATTTATCGGCGGAACGCTTCCTTTATATAAAAAATTGCCTTATAACAGAGGTCAGAGAAACATGAAATCCAGATCAAATGCTTTGGCTGTTCCTTTGGCAAAATTGTCTGTTTTCAAAAATGGTGCAGATGTTGATATGCAAAGCTTAATTGATAATAGAATTGTAAGTGCAGTCGACGCTAAAAAGCGCGGAGTTAAAATAGTGGGCTTAGGAGCAGTTCCTGAAAAATTAATAATTAAATTACCTATCAGCGAAGGCGCTGGTAAGATAATAGAGGCTGCCGGTGGAAAGGTGGTCCGTGGATAATATCCTGGCCCCAATAATTAATTCTTTCAAAATTGCCGAATTACGACGTAAGATACTTATTACCACAGCAATAATAATTATCTATAGGATTGCGTCCCATATTCCTATTAGTGGTGTTAATTTACAAGCTTTACAGTCCCTTTTTAATAGTAATCAAATGCTAGGCCTTTTGGATATTTTTTCCGGAGGCGCTTTAGTAAATTTTTCTTTGCTTTCATTGGGCTTAAATCCTTATATTAATGCCTCAATTATTATCCAGCTTTTGACAATGGTTGTTCCTTCGCTTGAGGCGTTATCTAAAGAAGGGGAATACGGAAGACAAAAGATCAATCTTTATACACGTTATATAACTGTTCCTTTGGCGCTTGTTCAGGCAATCGGTATGTTTACGTTACTCAAAAATCAGGGAATAATTTCTGATGCGACACCTCTTTCGATGTTGGCAATTATTATTACCATGTCAGCAGGAACGATTTTAGCGATGTGGTTAGGGGAACTCATTACTGAATATGGTATTGGCAACGGAATTTCTTTATTAATTTTCGTTGGAATCGTATCTCGTGCCCCGATTGCTTTTTTCCAAACAATATCTGTTGTTGATCAACAGCAGATATTAAATTTGCTCACTTTTGGTGCATTAGCATTAGCCGTAACTGCCGGTATCGTATTTATTAATGAGGGGCGAAGACAAATTATGATTCAATATGCCAGACGACATGTTGGCAATAGAGAGGTTGGTGGATCATTTACCTATTTACCATTACGGGTGAATCAGGCAGGGGTGATCCCAATAATCTTTGCGGTGTCATTGGTACTTGTTCCAAGCTTCGGCGGACAATATTTATCTCAGGCAAATAATCCAAGTTTACAAAATATCGGTAGGTGGTTGGCTATTAATTTCAATGCACAATCAGTTACTTATAATTTAACTTATTTTTTGCTTGTGTTAGGTTTTACTTATTTTTATACAGCAGTTATTTTTAATCCCGTTAAAATTGCCGATGATATAAAAAAATCCGGTGCTTTTATTGCTGGTATCAGACCGGGAATCGCAACAGCTGCTTATTTAAATTATATTTTGGTTAGAATTACTTTGGCAGGAGCCATATTTTTGGGTGCTGTTGCTATTTTGCCTTCCTTGGTTTCGCAAGTAACCGGAGTACAAACTTTAGCGGTTGGCGGAACGGGAATTTTGATTGTGGTGTCAGTAGTGCTTGATACTGCCAAACAATTTGAAAGTAAATTAGTTGAAAGAAATTATCAAGGATTTTTAAAATAATTATGGAAAATAAGCACAAAAAAATAATGTTGGTTGGTCCACAGGGTAGTGGCAAAACAACTCAAGCCAAAATTTTGGCTGAAAAATTAAGGTTTAGATATTTAGGAACAGGAGAAATGCTTAGGGAGATTGCCGGAAAGGGCGGACCGGAAGCTGAAAAATTAAACGAAATATTCGCCACAGGGAAATTACTTGATGATGAGACGATCTGTGAACTTACCCAAAAAACACTAAGTCAACCGGAATATGAAAATGGATTTATTGTTGACGGATATCCCCGAACAGTTGCTCAAAAAAATATTTATGATCCTGATTTTGACATTATCCTTTATATTAAAGTATCAGATGAGGTAGCAATCAAAAGATTAACTTCCAGAGGAAGATCTGATGATACTCCTGAGGTAATTGCAAAAAGGCTTGAACTTTATCACCATGAAACTGGGCCGCTTTTGGATATTTTTTTGAATGAAGGAAAACTTTGGGTGGTTGATGGTGAGCAACAAGTGGAAGATGTAACAAGACAAATTTTTAAACGCTTGGATATAAATTAAATATGGGAAAAAGCAACCAGTCGCCGAAAGAAACAGTTGCAATTAGGTCTCAAGAAGATATTCCTTTTTTGAAAGCCAGCGGGAAAATTACTGCGTTAGCTCTAAAGAAAACAATTGAATCAGCAAAGATCGGAATGAGCTTAATTGAGCTTGATAAAATTGCAGAAGAAGAAATAATAAGACTGGGTGGTACATCATCATTCAAAACTGTTCCCGGGTATTTATGGACTTGTTGTCTGACTATTAATGATGAGGTCGTCCATGGAATTCCAAGAGATATTAAATTAAATGATGGGGATGTATTAAATATTGATTTAGGTGCTTTATATAAAGGCTGGCATACAGATGCAGCCTGGACAATTATTGTAGGAAACGGTACACCGGGTAAAAAAAGATTTTTGGCGGTGGGGGAGGAAACTTTATGGAAAGCAATTGCTGCGGCTGTCGACGGAAATCAAATTGGTGATATTTCTTCAGCAATTCAACAGGGAGTTGAAAGGGCAGGGTATAGCGTTGTTAAAAGCTTATCAGGGCATGGTGTTGGCAGAAAGCCTCATGAAGATCCTATTATTCCAGGATACGGAAGACAAAAAACAGGCGTATTTTTAAAATCAGGTATGAGTTTGGCTATAGAAGTGATCTATACAGAAGGCAAGGGAGATATTTATCAGAAGGAAGATAAGTGGACTTTAGCTTCAGTTGACCGCTCAATTGGAGGTCTTTTTGAGATGAGTATTATAGTAACAAAGGGTAATGCGGAGGTATTAACTGATTGGAGGAAGGTATAGACCTCTAGTCTTGTAATTTGAGGCTATTTTTGTTAAAATATTAAATCGATGGATCAAGAGACGATTGAGGTTGAAGGGAAGATAACAGAGGTTCTGCCTAATACCTTGTTTAGGGTGGAGATTGATCGAGCGCCTGATTTGCCGGAGTTGGTGGGTAGAGTAATCTTAGCCCATATTTCAGGTAAAATGAGGTTGCATTATATAAAGCTTTTGACAGGTGATCGGGTGAGAATGGAAATGAGTCCGAAATATGACCTGACAAAGGCCAGAATAACATTTAGATTGAAGTAAATATATATGAAAGTACAAGCAAGTATAAAAAAAAGATGTAAATTTTGTGAGACCGTTAAACGCGAAGGTGTTTTGTTCGTGATTTGTTCACGTGACCCAAGACACAAGCAACGTCAAGGATAAATATGAGAATAGCCGGAGTAAATTTACCTGATAATAAAAGATTAGATATTGGACTGACTTACCTTTATGGTATTGGTAGATCTAATGTTTTGATAGTTTTAAAAGAAACAGGGATAGATGCAGCAAAAAGAATTAAAGATCTGACTGAAGAAGAAGTTGGAAAATTACAGAAAGCTTTGGACAAGATAAAAATTGAGGGAGACTTAAGACAGGAAGAAAACCAAAATATAAAAAGATTGGAAGATATTGGAGCATACAGAGGGTTAAGACATAGAAAAGGTTTGCCGGCCAGAGGACAAAGAACTAGATCTAACGCCAGAACCAAAAGAGGAAAAAGAAAGACGGTAGGTACACAAAAGAAAGAAGAAAAGAAATAAATGGCTAAACAAGTTAAAAAAGCAACAAAACAAGTTAAAGCAAAAAAGACAGCAGTTAAAGAAGTAACAAATGGTCGTGTTTATGTAACAGCAACTTTTAATAATACCTTAGTTACTATAACTGATAGTAAAGGTGATACTATTGCCTGGAGTTCTGCTGGGGCATCTGGTTTTAAAGGAGCAAGAAAATCTACTCCATTTGCTGCAATTACTGCTGTTGAAAAAGTAGCAGCAAAAGCAAAATCCATGGGTATGACTTCGGCAGAGGTTTATATAAAAGGTCCCGGTTCAGGACGGGATGCTGCAATTAGAGCATTAAAATCTGCAGGATTAAATATCACCATGATTGCCGACGTTACACCTGTTCCGCATAATGGAACTAGGGCAAAGAAAAAGAGGAGAGTATAAAAAATGGCTAGATATACAGGACCAAAAAGAAGATTAAGTAGACGTGAAGGTGTAGCTCTTTTTACAAAAGATGCTGCGTTTATCGAAAGAAAAGGAATTGTCATTCCGGGATTTCATGGAACCAGACGTGCTCGCAAACAATCAGAATATGGGATCCAGCTTAGAGAAAAACAAAAAGCAAAAAGAATGTATGGCCTTCTGGAAAAACAATTTGCTAATTACTTTACCAAGGCCAGCAAATCCAAAGGAAACACAGGAGAAAAATTACTATCTTTACTTGAAACAAGATTGGATAATGTCGCATACCGCCTAGGATTTTCTCCGTCACGGGCTGGAGCCAGACAAACAGTTTCGCATGGACATATCCTTGTAGATAACAAAAAAGTGAACATTCCGTCATTTCAAGTGAAACCCGGATCAACTGTTGCTATTTTGGGCAAAATGTCGGATAATACTCAAGTTCGTAAGAGTTTATCAAGCGATCAGACCTTGCCGGAGTGGCTAGAAAGAAAAGCTACAGTAGGCAAGGTTTTACGATTGCCTAAACGGGATGAGATGGAACAGGGGATAAACGAACAACTAATTGTTGAGTATTATAGTAGATAATAAAAATAATATGTTAAATTTTAAAATTAAAACAATTGAAGAAAATAAAACAAACGGCATCTTTGAGATGGAACCATTAGAACGTGGTTTTGGTCATACTGTTGCTAACTGTTTAAGAAGAGTTCTTTTGACAGCATTACCAGGCGGAGCTATTTCAACCGTTAAGATTGATGGAGTATCCCATCAATTTTCTACAGTCACTGGTGTTTCAGAAGATGTTATTCAAATTATTTTAAATTTAAAACAAGTGAGAATTAAAATTTTCTCAGACACTCCTATTAAACTTTCCTTAAAAGCTACGGGCAAAAAAGAAGTCACAGCAAAAGATATTGAAGTATTAGGCGGAGGAGAAATCGTAAATCCGGATCAGCACATCGCTTCTTTGACTACACCTTCAGCTAAATTAAACATTGAAATGGTTGCTGAAAAAGGTGTTGGATATATCGGCGCAGATGAAAAGAAAACACAGGAAATTGGTGTTATGCCAATTGATTCAATCTTTACGCCTGTTCTTTCAGTTACCTATAAAGTTGAACCAACCAGGGTTGGAAGAAGTTCAAACTATGATAAGCTAATTTTAGACATTAAAACCGATGGAACAATTGCTCCGCTTGAGGCATTAAATCAATCAGCTGCAGTACTTAGTGCTTACTTCAAGCAAATCTATGAACCTACTTTTGAAGGTGAAGAGATCACAGCAGAACCAACAGTTTCTGAAGATGCTTTAAAAATGAGTGTGGAAGAATTAGATTTACCGGTTAGAATTACCAACGCTTTGAAAGCTGTTGAAATAAATACAGTCGGAGAATTAATTACAACTCCAAGAGCAACTCTTTTGAAAGCTAAAAATTTGGGAGTTCAGTCTTTAACGTTAATCTCTGAAAAGTTAACAGAAAGGGGTTTAACCTTAAGTGAGGCATAATGTTTATGGTAAACACCTTGGGAGAAATAAAAATCAACGCACAGCTCTTTTTAGAGGACTAATCCGCGCACTCGTTTTGGAAGGCTCAATCGTTACCACAGAAGCAAAAACTAAAGCAATTAAAGGTTTGGTTGATAAATTATTTGCAAAAGCTAAAAAAGGTGATACTGCTTCTCAGAATGTGATTGTTAGAACGGTTCCTCAAAAAGAAGTTGTTAAAAGAATGCTGGAACTTTCAAAACTTATGAAAAACAGAAATTCAGGTTTTACCCAAACAGTAAGACTTGGTACAAGGGCTGGTGATGGAGCAATGATGATGAAGATGAGCATTATTTCAGATAAATCAGAAGATAAGCAGAGCTTGCGATCAGACGATCTTCAGAAAATCAGTGGGTCAGAAAAAGAGGAACTAGAATCAAAAGAAGAAAAGAAAGTAGAGAAGTTAGAGAAAAAAGAAAAAGAAGCAAAAACTAAAATAACAAAGAAAGTGAGCAAAAAATAAGCAAAGCTTGAATTTTGCTTAACAAAATATAATGTCAACAAACGCATTAAAAAAATCAGAAATAAAAAGAGAATGGCATTTAATTGATGCTAAAGGAAAAATCTTGGGAAGGTTATCTACAGAGATAGCTACAATTTTAATGGGAAAAAATAAACCAAATTTTGTTTCTTATTTAGATAACGGTGATTATGTAGTTGTTATAAACGCAAAACAAGTTAAAGTAACAGGAGCTAAAGAAACACAAAAAGTTTATACCAGACACTCAGGTTATCCTGGGGGTTTAAGACAAGAGACACTCGCCAAATTACGTGAGAGAAAACCGGAAGAGATAATCAGACATGCAGTTAAAGGAATGATTCCTAAAACAAAGTTAGGTGCAGACATGATTGCAAAATTACATGTGTATGCAAGCACTACTCATCCATATGAAAAGAATTTTTCAAATGAAAAGGAGATAGAAAATGCCAGCTAAAGTAGTACCGGTTCAGACAACAGGCAGAAGAAGAGAAGCTGTTGCCAGAGTTAGGGTGATGGAAGGAAATAGTCAAATTATAGTTAACGGTAAACCAATCAATGAAAGATTTGGTGGAGTTATTATGCAAAGAACGTATCAAAAACCATTTGAAGTCACTAAAACAATTGGTAAATATACAGCAACTTGTAAAGTAGTCGGTGGGGGACAGATGGGACAACTGGACGCTATAGTTCATGGAATTGCCAGGTCGCTCGCTAAAATTTCACCTGAATTTAAGGATTTGGTCAAAGACGCAGGTTTACTCACAAGAGATCCCAGAGCTAGGGAAAGACGCAAAATTGGTTTAGCTCATGGTGCTAGAGCCAAGAAACAATCCCCAAAGAGATAAGGTTTCTCCAAAGCAATCAAGTAAAGTAATAAGCAGGGTGATGCAAGTGGAAACCATTGCGATATTTATTAGTCCCATTAAGGATAATGGAATTACAATTCCTGTTTCAGAAATAACTCCAATTAATTGTTTTCTGAAAAAAAACATATATATAACAACCAGTAAAGAAATGGTAATTTCAGCTATATATAATATTGAAAGTGTTGTAAGCATTTAAATAATTCTATTCATCCCTTTTAATTCTTCTCTATACAGTAAATCCATGGGATTGAATTTATCTTTATACCAAGATTGCTCAATATTTATTTGTCCTTTATTAAGGTTATTACCGGTGAGTTCATGACATAGTAAATGTCCAACTTTTCGATAATTTTTTACATTTTTTAATTCAAATTCCTGTGAATGAGTGGGTCGATCAAATGTGATTAGAACGTTACCTATTCCTAAAAGATCATATAACATACCATTTGTTTGCATATCCACTTCTGTAACTCTTACTTGTTCTAGCAAAACCTCGTTCATGATACAGGAAGTGAAGGGTGAAAAAGCAATTTCCAGAATTTTTTTATTAGTAATGATATAGGAATGAAAATACCAATCTGTTAAAGTTCTGGTTAAAAGAATAATTCCAATATTTAAAGATAACATTACTGATGTAAAAAGTAATAAGATAGAACCTAGAAAATAATATATTATTACAGATCCGGAGAGAAAAAAAAATATTAGTAAAAAAATTAACAAAAGGGTAGTGAAGGTGGTAATAAAATGCTTTCTTACAACAACAATTACTTTTTCATTCGGATACTGTAAGAAAGCATTACAACTATGTTCTGTAATAGCTTCCGTCTCGTAATCCATATAGTCCAGTCGGACCTACTTTACAGCCTGATTTTACCAAAAGGTTTTTAAATTACAAGATATCAAAATTTCTATAAGATACATTTAGGCATAAATCTAATAGATACTTTGTAGTTAAGATGTTAAAGATTAGTACGGGTTTAGAAAATTAACTGACATAAGAAACGTCAATATCGTCTCCGTCAAAAACATACTCTACTTTTCTATCTTTGAATGTTGTTTGTAGATGAACAGGTCTACCCCAAAGCCGGAAGATGTGGGGTAATGTTTTTTTAATATAATCAGAATCCAGTTCTCTGCCTTCATAAAGATGTGAGATATGTAACTCATGTTTACCGTAATATTCACAATCTGTTACCTCAAGATAAGGATACCCGGAATTATTCTGTGATTGGACTAAGACTTCTCTGATAATTTTCCAATCCTTTTCTTTAACAACATATCTAATTTCTCCCTCAATTTCTTCTCTTTCATAAATATATGTGGCAGTCCTGTCACAGGCAATTTTGTCAAAATGGTTTCTTAAAAATCCTTGATCATCTTCTGTCTTCATAATACTCCTGATTTTTTTCCTACCAGGGCTATCTTCAATTGGACCATTATATTCAGGATAAATAGGTAGTCTTTCACTCTCTAGCCATCTTTTTTCTTCGTCTTCAATCTTTCCGTTATAGTAATCTTCTAAATAATCAAATATTGTCATCCCAACATAGTAAGGATTAATGTGTTTTGGATTTGGGTGCACTACTCCGGCATGAAGCGTCCACCATCCTTCCTGTTCGGCAGGTGAGATATGACCTCTTCTTCCCATCTCTCTCATAATTCTTTTATGCCAAAAAGTAGCCCAGCCTTCGTTCATTATTTTCGTTCTCATTTGCGGACGGAAATAAATTGATTCAGAACGGACGATATCTAAAACGTCTTTTTGCCAGTCTTTTATAACGGGAGAATATTCACGGATGATATGAAGTAAATCCCTGTCAGGATGATAAGGGATAGTAATATTATCAGGTATTATTAATTTTTCCTGAGTCTGTCCTATGTTGAATACATCATCATATTCTGTTTTGGGTTTTTCAGCCTTTCTTCTTTTTTCTTTGTCTTCTTCTCTCCATGCAGTAATTTGCCTATCTTTCGGTAGACGGTAAAAATTTTTTTCGTCCGGATCAATGTGCTCTTCAATAGTCAGACATGAATCCAAATATCTTTCAACTTCGTTTTCACCAACTTCTAAACCATACCCTCTAATTCTTTCCGCACTTAAGGCAGCTGTTTGGGGCATATCTTTAGGCGTTGGTTTAAATACGTTGCTGTTGGTAAAAAAATCTACATGAGCTAAGACGTGAGCAAGAACCATTTTATTAGCAGCCGAATCATTATTATCTAATAAGTATCCTTGGGCGGGATTTGAGTTAATAACAACCTCATAAATTTTAGAAAGTCCATGGTCGTACATGGTCTTCATTTGACGGTAGGCTCTGCCGTATGACCAGTGTGAAAAACGGACAGGTAAACCGTATGAGCCGATTTCGTATATTTTATGAGCGGGAACTAATTCAAAATGAGTGGGGCAAGGCTCTAGTCCAAATTCCTTGCTGATTTCCCAAATATGACCCAATGATTGTTCTAAATCATCAACTTGATTTCCTTTACCTCCTGAATTAAAAAATTGATCAAATTCGTTGGCCATATTATGCAACTAAGGTTTTTGTGGGGTCAAAAACAGCCTGAAGATTAGGCCAAACATCTTCGCGTCTGCTAATAGTCCCTGCATAAAATCTTGGGTTTGAAATAGATCGTCGGTATTCACCGATTAGTCCGCCGGAAGTGTCATATCCTACCTGAATATAAGTGTACAAATTCACAGGAATTTTTAACATTTCTTGTACTGCTTTAGTTGATGCAGAAGTGTCAGAATCACCCCAGTTATCACCATCTGAAAAATGCATAGGGTAAATATTGTATGAATCAACGGGGTAACGTTTTTTAATAATATCCAGTGCTGCAATATTAGCAGAAGAACATTTAGTTCCGCCCCCGGCGCCCCTTTTGAAGAATTTTTCTTCATCTACTTCATAAGCCTCAGTATCATGAGCAAGAAAAACTATATCAACTTTTGGGTATTTAGTTCTTAAAAATTTCACAGCCCACCAACAAAAAGCCCGACTGGCATAAATTTCAAAGTCTCCCATTGATCCGGAAATATCCCTCATTGGGATAATAACTGCCTTTGCCTGTTCTCTTTGCTTTTCCTGATATGTTCTAACACGGAAATCTTCCGGAATAATGTCTCCAATTTCTGCTTTGCCGCTTTCTGTCGCGTTTCTTGTGATATTTGCGTAAACTGTTCTTTGTAAATCTAAATTACTCGGTGTTTTTCTTTTTGCGACAGTATCAAAGGTTGGTTTTTCAGAGATTACATCTTGATCCTTTTTGGGCAAGAGATGGGGGAGTCCCAAATCTTTAAAAATCATTGCTTCCAGCTCTGCAATACTTATTTCAGTTTCATAATATTCCACACCCGGTTGGTCTCCCGCGCCTTGTCCGGATTGTGATTCAGAATCAATAGTATCTCCCTCCTTTTCTCCTCCTTCTCCGTTTCCAACTCCGCCCTCGTCATTTTTATAAATAATCCGTGGAAGATTAAGGGCGCGCATTGGAATTTTAACTATTCTTTTGCTGGTTGGATCCGCGGTGATGATACTCCCGTCACTAACAATGCTATCTAAATTGCCTTGGATTGCTTCTTTGACCTTTTCGTCATGACGGGCAGCATCTCTTGACCCTTGTTGGTTTAGGGACCAATCATGTTTAGAAATAGATACAATATCAAACTCATTCATAATTAATATTACACGGTTGATTCTTACCTGTTAAGTAGAGTACCTACATATTTCAGTAGATCGTTTGCACAAGTGGCACAGTATCCTTTTTCCATTAAAGTTGCAGCAACAGAATTAATTTTTGCCAGTTGTTCCGGATCAGGATTTCTTGTGTTAGTGGTAATTTTAATTACGTCTTTTAAATCAGCAAAAAGAGTTTTTTCGATTGCATCATTTAACCTGGTGTGTGATTTATAATCAAAACTTTTACCATCGGCTGATAAGTCACCCGCGGATCTTAAGATTTCATCTCTGAAAGCTTTTTTAGAACTCTCGTCAATTCCTATTTGAGTTTCAATCTTTCTCATTAGTTTTTCATCAGCTTGAACGTCATCTCCTGTTACCGGGTCTTTTAATTTTCTGCTGAAACTGTAAGCCCTGATATTATCTAAATAATTTTTGAATAAATTTTTAGCTGATTCTTCATATGAATAGACGAAAGCTCTTTGGACTTCAGTTTTCGCGGCTTCATCATAATCTTTTCTGGCTTCTGATACAAAAGAATGAAAAGCGTCTTTTTGTTCTTTTGTATATTCGCGAGTGTTGGTGTGCCAGGCCATTCCTTCGCGAAGAGCCCTTAAAACATTTGGAGGTGTTAGACACTCTGTGTCTTTTTTGATTATAGCCTGAGATAAACAGTCAATTACAAATCTGGGAGATACTCCTTCCATTCCTTCGTCCGGGCGTTTTTCCTGCAATTCTTTAATTTTTTCAGGTGTTAAATCCTCAACATATTCGCCGTTATATCCCCGGAGCTTACTCATTGCGCTAATTCCGTTTTCTTTAGCCAGTCTGCTTAAAACAGCAAAAGTTGCGGCGGTTTTTAAAGCTAATGGTGCCAGATGGACTTTTCCTTCACCTTGTCCGGCGGCGTCTGCAACTAATTTACTATAAATTTTTACTTCATCGGAAACTCTTAAGTTATAAGGAACCGGGATAATAATAATCCTGTCTTGCATTGCTTCATTTTCTTTTTTCTTCATAAAGTTATCGTATTCAGTTTGGTTGGTATGAGCGACAATTACCAAATCAGCAGAGATATCGGCAAAGCGGGGTGGTTTAATCACTCTGCTTTGGCTTAGATCTAAAGTTGCATAAAGAAATTGTGGTTCAATTTTTAGCATTTCGACAAATTCCATAAGTCCCCGGTTGGCAATATTTAATTCCCCGTCAAAGCGGTAAGCCCTGGGGTCAGAGGATACTCCGTATTCTGAAAGTTTTGAGAAATCAACGCTTCCGACAAGTTCAGTAATATCTTGTGACTTAGGATCAGAGGGTTTGAAATTTCCAATACCGACCCTTTCTGATTTTGAAAGTAAAACTCTGTGTACAATTTCAGCACTTCTCAAATCTGCAATATTTTTATTTTTATATTCATGTTTACATTGGGGACAAAGGTCTCCTTCAACTGTAATCCCATATTTTCCTAAAAATTGCTCACGTAAAGTTTCAGGAATTAATTTTAAAGGATCCTCATGCATCGGACAATCTTTAATTCCATAAAGAGCTCCTTCAGGTGTCAGGCTATAGCTTTCCATGCCCGCTTTTAGAATCTCTACCAGGGATGTTTTTCCGCCTCCTGGAGGACCCATTAAAAGCAGGATCCTTCTTCCTATTTCCAAACCCTTAGCTCCGCCTTTCAAAACTTCCGTAAGTTGGTTAGTTGTTTTTTCAATTCCAAAAAGAGCGTGCTTCCCGCTGGTAAAAAATTCCGGTTGGGAAACAGTATCTAGAATATATTGAAATGAGTTTCTTGCTAAACGTGGATTTTCTGTTATTTTATTAAAGTACTCACCGAGAGTCATTGTCTCGCTAGCCAATTTCGCCCTCTCGCTTGAGTAAGTTGCGAGTTCTCCAAACAAATCATTAGTACCTTCGTGTCTTCGGTCTATGTCTGTCATAATTTTGATTTACAAAAGGCAGAATCAAAAGTTAAGAATAAGGTAATCTACACCCAGAAACAGTCTTTGTCAATAGATCATCTAAAATTACCCTTTGACATTTTATTACAAAAAATCTAATATCATTATAGACTTGATTAAATATCAAGAGAGATGGGTAGAGCTCTGGCTCGATGATCCATCCAGCAACCCCTCCACCAAAGGTGGATAAAGGTGCTAAGTCCAGCTCCTGAGTGAAATCGAAGGAGAAAGATAAGGTAAATATGTTTTACAACACAAAAATTTATACAGTAGAAAGCGTAACCTCAGGACACCCGGATAAAATATGTGATGCTATATCTGACGCAATTTTAGATGAATGTTTAAAACAAGATCCAACTTCCCGTGTTGCTGTCGAAAGTTTTGGAGGACATGGAGTTTTAATTGTTGGTGGGGAAGTCACAACAAAAGCAAAAGTTGATTACGAAAAAATTGCTGCCAAAGTTTATAAGGAAATAGGGCACTCAAATAAATTAAAAATAATTACCAATGTAGTCACCCAATCACCTGATATAGCCCAAGGGGTTAATACCGGTGGGGCAGGGGATCAAGGTATTATGTATGGATACGCGACTACAGAAACAGATGAGTACTTACCAAAAGGAATTGTTTTAGTTCATAAATTAGTAAAGGGACTGGAAGATTTAAGAAAGAGTAAAAAAATTTCCTGGCTTAAGCCGGACGGAAAAGCGCAAGTTACATTACAAAATGGCAAAGTCAGATCAGTTTTAGTTTCTACACAACATGATAAAAAAGTTTCATCTGAAGAAATTAGAGAAACATTAATTAAAAAATTAATTAAACCTGTTATAGGGGATTTAACTGGGGTTGAAGTGTTGGTAAATCCCACAGGGAACTTTGTCTTAGGTGGGTTTGAGGCTGATACAGGGCTCACAGGACGGAAATTAATGGTAGATACATATGGTGGTTTAATTCCTCATGGAGGAGGTTGCTTTTCGGGAAAAGATCCGACAAAAGTGGACAGGTCTGCAGCCTACATGTGCAGATTTGTTGCCAAAAATATTGTTGCCAATAAACTTGCTAAGGAATGCTTGGTATCTGTGGCTTACGCCATAGGCCGCGCCGAACCATTAATGGTAGAAGTTATTGATGAAAAAGGAAGAAATATTACCAAACTTATAAAAGGAAAATTTGATTTCCGTCCCCTGGTTATTATAGAAAGACTGGATCTTCAAAAACCAATTTACAGCCAAACTTCTTCCTACGGACATTTCGGAAAACCCAATCTCCCTTGGGAACAAATAATTAAATTTTAGTTAAAACTATAATTTAAACGAAAATTCTTTACGGGAGATAAGTGCAGTGTACTATTTAATCGATTCTTGCCAATCTGATGCATTCTGTTAATTTGATCATCTTACATTTCTGTTCTGTAAAATTTTTTCTGACGCCCTGGTAGCCTTGTAGTGCTATCTTTTTTGCAATTTTGGGGTGATCGATTAAGTACGTAATTTTTTCAGATAGCTCTTGTGGCTTACCCGAAGTATAAAGAAAACCGTTTTGACCGTTTTTAATTTGCTCTATAATACCACCGCTTTTAGTACCAATGACGACTCTTTTTAAGAGCATACTCTCAACGACAGTTCTACCGAAAGCCTCGTTTTTTGAACAAACTAAGGTGGCATTGGATTTTTTTATCAGAGAATAAGGATTATCTGTAAAATCTAAAATTGTAACCTTATCTTGGAGGTTATTGTTTTTGATAAAATTTTCTATTTTTTTCAAATAATTATTATTTATTGCCGGTCCGACTATACTTAAATGCACAGAGTTGTTATCTATATATTTTAAAGCTTTTACTGCTTCAAGCTGTCCTTTGTTGGGTAAAATTGATCCAACGATAATTAATTTATATACTGAAGAATTTATTGCTACTTTTTTAGAAATTGTTTTACGATCAAGTGTAATATAGTTATAGAACAAAGATACTTTTGATTGAGGAATTATTTTACAAATTTCTTTTTGGACTGCTTTGGAATTTACAAAAACAGCGGCTGAAAGATCATCGATTATTTTTAAAGTTTGTTTGAATCCCAGATCACATTTTAGAGAATGAGGTTTATTTGTAAACTCCCTAATCGACCAGATATGTGGCTTTCCTGTTAGTTTGGCAGCGAGCGCACCCCAGGGAATAACTATTGTATTGGTATATACAATATCAGGATTAAACTTATTTATTTGATTAGCTATTTCTATTACAGCTTGATTATTTGCTGCTGATACATGAGGCTGGATCTTGATTGGATTTTTTGGATCATGAGCCCACCATTCATAAGGAATGAGAGTATATTTAACTCCTATTTGAGTCAATTTATTTTCTAAAAGTCCTTGGTGAGGAAGCACTACTTGGCAGATAACACCCCTCTTTTTAAGATTTGAAATTAAGTTTAAAAGTGACTTTTCAGCTCCTGCTAAATTAGCAGTGTGACTGATAAAAAGCACTTTAAAGGGGTCCTTTTTTGGGTTGATTGATAGGAAAGAAAATGCTTTGTTTGGGATGAAATTTAATAATTCCATGCCTATATTATAGGCTATTTGGATACAATAGTCAAACTATAGGACTATTAAAATTTACTAATTTAGAGGTCTAAATATTGGGAAATTGATTGTTTATATTCTGCTTGGAAAGCTTTATCCACTTTCTCTACTGGATTAGATCCCAGAAATTTTAATAATTCATCTAATTTTTCTTGACGCTGTGTTTTATCAGAAATTTCTTTTAACACGACGATATCTTTCTCAATTTGAAAATATTTAAGCTTTATATCCAATGGTAGTTGCCAAAACAATAAGAACCCCCGTTCTGGAAAATCGATGCCGATTATTTTATAACAGGTTTTCATAAATGATTTTTCTAAATTTGAACGGATAGTTTCGGTTTGTTCCTTAACTTTTTGTACGTCTGATATTGCAAAAGGTTCTGATCCAATTTCATAATACATTTTTATTTTTGGTTCTGTGCCACTTGGTCTGACAGTAACTTTCATAGAGATTGTACCGGCAACTGGTTTGAAATTAAATTCCAAAATATTTTTGGAAATCATGTCTGTATCTGACAAGATAGGTAATCTTTTTTGATAATCTTCAACATTTGAAACTTCAAATTCTCCAAAATTTTGAGGAGGATTATTTCTGAGTGAATCTTGCATTTGGTCTATTTTTGCTTTTCCTTCTGCTCCAGGAAGTCTAACTTCTGTTAAGTAATTTCTAAAGTATCCATATTTGGAATAAACATCATATAAATAATCAACCAAAGTTTTACCCTGTGGTTTTAATTCTGCTGCTAGTTCTGATAACCAAATAGCTGCAGTAGCTGCATCTTTATCTCTGGCATAGTTGCCTGCATTGTATCCATGGCTTTCTTCGCATCCAAAAATAAAGTAATCCATTTTTCCAGCACTTTCCAATTTATTCATTTCATGTGCTACATATTTATAGCCCACTAACAAATCACCTATCAGAGTCACATTATTTTTCTTGGAAATTTCAGAAATTAAATTTGTAGTGACCAAAGTTTTTATGGCAATTCCTTTTCCGTTAAGTTCTGCTGCACGTTTACTAATTGAATACTCTGCCAAAATTGCAGCAATTTCATTACCATTCAAAAACAACCACTCTCCGTCGTGCAAAACCATGATGCCGATCCGATCTGCATCAGGGTCGCTGTTTAATAAAATATCTGCGCCGATTTCTTTAGCGAATTTTAAAGGAGTATCAAATGACTGTTCAACTTCCGGATTAGGAATGTTAAAAGTTATGTTTTCAAATTTTCCACTGGGGGAACTGGTTTTTTCATCAATTGCGACCTTAAAACCTAAATATTCAAGTACTTTTACAACTGATGTTGAACCACAACCATGCAGTGGGGTGTAAGCAATTTTTATATTGCGTTTATCAGACAGTGAAACGCTTGCAGCTGCTTTAATATATTCCTGATCAACATCTTCACCAAGGGTTACAATTAATCCTTTGTCCTCTGCTTCTTGAAAATTCATCCCTTTAATTTCACCAACATTTTCAGTAACCTCTTTTACCAGTTCTTCATCATCAGGTGGAATAAGTTGGCCTCCATATTCATCATAAATCTTCTTACCATTATGATCTGGTGGGTTGTGTGAAGCAGAGAACATATCACCACCAATGGCTTTTTTATAACGGATCGCAAAAGAAAGTTCCGGTGTTGTTCTAATACCATTAAAAAAATAGATTTTAATATCATTGGCAGCATAAACCTCTGCAGCAGCTTTTGCCAAGTCTTTAGAAGTTAAGTTTTTGACAGGGTTAGGTAGATTATCATCAAAATATTGATTGCTAAAAAACTGACGGATATCATAAGCCAGTACTATACCTCTATCTTTTGTGTCAGTGGGATGTTTTTTTAATAGGTACTGGGAGTGGCCTTGGGCTGATGATTTAATTGTCCAGGGGTTTATCCTGTTTGGTCCAATACCAACTTCACCTCTTCTGCCTCCAGTTCCAAAAGGAATAACCTGATAAAAAGAATCAAGTAAATAATCCCAGTATTTATTTTTAATCAAATGTTCAATTTGAGGAACATATTCTTTAAATTGAGGATCTGATAACCAGCTTTCTAAAGACTTAAGGGCTTGAGTTTGAAAAGTATCGCTGACTCCTAAAGTTTTAAATCCAATCTTTGCTTCTTCGAGTAAATTATTGTCTGTCATATTAAGCAGTTCTGTTATTTTATCATATTTTCCCTGGCGGAGAATTTCTATACCCTGCTCCCCTATTTTAATTAAAGTTGAAGGGTTTGATTCTAATGTACCTTTATCTTCATAAAAATCAACACTATCACCAAAATATTCTTTTGCTTCAGAAATTGTTTTAGCATAGGGAAATCCTTCTAAATTAGCACTGGGAGCAATTAGGGGCCCTGTTTCTTTTAATAAATTTAGTAGTTCATTATCATTTGGTATTCTGAAAGCCAGGGTATTGGTGCCTCTGTGAAGGTAGGCAAAATCATTAGATGAGACAGGTAAGACCACGCTAACCGGATTGGGCCAAATTGTTGCAAGATAGTTCATGGCTATTTGGTTCACAGTTACATCAAAGAGTTTTAAGTCATCAATGCTAGATATTAGAATAATAAATGGTTTTTCAGGGGCTCTTTTTCGTAACAAATAGACCTTTTCTACAGCCTCTTTATTTAAAGCCTGGGCAACAATTCCATACTGAGTATCAGTTGGAATTACAGCAATACCTCCTGATTTTAAAATTTGAATTATTTGAGTATCCATAACAGCCTTTATTATACCTTGATTTTTAAGTCTTCTAAATGAGACAATAAATTTATGCAGCCTGCCTCTGAAGATCAAAAGAAGTTTATAGTTCCCTTAGAAAAAGTTGGTATTGAAGATGTTCCAGAAGTAGGTGGTAAAAATGCCTCACTTGGTGAAATGATTCAATATTTGGTGCCTAAAGGGGTAAATGTTCCTGGAGGTTATGTGGTAACAGCTACTGCTTACCGCTATTTTCTGGAATCTACTCCATTAAAAGAATTTATCAAAAAAACCCTGGATGGATTAAATACTCACAATATGGAAGAGTTGTCCAGAAAGGCAAAACAGGTAAGAGATGCAATTGTAACCACCGCGTTCCCCAAGGATTTAGAAGAGGAGATAGAACGTGCTCATCGTGAGATAGAAAAAAGATATGGTAGAGGTGCTGATTTTGCAGTCAGATCATCTGCCACAGCAGAGGATTTACCAGATGCTTCTTTTGCCGGAGAGCATGAAACATATCTTAATATCAGAGGTGTTTCTGAAATAGTCAAAGCTGTTAAACGTTCTATGGCGTCTCTTTTTACAGCCAGAGCAATTTCTTACAGAGTTGATAAAAAATTTGATCATTTTTCAATTGCGTTATCTGTTGGTGTGCAAAGAATGGTTAGATCAGATCTTGGTTGTTCTGGTGTAATGTTTTCACTAGATACGGAATCAGGTTTTCCGGATGTGGTTATTATTGATGGATCATGGGGACTTGGGGAGATGATTGTTCAAGGAGAGGTTACCCCAGATGAGTTTTTGGTTTACAAGCCGAGTTTAGGGAAAGATGGTTTTACTCCTATTATAGAAAAAAAGTATGGAGTTAAAAATCAAAAAATGATTTATTCAGACACCAGTCCAACAAAAATAGTTTCAACATCGGAAAAAGAAAGAGCAATTTTTGTTTTGTCTGACGCGGAAATTATTAAATTAGCTGAGTGGGGTGTGGAGGTGGAAAAACATTATTCCAAAAAACATGGCAAATGGACTCCAATGGATATGGAATGGGCAAAAGACGGTAAAACTAATGAGTTATTTATGATTCAGGCCAGGCCAGAAACGATTCATGCCACGCGTGATTTTACTAAAGTAAAAGAATATATAAGGGAAGAAGAAGGAGTTGAAATTGTTAAAGGTGCTTCAGTTGGTGGAAAAATTGCTACAGGCAAGGCTAGGGTAATTTTAAATCCGGCTGATATTAATAAATTTAAAGAAGGTGAGGTTTTGGTAACAGTCATGACAGATCCAGACTGGGAACCAATCATGAAAATCGCTGCAGGAATTGTAACAGATAAAGGTGGAAGAACTTCTCATGCAGCAATTGTTTCCCGAGAACTTGGTATTCCTTGTATTGTAGGTTCTCTTGAGGCAACAGAAAAAATAAAAACAGGGGATGAGATAACAGTTGATACATCTGGCTCAGACGGAATTGTTTTTGAAGGTGTTTTGAAATTTAGAGTGGTGGAACATGATACAAAAACTTTACCAAAAACAAAAACCCATATCATGATGAATATTGCTACCCCTGATACAGCATTTGAAAAATCATTTTTACCAAATGACGGTGTGGGGCTTGCTCGTGAAGAATTTATTATTGCCTCAATTGGAATTCACCCTAACGCATTACTTGATTACCAAAAACTAACACCAAATTTAAAGCGAAAAATTGATGAAAAAACATTTGGTTATCCTGACAAGGTTAAATTTTATGTAGATAATTTGGCTTATGGAATTGCAAAAATTGCAGCGGCCTTTAATCCCAAACCAGTGATTGTCCGTTTTTCAGATTTTAAAACGAATGAATATGGAACTTTACTTGGTGGTGAAGATTATGAACCAAAAGAAGAAAATCCTATGATTGGCTGGCGTGGTGCTTCTCGTTATTATCATCCTGAATTTACCAAGGCTTTTGAGTTGGAAGTTATTGCCATGAAAAAGGTTCGAGAAGAAATGGGACTAAAAAATGTCATGGCAATGATTCCGTTTTGCAGAACAGTTGAAGAAGGAAAAAAAGTTGTTGATTTGATAGAAAAATATGGATTGAAACAATCTGCTGACTTTAAAATTTATGTAATGTGTGAGATTCCAGCAAATGTTATCTTAGCTGAGGAATTTTTGGAAGTGTTTGATGGGATGTCAATTGGGTCAAATGATTTGACTCAACTTACTTTGGGTATAGATAGAGACGGGAATGAAATGATTAAATCAATTAGTAATGAAAAAGATGAGGCAGTCAAAAAACTTATCAGTGAGGTTATAAAGAAATGTAAAGCCAAAAATAAATATATCGGTATTTGCGGACAAGCACCAAGCGATTATCCTGATTTTGCTCAATTTCTAGTTAAAGAGGGGATTGAGAGCATGTCCTTAAATCCTGATTCAGTCATAAATACTATTGTCAAAATCCACGAACAGGAAAATAAGAATTAATAATTCAAAATTTATAATGTATAATTCAAACTGACATGCGGGTTGATGACGTCTCTTTAAAAATAATTCCTGATTCCCGGGGTAAAGATACCTTAGAAGCAACTTTAAAATCCGGAGATATTTCCGTTTCTTCCTCAGTACCATCAGGTAAAAGTACTGGTATAAATGAAGTTTTTGTTTTAGATCCTGATACGGCACTTTTAAAATTCGAGGATGATTTAAAAGAAGGTATTTTACTTCACGACTTTGAATCACTTGAACAATTTGATAATTATTTAATCAACTGTGATAGCACAGATAATAAAAAAGATTTAGGTGGAAATATGATGTTGGCTTTAAGTATTGGTTTTACAAAATTACTAGCAAAATCACAGAATAAGGAAATCTATCAGCTAATTGCTGAAATTGGTAATAATAAAATAGAAAAATTACCGCTATGTTTTTTTAATGTAATAAATGGGGGATTACATGCTAAAGATTCTTTGCCTTTTCAGGAATATATGTTTGTCCCTCAAAATGTTTTACCTTCTGAAAATTTAAACTCTGTAATGTTACTTTTAAAAGTTTTGGGAGATACTATTCAAAAAAAATATGAACATTTGAGAATGGGGGATGAGGGAGGATATGAGGTACCAGAGAAAGATCCTGAAATTGGATTAAAGATTCTGACTGAAGCAATAAAAGAAAGCAATCAGGAAAAAAGCAAGATAAGCTTGGACGTTGCTGCTTCATCATTTTTTAAAGATGGATTATATTTAGTTGGAGACAATGTGCAAACTAAAGACCAGCTATTAGATCTTTATCAAATACTAAATACAAAATACCAAATACTATCTATAGAAGATCCATTTGATGAAAAAGATGAAGATGGGTTTCAAAAAATAGTAGAAAAAATAGGTAATCAGGTTTGGATTGTGGGTGATGATTTAACTACTACTAATACTGAACGCATTAAAATAATGGAAGATAAAAAAGCCTGTAATGCTGTCATCATAAAACCAAATCAAATTGGAACTGTGAGCGAGGCTTTGGAAGCTGTAAGACTTGCACAGACGTTTGGTTGGAAAGTGATTGTGTCACACCGATCAGGTGAAACAATGGATACATTTATTGCAGATTTAGCAGTGGGAGTTGGAGCAGATGGGTTAAAATCAGGATGCCCATTACAAAAAGAACGTTTGGTTAAATATCAGAGATTAATTGAAATAGAAAAACAATTGGCTTAAGAAAGAAGCACTCCGCCGTCAACCACAATTTGAGAACCTGTCATATAAGATGACATATCAGAGGCGAGAAAGAGGGTAACTTTTCCGATATCATCTGGTTCTCCCATTTTATGCATCGGGATTTTTGCCATAAAGGCTTCAATCATTTTTGCTGGATCAACGCTCGGATCTTTCGGTGCGCCAGACTGCAGTTTTGTGACACCAGGTGTGGCAATTCCTCCAGGAGCTATCGCATTAACCCAAATTTTATGTTGTGATAATTCCAAAGCAGAGTTTTTGGTAAAACCCCAAAGCCCATGTTTGGAAGCGTCATATGCAGCCAGCCCCACCATGGAAGGATGAAGGGCGTCAATTGAAGTAATATTAATAATTTTTCCGCCATTTCCTTGTTTGATCATCTGCTCTGAGGAGTATTTTGTAGTTAAAAAAACTCCCTTGAGATTAACTGATATAATTTTTTCAAACTGTTCAGAGGTCATAGATGAAACAGGGGCATTGGGATAAATGCCTGCATTATTAACTAAAATATCAATCGATCCAAAATCAGAAACAGTTTGAGTAATTAAACTTTTAACATTTTCCTCATCTGAAACATCGGTTTTAAATGCTTTTACTTTATATCCTTTGGCTGTTAAATCAGCAACAGCTTTATTTGAATCTTCTTCTGATAAATCTGCAATCATAACATTTGCTCCTGCTTCAGCTAACCTCGCTGTAATTCCTAAACCAATACCCATAGCTCCACCAGTAACAATAGCTGTTTTTCCTGTTAAATCTAATAATTTATCAACTGTTAACATAAATTTATATTGGCCAGACTTGTTTGCCTGTTTCTATATCTATTACAATTATAGCTTGAGTTGGACAGGCTTGTGCAGCTAGTAAAATATTCTCTGGGGAATCAGTGTTTCCTTCTGTGATCACAGCTTTTTTCTCATCATCCAGGGTAAAAGTAGCAGGTGCAACTCCAATACAAGCAGCAGCTCCAATACAAAGAGAACGGATTACCTTAACTTTATATTTTCCAAGAATAACTTCTTTATCTGCTACCTGATTTGTTTGATCATCCATCACTATTACATTAATTGTTTTAATAACTATTTTCAAGTCAGCATATTGGTATAATATTTAAACATGCTTGAAAAAATTTCTTCTTTTATCTTGGTGCTAATTGCAGGTATTTTGGTAAATTTGCCGATTGATTTTAATAAATATGATCTGCCACCAACCTTAAGTTATTATATTCGTACCATTGCTCCTTGTGCGCATCCAATTTATTATAAAATCGGTACAATCGATTCAATGTTTAATATTTCAACGGAAGAGGTGATAAAAGATGCAGAGTTAGGTGCAGCTTTATGGAGTGGGGCAGCAGGTAAACAACTTTTTGTTTATGATCCAAAAGGATCTTTAACTATTAATTTGGTTTATGATGAAAGACAATCAATAAGTTCACAAATAAGTGTTAAAGAAACGCAACTTCAACAGGCAAAATCACAACTTACTCCAAACGAAGAAAAATATAATAGCTTAGTAGCTGATTTTAAAACCCGCGTTGCAGCACTTAATACCAATATTGATTATTGGAATAGTCGTGGTGGAGCCCCCCCAGATGAATATGCAAAACTAATTACAGAACAAAATAGTTTAAAACAAAAATCTGAGGAAATAAATTCTTTGGTTACCAAATTAAATATTTCTGCCAAAGAATATAACACAATTGTTTCACAATTAAATCAATCAGCTGAAAATTTTAATGAGGTAATTCAGGATAAGCCAGAAGAGGGATTGTATTCTCCTGCAAAAAATGAAATAGAAATATATTTAATAGTTAATCATGATGAATTGGTTCATACTTTATCGCATGAGTTAGGACACGCTCTGGGTTTACCGCATACATTAGATAGAAACTCAATTATGAATGCTTCAACCAGTAAAACAACAACTCTTACAAAAGAAGACTTAACAGTCCTCAACAATCTTTGCTATCCTATGAAATAACTGAGGCTAATTTTTTATAATAATCCGCCTTTAAGAATTCTAAATTTTTTATTTGTTTCCCAAACTTTTTCCAATTTGTCAAAATTATCATCTGGATTTTGCATTAATTGAGCGAGATTATCTATTTCTTCTAATTCTTCTTCAGTTAACTTATTCATTCTGTTCCAGCCATATGATGGTCCTTGTAGGTAGATAACTTCATTATTCATCAAACAATGAAAATCATGAAATAGCTCCCAACCAATAGTTACCAAACCTTGAAAACCTGATGCATCTTCAAAATGATTGCCTGCGACTTTTCCTTTTCGGACATCAATCCATGCATCTGCTGAAAAATCAAAAGTTTTCTCAGGGATATCATAGGGATCAAATTTAAGATAATCCTCTAAACTTCCATCAATATCAACTGTGATCCATCGGGATTTTTCTTTATCCCAATATTGGTTAACCCAATGATCGTCACTTTTACCTTTCGGTAACCCTTCTACCAGAAAGTATGGAGCAAAACCAGACCTCACGCGAGCAGGAATTCCTTTAGATTTTAAAATTGATGCCATTAAAATAGCAGTAAATCTACAAGTAAGGACTAGCTTATTTTCTGTCGCCCTAGCTAATATAAAACCTCTTGGATCTCTTCTGAAAAGTTCTGTAATCATAGCTGAAACTGTTGGAAAAATATCATCCTCAGCTTGTCGATACCAAGGCACTTTAGTCATATCGCCATATCGGAGATCCTTATTTGATCCTGTATTTCCATTTTTTAAAGTAGCCCGATGAATAAGTTGTTTTCTAACTAATAATCCAATTTCCTTAATATTATCTGGCAGATTTTTTAGTAAGAGTTCTTGATATAATCCTGGATTCGTATATTCGCTAAATTGGAGATAAAAATCTAAGATTTTTTTATCCATTTAATTTTTTAAGTATATTTTTTGAAGAGGTCGGAGAGATCTCTGACAGCGGATTGTTCTATTAAAGGCTTATCTTTTATTTGTGGAATTTGGGATTCATAAGAAGGTTTCTTTTCTTCATATAAAATACCAAGGGCTATTTTTTTAGGGCCCCATTCTAAAGATTTATTTATTGCTTCTGCTTTATTTGTAACATCATGGCTTTCATCTAATTTATAGGTATTTGCCTGATAAAATTGATGTGTGTATTCTTTATTAAAAGTCACACATGGTTGCAAGATATCAACCAAACTCAGACCATCATGATTATTGGCTTTAATAATAAGTTCTGTGAGTCCTGGAATATCACCAGCATATCCGCGGGCAACAAAGGTGGCACCACTGGCAATTGCTAAAGTCATAGGGGAGATGGGGTAATCAGGGTTTCCGTCTGGTGTAGATTTTGTGACAAAGCCATGGGGAGAAGTAGGGGAAGTTTGCCCGACAGTTAATCCATAAATTCCATTATCATGCAAAATAATAGTTAAATTATGATTTCTTCTGCAACTATGGACAAAGTGATTTCCGCCTTCTGCCATTGAATCTCCGTCTCCGGTAAAGACAAAAACATTAAGTTTATGATTGGCAGATTTAATGCCGGTGGCAACTGGTAACGGGCGTCCATGCAATCCTTCAACTGCAGTTATTTTTGTAAAATTGCAGATATGTCCGTGACACCCAATTCCGGCAACCATCACTGAGTTGGTATTATCCCAGCCTTCCTTGACTGCAGCATTTTTAAATGCGCCCCAAATTGCAAAATCTCCACAACCAGGACACCAATTTGGTTGACATGGTGTAATTAAATCATTTAAGTTTGTCATTTTAATAATTCCTTTATTTTTTCAATTACTTCTTCCGGGTAAATTGGGCGCCCATCATATTTTAATAATTTATTAGATATTTCTATACCGGTTTTTTCTCTGATAACCTCAGCTAATTGTCCGCTGAAATTACATTCAATATCAAGAAGGATTTTTGCGTTATCCAAAATTTCTTTAGCGTCAAGTGGAAAAGGACTCATGTGGGTAATGTGTAAAAAATTAACATTTTCAAAACTTTTAATTGCTTGTAAAATAGCTCCTTTATTTGATCCCCACGAAATGATTGTTAAGTCTGCTTCTTTGGGACCAAACATTTGTTGTTTTGGCATTTCCTTCAAAAATGAATCATTTTTGCTCATTCTTTTTTGCATAGAAGCGATTCTTGCATCACTACTTTCGGTTGAATATCCATACTCATCATGTTCATCAGAATTACCAATAAAGAAATTACCAGATCCTGGAATTGATCTAAGTGAAACACCGTCAGGGGAGTCAGCAAATCTTTTATAATCATTAATTTTCTCAGTTGAAAATTTTCCCCTGTTAACCTCTTCTTTATTTTGTGCAAAGATGGGGTAACTTTGGTCTCCCTCACAAATATTTTTATCAACAATTAAAATCACTGGTGTTTGAAATTTATCTGCTATATCAAAAGCCTGTCTTGTTAAATTAAAGGCTTCCTCTGAGTCGCCTGCCGCAAGTACAATTCTGGGAAAATCTCCTTGATGGGCATGTAACATCATTTTTAAATCTCCTTGATCGCTCCAGGTAGGCAGGCCGGTGGCAGGCCCTGGTCTCATGCCTTCAATAATAACTAAAGGAGTTTCAATATTAGCAGCCAGCCCATATCCTTCCGCCATTAAACAAAATCCACCTCCAGAAGTTGCAACCATAGACCTACAACCAGCAAACGATGCACCAATTGCCATATTAATGGCAGCAATTTCATCTTCTGGTTGTTTATAAATAAACCTGTATTTTTGTTGGTTTTCTGCTAACACTGTTAAAATATTGGAAGTTGGAGTCATGGGATAAATGGCAGCATATTGTAAACCGGAAGCGATGGCGCTTAAGGCAATTGCTTCATTTCCGTTAACAATCATTTTTGCAGTGATATTTTCTAAGGGATTTAATGTAGATAAGATTTTTTCTTTGAAAGTTTGTTGGACAAAATCAAAACCCGCTTTGGCTGCTTTGATATTTTGTTCTGCAATCTCTCCAGTGAATGACTCATTGATTAAATTATTTAAAATTTCTAAATCACCACCCAATAGAGCAATAGCAGAACCAAGAGCTACAGTATTCAACATAATCTTGCTTCCATCTGCTTTGATTGCGAGTTCTGATAGGGGAACCGGTAAAAGGTTAACTTCTTTTGATATTTTTGAAGTATCAAGTCCATCAGAACCGTCAAATAAAACAAATGAGTTAGGAATTAATTCCTCAAGATGTTTATCAATAGTTTCTTGGTTTAGGGCAATTAAAAAATTAGTGTGTTTTTGGGGAGCAGTAACTGGATCTTTATCAATGCATATTTGCATGATGTTGTGACCGCCACGAATGAGTGATGGATATTCAGTATAGGTATAAATATTGTAACCTGAGCGAGTGGCAACTTTTGCGAGCATTAAACCTGCTGATTTTATTCCCTGTCCTGCTTGTCCGCCTATTTTAAGACTGAATATTTGCATTTGTGAATCTAAATTTACCATATTATATTTTTTCTGTATAGATACGTTCTTTTTTAATATTACGCGATAACAAAATTTTGCTGGCGTCTTGAATCATTTGTATATTTCCGCAAAGATAAGCTGCACATTCACTGGCATCTGTAATGTTTTGATCTACCAGTTGAGTAATAAATCCTGCTGGTCCATGCCATGAATTATCCGGTTTCCAAACGGCGATCTTAAATTTAAAGTTGGGATAATCTAAAGAAATCTTTTGAAAATAATCATTCCAGAATAAATCGTAAGGATAACTTAAACCAAAATACAGTGTCATTGGCATTTTACTTCCATGTTCTTTTAAGGCGGATTCAATCTGATATCTTAAGGGGGCAACACCAGAGCCAGTTCCCAAAAAGAGAAGGCGTTTGGCTCCGTCATCCATATTAAGTACAAAATTACCAAATGGTCCAAGATAGGTAATTTCATCGCCCACTTTTATTTTTTCAAAATATTGGGAACCGAGTCCTCCCGGTTTTATATCCACGAGCAAGTTAAATCGGTTTGGTTTTGGGTGAGAGACAATAGAATAAGCGTTTATTTTTGTAGGGTTTATTTTAACACTGATATATTGACCCGGCTTAGAGAGTAATGGTTTTTCTGTTTCAAATTCCAGAAAATGATAAGTACTGGCAAGTACATCGTGTGATAAAACTTTGGCTGTTTGAAATTGAATTTTGGAAGGAGTTTTTAATGTTTGCTGAGTATTTTTTAGCAAAACTTTGGTGTCAACTGCCCATGTTCCTTCATGGGTGACAATCAGCGGATTAATTTCCATTTCAGAAATATCAGATACGCTTTCTACTAATCTGCAGAGTTGTACGATGATTTCGAAAAGCTTATCTAAATTGTACGGATCTTCTCCTCGATAACCTTTAAGGATTACGGATATTTTAGAACCCTCCACAATTTGTTTTGCCTTTTTCAGGTCAATTGGAAGTAGGGATAGATTATGATCTGCAATTAATTCCGCATAAGTCCCTCCTGAACCGAAAAGTAAAATCGGTCCAAAGGTGGGATCATGTTTTATTCCGACAATGACTTCAATACCGTTATTAATTTGTTTTTGAATTTGAATTTGGGTTGTATTTTGAATATTTTCATCCAACTTTAAAATATTTCGTTTCAGATTTTCCATTGCTATGCTTACTTCTTCTTTATTTTGAATATTGGTAATTACTCCTTGAATATCTTTTTTATGTAATAAATTAGGTGAAGAAACTTTTAATACAACAGGATATCCATTTTGGGTTGCAAAAGAGGCTGTGTCTTCTGGTGTGGATACGATTTGAGAAGGCGGAGTAGGGATGTTACTTAATACTGAAATTTGATTAGCTTTATCATTAGATAAAGCAGGTAGATTTTCGGCAACGCCTTTTTGAATAATTTCTTTTATTTGGGATAGATTTATTTGAGGCTCAGTTTGATTTATTGATACCACTTCTTGTTCAGACTGCCATTTTTTAAAACGCCACATATCTCCGACAACGGCAACAGCTCTCTCCGGATACCTGAAAGAAGGAACCAGATATTCATTCAGAACCCGTTTACCTTCTGTTAACATACCTCCTCCGATAAAAGAACAAAAAATCGGTTTTTGATATTTTTTAGATAAATTTCCGATAGCTTCAGCGGTTTCTTTCGGTTGGGTCATTATTTGAGGGGTCAAAATGACTATTAAAACATCCGCATTACTGGTTTGCAGGACAATCTCTATTGCATTTGAGAATCTATCTGATAAAGCGTCGCCGAGAACATCTATGGGATTGTGGATGTTTGATGATTTTGGCAATACTCCGGCTAATTTTTCTTTAGTTTCATCACTAAACTCGACCAGTTCCAGACCGGCTTCGCTGATTGTGTCTGTTGCCAATACTCCGGGTCCTCCGGCATTGGTAATTATGGCTACCTTCGGTCCTAATGGAAGATTTTCAAATGAAAAAGCCCGGGAAAGATCAAAAAAGTCTTCTAAAGTATCGGCGCGTATTATATGTGCTTCTTTTAAAACTTCTTCTAAAACATTATCAGCCCCAGCAATAGCTCCTGTATGTGACTGCATGGCAGAGGCTGCTGCTTCTGTTTTACCGGGTTTTAAAATATAAATTGGGTTTGTTTTTGAAATTTTTTTTGTAATTTCTAAAAATTTTGGTCCATCAGAAATTGATTCCAAATACATTCCGATAGGATGGTTGCTTGAAAGCCCTTCTATCTTTTTGCTTTGTTCTGGGGAGGTTTCAAGAGTTTCGAAATATTCTAAAATATCATTTTCACTCAGATCTGCTTTATTTCCTAAAGTAATAAATTCGCTAAATCCGATTCCTGTTGTTTTAAACCAATCAAATAAAGATGCAGCAATTGCACCTGATTGTGAAATAAAGCGAGAATTTCCAGTTGTATTAACTAATTCTCCAAAGGTTGCATTAATCGGGCAGAAATTATTTATAAATCCTAAACAATTTGGTCCTAATAAATTAATTCTGTATTTTTTGGCAATACCTATCAGGTCGTTTTCCAGTTTTAAACCCTCATGGCCTTCTTCCCTGAATCCGGCAGCAATAGTCAGAACATTTTTAATTCCTTTTTCTCCTATTTCAGTTAAAACCTCTAGGTTTTTTGCTGCAGGGATTGCAATGATTGCTAAATCCGGAACTTCCGGGATGTCCGTTACATTCTTATAACACTTAAGTCCTTGAATCATTTCAGAACTTGGATTAATGGGATAAATTTGTCCGGTAAATTTAGAACCTATGATATTTTGAAGGAGAATAGCGCCTATTTTTTTAAGGTCATCTGATGCGCCGATAACGCATATAGATTTAGGAGAAAAAAGAGCTGACAGATTTCTGGGCATTAATCTAGTTTAATTGATTAAAGCGTTCTTTATCAAGCATGTACAAAGATTTTATGATTTAATAATAGGGGAGGTGAATAATATGAAGTTAGATAAAAATAAAACAGCATTGAGTGTGGGTGTATTTATGGGAGTAATGCATATAGGATGGTCGACTTTGGTTGCCCTAGGGTTAGCTCAAACACTGATGGATAAAATATATGGGCTACATTTCCTAAACAATCCATTTAATGTAATGAGTTTTGACTTAACAACTGCAGCAATATTAGTGGTTGTTACATTTGTTGTAGGGTTGGTTATGGGTTGGCTTTTTGCCTATATCTGGAATCAGTTAGTAAAGTAAAAAAATAAGTATTTTTTTGAAAAAGTGTGCGTAAAAGAGTATAATTACTCTTAAGATGGAGAACTCTCGAAATAATAGTAATTTAACTTTGGTAGATGACACTCTTCCTGCTGTAACTTCTGACTCTGAAGAATATGATGTTGATATTTGGTGGGTAAAAGATGTCAAACCTGGGGATGCCAAGCAGGCAGAGAAGACAATGAGGGCTTTGTTAAACGCAGGACTCAAACCCAGACTTGTAGCTCATGCTTTAGAAAAAGGACATGGATATGAAATAGAAAGTCTAATTACCCGTCAAAAATTTATTAATTTAGATGGAAAGATGGGGGAATTGGCAGCAACAGATCAAGTAGTTGGGGCTTATGAAGTTGTGGAAAAGTTAACATTGGGAATGGGTGAGCAAACTGTAGAAGAAATGGTTCAAGAAGAAGGATTAATAAGAGCTAAAGTGGTAACTAATATTGAACAAATCAGAGATCAAAGCCAAGAGCAGATACAAAAAATTGAAATGACAGTAGTAATTAAACAAGAACCTCCTAAACAAATTATAGATAGTTTGGAAGATAAAATAGCAGCTTAGTCGGGGTGACAGGAATTGAACCTGCTACATCTGGACCCCCAGCCCAGCGTTCTGCCGATGAACTACACCCCGAAACCTTTGTATTTTAGCATTTTCCCTACTCTTTTCGTATAGATTCTTATGTATCCATACATCAAAACATGATATGAAAATGATATCTTGACAGGGTTTCGGGTTTTGTTAATATAAGTATTATGTCAGATAACGGGGAAGCCAAAAAATCAGCCATTTTAACCGCTATGGCGCAAATTCAAAAGTCCTACGGAAGTGGGTCTATTATGCGGCTTGGTGAACGGGCTGAAAAAATGACTGCTGAAGTCATTTCCACTGGTTCTATTGCACTTGATTTAGCTCTCGGTATTGGAGGATTACCAAAAGGCAGAATTATTGAAATTTATGGTCCAGAAGCATCCGGAAAAACAACCATTTGTTTGCATGTTATTGCAGAAGCCCAGAAAAAAGGTGGCACAGCAGCTTTTATTGATGCAGAACACGCCCTTGATCCACAAAGAGCCCAAAGAGTAGGAGTTAACCTGGATGATTTACTTATTTCCCAACCAGATACTGGTGAACAAGCTTTGGAAATTGCAGAAACTTTAATTAGATCTGGTGGGATTGATGTAATTGTTATTGATTCTGTAGCAGCCTTAGTACCTAAAGCAGAAATAGAAGGTGAAATGGGTGATTCAGTTATGGGTATGCAAGCCCGCCTTATGTCGCAAGCTTTGCGCAAATTAACTGGTGCAATTTCCAACACTAACACTATTTGTATTTTTACTAATCAACTAAGACAAAAAATTGGTGTGATGTTTGGTAATCCTGAAACAACCACCGGTGGTTTGGCTTTGAAGTTTTACTCCTCTATTAGGCTTGATATCAGAAAAATAGAAAATATTAAACAAGGAGATGTGGTAGTTGGATCAAGGCATAGGGTTAAAGTTGTAAAAAATAAAATGGCTCCCCCATTCCGGATTGCTGAATTTGATATGGATCAAAATGGTATTTCTCATGAAGGAGAAATTTTGGATGTTGGTATTGAGTTGGGGATTTTAAGTAAAGCAGGTGCTTTTATAAAACAAGGAGATCAACTTTTAGGTCAAGGCAGACAGGCAGCTATTACCACTTTAAAGGAAGACAAAAAAATGGCAGAAAAATTGGATAAAGAAATTCGGGAAGCTTGGTTAAAACAATCAACTGGTAAAGATTTAGTGGTAGGAAAAGAAGAAGCTGAAGATGATGCTGAAACCCCAGCAACAGTTTAATTATTTATAATAACCACGGATTTTATAAAGAATATAAAGGGAAGCAATTGTTATTAATGTATAAATATTTACCCATCCATTATAACTTGGATTGAAAGAACCCTCCCATACTATTAATCCCCACGGATCTGTTAGGCCATAATTTTTCAACAAACCAAGAATCATTGTAAAAACCAAGATAGCCCAGGAAAAACGCCATCTTTTGAATAAGCCAACAATAAAAATAATTTCAATGGTAATCGCTGTTAAACCTGTGGTATTACTAACAATATTCGGCGACACCTCTTTTATTATAAAAACAAAAACAGGATAAATAAGAATAACTACAACATTAGTTATGACTGAGAAGGGACTGATGATTAGTCCTGCCATAAGAAATTCATAAATCGACAAGGGAATCAACGTTAGTGTGTGACTTAGAATGAAATAAACTAAATAGAAAATACCTAAAGCTTTTATTGTAAGTATTTTCCAATCTTGGGTTTGGGTTTTAACTTTTTTGGGCATTAAATAAATTATAAGTAAATTTTGTTTCTTTACAAGTAAGCTGGTAGAATTGACCTGCATGTTAACCATAACCTCGGTAGAACCACAAAAGAAAAATCTCAAACGTTTTAATATCTTTTTGGATGGGAAATTTGCCTTTGGGGCAGATGAAGATTTAATTGTTGATCACAGACTGGTGGTAGGAAAAATAATTCAAACAGAAGATTTAGAAAAACTCTTATTTGAAGCAGAGGTTGGAAAATTAATGGAGAAAATGTATAACTGGTTTAGCTTCAGACAACATTCTGAAAAAGAAACCAGGGATTACTTAAAAAACCTTTCTTTTAAAAGAAAAATTAAGGATCAGGATGAAATTTCAGAGGTTGTTACTTCCCTACTGATAGAAAGATTAAAGAAAAAAGGTTTAATTAATGATCTAGAATTTGCTAAAGCTTGGGTGGATGCCAGACGAAGGAGCAAACAAAAAGGTGTTAATGCTTTAAAATCAGAGCTATATCAAAAAGGAATAGACAGAGAAATTATTGATGAATTGTTAGAAAGTGATGATGAGTCTGAAGAAAAACTGGCGGAAATTGCCTTAGAGAAAAAAATAAATTCATGGAAAAACTTGGAACCCAAAAAGCAAAAACAAAAAGCCTTGGAATTTCTGATGAGAAAAGGGTTTGAGTATGACATAGCAAAAGAAGTAATTGAAAAAATGATGAAAATGAGTTAATATTACCTATAGTTTGTAAGAAACTTTAAAACTTAAGGATAGATTGATGAAACAAATCAAACTAACGGTTTTTAAATAACTTCCTGGTCTCCCCTATTTTTAGGGTAAGTTTTATTTCTCTTACAACATAAAAAATATGCAAAAAACATTTGGTTCAATCAATACTCAGGATGAGACTGCTCTTGCTAAACGCGAGGGAATTTTAGAAGAGCGCGAAAGAGTTTTGGCAGAAAAATTAAAAGCTGTTGATGAAAAACTCGAAGTTTTAGAAAAAACCCGCAAGGATTTAATTTTAAAAATTGAAAAATCTTCCGGAATGTCAGAGGAACAAGCTCAGAAAATCTTGCTGGAAAATGTTGAAAAAGATTTGGCCTCAGAAATTTCCAAAAAAGTAAAAGAAGCTGAAGAAGAAATTAAACTTCAAGCTGATGAAAAATCAAAAGAGATTTTAGCAGAAGCAATGTTATCAGGGGCTACAGACTATGTTTCAGAATTTACAACTTCTCAGGTTAATTTACCTGATGATGAAATGAAGGGGAGAATTATTGGAAAAGAAGGAAGAAATGTCAGAACTTTTGAGCAAGTTACAGGAGTTGATGTTTTGATGGATGATACCCCAGGTATGTTAATTGTTTCTTCGTTTGATCCAGTGAGGCGTGAAATTGCCAGAGTATCTTTGGAAAGATTAATCAAAGACGGTAGAATCCAACCACAAAGAATCGAAGAAATAGTTGCAGAAACAAAAGAAGATATAGAAAAAATAATGTTTCAGGCAGGTGAGCAATTAGCTCATGAAGTTGGTGTTTATAATTTACAAAGAGAATTAGTTGAATATTTAGGCAGATTTAAATACAGATATTCTTATGGTCAAAATATGCTTCAACACACTTTGGAAGAAACCAGAATTGGTATTGCTTTAGCAAAAGAATTAGGAGCTAACGCTAATGTAGTCAGACTTGGTTGTTTACTTCATGATATCGGAAAAGTTGTTTCTGAAGATGAAGGGACACATGTTGAAAAAGGTGTGCAACTAGCTAAAAAGTTTGGTATGCCACCAGAAGTTGTTGCTTGTATTGCCCAGCACCATGAAGATGAGCCTTTTTCTTCCACAGAATCTATTGTTTGTTATATTGCAGATGCAATTTCCGGTGCCAGACCAGGAGCCAGACGTGAAGATGTTGAAGGTTATATTAATAGAATCTCAGATATAGAAAAAATTGCTATGTCTTATGAAGGAGTAGAAAAAGCTTTTGCTGTTGCAGCAGGACGAGAGGTTAGAATTATTGTGTATCCTGAAAAAATCTCTGATGATGAATTACCAAAACTAACACATGATATTGCAACTCAAATCGCTAAAGAAGTTATGGTGCCTGGACAGGTTAAAGTTACAGCTATCAGAGAAGTCAGAGCTGTTGATTATTCCATCTCTTCATAAACCAATTTAACTCGAATTTGCAACTCTCGTTAAATGGTTTGAACTCAAAAATTTTGATTAGAAGTTGTAAATTGGAATATTTTGAGTATAAAGGTATTTACATCTCTATCCCTTTCTGTTAAATTCAAGGGGATATGACAAAGAACGAGTTGATAGAGAAAGTTGCCAAAAAATCTCATTTAACCAAGAGGGCTGCAGCTGATGCAGTTAATTCTACCTTTGGGTTGATTAAAGACTCTTTAGTCAGAGGTGAAAAAGTAATTATTACTGGTTTTGGGACATTTTTAATAAGAAGTAGGGCTGCGAGACGTGGAAGAAATCCACAAACAGGTGGTGTAATTCAAATTCCTCAGAAAAAAACTCCAGGTTTTACAGCTGGTAAAACCATAAAGCGTTTAATTAAGTAAAACTTTTCAGTTTATATTTGTTGACTTCCCTGTTATTTTGTAATAATATGTATCCATACATGAGCAAACCGTCTGATGCTAAAGATATAAATATTCCAGATCACATTTTAAGGCAGCTGTTAACCCCTTCAGAGTTGAGAATGTTAAAAAACCGTTGGCATATTGTTAACCGTTTAGAAGAAGGATTACCGGTCAGAAAAATTGCGGAAGACGTAAAAGTGGGAACAGACACAGTTGTTCGCGTTTCTAAGATGATGCAATCAGGAGAGCTTCAAAAAACGCTTGATAAAGAAAAAAGAGGACTAAAAAAGATTAAGACTTCTACTCCCTGGATTTTCGGTAAAACAGAATAATAAATTCCTCAATAAAAAAATGAAAAAAGTTTTAGTAATCTTAGGTCCAACTGCTACCGGAAAAACTGATTTGGCATTGGATTTGGCCAAAAAATTAAACGGAGAATTAGTTTCCTGTGATTCTAGACAAGTTTATAAGGGATTGGATATTGGAACGGGAAAAATGCCGGGAAAAGATTTAGGATTTAAGAAATATGATTTAAGATGGGAAATCGATGGCACAGATGTTTGGATGTACGATGTGGCTGATTTTAAGACACAATATACAGTTAAGGATTACGTTAATCAGGCAGAAAAAGTAATTGAAGATATTATTAATAGAAACAAATTACCGATTATTGTCGGAGGAACAGGATTATATCTAAAGGCGCTTTTGGAAGGCTTACCGAATTTGCAGATTCCTGTTGATGAAAAATTAAGAATGGAATTAGAGAAACTTCCATTAAATGAGTTACAGGAAAAATTGCAATCACTCTCCCCTGTCATTTGGAAAAAACTAAATGAATCTGATCAAAAAAATCCGCGCCGTCTTCTCCGCTCTATCGAGCTTATACTTATGAATCCATACATCAAAACAACTCAAAAGAAAGTGGGAATAAAAGCTAAATATGAGATATTAAAAATAGGATTGACTGCCCCACGGGAAATTTTAAAAAAACGGATTTTTGACCGTTTGTTATCCAGATTTAAAAATGGGCTAGTGAAAGAATCGATAACTTTAAATAAAAAAGGGTTAACATTTAAGAGGATGAAAAGCTTAGGTTTAGAATACGGGATGTTGGCAGAACTTTTACAGAAAAAAATAAGCGAAGAACAATTTTTACAAATTCTTAATACCAAAATTTATCAATATTCCAAACGTCAGCTGACATGGTTTAAAACTGATAAGAATATTCTATGGTTTGATATAACAGGGAAAAATTCGCGCCAAGAGCTGGAAAAACAGATTCAAAAATGGTATTATTGAGCCCATGACCAGACGTATTGACATCTCTTACCGGACGATTATTTTTATCGCTATTTTTTTGTGTTTTCTCTGGATTCTTTTTAAGATTGTTGACATAATTTTGTTGTTCTTTGTGGCTTTTATTTTTATGTCGGCCCTTTCTCCTCTGGTTGATAGATTAACCAGGTTTAAAATCCCCCGTGTAATTGCAGTATTGCTCGTATTTTTGTTAGTTATAAGCGCAATAATCGGCCTGTTTACCATAGGTCTGACACCACTTATCACACAAACCAGTAATTTAACACAAAAATTAATCGATGTAACGGATACTCTTTTGAAGGCACATATTATTGATCAATCGGTTATCAAACAGGAGTTAACCGGTTTTTCAGGACAACTTGTTAATGTGACAGTAGATATTTTTAAAAATTTCATTGCACTGGTTAGTACCATGGTTATTACTATATATATGATGCTGGACCGGAAAAAGATCGAAGATTACGGAACTTCCTTTTTTGGCAACAGACAAGATCAAGCACAGGTGCTGCTTCGAAGGATAGAAGATAAGCTGGGTGCCTGGCTTCGTGGACAGGTCGTATTGTCTTTTGTTATCGGCATCAGTGTTTATTTTGGATTAACTATTTTAGGAATTGAATATGCTTTGCCTTTAGCCATAATTGCAGGACTCTTAGAAGTGGTACCTGTTATTGGTCCGATTGTTTCTGCTATTCCGGCAGTGCTTATTGCTCTAACAGTCTCCCCTATTTTTGCAGGAGTAATTGCGGGATTTTATTTGGTGATACAACAACTTGAAGGTCATTTTATTGTGCCTCAGGTGATGAAAAGAGCTGTCGGATTAAATCCGCTACTCGTAATTTTGGCTATTTCAGTAGGGGGTAGGTTACTTGGCATAGGCGGGGCACTTTTAGCAGTACCTATTGCAGTGGTTATTCAGTTGATTATTCAGGAAGGCCTTAGGGCATCTGACAGCTAAGTTTTTTTGATTTCAGCCTCAAATTGCAGTATAATACACATGCCTAGGAAGTTGGATGATACTACGTTCAGTTACATGAACGCAGAGGAAAGTCCAGACAGCATAGAGCAGGGTGGACGGTGTAAGCCGTCAGTCGTAAGACCTAGTTAGAGCAACAGTGACGAACCGAGGTCAAGCTCGGGTGAAACGGGCAATCCTCCCCGCTGCAATCCTAGAATGACTGAGCTGCTCGCTCTTTAGTCTAAATCAGGAGCGTTAGATAGATTTCATCACTTTTTACGCAAGTGAAAAGCACAGAATCTGGCTTATAGGCTTCCTAGGCACAAAAAAAATTCTTCCTTCCCTTTTTTTACTAATTGTCATTATAATAAGAGAAATATATGGAAAATATGGCAATCGAGACAGTGGAAAATTTGAAAACAAAATTTGCTCCCGCTAAAAATGCATATCAGCTTCATAAAAATACCCTTTCACCTTTAGATAAATTTGCCATGTTTATCACTAATATTGTGGGAACAATGGGATTTTTTCTAATTTGTTGTATGTTGGTACTTATTCCACTATTTGTAACGTCGACTTTACCCGTTATTCAATATGTTTCTTCAGGGATTTTGCAATTAATTTTTTTGCCCCTTATTATGGTTGGTCAAAATCTGCAGGGTAGGTATGCAGAAATCAGGGCTCAACATGATTTTGATACAAATGTAAAAGCTGAAAAAGAAATAGAAACAATTCTTTTGCATTTAGAAAAACAAGATCAAATTATGATGGATATTCTTCATAAAATAGAGAAACTGGAAACAAAGAAGTAGCACTCTTTACTTATTTAACTCAAATAGTTTAAGCTAGGATTGTGAGTAACATAGCACAAATTTTTGAAAAAAAATCACTGGTTGTAGTTTTTGCTTATATGTCCGCCGGTTTAGGTCACCTTCGAATCACAGATGCATTATTTCATGGGTTGCCTGATGAAGTTGATCCTTTGCTCTTTGCCCCTGAAGATCCATTGACGTCCTTTTTTCATAGGATGACTTCCGTAAATGCTCTTGCTAAAAGAATCTTAGAATGGTCACAAAATGGTACACCTGAAGATATTTACACTAAATTTTTCCGTTGGTTTTTACGGTCTAATACAGAAAAAATTTATAATGATCTCTCTTTAGTTTATGCTCAAAGAACGAGTTTGCCAAAAACTGTTTTAATTGTTTGCACACATTTTGGTATGGCGTTACAGTTTGTGGCAATTAAGAAAAAATTTGAACAAGAAAAACACGTTAAGATAATTATTGTGATGCAGGTTACTGATGATTCACCTCAGCATCTTTGGTATGTGCCGGGAGTTGATATGACTTTTGTGCCAAGTGAAAAAACAAAACAAGAGCTGTTAGCCTATGGTAGAAAGCATAAACTTGGAGAGGTTCCGATGGAGGTTTTTCCTTATCCGGTTGATCCAATCATGGAAGTAAATTTAAACGATGATGAGTATCTGGAGAGGTTAAATCAACTTGATTCGAAGTCAAAAGCTTCAATTCATTTAGCAATTCCGGTTTCAGGAGCAGCAGTGGGGATGACGTTTTTGACCCATATGATAGACACTCTTTATGATAAGTCAGAGAGATTTGTTTTTCATATTATTTCCAAATCCACACCTTTTACACAAGATTTCTTAAAAGATATGGTAAATAGACCTTTTGTTAAGTTTGAAGTTTCTTTTTCATCACGGGAGATAATTGATAAGTACGCAGATCTTTATAAAAGACATGTAATTTCAATGGAAATTACAAAGCCATCTGAACAAGCGTTTAAAGCGCTGTTTTGTCCTAGGCAAAAAGGAGGAACAATACTTTTATTTTCTGAACCAGTTGGAAGACAAGAGTTTGATAATCTGAATTTTTTAAGAAGGCATCATTTGATTCCATTAAAAAGTGAAATGGATAAATTATGGTATGAAGCAGAAAAGGGACTGATTATTGATGGGGGAGGGAAATGGATTATAGAAAATGCTAAACATTGGCGTGGTTTGGTTTTACCTCAAGGATCTCAGGCAGCAGCTGCTTTTATTTGGTGGTGTTTACAACAAGGAGTATTTAAAGAAATGGTTAAGAATTTTTATTGTCCTAAAGAGGATACAGAAGAACTCGGTTCTGATGGTGTCAGAAAATTTTGGGAAAAAGTAGGGGAGATTGTTGAGGAAAAAGCTTAGGTTATAGCTGCGCTTGTTGGAAGAAAAATACTGACTGTTGTGCCCTTTCCTTCTAAGCTATTTATATTAATATTGCCCTTATGAGCATCAATAATGGATTTACTGATAAAAAGTCCCAAACCCAGTCCGCTTGATAGTTCAGTTAAAGATTTTGTTGCTCCGTAGAATTTTTGAAACAGACGCGGAATCATATCCGGTGCGATGCCTTTGCCCTTGTCTGATACATGAATCGAAATTCCTTCCGGTTGCTTTTCCAGCTCGATTGTAACTTGCCCACCCGGATCACTATATTTAATACCATTGCCTATGATATTTGAAAATGCCTCTACGAGTAAGCTGGTATCTCCTAAAATAACAGGATATGGTTTTTGAGATTCTCCCACTGTTATTTTCATATTTTTTTCTCGGGCATTCGGGAGAAGACCTTCAATCGTTTGTTGGATAATATTTTCTATATCAATAGGTTTCAGATTTACTTTCAGCTCGCCTTTTTCAACCTTAGAAAGATTTAATAAATTCTCAATTAAAAATCCCATTCTATCTGCTCCGATAATGGTTGAATCCAAAAACTCTTTTTCTTCGGAATTTAATTTCGGTGTAATTGAACTCTTTAAAATAAAAAGGTATCCTTTGATTGCAGTAAGTGGCGTTCTTAATTGATGGGCTGCAATTGCCACGAAGTTTAGTTTCATTTCCTCAAGCGCTATTTGTTTTTTAATGTCTTCTATGACATAGATATTTCCTATTCCCAGATTTGATAGAGGATATGTTTTGACATTCACATCTAATTCTTCCTGGTCAATGGTTGTAAGTTCAACTTGAAAATTACGTTGGTCAGTGCTTTCAGATTTCGGTAAAACTTGGTCAATCGGTTTGCTTTGAGTTGCAGCCCAGGAAATTTTTAATATTTCCAAAGCCTTTCTGTTAACCCAAATAATAAGACCCAGATTATCTGTAACAATAACCCCGTCTTTAATTACTTGAGTAATTTCTTCAAAAATTTCTTTTTGTTTTTTTGCCTTTTGAAAATCAGGGCTTATCAATATCTTTTCTGTAATTTTTTCTTTAACAGTATTTGAAACGAAGAGTCTTCCGATAAAAAAACCTATTGCTAAAAAAACCAAACTGATAATTACAGTCAGGGGCAGAACTAACTCCATATATCAATCCTAGCACATTTGTTATACTGATTTTAATGTTAGCTAAGGTAATATCCGGAGCCAATATTGGGATAGAATCCGTTCCTGTAACTGTTGAAATTGATATCGCTTCTCAAGGTTTACCCAGTTTCACTTTAGTAGGACTGGCTGATAGGGCTGTGGAAGAATCGCGTGAGAGGGTCAGGTCTGCCCTAAAAAATACCGGTGCAGATTTTCCTGCTAAAAGAATTACAGTGAACCTTGCTCCTGCTGATTTGCCTAAAGTAGGACCTGCTTTTGATTTACCAATTGCTTTAGGATTGTTAGTTGCTTCAGGTCAGGTGGTTGCTGATTTATCAGACGCAATGTTAGTGGGAGAATTATCACTTGATGGAAGCTTGAGGTCTACTAATGGTGTTTTGGCTTTTACAATTTTGGCTAAAAGTTTAGGATTAAAGAGAATTTTTGTGCCAATTGATAATGCTAAAGAAGCAGCAGTTGTAGATGGAATTGAGGTTTATGGATTTGAAAATTTGCTGGAAGTATTTAACTTTTTAACAGGATCTTTAGAAAAATCTCCTGAGCCTTTATCAGATTTAGACTTAGCCAGTGAATTACTTTATGAATATGATTTTAGAGAAATTAAAGGACAAAATCAGGCCAAAAGAGCAATGGAAATTGCAGCTGCTGGGGGACATAACGTAATTTTAAAAGGACCACCAGGAGCTGGAAAAACATTACTAGCCCGGGCCTTTCCTTCTATTTTGCCAAAATTAACAAAAGATGAGGCTTTGGAAATTACAAAGATATATTCTGTAACAGGAAATTTATCCAAAGGTTCATCACTTATTACCACCCGTCCATTCCGTTCTCCCCATCACACTGCGTCGTATGTTGGGATTATCGGTGGAGGAAATAATATAAAACCTGGTGAGGTATCGCTTGCTCACCGGGGCGTATTATTTTTGGATGAATTACCAGAATTTCCCAGACAAGTGTTGGAGGCATTGCGACAACCGATAGAAGACAGAAAGGTTTCTATATCCCGCGCTAACGGAACTTTAACTTTTCCTTGTCAGTTTATACTACTGGCTGCCCATAACCCGTGTCCTTGTGGATTTTTGGGTAGTTTAAAAAAGAATTGTTCTTGTTTGCCTGGACAAATTGCCAGATATAAAAAGAAAATCTCAGGGCCACTTTTAGATAGAATAGATATTCATTTAGATATACCTGCAGTAGAAGTTGAAAAATTAACAGGTGAAGAGGTGCCGGAAGATTCTAAAACAATAAGAGAAAGGGTAGAAGGCGCCCGAAAAATACAACAAAAAAGATTTAAAGGAAGCAGCACAATAACAAATTCTGAAATGAATAATATTCAAATAAAACAATATTGCGAGATTTCAAGAGATGCTTTAGAGCTTTTAAAGATGGCTATTTCCCAAATGAATTTATCTGCCAGAAGTTATTATAGAGTTTTAAAACTTTCCAGAACAATTGCAGATCTTTCGAATTCTGAAGGAATTTTACCAGAACACATTGCAGAAGCTTTAACCTATAGATATAGGGAAGAAAATTGAGATAAGTATATTGTTTTTGTATATCAAATTTGATATAATCCTATGGAATTCAAGATAATTTTTTATAAGGATAAATTAGGAAATAATCTTATTGAAAAGTTTCTTCTTGAGTTAGAGAAAAGTAATAAGGTTCTGGTATCTCAAGTTCGAAAAGGAATTGAGAAACTAAGATATAGAGCTTATCATAAAGAACCTTTATCGAAATATTTGGAATTAAATTTGTGGGAACTCAGAGTCAAATCAGGATCAGATATTTTAAGGATTATATTTACTTTTAATAAGGGACAGATAGTAATCTTATTACATATATTTATTAAAAAACAGCAGAAAACTCCAGTAAATGAGTTGGAAATAGCTAGAAAAAGATTAAGAGAATTAAATAACAAAGGAGAAAAATAAAATGAAAAGAATAAAAGATGATCTGGATAGATTAACAGAAAAACTTTTAAAACAGGACCCTTCTTTTAAAGAGGAAATGGATAAGGCTGATCAAGCTTGGGATATTGCCTTGCAACTTTTTGATTTAAGAAAAAAAATGGGGTTAACTCAAACGGAACTGGCAAAATTAGTCGGTACAAAACAATCTAATATTGCCAGGATTGAGTCTGCCGATTATACGGGCTATACTTTCAAAACCTTAGAAAAAGTAACTAAAGCATTAAAAGCAAAATTAGAGATTAAAATCATTCCTCAAAATCAGTACAAACTGCTTAATCGTTTATAATTTTATGGATATTGAGAAGAGAATTGATATAATCACTTTATGAAAAGAGGAGTTGGTTATATTGGTGTTGGTGTGGGGGCAGCAATCTTTAATGATGAAGGGCAATTATTTATTACTCTTCGCGGAAAAGACGCTAAAAATGAACGGGGAAAATGGGAAATTCCTGGTGGAAGTGTGGAATATGGAGAAACTTTTGAAGAGGCCATAAAACGTGAAATAAAAGAAGAGCATGGAATAGAGATTAAAATTCTTGAATTGCTTGGAATATGTGATCATATAATTCCTGATGAACATCAACATTGGGTTTCTCCCACCTATATTTGTAAAATTATAAAAGGAAAACCAAAAATTTTAGAGCCTAATAAATGTGAGCAATTTGGGTGGTTCTCAATTAAAGAAGCTGAAAAACTTCCATTATCAATAGTAACAAAATATGATATTCTTTTGCTAAAAAAGAAATACCCTAATGGTTTTAAAGTTGTAAAGAGACCTACAAGTTAAGAATCTTTTTTTAAGGCTAAAGCTTTCTCGCGTCTTTTCATAAATCTATTGAATTTTCTACTTGGTTCAATAACCATACTAGCAAATGATTGTTGAGCTAAAGTAAAGATAGTAAGGGATTCTTTTTCATCGCGATAAAATACGCTGGTTCTTTTTTCTTCAATATCCTGACGTAAATTGCGTTCATATCCGGTAACAACTCTACCAACCGTTGTGTAATGTGAATCTGTTCCTCCAATAGCTGCACCAAGTTGATTTTGGTAATCTAAATAAAGATCTCTGGCGTTGTGATTTGCATTACTGCGACGAATATCAAATACTCCACCATTAAATATTTCAAAACCATCGAAATAAATTCCGCTATCTTGATTGTTAATAATGGACAGTACCTTATTTTTCATTAAGGAACGGGTGAAAGCATATAACGGGTGGGGAGCTATTACTAAACCATTTTGTTTATGAATTTGCTCAATTGTCCATTCTACAGACTCACCACTGTGAATTTCTTCCTGTAAATATAATCCAATCAGATGTCCATTTTTAGTACTTATTTCACTTCCTATAATAACTTCCAAAGGAATATTATGTTTTAAACAATAGTCTTTAGCTTGTAGGGCACCATGTATTACTTCATGATCTGTGATGGCAATTGCAGATAAGCCAATCGTATGTGCTAAATCCACCATGTATTCTGGAGGCGCTAATCCATCTGAACTGGTGGTATGAATATGGAGATCTGCCAAGGATAAATTTTCTGAATACCTTCCCCAGAATTCATTCATAAAGAAGTGGTGATTTTTTTGAGATTATCAAAATCAGAATTTAAAACTTCAGGGTTAATTGTTTCTAGTTCAGTTTTTAAATTAGTTGATTTATCAAAGTTATATATAATTTCTGTCGGAGTTGGGATAAGGGTGGGCTTTGAATTTTGATTGTTTGGTAAGGCTGTCATAGGTTCAGTTTTTACCTGTGCTTTTGTTCTATTGAAAACTAAATTTCCTAAAAATATTAATATTGAAATAAGTATTAAACTTAAAAAAAATGTAACTAATCTATTTTTCATAATTTTTTCTTAAAAATTTCAAACTTGTTTATATTAATTTATTGCCTTTTTCACTTCTGACTTAGCTCTTAAGATTTTATTTTGTAAACTTACTAAATTACTTTTTAAATTTGCAGCACTGTTATTTATTGCCCCTGCATAATTTCCACTACCAATTTGAGGTGTATAATCCTGAATCCTTTGATAGGCCAAAGCTTCTGCAGCATAGTTTAAATAATAAGCAGCAGTATCTAGTTTTGTATTTCCTTGTCCGTAAGCAACCACAGTTTTAGTAACATTTTGTCTGGATTTTTCTTCTTCCAAAATTGCAGATAATTTATCGATATCCAGCTGAAATCTGTTACAAACTAATTGATTGATATTTTTTAACTCATTATCAGCTGTGATAATGGATTGTTTCTTTTGAGTATCCTGAATTTTGGATAAATTATTTTCGAAATTAGCCCTAGTTTGCTGGTAGATATCTTCTGGTGTAATTCTGGCAAAAGTAGGGGAGGCAAAAAAAAGATTTATAAAGATGACTAAAAATAATATCAGGCCTGCCATAGAACTTATTATATATAAGCATTATATATAAACATAGCTTGAAATTTTTAGGAAAAAATTATGAAAAACCCCACAGCTTTCACTGTAGGGGGTTTTCATAAATGGTGAATTCACCAATTGGTTTTTAAGTTAGACTTGAGAACCAATTTTGTACATTCCTGTACCACAAACTGAACAGACACCTTTAACTGCTGGTTTACCGTTTTTCATTGTTACGTTTTGAGCATCGTTGGCATCTCTTTTTTGGCGACATTTTACGCAATACATTTGCATGTTGATATTCACCTCCTTTCAGATTTTGACTACAAACTTAAGCATTAACTGAACAAAAAGGGCAATTATAGCCAGAGTAGCTATTTTTAATAAATCTTTTCTAAGATAAGCCAAGTCTTGATGTTGATGGTGATCTAGCGTGAGCGTTGCAGATTGATTGGTAGCTGTCATCTTATTGTTTTGAACTTTGATATTTTTCTCTTTTCCGAAGAGTTGGATTTTTAAGGCCTGCAATCTTTTTTCTGTATCAGTCAATTCTTTTGCTTGAGAATAAGCCATTGTTTGTTAGTTTACCTCCAAAAGTGATTAGCCTTGGACCATTTGAGCCTAACAGACTTTTTTGTGCCTGTCAAGCGTGAGATAAAAAATAGAGTATTCTCCGTTGACAAGGATCTTCTTTTTTAGGTAATATTAAAAGAGTAATTTATGTATTCAGGAGAGGGCAGTATGTTTTTGATTCTTGGTGCTGCCGGACTCGTCTGGATGTTTGTTCTGAGCGTGATTGTTTGGAAAAACACTGTTTTTCTAAAAAAACTGTTTCCTGATAAGACAGGTGATTTTAAAGAAAAACTGGAAGAGTCATTGAGGGCAGTGGAAAGGGTTGAGAGCTTTCGGAAGAAAAACTTAGAGAATGTCCAGAAGGTATATTTGAAAAGGTATAATCCTTATCATGATACCGGAGGAGATCAAAGTTTTTCTGTCAGTTTACTGGATGGACATGGTAACGGTTTAGTAATAACCAGTCTACATTCCAGATCCGGTACCAGAGTTTTTGCAAAACCGGTAAAGGGCGGCAAAGAGGGTGGGTTTGAATTTTCAGAAGAGGAAAAAGCAGTAGTAGAGAAAGCAATTTTAGGTAAAAATAATTAACATGATGTCTTTTTTTAATAATTTAACAACAATTCAAAAAAGTTTAGTTGTCTCTATCGCATCTATTGTTTTATTTGTTGCTTCTGCAGGCTTGTCTTATTCTATTTTTTCCAAGCTATCCATCGGAGGAGGTGGAACGCAACAATTAGCAACTGCTTTACCTTCTCCCGGGGCAGCATTTGAAGAAGACCCCAACGAACCAAAAACAGAAGTTTGTCCCTTAAACGGTGCAATGAAAACTAAAAGATCAAAAGATAATTGGGTTACCAGATATCCTTTAGCGGTGATGATTGAAAATCACACCGAAGCGCGTCCTCAATCGGGTTTGTCTTATGCAGACGTAGTATATGAAGCAGTCGCAGAAGGAGGGATCACACGGTTTATGGCTATATACCTATGTAATTTATCAGATGTGCAAGTTGGACCGGTCAGATCTGCCAGAACTTATTATCTTGATTGGTTGTCAGAATATGATGCGTTGTATGCTCATGTAGGGGGAGCTAATACTCCGGGACCTGCTGATGCTTTAGGTCAGATTATTAAATATAACATCAAGGATATGAATCAATTCAGTATTGGATTCCCGACTTTTTGGAGAGACTACCAAAGACTTGGACGTACTGTTGCCACAGAACACACAATGTATTCCACAACCCAAAAACTCTGGGAAGTAGCTTCAAAAAGAGGATGGGTGAATAATGATTCTGTAAGGAAGTGGGAAGATGGATTTATTCAATGGAAATTTAAAGATGATCAAAAAAATGTTAACGCTGCATTGCCCACTGCCACAAATATTAATGTTGAGTTTTGGCAATCTTACGGAGATTTTAATGTAAATTGGAATTTTGATACAGCCTGTAATTGTTATAAGAGAAACAATGGCGGCTCGTCTCATCAGGACTTGGATAATAATCAGCAATTATCAGCCAAAAATGTAGTTGTTCAGTTTGAGAAAGAATCGAATGCAAATGACGGTTACGAAAATAACGCTCATTTGCTCTATAAAACAATTGGTGAAGGCAGGGCTTTAATTTTCCAGGATGGCAAAGTAATTGACGGAAAATGGAGTAAAGCTAACCGTTTGGCAAGAAGTAAGTATACTGATTCTAAAGGAAATGAAATAAGCTTTAACCGGGGTGTGATTTGGATCCAAACTGTTCGCGAGGGGTCTAAGACGAGTTATTAGGATCTAATAAGTCCTCCTGCCCAACAAAGAAAGGAGGTAATAAATACATGGAAGATCTATTTGTATCGCGTGTTCGGGTAAAACTCCTAACATTATTCTTAACTACCCAGGAAGATTTACTACATGTTAGGGAAATTGTGCGCCGTGTTGGCGAAGAAATAAATGCTGTCAGACGCGAATTACAACGGATGGAAAAATTCGGTATGGTGGCTTCAGAATGGAGAGCAAACAGAAGATTATACCGTTTTCGAAAAGACTATGTGTTTTATAGAGAACTCTTGGGTTTTGTCGCAAAGGATAGTGGTTTGGGAGGAGTAATCGTAAAAAACAAGAGTAAAATTGGCCGGATTAAATATACAATGATGGCACTCCGATTTGTAAATAATAAACCTTCAAGTGCAGAAGATGTGGATTTGCTCGTTGTAGGGCAGATTGTTTTACCGGAATTGCAGGCGATTGTTGCTGATGAACAAGCGAAAAGAGAAGCAGAAATAAACTATTCCTTTATGGATGAAGCTGAATTTAATTTTCGTGTGAAGCGCCGTGACCCGTTTATTTTAAGAGTTATCACTCAACCTAAAGTAATGGTATTAGGGGATGAAGAAGAAATGCTATCCGGAATGAGATTTTAATGAAGAAGCCCCGCATCGCTTTGTGGTCAATAATAATTTTTACTTTGCTGGCTATTTTAGTTAATCTTCCTTCAGCCAAAAATTTACCCAATAAATATGGGGGATTAAATTTAGGTTTTCTCAAAAATGATAAAATTACGCTTAATTTATTTGGTAAAAAATTAGATTTAAGCTTTCTTGCTCCGGCTTCTATAACAGGCAGATTTCCAATTAAGTTGGGTTTAGATCTTCAGGGAGGTACAGAATTAATCCTGCAAACTGACATGTCAAAGATTGCTGCCTCTGATCGTGACAATGCATTGGAATCTGCACGTCAGATTATTGAAAGAAGGGTAAATCTGTACGGTGTTTCTGAAAGTGTGGTGCAATCTTCTAAATTAGGAGATCAACGAAGAATTTTAGTTGAACTACCGGGCGTTAAAGATTCTTCATCGGCTGCAAATTTAGTCGGGAAAACAGCTCTTTTGGAATTTAGGGAAATTCCTGCAACTGCTGCTGCTGAAGCAAGTAAATCAGGTATTCCGATTTTGGCATTTGCAGAGCCAACAGGACTTACAGGTGCGGATTTAAAAAAGTCGACAGTTACTTTTGGTTCCGGAGGAACAAAGGCTGGTCCGCAAGTCTCGATCGAATTTACAAATATCGGAGCACAAAAATTTGGTGAAATTACTAAAAGAAATGTGGGGAAGCCTTTGGCGATATTTTTGGATGGATCACCGGTGAGCGCGCCTATTGTTGAACAGGAGATTTTGGGTGGAAGTGCAGTGATCTCAGGAAATTTTACTTCAACCGAGGCAAAGAATTTAAGTATTCAATTAAATGCAGGCGCATTACCTGTACCGATTGAGATTATTAAGCAACATTCAATTGGTGCGTCGTTAGGCAATGAGTCAGTTCAAAGAAGTTTAATGGCAGGATTTATAGGGATTACCACAGTTATTATTTTTATGATTGCTTACTATGGAATTTATGGGATATTGGCTGATGTTGCCTTGATAATCTATACGCTTTTAGTTTTAGCTATTTTTAGAACTGGTTTATTTTTGATTCCTCCTGTGACTTTAACTTTAGCGGGTATTGCCGGATTCATATTATCAATCGGAATGGCAGTTGATGCCAATATTTTAACATTCGAAAGGATGAAGGAAGAGTTAAGGTCAGGAAAAACCGGAAAACTGGCAATGGAGACAGGTTTTAATCGGGCTTGGACATCAATAAGAGATTCTAATGTTTCATCGCTCATTACAGCTACTATTTTGTATGTATTCGGGACAAGTGTTGTGAAAGGTTTTGCTTTGACTTTGGCAATTGGTGTTTTAGTATCTATGTTTTCTGCTATTGTTGTAACAAGAACAATTTTAAGAATGTTACCAAGATTTAAAAAATGAAATTTAAAGCAGCTAAACCACATTATGAATATTTAAGGAAAAAATGGATTGCGAAACAGAAATCTTCCTCGGAAAAATTCTTAACGACTCATTCTGATTCTTTGCGTAAGATGGCTGTCGGAGGATTGGGGGGATTGCTGCTTTTGACTACACCTGGGATGGCTTCAGGGGTGCCTTTAGCAACCCAGTCACATCAGACAGGAATTGGGAGTACTGAAGATAAAAATGCATTACTGGCAAAAGATTTGCAAAGTGAAGTTCCAACTGACACCAGCAACCTAACTGCAGATCAGGAAGCAAAAGTTCAGAGTACTTTATCAAATTATCTGGGGGTGAACGCTAAAGCAGAACTTGAAGGAATTAGATTAAATAGGACATATGGTGTAATTGGAGGTGAGCAACATTTATACCGTTATCCTGGTGACAATTTATATAAACATGCAGAAAACGCGGCTGATTCAGCAATGTATATTCCTTCCGGTATTGCACCTGGTTTAGGAGCCTGGGGATATTGGGCACCATCAGAGACAGCTTTTACCCCAGAAATGAAAGAACAGGAGCGGTATTACTTGGCAGTACAGACTTTTTTAGTGCCGGGTTATGCTGAAAATGTCAAAAAATATTCAAACTTTTTTAAACATCGTAAAATGGTAGTGGTTAATCCAAAAACAGGTCAGGCAGTTGTTGCTGTAATAGGAGACGCTGGTCCAGCAGAGTGGACAGGAAAACACTTAGGTGGTTCGCCTGAAGTGATGGAAGGTGTCGGTTTAGCAGGAGGACCAAGAAAAGGACCAGTACTTTACTTTTTTCTGGATGACCCGCAAAATAAAGTACCACTTGGTCCGCTTAAAGTATCAGGAGGAGGAAACTAATGGGATATTTCTATTCAAACTTAGTTGCTATAGAAACTTTAACAGAAAAACTTGATGAGATGGATATGACAGAGTCTCAAAGAAAGCATTTGGCTGAGCTAATTGATTCAACCATTCATCAGGAAGTTTTGAATATTATCTTTGCCAGATTGACTGACACGGATAAACTATTATTTATTGAAGAACTTAAAAAAGACCCCTCTAATCCTGAAATTCTTAAGTTATTGAATGATAAGGCAGGAGATATCGAAGATGAAATAAAAAAAGCAATTACAAAAATTAAAAAGGAATTACATGAGGATGTGGAAACTGCTAAAAGGGGAGGGGAATAAAATGATTAATTTGATGGGGAAAAAATGGTGGTTTTTTATACTTTCTACGATCATGATTATCCCGGGTGTTATTTCGCTTTTCCTTTACGGATTAAAACTGGGAATAGATTTTTCTGGAGGAGCCCTTTTAGAATATCGTTTTGAAAAAAATATTGATAAAGAAATTCTAAAACAAAATGTGAGCTTGGCAAAAGTAGAAGTGTCTTCTGTTACAGATTCGGGCTCTAATACTTATATTATAAAAACTAAACCAATTAGTCAGGATGCCATTAATAATATCAGAGAGATATTAAATCAAAAATATGAAAAAGTTACAGAAGAAAGAGTCGAAAATATCGGTCCCTCAATAGGCGCAGAGACAACCAAAAATGCCTTTATTGCTGTAATCGTTGCTTCAATCATGATTATTTTATATCTTGCGATTTCTTTTAGGAAAGTTCCGAAACCAGCTTCTTCCTGGAGATTTGGGGTTACAGCGGTAATAGCTCTTTTGCACGATGTTTTGCTTTTGCTAGGAGTTTTTTCTTTGTTGGGACATTTTTGGGGTGTTGAAATTGACACACTTTTTGTAACAGCTGTTTTAACTGTGATTGGATTTTCTGTTCATGATACGATCGTTGTTTTTGATAGAATCAGAGAAAATTTGCCCAAAAATTTATCCAAAAACTTTACAGAAGTTGCTAATATTTCTATCACTCAAACACTAGCTAGATCTTTAAATACTTCCCTAACAGTAGTCTTAGTACTTTTAGCAATGTTGCTTTTTGGTGGAGAATCAATTAGATGGTTTATCGTAGCGCTTCTTGTAGGAATAATTTCAGGAACATATTCTTCTATTTTTAATGCCACAGCCCTTTTGGATGTTTGGGAAGAAAAACTCGGCCACTGACATGAAGATAGTTTATCGGGGTGGGTATAATAAGCATTCAGAAGAAAGTACTAAAAATTCACTTATCTTTGAATATGCAGATATTGTCAAGGAATTATTAAGTAAGGGTAAGAAAGTAGTGTATGTTACATTGGCAAAGCCAGATGGTTTTTATGATGAATATTTCTATCCACTTTTGCCCAAAACTATTCAGGTAGTAGATTCTAAAAATTTAGATAATGTTAATTGGTCAGATTTTGATGTAATTTTTTTGCTTGGTGGATTAACTATACAATTAGATGAATGTTTAAGAAGAAGTAAATTTTCTCTGGAATCTTTAAAAGAAGATGTCGTTTTGGTAGGAGATAGCGCGGGTGCTTATGTTTTATCCAAATATTATTTTGAAGATCACGACGATGTTAATGTGATTTTAGAATTTCGCAAAGGATTCTGTCCTCAGTCTAGAGTTATTACTGTAGCCCATGTTAATAATCCGCATTATGTAACACCTAAAATTTTGGAAGAGGTGCATGTATTTGCCAAAGAAAAAGGTATCAGGGTTTTGGAGCTGATTGAAAATGAATCAAAGCTGCTAGATTCAGAAGGTAATTTTGTTGATTTTGATATAAATCAATTGTTTGAAAAAATTATTTAATTTCTTTAATTCTATTTAATAAATATTCCTTATTATTTTTATTTGAGTCTTCTAAAACCTCTTCAAAAAGTTTTTGTAGAATTTCTCCAACTTTTTTACCAGGCTGAATATTTAAAGCTTCCATTACATCTTGTCCATTAATTTTTAAATCAGATATAGAAAAAGGTTTAGTTAAGACTTGTTTAATTCTGTCTTGGAATGCTTCCATTCTCCAGGAAACTGCTCTTTCAGTGCCTCCGCCTAATCTGTCTCCTATTCTTAGAGCGATTGCGTCATCTACGTTTTCCAGTTCTACATTATTAATGAATCTTCTGATTGCAGAATCTGTTTGATTTTCATCAACACTGAATTGATGCCAGCGGACAAGGCGGAATAATTTATCTGTTTGTTTTTTACTCATATTAAACCGTTTTGCAATTTGCAAGACTAGTCGGGAACCCACAACTTCATGGTTGTGAAAACTTACATTGCCTGTTGTGTCTGTTTTTGCGGTTGAAGGTTTGCCGATATCATGAAGAAGTGCTGCGAATCTAACTAAAGGATCTTCGGAAGGCACCGTTTTAAGGGCAAGTAGGGAGTGCTCACCTATATCATAAACTCTTGCATGCTTTGGACCTTCTTGTGCAACTCCGAAACAACTTTCTACTTCGGGTAAAATAATTTGCAGAATCCCCGCTTCTCTCAGTTTTAATATACCTATGTATGGATTCGTAGATGCAAGGATAGCAAAAAGTTCATCTCTCACTCTCTCTTGTGCAATTTCCTTAATTAATGAAGCATCGTCACGGATTGATTTAAAAGTATTTTTTTCTATATCAAATTCTAATTGGGTGGCGATTCGGATTGCCCGCATCATTCGGAGCGCATCTTCTTTAAAGCGGTTATTCGGGTCACCCACAGCCTTGATCAGATGTTCATTAATATCATCCTCTCCGGCAAAGGGATCTATGATATTCCCGATCGCATCTAATGCCATTGCATTGATTGTGAAATCACGTCTGGCTAAATCTTCTTCAATCTTATTTGTCCAGCCAACTTTAGTCGGATGACGTGAATCTTTATAAACCCCCTCTTTTCTCATTGTTGTGATCTCGAAGACCTCATTATCTATAGGCAACCCGACTGTTCCGAATTTATTATCGTAAAAAGCGTCAGGGAAAATTTTTAACACATCTTCAGGTTGAGCGTCAGTTGTAAAATCCCAATCATGGACATTTTTATTCATTATTAAATCGCGCACTGCGCCTCCAACTATATAGATTTCAAAGCCGGATAATTTAAATTTTTCTAAGACATCATTTACTTCTTTTGGTAACAGATATGTCATTGACTTATTATAATCTATACCCAAAATACTGCAATTTGCAATTAATAATCAAAATTTTGGGTTCAAAATACTTAACGAGAGTTGTTAACTCGAGTTAAATTAGTTTATGATACAATCTTTTGATATGAAAACATGGAAAATATTCCCTCAAAAATTTGATGATCCGGTAAAACAATTGCTTTATAACCGTGGGCTAAAAACAGAAAAAGAAATTGAAGAATTTTTTCATCCAAAATTAGAAGATTTTGAAAAAGAATTAAATATTCCAGGGTTAGAGAAGGCAAAAAAAAGAATTTTGCAGGCAATTAAAAATGAAGAGATAATTGTTGTTTTTGGTGATTACGATGCCGATGGAGTGTGTTCCTTAGCTGTAATGTATTATTCAATTTCAGAGTTAGGAGGAAAATTTTTGCCCTATATCCCCCATCGTGATAAAGAAGGGTATGGCTTATCAAAAGTAGGGTTGGACTATGCAAAGGAACAGGGAGCGGGACTTGTAATCACTGTTGATAATGGGATTGTGGCGATAGATCAGTCAAAATATGCAAAAGAAATCGGTTTGGATTTAATTATTACTGATCATCATTTACCGCTTGATATATTACCTGAAGCACATGCGATAGTCCATTCAACCAAACTTTGTGGAGCAGGTGTAGCTTGGAGTTTAGCAAGGGCTTTGGTTAACACAAAAATAAGCAATGATTTATTGGATATAGTGGCGATCGCTACAGTATGCGACATGATGCCCCTAATTGGTGTGAATAGAGCTTTAGTAAGTGAGGGTCTTAAAAAATTAAATCATACAACTAAGGTTGGGTTAATTGCATTGATGGTTGAAGCTCGTTTAATAAAGGGAGAAATTACTACTTACCACATTGGTCATATCATAGGTCCCAGAATTAACGCATTAGGGAGAATAGAGCATGCCATGGATTCCCTTCGCCTGCTTTGTACGAAAGATATTAAAAAAGCCAGAACAATTTCTAAGCATTTGTCTGATGTTAACGCACAAAAAAAACAGTTAACAGTTGACGCGATATTTGAAGCAAAAGAAATTATCAATCAAATCGAAATAAAGAAAAAAATTATTATTGTTCGTTCAGATAAATGGATCCCCGGAATTATGGGACTCGTTGCAGGACGTTTAGTTGAAGAATATGGAATGCCGGCAATTGCTATATCTTGTGAGAATGGTTTTGCTAAGGGTTCTGCCAGATCAACTAATGAAGTAAATATCGTGGAGGTAATTAGAAAGTGCAGTGATTTATTAATTGGCGTCGGAGGACATCCGAAGGCTGCAGGTTTTTCTCTTGATGTAGAAAAAATTGAGCAGTTCAGGCAAAAAATGGAAAAGTTAATGGAAAGCGCTGAGGTTTTTGAGGGAGAAACTATTAATATAGAAACAACAATCAAAACAAAACAAATTACCAAAAAACTTGTGGAAGAGCTAGAGAATTTCGAACCAACTGGAGTGGAAAATCCTAAGCCTATTTTAGCTTCTATGCAAACACCTATTTTTGATATTCGAACAGTGGGAGAAGGGAAACACTTAAAGCTTAAAGTAGATGGATTAGATGCAATAGCTTTTGGCATGGGGGAGTTGGCAGAACAACTTAAAAATGGGCAGGATGTTAATTTAGCATATAATTTGGAGTTAAATACTTTCAATGGCGCGGAAAAAATTCAGCTGAAAATTGTAGATATTATTTCGTCTTAAAATAACCAATCCCCTCCCAGCCATTTATATCAAATCCAGTTACTCTAAATGTTCTTCCTTCAGGAACTGATGCTTGTCCATTACCCATATAACAACCTTCCGGACTAACAGGTACTTTCATTACACCAACTTTATATCCTAATTTTTCTACTTCTTCCCGCGTGCTGAATAATTCAGGTGCTGGTTTTGTTCTTTCTTTCACTTTTATCACCTCCTTTTAGGTAATTTTTTGAATAAAAAAACCTCTCATTTCTGAGAGGCCTCCTTCTTCCTTAAGCTAATTTTTTTGCTTAAGTAAGACCTCCCATAGGTACTCCAATGAGTACCAAGAGAAGGCTGACGAGAATAATATTTAAAACTGAGATAGATTTAATTTCCATTTGAGATATTTTATATCTAAATACTTATGTTTGTCAAAGACAGAATAAATTTGAAAAGCAAATAATTTTAATATATACTACAGGGTATGCAAGAGACAGCCATAAGTTGTCCTTTTTGTAATATTCTTGAAGGAAAAATTCCAGGTTTTATAGTTGCGGAAAATAACCTTGCTACTTGTATACTTTCCCTGGAGGGGCATCCTTTAGTAATTCCTAAAAGGCACATCACTGATTATTTAGATCCCAGTTTGGATTCAAAAACGATTCAAGAACTAGCATTACTGGAGGCTAAGATAGTGCTATTAACTAGTAGGATATATGGTGTCAAAGATATAGCAATGCTTTCACTGAATGGAACCGGTGCCGGTCAGGAAGTGAGTCATTTGCATAAACATATTATTCCGGTAATTAGCGGTCCAAGGATTATCAGCATTAGACGTACACCTAATCTGGATAATTCTAAGTTATCTGAAATAGCTGCTAAATTTAAAGAGATGGTGTAGCACTTAAATGTTGATGTCGTCTGATTGCTGAACAAGCCCTTCGTGCTGCTGTCTGCAAAAACTTTTGTCTTGAGTATTCAATAGCATCATGCTCGATTTTTTGCCAAATCCCGGAAGGATCGTGAAGAGGTCTGGCAAGCGATCCGATGTATGTTAATGCTTCGTTATAATTATTTCTGGTTAATTTTTCCAGATTTTGAATGTGAACTCCTATATTATTATGTATTCGTTCTCCTCCCTGAGCTCGGTAAGGTCTGATATAATCAAAAAGTTCGTTTCGGGTGTTTTCTGTAAAATCACCGATTACTGTCAGATCGACGTTGCTGGGATCGTCATGATATTTGTCCCGTGTTAATCCTTTGGCAACTGATCCAAAAAGCAGGACAGCAAAGTTGTTTAAGTCCAGTCTTTTTGCTTCGTCAACAATATGAGATGTCATTTTCTGTGCTTCTGCATATAAATATTGCCTCCAGTTTAAATCTACAGAATACATATATTGTCTGCCTGAATTAGGTGTAGGAAAACGTTTTTTCATATGGGGATCATCAACCAGAATCTTCAGTCTCTGACATTCCTCTTCCGGAAGAGAATTATTTTTTAAAATAGCCGAGGAAATAGCTTTTGTTGATTCACTGGGAAGCAGGACAATAAGTCCTAAAGTATGTGCCCAAAACATTTGTTCGCCTTTTTCTTTCATAAAAAAACCTCTCATTTCTGAGAGGCCTCCTTCTTCCTTAAGCTAATTTTTTTGCTTAAGTAAGACCTCTCATAGGTACTCTAATGAGGACCAAAGAGTGGCCAATAAATTTAATATTTGTGATAGTTGTATTTAAATAATTCATACCAAAGAGTATTTTAGATCTTTAAGTTTACTCTTGTCAACAACAAAAGTGTTTGTTAAAATATTTTTTATGTTCAACAAGCATAGCAACTTTAGATTTTTCTTTACCTTCGCTAATTCGCGGAGGTAATTTTGCAACCTTAAGAAAGCAGCAAAAGAAGCCTCCGGTAAGCGGAGGTTTTTTTGTGGAGAAAATATGAAAACAGAAATAAACAAATACATTATTCATGAACGGTCAGGATTGCCGATAAGAATTCCGCCGTATCTAAGAAAAGAACTTGCGCACGGCACGGAAATTGGAGAGATACAAAAAGAAATGATTAGAAAAAGTCCGGTTATTGGATGCAGAGGTGAACAGGATTGTCTGCCGGGTAATTTACTTGAAAATATCCGTTTAAGGAAGATAGCCAAATTGGTATCAAATAGATTGGTGGAAATTGCAGAAGACAGGCAGATCAGTCGGTATTGTACTGTTGTGCATGGATCACTTGCCAGAGGATTGGTTCGTTGTCCGGAAAGTTCGGATCCCAGCGACATAGACATTGATTTAGTAATTGGAGGTAAGAAAGACTGCAGTGATTTGAGGAAACAAGTCCGCGAACAAATGCATGGCTTAAAAGATTCTCTTGGAGCTCGGATTGATACTTATGTTTGGAATATTGAAGAAATGAGAAGGAATAAAGGTGACTATGCCAGGTTAAGTTTAAGTGCCGGTGCTTACGTACTTGTGAGTAAAGGAAGCTTATGGGAAGAGATTTTCGAGGTAGGCATAGAGAGCCAAAAATTTATTAATTTAGAGAGAAATATCAAAGATCAATTAGCTAAACGCCTTGATCATATTTTAATAAAAAATAATATCACTGAAGCATTAACAGATTTTAAAAGCGATAGAATGCAATTAGTCGTGGGTTCTTATTTTAACGGAACATCAGAACCTTGGGAAATAAGATTAAAAGCACAAGCTTTAAAAAGACTGATTATGTCTTAAATCAAAAAAACAAAAGGAGGTGATAATTACAGCAGCAGCGTGTAATAAGCTAATTGAAGCGAAAAAGATGGGTGCCGGCGATAATATTATTAATTCGGCACTGGAAAACTTAGTAAATGTGGTTGCAAACACTAAAGGTAGTGCAGAAGCTCTTAGACAACTCCAACCTGATTGATATTGTTAATCTAGCCTCAAACTGATATGATCTATTGGTTATGCAAAGAACATTAATTATTGATTGTAATAAAAACATTGGAGAAACAGTGGAAATTTGTGGTTGGGTACAAACCAGGCGTGACCATGGGAAAATTGTGTTTTTAGATGTTTTGGATAGATCTGGAGTTATTCAGGTTGTGGTAATGGGAGATAAAGCAGGTGATTTAAGACCCCAGGATGTAGTTTGTATAGAAGGTAATGTGGCAAAACGCCCAGAACACATGATAAATAAAAATTTATCAACAGGTGAAATTGAACTTCAGGCAGAAAAAGTTGAAATATTGTCTAAAGCAGAAGAATTACCTTTTGATATGGGAGGTAAAGATTTAGATCTGCAGCTACCTACTCTTTTAGATTTTAGAGGTTTAACTTTAAGACATCCAAAAGTTAAAGCAATTTTTAAAGTACAAGAAGCTGTGATAAATGCTTTTAGAGAAGGACTTAAAAAACATAATTTTACAGAATTCCAGGCTCCTGTAATTATTCCTCAAACAGCAGAAGGTGGAGCAGAAGTTTTTGAAGTAAATTATTTTGGGAATAAAGCATTCTTAGCCCAGAGCCCACAATTTTATAAACAAATTTTAGTAGGAGTTTATGAAAGAGTTTTTACTGTAAATAAAACTTTAAGAGCAGAACCATCTGTTACTACCAGACATTTAGCAGAAGCAACAACGCTTGATGCAGAAATGGGTTTTATAAATAGCTGGGAAGATTTGATGGATGAAATAGAATATTTGATTAAATATATTTTTAAAAGTGTTGAGCAAGAATGTGCAGATGAATTAAAACTTTATGATGTTTCAGTTCCTCAAATTGAAAATAAAATTCCCCGAATAAAAATGAGAGAAGCTCAGGAAATAATTTATAAAAGGACAGGAGTGGATCACAGAAATGAACCAGACCTGGCCCCAGAAGATGAAAGGGAGATTGGAAAATGGGCGATTGAAGAGCATAAATCAGAAGTAATTTTTATAACCCATTACCCTACTTCCAAAAGACCTTTTTATACAATGCCAGACAAAGATGATCCAGAACATACTTTGAGTTTTGATTTAATTGGCAGGGGAGTGGAATGGTTAACTGGTGGACAAAGAATTAATAATTTAGAAACTCTGATAGAAAAAGCCAAAGCAAAAGGGGTAGATTTACACAAAAGTGAACTTTATATTCAGGCTTTTAAATATGGTATGCCTCCAGAAGGTGGTTGGTCTTTTGGTTCAGAAAGAATTACTCAGGGAATTCTAGGACTCTCAAATATTCGTGAGGCATCTTTATTTCCAAGAGATATGGAGAGGGTTGATGTCCGATTATCCACTATAAAATGAGGCCCTTTTTATATGGTTTGGTTATAATCCTAGTTTCTATAAGTGTGCTTTTGAGTTTGCCTAAAGCAGTTAATTTAACCGCAAGTTTAGTGGAAGCCAAAAATATTCCGACCAACAAAGTTTTGGAAAATACTGAAAAGGTTGCCGGAGTAAGTATTGTAATTCCAAAATTAAAATCCGATTTTACAAATGTTCCTTTTGTCAGTGCAACTGCAGTTATAATAAAAGACTTGTCTTCGGGGACTCTTTTATATGTTAAAGATCCTGATAAAAGGGTGCCGATTGCATCGACGACTAAAATTATGACTGCTTTAGTTGCCAGTGAATATTTTAGACCGGCAGATGTTTTAAAGGTTTATGAAACATCCTTAGTTAGTGGATCATCGATGGGATTAAAACTTGGAGAAGAGATGACTTTTAGGAGTTTGTTATACGGAATGCTTCTTAATTCCGGCAATGATGCGGCTTTTACTATTGCTGATAATTATCCAGGAGGTAAAGATGCTTTTGTTAAAGCCATGAATGTAAAAGCCCAAAATTTAGGACTGATTAATACCCATTTTGAAAATCCGGCCGGCTTTGATGATATTAACCATTATTCCTCAGCCAATGATTTGGCGAAAATTGCAGAAGCTGCTATTTCAAATTCTCAATTTGCCAGAATAGTTTCCACAAAAGACACGGTTGTTTTTTCTATTGATAAACAATCAGAACATCAGCTAAAAAATTTAAATAAATTATTGAATTTACCCGGAGTATTGGGGATTAAAACCGGAACCACCCCGATTGCAAAAGAGAATTTAGTTGCTTTAGTAGATCGTAATAATGAAAAAATATTAATTGTAGTGCTTGGAAGTGATGACCGTTTTGCGGAAACAGAAAAAATGCTTGATTGGGCATACGCAAATTTTACTTGGGAATAATTTATTCTGATTTTATTGCGGAGACTAAAGCTGTAAATTGAGGCCCTTCAAAAACATACACAGGTTGTAAATAAGGTGAATATTCTTCCGGCTCAAAGTAAGCCAAATATACATTAGAAATGGATACTTTGGCTTGTGATGGAATTTGTGAAATATAGCCCTGCCCTGATTGTAACTGTGCATAAGCATTCTCAATCGATTGTAACGGGTAGCTGGCGGAAGTTGTCTTATCGATTTGCCAATAAATATAATTTAATTTTGGGAAACGGTCAGTTTCATTAACGGAATTAATGGCTGTTGCTGATACTAACCCACTTGACGCAGAAGAAGTGACTATTTTTAATCCATCTAAATCAGAAGGCCATAAAGATATTAAGGCTGAAGTTGAGGTAGTGGGTGTACTCTTATTATATATAACTGCACTTTTGCCGTTTGATAAATCTTCGTTTAATAAACCGGTGCCTTGTAACAATCCTTTAAACGAAGCGAGAAGCTGATCCTGGTTTATAAAGGCAGTATCTAATTTGGCTGAAACTGAAGCTTGTTTTTGATAATTAAAGTTTCCGGTGATTAAGTCTACGGTAAAAAAGTTGTTGGAATTATCAGAATACCTATATGTTGTGGGATTTAAGACTTCTCTGGCGCCAAGAAACCCGAATTTTGCAGCCAGTTTCTGAGATTCATCTGGAGCTAAAAGAGAAACGATATTTGCTCTTGGTATAAAATAAACTTTTATAATTTTCGGTAATTGGGGCAGGTTTCCTGTTTCTGTTGCAATTGAATAGGAATAATTTGATGAAGAAACAGTCGCTTTCGGGAAAACAATTTTAGGTAAAATCCCGAATTTCATATCAGGCTTTTCAATAATTGGAGGAAGTGTAGATTGATAATAGTTATACCAGACTCGATAGCCGATTGCAGAAATCGTGCCCAGAATTAATAGGGCAACAAAAGCAATTACTCCTCTTCTTGTAATGGTCGCAACTTGAGTTAATGTCATGGCAGATTAGTATTATTATAACTTAAGTTGGTATAATATGAAGGCTATGAACATAAAAACAAGATTTGCTCCGTCTCCGACTGGAATAATGCACATTGGTTCTGTCAGAACCGCGCTGTATGCATATCTCGTTGCCAGACATAATAAAGGAACGTTTACCCTAAGGATTGAAGATACAGATCAAAACAGATTAGTTGAAGGGTCAGTTAATGATATTATAGACTCATTAAAATGGCTAGGATTGCAGTTTGATGAAGGCCCGATTTATCAATCGGAACGAAAGGAAGTCTATGAAAAATACGCACGTGAATTGGTGAGTAGCGGGGCAGCTTATGAAAAAGATGGTGCGATTTGGTTTAAACTTCCGGAGGATGGAAAAGTAATTTTTACAGATATAATTGGTTCAAGAAAAATTGAGTTTGAAAATAGCAGCCAAAAAGATTTTGTGCTTTTAAAATCCGATGGATTTCCAACTTATCATTTAGCTCATGTTGTTGACGATCATCTAATGGAGACAAATCCTGTGATAAGAGCAGAAGAATGGTTGCCTTCTACCCCAAAACATATTTTGCTATTTAAGGCTTTTGGTTGGGAAGCGCCTGATTACGCACACATACCTTTAATTCTTGGTACAGACCGTTCCAAACTTTCAAAAAGACATGGAGCAAAAGGGGCAACAGAGTTTCGAAAAGACGGTTTTTTAGCAGAAGCGATTTTAAATTATATGGCACTTTTAGGATGGACTCCACCATCGGGCAAAGAAATACTAAGTTTAGATGAGATGATTGAAGAATTTGATTTAAAAAATGTTCACATTGCTCCAGCAGTTTTTGATCTCACAAAGCTTGAATGGATGAACGGGGAATATATCAGGAAAATGAGTGATATGGAATTAACCAAAAGACTTCAGGAATTCTTGGTAGATCATCCCGCTCCGGAAAAAATTGGGCCTTTGGTACCTTTGATAAAAGAAAGAATAAAAACATTAGCAGATTTCGTTCTTTTAACAAACTTTATTACCGAAGAACCTGAATACGACTTGTCAGTTTTTGAGAAGATTAAGATTGTAAACCAAAAGCAGGTATTGGAAAAGATCAATGAAGAAATGCAAAAGCTGGGGAAAGATTGGAAGTCAGATGTTTTTGAAAAAACATTTAAAGATTTGGCGACTGAATTAGATATTAAAGTAGGGGATATGTTTCAATTAATTAGAATTGCTGTCTCAGGACAATCAGTTACTCCTCCGCTTTTTGAAAGTATTCAGATTTTAGGAGAAGACGAAGCATTAAAAAGAGTTATGAATGTCGCTAAAAAATTCCCTAATTTTTGATAAGTTGTGCGTAAATTGATATAATTAACAAATGGCACAATATATTATAGAAGGCGGTAATAAACTTAGGGGTAAAGTTAAAATTTCCGGAAATAAAAACGAGGTTTTGCCTTGTTTGGCAGCGTGTCTTTTAACAGAGGAAGAAGTAACTTTAAAAAATGTTCCTCATACTGCTGATGTGGAGACGTCTCTGGCTATTTTCCGCGATCTTGGTGTTGAGATCTCAAGGGAAGACGGAATTGTTAAAGTAACCTGTAAAAATATTAATAGAACAATCTTAAAAGAAGATTTGGCAAATAAATTAAGAGCGTCTGTTTTATTTGTCGGTCCGCTACTTGCCAGATTCGGAAAAGTGGAGTTTCCACACCCAGGAGGTTGTGTAATTGGCAGAAGAAGTATTGATACACATCTTGATGGATTTAAACGTTTGGGTTTTAAATTTAGTATTCAGGGAAATAATAACAAAGGCACACGAAGCAATGTTGATTTCAAAGACACTGAGATATTTCTAGAAGAACCTTCAGTTACAGCAACAGAAAATATTGTTTTGTCAGCTACCCTTATTCCAGCCATAACTACTGTAAAAAATTGTGCTGTTGAACCACATGTGGTAGGACTTTGTAAGATGCTTAAAAAAATGGGAGCCGAGATCGAAGGAATCGGAACACAAACTCTTAAAATTGACGGTGGCAGTAAACTTCATGGAACAGACTATACGATCGGATCGGACAATGTTGAATTTGGTACTTATGCTGTGGCGGCTGCAGTTACGAATGGAGAAATTGAAATCGAAGGAGAAGATCTTGACGGACTTGAACCTATAACTAAACCTTTCGAAAAGATGGGTGTTAAATTCGAAAAAACAGATTCCGGTATTAAAGTTTCTGTAGGAGCACTGAAGGCAACTCCCCAGCTTCGTGTGAATGTTTGGCCGGGTTTTCCGACAGATATGATGAGTGCAGCAATTGTTTTGGCAACTCAAGCTAGAGGAGTTACACTTTGTCATGACTGGATGTATGAATCAAGAATGTTTTTCGTTGATAAGTTGATTACAATGGGAGCAAACATTACTTTGGCAGATCCTCACCGGGCATTAGTTTCAGGACCAACAAAATTAAGGGGTAAAAATTTAGATACACCAGACCTTCGGGCGGGTATGGCTTTGGTAATCGCTGCTTTGAGTGCAAAAGGCACCAGTGTTATAAATAGGGCAGAGCTAATCGAACGGGGTTATGAAGATGTAGTTATGAAACTCACAAATCTGGGCGCATCAATTAAAAGAGTAGAATAATTTAGCCTAATTTATTAATAAACCAATTCAATAGAGATAATACCATTCCGAAAATAACTGCCCACCAAAAACTATCAACCCTGAATCCCGGTACAAAAACTGTAGCCAGCATTATTAAAGCAGCATTGATGATTAAAGTAAAAAGACCTAAGGATAAAACATTAATAGGTAGGGTGAGAAGCAGCAAGATAGGTTTTAAGATAGCATTAATAATTCCTAAAACAACAGCGAGTACCAAGGCAGTTAAGAAATTATCAACATGAACTCCTTTGTCTTGAAAAAGATAGGCAGCCAGAAAAATAACTAATCCACTTATAAACCAGTTAATTAAAATCTTCATAGATTAATCATATACATTAAAAATTTGAAAATCAAGGAATCCTTGAAAAAGAAATTATTTTGAGGCTAAAGCAATTAGTTTGTCTTCAGCAGTTTTTTCGAGTCTCTTTTGTCTGGCCATTTCCTGTTCGTTTTTAAGCTCAATGCGCTTAGAAGTTCTTTTATCAATTTCATCCTGGCAGGCTTTATTGGAACATCGGTAGGTATTTTGAGTCATTGGGGCAAAGCTTCGTTCTGATTTTAAAGTTGTAGTTTTTTGCAAGACTAAATCTTCCCCACACTGATTACATTTACGCTTAGTTTCTGAAGATGTATTATTCACGTTTGTGTATTATAACACATTCAAGCTACTTTAGTCAGAGGAAAGTTTGTACCCAACAATAATACCGATAATTGCTCCGATACTGCTGGTGATGACTGAAGTATAGGAAATTGCATCTACTCCGAATAATGTTGGCAAATAACCTCCGATAATTGATCCTACGGTCATTCCCACAAAAATTAAGAATTTTGAAGGCATAATGAGATAAAAATATTGTATCACAAAGGGTCTTTAGCGATGCTCTTACTGATACTGGATTTCTATTACCTAATCTGTTTAGATTTATATATTGTAATATTTTTGTTATTTAAAGGAGGTGAGGATAATGAGCTTTGATCCAGAGCCAACAGAAGAATAAATATAGATATCTCTAAATCTTCATTCAAGATTTACTCCATTGATAAATTTTTATCCTTGGAGATAAATTTTTAATTGACTTATTGTTTTCTAAGACCCAAAGATTCAGGGGAAATAGCTCTATTACTTTCGATCAATGTTTTAATTTGATCGCTGTATTTATTTAAATATTCCTTAAAATAATTAGAAAGGTTTAAGGATACTGTCTCATCTATACTAAAAAAATCCAACTTTTGTCCTTCTCTGCCTAGTTTTATATGTTTATGTTCTTCTTCAGTTATTTTTGCCAAATATCTTTCGACAACGCTTCCATCGTTGTAGGTTTGCGTGCCTAAATAAATTAGATTCTTAGGGATAATATTTATTTCCTCTCGTAGTTCTCTTTTCGCCGCATTTTCAGTTGTCTCGTTTTCTTCTATGCCACCACCTGGTAGATTCCATGTATTTGGTGAAGGAATTTCAGAATCGTTGTCTCGTAAGATTAAAAGAATTTTTTTATCAAAAACCACAAATATTTTCACTCCAGGTTTTTTCATATTTTTAAAAATGGATTTTTGAGATGCTAACTGATTTGATTTTTTCGTCTTTATTTAGTTTTGCAGTCATAAAGAAAAGATTTTTTTCTTCGATTACATCTTTAAAACAGTAATTTAAATCATCCACGAGTTCAAAATTACTATCTAAAACTTTATTTTTATTAATCCAAACTAATTTTCCATCTTCCGTATTTTCTCCAAGGGGGATTTTTTTGGAAGATACTTTAATTTTGAAAAAACACATAACCCAATCTTCACTATAACCGCCTTCTAGTTTTACGATTCCGGAGAGTTTTATATCTTCCGGAGAAACTTTGTAGCCGGTTTCTTCCTCTGTTTCTCTAATTGCCGCGTCTAGATAATTTTCTCCAGGTTCAACTCTGCCTCCCACTCCATTAAGCCTATTAGGGTCCAGTCTTTTGTGTTTTCCTCTGTGCAAGAAAAGATAATCGTCATCACAATAAAGAAAATTTGTTACTGAACATTGTACTTTTCTAATATATTTTTCTTCCATACACGAAGTATATCAAAAGTGCTAGGATAATTTAGTGAAGATTGTTAAAAAACATTATATTTTCTTAATCATTTTTTTTGTAACTGCTTTTTTGCGTCTTTACCGTCTGGATTATTTAACTACGTTTGGTCGGGATCAGGGAATAGACTTTTTAACAATCAGAGATATAATTGTTAATCATAAACTGACTTTAATAGGGATAAAGGTTTCTTTGGCTGATTTTTTTCAGGGTCCGGTTTATCTATATTTGTTAACTCCTCTATTTTATTCTTTCAAATTGAATCCTCTTGCAGGAGCAATAACTGCTGTCATCATTTCTTTACTAACGATAACAACTCTTTATTATATTGTTTTAAAAATATTTAACATGAGAGCAGCTAATTTAGCTGCCATTTTTTTTGCGGTTTCACCTCAGTTGGTTATGTTCGGTAACACACCTCTTTACCAAAATTTCACCCCTTTATTTATTTTGTTGGGAATTTGGTTTTTGTACAAAGCGTTGATTGGAAAAATAAAAACTTCTAAGCAATATTTTTATATGTTTTTGACAGGATTTTTTATCGGAATAGGATTAGAACTTCACTTTTTGGTTATTTCGCTTGCATTGGCATTAATTATTTATTTGATTCTTTTTACAAAAAATTTTTTAAAACTTTTAATTTTTTATTTTTTTGGATTAATAATTGCTGCAAGCCCCACAATTATTTTTGAATTAAAGCATAATTTTTTAAATATTCATCTTCTGATAAACTATTTAAGCGGTAGGGAACAAAATCATTTATCATTCTTGTCTATTTGGTTAGAAAGATTAAATTTCTTTACTTTTAATGATTATAATTTTTTAATTATAGTTCCTTTACTATTCGGTATTTATCTCCTTTTAACAAAAGTTAAAAATCTATCTAATAATTTTTTATTTTTTAAAAAAATATCTTTAATTACTATGATAATTATTTTTATTTTTGCGATTAAATTAAGTGCTTTCGGAACTCATTATTTCTTACCTCTTTTAATGTTGTTGCTAATTATTATTCCTGCAGTATTATCACTTATTAAATCGGAAAGATTCACAAATTTAATTTGTATTTTTTTTCTGGGAGCAAATTTTGTAATCACTATTTTCCAGCTGAATAATAATCATGGATATTTTATGCCGGATGGATGGAGTCTGAATAAGATAGAACAAACCTCAAAGATTATTAGTGTAAGTGTGGGATCCCACCCTAACTTTAATGTGGCTTCGTTACTTGATGGAGATACCAGAACATATCCTGTAAGATACATGCTGACTGTTGCCGGAAGTCCGTCGGAGGATTTTACAACATATCCAAGTAATAATTATTTGTATGTTACAGGAAGAGATAAAAAACAAATTATTAATTCTGACGTATGGGAAATTTCATCCCTTCGCCCTTTTAAAGTAGAACAAGAATGGGATATGGGAGACGGAATTATCCTTTTTCTTTTAGCAAGGATCAGATCTTAACATTACATCCCCAAAAGCTCTAAGACTTTATATAAAATTACTCCTGGCCAGAAGATTGCTTTTAAAATTCCTAAAACAAAAGCTACAGGAGTAGCAGCATGTTGAATAAAATAAACCAGAGCTCCCAAAACTCCAATTCCATAAATAGCGCCGCCACCTGCACCACAAATATTGCCTCTCATTTCCTCACCTCCTTATTTAAGTATTCTATTCTCTTGTTAACGTGTCAAGTTGGATTTCTTCATAAGATTATCGATTATGTTAAAGTTAAATAATGGAAGCAGAGTTAGAGGTGGTTAGTACCAAATGGAAACATTGGCATTATAAAAACACTTTTCTTCTTATACTGAGTCTGATTATTTTCTTTTTGTTAGCAGATACCCCTTTTGTCAAAAATATTATCAGTTATATTGGGAATTTTGGATATCTGGGGGCTTTTTTCGCAGGAATATTATTTGTATCTGTTTTTACAGTAGCCCCGGCATCAATAGTTTTATTTTATTTAGCAGAATCATTAAATCCTCTCGGAATAGCTTTGGCAGCAGGTACAGGAGGAATGATAGGAGATTATTTGATATTTAAATATCTAAAAGATGAAGTCTTCGGTGAACTGAAACCTATACTTATACATCATGAAGGTAAACTTTTACAAAAAATATTTAGAACTCCTTATTTTGCTTGGATAGTTCCTATTATTGGGGCTGTAATAATTATGTCACCTTTTCCTGATGAAGTAGGGATCGGATTAATGGGGGTCTCAAAAATGAAGACCTGGCAGTTGATGGGGCTTTTATATCTTCTGGATGTAGTAGGGATATTTTTGATAGTAATAGCAGCCAGATCTTTTTGATATAACGTATGCCCACCCTTCTAGCTATGGCTATAGTAAGAGATGACGGACGAAGTTCTTGTATTTATTTCAGTATGCCTGCTTTATATAAATCCTCTACCAATTGTTCCTTGTCTTTGTTGAGGAGCAACATTTGCTCTCTTATTTCAGAATCAGTCAGAACTATTTTTTCACCTGAATTATATTTTTCCCGATGAAGGGCATCATAAACATCCGCTAAAGCCAACATTCTGCCATGTTCAAGTATTAAAGCTTGAGTATCTTGAGGGTATGAACGTAGATATGGTGGTAATTCTTTTGGGTATCCATTGGGTTGAAAATAATGATGCAAGACTATAATATCAGCAGTAAAACCAAATCTGTTTTTTATTAAATTGTATCCATCCATAACATGAGACTGAATAATCTGGGCGTCTTGAGTACTCCAACCATATGTTTTACCCAAAACTTCAAGAGGTACCTGGTATTTTCCTATATCGTGGACTAGTCCTGCAAAAAGTGATGCTTTCTGGTCCATATGCAAAAATTCTCCAATTTCTCTTGTCTTTAATCCTACTCTGATTGAATGTTCTCCGTGAAGTTTGGTGATAGGACTTTTTGTCATTAATAAATCCAGATAAGATAAAAGAGTTGTCTGGTCTTCAGGTTTTACTTGGCATGTTTCAAAAGCATTTTGAAGTTGAATATCCAGCTCGTTTTGTTCAAGCATAGCCAGATTATAACACTACCAAAAACATGAGATGAGCTGCGGGACTTGGATAATACACCCAGTCCACCTTTGGTGGACTGTCGAACCCGCTTCACCACTGTGTGGAGCGCGTAATCCTCTGTCCAATAGTCCGTACCAAGTCCAAATGCCCCACAAAAGTGGGACTTTGTGCCTTTGCTGCCCGACGTATAAACAGTTCGTACTGCAATTAGCCTGGCTCGAACAATTAAGACAAGTATATCACCAAAGCGAGGAGGAAAAAGAATGATATTTTCCTTCTGGAATTCTAAAGAATCTTCTGATTCATTGGTAAAATCTAAATTATTTGATGAAAACACTTTCTATGAAGCATTTATCAAAGACTTGAATAGATGCAAAGAAGAAGTAATTATTGAAAGTCCATATATTACTTGTAAACGGATGGATTTATTAGAATCCATATTTCAAAAACTGATGAAACATGGAGTAAAAGTGTATATAATTACTCGTGACCCAAGAGAGCATGAGGAAAAGCTAGCAAGGCAAGCTGAGTTAGAGATTAGTATTTTTGAAGAGATGGGTGTACAAGTTTTACTATGTGCGGGGAATCATCATAGAAAATTAGCAATTCTGGATAGAAAAATATTGTGGGAAGGTAGCCTGAACATCTTGTCACAGATGTACAGCCGTGAAATTATGCGAAGAATAGAAAGTGAAGCACTAACAAAGCAGATGTTTAATTTTTTGAATTTGGGTAAACTTACTAAGGAAAATTCTTTTATAAAAAGGATGTTTTTATGAGTGAAAGTAAAATACCTGAAGATTGGTTAAAGAAAAATGGCTATAAACTCAAAATAGTTTACAGCTACGCTGTCGTTAATAAATTAAACATTAAATCAAAAGAGGAAGTATTAAAGATTCTCCAAGTAACTGATCCTGAAAACGCAAATGAAGAACAAGCTGAAATTTATTCAAAAATGTTGCAGTTATTTGGAAGTAGATTTAGAAAAACAATAGAAAAGAACTTAGTAGATTAAAATTATCCCTTTTTAGCCACGATTTTAAGACCAAGAACTTTAAGTATTCTTTCAAGGTTAGCAAAAGCTGGGTTAGATTCTCCTCTTTCTGTCATTGCATAAAAAGTTTCAGTGACTTTTGCTTCTTTTGCAACTTGAGCTTGAGTTAAGCCCTTCTTCTCTCGGGCTTCTTTTATCTGAGCTGCTAGCTTTGGATCTATCTTTTCTTTCTTATCAGTATTCATAAATATATTTATAGTATAGCACTTTCAGAACATAAAATAAACTATGGGTCAAACTTGAAAGAAGACTAGACAAAATTCTGCAAATTTTGATATATTATCAATAATGAGTGACTTAAAAGAAGCAATCAAGCTTAAAGATCCTGAGAAGATAGCAGAAATAATCCTAGCTGGTTTTCAACAGCTTGATGAGGATCTAAAAGAACAAGCAAAGCTTAAGAAATCATCAAAGTCAAAAAAGAAAAACTAAAGCTCTATCTCATTCCCAAGAAGATCAGTAATAGTCCTTTTACGTTTTAATTTTCGTGGGTACTTTTCAAAAAATTCTTTGTTCTCTTCTACTAAATAAATCGTGCAATAACCTGTTCCATCTTCATATTTTAACTCTCTACCTTTCAAAATCCCTTGTCTTTCAAGTTTTCTAAGTGTGGAAGAATGCAAGCCGCACTCATCAGTTATTTTCCAACCTTGAAGCCAAATATCACTATTCTTTACAGCTTCATAAGGGATATTTCCTTTCTTTATGTTCATATGGCAATCAAAACAGGTAATCCCATCTAAAGTCCACCATATTTTCTTGCCAGGAGTAGATGATTTACAGATCATACAGGTATATGTTGCATCTCCTTCGAGAAGAAATCCCTCTGGTTCATGTTCTAGCCTTTTTTTCCTTGTATTTTCAATTCCTTGCATTTCTCCAGAAAGCCTAACTAACTGAATTAAATGATAGTTTCCATACTTCATTCTTGCTTCATAGTCTATTTTTGAAGGCTTTTCTTCTTTTTTCTCACCTGTAAGCTCAAAAAAATCTTCCTCTCGTTCATATCCTTTCAATCTTCCTGATAAATAACCAAGACGATAGAATACTCCCTCAGTCATCAAACGCCAGTTTGTTCCCTCAAGTCTATCCTTTATAAGTTTTTGAATCGTGGATACACTAATATTTTCACTGCGTGAAGAATCACTATCTTGAATACTAAAAGGGACAATGACATATTGTCCTATCTCTGGTTTATCAAACGACAGCTTAACAAAATGTTCTTTTTCAAGCACCTCATTTAAAAGCTTTTCCAATTCTAAGATAGTAAGTTTTTTCAAACCAGCAACTTTTTGGTAAGCGAAACTATCGTATTTTTGTAATTCTTCCTGGTATATTTGCGGGGCAATTTTAAAGGCCTCAATGTACTCAAAACTTTCTTTTCCTTCCTTATCAGAGCAAAATTCTTCTCGATATTCCTCCAAAAGCTTTTTATCTTCTTCCTCCTGTTTTTTCCTCTCAGCTCTATGTTTTTCTAAATCATCTTCTGTAGTTTCTGTAAAACCACATGATGCACAAGTTGTTTTCCATATAATTTTCTCCTTACTTTCCTTAACAACAGACATATCAATTTCAGCCTTACATTTAGGACATAACTGTGGTTTTGTTTCATATTCTTTTCCATCTTCATAAATCCATCGTTTCTTTTTACAGTTGGAACAATTAAACAGGAACATCATGTGTAATTGTTTGTCTAATGTATCAAGGTGTTTAATCGTGACTTTCATTAACTTTTTACAGTCAGGACAGATTATTTCTTGAGGTTCAGGGGTATTATCGTATTTATCTTGTTCTATACTGTCAGAATCCATCCATTCTTGTATTGCCTCTTCTTTATGACTATATCTTTGGCCTTTTATTTGATAAAGCTCTTGGTTGGTAATCCAACCAAACCATTTTGCCTTATCTCCAGCAGAAAACTTTTTAGATTCTTCACTATTCAGGTGTTTTTCATAAGTTTTTGTCCATGACTCAATAGCCTCAAGACATCTTTTAATCGTAAATAAGTCATATCGGTCTATATAATGCTGTTTATCTTTAAGGTATTCCATATATCTATCTTTGATTATAATATTCTTCCTCGTTATCTTCATCTGATCCGTCAAGAAAAGATAAAAATTCATAATCAGAACCGAACTCTTTCCATTTAATTCCAAGCGACTTTCTAATTTTATCTAATGTACGCATACCAATGCTACCAGTTTTTCCACGCTCGATTTTACCGTAATAATTGGGATTTAAATCAGCTCCTACAGCAACATCTACCCTTGTTCTCTTCTGTTCTAATCTTATTTGTATTATTCTTTGGCATAATAATTTTTGCCTTTTGAGTCCCTGTTCAGAAATTCTATGTTTCATGAAGGGAATTATAAAAGAGTTTTCTAAAAAATGACGTACTTTTATGAATAGTTACTTTGGCTATCTTAAATATAGGAACTTTGCTAGAATTGAACCAGAATATGTCAAAAATACCATTTAGTGTATCAGCTAGAACCGCAAGATTAATAGGAAGGGAAAATGTCAGTAATGCAGAAGGTGCAATAATTGAATTAGTTAAGAACGCTTATGATGCTGATGCAAGTACATGTATAGTTTTTTTTAAAAAGGATTTTAGCGGAATTCCTGAGCAACTATCTATACAAGAATATACTCAAATCTCTACAAAGCAAACTTTTAAGGAAATAAAAGATTGCTACGAAAAAAATAATGAGGGATACCAACTTAAAACCCTAATTGGCGATAAAACAGAGGTTTTATCTTCTTTTTTTAATTCGTTGTGTGAAATTTATATCATAGACAATGGGACGGGTATGACACGAAATGTGCTTGAAAATCAATGGATGATGATAGGAACAGACAATAAATTGGAGAACTATATATCAAAAAAGAAACGTATACAAACAGGAGCCAAGGGAATTGGAAGGTTTGCGCTCGATAGGCTTGGATCTTTTTGCGAGGTGCTTACTAAATCTGAAGATTCTTCAGAAGGGTATAAATGGGCTGTAAATTGGGAGAATTTTGAAAAGAAAAACACAGATATAGGTAAGATTTATGCGGAATTAGAAGTGGTTCAAAAATTTAGTAGCGACTCTTTGTCATTTTTCAAAAAAACAGAGAATGAAGTAATTATGCCTTTATTGGGAAAATTTGAGCATGGAACCATATTGAGAATTAAATCATTGAGCGATACATGGAATTCTGAAAGCATCACTAATATTTATCATGTTTTAGAATCATTAACTCCCCCTGGAACATTTCAGGAATTTAAAATGTTTGTTTTTAATTCTGAAGATTTAAATGCTTTTGGAGAAGTTAAAAACTTTATTAATGATGATTTTGATTACCAAGTTAATGCAACTTTTAATTCTGAAAAACAACTTAATATAAAGATCTCAAGACGTGAGTTTGATTACAAAAAAATTGATAAAAAGCTTTTCTTACAAAAAGAAATGCAAAAATCTCCTTATACCGAAGAGGATTTTAAAAAAGGCTATTTTTTAATAAAAATGGATATCCATAAATTATTACCTGGGGGACTAAACGAATATATACTTAATAATTTAGGGCCTTTTGAATTTAATTTCTACTTCATTAAGCGTCAAACTACTAACGAAGATAGGGAGGTTTTTTCTTTTAGAGATTTCAACCAAGCGCGAAGAGCAGAATGGTTAGATAGATCAAGTGGAATTAAAATTTTTCGAGACAATTTTAGAATTAGGCCCTACGGAGAGCCAAAAGGATCAACATATGATTGGTTGGGATTAGACATGCGGGCTGCTAAAAGCCCTGCTGGATTTGCTCAAAGAATTGGGCAATGGCATGTTAGATCATACCAAGTGGCCGGTGAAGTTAATATTTCTAGGATAACTAATATCTATTTTGATGATAAATCTAGTAGAGAAGGTTTACAAGAAAATGCCTACTTTAAAGTATTCAAAAATATTTTAAATGAAATAGTTGCACTTTTTGAAAGAGATCGAGAATACATAGGAATAAACATGAAAAGTTTTTCCAAGAAAAATAATGAAGAAGAAAAAACCAAAGAGGAAGCTCATGAAATTGCAGAAATGATAACCTCAACGCCCTCATCTCCACAACAGTCATTGGATATTGATCCACAAAGTCTAAAGCAACAACTAGAAACTGTTTCTAAAGGATTTAAAATTAAGGAAAAAGAGCAAGAAGAATTATTGACTGAAGCAAAAATGCTTCGTACGTTAGCTAGTTCAGGTTTATTAGTAGCTACATTTGCTCATGAATTAAGACAGTTAGGAGGAACCTTATCCCGAAGAGTAGATTTACTCGAGCAATGCCTAGAAGGTGTTATAGATAAGAGTAAATTAGCTTCATTGCCAACCCATTTAGATCCATATAAAAGATTGCAAAGATTAAGAGATGATGACTTGAAACTTAAGAATTGGATAGACTTATCAGTAAACACATTACAAAGAAATAAAAGGGATCTAATTAAGATAAATCTAACTAAATATTTATCTGAATATATCGAATATGTAAATAACATAGTAAAATTCAAAGAAGCACATATAGAATTTAAAAGTACATCTGATGACATAGAAATAAAAGTTTTTCCAATAGATATGGACAGTATATTTAATAATTTGCTTGCAAATTCAATTGCAGGATTTCTTCGTAAAGATGCACCTAATGAAAGAAAAATTAGTATAAATATATCGGCTACAACTAATAACGTTATCATCGAATATCTCGATAGCGGCCCAGGTTTAGATTCTTCAATTCCTTACCCAGAAAAAATTTATGATTTGTTTTTTACTACTAAAATAAATGAGGTAGGAGAAAAAATAGGTACAGGTTTAGGTATGTGGATAGTAAAATCTATTATTGAAGAGTATGAAGGTAGTATAAATATAACAAAAGTACGCCCTGGATTCGGTATTAAAATGGAAATCCCTAAACATATAAGCAAATAGATATGAGTAATTATAATATTGCCTTTATAGATGACGATCAGGGTGTTATAGACGATTTCCTTGTTACTGCTGGGAATAAATCGGTAGATGTTCAAACCTTTGAATTATCTCCTGATAAAGAAAGTTTGGTTGATGAAATCGCAAAATCTAATGTTGATGCGATAGTCATTGATTTTCATCTTGCCGATACTCGACCAAATATCAAATATGATGGCGCAGAGGTAATGAATCAATTGGAAGAGGTGACTTACAATATCCCAAAGTTTATTTTTACTGCTTTTTCGTCTGCAGCTGAAGATAAAAGTAATGATATTAATATAGTTTATGAAAAAGAAGGAGATTTTGGGCCATTTATTGATAAAGTAATAAAACAAATCGATAAATACAAACATCGATTGGAAGAGTATCAAGAGGAATTGATGAGTTTAATAGAGAAGAGTAAAACTACCAAATTAAATGTAGAAGAGGAAGAGCGCGCTTTAGAATTAGATAATATTATCGAGAAGTCTTTGAACAAAAGACTTTCCTTACCTGATAGCCTCAAAAAACCTTCAACTATTTCAACGCTCGACAAACTTCTTTCAGAGGCAGAACAAATAGTAAAGGAGTTACAAAATCGTAACAATGCAAAATCTTAGATCTAAAATACCACAACGAACTTGCACGAGAGAATACACAGATTACACTTCCTATAAAAGCTACTTAAAATCTGATTTTGACAGTAGGTGTGGTTATTGTGATGACCATGATCAATATTATGGTGGTTCTGACTCATATCATATTGATCATTTCGCACCTAAAAAATTTGCGGATTTAATCTCTAAGTACAGCAATCTTGTATATTCGTGCCCATTTTGTAACAAGGCTAAGCGCAATAAATGGCCTTCAGATGATCAGAATGTGAATGTTGTAGGTGATGAAGGATTTATTGACCCCTGTAGTGAGAACTATGATATTCATTTGAACCGTGATGAAAATGGTAGCATAATCTCTGTTACCCCAATTGGTGGTTATATGCATAAGCATTTAGAATTAAATTTGAATAGACATGCCATAATCTGGAAATTAGATAGAATTAATGAAGCAATAACTAAAATTCAAGTACTGAGAGATAGCGATTCAGAACTAGGTGAAGATTTATCAAATAGACTAAACCAACTATTGGCAGACTATAGAGAATATGACCAAAGATTAAAAGACACATATAACAAGTAATATTTTCAAGTAAAAAGACTGCAGACTTTGTAGGAAAATTATAGTATGATTAAAAAGTGCTGCCTAGTTTTATATTAAAAACCTGATTAATTAAAAGGGGTAAATGAGACTGCAGAGTTATTAATGAAAAAAAATACTACTCTTCTCAAAAAGGGTTGGGATGATAAAGTAGGATACTTTCCTACACCAGCTAATATTGTAGCGCAGTTTACTTGTCTTACTACTGATTTTATAAAACCATATTTGCCTTCCCAAATTGATGTGTTAGATTTATTTGCTGGAGATGGAAGATTAGGCATAGAACTATCAAAATCTCTATACAATAATAACTATAAACCTCATACAACTTTTGTTGAGATTCAGCAGGAAGAGATAGAGAAAATCAAAGCTAATACTAAAAATACTAAGGTTTTTAAACGCAATATATTTAAATGGTCAACAAAAAAGAGGTTTGATTTAGTAATTTCTAATCCCCCATATTTAATACTAAATTCGCCTGATGCAGGAAAGCTTGGATTCAATTGGGAATATGCTAAAAAACATGGAAGAAATTTATATACATTAGGAATTATCAAAGCTTTAGCTTTATGTAGAGAAGGAGGAATTGTCGCCGTAATCTCTCCATTTAGTTGGTTAAGAGGAGAATACAGTAAAGAATTTAGAGAGATAATAAATCAAAATTGTTCAAGAGTATTAATAAAGGCAAACGATCATAGAACAGTATTTAAAGGTGTTAATCAAGATATTGGTTTCCAATTTTTTATTAAAAGATACAGACATGAGACATCACTAACAAAATGGCAATTTGGGTATAATGGTAATAATCCTGAAGAGATTCTTTTTGAGAACTTAGAAAGAAAGAATAGCTATTATCAATTAAGCTCTAGAGTAATGGTTGGTACTATCGTATGGAATAGAAATAAAGAATATCTTACTTCACAAAAACATAATAGTACCCTAGTAGTTTATGGTGGTAATATAGGCCATGATGGAAAACTTAATTGTAATATTTCAAAATATAAAGATAAACAATATATTCAAAACAAAGTTTTATCAAAAACAGATGTATTTGAATCTCCTCTAATATTAATACGGAGAATTATGAGAGGAATACCAGGCAACTGGATGATTGATTCCTGCTTAATCGAAAAACCCTTTAAGTGTGTTGTTGAAAATCATGTGATTGTTATTGAAATACCAAAGGGGAAAGTAGCCTCGTATAGAAGATTTTATGAAAACATAATGGATAGAATAAAAGAATATTATTATTTCTCTGGAAGCCCATCAATAAGCGGAAGGGTTGTAAAACAAATAATAATGGATCTAGAGCTTTCTTTGATTAAAGAAAAGGATGCGTCAAATTATCTTCCAACCAGTCAAGAAAACATACATCTATTATTTGATTAATAACTCACCCTTCTTCGACAGGTCGCTATTTGCAAATATTTTTAAATAGTCAAAGTTTTTTAGTTCATTATTCAATTCCTTAAGGGAAATGCTTCTTTCAGTTCCTAACATTTCCCATATCATCATGATTGTTTGTTCCCAATCATTACCAAGTTGACCAAGAATAAATCGTAGTACAAACTCTGATATTTCTTCAGCTGTACCTTCAAAGCTAATTTTTCTTTCTCCTAATTGATCAATAAAGTTAGACACAATTCTATCCTCTTCATAAGTAACCCAATCTGGTGTATCTTTACCAATATTTGTAGGAGGATATTTATCATTTAATACCGAAGTATCGATAGTTGAATTAAGCTTAATTTGTTCTATAGTATCTTCAAGAAGTTTTCTCCAGTCATGAAGTGCTTTTTGAGATCTAATCATAGTAGTTAAAAATTGATTTCTATCCCCTGATGTTCCAATTATTTTGGGATAATTTTTTGTCTTAGCTATTTCTTTTATTAACGCAAAAGTATCTTTATCCCATTGATCAAAAAGAGGATATCGATATTTAGGAGGGTTATTTATAGCCATAGTTTATTTAATAATTAAATCTCTAATAAAATTAACAAACTCAGCTGTTTTAGAGTAGGTTTCTTTACCGTCAATCTTTTTATTTTCTCTATTTTTATACCATTCTAAAGCTTCTTTAATTAAGGATGACCATTGAGGAAGTTGTTCTATAGTCCACTGAGCAGCTTGTTTTTTAGACACTTGTTCACCATTTTTGACCGCATAGTATGCTCTACATAGAGTAAGAATCGCATAGCCCTGGGCTCCTTTAGTATGCATATCTTTTACCCATTCACTCCAAGAGGAAGTATGTGACTTTACTGCTTCAATAAATTCTTCTTTTGAGATTGGTTCAATTATTATTTTTGGATCAGCACCAAATAGCGTTACACCATTTTCTCGAACTATGTACCAATTCATTAACCAATGCTTTCCAACTACTCTTTTATGAAATGGTTCACCTGGACTAATGACAGCAATTTCACTCTCTTCTGTTTTGAAGGTTTTTAGAGCAGATTTTGGCATATACTGAACTTCGATTCTGTCGTTCCATTCTGTATGTTCATTTGCAAAATCTTGATGCATTTTTTCTAAAGCCTTAAATTCTTCATCTGTTAAATCAGATTCCAAAGCAGCTACTAAATCTATATCACTAATATTCTGATCAAAATCACCAGTAACAAGAGAACCATATAGGTATAAACCAATTAGCTTTCCTCCTAAAACACTTTGAATTTTAGAAAGAATAATCTGGAGTAAATTATTAATATCCGGATATTGTGTAGGACTCATACTAACTCCAACACTCTAGTAAGAAGCGTATCCAAGGGCGAAGCTTTGATAGCTGTGTATCCACTTCTTTCTGCCTGTTTCTTAATTTCCTGTCCATAGGTATAAGTAAATTCTGAATATTTTTTAGCTTTTTCTGGATCAGGAGTGTTACCTCTGTTTCTTTGAATATCTCTTTGGTAAAGTTCCTCTTTATCATCATATAAAAAGACTGCTTTAATACTTTCTTGAGATCGGGTTGCTAATAACTGTGGAATAATACTATCTCCTTCAAAAATAACTGGCTCGTCACAGACTATATGTTTATTTATCAAGTCATCTAACGCTGGCCATAATTCTTTTCCAACATCTAATAACTTTTGGCTCCAATATTCAGGAGTATTTTGTTCTATAAAATTAGGATCAGCATCAAGAAAGGTAAAAAGATCAGGATGATCTTCTTTTTTGACCATTTTTTGTAAAGCAATTCGAATATCATCGACCTCTGTTAGAGGCACTTCAAACTGCTTTGCAAGTTGTCTTGCAAGATGGGATTTTCCAGTAGCACCAGAACCACCAATTAATAATATTTTCCATTCAGTTTTCATATTTTTAGTATAGCAGAGGAGACATTATTTCATCTCACTGGCGAGAACGTAATCTTCATTTTCAGTAGGAGGTTCCCAATTCTTTAAGTAATTGTCTAACATTTCTCTACTAATCTTAAAGGAGTCTTTCCCGAGATTATTGTTTCTTCCCATAACCCTCTCTCGTATCGCTTCGATTGGTGTATCAAGATAGTACATCACCAATTTAGCACCAATTGCCTCTGTCCTTCTTCTCATTTCATCTCGTGTTTCTTTTTCCCAAAATCCCTCATCCATGATGACATCAATACCTTTCTCTGCGAGATAAAATGCAACATCCCTTGATAAATCAATGATTTTACGATCCCACTGGGCATATCCTTCAATTGTAGGATCGTTTCCAATTAAACGAATTGACCATTCATCCTTCACGATTCTCACTGCACCAGTTTTTTCTTCTAGCTTCTTTGCAAAAGTAGTTTTACCAGCACCGATAAATCCACAAATTATATAAACGATAGGTTTTCTTTTCATAAAGGTATTGTACCAAAGATTCATATTTATTTTCCTTCTGAAAGTCGCTATTTTTAATATTTTATTCCTCTCTCTGTAAAATTTCTTTTCTCATATAAAGGGGTTGCACCCCTCATTTTGCAAGGGTATATAAACGAGGTCGTTGCCTCGCCCTTGCAAAACTCACCCCGCTTAGCTTGCAGCATGTATCGGTAGCAGGCAGGCTGCTACCAGAAAAAATATTTTCTAGGAAAGGCCAGGAAGGAGGTGAAAATATATGAGTGCATTTTTAGTAGAGGATATAACAATTAATAGAGTTGTTAACTGGATGATTCTGGAATTACCAAATAACTACTATCTTGCAGAAGAGTTAAAAAAGATGGGTTACACTGAAGGAGATCCGGAAAAATTGGCAAAAGATATGTTTCAGTTAAATATCGCATCTTTGAAGCAAAGATATGGCTCAGCAGAAGGATTTAGGGATTTCGATTTTACCTATAAGCTCACATATCCAGTGACCAAAATCCAAGTATTAAAATCCTTACAATGTTGGTTATATCAATGCTGCGAGGGTAATGTAGTAAGAAAAAAGTTTTATCGGCTCTTTGATGAAGTCGTAAAAGTTTGCTTAATGAAGAGCATAATTTATGACCTTCCAGAATACGACGAAGCCCGATGGGGTTAGTTCAATAAACCTACCGTTTGTTGAAAAACAGGCGGTAGGTTTTACTCTGCCTCTTCCCAAATATCTGTGGTTACTCCTTGTTTCCTTACTTCATCTTCTAAAGCAAAACTAATATGTATATCTTCTAAATCCTCATCGGCTAGTAATCTTTTAGTCATTCTCTTTGTGGAAATAAGTAACTCTTTTGTTTGGCAAATAAAAAGAATCCGTGGAGCTGATTTAAAATGTTCCATCCATTCATAATTTAATAAAAACGAAATATAATCTTTGACTCTTTTTAGGATCTGATACTTGGGAAGAGTTGTATTAAGTATCTCTAATAAATGATAAGTTTTGGTTGTTTTCTTCTGCTTGGTAAATATGAGTTGAGTAGTAAGTTCACAAAGAAAATTATATGGAGAATCTGGACTTATATAGTCACTTGTCGTTACAAAATCATAGGATACACCATTCTTGCTTTGGTTCTTTAGATTAAGACACATATCGGCCAAGAATTGGCAATCTGCTATAAAAGCTTCTGACCTATTTTTCTCCTGGTAGATTTTTTGTAGTAGCTTTTTATCAAACCCCTCTTGGGCTTTTAGAAAATTGATACCATTTAGACTTAGGTAATAGATAGCGGGTATAGTATTTTTTCCAAATGTTTCACCATCGTAAATTCTTTTAAGATAGTCTTTTTGTGTTAGGTCTTTGAGCCAGAGGTTAATTGTTTTTTTGTCTTTATGATTGAGGAGTTTTTGGATTTGAATTCTATTGATGAATCTAAATTGATAGGTAAGTTTTATTGTTTCTTGTTGTTTGTTAGTTATTTTAGGTAGTGTCATTATTGTATATATTGCCAACCCCACCTACTCCGATATTTATAAAGGTAGGAGCAATAATAATTTAGAATTTAGGCTCAAAATGCAATATTTTTTGCCCTCGCTCTTGAGGGTATTATATACCATGTGATTTAGCAGTTTTCTTAGCTGGCTTTTCTTTAGTTTCTCCTCCAAAAAGCTGCTTTAGCGTTTCTTCCACTTCAGCTTTTGGAGTACCATACTTTTTCCTCGTATTGGTAATAATTTCCTCTGCTGTTTTCTCACTGCCTTTAACATCTAGAGGTATTGTTTGTCCTGAAAATGCATCCTCACTATTGTCCGTTGAAACTTTCATATAGAAATGAAATGGTGGCAAGTTAACAATCTCGCCTTTTTCAACTTCTGGCTGCATAAAAGGTAAGATAAACTGTTCGTCGTCTGGACTACCCTTTAAAGAAATAATTGTTCCAGCATTTCCAGCAATTATCTGAACCAATTTCAGGTCATCAATTTGAGCAATATTTTGATGTGAAGGAATTAAAGAGATATGGAATTTTCTTCCTTCGCTCATAATCTCTGAAAACTGAGGAGTAGCAAAGTTTTGAAATTCATCAATATAGAGAAAGAAATCACGTCTTTGTTTTTCTGGTATCTTTGTTCTTTGATAAGCTGCCATCCAAATGAGTGAAGTCACAAGAGTACCAAAGAAAGAACTTTGATCTTCTCCTAAATCACCTTTTGAAAGATTAATTAATAATATCTTTCCTTCATCCATAATCTGCTGGATACTGATAGTACTTTTTCCTTGTAACAAAATATGCCTGGACATTTTGGTGGTAATAAAATGTCCTAACCGATGAGTTAACGGTGCAGTAACAGAAGATAATTGCATAGTTCCTAAAAGAGAAAATTCTTTTTGCCAAAACTGTTTTAAGACTGGGTCAGAAAGAGTTGAGGCAACTTGTTTCTGATATTTCTTTTCTGTTAATAACCGTTGCAAGGTAAAAAGGCTTGGGTTAGGGGTTTGTAATGCTGTAAGAATTGCATTTTGTAGAATATGCTCCATTCTTGGGCCCCAATATTCTTTTGCAGTTAATTTAGCAAATATTGCTATAACAGAACTCGTGATCCATTCGTCTGCATCCTCTTTACTACTAAATGTAATGCCAGGAGACAAAATATTAAGTCCGAGAGGAAAGTCCCTGTCTGATGGATCAAAGTAAATAACATCTTTCCTTCGCTCTTTAGGTATAACTTGCAGAAGCTCTTTTACCATATCTCCATGTGGGTCAAGCACACAAAGACCTTTACCACTTGCCATATCCTGATAGATAGCGTTTGTTAAAAGGGTTGTCTTACCCATACCAGTTTTACCAATAACATACATATGCTTTTGTCTTTGCGCCAAAGTTAAGCCAATCGGGCTTACTTCTCCACCATACTCATTTGCACCGAGAATCACATCAAGGTTAGTGGTGCTTTTTTTCATAGATAAAGGAGATGGTAATTCTCGTGTTCTACTTTTTACTAATCCTTCTGTCTTGGTAAGATCAGTGTAGGGGAAGTGGTAAATATCCGATATTTCGGACACGGAAAGAATTGGGTTTTGGTTAAATATAAAACTATTAGATAGTAACCTTCTTTTAAATTGATTTAGTCGTAGGTTCATAGTTAGTGATCTAGGAAGCAAACTACTCTTTGTAGTAATTAATTGATACGTGCTGTTCATAGCGCCAAAAGAGGCAATTAGGCCGGATACTCTACTATCAAACTCTTCAGGTTCCTTTGTAATAACAAGCATCCTTATAGATGTTTCAAATAACGGTTGATCTATTTTTTCTTTTACGATCTGTAATAACTCTTGTTCATAAGGGTTTAATAATTGCTGGTTAGCGGCTGCATTTTCTATTGCCTTTGAAGTCATTAAAAAAGGGATCACTTTGCTATTTGGATCCATAAAAGCTAAAAGCATGCTATATACAAACATCCATACAAACTTAACAACCGAAAATATTACTTTAAGGAAAAATGTGATAACAAATACACCTGGTAAATCTGCAATCTTTTGCAAGATGTTTCCATTTAAGAGAGGAGTAAGTGGTTGTCTTTGATATATTATTTTTCTTAACTCATTCATTTTATTAATTAGAGTTTTGTGAGTACCATTTAGAACTGGCGTAGTTATGATTTGAAATGAGATTAATTCATGATCGTTGAGTTTGGTCATATTGCCAGTTAAATAAGAGATTGGATCATGTTCATCAAGCGTTTTTTGCCTAGAAAGTGGTAATGCAAAAGGTGCAGCAAGTTTAAACTCTACAACACCTTGGAACATTTCTCCTTCTGAATCTTCATTTAAATAATCATCTATTTCTTTAGTCTTTATTCCAGGCAAATAAGACAAAAGATTTCTTCTGATTGTATTAGCGTTTCTAGAAGAGGTAGAAAGAATATATCTGATGCCTTGGTCTTTAGTGGAAACAATTTCAAGACCAAAGATATTTTTTTGTCCTAATAATCGTTCTTTGAAATTATTTTGTTTGGCAAGTGTATGTAACAAGGTATAAAGCTGCTGGGTTGCGTAGGCTGATTTACTTGTATCTGAAGGGAAAGTTAATTCAAAAAAGGTTTTTGGTTGTACTGGTAAAAATCTTGCAAATATTAAAGGGAATATTACTTGTAAGAACGATATCGAAGCCTTTATAAGAAAATACAATAGCAGTAGGCTTAAAATAAGCCATAAAGGCCAAAACATAACAAAGATACTAGATAATAAGGGATGAGCATTAACAGAGTCACTTAGAGGAGAACTTGAGGCAGTAAGGGCATAGTACATATCTAATCTTGATTGAACAGGAAACCATGATTCTGGTAAAGGAAATTTAAGAAGGACTAGCAGAACAATATCATTAAAAATAGGCATTTGGCCGTTCTGCACTTGATGAAGTAATTGTAACTGCTGAATTTCAGTTGCTGTTTTAGGAATAAATGATGGTATAGGACTACTCGTTTCCATAATATTTAGAGTATAACTTTTGAGCAGTCTTCAGGACAAGTATATCATAAAGTTAGGCTCAGAACACCCTTTTTACCTCTTGACAACTGTAAATATATTTATATATACTGTAAATATAATTACAGTTGAGAATAAAAATTAAGTATGGAAAAGAATGAGATACAAGTATTAAACAGTCCAATTATCTCAAATGAAGATGTGCTTAACTTACCTAATTTATCCTCCAACTCCCAATTTAATCCTCAAGGAACTTATGATCAAATAAATCAAATATTCATTGACCAAGACCAAAGAGAAAAGGCAATTTTAGAAGCAAGAGAAATTCTGGGAGATTCGGCCAAGGACTTAACAGATGAACAGGTTTTTGACTTAGTTAACGAAATGCAATATTTAGTAGACAGTTGGTTAGAAGAGTACGAGAGAAAAGTCTTTGACGGTAAAACATTAAATGAATTATTAAATCTTGAACCATGAACATACAAGATATTAAAATCAATCCACTTTTTAATACTACTTTAGCATTACCTAAAAAAGCAGTTATTTATATAAGAGTGTCTTCAGAAGAACAAGTAGAAAATTTCTCATTAAAAACTCAGGAAGAAATTTGCAGGAGAGATGCAAAGTATAAAGGATATGAAGTAGCACAAGTTTTTAGAGAAGAGGGTAAATCTGCAAAAAATATTATAGGTAGACCAGAACTACTTAAGATGATTGAATTTTGCAGAAAGAATAAAAAAGAGGTTAGAGGAGTATTTGTATATAGATTAGATAGAATATCAAGACAAACCTCGGATTATTTAGCTCTTAGAAAAAGATTCTATGACATGGGCATAGCCTTAATTTCAGCATCAGAACCTACAGGAAATTCACCTACGGAAAAGCTATTAGAGACAGTTTTAGCAAGTTTTGCTCAACATGATAACGATGTAAGGTCAGAAAGAACTAAAAATGGCATGCGGGCAAGATTTTTAATGGGTCTTGTGACAAACCATGTACCTTTGGGCTATATAAATCAGTCAGGGCATGCAACGAAAGATCCTAAAACCTTTGACTTATATAAAAAAGCTTGGGATTTAATGACTACTGGAAATAAAAGTTTAAAAGAGATGCAAGTACTTATGCAAGAATGGGGTCTTCCTGTTGCTGGTCCGCAAACAGTTCACCATATGTTTAGAAACAAATTCTATATGGGCATATTAACCTCAAAAAGTTATCCAGAAGAAGTAAGAGGCCAGCATACTCCAATGGTCACAAAAGAACAGTTCTACAAAGTACAAGCAATTTTGGACGGAAGAAACCTCAACCCCAATAAAATGCCTAAATATACTAGAGATAATCCAGATTTTCCTCTCAGAAGAATCATTTGTTGTGGTAAGTGTGGTACTCCCTTTACAGGGGGATGGAGCAAGTATCATCAATTTGCCTATTACTTTTGTAGAAGGAGATGCATATACAAATCTATACCAGTTGGAGAACTACATAACGAATTATCAAAACTGCTAACAAAAGTCAGTCCTTCAGAACAAGGGATAGAGATGTACTGTAAATTGCTTCTAAAAACATACGGTCAGCAGTTTAAAAAGTTAAACAAGACAAAAAAAGCATCTGACGAGGAAATTAAAAAGCTACAAGCTTTAAGACAAACTTTAGTTGAGAAGAATCTGGCAGGAACCTATTCTGATGATATCTTCAAGGAACAAAACGCCATTATAGAGGAGAAACTAACAGCAGCTTTTGAGGCACAAAGTAACGAGTTAATTGATAAATATAATATTGATGCAATTACTAGCTTTATAGAAGATAAGCTCTCAAATTTAGCACAAACATACTCAACATCAAGCCTAACTCAGCTTCGCTTCCTTCTCAGTACGATATTTCTGCCAGGATTCTCTTGGGGCTATCCAGGCATTTCGTACCAAGGGTTTAGCCCCGTATATCAAGCTATTCATGATGCTGGCGAACCAGACATCAAAGTCGGCTGCGGGACTTGGATTCGGACCAAGATAGACAACTTCAGAGGCTGTCGTCCTACCATTAGACGATCCCGCATTACATTTACGGAATCCCGTAATGTTAACGTATTTTAGCATTTTAAGGTTGGAGATTAAAGTTTCTAATAAAGACTTCGTGGATATTTGGTTAAAAAATTGTTAGGATTTACTTCCCTTTCTTTGAAAGGCTCTGTTGATCTGGTTTTTCTTATTATCTCTTTTGGGCTATCTGGTCTGATTTTGTAGGATTTAGGATCCAAATAATCTGAGCTGCTAGTGGTTGGAGATGCTTCAATTTCTTTTTGAGTAAAGCCCGCGATAATACCGAGGGAAATAACGATAAAACCAATTGTGCCAAGGCTTGCGAGTTTCTCACCCTCTTTCATAACGTGATTATATGCTTAATATAAAATAGAGTAAAATAGTAAAAATGAAGATTAATACTTTGGTGGTGGGGAGTTTGAAGACAAATTGCTATTTGGTTACATCGGGTGGAGAGGTGGGGATTATTGATCCTGGGGATGACGCTGATTATATAATTCGTGAAATCCAGAAAGAGAATTTCACTCCTGTCTGGATAGCCTTAACTCACGGACATTTTGATCATGTTTTAGCTGTTTCAGAGCTTTGTTTAGCTTTTAGTATTCCTTTTTATATGCACCCGGAAGATGAGTTTTTGCTGGATCGAGCTAAAGAAACTGCAGAACATTTTACAGGAGTTTATGCAGATCCTGTTTTAGTTAAATTTAAAGATTTAAAAGAAGGAATGAAATTAAAAGTAGGGAAAGAGGAATTGGTAGTAATTGAAACACCGGGGCATACCCCGGGTGGAATCTGCCTTTATTCCAAATCTGAAAAAGCTCTATTTTGTGGTGATTTAATTTTTGACAGGGGTACAGTTGGCAGAACTGATTTTAAATATGCGTCAGAGGAAAGTTTAGAAAAATCAATTAAAAAGGTAATGAAACTACCTAATGAAACAGTTGTTTACCCAGGACATAGCGATAAAACAACGGTTTTTTCCCACAAAAAAACCCGCACGTAGCGGGTTTTCTTGAAAAACCTATTAGTTAAAACAGGTAGAAAAAATATATCATCACTTGTGTAAATGGTCAACTGTGTCATAATATATCACTATGAATATTAAACAAGATAAAAACCCATCTGAGATGCGGGACCGCCCATTAATCTTCCTGGATATTGAATCCACAGGCTTGGATATTCAAAATCATGAGATTATTCAAATCGGGGCAATTAAAACAAGTAGCCAAAAACCTTTTAAAATGGTGGCTGAAATAAATTTAAAGGTAAAGCCTGAAAGAATTGAGGACGCGGATAAAGATGCTTTAAAACTAGTAGGCTACACTGAAGCTGGTTGGAAAGATGCAATAAGTTTGCAAGAAGCACTCACCATTTTGGATGATTTTGCCAAAGGAGGAGTATTGGTTGGCTACAATGTTAATTTTGACTGGGCAATTTTATATAAAGCCTATCATGGTTTAGGCAGGATTGATCCTTTTTACTATCATCGGGTGGATGTAATGTCGATGGCATATCTTACATTTTTTCCCAAAGAAGAAATAAAGCGTTTTTCTTTAGGGGAAATTTGCACTCATCTTAAAATAAACCGTGATGCAGCACATGACGCTTTGGATGACGCTAAAGTTACTTATCTTGTGTTCAAAAAATTAATGAAGTAAGATATTTAAGTTATGATTTACTTAGCCTCTGATCATGGTGGATTCGAACTCAAAGAACAAATTAAAGATTGGTTAAAGGATAATAATTATCAATATGAAGATTTAGGGGCAAAAACTTTAGATCCGGGTGATGATTATCCTGATTTTGTAATTCCACTTGCTCAAAAAATTTCAGCAGAGCCAGATAATTTCGGCATTATTCTTGGAAGATCAGGAAACGGGGAAGCGATTGTTGCCAATAAAGTAAAAGGTGTTAGAGCAGCACTTGCATTTAATGAAAAGATGGCTCAAATGGCAAGAGAACACAATGATGCAAATGTTTTATCAATTGGTGCAGATTACTTATCAGTAGAAGAGGTTGAAAAAATAGTAAAAACTTTTTTAGAGACTCCTTTTTCGGAAGTAGAACGCCATGTTAGACGGTTAAAAAAAATTGAAGAATTAGAAAATGCAAACTAACATCCAGATTATTCCTGCTATCTTAGCTTTTAACGAGGAAGATTATAAGAAAAAAGTGGATATTATTAATAAGACAGCAGAATTTTCTTCCGGGTTTGTTCAAATAGATATTACAGATGGGGAATTTGTGACAAGTAAAAGCGTCGGCTTGGATATTATTGCCAAGTATCCTATTAAAGCAAAAATAGAAGCGCACTTAATGGTTAAAAATCCTCTTATTTGGATTGATAGTTTAAATAAATTGGGTGTAAAAAGAATTATTGTATCAGCTGAATCAGATACTGCTGAAAAATCATTTGACAAAATCCATGAACTTGGTTTAGAAGCCGGATTTGGTTTAAACCCTGAAACTTCTTTAGGTTCGGTTGCACCGCTTATGGATAAAGTTGATGTCCTACTCCTTTTATCTGTTCATCCGGGGCTTGGTGGTCAAAAATTTATTGAAGAAAGTATTGATAAAATAAAGCAGGCAAGCGGGATGAGAAATCATTATATTTTCAAGATAGAGGCGGATGGGGGAATAAATTCTGAAAATATAGAGGCTGTTGTAGAAGCTGGAGCAGATGGTATAGTAATAGGAGAGCATTTAATTTATGGGAATATTCAAGAAAATCTGGAAAAGCTTAAACAAAGAATTCACTCCTGAAAAAGCACGGACTATTCAAAATGTAGCTATTTTTGGTTTTGCTGACGCTGAACCTGAGAGTAGATTATTCAAAGATACTTTTAAAGTTTGTAAAGCCTTGGCTGAGGCAGGATATACTATTGTTGACGGAGGTGGACCGGGAGTAATGTTGGCTGCCAGCAAGGGAGCAAAAGCTGGTAACGGAAAAGTAATTGGGGTAACTCTATATCCGAGTGATACATCTAATTTTGAGGGTAGATCTCCTGATAATATTGTTGACGAAGAAATAAAAACCACCACTTATGTAGAAAGAACACTGACTTTAATGCAGCAGGGTCAGGTTTATGTAATTTTTAATGGGGGAACAGGTACGATTTCAGAACTTGGAATGGCCTGGGGGCTTGCCCGGATGTATTTTGGCCATCATAAGCCGCTTATTCTTTACGGAAATTTTTGGAAAAAAATCATGAAAGTTTTGGGTGATAATTTGATGTTAAGGCCGGAAGAAAAAGAAGTTTATAAGATCGTTGATAGCCCCAGAGAAGTACTAAAAGCAATTAAGGATTTTGAATTTGAAATTGAATCAGACAGAATTAAAGATTTAAAAATTAGCGGGGAAAAAGGCTATAGTTTTACCTAATATGTTATTTGCTACTGAATTTGCCGAACTTGAACAAAAAGCACTTCAAATAAGGCAGGATATTATTAAAATGCTGGTTAGCGCCGGTTCAGGCCACAGCGCAGGACCGCTTGGTTTGTCAGATATTTTTGCTGCACTTTATTTTAAAATTCTGAAAGTTGATTCTAAAAAACCCGATTGGATAGATCGGGATAGATTGGTTTTATCCTGTGGCCATTATTGTCCTGTTCTTTATGCAACCTTGGCGCGTGCGGGGTATTTCCCAGAATCTGAATTATTAACTTTGCGAAAATTTGGATCAGGTCTTCAGGGTCATCCTCACAGAGAATCACTACCAGGTTTAGAAACTACATCCGGGCCTTTAGGTTCAGGGTTATCAGAAAGTTGTGGGATGGCGCTCGCCGGAAGGATGGATCATAAAGATTGGCGGGTAATTTGCATAATGTCTGATGGGGAACAAGATGAGGGGAATACCTGGGAGGGAGTTATGTTTGCCGCAAAATATAAACTGGATAATCTGGTAGCCTTAATTGACAGAAATCATATTCAAATTGATGGGATTACAGAAGACATAATGCCGATAGATCCTTTGACAGAAAAATATAAAAGTTTTGGATGGGAAGTAATTGAAATTGATGGACATGATTTTAATCAGATTATAGATGCTTTTGAGAAAGCTAAAACAATAAAAAATAAACCTACTGTTATTATTGCCAAAACAATTCCCGGTAAAGGTGTTTCTTTTATGGAGGGTAAATTTGAGTGGCATGGTAAGGCACCAACAAAAGAGGAAGGAGAGAAAGCATTGCATGAACTTAAATCCTAAATTATTTGATCTGAGTGTTGAAAAAGTTTCCTCCCGCGATGGATTTGGGGAAGGATTAATTTTAGCTGGAGAGAAGGATGAAAATGTAGTGGCTTTATCAGCAGACTTGGAAGAATCAACTAGGGTAGACGGATTTTTCAAAAAATACCCTGAAAGATCTTTTGAAGTTGGGGTAGCAGAACAATGTTTAGTGACAGTTGCGTCTGGCTTAGCCCATGAGGGGAAAATTCCATTTGCTACATCATACGCAGTTTTTTCACCAGGGAGAAATTGGGAACAGATAAGGACAACTATCTGTTATAACAATGTTCCTGTTAAAATTATCGGTTCTCATACTGGAATAAGTGTTGGTGCAGATGGAGCTACGCATCAGGCTTTAGAAGATATTGCTATAATGCGAGTCTTACCAAATATGGTGGTAATTTCTCCTTGTGACGCGATTGAGGCAAAAAAAGCCACTCTGGCAATGGCTAAATTAAATAAACCATGTTACCTGAGACTTACCAGAAATAAAACCCCAATAATTACAACAGAGGAAACATCTTTTGAAATAGGAAAAGCAGAAATTTTCCGGGAAGGAAATCATGCAACAATTATTGCAACAGGTGAGATGGTATATTTTGCACTTTTGGCTGCAAAGAAATTAGAAGAGAGTCTGATTAGTACTCGAGTAATAAATGTGCACACAATAAAACCATTGGATACAAAAAGTGTTCTTTTGGCTGCAGAAGCAACAGGTGCAATAGTAACTGTTGAAGATCATCAAATTGCAGGAGGACTAGGATCTGCAGTTGCAGAAATAATTTCCCAACACTTCCCTGTTCCATTAAAAATAATTGGGATAGATGATAAATTTGGAGAATCAGGAGAGCCGGAGGAACTAATGAAGAAATATGGTTTAACAGTTGAAGAAATAGTAAAAGCAGTTGCTACTGTTATCAGAATGAAATAGATTTAGAATTTTGGGTATGAAAGTAATATAATTCCCAGAATATGAAAGAGTTTGTGTTTCTTTATCCTATACAGGAATATTTGGATGGGTGTGTTGGTAGCGAAGCTATTAGGAGAAGAGAAGGATGGGAGGTTTGTCAGAGGTTTAATGAGATAGTTGAAGCAAGATATAGACAAAGAGGTTTTGGTGTAAGTTGGGTTATGTTTAGTGATCCAAATGAACACCAACTACCAGATTTTTCAATAAAAGCAAAAGAAATAGAGATAAAGCCTGAGGATCATATTTTAGTGGCAGGTGTGTCGTTTTTGGTACATAAGACCTTGAAGGAATATCCGGATCCATTAGGTATTTTATCGCAATTACCATCAAATCTTGAGCGACTGGTGATAGGAGGATTCCATCAAAATGACTGTGTTGATAAATTGGGACAAGCTGTATATGAGAAAGGTATATCTACTGTTGTTGATGAGGACACGACAGATGTGTTTTTTATAAGTATGCGCTATAGTTTGACAATCCCATTGATACGAGATGAATTTCCTATAGAAGAGGAAGTTCCTCCGACAATGTTATATTTGCTTAAAGAAAGACTTTCTAAGCCTTGGTTTACCCAGTTTTAAAAAACCTAGCTTTTCCCTACTAGACAAATGGTTTTTGTTTGCTGTATTATATCCCCCATAGGGGGATTAGAAAGATATGACATTTAGACCAAAAAATACAGAAGAAAGAACTTTGCACCGGCTAAAAATTGCCCAGGGACATTTGAAAAAAGTTATTCAGATGGCGGAATCACATGAATATTGTATTGATATTATTCACCAGTCTCAGGCTGTGCAAAAAGCTTTGAAAGAAGTGGACAATTTAATTTTAGAAAATCATTTGAAAACCTGTGTTGCAGATTCCATTAAAAAAGGTCGTGAAGAAGAAGCTATTGCCGAAGTAATGAATATTTTTAAGAAAAACGAATAAATATGAGTGGTGAAAAAAAGTTATTATTTGGAATTATTTTATCAACAGTTATTATATTGGTTGGAGCAATTTTCTTTTTAACTAAATCAACACCTGCTAAAATTGTTTTAGAAAAAACTACCGGTGCAAAAAGCGAAAGTCTAGAAACTAATTATGATTTTAAGAATATTGCTTTTTCAGGTGGTGACGCCATCCATGAATTTAAGATTAAAAATATTGGGGACAAAGACCTTCAGATTGCTAACTTAGCAACATCTTGTCATTGCACTAAGGTTTACTTTAAGTCAGCAAAAGAAGTGAGCCCTAGATTTGGAATGAAGGGTTCATCTTCTGCTTCAGATTGGGTAGGAATATTATCTCCAGGAGAGGAGGGTCAGGTTGTTGCAGATTTTGATCCAACATATCATGGTCCACAAGGAGTGGGACCAATTTCCAGAATAGTAAGTATTGAAACAAATGATCCGGATAAACCATATATGGAATTTAATTTTTCCGGAAATGTTGTGAAATAAAATGACAAAAAATCAACTAACATTATTATGTGTTGCACTTGTGGTGATATCTTTTGCGATCGGTAATCTTTCCCAGCCAATAATCAAAATTAAAAGTACAAGCAAAATAAAACCCTCTCCCACAGTACCAGCAGGGCCTGATTTGGCAAAATTGCAGGAAGAAGTAATCCCTCAAAAAGGATTTGTTTTTAATTTTAAATGGGGGGATATGGGCAAAAAATTGATTGATGATGGCGTAATCGACGAAACTAAATTAGCTAAAGCCTTAACTGGTACAGAAAATATGCCACCGGAATTCAAAAAATATTTGGATGGTTCTGTTCAACAGATAGAACTTAATTCTTCGAATTCTCAATTTTGGGTTGATGTTTTATGGGGATTAGGTCTTGCCAATAAAAATGAACTTTTGGAAAAAGGTCCAATGGTGGAAGAAGGACGAATAGCTAATTTTGCTTCTACAGGAGGTTTTACCATCGGCCCTAAAAATCCTATGAATGTTTATAGTAAGTTCTCTTATATAAAATTAACTCCTGATCAACAGGCAAGAGTAGTTAAAGTTGCGGGAGGAATTTACCGTCCTTGTTGCGGTAACTCAACTGCATTTCCTGATTGCAATCACGGTATGGCAGCATTGGCTTTAGTTGAACTTATGGTTTCCCAAAACTTTTCTGATGAGGAAATTTATAAAACCGTTTTAAGGTTTAATTCTTTTTGGTTTCCTCAAACATATTTGGATGTTTCTTATCATTTTGCTAAAAATAACAGGGATTTTAAAGCAGTTCCTGCTTCAGAAATCTTATCAAAAACTTTTTCATCCTCCCAGGGTTATCAGGCAATTGCAAGTAAAATCGGAGTTGTGGATTGGCCAATCCTAAAAAACCGCGGAGGGAGTTGCGGAGCATAATATGGAAACAATTTTATTTCAAACATCTCTTGTTGCTGCTTTTGTAGCTGGAATGGTGGCTTTGTTTGCCCCCTGTTGCATCACTTTTTTATTACCTGCATATTTAGGTAGCGTTTTTAAAGAAAAAGAAAAAGTGCTATTTATGACTTTGGTTTTTGGTTTGGGGATTTTTGTGGTACTTTTGCCAGCAGTATTAGGAGTAGCTTTTGTCTCCAAAGCTTTATTTCGTTATCATGATACAATTTATTTTTTTGGAGGTATAGCTATGTTGCTAATCTCTGCAATTACTTTTTTAGGAATAAAGCTTCCGATGCCTCAAATAAGTGGCAATACAAGCAAAAAAACTGACATACTTTCTATTTTTACCATGGGAATATTTTCAGGTTTAACTTCTGCTTGTTGCGCCCCAGTTTTAATCGGAATTTTAACCTTGACGTTTTTATCTCCCAGCTTCTTTGGAGGTATTTTAATCGGGATGATGTATGTTTTGGGAATGGTTACCCCACTTCTTCTTATTTCACTTTTTCTTTCAGGTAAGATGCCGAATACTTCCGTTTTAAGAAAACCTTTGGCTGATATAAAAATATTTGGAAAAACTTTTTCTTTAATATTAAGCAATATAATTGCCAGTGCAATCTTTTTTGCAACGGGCACCTTAACCTTAGTTTTAAATGCTTCGGGAAGGTTATCTATGGCTAAATCAGAAGAGGTGACTAAATTTATTCAGAATGCAGGAGAATACGTTAATTCCTTGGTGGGAGGAAATATTTTGGTAAATATCTTTTTTTTAGTAGTTGTCGGGGTATTTATTTATATAATTTCAAAAAAGGTATAAGATATAAATATGGATAATATTAAAAGTATCATAACTATTGCAGGATTATCATTTATAGCTTTTACCTATTGGTTTTTTTTGATGAAAAAAAGCAAAGAGGTGTCTGTTGCCAATTCAGTAGATATTGTAGTTAATGGTGGATATTCTCCTGAAGTAATCTCTATTCCTAAAGGTAAGACCACGGAAATTAATTTTATTAGGACAGACCCCACTGATTGTTTATCAGAGGTGGTTTTAGGAGATTTTAAAATCCGTAAAGAGCTACCTCTAAATCAAAAAGTGACAGTAAAAATTACTCCCACAAAAGCTGGGGAGTATGGTTATAGCTGTGCTATGAATATGTATCACGGAAAAATAATTGTTAAATAAATATGTCTGAAATTAAGAAAATTTATTCATTAAAAGGAATGCATTGCGCCTCTTGTGTGAGGGTAATTGAGCGAGCCTTGAGTGAAGTTGAAGGGGTGCAGGAAGCAAACGTAAATTTAGCTACTGAACAAGCAACTGTGACCTTTGATCCTGATAAAGTGACTGAAGATAAATTATCTTCCGCTGTATCTCAAGCAGGTTATCAGATTATTACAACTGAGGAAGTAAAAAGTGAGGAAGAAACCCAAAAAGAAAAACAGGTAGAGGTAAATAATTTAAGGAATAAATCTTTTTTCAGTTTATTTTTAGGATCTTTAATTGTTTGGGGATCTTTTCCAGGACTTATGGATTTCTCTCCCCCATTTTTGCAAAACTTTTATGTTCAAATGGTTTTGGCTTTACCTGTTCAATTTTGGGCAGGTCTAGGTTTTTATAAAGCTACCATCCCTGCTTTGAAACACAGAACTGCCAATATGGATACTTTAATTACTATTGGTACTACTGCTGCTTTTGCCTTTTCAGTAGTGGTAACTGTTTTTCCTGAACTTGTTGAAAGTGTTGGGATAGAGGCAATGCCTTATTTTGATGTGGCAGCGATAGTTATTGGCTTAATTTTACTGGGAAGATATTTTGAAGCTAGAGCTAAAGCAGGAACATCTGAGGCAATTAAGAAACTAATTGGGCTACAAGCAAAAACAGCCAGAGTTGTTAAGAATGGAAAAGATTTGGATATCCCAATTGAACAAGTTGTTATTGGAAATATTATCAGGGTTAGGCCCGGTGAAAAAATTCCTGTTGACGGAGAAATTATAGAAGGCGACTCATCTGTTGATGAATCCATGATTTCCGGTGAAAGCATTCCTGTTGATAAGCAAAAGGGTAGTGTGGTAATTGGTGGAACTATTAATAAAGCAGGCAGCTTTTTATACAAGGCAACTAAAGTAGGTTCTGACACCATGTTATCCCAAATCATTAAATTGGTGGCAGAAGCACAAGGCAGTAAAGCCCCTATTCAAAGAATTGCGGATATGATTTCTTCTTATTTTGTGCCGATTGTGATTATGCTGGCTTTAGCCACTTTTGTAGTTTGGTTTGATTTTGGTCCCCAACCCGCTTTTCTTTTTGCACTTCTCAATACTGTGGCAGTTTTAATTATTGCCTGTCCTTGTGCCATGGGATTGGCAACACCAACTGCCATTATGGTGGGAGTTGGCAAGGGAGCTGAGAATGGAATATTAATTAAAGACGCAGAAAGCTTGGAAACTGCCCATAAAATCCAAACCATTATTTTTGATAAAACAGGAACTCTCACAGAAGGTAAACCGGTTGTGACAGATGTAATTGTGAGTAAAGAGCAAAAAATTAATGACGCAGAATTATTGAGATTGGCTGCTTCAATTGAAAAAGGCTCTGAGCATTCTTTGGCAGATGCAATTGTGCAAAAGGCTGATGAAGGAAAATTGAAACTGGATAAAGTGACCGGTTTTAAAGCAGTTCCGGGACATGGTGTGGAAGGTATGGTCGGTAAAGTACAGGTATTTTTAGGAAACCGAAAATTGATGGATCGGGAGAAAATAAATATTAAAGATTTTGAAAGTACTATCAGCAAACTGGAAACTGAGGGTAAAACCGTGATGATGGTTGCTTTAGACGGAAAGTTTGCAGGATTTATTGGGGTTGCAGATACCTTGAAAGCAAGCTCTAAGGAAGCAATAGAAAGTTTAAAAAGGATGGGAATTGAACCGATCATGATTACTGGTGATAATCAAAGAACAGCTGCTGCTATTGGTAAGCTTGCAGGAATTGAGAGAGTTTTAGCAGAAGTTTTGCCAGATGGGAAAGAAGCTGAGGTAAGAAAAATACAAAACGAAGGCAAAGTGGTTGCTATGGTGGGGGATGGCATTAATGATGCGCCAGCCTTGGCTGCTGCTGATGTAGGAATTGCCATGGGAAGTGGCACAGATGTAGCGATAGAAGCCGCAGACATTACCTTAATTAGCAAGGATTTAAAATCAGTGGCATCAGCCATTAATTTGTCTAAAAAAACCATGAGGACCATAAAGATGAATTTATTTTGGGCTTTTGGTTATAATGTTATCCTGATACCAGTTGCTATGGGTGTGTTATACCCTATGTGGGGAATATTACTTAACCCTGTTTTTGCATCAGCTGCTATGGCAATGAGTTCAGTTTCAGTTGTCAGTAATTCTTTATTACTTAAGAGGATCAAGATTTAAATAAGCAGAGCTTGAAATTTTGAAGACAAAATTATGGATTTATTTACAGTATTTTTTATTGGTTTAACAGCAGGAGGATTTGGTTGTGTTGCTTTACAAGGTGGCCTTTTAACATCGGCTATTGCTTCACGTAAGAAAAATGAGGGGTCAGACAAAAGCGATTTTATTCCCACGCTTTCTTTTTTAGTTGCCAAGTTAATAGCTTATGCTATCTTTGGTCTTATTTTAGGGTTTTTTGGAGCAGAGCTTTCAATTTCAGATTCATTGAGGATTACATTGCAAATCGTAGCTGGAATTTACATGATAATTATCGGTTTAAACCTTTTAAATGTGCATCCTTTATTGCGGTATTTTGTTCTTCAGCCACCTCGTTTTTTAACAAGACTGGTGAAAAATCAATCCAAAAGTGCTGATATTTTTGCGCCAGCCATCCTGGGTGCAATGACTATATTTGTGCCTTGTGGAACAACTTTGGCAATGGAGGCTTTAGCTATTTCATCAGGTAGTGCAGTTAATGGATCGTTGATTTTAGTAGCTTTTGTATTAGGAACATCCCCAATTTTTTTCGGACTTGGTTTTATTACCTCAAAGCTTTCAGATTCTTTTAGAAATACATTTTTTAAACTGGCTGCAATTATTATTATCATTATTGGTCTTTCAACTGCTTATAATTCTTGGGCGCTTGCAGGAGGACCAATAATAACTTGGGGATCAGAAGAAAACACCGCACAACAGACGATTGACCCAAATGTTAAACAAGATTATCAAATTAAAATTATAAATGGTGGTTATGAACCTGCTTATATTAAAGTTAAAAAAGGTTTGCCAGTTAAGCTTACTTTAGTTTCTAATAATGTTTATAGCTGTGCATTAGCTTTTAGAATCCCTTCACAAAATATTTCAATAAATCTTAAGCCGACGGATACTCAAATTATCGAGTTTACACCGACTGAAGTCGGGGCAATTCCCTTTAGCTGCTCGATGGGTATGTACCGTGGTACTATCGATGTAGTAGAATAATTATATATATGGGAACAATAAAAAAAGTATATAAGATTGATGGCATGCATTGCACTTCTTGTGCCATGACAATAGAGATGGATTTGGAAGATTTGGAGGGGGTTATTAATGTTAAAACATCCTATGCTAAAGGGGAAACAGAGGTTGAATTTGATTCCAGTAAAGTTACAGAAGAAACAATACTCGAAACCATCAAAAAGGATGGATATGCTGCTTCCTCTGTTGTAAGTTAAAGTATTTTAAGTATAAACTAGAGGTAATGTTTGATTTAATTTCCATTGGAGACGCTGCTGTTGATCATTTCTTCAAAATTTCTGATGCTCATGTTGAGTTGGATAAGGGGGAGGAGGAGTTGTGTTTGAGTTTAGGAAGTAAGCTTCCAGTTGAAACATACGAGCAAATTTTAGGTGGAAATAATGCAAATAATGCAGTTGGTGCCACTAGACTGGGTCTAAAAACAGCTATTTATCTTAATGTAGGATCAGATCAAGCAGGGCAATTTACTCTATCAAAATTAAAAGAAGAAGGGGTTGATAGCAGATATGTGGTTAAAAACGAGGGAATGGATTCGAACGTATCTGCCTTAATAAGTTTTAAAGGAGAAAGAACTATTTTGACTTACCATCAGGATTTTAAGTACCAGCTGCCTGATTTGGACAAAACCCGCTGGGTGTATCTTAGCTCGATGGGTAAACCTGCACAAACAAGTGAATTTATAGGCCAAGTTGAAAACTATCTTGAGCGAACATCTGCTCAATTATTTTATAATCCCGGAACTATGGAACTCGCCCGCGGTTTAACCAAATTCCCTAAATTATTATCTCTGGCCAAAGTTTTGATTTTGAATAAAGAAGAAGCAGGACATGTTTTAGGTATTAACCATGAGGGAAAAACTGACATTAAAAAAATGTTAAGCAGCCTTGTCAACCTGGGCCCCAGGATGGCAATTATTACTGACGCTATAAGAGGATCCTTTGGTTTTGATGGTGAAAATTTTTGGAAATTGGGAATTTTTTTTGCCAAAGTAGTTGATACAACCGGGGCAGGAGATGCGTATGCTACAGGGGTTTTAGCAGGCTTATTTCATGGTGAGGATCTACACGAGGCAATGAGGTGGGGGGCTGCTAACGGGGCATCTGTGGTTGAACAAATAGGTCCTCAAAAAGGGTTATTAACTAAAAAGGAGATGCAGAAAAAAATAGCAGAAAATATTAAAATAATTGCTCAAAAAGTAAGTTAGATATCTTTTATTTTCTATTTAGCAGTAGTATAGTTCCTGTTGATGGATTCTTTTGATTTAGTAATTTTTGGCATTACAGGAAATTTAGCACAAATAAAATTAATTCCCGTTTTATATGACATGGTAGAGAAAAACCTTTTACCGGAAAGTACTCAAATTATCGGTACTGCCAGGTCCCCTATGACTCAAGCTGAATTTGAAGACTATTTTAATAATGTATTACATTCAGTAAATAGACATCATAAGCATGAAATTAATGATGTCGTTGTAAAAAAACTCTTTAAAAGACTGCATTATCTACCGGGTAATTTAGATGATCCAAAATTTTATCAGGATATCAAAGATTATTTACAAAAAGTTCACAAAGGAAACGTAGATCAAAATTTGGTTTTCTACTTGGCGACTTATCCTCAGCTTTATAAAAACATTTTTGATAGTTTGAAAAAACTAGGATTAAGTGATCAACAAAAAAAATGGGTGAGACTTATTATTGAAAAACCGATCGGTTTGGACCTTCCTTCTGCTAAGAAATTAAATAAACTCTTGAGTAAATATTTCCATGAAAATCAAATTTTCAGATTAGACCATTATTTAGGTAAAGAAACTCTGCAAAATATTTTAACTTTTAGATTTGGGAACGGTATTTTCGAACCTTTAATAAATAAAAATTATATTGACCATATTCAGGTGTCTGCCTTAGAGGATTTTGGAATTGGCAAAAGAGGTGGTTATTATGATTCGGTGGGTGCCTTAAAAGATGTTGGGCAAAATCATTTATTACAAATGTTAACAATTCCATGTATGGATGCGCCGAAGGAATTTAAACATACTGAAGTGATAAAACAACGCCAAAAAATAATTAAAAATTTAATTTGTTATCCTAAAAGTCTGGTTTTAGCTCAGTATGAGGGATATTTAAAAGAAGAAAACGTTGATCCAAGATCGCAAACAGACACTTATTTTGCTTTTAAAACAGAAATAAATAACATCAGGTTTAAGGGTGTTCCTATTTATGTAAGAGGAGGAAAAAAGTTAAAACAAACAGCTACAGAAATTTCAATAGTATTTAAAAATCCGGTTAACAGATTATTTAAACATTTAAGTGGTGGAGAAGTTCCGAATGTTTTGGTTTACCGTATCCAGCCGAATGAGGGAATTATGTTGCAAATCTTAACTAAAAAACCGGATCATGGGACAGAGCTAAACAGCTCAATTATGCAATATTGTTATCCTCAAAATTATCCACAACATCCATTCCCCGACGCTTATGAAAAATTAATTGTTGATGCAATTCATGGTGACCAAACGTTCTTTAATAATGCTGCAGAGGTAGAGGCTGAATGGAAATATATTGATCAAATGAATAAAAAACTTCCAAAGTTAAATTCTTATAAGCCTGGATCTTGGGGACCCAAAGAAGCTGATGAATTAATAGAGAAAGATGGAAGAAAATGGTTAGAGCCTTCTGACCAACTTTGTGTGATCAACAAATAAAACTATTTTTTAACGTCGTGTTGACCGAATTGTCCCCTCATAGCAGAGATAACTTTATTTCTGAAACCTTCAGGTGATTTTTCCGCGTCTTTGTGTGAATTTTCCCTGACTTTGATAGCTGATTTCATTGCAGGAACATCGATTCCCATTTTGCGTGCTACATCAACTGTCCAGTCCGCTTCACCGGGGACTCTTTTGCCACTACCTCCCGAACCAATACTGGAGGAAATATTAGATAAATTTGGATCTTCTTTAAAAGCGTCCCAAGCCCAATTAACCAGACGGGATTCAACAACAGAGCGGTGCATATAAATATCCAGAACTTTATTAAAGTCATATTTAAAAGGGGAAAATTTTAATATGGAAAGTCCCTCACCAATTGATTCCATCATGCCGTATTCAATGGCATTATGAACCATTTTAGCAAAATGTCCTGATCCAATTGGTCCTAAGTATTGGTAAGCTGAAGGGGCTGCTGCAGCTTTGGCAAGTTTTTTAATTTTTTCAAAGTCTTCTTTCTCTCCCCCAATCATTAAACAAGCGCCTGCTCTTGCTCCACCCGGTCCACCAGATGTGCCAATATCCATAAAATGGATACCCTTTTTGGCTAAAACTTTATTTCTTTTTAAAGTATCCTTATAAAAAGAATTTCCTCCATCAATTACTAAATCACCGGGGGAAAGTTTTTCTGCCAGAGTATTTACTATTTCATCAACCACCTCACCTGCTGTTACCATGACCCAAATTATTCTGGGTGTTTTTAATTTTGAAATTAAATCATCAATACTTTTTGTGGGCACTGCACCTTTCTTTGCAACTTCTGCAACTGGTTCAGGGGATCTGTTCCAGGCAACAATGTCTATACCTTGTTCCAAAAGGCGAAAAACCATATTTTTTCCCATCCGTCCAAGTCCGATATAACCAATCTTCATAATGGTTTTTAGTATAGCTTTTTTATTATTAAAATCAACTAGTTGGAAAATTGACAAAGAAAGATGAGTGCTCTATCATCTTTGGCATGAAAGAGTTCTGTAAGCCAGAAGATATTTATACCGCATGTCGGAAGTCATTTGGAGATCATGTTAAATTAGCAGAGATTTTAATAGACACGTTCATTTCGAGTAGTGACGAAACAACTTTTTTAGCAAATAGAGAAGTGCAGAAGGTTGGGAATCACAAGCGCTATTCACATGAAAGAGTATGTGCGACTTTAAAGGAAAGCTTAAATATGGGCTGCTCAGTAGTATTAAAACATGAAGATAAACATATTGAATTAAGAGTGCAAAGTGGTCTTGCAGGATGGGAAGATCAAGCCCGTCCTTATGCTTTACTTCAAGCAGGACAATTACCAAATGGATACGGCAAACAAGTGATTACGTTAAAAGGATCAATTGAACCCAGAGATTTATTAAGTCCGGTGGGATATTGGATAGTAAATATGATGAGGGAAGTGACAGAAGCAGCACATCAGCATGGAATAATTTCTTTGGAAGCTCCTAAATATGACGCAGACTATTGGAGAAAAGAATTAGGAGGTAATAATCTTAAGTCTTAATAATTGTGCTATTATGAGTTTATGACTGCAAGGGAATGGTTAGAAAAAGCAAAAAGAGAAAAATTTGCCATCGGTGCTTTTAATGTTGGAAATTTAGAAACTTTTAAAGCAATCGCTCAAGCTGCAGCTGTTAAAAAATCTCCTGTAATTATTGAATCATCACCAGGTGAAACGGAATGGATGGAAGCTGATAATATTGTAGACTTGGCAAGGAATTATTCAAAAGAATTAGGCATTCCAATTTTAGTAAATTTAGATCACGCAGAAAATTTGGAACAGTGTCAGATTGGGATAGAAGCTGGCTATGATTTAATTCATTTCGATGGTTCAAAATTACCATATGAGCAAAATTTAGAAATTGCAAAACAGGTTGTAGAATTGGCTCATCAAAAAAATCTTGTTGTTGAGGGTGAATATGATCATATTCAGGGTTCTTCAGAGGTACATTCTGGCTCTGCCAAATCTGAAATAGAAAAAATCCCAATGACTGATCCGGATAAAGCCTTAGATTTTGTTGAGTCGACAGGAGTAGATATTTTGGCAGCATTCTTTGGTAATGTTCATGGAGTTTTTAAGGAAGGTGGAGAAGATTTGGATCTAGAACGTTTGGATGAAATATCTCAAAAAATGCCTGATAAGTTTTTATCACTTCATGGTGGATCTGGAATAGCAGATGACCAGGTAAAAGAAGCAATAAAAAGAGGGATTGTAAAAGTAAATATAAATACAGAAATGCGTCAGGCATTCCGTGAGAATATGGAAAAAGTTTTAGATAAAAATCCCGATGAAATAGCTATGTATAAAATAGAACAACCTGTTATTGATGAGATTCAAAAGATAGTTGAACAGAAAATAGAAATCTTCGGCTCTTTTAACAAAGTTTAGCTCTTCGACTTTGCTCAGGATCTTTGACTTCAACATCACAAGGAAAACACACCCGTAGAGATAGTTAATGGACGACAACTTTGGTTCCCGGATTATCAGGAGTAGCTCTGACCGCATTAACATTTGAAGGAACAACAGGTCCTGCCCATTCAAAAATCTGGGCAGCTGAAGCAAGTGGCTCGTTAACGCAACCATGACTCATTGGATGTCCAAAATTATTGTGCCAGTAAGCTCCGTGGAGAGCATATCCCTGATAGAAAAACATATTGTTCGGAACATTGGGTAAATTATAGTAAGTACCAAGTTCTTGTGACCCTCCACGCATCCTTTGGTATCTGGTTTTATACCAAATAGAAAATGTTCCTCTGGGAGTAGAATTCCATAGGCCGGATGAGATTAAATATTCATAAACCAACCTGTTTCCCTCATAGGCTCGGAGTTTTTGTTCTGCTAAAGACACATCAATCCATTTTTCTTCACCACTCGCGTTTGTTGTGCCCAAAACTTTTGTTTGTTGATCATCAACTGAATTTGTCATTGCCAATGAAGTTTTGGGGTAATCTACGATTTGACTGTTGAAAACCGCGATATTAGCCTCTTCTTCAAAGTCACCAGTGGATGATAATATATCAGCAACTTTACAGCAGGAAGTTTTAGCGTCATCTGTTAGGTTAAATTTATAAACAAGAAAACTTCTTGCCGGCGTATAAAAATAAACCACAGCTATGGCAATAATTGCAGTTAGTAGAAGAATGGACAGAATTCTATGCACTAATCTTATTTTCTACAGGCTGTACCTGAATGTCAATACTTCGGTTACACTCAGTATTGACCTCCTCGAGTCTGAGCGACCTCGGAGTCGATGACCTGAGCTTGTCGAATGGGTCAATGGGCATTAAGCATATTCTGAACAAAAAATGATTAAATTGTACATTCGATCATTTTTGGTATAAACTTGTTTTTGGAAATTGATGAATTATCAAAAACTATACAAACACAGACATTGGTTTATTAACCTCTTTTTATTAGGTGCATTAATAGCATTTCTTTGTCTTTTTATATTTTTTATTATTCCGAGAATTCTTCCTGAGGCAGAATACTCAAATACCAGTAGAAACGGCATTATATTCCGCAATGAAACATGGTCCGGTGTTATTACGGTCACAGGAGATATTTGGGCATTTCCAGGGGCAAAAGTTACTATAATTCCAGGAACAAAAGTACTTATTTCCAGAAAAGATAGTTTTAATCTGGATTTTGCTCTTTGGGATTTGAGATCAGGCTTGAATATTAATGACGAAAGTTTTGGGGTAAAAAACGGGGAATTATTTCAGGATGAAGGACACAAAATCCGGCTCTATTTTGGAAAATTATATGCGTTTGGTTCAAAGGAACAACCGATAATTATTACTTCTATGGGTGACTATGATTTTAGCCCCTATGATTTTAATGGTATTTATATTCATGAAGGGATTCTAAGTTTTGTCAAAATATCAAATTACAGAAAAATATCAGTTGGTGATAATGTGATTATCAGGGATAGTGAGCTGACTAATTCAGGTGAGTGTGCAATTTGTATTGAATACTCTAGTCCTACAATCGTGAATAATGTTTTCAGCAAAAATCTTAGGAATTATATCTATATTTTAGGAGGTAGCCCCAAAATAAATGATAATTTATTTCAATCATCACAATCACAAAAAGGTGAAGGGGTTGTATTTGATCCGAAAAAGATTGCAATGCCAATTATTTATCACAACAGTTTTGAAATGCCTAATCAGGTGGCCTTGCATATTTTATCAGGTGATGAAGAAGAGGGTGGGGTGGTTGCATTTAATGATTTTGCCGGAGAGAATAAGATTTTACTGCCATGTAATAGTAAAATGAAGTTTATCCAGAATTTAATTAGGGGGAGAATTGAGTTTGCAAAAGCCAGTAATTGTGATGGGAGTATGATTATGGGGCCAAATTATTGGTTATCCAGAGATAGGAATGCAATTATTAAAGAAAAGTTTATTAATAAAGCCCTAAATTTTCAAATTATTTTACCTTCCGTGTTAACTTCCACTCCCAGTACTATAGGTAGAAGAAAATAAAACTCTTGCATAGGGTGGCGCAAGGTGCTATATAAGATTTAATAATTTCTCATGAAACAAATACATGTTGTGATTGTGTTTATAGTGTTGGTGCTGATTGGTTTAATTTCTGCCGGAGCAAATGCGTTAAAAGTTAACTTTTCAGGGGATAGTATAACTCCAACTCCCACTGAAGGTGTTTTATTTAATCAGAACGACAATAAACTGGATAAAAATGTTTTAAGTTCAGAGAGTACTATAACCCCAACTACCCAGGCACAAATTACGAAGCAACCCTTAAAACAATATCGTCAATTTCCGGGAAGTTTATCTGAAAGTGAACTGATTAATAAAAAAGCTGTTATTCAAACTGATAAAGGATCAATTTCTTTAGAGATTAATCCTGAGGCAACAAAAGCAGCATCTAATTTTATTTTCCTGGCAAAAGATGGTTTTTATGACGGATTAACATTTCATAGAGTAGAACCTGGGTTTGTGGTTCAGGGAGGAGATCCAGTAGGTAATGGAACAGGTGGACCGGGGTATACTTTTACAGAAGATAAGGTGGTTGGAAAATATGACAGAGGAATTGTAGCCATGGCAAAAAAAGCTAATGAACTCGCAGGTACCGGTGGAAGCCAGTTCTTTATCATGTTGGAAGATAAACCGCTACCTCTGGAGTATGTAATCTTCGGAAAAGTTGTTTCTGGAATGGATATTGTAGATCAAATTAAGGTGGGAGATGTGATGAGAAAAGTGACCATTGTCTCTTTACAGTAAAGCCGGAGATTGCTCTATATATTGTATATTGACAGCTCCTATACCCGATATGTTAAGTTAGATAAGCAGTCGTTAAATATTAGGTTATACAACATATTGTATAAAGAGAGATGAGATGTCCTTTCTGTAGTGATCTTAGTAATCGGGTGTTAGATAAAAGAACAGTTTCCGGTACTGGGGAAATAAGAAGGCGTAGGGAATGTTTACACTGCCAAGGTCGGTTTACCACATACGAGAGGTTATCAAATTTGCAGTTTTTGGTTATTAAAAAAGACGGTCGGAAAGAACCATATAACAGGGATAAATTAAGAGGTGGAGTAACTAAGGCTTTAGAAAAACGTCCGGCATCAGAAATTTTAGATGATTTTATATCTAAAGTTGAACGAAAGATATGGAAAAAAGGAGTTTCAGAGATAAACTCTCAACAGATTGGGAAAGTGGTGCTATCAGAGTTAAGAAAAATTGATAGTGTGGCATATTTGCGATTTGCCAGTGTTTATCGTCACTTTCAGGATCCGAAAGACTTTGCAAAAGAATTAGAAAGTATGAATTAAAGAATGAAAAAACATCAAAACACAACATCAGAAATTTTTGCTCAACAAATAAATGTTATTCCCAAAAGTGAAAGACACACATCTATTAAATTAGATTTGGCTGATATCCCTGAAAAACCAACTGTGATTGAAGGTTTACAAAATAAAATTTTTTTAGACAGATATGCCTGGAAAGATGAACACGGTAATCCAATGGAAACTGTACCAGATCAAATGTGGAGACGTGTTTCAAAAGCAATTGCTCATGTTGAAAAAACTCCAAAACTACAAAAAGAATGGGAAGATAAATTCTTCTATGCTTTATCAGATTTTAAATTTTTACCTGGAGGTAGAATTTTATCAGCAGCTGGAACAGGTTATGAAGTAACTTATTTTAATTGTTTTGTGATTCCTTCTCCTCCTGATTCCAGGGGTGGAATTATTGATAATTTAAAAGTAATGACAGAAATGCTTTCCCGGGCAGGTGGAGTGGGAATAAATTTGTCCACACTTCGTCCAAGTGGAGCAAGGGTACATAAAGTAAATGGTACTTCATCAGGCCCGGTAAATTGGGCAAATCTTTATTCTGTTGCCTGTCATGATGTTATTCAGCAGGGTGGTTCAAGAAGAGGAGCCTTAATGTTAATGCTGCATGATTGGCATCCTGATATTGAAGAATTTATTGAAGCAAAACAGGATTTAACAAAGCTAGCAGGAGCAAATTTATCAGTTTGTTTATCTGATGTTTTTATGGAAGCTGTGGAAAATGATGCAGATTGGATCTTGCGTTTTCCAGACCACAAGCATCCCCAATATGATTTAGAATGGGATGGAGACTTAGTTGGCTGGATTGAGAAAGGATATCCAGTTGTTGATTATAAAACTGTTAAAGCTAAAGATATTTGGAATAAAATCTGTCAGTTGGCTTGGGCTTCAGCAGAACCTGGATTACATTTTTTAGAAAGAAGCAATAAACAATCAAACACCTGGTATTTTGAAAAATTGGTTTGTACAAATCCTTGTGGGGAACAACCATTGGGTCCTTGGGCAGTTTGTAATTTAGGATCATTAAATTTATCTTCTTTTGTTAAAAATGGGGAAATGGATTACAAAAACTTAGCAGAACACGTGGCTATAGCAGTTAGATTTTTAGACAATGTGATTGATGATAATTATTATTTTTATCCTGAAAATGAAAATATTCAAAAAAGTGTTCGCCGTATAGGGCTTGGTACGATGGGACTTGGAGACTCTTTGATTAAAATGAAAGTTAGATATGGTTCGCCTGAGTCTTTGGAGATTATTGAAAAAATCTATAAAACAGTCAGAGATAGCGCATATCAGGCGTCCTCTGATATAGCCGCAGAAAAAGGTGCCTTTCCTAAATTTAATAAAGAAAAATATTTGCAAGGGTTTTTTATTAAACAACTTCCGGAAAATATTCGTGAAAGTATTGCCAAAAAAGGAATCAGGAATGCAGTTTTACTTACTCAAGCTCCAACCGGTACTACCAGTTTATTGGCTGGTGTGAGTTCCGGGATTGAACCTGTCTTTGATTTTGCCATGAAGAGAAGGGACAGGACCGGAGAAAGTATTATTTACCATCCTTTATTTAAAGCCTGGAAAGATGAAAGTGATGAAAATGAAATTCCGCCTGAATATTTTGCAGGAGCTAATGATTTAACACCTGATGATCATATTTTGGTTCAGGCAACAGTTCAAAGATACACAGATGCTTCGATATCCAAAACAGTGAACGCTCATAAAGATCACACAGTAGAAGATGTCCAAAAACTTTATATGGATGCTTATAAATTAGGCTGTAAGGGTATTACATATATGAGGGATGGTTCCAGAGAAGGAGTGTTAACTCATATTGAAGATAATCAAAAAGAAGAAGCTGTTTCTCAATCTGTTGCTCACCGCCCGATGATCTTACCGGGTAATACTTATGAAATTTTAACTCCGGTTGGTAAAGCTTTCATTACTATCAATCATGATGAAAACGGTATTCCGATGGAGATTTTTATTACAGTTGGTAAAACCGGTATGCATATTGGAGCAGACGCAGAAGCTCTGGGGAGACTTATTTCAATTGCCTTGAGAGTTGAGGCCAATAAAAGACAGGAGATTGCGGAAAAGATAGTAAATCAACTACGGGGAATCGGTGGGTCTTCCCACATCGGGTTTGGTAAAGAAAGAGTTATGAGTTTGGCTGATGCCGTTGCAAAAGTTATGGCAGAAGATTTATCCCGCCAAGCTTTGAATAAAACTGTTGCAACAATGCCTTTAGACCTGGGTACAAATGAACAATCTAAAACTAATGGAGTAGATCATTCACAAATGTCTGCGCTTCCTTTTGAAGATCACGCACCAAAAAGCGGAGATCTTTGTCCTGAATGCGGACAAGCCACATTTGTTTTTGAAGAAGGTTGCAAGAAATGTCACAACTGCGGACATAGTATGTGCTGATGAAACCTCAAGATGGTTTGGTGATTATTTATACAGGTGAGGGAAAAGGAAAGACTACTGCAGCGATGGGTTTGGTTTTAAGATCCCTGGGTCATGGTAAAAAAGTTTTAATTATCCAATTTGGAAAAGCTACTTTTAGTGGTGAGATAAAAGCTTTAGAAAGATTTGGTGATTCTGTTAAATTAATTCAGGGGGGGGTTGGGTTTGTTGGAATCTTAGGGGATAAAAAACCTTTATCAGTTCACAAAGCAGCAGCAGAGGATATATATACTATATTAAATAATGAAGTAAAGTCTAACAAATGGGATTTAATTGTTGCAGATGAGATTATCGGGGCTGTTTCTGGTAAACTGTTAGATATCAAGGTGATTTTAGATTTAATTGAGACTAAACCAGAGACTCTGGATTTGATTTTAACCGGCCGGGGAGCATTCCCTGAAATGATAGAAAAAGCTGATTTGGTTTCTGAAATAAAATCTATTAAACATCCATATGATAAAGGAGCTAAGATCAAAAAGGGTATAGATTATTAAAAAATTTACCCCCTTGCCAAGTTTTAGCACTCATGCTAGACTACTGCTAATTCTAATTTAATTAGATAAAAATTATGATTACTGATTATTCATCTTCACCACTAAAACTGCCTGAAAGACTACCTGTCGGACCTCTAAGGGACACTGTTATGTTTCCTGAAACAACACTTCCTATTGTTTCCGGAAGGTCAAAATCAAAAGCTGCTTTGGATCAAGCCTGGTCAACAGATAGATTAGTTGTGTTTGTGACTCAGAAAAACAGCAAAATAGAAGATCCTGAAAGTAAAGACCTGTTTCAGGTGGGTACTGTTTGTTTGCTTAAAAGGATGATCAAAAATCCTGAAGGGGATTATACAGTCTCTGCAGAAGGGTTAACCAGGGTTTTTCTTAAAAATATTTCTCAACATGGTGATTATTTGGAAGCTGAAGTTGAAGAAATTCCTCAGCTTTTTGAAAAAAACGAGGAAACAGAAGCTTTAATTAGAACAGTCCGTGAACAATTTAAAAAATATATTGAACTTGGCGGTAACCCAATGTTTGATCCTTCAGCAATACCTACTTGGACTGCTAATTGGGCAGTAATTATTCAAAATGATGACCCTAATTTATTAGTAAACTCCATTGCTCAGGCAATTGATTTTAAAGTAATTGATAAGCAACAACTTTTGGAAATGGTTTCTGCAACAGATAGATTGCAAAGACTCTCAGAACTTTTGGCCAAAGAAGTTAAGATTTTAGAAATTTCTCAGAATATTTCATCTAAAACTCAGGAAAGAGTTTCCAAAATGACCAGGGAAGCAATTTTACGGGAACAAATGAAAAGTATTGAGGAAGAGTTGGGTTCAAATGATGAAAATCAGGAAATCAGAGAATTTGAAATAAAGATTAAAAAATCAGGTATGCCGAAAGAGGTTAGGGAAAAGGCAATTAAAGAACTTTCAGGGTTGGCCAAAATGTCATCTTTAAATCCTGAAGCTTCCTATAAAAGAAATTATCTGGAATGGTTAACAGAACTTCCCTGGAAAGCGGTTGACGGTAAAAAAGTAGATATGAAAAAAGCGGAAGCCGTTTTGGAGGATGATCATTATGGATTAAATAAGGTTAAAGAAAGAATTCTGGAATTTTTAGCTGTTCACAAATTATCAGGAAAAGTTAAAGGTCCGATTCTTTGTTTTGCAGGTCCTCCTGGAACAGGTAAAACTTCAATCGGTAAATCAATTGCCAAAGCCTTAGGCCGCAAATTTGTCAAAATTTCTCTCGGAGGAATCAGAGATGAGGCAGAAATCAGAGGGCACAGAAGAACCTATGTCGGATCAATGCCGGGAAGGATTATTCAGGGAATTAAACAGGCAGGTACAACCAACCCGGTATTTATGTTGGATGAAATTGATAAAATCGGAGCAGACTATAGAGGAGATCCGTCAGCTGCTTTGCTTGAAGCTTTAGATCCTGAACAAAATGATGCTTTTTCAGATCACTATTTAGAAGTGCCGTTTGATCTTTCTAATGTCATGTTTATTACAACTGCAAATATGTTGGATACAATTCCACCAGCTCTTCGCGACAGACTAGAGATTATCAGATATCCGGGTTATACCACCGCAGAAAAATTTCATATTGCGACTAAATTTTTGATTCCAAAACAAATTGAAAATCATGGTTTAAAAAATAAACAAATCGTGTTTGATGATGAAGCTATTAATTCAATTATTGAACAATATACCAGAGAAGCCGGAGTTAGAAGTTTGGAAAGGGAGATAGCGGCAGTAATCAGAAAGGTTACCCGCAGAATTGCAGAAGGAAGCAAAGAGAAAAAATTTATCATAACTGCGGAGGAAGTTAAAAAATTACTGGGTCCTGCTAAATTTACACCACAGCTCGCTGAGGTAGAAGACTCAATTGGTACAAGTACGGGTATGGCATGGACAGAAGCAGGAGGAGACATATTATTTAATGAAGTTACCATAATGCCTGGAAAAGGACAGCTGATTTTAACAGGACAATTGGGAGATGTGATGAAGGAATCAGCTCAGGCTGCTATGTCATATGTTAGAACTCACTGGAAAGAATTAGGACTTTCAGATAAGTTTTATCAAAAGATAGATATTCATGTTCATGTGCCAGAAGGAGCTGTTCCAAAAGATGGACCATCTGCAGGCATTGCTTTAACAACAGCAATTATTTCAGCATTAACCAAAATCCCAGTTCATAAGGATGTATCTATGACAGGTGAAGTAACACTAAGAGGTAGAGTCTTAGAAATTGGAGGATTGAAAGAAAAAGTATTAGCAGCACACAGAGCAGGAGTTAAGACTATTATTGCTCCTGAAAATAATAAAAAGGATTTGGAAGATATTCCTGAAAATGTTCAAAAAGATTTAAAATTTGTGTTTGTTAAAAATATTAATGAAGTGTTGGAGATTGCTTTAACCAGAATGCCAACACCAGTTTCTTTTAAAATTACTCCACAACCAGTCTATCCAGCAGTAGCATAATTTTTTCACAAATTTAATTTCCTCCTTGACTAATTAGCCTCACCCATAGTAAATTAAGGGCTATGGATCTGATTTTAAACAATATAAATTTACTTATTTGGGGCTCTGCTGGTGCAGCTTTGCTTTATGGAATGGTTTTAAGCTTCTGGATTTTGATGCTTCCATCTGGTGATGAAAAGATGAAAGAAATCGCTTCAGCCATTCAAGAAGGTGCTGCAGCATATTTAATGAAACAATACACCACTGTTTCTATGGTGGCTGTTGTTATTACCATAGCAATTTATATCTTTTTAGGAATGTCTTCCGCAGTAGGTTTTCTTATTGGGGCAGCATTTTCAGCACTCGCAGGATATATTGGAATGAATGTAGCAGTTAGGGCAAATATCAGATGTGCAGAGGCTGCAAAATCCGGTTTATCCCAAGCTTTTGATGTAGCTTATAAAGGTGGAGCAGTGACTGGATTTTTGGTAGTTGGGCTTGCTTTGGCTGCAGTCTATGGTTTTTATCAAAACACTGGAGACTTAAAAGCTTTGATTTCACTCGGTTTTGGAGGATCTCTTATTTCTGTTTTTGCTAGACTCGGTGGAGGAATTTTTACCAAAGGGGCAGATGTTGGAACAGACATGGTTGGTAAAATTGAGGCAGGAATTCCAGAAGATGATCCCAGAAATCCAGGTGTGATTGCTGATTTGGTGGGTGATAATGTTGGAGATGATGCTGGAATGGCAGCAGATATTTTTGAAACATATGTTGTGACAGCTATTGCTGCTTTGCTTTTGGGTGATTTATTAATTCCAGGATTTAAAAATGCTATCTATTTCCCCCTAGCTATTTTATCTGTTGCTATCTTAACCTCAATTATAGGTAGTTTATTTGTAAGACTTCAGGGTAAAAGAATTATGGGAGCTTTGTATCAGGGTTTGATTGTGACAACTGTTCTTTCTGTTGTTGTATTTTATCCAATTACCACAGGTTTAATGGCAAACAATGGTTTATTTCCAACCTTAAATCTATATCTTGCTTCTTTGGTTGGAATTTTAGTTACAGCTGGGATGTTTGTAATTGTTGAATATTACACAGGAACTAAATATAGTCCTGTTAAACTTTTGGCAGCAGCTTCAGAAACTGGTCATGGCACCAATGTAATTGCTGGTTTAGCTTTATCTATGAAATCTACTTTTGCTCCAATATTATTAATTTCTGTCGCAATCTTCTTAAGTTATGGTTTGGCAGGTCTTTATGGAATTGCTTTGGCAGCAGTTGCCATGCTTTCTATGGCAGGGATTGTGGTAGCAATCGATGCTTTTGGTCCAATTACTGATAATGCTGGTGGAATTGCTGAGATGGCAGGTCTTCCTGAAAAAGTCAGAAATAATACAGATCCGCTGGACGCTGTTGGAAATACCACTAAAGCCGTAACTAAAGGTTATGCAATTGCCTCTGCAGGATTGGCAGCATTGGTTTTGTTTGCTTCATATGCACAGGAATTTGCCAATCTTGGAACAAGCTTAGTATTTGCTCTGGATGATCCTAGAGTTGTAATAGGATTATTTATTGGTGGAGCAATGCCTTATTTGTTTGGTTCACTCGCCATGGAAGCTGTTGGCGTTGCTGGTGGAGCAGTGGTTACAGAAGTTAGACGTCAATTTAAAACCATCAAAGGAATTATGGAAGGTAAAGCAAAACCAGATTATGCAGCTTGTGTCTCAATTGTAACTGCCACAGCTCAAAGACAAATGATTATTCCAGCTTTAATTCCTGTTTTAGCACCATTTATAGTTGGAAAATTACTTGGGCCAGTAGCACTTGGAGGATTTTTGATGGGTACAATTATTACTGGTTTATTTGTGGCTCTTTCTATGACTACAGGAGGCGCAGCTTGGGATAATGCTAAAAAGTATATAGAATCAGGTGCTTTGGGTGGTAAAGGCTCTCCTGCTCATCAGGCAGCTGTTACAGGGGATACTGTGGGGGATCCATACAAAGATACAGCAGGACCTGCTATTAATCCTATGATTAAAGTTGCAAATATTGTAGCCCTGCTCCTCGTGCCCTTCTTAATGTAAATTTTCCGATTTTTTAGGAAGCTTGGGGTTTACGTGAGAGAATATTTTTAACTTCCTGTGCAATTTGATCAGGAGTATAGGAAGCCTTGATAAAATAGCCTTGTGCTCCTAATGTGAATGCTTCCTTGATGACTTCGTCTTGTCCTAAATTAGTAAGTAGAATAACCGGCACATCTTTAGTTGATGCATTTTGTTTAATTTGTTTGAGTATTTCAAGCCCGTTTAAGTCAGGCAACATGATATCAAGCAAGATAATATCGTATTTTGTTTGTTTAATTGACTGTAAGCCTTCTTTGCCGTTTCCGAATCCATCAACAGTAATACCATTTTTTTCCAACTGTCTTTTATATATGTCCCGGATGAATTGCTCATCCTCAATAATTAGTACTTTAGGCTGCATAATTAATCTAAGTCTAACTCTTTTAAGCTCATTTGAAAAGACGGATTTTGTAAGAAAGGTTTAATTTTATCAGTCAGTTCATATGGAGTCACATTCATCTTTAATAAATAACCTTGAGCACCTATTTCAAAGGCAGATTTGACCACACTTTCTTGACCTAGATTAGTAAGAAGCACAACAGGGACTCTTCTAGTTTCCGGATTTTCTTTGAGCTTTTTTAAAACGTTAATACCATCCATTCTGGGAAGCATTATATCCAACAAGATTAAATCAAAAGATTGATCAGCCACTTTGACTCCTTCCAGGCCATCTGTTGCCAAAATCATTTCAAATCCTGCTTGTTTGAGTACTCTCATATAGAGTTGATTAATGAAATGGTCATCTTCAACTAATAAAATTTTTTTAGGTTTCATTATTTTAGTTTGATTTAATTGGGAGTGAAAAGCTGAATGTTGAACCTTTTCCAACTTCAGATTCAACCCAAATTTTACCATGATGCATTTCTGTAATCTCTCTTGAGATATATAAACCGAGTCCTGTTCCTTTTGAGCCCATTTCAAGTTTCCCTGAAACCCGGAAAAACTTTGTAAAAAGATGTGGTTGTGCTTCTTTAGGAATACCTTCACCTGTATCTGTAACGCTGGTTACAACGGAGTTTTTATCAGGTGATAATTTTATATTAATCTTGATCTTCCCTCCAGGAGCTGTGTAGTTAATGGCGTTAGAAAGCAGATTCGAGATAACTTCAACGATTCTTAACTTATCAACCATAAGTTTTGGTATTTTTTCTGTGGGTTTGGTGAATGTGTATTCAAGATTTTTTTCTTTGGCTCTTTCTGCGAACTGATCTACTGTTTGAGCAACTAATTCAACCCAATCAGCAGAAACAGTATTAACATTAAATATTCCTCTTTCGATTTTAGACACATTCAATAGATTCTCAACAAGCGCCAAAAGTTGTTCGGTTGAAATACTGATTCGAGTTAGAAATGTATTTTGATCATCCGTAAACTTGCCTTTACTTTCACTCATAAAGACCGACAGGTAGCCTTTAATAGAGGTTAAAGGAGTGCGGAGCTCGTGTGCTGCCATAGAAACAAAATCTAATTTCATAGCTTCGAAACTTTTTGCTTCAGTTACATCATGCATTGTCAAAATACACCCCAAGTCTGCCGTATCCCCTCCCTTAATTTGACTTGCGGTAAAGTTAACTACAGCCTGTTTATTTTTAAAAGAAATCAGTTTAAGTTCTTCTTTTTGGAAAAGAGCATTCGGTTGATTAATTCCGCAATATTGAGCCGGAGTCAGCTCTGTATTGCTTTGATAAATTTTTATGATTTGCGATATGGGTTTATTTTGTACTTCAGAAAAAGTAGCTCCTGTTAGTTTTTCAGCGGCCGGATTAAATAAAACAATATTACCTTTTGGATCTAAGGCAATGACGGCATCCTGGATGGCGGATAAGATCAATGCCAGCTTATTGCTGGTATCCCCCAAGTCTGTTGCATTAGATGTATTTGTGGAAGCTATAGCAACAGTAGTCTCCTTTTTGGCTGGTTCCTTTTTTTCAGCCCCAACAGTTGGTTTATTGAATAATATTTTGGCAAAATTAAACATAATTATAATTGTATTTATCTTAGCACAGAAGCGCTATTTGTTAATATAGAGAGCTGCTTTTACACAATCCGCAACCTGTTCCGGTGTGTGAATTGCATGAATCAGATAACCTCTGACATTTAGATTATACGATTCCTGAATCAAATTATCCTCAGCATTTTCTGTAAGAATTACAAGCGGAGTGTTAAAACCAGGATTATTTTTATGTAAATTTTTAATTAAATTTAGACCATGCATGTCAGGAAGCATGATATTCAAAAGAATCAAACTGAAAATATCCTCATTAAGTATTTTTAAGCCCGCAACAGCGCTTTTTGCATGTATGACTGCAAATCCTATTTGTGTTAAAGCATCCTTGTATTTTTGAGCTATGGTGTCGTTATGTTCGATTATTAATATTTTCATAAAGAGAGCTATTCATATCGTATTCTTGTTTTCATTACCCGCTCGAAAAATTCTATTAGAATAATTGTAACGGAAGGGAAAATAACGGCAATTAATGTTTCTTTGCTGCTAAGTTGGGAAAATAAGAATAAATCCCTGAGTCCCGGAATATATAAAGTGGCCAGTAACATGGCAACAGTTCCTAAAGCAATAAGCTTGACTACCAAGGCTGAACTTATAATACTGGAGAATATATTTTTTGGTCCATTTATATTAATTAACATGACTCCGATGTTAGAAATTACTAAGCAAATAAATGTTAAGGTTCTGGCGACTGTTTCAGAAAAGTTCATGTAAAGGGAAAAAATAATTACTGTAATACAGGCGAATAATACAATACCTCCCTGTGCAATGGAGTAAAGTAATGTTTTATTATCTAAAAATGGTAAAGTAATTTTACGGGGCGGTTTTAGCATACTCTCTTTGTCTGCTACTGTTGTCTCAAATGCAATAGAAGAGGACGGATCGATAAATAGTTCCAAAAAGACAATATGCAAAGGGAAAAGAATTAAGGGAAAATGGAAAAGAGGGGGGATGAGTGATATTCCGGCAATTGGGACATGGATTGCAAGCGTATACGTAATTGCTCTTTTAACATTGGTGTAAATTCTTCGTCCCAAGGCGACAGCCTCAACTAAAGATGAGAAATCTCCATTTAAAAGAATCAATGAAGCAGATTCTTTGGCAACGTCGGTACTTCTGGTGCCTAAGGCTATTCCGATATGCGCAGATTTTAGGGCAGGAGCATCATTAACGCCATCACCTGTCATTGCTACAATTTCACCGTTTGCCTTCAGTGCATTGACTATTCGGAGTTTTTCTTCAGGGATAATTCTGGCAAAAATTGTGATTGTTGATACAGCTTCTTGTAACTGTTTATCTGACATTTTAGCAATTTCCTGGCCTGTGATAACTTTTTCAAAATTTTTAAGTCCGATTTCTGCAGCTACATGTTTTGCAGTTTCCGGATAATCACCTGTAACCATCATGACTTTGACTCCTGCCTTGTAACATACTTGTAAGGCTTGAGAAACGGATGGACGAACAGGATCAATAAAACCGATTAATCCTAAAAATTTATAGTTTATTTCATCTTGAATTTTTGGTAAGTCTTTTGTTTTTACATATCCTTCTGCAACAGCGATGACCTTCAATCCGGTAATTGCCATTTGGGAAACCTGAAATAAGACATCCCTTTCTTTTTCCGGATTAAGTTTGCAAAGTTTGATAATTGTTTCAGGGGCGCCTTTTGCAGCGATAGTATAAGTTTTTGAGTTCTTTATCTGCCATATATTGGTGATAGACATCGTATTTTTAGAAAATGGGTATTCTTTAACTAATTCTTTATTTTCAGGAATTTCCAGTTTTTGAATTTTTGCCTTATCGAAAATAGCTATTTCAACTGGATCAAAGGTATGTGTGCGTGATGCTAAAATAGCGTATTTAATGAGTTCTTCGTCAGTTACATTGTCTTCGCTAAGGAGATTGCGGATGGATAATTTATTGAAAGTAACAGTGCCTGTTTTATCAACACAAAGAATAGTAGTTGCGCCTAATGTTTCAATAGCGGGGAAATCTTTGGTCAGCACTCCTTTTCTGGAAATCCGCCATGCACCAAGTGCTAAAAAAACAGTCATTATGACTGCAAATTCTTCTGGAATAATAGCTAAACTTAGTGTTACGCCGGCAAGTAGTCCTTCCATCCAGTCATTCCGCACCAGCCCATAAATAAGTACCACAATAAGACAAAGAAACCCACCAAAAAGTGCTAATTTAACAATAAATCTACCTGTTTCTTCCTGTAGCCGTGATTTTCCTCTATCTATTTGTTGCAGAGCTTTTCCTATTTTTCCGATTTCAGTATTACTACCTGTGAGTAATACTTCTGCGTAACAATGTCCTGTGGTGATTATTGTTCCGCTAAAAAGGAAAGAAAGACTGGCTCCACCAGGTCTTGTAATAGGTGTAGTTTTATTCCACACAGATTTGGAAACAGCGAGTGATTCACCTGTTAAAACAGATTCATCTACAGTTAAATTATTTTCTTCTAATATTGCGCAATCTGCTGGAATCCGTTCACCTTCCGATAAAATCAAAATATCCCCAGGAACCAATTCCCGTGAGGGAATAGTTTTCGGTATTCCTTCACGGATTATTTTAGCCATTGGTTCTGACAATTCTTTTAAAGCTGCCAAAGCTTTTTCTGTTTTTCTATTTTGGAAAAAAGAAATTCCGATAATAATAGCGATACTTCCTGCAAGCGCAAAAGCTTCTTTTGTCCCCCCGATCGTAAAATAGATTGCCACAGAAAGAATTAATAACAAAAACATAGGTTCTTTTAAAGTTAAAAGAAGTGCATAGAGAAATCCTTTTTGTTTGTCTTGAGGAAGTGCATTTAATCCATTCAGGTTTAATCTTTTTTTGGCTTCGGCTTCTGATAAACCAATAAACTTTTCACTCATATTATTAGTGTATCATGGCTGAATTAAGATGGGGTAAATAGTTAGAGAGTTAGTAGCGCGTAGGGGATTTGAACCCCTGATTGCTGGAATGAGAATCCAGAGTCCTGGACCACTAGACGAACGCGCCATGCGTATAAATTACGTTCATCTGCGAGAGCTAAAGCTCTCTAATGACGAACGCGCCATGTAATTTAGAACAAGTGAATTTTATCAAAAAAAGCATATTAATGCCATGGTCTTATCTTAATTTCATGTCTTGCAAAAATTATTTAGATGGTCTAAAATTTACCGAATCTAATCCTTTTTATGGCCAAACTAGATAGGTCAGCTAAGATATCTAAAAAAGTTTACTTAACACCACAAGGTCTTCAAGACGCGAAAAACGAGTTGGACTATTTAATAACTGACAAAAGAGTTCAGGTTGCAGAAAGAATTCAAAGGGCAAGGGATTTTGGTGATGTATCAGAAAATTCAGAATATGATTCAGCTTTAGAAGAACAAACTTTGGTTGAAAATAGGATTGCTTATTTGGAGGATGCAATCGGTAATGCACAACTAATAGAGCATGTTTTAACAAATGATACAGTGGTAATCGGATCAGTTGTTAAAGTAAACATGGATGGAACGGTTGATGAATATACAATAGTTGGAAAAGTGGAAGCAAACCCTTCTAAGAAAAAAATATCTAATGAATCTCCGGTGGGATCAGCCCTTTTGGGTGCAAGAATTGGGGAAGAAGTGATGATCTCTACACCAGGTTCAAGCTTCAAAGCCAAGGTTTTACAAATTAAATAGCTTTAAAATCCCCTTTGCTTCAGTTATACTTGTTTCATGGCTGTTGATCAATTAAAAAAAGAACGTTTAAAGAAACTCGCTAATATTCAAAAACTGGGAATTAATCCATATCCTGCAAAAACTAACCGTAAACAGACCTTGGAAGAGGCTAAAAAGATGCTGGGGAAAAAAGTTGCTGTTGTCGGAAGGATTAGATCGTTTCGTCCTCATGGAAAAATTACCTTTGCTGATATAGAAGATGCATCAGGCAAAATGCAGATATTTTTTTCACAAAATGATACCCCGGGTGAAAAATATGATTTTTTAGTTAATTTAGATCTTGGTGATTTTATACAAGTAGAGGGAGAAGTTTTTAAAACACAAGCAGGTGAGGTTACAGTTAAAGCCAGCTCATACCAGTTGCTTACTAAATCTTTGCTACCGCTACCTTCATCTTGGTATGGATTGAAAGATGTGGAGGAAAGATATCGCAAAAGATATTTGGACCTGTTAATGAATCCTGAAGTTAGACAGGTTGCAGAGAAGAGATCGCAGATAATTTATGCAATTAGAAAGTTTTTAACAGAAGAGAAGGGTTATTTTGAAGTTGAAGATCCTGTTTTGCAGCCTTTATATGGAGGAACCAGGGCAAGACCATTTAAAACACATCACAATACATTGGATGCAGATTTATTTCTTAGAATTTCTAATGAGCTATATTTAAAAAGATTAATTGTAGGGGGGTTTGAAAAAGTATTTGAAATGGGGCATACATTTCGTAATGAAGGGATGGATAGAAATCATAATCCGGAATTTACTATGCTTGAGACAATGGAGGCGTATGCAGATTATAAGGATAATATGAATTTAATCGAAGAAATGTTTGAATATGTTGCAAAAAGAGTGTTTGGCAGAACTAAACTGGATTATATGGGGCAAACTTTAGAATTTAAAAGACCATGGGCTAGGATAAAGCTTGAAGATTTATTCAAACAGCACACAGGTGTTTCTATGAAGGAAATTGATTCTTTAGAAAAAGCAACTGCTCTGGCAGAAAAACTTGGAGTTAAAATTCAGGATTATATGACTGATGGGGAAATTTTGCTTGAAATTTTTGAAAAAAAATGTACAGACCAATTAATTCAACCGACATTTATTTATGATTATCCTGCAGATTTTTATCCTTTGGCAAAAAGATGCGAAGATGATCCTAAATTTGTTGAAAGCTTTGACATCTATGTTTCAGGTATGGAAATGGGGACAAACTATTCAGAACAAAATGATCCTCAGGCTTTAAGAGAAGCATGGATGGCGGAAAAAGAAAAAGCCCAAAAAGGGAATGATGAAGCTCAAAAAATGGATGATGATTTTTTAGAAGCCTTAGAATATGGAATGCCTCCAACATCAGGAATTGGACCTGGTATAGATAGATGGATAATGGTTATGACAGGATCACCAAGCATCTCTGATGTGATATTATTCCCAACCATGAAGCCAGAAGGGGAGCAAAAAAAGAAAAGCAAGAAAAAATGATTAACAGAGAAGAAGCTTTAAAGATTTTGGAAGAAAAAGTCCAAAATCAAAACATAATAAAACACATGTTGGCAACAGAAGCCATGATGAAAGCTTTGGCAAAAAAGTTTGAGCCAGAAAAGATCGAGGAATGGGGTTTGTCTGGTCTTTTGCATGACGGAGATTATTCTGAAAGCGTGCCTTTGGAAAAACAAGGGATTCAAATCAGCGAATGGGTAGAGGAGAAAGGATATGACGTTCCTGAGGCAGTTAAACATGCTATGGCTGCACACAATATGGAAAACACAGGAGTTAAGCCTGAATCAAAAATGGACTGGGCGCTTTTTTGTGGAGATTCGTTAACTGGTTTGATTGTAGCATCAGCCTTGGTGTTGCCAGATAAGAAATTGGCAGGTGTTACTTCAGAGACGGTTTTAAAAAGATTCAAAGAACCAAAATTTGCTGCTGGCACCAGAAGAGAAGGAATAAAGATGTGTGAGGAACACTTAGGGATTTCCTTGGAAGAATTTGTTAAAATAACCCTGGAAGCCATGCAGGAAGTGCATGAAGAAATAGGACTTTAAAATGTTAGATATAAATTTTATTAGAGAGAATACCGAAGAGACTAAAAAAGGCGTAAAGGATAAAGGCTACGATGTTAGTATTGTGGAAAAAGTTTTAGATTTAGATAAAACCAGAAGAGAATTAATTCAAAAAGTTGATACTTTAAGAGCTGAAGGAAATAAAGCAGCTGATGAAAGAAATTCTGAAAAAGGCAAACAGGTAAAAGTTGAGTTGCAAAAAATAGAACCGGTTTTGGAAAAAATAAAGACAGAATTTGAGACTGCTTTAATGCAAATTCCTAATTTACCGGGTGAGGATTCTCCTGTTGGTAAAGATGAATCAGAAAATAAAGTTTTAAGAAAAGTGGGGGAGATAAAAAAGCTTGATTTTGAAGCACTTGATCATTTTGCTTTGGGACAAAATTTAGGAATTATAGATTTTGAAAGTGGCTCAAAAGTAACTGGTTCTCAATTTTATTATTTATTAAATGAAGGGGCTTTACTTGAAATTGCATTAATTCAATATGCTATGAATCTCCTGTCAAAAGAAGGTTTTATTCCTGTGATCACCCCTGATTTAGCAAAATCAAGATTCTATTTAGGAACAGGGTATGCTCCAAAAGGAAACGAAGCTCAAACTTATACCATTGATGATGAAGATTTAGGATTAATCGCAACAGCAGAGGTAACTTTGGCCGGAAAACATGCAGATGAAATTTTTCAAGAAAATGAATTACCGGTAAAATACATCGGATATTCACATTGTTTTAGAAAGGAAGCAGGGGCATATGGTAAATATTCAAAAGGATTGTATCGAGTGCATCAATTTACCAAAGCGGAAATGTTCATTTACTGTTTACCTGAAGAATCTAATAAAATGCATGAATATTTATTATCATTGGAAGAAAAAATTTATCAGGATCTTGGAATTCCCTATCAGGTTTTGGAAATGTGTACCGGTGACCTTGGAGCAATGGCAGCCAGAAAATTTGATATCGAAGCCTGGATGCCAGGTAGAAATGAATACGGAGAAGTAACGTCAACATCTAACTGTACTGATTATCAGGCCAGAAATTTAAATATTAAAGTGAAAGGCAAAGATAAAACAGAATATATACATATGTTAAATGGGACAGCTATCGCTACATCCAGAGCAATAATTGCAATTTTAGAAAACTTTCAACAAGAAGATGGGTCAGTTAAAATTCCTGAAGTCTTACAAAAATATACTGGCTTTACAGAAATTTTTCCCAAGAAATAATTTTTTTCCAAAAAATACACCCCTGTTTTAAAGAGGTGTATCTTTTCTTCAAACAAACCTAAACTTAAGCAGCTGGTTGATCTGTAGGGGTTTCTGTAGCAGCTGGTGCTTCTTCTCCTCCCATTACAGGTGCATCTGCTGATGTTGCTGGTTCTTCTGTTGAAGTAGTAATTGGTGCATCTTCCATAGAAGGTGCAACTGGTTGTTGAACATCTCCTGTTGTAGGAGGTGTTGCTGTATCATCTTGTGGTGGCATATTCTCACCTCCTTTTCTATTGTCTTATTGTCTCTAAGATCAGAAATTAAATCAATAGCCTTGTTTTAGGCCCTACCAATTCCATGATAAATGAATCCCAGTTCTTTAACTTCCAAAGGATCATAGATATTTCGTCCATCAAAAATTATTGCTTGTTTCATAAGTTTCTTTACTTCTACTAAATCTAATTCTCTGAATTCATTCCATTCTGTGATGAGTAGGAATGCAGAAGCATCTTCAACTGCTTTGTAAGGACTTTCTTCATATTGGATTTTATCTCCATATATTTTTCTGACATTTTCCATTGCTTCTGGATCATAAACTTTAATTATAGCTCCGTTTTTCAGTAACATTTCAATTATTTTAACTGAAGGTGCTTCTCTGATATCGTCAGTATTGGCCTTGAAGGCAAGCCCCAATACTGCGATCGTTTTATCTTTCAAATCGCCTAATTCCGATTCGACCTTATTAAAAAATTTTTTCGGTTGATCGTTATTTATTTCTTCCACTGCTTTTAATAACTTAAAATCAATATCATATTTTTCGGCGATTTTTATAAAAGCGGAGATGTCTTTGGGGAAACATGATCCGCCATATCCAACTCCTGGGTAAAGAAATGCGCGCCCTAATCTTTTATCAAGACCGACTCCTTTTAAGACCATTTCTACGTCAGCTCCCGTGCTTTCACATAAATTTGCAATTGCATTGGCAAAAGAAATTTTTGTAGCGAGTAAACTATTGGCAGCATATTTAGTCATCTGAGCAGATGTTAAATCACAAATAATTCTTTGACCATTAAAATTTTCATATAATTTTAATAATATATCGGCAGCTTTTCTAGAATTAGTGCCAATGACTATTCTATCCGGTGTTTTTGTATCCTCTACTGCGGAGCCTTCTCTTAAAAATTCAGGGCAGGAGGCGAATTCAAACTCTGCACTACTATTTTTCTTTATTAAGGTTTCCAGTTCTTTTTCAACTCCGATCGGAACAGTACTTTTAATAGCAATTAGTGTGTAATCCTTTAAATGTTTTGCAACACTCTCTGAAGCATCATAAAGATAAGTGAGATTTGGTTCGCCGTTTTCTTTGGGCGGGGTACCGACACAAACAAATACAACTTTTGAATTGGGCACTGATTCTTCATATGAGGTTGTAAAAAACAATCTTCCTTGACTTAAATTTTTCTTAACAAGTTCCTGTAACCCCGGCTCAAAAAAAGGTATCTCTCCCTGGATTAATTTTTCTATTTTAGATTCATCTATGTCAACACAATAAACTTTATGGCCCAGGTCTGCAAAAACAGTGCCTGTGACTAAACCAACGTAACCCGTGCCGATAACTGAGATATTCATAATCTAATGAATCATATTGTAAGAATTGAGGTCTTGTCAACCTTAAACTATCTGTCTATTATATTTGGTACATGACAAGTAAAAAGATTTTAGTTACAGGGGCTGGAGGATACATAGGATCTGTTACGACAGATTTACTTTTAGAACAAGGATATAAAGTTGTAGCACTTGATAATTTTTCCAGAGGTTATAAATCTCCCTTAGAATATCTTCAAAATAAATACGGTCATGATAAAATTAGTTTTTATGAAAAAGATTTAGTTCAGGATGACTTAGATGATTTATTTAAAAAAGAAGAGATTGAGGTAATTATGCATTTTGCAGCCTTATGTAATGTGGGTGAATCCTGGGAAAAACCTGAACTTTATTTTGGCAATAACGTTATCGGGTTACAAAGGCTAGCAGAAGTTGCGATAAAAGCAAAAGTTGATAAAATAATTTTTTCCTCTACCTGTGCTGTATATGGTGATGCAAAATATTTGCCGATTGATGAAAAACACCCGATTGCTGATCCCGCCAGTCCTTATGGAGCCACCAAAAAAATGTGTGAAGAAATTTTGAATTGGTATTCTAAGGCTAATCTTTTGAAGTATGTATTTCTAAGATATTTTAATGTTACAGGTGCCTCCAATGATCATATGCTGGGGGACTCAAAAAATCCTTCTTTTCACCTTGTTCAAAATGCAGTTAAAGGGGCATTGGGTTTAGAAAAATTTGAATTAAATTATACCCCAGTAAATACATCTGATGGTTCACCTATTCGTGACTATACAAATGTAGTAGATTTGGCAGACGCTCATATAAAGGCGCTTGAATATATATTAAATGAAGAAAATAAAAGTGATGTATTTAATTTAGGAACCGGAAAAGGCGATTCTGTTTTAGAAATTGTTAAAATTGTGAAAGATAAAACCGGAGTAGATTTTGAGGTAAATATGTCGGAAAACAGGAGAAAAGGTGAGGCAGATAAGATGATTGCAGATATTAAGAAGGCAGAAAAATTTTTGGGTTGGAAACCGACGCACACTTTGGAACAAAGTATTGATTCTCTGATTGCTTGGTATAAAGCAAATCCTCAGGGCTGGAAAGATTAATTATAAAAGCCCATTAGAGGGTCGAGTTGACTAGTTGGATCATTACAAACTTTTTTATCAGTGAATTCTTTTATGATCGGCTCTATCACTCCGATTTTTCCGAAAATAGGATTAGATTCTTTGGGAGAATAACTCCAGGGGAGCACAATACTATAAACAGGTGCACCTCTTCCTGATTTAATTAGTTGGTAATTTTTCCACCAAAACAGATATCTAAAACCTCCATCATTGCCGGGGTCAACAATGAAATTAAGTTGAATGCAGGGGAAATTTTTGGATTTTGCGTCCGAAACTATAAAATCAACCACTTGTTTTTTCTCTGCCAGAGCCTCTCTAGGAAAAGGTAGATTTATAAAACTAATTAAATTAAAAATAAAATAACTGAGAATTAATAATTCCGCAATTTTTATCCTATGAAATTTTTGCCTGATAAAATCTAACAAAAGAGATATGCAGAGAATCGGTATAATAATAAAACTTGCAAAGTAATATTCACTGATTCCCCTTTTTGAAATTTCCTGACTGACGATTATACTTATAAACCAGAGAAAAATGAGTGTTAGCTGAGGACTGCTTAAAACTTTTTTAAATTTCAAAAATATTAATCCGGCTATGAGGAGTGGGTAGATCAATGAAGGTTGTAGGGGCCAGGGGGTGACTAGGGACCTTGTCATCATGACTGAAGAAGCATCAATAATTTTCATAAATCTGTTTAGTCCTTCTGCTTCTGCTACAGATTTTCCGAAAGATGCAAAAATAGATAATGTTTGTGAAAAATTATGTTTTATTTCAAACGCAAAAAAGGGTATTAATAAAGTTACTGCAAGCACAATAGGAAAAATGAAAGACGTTAATCTTGGACGTTTTTTTGTAAATACTAAAGCGATTGGAACAAGTCCTAGTAGAGGTAAAAGGGCTATATGAATATGCCAGATTAATCCTGTAAGTACCCCCAAAATCCAAAATTTTTTATACTCCCCTCTTTGAATACAAAATATAATATAAAGAAACCAAACAGACCAGATAGGTACAAACATTGTCGGGACTATCCAGCGGTCGAAAAGTGCAATATTTAATGAAACACTATAAATAAAACTTCCGATAAGTCCGGTAGTTTTATTGAAAATTTTTGAGAATACATAATAGACACTGAGTATTGTAAGGATTCCGTTAATTGCTGAAAGACCAATTGCTCCGGCAGGATCCATATCGAATAATGCAAAAAAGGGAATCAAAATATAATAAAATAAAGGACCGATAAAAACTCCCGGAATACTGGTGACCTGGCCGATTAGCCTGAAATGATGATCAATGAGTATGTCTTTTACAATCCATGAATAAAGATCCTCATCATGTGCATATGGAGAAAAATGTTCTAATTGATAGAGTCTAAAGAAAAGTCCTGTAATTATAATGATTGCTAAGTAAAAATACGGAGACGCAAGAATTCTTTTCATATCTTTGTCAGTATAGCTTACAAAAACGCATTAAAAAACTATCATTTTTAAGTCAATTAAAATATGATAATAGGGTGAAATTTGTTATATTTTCTATATTATTTTTAATTGGTCTTCAATTTTTCCTTATTCAACCTTTTTTTCATTCAGGTTTTTTCCCTACTCATGATGATATTCAGATAATCAGAATTTTTGAATATTTTCAATCGTTAAAATTCGGGGCTATTCCTCCGCGGTGGTCCAGTGGTTTGCTTTTTGGTTACGGTTATCCCCTGTTTGTTTTTTATAGTCCGCTCGTTTATTTTTTAGGGTCAATGTTTATTTTTTTAGGTTTTAATTTTTTACTTGCTACAAAAATAGTTTTTATTCTTTGTTTTTTTGTCGGTGTTATCGGAGTATTTTTTGTTGTTAGGTTTTTCGTGGGGCCTGTACCTGCTTTAATTTCTTCAATAATCTATTCTTTTATTCCTTATAGGGCTGTTGACGTATATGTTAGAGGAGATTTGGCAGAATTTTTTGCCTATTCATTTTTCCCTTGGGTATTACTCATAAAAATAAAATTATTAACAAATCCTAAACAAAAACTTTTAGTGCCCTTGCTTGGAATATTTTTAGGTTTACTTATTATATCTCATAATATTTCTGTTTTTATTTATGCAATTTTTCTTATTGCATGTGATGGTTTTTATATTTTGAATACTGAAAAAAAGATTAGACGGTTGTTAATTACAAATCTTTTTGTCAGTACGATTTTAGGAATATTAATATCCTGTTTTTATTGGTTGCCGTTAATTTTCGAATCCCGTTTTGTACAACTCGATAAGGTTATTGCAGATCCGTATAATCAATATTTCCTTACTTTAAATCAAATATGGGACTCACCTTGGGGATACGGAGGATTTTTACAACAAAATCCGATGTCTTTGCAATTGGGTAAGGTGATTATAATAATTTCATTTTTAGCTTTCATTTTAAATATTTTTGTAAAAACCGCTTTTAGAAAAACCGTTCATTTTTTTAGTGCGGTATATATTGTTAGTACATTGCTTGAAACTAAAATAACTCAATTTTTTTGGGAAATCGTTACACCACTTCACTATCTGCAATTTCCCTGGAGACTGCATATTCTTAATACAATTTGTGGAATTATTTTAATTGGATTCTTTGTTTTTTTCTTGCAACATTTAAAAATTTATCAAAGTAAAATCGGTAAGCTGGCATTTTTAGGAATAATGTTATTTATGATAGGGATGTCAGTTAAAGAAAGTTATTCTTTTTTTAGCGCCAAATCCTTTACAGAAGCAAAACCGGCAGCAGCCACTACAACAGGGGAAGAATATTTACCTAAATGGGTTAAACAATTACCGAATAATTATCCGGCTGATAAAGCAGAGTTCTTGAAAGGAAATGGCAAAATAGAAAATATTGAATGGGGATACTCCCAAAAAAGTATTACTGTTGTTTCTCAACAGGAAACCAAAATTCAAATTGCACATATTTATTATCCAGGATGGATTGCTTATATTAACAATAAAAAATCGGATATAAGCTATGATAATAAATTTGGCCAGATGGAAATTAATGTACCAAAAGGAACTAATAATATTGTTTTTAAATTCGAAAGAACTTGGTGGAGGTGGCTTGCGGATATTGTATCTGTAATAGGACTTCTTACTGTGGTCTATTTAATTTATATTAACTATCGGAAAAAAGTAGAGTTAAGTAAATAAGGGTTTGCAGGAATTTTAATTTCCTCATCTGTTAACCGGTATTTTTGAATATCTATAACATCAATTGTTTTTATTGATTCAGGTTCTTTATTGATTTTTATATGAGTGACTTTCCAGCCATTGCTATCTGTATTAAACAAACCTGAATTTACATCAACAAAAACTAGAAAGGTTAGTCTTTGTTTAGTAAAAGGATAGGCTGTAACATGTCTGTATTCTCTTTGAACAAATGATAAGGCATACCATTGGTTATAAACCCAAAGATAAGGAGTATATATGTAGTAACCAAAATCCTGATCTGCTTCTTTATAAACAGATTCCGCGACATATTTATTAAAAGCCCAACTGTTTACGCTCCGTTTTGTAACATCTAAATTAAAATTTTTGATATAACCAGCAGCAATAAAATAATTCCAAGCTAACAACAAAACAAAGATTAAGAAAAATATTTTTTTAGGAAGATAATTATAAAAAGCTGTATATAAAATTATAATGACTGGTAGAAACGGCCAGTAATATGTAGTCCAGGAAATGTTAAAAAGTAAAAACATTGCCCAGAAACCAAAGTAAAAATATAAAAATAATAAATATATTTTTTTGAGATTACCCTTAACTACTTTAAAGGTTAGCAAAACAAATAATAGGAAAGTAACACAGGAAAGCAATCTGCTGTCTTGGGTGAATGCAAAAAAGGTATCTGTTGTAAGGGAAAAAATCTTTTCATATAAAAACAGCGAAAAATTTGTAGTTACTTTTGGATGTTGGGAGGTAATAAAAGTTATTACAGATTTTGTTTGTAAGAATTCATGTTTTAGTTCAAAGATTATGTAGGTGGATAGCGGAATAGGAATTATCGGGAGAATGAGTAAATGTTTTAGGAGTTTTTTTGAGAAAAGAAAATATATTAGAAATAAGGTAGTCATAATTAAAACCGGAATTCCAAAGGCCATTTGAAATTGAATTATGCAACCGAGAATAAGAATCGAAATTAATAGATGCAAAGCTTTTTTGGTTTCGAGGTATTTTATAAAAAAATAAAAAAATACCGGTGATAAGACGACTGCACCATAAGGGTTATAAAATTGTTTTAAGCCGATTGTCGGGTTAATGATTGAGTTGGCAGAGTAAAGAAGTGTTGCCAGAAGTGCGATGGTTGAATTGAATAATTTTTTGGTAACAAACCAAAAAATGAGTAATGTGATAATTGATAAACCCCACCAAAACCAGCCCATTAAAACAGGATCTCCCTGGGTTATAAAAAATGCGGGTAGATTAATATAGTACCAAAGCGGGCCATGGAAGAGCCCGCCCACAATACCGGAATGAGGGCCGATTAAAGTCAGTTTTCCGGTATCAATAATTTCTTTTAAAACAAGAAAATCTCTGGCAATATCTACGTCATAATGAATGTCACCGTTGATCAACCACCATGTGCTTAAAAATACATTTATTACAATGAGAGTAATTACAAAGGCTTCCCATCTTTTTAATTTTCGGATCATTATTTTAGTCATTTAATTATTGAATCCCCAAAGTTGTAATAGTTGTCGGTCAGGTTCTGAGCAAATTTTTGAATCAACCTTTTTTATAGTCGGTAGTATTACTCCGATGTCACCGAATCTTACATTAACTTCATTCCCTGAAATAGTCCAGGGGTTTACTATACTGTAAACAGGTATGTCGGCAGAGGCCTTGATGACATTTAATTTATAATACCAAAATAAATAGCGGAAACCACTGACTACATTTTCCTTCGGTTCGATATGATTAATTCCGACACAAGGGTAACTGTTTTTTACATAATCATCCCTGATATATTCAATTGATTTTACTTTAGATGAAAATCCACTAAATCCTTCGGGTTTATTAAAAATCCATATTAAGACTGAAGCTGCATAAATAAATAACAGAATGGTAATTAGAGGAAATTTTTTTAAAAAGTTATTTAAGTGGTTTAGGAATAATGATAGTATTAAAAATAATATTATTAGAAGGTTGTTGAAATAATATTCTGAAACCGCCTTTTTAGAAATTAGCTGAGCAAGAAATACTGTAAGGTACCAAAAAAATAATATTAATAATTGTTTAGTAGTTAGAATCCCCTTTTTCCCTAAATAGATAGCGATGGAGAGAAGTGTAAATGCTAATAAGGTAACAAATGACAGACTGAATCCTGAAACTTCTCCACCAAAAGTAAGTATGGCGATAAAAGATTTTGTGCTGGAATCAAAAACTTTGATAACACGATTTATTCCTGTATAACTATCTGCGTTTGTTTGCATTGAGGCAAACAAACTTCTGGTTTGCAAAAATTCATGTTTTATTTCAAAGATAAAAAAGGGACTAACTAGCACGATTAATATTATTGAAGAAATTAGAAGTGTTTTTAAATTAATTTGATCCTTAATATTTTTTTTCTCTGATAAGAAAAAAGCAATCGGTAATAAAATAAGTAGCGGAAGTAGGGCGATATGAATATGCCAAATTAGACCTATTAACACGCTTAAAGGAATTAGAATTTTATAATTTCCTTTCAGAACAGAAAAAAGAACATATAAAAACCAAACAGACCACAAAACTGTCGGTTGAGTTGGCACAACCCAGCGGTCTAAAAATACTGCGCCAGGGGAAGCTGCATATATGAAAGCCCCGATGAGTCCTGTGTTTTTATTGAAGAATTCTTTGAAGATCCAATAAATGCTGATTATAGTGAACAATCCCAAAACAGTAGTTACTGCAGCTCCGCTTAAAGGATGCATATTAAAGATACCGAAACTGATTGCAGTCAGGTAATAAAAAAGCGGGCCTATAAACAGACCTAATATGCTTGTTTCCTGACCGATTAAACGTAGATGATGATCTACAATTATATTTTTTGCTATCCAGGCAGAAAGATCCTGATCATGACCAAAGGAATAAAAGATTTCTAATTTAAATGTTCTTAAAAAGAGGCCTAAAAGTAAAATTAATAAAAGAATTATAAAAGTATTATGTTTTTTGAAAAAATGATTCATCCTTAACTTAGTCCTTTCTTTCAAGTATACTCATAGCATGCGCCCAAAGGAAGTCATTATAGTGCTCTTTTTCTTTATATTTATTACCTTAGCTTTTTTTTATCAAATTTTCTTAGGATTAATTCCTTTACCTACAGACTTGATTGTTGGAGTGTATCACCCCTGGATTAATTATCAATGGGGTTACAACACACTGGTTCCTATTCACAACTCTTTGCTTTCAGATGCCGTCTCAATAATTTATCCTTTGAAAGTAGCTGCTGTTGATATGCTCAAAAGAGGAGAGCTTCCCCTTTGGAATCCGTACATGCTTGGTGGGTATCCTTTATATGCCAGCACAATATTAGGTTTGATTTTCCCGACAATGATTTTTTATTTATTTTTTTCAGCACCTGTTGCCTGGACTTTACAGATGATGTTTCAACCTCTTTTAGCCTCATTTTTTATGTATCTTTTATTAAGACATCTAAATTTGAATAAACTGGCCAGTGTTTTTGGCGGTATTGCTTATGGTTTCGGAGGATTTCTGACTATTTGGATGCAGTGGAATACTCAGCCTTCAACGGCTCTTTTTTTACCGATACTAATTTTGCTGGAAGATAAATATTTAATTTCAAAACAGCTTAAGTGGGGAGTTTTATTTAGTATTTTTATAGCTTTGCAAATAACAGCCGGCTATTTACCTATTATTCAATTTACCTTTATTGGATTGGGGATTTGGTTTTTATTTAGATCTAATAGTTTTATATCTGATTTAAAAATTTCCTTTTTTGTTATTTTGGGGATACTTTTGAGTGCAATATATTTATTGCCGGTTTTAGAACTTCTTCAACTCTCACAAAGAAAGATAGAAACTTTGGGTGCATTCGACTCACCTTTTATTTATTCTGAAAATTTAATTGCACTTATTGCGCCTGATTTTTTTGGCAATACCGCTACCAGAAATTTTTGGGGGAGGGGAGAGTATTTAGATTCTACTATATATACAGGTGTAGTGACTTTAATATTTTCAATCTTTGGTTTAAAGAATTTTTTTAATAAATCTGCTGTCAGATTTGCAGCTTGTCTTTTTATTGTTGCAATTATTTTAGCTGTCCCTAATCCTTTTAGTGAATTTTTATATAAATTAGGTATTTGGGGAGGCTCTTCTTTGAGTTTAAACAGAATAATTTTTTTGATAAATTTTTCTCTGGCAATTTTAGGAGCATATGGTTTATCTACATTTAGTATTAGTAATTTTAAATTAAGTATTAAACCTGGTGTTTGGGTTTTATCAGCAATTTTTGGGCTTGTTGCAGGATTATTTATCAGCAGGTGGTTGTTGATAAATTATTTTGTTACCGCTGAAACAGAGAAATGGCTATCTTATATAAGTATTAGTTTAAGGAATTTAATTCTTCCCGCTCTAATTATTTTAGTTGTAATTATATTAATTTTATTAATAAAGAAGTTTGTTATTTTAAAGCCTTATGCAGAAATCGGTTTTATTTTGATTTTAATTTTTGAATTATTCCGTTTCGGTTTGAAATTTAATACATTTTCAAAGATTGATTATCTTTATCCTAAAACTCCTGTTTCTAATTTTTTAGAAAAATATCCTAATGACAGAATATTGGCTGAAAAAGATATCTTCCCTGCCAATATGTGGGTTCCTTATAAACTTTCCTCTATCTCAGGTTATGACGGAATATATCCTTTAAATATTGCCCAACTTATTGCTTCTGCAAATTCTGATAAAGTTGATGTCCCACCTCAAACCAGATGGGGTTTGCTCACAAATTTTGATTCAAAAATAATGGATACCACAAATACCCGTTTTCTGGTTACTGTTAAAAGAGACAAGCAAGTTGATAGTCAGTTTATAAAATCAAAGTATAAACAGGTTTTTTCTGACAAGGGGATAGTGGTATTGGAAAATACTCAAAGTTTACCGAGAGCATATTTAACAAAACATGTTGTTAAATCATCAGATAAAGATACTCTTAAATTAATGTTAGATAAAAGTTTCCCTACACAGGATATTTCTTTGTCTGATTTTGAATGGAATAATCTTTCAGAAGAGGTTTTGGATCAAAAATTAACTTATAAATCTATAACTAACTCACATGTACAAATAAAAAGCGCTACTAATATTGATGCTTATCTAGTAGTGCTTGATTCTTTTTATCCAGGATGGAAAGCTTTGATTGACGGAGAAGAAACACAAATTCATAGAACCAATTATAATTTCAGAGGAATTTTACTGCCAAAAGGTGCGCATACTGTTGATTTTATTTATGTTCCAAAATCGCTAGAATATGGAGCAATCATCAGCGGCTTTTCTTTATTAGTAATTACTATTTTATTAGTAGTACCTAAAATTAAAAGGAATTAGTTAGGAAAATGACACTTTTTGTACTTTTTGCCACTTCCACAATGACATGGATCATTTCTGCCTACTTTATGACGAGAGACTTGCTGCCCATCAGATCCTAAAGTTTGTTCAGAAACAATTTGGCCACCGCGTTCTATGGTAACCTTTGTTTCCCCACCTTCTGTTTCCAAAATCTCAGAGATTGGCTCTCCTTTTTTAACTTCTTTCTCTTCTTTTTCTTCTGTTTCAACACCAATTTCTATTTCGGGATGTCTTTCTGTAACCTGAATTTGTGAAGGAGGTTCATTGCCCTGTACTGCAATTTTGTAGATCCTATGAACTATTTCATAATCAATATTTTTCATCATTTTTTCAAACAAATCAAAACCTTCTTTTTTATATTCAATCAAAGGATCGCGTTGCGCATAACCGCGTAATCCTATACCGGCTCTTAAATCATCCATTGTGTCTAAATGTTCTACCCAAAGGGTATCTATAGTATTTAAATAAACAAAAGTTTCCATTTGTCTAGTTGTTTCATATCCTGTTTGTTTTTCCTTTTCTTCATACAAATCACGGGCAAGTTTTGTTAAAAGAGCAGTGATATCTTCCACGGAATTAATTGAGGAGATTTGATTTTCCAGCGCTTTTTGAGAATTAGGATCAAAATTAATAATAGAAGAGTATTCTTCAACAATTTTTTTAGTGTCCAGCCCCTCGACTGTATTAATAGTAATAATATCTGAGACTGCCTGATCGATTTTTGATAAAAGATCAATTTTTAATTCATTACTGGCGTCACCTTTTAAATTAGCAGATGCTTCTAAAACTTTTTTCCTGACACCGTAAACGATTTGGCGTTGTTGGTTCATGACATCATCGTATTCAACAGTGGTTTTCCTGATATCAAAATTATGTCCTTCAACTTTTTTCTGGGCTGATTCTATGGCTTTGGAAACCATGGCGTTTTCAATCGGCATATCTTCTGCCATTTTCAGAAAATCCATTACTTTGGAAACCTGTTCTCCGCCGAAAATCCTCATTAAATCATCTTCGAGTGACACATAAAAACGGGAAGCCCCCGGATCACCCTGACGCCCGGCTCTTCCCCTCAACTGATTATCAATCCGTCTTGATTCATGCCTTTCAGTTCCTATAACCATAAGTCCACCAGCTTTATTCGCATTAGCATCCAATTGAATATCAACACCTCTTCCTGCCATATTGGTAGCAACTGTCACTGCTCCTTTTTGTCCGGCTTTGGCGATAATTTCTGCTTCTTTTTCGTGATTTTTGGCGTTAAGTAAAGCATGTGAGATTCCTTTACGCTTTAAAAGTTCTGATAAAAATTCATTTTTCTCAATGGAAGTTGTACCGATCAAAACAGGTTGACCAGATTTGTGTAGCTCTTCGACCTGGTTGGCAACAGCTGTATATTTGGCTGTGACTGTTTTATAAATAAAATCAGCTTCATCTTTTCTAACCAAAGGATTATTGGTAGGAATTACTACCACATCGAGTTTATAAATTTTATGGAATTCTTCTGCTTCTGTTTCTGCAGTTCCTGTCATACCGGCTAATTTTTCATACATCCTAAAATAATTTTGGAAAGAGATGGTGGCCATGGTTTGGGATTCCTGTTGAATTGTTACATTTTCTTTGGCTTCAATTGCCTGATGTAATCCTTCTGAATATCTTCTGCCCGGCATCAGCCTTCCGGTAAATTCATCAACAATAATTACCTCGTCATTTTTAACGACATAATCACGGTCTTTTTGAAATAAGGCTCTCGCTTTTAAAGCTTCTTCGACATGATGCAGGGTAGAGAAGTCTTTTTCATATAAATTTTCAACTCCCAGCATTTTTTCAATTTTTATTACACCATGATCAGTCAAGTTGGCAGTTTTTTGTTTTTCATCAATAATGTAATCTGTTTCAGCAGATAATTTATCGATTATCTTGGCAAATTCATAATATTTTTTGGTTGGTTCTTGTGCAGGTCTTGAAATAATAAGAGGAGTTCTGGCTTCATCAATTAGAATAGAATCAACCTCATCAACCACAGCAAAGTAGTGACCTCTTTGCACCTGATCATTTAGAGAAAAAACCATATTATCCCGGAGATAATCGAATCCGAATTCATTATTGGTTCCATAGGTGATATCAGCGGCATAAGCTTCTTTGCGTGTTATGGTGCGGAGATGCTTTAATCTCGGATCAGTGTGGTCTTGGTTAATGTACTTTTTATCAAAAATAAAAGCTTGCTCGTGAATAATAACTGCAACGCTTGCTCCAAGTGTTGAGAAAACCGGTCCCATCCAGCCGCAGTCTCTTTGAGAAAGATAATCATTGACTGTAACCAAATGGACTCCTTTTCCGGCTAAGGAGTTTAAGAATAGTGCAGGCACAGCAGATAAAGTTTTTCCTTCTCCTGTTTTTTGTTCTGCAATTTTTCCTTCATGTAAAGCGATTGCGGCAATCAGCTGCACATCAAAAAGTCTCATTTTTAAGGTTCTGAAACCGGCTTCTCTTACGGCTGCATAGACGTCTGGAAGCATTTCATGTAATTTTTCAGGAGACGGATTCTTTTGATAGATTTTTTTGAATTCTTCTGATTTTTGAGCAAGTTGTTTATCAGTTAATTTTTTGTATTTTTTTTCAAGTTGATTGATTGAATCAACTATTTTTTCATACCTCGATATTTCTTTTTGGTTAGAGTCTAAAAACTTTCCTAAAAAATTCAACATAGGTTGTATTAACTTGGTTATTATAAGGAAAACAGGCTAAAATATCTATAGACTTGACTTTAAGTGTGGGTTTTTCTACACTAAGATAAGTTAAAAACTGCCCATGGACCAAGGAAATACTGACCCAAATAATCCAGCTCCGACATTTCCACAACAACCTGTTGTTGGTGGGGAAACAGCTGCGCCTGTAGCTCCTGCTGAAACACCAACTCCTCCTGTAGACCAATTTATGGCTGCTCCTGCAGCACCTACACCAGCAGATACTTCTGCTGCAGCTCCTGTGGCAGATGCTCCTGCAAATCCTTGGGGGGCTCCAACAACACCTACTGCTGAAGCTCCAGTTCCTGCTCCGACGGATGCAACACCACCTCAACCAAGTGTGTTCGGAGGGAGTGCTTCTGCCCTGGAAGCTGCTCCTGCTGCAGTTCCTGATCCTGCTCAACCAACAGCTTTTAATCCTTTTGCAACTCCTACAGCAGAAGCTGCTCCTGCTTCAACAACTACCGGCACTGAGGCTGTTCCGACAGACTTAAGCAGCTTGGCAGGTAATTCATCTGAAGCTACTAATTACGTCCCCCCAGCAGAAGCTCCTGTACCCACAGCTCAACCTGAATCTTTGGTAACATCAGCACCCGCAGCAGGTGAAGCGTCTCAAGCAGTTACATCAACCGGTGGGGGTGGTTTCCCAAAGATTATATACATAATTGGTGGAGTAGTATTATTGGTTGTAATTGCAGCATCCGCATATTTTATCTTTGGAGTAGGTAAACCTACTGAGACTTCAACAACAACTTCAGTTCCTGCGACTCAAGAACCGGCAACGGCTCCTGCTACTTTTATTCCTCCTCCTGCATCATCACCGTCGTCTGCTTTGCCGGGAAGTACTTCAACTAGTGCTGCAACTCCAGCAACTGGAGGGTCAGCCTATGATTTATTAAAACAAAGACAATCTGCAACAGGATCAGCTAATCCATAAGAGTAATTTGACGTGAATCTTCTGTAAGGTATTCCAACTCTATTTTTATAATTTTATTTTTAGGTAAATTAGTTATTTTATCTGCCCATTCAATGAGAAAAATATTCTTAGGATTTACAAAAAGATCTGTTAGTCCTAGGTTATTGATTTGTTGCATGCCTTCCAACCTATAAAGATCAAGGTGATATAGTCTGGCATCAACCTTGTTGGGTATAACGTATTCTCTCATTAAAACAAAAGTAGGGGAGAGGATTTTAGATTTTATCCCTAAGGCTTTAGCAAAACCTTGGACAAAAGTTGTTTTTCCTGCACCCAAGGGGCCAGTTAAGGTAATAATTGCGCCATTTTGAAATTTTTGGGCCAAATCTGAGGCTAATTTTTGTGTACTTTCGGCTGAATTTGTAATATATTTTTTCATCTTAAGATTATATCCCTTTAAATTTGCCTTTGGCAACAAAAGTAAAAACTAAAACCCCTGAAAGAATTAAAATAACCCCTCCTGCAATAAAGATTAAATTCATAAAAGAAAATCCGTTTTCTTCCGGTTTTGTGGGTGACGGCGTGGGGCTGGCAGAGGAGGTGGACGAGCCTAAAATAGATGATGGCAAAATTAGATTTGTACCTGACGGAGACGCTGCATTTTGGGGAGTAGATTTAGTTGGAGTAGAAGTTGGTTTTTTAGTAGGTGTTGAAGTTTTAGTAGGCGTTGGGGTTTTTGTGGGCGTTGGTGTGGAAGTTGGGGTTTGAGTAGGGGTTGGCGTTTGTGTAGGAGTTGGAGTTTCTGTGGGGGTGGGGGAGGGAACTATGGTTGAAGAATTATTAGAGGATCCTTTTGAAGGTGAAGAGAAAATAACCCATTCCCCTCCCCCATCAGTTTTACGCCCGGCGGACTGTCCGGAATTTGGCGCAGAAATATCTTTGGAATCTCCGTAAATAATTTGATCAATTATTTCTCCGGTAGCAGTTGCAACTAATTTAATTGTATCCCCGCCGTTATTCAGTCTATTCGACCAATCAATGGTGCAAAAATTTCCACTACAAGTTGCAGTAGATAAGAGTTTAGGATTAGTTCCAAGTGCATCAACTAATTGATAAAGTGAAGTATCAACACTGTCAAAATAAATTTCTACCCAATCAGGGTCTCCCATCGAATAAAATTCATTTATTTTAATAGTGCCCGCAAAAACTGGTGAGAAAATAAAAAGAAAACAGAAGATGGATAAAAAAGTTACAATAAACTTCTTCACTTACTTTATAGTAGCACAGAGGTTTAAAGTATGTGCCAGTAGAGAGTGACTATGCCATTTTGGTGATCAATAATTAGGCCTTTTCCTGTAGGGCTTCCTCCTGACATCATGTCTGGTGAGCAGGTTGCCTTCATAAAACAATCACAAGTGGCGGATGTTCTATAAGCAATGCCATTGTCTGCAGCATAAATAGGTCTTCCGAAAAATATTCCGTCTTTGGGTACAATGTCTAAGCCCCAATGGTCTGAATGATAACCTAAAACCTCATAAGTATCGCCATACTCAGTAGTTATAGTTGTTTCAGCAGGGAAGCCCTGGAGTGGTGGACTGAGTTTTCCGCTGTCCAGATATTTATGCGGATTAACTCTGGTTCCGATAATTCTTCCTCCCTCTACCTTGGCATTTTCAAATACTTCAAAGTGTAAATGTGGACCTGTTGAACAACCGGTGCTTCCCATTGAGGCGACTAGCTGACCCTTGGTGACAGGTCCGACAGTTGGCCCAACATTGGAAATGGCCTGGGCAATAGAATCCTGTTCTGCTTTAAGTTGAACAAGTAAACTTTGGTACACTTTTTCATTGTTTTTGGTTATTGTAAGCAACTGGCTTTTGGCTTTTTCCTGTTCGTCTAATTGATTTTGATAATTGATCAGGTCTTTTTTTAATTTTTCTGCCTGCTGTTGACGTGACTCCTTATCAACTTTTTGGTCATTGTAGGTGGCTTTTGTTGCCTGGAGTTGATATAAAACTTTTTTATCATTGGCCTGGGCAACGGATATATATTTTGTCCTGTTAAAAAAATCAGCAAAACCATTGGATGAAAAGAAAAAATCAAAGGCGGAACGACTTCCTTGTTTATAAGTCTGAACAATTCTATTAAGTAGAACCTGGCTAATAGAATTAAGAGATGAGGAAAGATTAGTAATTCTTATTGATAAGTCACTAATCTCTTTTTCCAGTTTGGCAATTTGGGTGTTTGTTTCATCAATTTTTAACTGAGTGAATTTAGTTTTTGAATCAATAAAATTAAGCTGAGACTGCAGAGTTTTATCTTTTTGTTGCTCTTCATTTAAAAGTGCCTGACACTGAGCAGTTAAATCAGAAATACAATTATATTTTTTGGTTAAATCTGAATCTGTACACGTAGAGCTGTCATCGCAATTTTGTGCCAAAACAATATTGGGAGTTAGAAATATAAAGAAGAGGATAAAAATAAAAAAAGTGCGGCAAATCTTCATAAATTTTTAAAACTCGCTACTGTTAAAAATTTACCTTATCTATCTCTGAAATACTATTGAGTGAATATTGGTCTGTAAAATTGATGTTGTGACCGTTGGGTGTGAATGGATCGTTCATTTTATAGTTACCGTTTGATCCGCTAATAATAACCATAAAATGAGCAGGTCCTCTGCCTATACCGACAATAACCGGTCGGCCTGCAGAAAGCTCACTATCCAACTCTCCCCTGATTCTTTCTGACGTTGTCCCGTCAGCAACGATGACTTTATTTAAATAAGCAGGGAAGTATGAAGCAAAATTATTAGGATTAGAATTAATTGTTGTGGGCGTCACCCCTCTGTGGCCGTAGTGGGTGTAGATCATGGCCATGGATGTTACCAGACAACCGTCGCTTGCGAGTGTATATGATGTTCCATTGAGCGGTAGACCGCCCCATTTTGTATCCCGTTGATTATAATAACATCCCTTCCACCCGTCATCACAAACTGTCTGATTACTTAAGGGTGTTGCACCTCCTAAAGAAGCAGTAAAGCTGGAAAAAGCTGCGAGTTGTTCCTGTGCATGGGACAATAATCTTTGGTAAGTTACTTCGTCATTTTGAGTATCTTTTAGGAGTTTATCTTTTGCTTTTTTCTGATCTACCAGTTGGATCTGATAAGCGTTTAAATCTTTTTTTAATTTTTCTTGTTGTGCTTGTCTTGTTTTTTTGTCTACTTTCTGATCATTGTATGTTGTTTTTGTGGCCTGCAGTTGGTACAAAACTTTTTTATCATTGGCCTGGGCCACGGATATATATTTAACCTTTCCGATTAAATCAGAGAAACCATGAGAAGAAAAGAACAGATCAATTGCAGAATAATTGCCGTATTTATATGTTTCAACGATCCGGTTTAAAAGCACCTGGCTTAGATCATCAACAGTGGCAGATAAACGTACAATTCTGGTATCTAAATCAACAATTTCATGATCTAATTTTGCAATCTGATTTTCAGCTTCTGCAATTTTTAATTCTGTAACTTTTGCCTGTGTATCAATAAAGTTGAGCTGTGACTTTAAAGTTTTTTCCTGTCCCTGGGCATCTCTTAATTGTTTTTGATATTTTGCAATTAAATCATTTAAACAGACTGATTTTTTATCATCAGGAACATTATTACAGTTATCTTCTTCTGCAAAAACAGGTTGGGTAAGAAAAACAGAGGTTGTTAAAAGAAGTGTTAAAAACATGAGAAAAATTGCTGCTTTTTTCATCTAAATTTAGATATGTAAATAACGGCTGACAGCAATGAATGAGCCGATTGCTCCGACAAGTGCTGCGACCAGAAGGTTTGACAATAAAAATAGCAGCATAACAATTATCGGAATAGGGAATATCACTGCAGCAACTTCTCCTAAATTGTTTAAAAGTAGCGGCTCAAAATACCACAGAATCGCAAAACTGGTCAGCCATCCGAGGAACGCACCCATGGTGGCATAAAAAATACCTTCAAGCAAAAAAGGCAATCTGATAAACCAATTTGATGCTCCCAAAAGTTTCATAGTTTCTATCTCATCTCTTTTTATCCTGATTTTAAATCCAATAATCATCACTGTAATTAAAATTGAGAATGAAATTAGAAATAACACGACAGCTCCACCTACTACTCTGATTAAACGGGTTGCAGAGCTTAAAGAAGCCACAACATCTTCCGGGAAAACCACCTCTTCCACCACAGGTTCTTTTTTAACAATGTCAGCAATTGGTTTTAAATCTTCCGGAGTGTATGTTGAAATCTCGAGGGACGCAGGAAGGATATTGGCTGTAACGAGTTCCAATAGCATTGGGTTGGCTTTATTGCGGTCACGGTAAATTTGCAAGGCGTCTTCTTTGGAAACATACTTAAATTTGGCAATTTTCCCTGTTTTTTCCAAAGCATTTTGTATTGCTTTAACGTCATTAATTGTGGTTCCGTCTTTGAAAAAAGCTATAGCCTGAGGTTTACTTTCGTAATAATTTAAGATTTGCTGGGAACCTGTGGCAAGCAGTAAAAAGCTGGAAAGAACCAAAAAGGTTAAAAACATTACCATTAAAGCAGCTAATGCCTGATATGGAGTTCTTCTGATGTTTCTTCTTGTGAGTGTAAAAAAGTTCATAGATTAATGAGAATAACCTCCTCCTTTGATATCTTTTATAATTTTACCGCCTTTTAAAGATACCACCCTTCTTTTTTGAGTATCAACAATTTCTTTGTTGTGGGTGGCCATAAGTACTGTAGTTCCCCAGGAATTAATTTCAATCAGAAGCTGTAAAACTGACCAGGCAGTTTCAGGATCCAAATCTCCTGTCGGCTCATCTGCCAGTAAAATTTCCGGTTTGCCGATAATCGCCCGGGCAATAGCTGTGCGTTGAGCCTCTCCTCCGGAAAGTTGTCTGGGAAAAAGATTCCGTCTGCCCCAGATATCAAAAAGCTTTAAGGTTCTTTCTACTTCTTTAGCAATTTCTACGTCACTTACTCCTCTAACATGTAGAGGAAGGGCAACATTTTCTAAAACAGTTCTATCATCCAGTAACTTAAAATCCTGGAATACAAAACCGACCTTTCGTCGGTAAAAGGGGACTTCACCGGATTTGAGTTTGGAAATATCCTGATTATCAACTAAAATTTTGCCTGTGGTGGGTAAATATTCACGGGCAAGAAGTCTTAGCAATGTGGATTTACCGGCGCCGGATGGCCCTACAAGGAAAACAAATTCACCGTTTTCTATATTAAGATTAATATCTTCCAGGGCTGTGATATTTGTCGTAAATTTTTTTGTGACATTTTGAAATGAAACCATATTATTAGGGGCGAGTTATTGTAACTCTACTTTACCTACATCCATTAACCAACCTTCTTTCATAGCTTTTTGTGTTTCCCCAAAAACTTTAACCTTTTTGCCTTCGTATTGGCTGAGGTCAACAACTGATGAAGTTAAGGCAACAGGGGTTGCTCCGATTCTGATAAGTAGATGTGTGCCTTCTACATAATCATTAGGCTTTTTGGGTGCCACCTGTTTTTGAATGGTTCCTTCTGCAAAATCGCGGAATGTTTTGGAATCCTGGCTGGCTACTTTGGCTTGGATGGTTGAGCCTTGCGTGGCAGCTTGCTGGCTGGTTTTACCTGAGTTTGATATTAAATAACCTGCAACTATTCCGAGTACAACAGAAGCTATTAATACACCCAAAAATATTTTGTTGATATTGTCTACTTTCAGATATTTTAAAGGAGTATTGGCAGTCAGTTCCATTAATCTATTCTACAAGTTAGCAGTTGCTTTTGTCCAGTGTCCTTATTTCAGCCTCAATAAAATCCTGTAAATCACCATCTAAAACAGCATCTGTATTGGAAGTTTCCACATCAGTGCGCAAGTCTTTGACCATATGATATGGATGCAGAACATAAGATCTGATTTGGGTGCCCCAGGAAGCCTGCCTATTTTCTCCTTTTAAATCTTCTGTTGTTTGTTTTTCCTGAGATTGCTGCAGAGCCCAAAGTTTTGCTTTCAGTAAAGCCATGGCATTTTCCCTGTTTTGCAGCTGAGACCTTTCTGTTTGGGCTGTTACCACAATCCCAGATGGTAAATGTTTCACCCGAACAGCTGTATTAACTTTATTAACATTTTGTCCTCCTGCCCCTCCTGATCTGAAAGCTTCAAATTCAACATCTGCAGGATTTATTTCTATTTCTGCGTCTCCTTCTATAACAGGCAAAACCTCAACCAGACAAAAAGAAGTCTGCCTTAGCTTATCAGCGTTAAAAGGGGATTGTCTGACCAGTCTGTGGGTGCCTGCTTCACCTTTTAAATACCCATAAGCAAAAGGTGTGTGAACTATCATAGAAATGGATTTAATACCCGCTTCTTCACCCATATCTTCGTTGGTAATTTCAAATTCCCAGCCTACACGATCAAAAAACCTTTGGTACATGCGTGAAACCATGCCTGCCCAATCCATAGCCTCCACTCCTCCTGCACCTGAATGAACAGATAAAATTGCCTCAGAGGCGTCCCGCGGACCTGATAAAAATAGCTGCATTTCCAGTGCGTCTAAAGTTTTGGTTAAATCCCGGGATTCTTTGGATAAATCTTCTTTCATTGATTCCTCGTCGCTCATTTCCAGTGCATCTTCAATTCTTTGTTCTAAACCTTCCAGGGTATTAAGCAGTTTTTGTTTTTGGGACAGCGCCTGGGAAACTTTTTTTGCTGTCTGGGAATCATTCCAAAAACCGGGTTTGTTCATTTCTACTTCCAGTTCCCTGATCTCACCCTGAATTTTATCTCTGTCAAATTGGGCAGAAATTTTTCCAAATCTGTCTTTTAAATTTTTTAAACTATCTTTAATTTCTTCCATGGGCAAATTATACCAGCATAGCTCTTTCTAGTCATTGTGAGGAACCTTAGTTTTGCTTAGTACTGTGGTAATTTTTTATCAAAATTTAGGATAAAATTCTAAGGATTTTCGCCATTTTTGATCTATTTCTTGTGGATATAAAACTTTTCTTTCTGCATCATTAGTAATAGAGTTTCTTCGGGTTTCTATAACAAATTCATCCCAACTTATTGGTACATATCCTGATTTTTTCATTTCCTCAATTAACCAATCTGCTTGATCTGGGGTAGCTCCATTAAATCTGATTTTTCTCCAGAAATTAATACTTCCGTGATATAAGTAATGCGGTATGACTATTCCAGTAGATAAAGGGAGATTATTTTGTGCAAACTCAATAAGCTTTTTAGCTTCTTCTTCTGTAGAGGCTAAGTTCCCGTTTTTAGCATCACCATAGTGTAACCCCCATTGATAATTAGGCGATAAGTATTTTTCAATTCTTTCTATTGCCACGTTGCAAGCTTTGATAGCCCCAAGATCAGTAGGGGAGGGATCAAAATATCCTTCTGGGCGGAGACCATCTGAAGGGCAATATGCATAATATAATTTTAAGTCAGCATATCTTTCTGTAAGCATTGTTTGAGATATTATAAGATAATAATCTAAAATACAAGGAGAATATGTGCTAAAATTTGAGCATGATACTTCATATAAATACTAAAGATTCTAAGTTAATAACCGTTGCTTTGAAGGATAAAAATAAAGTGGTGGGTGAAATGTCTGAGGAAAATGAATACGGCTCACAGGTTTTACTTCCTTTAATTACTAAATTACTTAAAAAAGAGGATTTGGAATTTAAGGATTTAACAGAGGTGGAAGTTGAAGAAGGACCAGGTTCTTTTACAGGACTAAGGGTTGGTGCTACTGTTGCTCAGGCTTTGGGATTTGCTTTAAATATTCCTGTTAACGGTAAACTTAATAGTCCTGTAAAATTAAAATATACCTAAGGTACAATTGGTGGTAATATATTGATAGGTTTTTATGAAGATTTTACATTATTTTCTGCCACATCCTGAAACCCATAAAAAAGCAAAACTTTTATCCTGGCATTTTTTATTAATTTATATCTTAATTTTTATCCTGATTAGGGTTGGAATAGATATTGTTTCTGTTTATAAACCGGGAGTCTTAGGAATTAGTGCAGAGTTAAGTGTGGATAAAATAATTTCTGACACCAACATTGAACGGCAAAAAGCGGGACTGCAGCCTGTAACTTATAATGCTGCCTTGTCTGAGGCAGCCAGAGCAAAAGCTCAAAACATGTTTGCAGAAAATTATTGGGCTCATTTTGCTCCCTCAGGTAAAGACCCTTGGGGTTTTATGAAAGCTGCAGGTTATAAATTTTCTTATGCAGGCGAAAACTTAGCCAGAAATTTTACCAACTCAGATGATGTGGTGGCTGCCTGGATGGCTTCTCCGACTCACCGCGAGAATTTGTTAAGCCCCAGATATCAGGATATTGGGATAGCAATTGAAGAAGGGGTGCTGCAGGGGCAAACCACAACCTTGGTAGTACAAATGTTCGGTCATCCTTATGGGGTAGTGGCAGCTGAGCCTCAACAAAACGTTGTACAAAATAAACCTGTGACTGAGACCCCGAAAACAGTTCAGGTAACACCTGCTCCGGAAGTAAATATACCGCAGCCGCAAGTACCTAGTGCCAAAGAAGTTTTGCCTGCAACTCAAAATGCACCAGTTGCAAACTTCTTAATTGATCCTTCAATAATTATAAAAGCTGCAGGTATGAGTTTTTTTGTTCTGATTTCAGCTTTACTTTTGCTTGATTTTATAGTCTTAAAAAGAAGAGGGGTATTTAGGATATCTTCTGCTCATGTGGCTCACTTAAGCTTTTTAGCGCTGGCTGGAGCATCAACATTACTTTCTAAGGTAGGAGAAATACTATGACAAAAATTAAGTCTTTATTTAAAAAAGCATTCAGTAAAGCAGATCTGATTTGGACGTTTGTGGGCTCTGTCCCATTATTTATCATTGCTTTATTTTTATTCAGGTTTGCCCCGAATATACAATTTATAATCTTTTTTGTTGCCACAGTTTTTTATCTTCTTGTGGCACTAACTCATCATTTTAGGCACAAAACTTTGATTTTGGAGATTGTGATAGAATACATTTTAATTGCAGCTTTGGCACTTATTATTGTGCAAAGTTTGATTCTTTAAATAATGGATGACGTATTTATAAAAACAGATATAGAGGGAGTTTTTTTAGTTAACCGCCCTGTTTTTGCAGATGACAGAGGATTTTTCCATGAAACTTTCAGAATGAATGAGTTGGAAGAAAAACTCGGGAAACCTTTTAATATTGTTCAACAAAATCATTCCAGGTCAGTTAAAAATACATTAAGAGGCATACATGTTGCCCCTTGGTCAAAATTAATTTATGTTCCCCGCGGAAAAGTCCAACAAGTGGTGGTTGATTTAAGACAGACTTCAGAAACATTCGGTAAATGGATTACAGTAGAGTTAGGAGAAGAAAATAAACAAGCCTTATTTATTCCGCCACAATGCGGCAATGCCTTTTTGGTTTTAAGTGAAGAGTGTGATTATACCTATCTGGTGACGGATTATTGGGCACCGGGGAAAGAAAAAAATGTTGTCTGGAATGACACTGATCTGAATATTGACTGGCAGGTTAAAGAACCAGTACTCTCAGAAAAAGACCAAAATAATCCAACCTTTGAAGAGTATAAAAATTCATGAAACAAAAACTTCTTATTTTCGGTGGAGCAGGACTAGTTGGCTCAAAATTTATTGAAATGTTCGGCGATCATTTTGAAATTGACGATCCCACCATTGATGAACTGGATATTTTAAACAAGGAAGTAGTTACAGATTATATAAAGAAATCTGGCGCAGAGTTTTTGATTAATTATGCAGCTTTCACTGATGTGGATAAGGCAGAAGCAGAAAAAGGTAACAAAGAGGGAATTGTTTATAAATTAAATGCAGGAATTGTCAAAGATCTTTGTGAAATTTGTACATCTTTAAATATGCATTATATTCATTTTTCAACAGACTATGTTTTTGATGGTAAAAAGGAAAGTCCTTATACAGAAGATGATAAACAAAATCCTTTAAGTTGGTATGGTCAGACAAAATATGAAGCAGAAAAATTTATTTTAGAAAGTAAGGCCCAAAGCACAATTATCAGACTCTCAATGCCTTTTTCCAGCTATTATGATTTGAAACAGGATATTGTCAGATTTTTTCTAAAACAGTTACAGGATAATCAGGAAATCACTGCCATTAAAGATCAAATGGTGACACCTGTATTTGTAGATGATTTAGCAAATGCCTTAAAAGTTTTGATAGAACAAAAAGAAACAGGAATTTATCATGCTGTGTGTACAAACTCCACTACCCCCTTTGATCTGGCAAAAATAATTGCCAAAGAATTTGGATTGGATGAAAACTTAGTTAAACCCACAACAATTGAGGAATATAACCAAACAAGAACTGCCAAGAGATCTAAATATGGATGGTTGAGTGTTGAAAAATTTGAAAGTAAATTTGGAAAAGGTATCTTGCACAGTGTTGAAGAAAGTATTAATCTTTTTAAGAAACAAGTAGTATGAGCAACACAAATTCCAAGAAAAAAGCATTAATTACAGGTATTACGGGGCAAGACGGTTCTTTTTTAACTGAACTTTTACTTAAAAAGGGATATGAAGTAGCGGGATTTATCAGGTCAAATAGTACAGGAAGTCTTGGTAATGTAACCCACCTGCGTGATGAACTTCAATTTTATAGAGGCTCACTTGATGATGAAAGATCAATAGAAGAAGCTTTGTCTGATTTTCAGCCTGATGAAATTTATAATTTAGGGGCAGAAGCAGCTCCTTTTGATTCATTCCGTAGACCTGTTTATACATCTGATATAAATGCCTTGGGTCCATTAAGGGTTTTTGAAGCAGCTAATAGATTACAAAGATCCTCAGGTAAAAGAATAAAAATTTATCAGGCCTCAACGTCTGAGATGTTTGGTGCTCCTCCGGAAATTCCCCAAAGCGAAACAACACCATTCAGGCCAAATAATCCCTATGGCGTGGCAAAATTATTTGCTCATTATAACGCCAGAATTTTAAGAGAGGGTACAAATAATATGTTTATTTGTTGTGGAATTTTATTTAATCATGAAAGCCCAAGAAGGGGAATGCAATATGTAACCCGCAAAGTCACTGTGGCTGTTGCCTGTATTGCCAATAAGGTAAAAGATCCGCCATTAAATGAATTGGGACAGCCAATTATTACCAAGGACTGGAAAATTCAAATGGGGAATTTGGATGCTCAAAGGGATTGGGGATATGCCAAAGAATATGTGGAAGCAATGCATACTATGATGCAGCAAGAAAAAGCTGATGATTTTGTGATAGCAACAGGCGAAGTACATACCATAAAAGATTTACTGGAAGCAGCATTTTCTCATGTTGGGTTAAACTGGAAAGATCATGTGGTAGTAAATCCTGATTTTGTTAGACCCCTAGAAACAGGTCCTCTTTGTGGAAATGCTGCAAAAGCTAAAAAGATATTAAAGTGGGAACCAAAAACTACATTTAAAGAGTTGGTTGGGTTAATGGTAGACTCAGACCTCGCCAAATTCTCCTGACCACAGACTACCAACCCTCGTCTGATCGACGTTTGGATAAAGTTTTTTTGGGATGATGAGAAGGAGTCTTTTTAAGTAAAAAATAAAAAATTCTACTTATTCCTTGTTCTTTGATAAACCAAATAAATAAAAACCAGAAGAATATGGTTAAATAATAAAAACCATATAATCCTCTATCACTGCAAGTTGCTTTCATAAAAGGGAAGCCGGTGCCACTACAACTACCAGGGAATAGCTCTACTATGTGATTTTTAAAAACAAAAAAATCTATTAACACCCAGATATAAGTACCCGCAATCCATAGAATAGGGCTTAGTATAAGAAAAATAATAGTTTTTATTATTTTTAATTTCTTAAATATATAATAATTTAAAGCAAGAAAGGGAATCCAAATTATTGTATCAGTAATAATATTTACTGCCAATGCTCCTTGCTCACCTATCGTATTTGCTATACCTAGCTCTAATGGTAAATTTTCTTCCGAAATGAATATATTAAGCAAGGCATAGGAAATAGAAGCTTTCAAGGAAATTAAGAATGCTAAACAAATTAGTACTAGATAGATGGTAATCTTTTTTCTCTTTAAGTGCATAATACTATCTTAACAAAAAAATTAAAAAAAAGTTGCTGATTAAGACCCCTAATTTTCTAGAACCATTTCTTAATTGCTGACTTACAGAAGTTGTGATATTGTTAAATTAATGAGTAAAAAGAATATATTCGTTGTAATAGGATTCTTGATATTAGGCTTAATTAGTACCTATATTGCTACTCTAATTGAAATTTTAATGAGCAGTAAAGTACTATCAGGAGCATCAGGTTTTCCGTTTAAGTATGGATATTCTTCTTTTTTTGGTGGTTCGACTATCAATCAATCAATGTTCATTGTTGATGTTATATTTTGGGCTGTTGTTTTATTTGGAATTTGGAAGTTATTTTTAAAACTTTCAAGAAGATAATTAATATTTCACTTCTATGATTCCTTGATTAGTTAATAGTTCCAAGAATATAATTCCTTCTTTTTCTAATTTTTGTTCTTTAGAACCTTTTTGCTTAGTTTGAAGTTTTGTTATATTTTTTCTAGGATTAAAATCAGTGTTTATTTCTATCTGATTTTTAATTTCAATTTTCTGTTCAAATTTCTTAATATTATCACTTCTTTTGTCGTTTTCCATGTCAACTGCAAACTCATTTTTGGGTAATTGTATAGGTGAGTTTGCATTATATGAAATATTTATAATTCTTAGTTTATTTTCTTCTTCATCCTTTTCATCTTCTTTTTCATCTTTATCTTCATCATGATTTTGTTCAGAATCTTGTGATTTTAGTTGTAGTTTTGTAGTATTACCAGCCTCGTCAGCTATGTTAATTTCAGAAGAACTCTGATTAACTTGTGTTGGGGTTAAATTATCTAACCCGATAGTCTTAAATTGACTGGTTTGAAGATCAAAACTAATATTTACTTCTGGAGAAGTTTTATCAATTTTTATTTCTATTTCTTGAGGATTCTCCTCATTTCCGGCATTATCAGTGCTTTTTACCTTTAATTTGTTAATTCCTTCCTGCGAAATAGTAAAGGGTTCAGTATAGGTCTGTATAGTTTGTCCATTATCCAAAGAATATTCTGTTTTTAATATTCCAGAACCATTTGTTTCATCAGTAGCGTTTAATTCAACTATCACATCACTTTTATACCAACTGTTGTTTCCTGTGGTTCCTGTGAGTTTTATAATTGTTGTGGGTGCAGTTTGATCATAACTTGCGTCTCCAGTTAAAATACTAGTGTCATTTACTTGAAAATCAGTAATTCCATTTCCATCTGCGTCAATTTGTAAGATTGGTGGAGTAGTTGCAGCGGTATCGAAAGTGGTTTCTGCTTCAGTATCCTTTGTTAAAGGAACATCTTTGTATAAAATAGTTTTGTCATTCACATCATCTTTATAATTTCTGATTTTAAAATCAAAACTTCCCTGATCAGTTGCTTCAAATTTAACGATATAGGTTCCACCATCAGGTAGCCATATAAATTTTGCATCCCCTAAAACTTCATAAGAAGAACCGGGAATATTTGTTTCATAATCTCCGTTTGGTAAAGGACCTGTGTGGTTATTATTTTGATCATATGCATGAATTAGAACAGGAGAATGAGAAGATAGGCCAGTGCCCTGGAAGCGATATGCAGTGGTGGATACTTCAGAAGGTAAAGAACTATCACCAGATAGAATATTTTTAACTAAATTCATAGCAGGTCCATCGAAAACTAAATCACTGTGACGTTGATTCGTATAGTATATTATTGCTGTTCCTGCGATAGTTTTTACTCCGTCTGTTAAAGAAGCGCTAAATAAAGGAACTGTGTCATCTCCATTAATTTTTCTTATATCTGTTTTAGGAATTTTTATACCTGCAAAATTTAGATGATAGTCTTCTATAATTTGCCCGGTAGTTGCTTGCCCTGAGCCTGTAATAATAGAAGCATCAACTCCATTTAGATTGTTAAGATTATTGTCTAGATTATGAAAAGTTTCAGCTGGATTAAATAATGCGGTATTGTAACTCAGATTCGTAAGAGTAGTTTTAAGTTGTTGATAAGATAGAAAGCCAATTACTCCGTTATTATCAACATCACGATTATCAACAAAAGGTATGGGGTGATTATTATCAGATCCATTATAAAAATTATAATATTTTTGAGAAGGAGCTAGCTCATATCCGCTAATCATATTTCGAAGAATATCTTTGATTTCTGAATCCGGAATACCTAAGCAAAACGGTAAATTTAAAGAATCTAGCCAAGGTTTTGATAAGCAGCCTCCATATATGAGATTTTTTAAGAAAAATGTTGTTCCTAGGTAAGGTGCGCCTAATGTAACTAATTTTCTGACATCTTGGGCTTTTACTGGATCATTAATATAATTTCTGGCAACTAGACCTCCCATGGAATGGCTTACTATATCTACTTTTTGGCTGCCTGTTAGATTTTTAATATTTGTTATTTTTTGATCTAGTAGAGGAAAAGTTTTTGCAATATCTTTTCTCCAATCATACGGAAAAACAAACAGGTCTTGGTTTAGTTTATATCCGTTATCTGTAAAGAATTTAATAGTATCTCCATATGCCCCTGAATAAATATTGTCCTCTATCAAAGTTAAATCTACTGGGCTTGTTATTCCATCAGGGTTTAATCCTAAAATATCAAAATAATCATCATTTCCCAGTGCCCTTCCTTCATCCTCATTTACCCAAACTTTTTCATCTGCAGGGTAAGTATGGTTATAAGTTCCTCCACGACTATCAGGCATAGACCAAAGGATTGTATCTTTTGTTTTAAACTCTGATCCCCCTATTCCTGGAATAAAAATTACTGGTGTTTTGGGTGGGGTTGGGTCAGGAGCATTGGTGTTAACCAGATAAAGGGATGAGCTGGCATAATATGCTCCACAAATATCCATAAGTTTAACCTGGACTTTATTCAGACCGGGTTTAAAAAGAGAGGTGAAATTTAGCGGAGGATTAAGATGAATATAGGTGCAGTTACCGTCATACCTGGTAGTGCTTGATTCAGTGGTGCCATCGGGTCTTGTAACTGAAATAGAAATTGCATCATCAACTCTGGTAACTCCTGTCCCGTCAGCGAATTCACCTAAAATAATTTGTCCACCTTGGTAATTCACATCAAAATCTGTAGTTAAAAAAGTTTCACCTGTTGGGGTCCATGTTTCATAGATACCTGTAGTAATGCTGTAAGGAATTGTTGCCGCACTAACTAAATTTGGAAAAAAGAGAAAAAGTAAAATTGCTGAAAACAAAATTTTGGTGATCTTTATCACTAACACAGTATCAATAATTATTTAACTTTAGTCAATTATTAAGATTCCATTATTGTCAAAAGATATTCCTTCAATTACAATCGATCAAGTATGAAAAAAGCTAGCATTCTACTTTATACTTATAATGAAAAAGAAAATCTGGAAAAATTTGTGGGGGAAGTTTTAAAGCAGGAAAGTGCTTCTGCTGGCTGGAAATTTGAAATACTGATTGCAGATAGTTCTTCCCCAGATGGAACTTTTGAAATTGCTAAAAGGCTGGCAAAAAATAATCCTAAAATTCATGCAATTATTGTAGGAAAAGGCTTGGGGGTGGCTGTAATTGAGGGTCATCAGTATGCAGTGAAACACTTAAAGCCGGACGCCTTGGTACAACTTGACGCAGACGGACAAGCCAGAGCAGATGTTATTCCAAGACTTCTTAAAGCGATTGGTGAAGGATATACTTTGGCAATTGGTTCAAGGTTTGTTAAGGGTGGTAAAAACGATTTAACATTACTCCGAAGAATTTTTACCTGGGGATCTTGTACTTTATCCAGAATTGTAATGGGGCCTTTGGATATCCAGGAATTTACCAATTCTGCCAGAGCTTTTACTCCTGAACTCTTTAGCAAAATTAATTTAAAAAGACTCCCTTGGAGGGAACAATCTTATATTATCCAGCCTGCTTTTTTAAATGAAGCAGTTTTGGCCGGGGCAAAATATAAAGAGGTGCCTTTATATTTTAAAAATAGGGAAGAGGGTTATTCCAAAAATAAAGTTTTTAACTATACCTATGATGTGGTGACTTATGCAATTGATGCCAGGTTACACAAATGGGGTTTTAATATTCCCTTTTTTAAGATGTCCAGAAGAGGAAAAACTTTTATTAAATTTGGGATTGTCGGTGTAACAGGTACCATAGTTGATTTTGCTTTTTATAAACTTTTTATTAATGTTTTTGGGATAACTCCTGCAACAGCCAAGGGTTTTTCAGCAGAAATTGCAGTAATAAATAATTTTACTTGGAATAATTTTTGGACTTTTAAATACAGAAAAACGAACACCAATCTTTGGCAAAAATTCTTTATTTTTAATTTGGTTAGTGTGGGAGGAATTTTAATTGGGGTGGGGATTGTTAAATGGTTGGATACTGTTTTTGGGGCAGGATATGTGTATGTAATGGGCAGACATGTGGCTTACAACAATTTCTACTTTTTTGCCACTATTCCTCCTGTAATGATTTGGAACTTTGTAATTAATCACTTTGTTACCTGGAGAAGACAAAAAGAAGACTAATTATATACCTGTAAATTAGGGATTGGGGCCATATTACTGATCAGAAAATTTTGAGCATACAGATAAATCCCCAAAGAAATTATCAGCAAGACAATTTTAAATTCCTTTGAGGTCAATACTTTTTCATATGCAATTAATACAAAAGGAAAAACAGGTAAAACATATCTGCTGATATCCCGGTGGGCAACAAAAATACTTGCTGTAAGATATGTAAGGACAAAAAAAGCCAAAGGATAAAGTTTTTGTTTTATTAAAAGCAGCCCACCCAAAAATCCTAGTAGAAAAGTATAAACAATATCTTCCAGCCAGATATCTCCTACCCAAAATTGATTTTTATTAAAGACCTGAAAAGGCGGGAAGATCAGATGAATATTATCTCCTGAATGAAAGTAAGCAAAAAAATCCTGGTAGGCAATTGAATACCAATAAAAAACTCCCAAAAGGGTTAAGGGTATAAGCAGCAGGGGATAGTAATTGAACATTTGTTTAACAGATTTTGAAAAAGATTCTCTATTTTTTATAAAAAGGTTCCATAAAACAAATAGTCCAATTGCAATAAAAATTAAAATTCCCGGTGGTCTGGTAAATTGGGCTAACATTCCTGCTAGAGCTGAAGCCCAAATATATCTTTGTTGTTTTAAGGCTTCAAACTTTAAAAAACAATGGAACGCGGCAATGGTAAAGAAGATGAAGATTGGTTCTGCAGAACCAACACTATGAACAATTAACCATCTGGCAGGCAGTATTAAAAAAACTGATGATAAAAATAAAGGATGGTTACTTAATTTAAAATCTTTTATTAAATAGTAGAAAGCAAAAACAGATAACAGGGTAAAAGCAATCGAAATTGCCAGCATGGATTTTAAAAAGCCAAAAAGTGGAGCTAGAAATAAAATTAACACAGCAAAACCCGGGAAATGGGCTGCATAATAGTTTGGCGAAAGAGTATTCGGTATTTGGGTAATAATTTGTGGTTGATAAAGGGATTTTGCGATAACAATATATTCTAACCCGTCAAAATTCCTGTAGATTGAGCCGATGCCTTCGGAAAAGTTAAGGCCAAAAAAGTTATCCAGCTTCAAATAAAAAGGGAGCCAGATTAAAAGTATCAGAAAAAAGGTAAAACCGGTTAAAACAAGTAAATCTTTAATAGAACTCTTCATAAATTTATGTTAGCATAACCATATATTCTTGTGCTACACTGGCTAAGATTGTACCAACTTTTTTATGAAAATTGATGCTTTATCTGTCTTTTTTCCGGCTTTTAATGAAGAGGAAAACATAACTTCTACAATTACAAAAGCAAATGATGTTTTAGCCTCACTTTCCTTAAAAGATTACGAAATAATTGTGGTGGATGATGGTTCAAAGGATAAAACAGTAGAAACTGTTAATAACCTAATAAAAACAAATAAACATATACGTCTTGTGAGTCATGAGGTTAATAAAGGATATGGTGAAGCATTAAAAACTGGGTTTAGAGAGGCAAAATTTCCTTGGGTAGCTTTTGCTGATGCAGATGGTCAGTTTGATTTTGCAGAAATTACTAAACTGATGGATGAAACAGATAAGGCTGATTTTATTTTAGGGTATCGCTTGAGAAGAGCAGATCCTTTTGTCAGGATTTTTTTCAATGTTGTTTGGATAATCGGTGCCAGAATTTTATTTGATTTTCCATCTCGGGATTATTCCTGTGGTTTCAAGTTGATTAAAAAATCTGCTTTTGATGCCACACTCCCCTTGCAGGCAGGAGAAAAAGTAACTCAAATAGAAATGTTGGTAAAAGCTAAAAGGCTTGGTTTTAAATTTGCAGAAGTCGGAGTTCATCACTACCCAAGAATGTTTGGCAAATCCACTGGTGGGAATTTATTGGTGGTATTTAAAAGCTATCTTGATCTGATTAAATTGTGGTGGAAATTACATTAGTTTATGAAGTCTTCAATTCAATGGATTAAACGAAATCGGTTTGAAGCAATTATTATTATTTTGATAATAGTGGTGGCCTCTTTTCTCAGATTTTATAAGCTTTCTGATTACATGACTTTTTTAGGTGATGAGGGCAGGGATGCTTTAATAGTTAAAGATATCTTAGTTGAGCATATTATCCCCTCAATTGGTCCCCCATCATCTGTGGGGAATGTGTATTTAGGTCCTTTGTATTACTATATGATGGCGACTTCTATGGCAATTTTTTGGCTTAACCCCGTGGCTGCTGCAGGAATGGTGGCTTTGATCGGAGTGATGGCTGTTGCTCTGATTTATTATTTAGCCCGGGTTTGGTTTGGAATGTATTCTGCAATTTTATCAGCCTCACTTTATGCCCTATCTTTTGTGGTTACTTTTTACTCCAGATCTTCCTGGAATCCTAACCCTGCCCCTTTTTTTACACTTCTGGCTGTTTTGGGGTTTTATAAAGCCAGACAAACCAAGAATTTTTTGTGGCTTATTTTAACCGGATTGAGTACTGCAGCAGCTGTGCAGATGCATTATCTGGCTTTGATTTTAATCCCGGTTTTCGGTATTTTATATATTTTTGAGCTCTTTCAGCAAAAAAAATTACAGGAATACAATTATTTTATATCAGGTGCATTTTTGGGGGTGGTGTCATTTATTCTGGTAATGTTACCGCTTATATTATTTGATTTCCGTCATGATTTTTTAAACTATCGTGGGGTTGTTGCCCTATTTACTAAAAGCGGCAGTAGCGTGAGTTTTAATCTTTTTGACAGTCTGGCAAAAATTTCACCAATTTTCGATCAAAAATTGGTTGGAAGATACTTGGGCGCAGAAAATCCGTTAATTATTTTTCTGGTTTCTATTTTTATTATTACTCCGATAATGATTGCTCTGTATAAAGTTGTTTACAAAAAAGAAGCAATGAGCTGGTCAATAAAAGCTCTTAGTGTTTGGCTGGCGGTAGGTCTTTTTGGGGTCTCCTTATTCAGACTGGAAGTATATGATCATTATCTGGGTTTTTTGAGCCCTGTGCCATTTTTACTTTTAGGTGCTTTTATTTTTGAATTGCCTGATAAATGGAAAAAAATTGCAGCAGCGCTAATTATTATTATATTGGGATTTTTGAATTTGCAGCAAAACGTATTGTTTAAGCCTGCAGGTAATCAATTTACCCGTACTCGGGAAATTGCACAATTTGTGCTTAATGAAGCCGGAAATAAACCTTTTAATTTTGCTTTGATTTCAAAAAATAATTATGATTCAGCGTATCAATTTTATTTCTATATTTACGGGCATGAACCCAAAGTAGTGCCAATTGATGTGACTGACCAATTGTTGGTTGTTTGTGAGGATCCTATATGTAAACCTGTCGGTAATGCCAAGTATGAAATTGCAGGATTCGGCTGGACTTTAATGGATAAAGAAACTTATTTTGACGGAGTCAGAATTTATAGACTTATACATAATTCGGCTCAGCCCAAATGAAAAGAATAAAGAAAGAAATTCAATCTCATAAAATATATTATTTTTTAGTTTTCGTCATCTTACTTTGTGCTTTTGTTTTAAGGGTGTGGAGAATAGATCAGCTATTGGGTTTTTATTTTGATCAGGGCAGGGACGCCTTAATAGTGGACCAGATACTTCATGGAAAATTGACGCTTATCGGTCCAACAACTGGGATTGAAGGAATTTTTTTAGGACCGTTTTATTATTATTTTTTAAGCATTGGATATCTACTGGGACAGGGAAACCCCGCTGTTGCCTCAATTTTTCAAACCTTTTTTGTAATTGTCGGACTACTAATTACATTTTTAATAGGCAGAATATTTTTTTCATTCAGGGTTGGTCTGATTGCCATGTTTTTAATGACTTTTTCATTTTCTCAAATAAAATTAGACCGCTGGTTATCAAACCCAACGCCGGCTATTTTATTTGGTCCCCTGACCATATTTTTTCTTTTATTAAGTTTTAATAATCCAAATATATTTTTGCCCCTTTCGGCTTTTTCTGTGGGTTTATTAATGCAACTTGAAGCCTCCAGCAGTTTTATTTTAATGATTTTAACATTCTTGTTTATTATTATTTTCAGAAAAAAATTCACCCCAAAATCAATTATGTTTGCGTGTCTAGCTTTTTCTGCTACATTACTACCACAAATTATTTTTGAATTAAAACATGATTTTTTGATCACAAAATTATTACTCAGTTTTCTTGGCGGTAATGTTCAGACAACAGGGGTATCAACTTTCCAATTTCCAACAACCTTAACTTTTCAAAACAGACTTGATCTTTATGCTGTAACTTTTTTGGGTGAATTGAAACTGGATTTTGATAAAAGTTTTAGTTTTCTATTTATTATTTTCTTAATTGCCAGCTTTCTATATATAACAAAAAACTGGTCTAAAATGGCAATTAAATTAATGGTAATTTGGTTTTATGGTTCACTGATTTTTTTCCTATTTTATAGCGGAAACTATGGCTCTATAAACAGCTATTATTTTATTCCGGTACTACCGATATTTTTTATATTTATTGCCTTGCTTTTAGAATGGGGTTTTAAATTCAAAATATCTATTCCAATTGTGGCTTTGTTATTGGCACTATTTCTATATGATCAGCTGCCGATGTCACTCAGCTATCTTTCCAGTGGAGTAGAAGGGGATACCACAATTGCTTTGGGTAGCCAGGTAAATGCTGTGAAATATGTACTTAATAATGCAAGCGATAAAGAATATAACTGGGACGCTTATGTACCCCCTGTAATACCTTATACTTATACATATTTATTTAAGTATTACGGAAATAAATACCAACGTATGCCGACAGATGCTCAGGTAAGTACTCTTTATACTATTCATGAAGTGGACATATCACATCCTGACAGAGAAACTGCATGGTTAAAAAGACAAGCCGGAATTGGTAAAATAATAGATACACAAAGATTTGGTGGTGTAACTGTAGAGAGACGAGAAAGAATATGAAAAATATCAAATTGACTGTTGTTATTCCTGCTTTTAATGAAGCAGACAATCTTAAAAAAGGCGCTCTGGAGTCCGTTTACCAGTATCTTAAAAATCAAAAATATAGTTATGAGGTTTTGATTGTTGATGACGGTTCGTTAGACGCAACAGTGACACTTGTTGAAAGTGTTATTAAAAATATGCCCGGTTTTAGAATTGTAAAAAACTCTCACGGCGGTAAGGCGATTACAGTCATGAGCGGTTTGCTTATGAGCAATGGGGAGATCGCCCTTTTTACAGATATGGATCAGGCTACCCCTATTGATCAAATAGAAAAGCTTTTACCAAAATTTGAAGAAGGATTTGATATTGTGATTGGTTCAAGACATGGTAGGGAAGGCGCACCGGCCATCCGCAAATTAATGGGTTGGGGGTTTTCTGTTTTACGAAAACTAATATTGGGTCTGCCTTTTGCTGATACGCAATGCGGATTTAAAGCATTTAATAAAAAATCCATTCAGCTGATATTTCCGGAACTTTTGGAAAGGTGGAAAAAGACCGGGACAAGCGGGGCTGCAGTAAATGCAGGTTTTGATGTCGAGACGCTTTTTATTGCCAGAAAAAAAGGATTAAAAATTGCTGAAGTTCCTGTTGACTGGAGACATGTCGGAACAGAACGGGTACAGGCAGTCAGGGACTCTTTGGAGGCGTTAAAAGACATGGCACGTATTAAAATTAATGATATACAAGGGAAGTATTAAACGCTTTTTTCAAAGTAAAATTGATTCCGTAATTGTTGCACTGCTTGCTTTATCGCTGCCCCTTTTTTTCTACAAACTCGGTCAGTCATCGCTGGAGAATTGGGATGAGGCCTGGTATGGAGAGATTGCTAAAAACATATTTCATTCAGGTGATTTTCTCAATTTAACTTTTAACGGTAGTCCATATTTTGATCATCCGCCGTTTGTTTTTTGGTTGATGTCACTTACATATAAAATTTTTGGTGTATCTGAGTTTTGGACTAGATTTGCCAGTGCCGGGGCCGGTTTTCTTTGTATTGTGATTTTATATTTTTTAGGGAAAGAGTTATTTAACCGCACAGTTGGATTTGCCTCAGCCGTAGCTTTGTCTTCTGCAATCTGGTTTGTGTACCGCGCCCGTTCAGGCAATCTGGATGTTATTTTAACAACTCTTTTTGTACTTACATTTTATCTGGCGTTTAAGGCAGTAAAAAATAAAAAATTCTTAATCCCCTTTTCAGTCAGTTTATCTTGTTTATTTCTAACCAAATCTATGGTTCCTTTTACGATTATCCTGTCGCTGTTGTTAATTTTTTGGGGGAATAAAAATTATAAAATTAAAGAATATGTAATACCCCTTTTGATATTTATTTTATCTACAGGTGTTTGGTTTATCGATCAACTAATTAATCAGCCGAATTTTACCGGGAGATATTTAAGCATCGGTTTGCCCGGTTTAACAACGGAAACTTCTTATTTAAACAATTTTAATCTTGCAAAAGGGTATTTACATAGCGGTATTGGGAAATGGTTTTGGCCGGGGGTGTTTTCTATGTTTTTGGGATTGTTTCTTTTTCAAAAAAGATTTTTTGTTTTCTCTCTTTTTTTCCTGGTGTTTTTTATACCTTTAATATTTTCCACAAAAGGACAAATTTGGCATTTAATACCATTGCATCCGTTTCTTATTCTGATGTTTTTCGGTGCAAGTTCGTTTTTACTAGAAAAAATAATTAAAAACAGAATCTTAGTAACTATTTTGCTAATCGGGATATCCTTTTACTTTTCGTTTATGCAAATTAGGCAAATATGGTTTCAATTTATCGATATTCCGGCCTTTATTTCTGATGAGGCAATTCTTTCAAAAGAAGCAGGATTATATAGTGATAAATTTTATATTGATGGTGATTTTGTTCCGGTGGCTGTTTTTTATTCCGGCAGGGAGGTGGAAATAATTAGGTATAATGGTTTGAAAACAATATTCAGTTACAACCAGCCATTTTTGCTCATTACTGTAAAATGGAGGCTGGATGAAGCTAACATTCCAGAGAGTAGATACCGTATAATAAAAACAGATCGTGATAAAATTTTGATTCAGGGAAACATTAATGAATAAAGGATTAAAGATTATTTTATATAATATTTTGCAACATAAATGGGAATCTTTGGCCTTTGTTTTGATTATCATTTTATATTTTGGATTAAGGTTGCCTAACTTAACCCTACAGCCCATTTTTGCAGATGAAGCGATTTATATAAGATGGGCTCAGATCATGAAGGCAGAACCAACCCTGCGTTTTATTTCTCTTACTGACGGAAAGACACCTTTGTTTATGTGGGTAATGACTCCTTTTTTCAAGATGTTTAATGATCCTTTGTTTGCAGGTAGAGTTATATCTGTTTTATCAGGTTTTATGACTATGCTTGGAGGAATGTTTTTAGGTTGGAGATTTTTTGACAGGAAAGTTGCCCTTTGGTCGGGTTTGCTGATTGCTGTCACCCCATTTGTTTTATTTTTTGACAGGATGGCTTTGGTTGATTCTATGTTGGCAGCGTTTTCTATTTGGTCTTTAATTTTTGCATTAATTTTGGTTAAAAGCCCCCGTTTTGATTTAAGTATGATATTGGGTTACATACTAGGCGGGGGACTCTTAACAAAGACTCCAGGTTTGTTTAATGTTTTAATGCTTCCTGCTGCATTTTTTGCATTTAACTGGTCTTTTGATAATAGGCAAAAGAATTTTATTAAAACTGCCGGATTTTTTGTAATTGCAGCAGCAATTGCTATGGGAATATATAATTTGCTCCGTTTAGGCCCGGGCTTTGAGAGCCTTTCTTCCCGAAATCAGGATTATATTTTCCCTTTCACAAGAATATTTACCAATCCTCTGGACCCTTTAGTCCCTCATTTAAAGGATTTAGCTGATTGGTTTTTCAAGTTGATTACTTTGCCAATATTGTTATTTACAATACTGGGAATAATTTTGACATTAGTCAAAAGGAATAAAGTTGCTTTGGTAATTTTGCTTTGGTTGCTTGGTCCATTAACAGCTGAGTTATTTTTACTGCAAACATTTACTGCCAGATATATTTTATCAGCAATTGCTCCGTTATTATGTTTGTCAGGTTTAGCAATAAGCTTTGTTGTAGAAAAAAGCCGGTTCAAAAAAGAGGTTACCTATCTTGCTATTCTGGTGTTTATTTTACCGATGGCTTTGATGTTTAACTTTACCCTATTAACCGATCCGGCAAAAGCGGATTTACCCCGCGAAGAAAGAATCGGTTATTTTGAAGATTGGACAGCAGGTTATGGTTTTCCGCAAATCGCAGATTTTCTTATTCAACAAGCACAAAACGGGCTGGTAGTTGTCGGGACGGAAGGTAATTTTGGGACACTTCCTGATGGTTTGACAATTTATTTAGATAAATATTTCCATACTCAGGGGGTAAATAAAATAGTAGTTTTGGGTGGAAAAGGAACCATTACTGATGTATTGCGCGATAGTGCAAAAAGAGGACCTACATATTTTATTGCCAATAGGTCTAGGGTGACTCAAAATCCGCCGAATACAGAATTGATTAAGGAATATCCAAAGGCTAATTTCCCCGGAGCTTTTAAGGATTCTATTTTGGTCTTTAAGGTAAGTCCTGTTAAATGATGAAAAAAGTAGTGCATTTGTTTAAAAACCCTTTTGTTCTGCTTTTAATTTTTATCATCCCAAGTTTTGTCTATTTAGTACGTCCGGGATTTTTCCCGATGCAGGATGATTTGCAGGCGTTTAGAATCCAGCAAATGGATAAATGTTTTTCAGATTTTCAATTTCCCTGCCGTTGGGTACCGGATGCTGGGTATCAATATGGATATCCTCAATTTATTTACTATCCGCCCAGTGTTTATTATTTAGGAGAACTTTTTCATTTAGCAGGTTTTCAAATTATAGATTCCGTCAAGATTTTATTTATTTTAGGATTTATTTTAGCTGCAGTTACAATGTTTATTTTGCTTAAAGAAATATTCGGAGTTTTTCCTGCATTTGTGGGTAGTATTTTATATACTTATGCGCCATATCGCGCTGTTGATGTTTATGTCAGAGGAGCAATGAGCGAATTTTGGTCTTTTGTTTTTTTCCCTCTAATTTTTTGGTCTATCTATAAATTGATTAAATCGAAAAATGATAAATATATTATATGGTGTGCGATTTCTGTAGGATTATTACTTCTTACCCATAATTTGATGTCTTTGATCTTTATCCCTATTGCAGCGGTTTGGGGGATTTTTTGGATCATAGCAGAAAAGAATTGGAAAATATTTCCCAAAGTTATTTTTGCAGGACTTTTGGGACTTGGTCTGGCCGCATTTTTTACTTTTCCGGTAATTTTGGAAAAACAATATGCACATACAGAATCAATGTTGGGCGGATATTTTGATTACAGACAACATTTTGTTGATATAAATCAATTGTTTATTTCTAATCACTGGGGTTATGGTTCTTCATGGCTCGGGCCAAATGACGATTTAAATCTTTCAACAGGCAGTGTGCAGGTGTTGGCCTCACTTTTAGCTTTACTCCTGGCAATTTTTTATTACAAAAAAAATAAAAAGATTGCCTTACTGACAATTGTTTTATTTATTGCTGACCTGTTTGTTTTATTTATGACCCATCAAAAATCCAGTCCGGTTTGGGATTTATTGTCACCTTTGTGGTTTTTGCAATTTCCCTGGAGATTTTTAGCTGATAGCATTTTTATATTATCTCTACTGTCTTGTATCGCAATATTTTTCCTGAACGGTAAAACATTGCAAAAAATAGTCAGTATTTTTTTAATAGCATTGGTTTTATGCTTAAATTTTAGTTTTTTCCAACCATCAAGATGGTTTGAGATGACAGATGCTCAAAAGTTTTCAGGTAAAAGCTGGGAAAAACAATTAACAGTCAGTATTTTTGATTATTTGCCGATTTATGCCAAACTTCCGCCTATTCAAAAAGCCCCGGATTATCCGGAAGTGATGGACGGGAAAGCCACGTTTGTAGGCTATAAAAAGGGGAGTGATTTTCAGGTTGGGAAAGTGGCTGCAGAGTCACCCGCAAATTTAAGGCTGCCTTTGTTTGATTTCCCGGGGATGGAAGTGAAAGTTGACGGAAAAGTTGTTCCTCACTGGCATGATGATTGCAGAAATCAGGAATTCTGTTTGGGGTTAATTAGTTTTGATATTTACCCCGGTGAGCATACAATAGAAGCAAGACTGAAGAATACTTTGATCAGAGGATTGGGGAACGGAATAACAGTCAGCAGTTTATTAGTTTTGGGTTATTTGATTTGGAAAAACCGCAGATGATAAAAAATTTAACAAAATATTGGGCAGTTTGGGTATTAGTAATTTTTATTGCCAGTGTTTCATGGCCGCTTTCTTTGCCCGGTTATTTTTCCCATCATGATGATTTACAGATTATGCGCATTTTTGAAATGAGGCGTTGTTTAATTGATGCCCAAATCCCCTGCCGTTGGGTTCCTGATATGGGGTATGGAAACGGTTTCCCTCTTTTTAATTATTACAGCGCCCTACCTTATTATATAGGTGCGGTACTGAGTTTTTTGCTGGGCTATATTTGGTCGGCAAAGGTTTTATTTTTTATCCCTTTAATTTTAGGAGGTTTTTCTATGTATCTTTTAGGCAAAGAATTATTTGGCAAAATTGCCGGAATAGTTTCTGCTGTTTTATATTTGTTTGCTCCTTATTTAGCACTGGATCTATACGTCAGAGGTGCTGTGGCTGAAAGTTTTGCATTATCAATTGTGCCTTTGGTTTTTTATTTTATTTTAAGATTGATTAAGCAGTCATCTTTTAAAAACTTTGCAGGATTGTCTGTTTCTTTTGCAGCTTTTTTAATCAGTCACAATATTATGACATTATTTTTTGCACCCATTATCTTTCTTTGGACTTTATGTTTTTCATATTCCGAAAAATTAAAAAGAATATGGCTGGTTTTTATAGGTTTAATATTAGGATTCGGAATGGCTGCATTTTTTATTCTTCCTGCATTTTTTGAAAAGTCCCTCGTTCAGTCAGATTCTTTGATACAAATGGATTTGAATTTCAGGGCAAATTTTGTGGCAATTAATCAACTCTTCCTGGAACGTTTTTGGGGTTACGGAGCTTCAACTTTTGGCTCGAATGATACTATATCTTTTCAGATAGGTTGGCCGCATTGGTGGCTTATGGCTCTATCAATTCCGTTTTTGATTATCGGTATTTTTACCCGAAAATTAAAATTAAATCAAATTTTGTTACCAGTTTTTCTGATAGTTATTTTTTGCTTTTCAGTCTTTATGACTCATAATCAATCTGCGTTTATTTGGGAAAAAATTGATGTTTTAAAATATGCTCAATTTCCATGGAGATTTTTATCCTTGGCTGTTTTTACATCCAGTTTAATCGGTGGTTTTTTTGTTTTTGTTCTAAGGAACAAAGGACAACAGGTCATTCTGGCATCAGTAATTATTTTTATAACAGTATTTTTAAACTGGAGTTATTTCAAACCTGATAAATTTTATTTGAGTATGACAGATCAGGAAAAACTTACAGGTTCTTTGTGGGAAGATCAACAAAAAGCAGCAATTACAGATTATTTGCCCAAGACAGCATTAGAACCGAGGGAAAAAGCTCCGAATAGTCCGCTTTTAGTTTCAGGTAAGGCAGAAATCAGTTCATTTGCAAACTATTCAAATAAGTGGTTTTTTAAAACGAATGTTATAGAAACTTCTAAAATAGATATTCCTGTTTTTGATTTTCCGAATTGGCAAGTTTCTGTAAATGGCTCTGATTATCCTCATAATCATCAAAATTTAATCGGGAGGATAAATATCGATCTTCCGCCCGGATCATATGAGGTAAGCGGTAATTTTAAAAATACTCAATTACGGACATTTGCAGATACCTTATCCTTAATATCTTTGGGATTATTAATCTTATTTTCTTATGGAAAGTTTAAAAAAATATTTATCTGAACATTTTTGGATTTTGATTTTACCTTTAAGCTACTTTAGTGTGAAGGCTCTTTTTGTACCCGGTTTTTATGGTGCTTCAGATGACTTACATATTGCTTGGTTATTTGAACTTGACCACTTAATTAAATTAGGTCAATTTCCACCACGTTTTGTGCCGGATTTAAGTTTCGGATTCGGTTATCCGTTATTTAATTTTGTTTTTCCGCTGCCTTTTTATATAGGAGAAATATTTCATCTATTTGGTCTGAATTTTGTAGATAGTATCAAGACTGCTTTTTTATTAAGTGTGCCTTTATCGGGGATTTTTATGTATCAGTTTCTAAAAAGTTTTACTTCTAAACTTTTAAGTTTGGCGGGAGCTGTTATATATATGTATACCCCATACAGATCAACGGATATTTATATCAGAGGAGCAATTGGTGAGATAATTGCTTTTGTTTTTTTACCTCTGATTGCATTATCTGTAGTAAATCTTTCAGCAGAAAATAGCAGTTCTAAGCTGTCATTAAATTTCAGATGGATTGGAATCGGTGCGCTGTCACTTGCTGCCTTAATACTTACTCATAATATAACCGCATATATGTTTCTTCCTTTTATTTTTATTTTAGCAATAGTCAGGTTAATCGTTTTCAAAAGAATCTTAAACAATTTACTAAATTTGTTTGTTTCTTTTTTGCTTGGGTTATTAATCAGCCTTTATTTTTGGTTTCCGGCAATATTGGATAGTAGTTTAATGAAATATGACACTGTTTTTAATTTTGTTGATCATTTTCCGACACTGCAACAATTAATTATTCCCTACTGGGGGTATGGTGCTTCTGTACCGGGACCAAATGACGGAATGTCATTTTATATCGGTTCAGTCAGTTTAATGATTCTGATTGTTGGTTTATTGCTGATTATTTTGATGTGGAAGAAATTTTCAAATAATCAGAAAATAATTACTTGTTGGGCTGGTACCTCTTTTTTGATTGCTTTTTTGATGATGAATTTCAGATCAATTTTTATTTGGCAGAATGTGCCGTTAATTCCTTATTTCCAATTCCCGTGGAGATTTTTAATTATCACTACTTTTATGGTTCCGGTTTTTGTAATTGTTTTCGATAAAATAAAATATAAGGGATTTATAGCCTTAGTAATTATATTTTTATCACTCGTTACAAACTTTAATGATTTTCACCCGCATGATAATTTAGGAAGAACTGATAATTATTATTTAAATAACTATATTCCTTTGCCTACTGCAAGCAAGGATTATTCTTTGTTACATGAGGAATATTTAAGATTACCAGTAGGTACAATTAGCCGTCCTGATAAAAATTACCCGCGCGTTTTTCCTCAGACTGATCAGGTAAAGGAAGTAATTGAGGTAGATAGTTTAACGACTTTAATTAAAACCCAATCAAATGAAAAATTTACAATAAATTATAATAAGTATTATTTCCCAGGTTGGTATGCAAAAATCGATAATCAGGAAACTGAAATTTCTGCGGGTGATCCCTTTGGTCAGATTCAGTTGAATATTCCTTCGGGGCAGCATGAAGTTAAAATTGGATTTAGAGAGACACCTTTTAAATTATTCGCTGATATTGTCTCGTTGTCTGCTTTTATTGTTACAATGTATTTAATATTCGGATTAAAGGAATTTAAAAAAATATGAACGATGATATTGAATCAGGTGAACACCTGGATGCTACCTCTGAGATAACGCTGGATTTGGTAAAAAAGCGCGCTGTTCGTGGGGTTGCAACATTAACCGGAAGAACAATATTTACTCAAGTTGTAGGGCTTGTGGCAACTTTCTTATTAACTATTTTTTTAACTCCGAATCAATTTGGAATTTATTTTATAGTCAGTGCTGCAGTTAATTTTTTTACATATTTTTCTGATATAGGACTCGGAGCAGCGATTATTCAGAAAAAAGAACGTTTAACTAGAAAAGACCTGGAAACAACTTTTACTATTCAAAATGCATTGGTTCTAACATTGGTAGTGATTATTTTTTTAATTACGCCTCTTCTTAAAAGTTGGCAACATTTGGATACTGAATCAGTATATTTATTGTGGGCACTGGCATTCGGACTTTTATTGTCTTCTTTAAAAAGTGTACCGTCGTTACTTCTAGAAAGAGAATTGGATTTTAATAAATTAGTTATTCCGCAAATGTTTGAGTTCTTACTATTTCAGGTTATTGCAGTGTTCTTAGCATGGAGAGGGTTCGGGATCACGAGCTATACAATTGCAGTTATTGTAAGCCGTATCGCAGGGCTCGCGGCGATTTTTATCGTTCGTCCTTGGAGGCCCGGCTTTGCTTTTGATATTGAATCTCTGAAAGGTTTGCTTCGTTTTGGTTTGCCTTATCAGATTAATACTTTTTTGGCATCTATTAAGGATGACGGTATGACAGTATTTTTGGGAGGAATTTTAGGACCGGCAAATATTGGGTTATTGGGTTGGGCGCAAAAATGGGGAAATGCACCTCTGCGTTTTTTTATGGATCAGGTGATTAAGGTTACTTTTCCGGCTTATGCACGTATGCAGGATCATAGAGAAGAGCTATCAAAAGCGGTTTCAAAATCTATTTTCTTTATCAGTGTATTAGTTTTTCCGACGGTTGCTTTATTAGTATTTCTTTCACCTATATTAGTTAGCATTATTCCGAAGTATGGAAAATGGCAACCAGCTATTTTAGCCCTCGGTTTAATTTCTATTAATACTCTTTTGGCTTCAGTAAATACACCTTTAGTTAATGCGCTGAATGCGATTGGAAAAATCAAAATAACTTTTCGCCTAATGATTATGTGGACGGTACTGACATGGGTATTAGTACCAACATTGGCGTACTTTTACGGTCTTAATGGTGCAGCTTTAGGATATGCACTGGTTGGCACAAGTGCAGTAATCGCAATTTATATTGTAATGAAATATATTCCGATTAATTTATGGAAGAGTATAGGATCGCCCACTATTGCCGTAATTTTGATGGGCATTGTTTTAGCTGTCGGACGAATATATTTACCCTGGTCATGGATGTCAGTAATTATTTTAGGTATTTCGTCTCTGTTTGTTTATGCACTTTTACTTTTTATTTTAGTGGGGCCATCAATATGGCTGGATGTAAAAAAAATAGTTCTGAATGTTAAAGATTAATCATTAGTAAATTATGGTATTTTTTAAAAAACTTTTTTTCAGTTTAATTATTTTTTTATGTTTAAGTTTAGTTTCATCTGTTTACGCGGTTGATAACTCTTTTGTGACGGTAGTGAACCCTATTAGAGGAAATGATTTTTGGGATCAACCAAGTCAGAAAATAGAAACAGCTGTTTTGGGTCAAATTCAAATTTTAAATGAGTTTAGGCTTCCTGCTACATTTTTAATCCGTTTTGATGCATTTTCATCTGATAAAACAATCAATGTATTAAAAAATTCAGGTTATGAAAAAGGATTATTTTTGGAAGTAACTCCTTCCTGGACTAAAGCCGCGGGAGTGAGTTACAGGCAATCTGCTGTCTGGCATTTGGCAGGAAGTGTTTTTTTAAGCGGTTATGAGACGCAGGAAAGAAATAAATTAATTGATACAGCATTCGAAGAGTTTAAAAAAACATTCGGTTTTTATCCGAAATCTGTGGGAGCTTGGTGGATTGATAGTTACTCGCTTGAGTACATGCAGACAAAATACAATATTGATGCAGCATTGATTGTGGCAGACCAATATTCAACAGATAACTATCAAATCTGGGGACAATATTTCGCAACCCCATATTATCCTGCCAAGAAAAATGCCTTAATGCCCGCACAGGATGTTAAAAATAAAATTTCGGTCGTCATGATGCAGTGGGCAACCAGAGACCCTATAAATGGCTATGGGGAAGGGGTGAATGAAACAACTTACAGCGTGCAGGCAAATGATTATATTGATTATCATAAATTAAATTCAGATTACTTCGGGAAGTTAATTGATTTGTATACAACACAGCAATTTAACCAATTTAATCAGCTTGTTGTAGGTTTGGAAAATTCCTATTCCTGGCAAAAATATGAATCTGAATACCGTAAACAGATTGAAATATTAAGTAACAGGCAGCAAAAAGGACAATTATCAATCTTAACAATGGCAGATTTTGCTAAATGGTATGAACGCACATTCCCTGATTTATCCCCTGCACAAATAATTGTGGCAAATGACCCGTTGGGTTCTTCTAAAAAAGTTGTATGGTACATGAATCCTTATTACCGCGCTGGTTGGTTTTACAATCAAAACGGGAGTGCCTTCCGTGATATCAGACAATATGTCGAAGGGGAGACAGAACCCTGCTACCTTTCAGCATGTCAGCAAATAAACTTTGCTACTTTTTCAACAAGAGTGCTTGATGATGTGACTTACGGACAAAAATTAGTTTTGGATAAAGGTAAGATTAATGATTTTAATGTTAAAAAAGGTACGGGATTTATTTTAAACTATACTAATGAAGCCGAAAGAAAAAGACAAATTAGTTTTTTGCCAAGAGATATTTCAATTGATGACAAAATCAGCTCGATTGATAATTTAATCTTGCAGACCAAGAATACTCAAACTGATAGTTCTAAAATAAAAGTTGAATTTACGCCGGGTACTACTAAGTATTTTCAAGAGTCATCCGGCACTTTGATTATTAATATTCTAAAATTTCTTTTATTTGTTATTTTAGGCTTATTTATTCCGGGGTTTTTGATTGTTAAATTTTTAAAACAAGAATCAGTATTTCTAAATATATTTTTATCCATATGCAGTGGTTTTGTTATGTTAGTTTTGATGTCTTTTGCTGTAGGTTATTTAAAAATGTTTTGGCTGACATATATTTATGTAGCACTTTCTTTTTTAATTTTTATTTTTGGAAAATTCTACAAGGAGATATCTTTTAGAGAAATAAATTTACCTAAAATCAAAAATTTATTACCAGTCATAATAATTATATTCTTTGGGACTATCTTTCAATCATTAATAATGATCCGTTCAGGTTGGGTTTATGATTTTGGAATCGGTTTTTGGGGTCCTACAGGTCATGATATGGTTTGGCACCAGGCATTGGTTAATCAATTAATTAACAATGTTCCTCCTCAAAATCCAATTTTAGCCGGAGAATCATTGCAGGGATACCACTATTTTTATGATTTATTAGTCGCAGATACATTTCGGTTAACCCAAATTTCTATTTTGGATTTACTCTATAGATTTTATCCTGTAATGTTTTCTATATTTTTAGGAATCGGGACTGTTTGTTTGCTTAACAGAATTACCAAAAATAAAATTATTGTTTTAATTTCTTTATATTTTGTTTATTTTGCAGGTAGCTTTGGTTGGATTGTTACATATCTCCGAGATAAGATTTTTAGCGGGGAATCAGTCTTTTGGGTCAATCAACCTGTTTCGATGAATCTTAACCCGCCCTTTGCGATTTCTTTAATTCTAATGATTGCGATTATTTTATTAGTGATCGTTTTTAGACTGAGAAAAAGTGTTTGGTGTTCTGCCTTGCTGGTTTTGCTTATTGGGACTTTGGTTGAATTTAAGGTTTATGCAGGGGTGGTGGTACTGGGTGGTATGTCTGTAATGGTTTTGACAGAAATTCTTTTCAGGAGAAACTTTGAATACTTAAAGATTTTTTCTGTGGCGGCAATTGTTTCAATAGTATTGTTTATATCTCAAAATAAAGGCGCAATCGGATTATTGGTTTGGTCTCCGTTTTGGTTTATTGACTCGATGATTGATTCTCCGGATAGGGTAGGGTGGGCTAAATTATCTTCTGCAAGGCTTGCCTATTTTGAAAGGGGAGAGTGGTTAAAATATGTAGCTATCGAAGTTTTATCCTTGAGTATATTTATTTTGGGTAATTTGGGACTTAGAATAATATCTTTTTCCAGGATAAATCTCTTATTTAAAAAAGACTTTTGGCAAACAACAGAATATCCTTTTATGCTTTTTATGGGGTTTGCATCTCTAATAATTCCGATATTTTTGATTCAAAAAGGTAACCCCTGGAATACGATTCAATTTTTGTACTATTTAATTTACTTAATTGCTCTTTCTGCAGGTTTCGGACTATATGCTTTATATAGAAAATTACCAAAAATTATCGGACTAGTATTTTTAGGGATTGTTCTGTTATTGGCGCCTGTTAATGCAGTAGTGTCTTTTACGGATACTTTGGGTCAAATACCGCCTGCTTCACTTAGCCAAAATGAGTTGGAAGCATTAAATTTTCTTGCCAAACAGCCGGATGGGGTCGTTTTGACTTACCCCTATAACGATTCATTGAACAGTAAATTTTTAACCCCAATTCCTCTTTTTGCTTATACAACCTCAGCTTATGTTTCTGCTTTTTCCGGGAAGCAAACATATATTGAAGACACTATGCAAAATGAAATTTTACAGACAGATTACAATCCGAGACTCGTTGCAGCAGAAGATTTTTTTAGTAGCGGCATAATGCCACCAAGTTTGGAAGGGAAAATAAGATATGTTTATCTGCCTAAGTTTTTTGAAATTAATGTAGATACAAGTAAACAATGGAAAAAGATTTTTGAAAATAAGGAAGTATTAATCTATGAGATTAGTAGTTAAAATAAAATAATAAAATGTTTAGTTTACTTAAGAAAATATTATCAAACTATTTATTTTGGCTGACAGTTATTATTGTTTTCGCATTTTTTATCAGGACTTTTGATTTAGCGAATAATCCCCCCGCAATGTATGGGGATGAGCTGACAATCGTTTATGATGCTTATTCAATTCTTAAAACCGGTCATGATCAGACAGGCCAATTTCTTCCTCTGACATTCAAGATGGGGGACGGAAGACCCCCCTTCTATGTATATGCAACTATCCCGTTTGTTGCTTTATTCGGCCCGACAGCTGTGGGTGTTAGGGCTTTGTCAATACTCTCAGGTTTAGGGATAATTTTAATTACCTTTTTCCTAACAGAAATTTTAATAAGTAAGCGGGCAGCCTTGTTTGCGTCTTTTTTGCTTGCAATTTCTCCCTGGGATATTGCGCTTAGCAGGGGAGGTTTTGAAACTCATCTTGCTTTATTTCTGATTCTCCTTGGGATATTTTCTTTTATTAAAGCAAGGGAAAAACCGTTTTGGTTGATTTTTTCAGCATTATCCTTAGGTCTTGCAATACATACTTATCATTCATATAAAGTTCTGGTTCCGCTCGTAATAATATTGCTTCTATTCCTAATAGACATAAAAAGTTTTTTTGTAAAAAAATCCATTAAATTTTTAATTTCTTCAGTATTAATTTTCTTTATACTTTTTTCAGTATGGGTATTTTTAATTTTTAATGGATCTGAAGGAAGATTCAATAATACCAATGTTTTTTCTAATCCTGATATTGCCCGCAGCGAAATCGATTCTACTGTTACTCAAAGAAATCAAAATAATCTTCCGTTTGGTTTAAATAATCTTTTTTATAATAAATATGTTTTTTACGCAGGAGTTTTAGAACAAAATTATATTGATAATATTTCCCTAAGCTTTTTATTTAGCAGTGGCGATCGTAACCCACGTCATAACCCTTTCGCTATGGGTGAATTATATCTGGCCCAATTTTTTCTAATTCTTATTGCGTTGCTGACTAAGCTTAACCAGCATAAGAAACTAATGATTTTTCTGATCGGTTGTATTCTTATTAGCCCTATTCCCACATCAGTGGTATCGAACGGGCATGCTTTGCGAAGCAGTTTTCTTTTGTTTCCGCTTACCATATTATCCACAATGGGCATGGAGACTGTAATTCAAAATTACCGGAGATTTTTAAAGATTAGAATATTTTTGGCATTTATAATTGCAATCTTTTTATTACAGTTTATATGGTTGATAGGAAATTTATTTTATGTGTCAGGAGATAAGTATGCCAATTTTTGGTCTTTTTCTGCTAAAAAAGCGAGTACAGAGGCCTTAGAAAACAGGCAGAAATTTAATTACATTTTTCTGTCTACTCATATAGACAATATGGAGTTTGCATATCCAACATATGCAGCGATTGATCCGGAATTAGTAATTGCTGAAAACCGACAGCCAAAAATCATTGGAAAATATAGCTTCAAACAGTTTGAAAATATTTATCTAGGAGCTGTTCCTAATTCTGAAGTTAATGATTTTATTGCGGGTCTTTCCGGAAACGTACTCTATATCGGTGAAGCAGACGCCTTAAAGGAAGTAAAAAATTATGATACGATTAATGGGTTAAATAATCAGCCGGCACTAATTAAGGTAGAAAAATAAAAGATTATATGAATTTTTTGAAAGATAAATACATTGTTAAAATATTTGTATTAGCACTTTTAATTAGGTTGATCATAATGCCTTTTTATTTTCATCCTGATATCAAAACTTACAATTTTCAGTCATCTTTTCTAAAACAAGGTGTTGTTGATATTTACTCATACCTTATTACAAATAAAGAAAAGCTGCCTTTGAAAGATGAGTTTGTATATTTTCCGCTAACGTATTTTTCTTTGGGTGGATATCAGATAATAATGCAGCCATTTTTGGGTAATAATTTTCAGTTATGGTTAGGGGATGCTTCCCAGAATGCAATTGATCAGACAGGCGTTTTCCGATACTTATTTATTTTAAAACTGCCTTATCTGATTTTGGATTTTGCCACTGCAATTATTTTAATGAAATTATTTGATGATAATAAAAAAAAGAGAGCTGTATTAACTTTATGGTTACTGAATCCTTTTTCATTGGCATTAATCTATATCTTTAGTAATATAGATATTTTTCCTGTTTTTTTAACTGTACTGAGCTTATATTTTTCCAAAATAAATAAAATAATGATTGCATCGCTTTTGATAGGTTTGGCAGCAGGATTTAAGGCATACCCTATACTTTTTATTCCATTTTTATTCTTTTATGCTCAGGGCTTAAAGCAAAAAACATTAGTGGTTGTTCCGGGATTAATTGCATTTTTTGCAGTGATTGCTCCATTTTTAAAGTCCTCCGGCTTCCAACAGGCAACAATTGCTTCTGGGCTAACAACCAGAATTATCTCGCCCACTTTTGCCATTGGTTTTAGCGAAAGCCTAATCATTGCTATGATTTCTTTAGGAGCTCTTTTTTTCTATGCATTTAATCTTGAAAATTTTAAGTTTGAGCGGCTACCACAATTTTATTTAGCAGCCTTATTATTAATTTTTTCTTCAATTCATTTTCATATTCAATGGTTGTTGTGGATGATTCCGTTTATAATTATTATTGGAGCTATACATAAACGATTTCTCGCCTCGCTGTTTGTTCTTTTGACTACTGCAATATTTATCCCCTTATTATATCCGGACCATTTTATGGGTTTTTCCCTGATGGAGCCGATCAGCTCTTATTTCATTCCATTGCCCACATTATTTCAGATAACTCAGAGATTTTATGACCCTTACGCCATTCAAAGCATTTTACACAGTGTATTTTTGGGAGGATCGATTATATTAATAGTTCAAATGTTTGGAGGAGAAAAAAATGAAACAATTGAATAATATTTTTTTAGTAGTTATTTCATTCATTATTCTAATGCCTGTGATTATTGGTTTGAATATCCGTTCGACTCAGGATCCTATACAGCCTTCATTCGCAGGAACCGAAAAAATTTTTCAATCCGTTTTAGTTTCACAAAAATTTCTTTCTAAAGAGAATGGCTTGTCTGGTATTGGTATCAGTATAAAAAACCCAAACTTAGCAAATAAAAATGAATTAACCCTTTCTCTTTATGAAGGAGAAAGGGCAATCCGGAGTTTATCAATTAATGGGGGAGCGATTGAGGACGGGAGCCTGTTAAGGTTTTTATTTCCTAAAATCCCGGATTCAAAAGGAAAAGTATATACTTTTGTTTTAAATTCTCCTGCGTCTGTAGAACCTGAGGCATTTGAGGCGTATCTTACTAACGAAAAATTTTCAGATGAAAGTTTGATAGTAAACAATAATGAAAGACAAGATAATGTGTCTTTCATTAGAATATATAAATCCGGTAATCCAATTGCGGTTTTGGGAGAAATTTTTTCCGGTGTATTTGTTAAATTATTTAATGATTTAATTTTTTCTGTATTCTATATAACTTTAGTTCTCAGTTGTGTTGTTTATTTGATCTTGGATATATTTAAAAGTGACCGTAAGTCTTATTAATTAACTTTCCATATTTGAATTTCGTCATTCTCAAATTCTTTTGTTAATTTAGTTTTTTGTAAGTCCGCAGCAGGAGGATTTAGTTTAGGAAAGTAGAGATAATTTATTTTGTTTTCAGCCAGTATTTTGCTGAATTCTAGGGGATCAGAAATTTTAAAAACTTCTTCCTGGACAACTTGTCTTTGCTTAAAATTATATCCCATGATGTCTATCTGCTCGTTATCGGAAAGAAAAGTATTTCTGTCTGACATTGCACTTATATAACTTGTATCTGACCAAACCCAAATAGGAGGTATGGAGAATTTTGAGATAAAATATCTGTTATAAGGAGGTGCGATTATCGTGCTGTTTTTCTCAGAGTTTAATTTTAAATAATTTAAAGCTTGAATTTCGTTCGAGCTTATTTTAGCAAGTGGTGGCTTTGAATAAAAATCATATAATAAAGCAACTTGAGTCGGCACAGAAATAAATATTATGAAAAATGAAACTAAAAGGTACATAACTTTTGAGGAAAGCTTTTGCATTAAGGTTGAAACAGCAATTCCGGAAAGAATGGCAAATATCAATATTAAATATTGGAGAAATTGAGCAATGTTTCCGGCTACCCCTTTTTGTAAAAATATAAGTGGCAATATTAAGGATGAAAAAGAGATAAGTAATAATAATTGGCTGAAATAATTGAATTTAAGTTTATCAAAGAATGCAACGATGCCGATAAATTTAGCACCAAGGTTTCCGAATATAAAAATTAGGAATGATGTTATCTCAATTTGGAATACCCGTTTCCAGTTATTCTCCGAAAAGTAAGTTTGCCTTTTAAGTTCAAGATCAAGCCAGTCTAAACGGCTGTTGGAAACAACCATTGTTCTGATAAGCCACCATGGTTCGTATATTAAGAAGGAGGCGGATTGCGAGGTATTCGGAAAATATAAAACAGCGGAGAGTAAACTACTTAAAGATGCGACAGCTAAAATTGAAAATTGCTTTTCTCTTAATAGTTGCCAGAAACCTATTATGACTAAACTTCCCAAAACAACCACACCTGCGTAAACTTTAAAGACAATAAGCGTGCCTGCAAGCATGCAACAAAGTAAATATAGAGACAAATTCTTTTTTGCCAAAAATTGGTAGAATAAATAGAGAAAAGTAATAAGGATAATGAAAGATGCGATTTGGGGAGGGTTGCCGGATGAGCTTTGAATTTGTGAGGCCCAAAAAATTGATTCTCCATCAATAGTCTTGTTTTTTATCCATGTGGCAATGTACCCAAAACTACCTGAAAAGTAGACAAAGAAAACAGACCATATTCCTGCGCTAAAATTGTCGCCAATTTTTTTTCCGATAAAAAAGGTCAATGCTCCTAAAAGAATAGAATAAAAAAGAGGGAAAAATTTGAAATAAAGATCGAAACCGGAAATTCCTAAATATTTATAAAATACAGCAGGAGCTATATCAGAAAAGAAATGATAATTAATTAATCTTTCGCCGGCTAAAGATGGATTCATAAAAGGAGGACCTTTGGAAATTGATTCCATTAAGGCGATGTGCCAAGCACCATCGTGTCCGTTTGAGCTCCAAAAAACGATATCGCCGTTTATTGTAGTTCCGCTCGGGGCAATAACCGCCAATTGTCCGGCAATACCAAGAATAAAAATTAACAAAAGAGTTATTAAATGTTTTTTGTCCGGAATTTTATATTGCTTAAATGATAAGTTGGTATTCTTTAAACAAAAAATATCAATAAATATAACAATTAATAAAATTAATAGTTCCAGTTTAACAAGTATTAATATATATGAAAGTAAAGTGAATGCGACAAATCCCAGTGAGGTTCCCAAAATCAATCTTTCCCAACTGGTAATGGTTATTGATGACTTTTTTAATAAAAAGAGCCCAGGAAGACAAAAACAGAAAATTACTGCCAGTATGAAAATAATAAAGCCTAATATCATGTTAAGTAAAATATAATTATCTTTTTCATTATGCTAATTTAGCTATGTGGTATATTGATAATATGAATTTGAAAATAAGCCCCCCTTTTTTTAAAAAAGTATTGATTCTTTTCGCAATTTTAAGTTTATTTGTTATATTGCGCGGGCACATTATTTATTATCTATACTATTTTAACTTTAATCAAGAACCCCTTTTTTTCTCAGAATATTTTCCAAGACATGTTTTTTTGAGTTGGTTAGCTTTTGGATTAGGTTTTGTTAATATTTTTTTCCTATATAATATTGGTTTAAGAATATATAATTTTAAATTTGCAGTCTTTCTGGCTTTATTGTATGCAATTTCTCCCTGGTCAGCATATGTAGATATTTTAGGGAGTAGCAATGCTTATTTTTTAAGTTGGTCATTGGCTTTCATTTTATCGGTTATTTTATTTATACATAACCATAAAAATAGTAGTGTTTATCTGTTTTTTAGTGCAATCGGTTTACTGACTTCCTCTATTTTCGGTTTATTTGTATTTATTAGCCTTTTGATAAGTGTATACATTATTAAATATGTGAATTATTCACAATTGATAACCGTTTGCAAAATAACATTATTCCCGGTTCTTGTAGTTTTGTATATGTTATTTTCAAATATAAATGTAACAAAAAATTTAATCATAGATAATACTATTTTTTTTCAGGATCCGGGAATATTAAATATTGTAAATCAACTTAGAGGAGAAACAGATTCTGCTAATTTTAGTAAATTAGGAAAAATTATTGAAAATAAATATCTCTATACTGGTGAAAAAATATTGTTAAATTTTTCTATGGATTTTTCCCCTTCTTTATTCTTTAGTTCTCAGTTTAAGCTATTTAATTTCTCTTTTAGCCCGCCCATTCTTTTGGGATTTATACTTCCCTTTGTTATTGGGATTTTTATGTTAAAGCGGCATATGAAATATTTAGTTGTATCTATTGGGTTGATCTTGGCATTATCACTGCCTTCTGTTTTGGACAGCAGATCACCGAATTTAGAAAAGTTAATTCTTGTTTCCCCTATCATTTATATGTATATAGCACTAGGTTTAATAACGATCACAAAAAATATTAAGATTTTCAGACCTACTAGATTATTATTGATTGTTATCATTATGGTGAGTATCCAGGCTTTGTTTGTAATAGCAGACATTGATTTACGGGAAAAAGCACGGTTTGACACGATTTATGGTAAGTATCTTTAAAATTATGAGAAAAAGTTTCATCATTTTAATAATTATCACTTTACTTGGGGGTTATCTCCGTATTATTGATATAGGGAATATCCCTGCAGGCTTAAATGTTGATGAGGTAGCAATCGGTTATGATGCTTATTCCATATTAAAAACAGGTAAAGATATGAGCGGATCATTTATGCCCATATCTTTTCAATCACTGGGGGATTATAAGGCTCCTTTATATACTTATTTAACATCAATTGTCGTTGCTGTATTTGGACTTAATGAGTTTAGCGTAAGGTTTATATCTGCATTTTTTGGGACATTGGCAATTCCGCTTATCTTTTTTTTGACAAATAATTTTTTTAAAAATAATAAGATTAGTGTTTTTAGTGCTTTATTTTTGGCTATTTCTCCCTGGCATATTTTTTATTCACGGATTGTTTCTGAGTCTCAGGTTGCAATGGTTTTAGCAACACTGGGATTACTTGCGCTGATTAAATTCAAAAACGGAAACATACTTTGGGGATATATATCCGTATTCTCTATGGTTAGTTCGATGTATGCTTATCATTCAGAGCGGTTATTTTTACCTTTGTTTTTTTTAATATGGGCATTCATAAATAAAAGTTGGTTAATAGTTAATAAAAAGAAAGTGGCACTGATGCTTTTGATGGGAGCAATTTTAGCTTCACCACTTCTTATTGATCTTGTTTTTGGTAAAAGTACTATTCGGGCGGGTCAGCAAAGCATATATAATGACATCAACTTTTTACGGCAGGTTTTTATTACCCCCGAACCTGTATATACTTATTTTGATCCTTTTTATATTTTATTTAATCAACAGTGGTTATATGTAATATTCTTTGTGATACGGAAATATCTTACTTTCTTTCAGCCTGATTTTTTATTTTTTAATGCTTTACCGATTCTTTCAACAGGATTATATGGTTTAGGAGTTATGTATATTTTTCAGGCCCCGATTTTTTTGATAGGTTTAATTAAAGCTTTCAGTTTAAAATCGGATAATAAATATCTTCTTCCGATATGGTTTTCCTTTGGTTTGTTACCTGCTGCTATAACACTGGCAGAATATCATACAGTACGCACCATGGTTGTAATTCCTGTTTTAGCTATTGTTTCTGGTGTTGGTTTATGGGTAGTTTTAAATTGGTTTATGCAAATCAGAAATAAATTTTTAAAGGTTGCAACCGGGTTGGTATTTTTTCTGGTAGTAAGTATTAATCTTTTTCAGGCCTTTTTGATGTTTCATGTACATTTTCCGATTGAGCAATCTGATACTTTTATGGTTGGGAATAAAGAAGTGCTAGCTTGGATTGCAGAGAACAATAATAATAAAGAAGAGGTAGTCTTCGATTCCAGGAGATTTTCAAACGGTCAAATTATAGTTAGTGTTCCGTATCTTTACTATTTATTTTATACAAAATATGATCCCAAGGCATTTCAAACTCTTTTCAATGATCACCCTGATAATCAGTTGAAAATAAATAATTTTACGTTCAGAGATATTGATTGGAGAACTGACCGGGGTCAGTCTGATATATTGTTTATCGGCAGCCCCTGGACTCTCCCCGAAGAAGATCTCACAGAAGCGACTATCTTAAAGAAAATATATCTACCGAACGGAAATGAGACTTTAAGAGTGGTTGCTCCTTAATATTTTACTTACAAATACTCAACTGGTAAGATTAATATGATGAAAAATAAAATTTCAGTCGTTATAAATACCTTCAATGAGGAAGAAAATATTGAAAGAGCCTTAAAGTCAGTTAAATGGGCAGATGAGACGGTTGTTTGCGATATGTTATCAGGTGATAAAACCGCAGAAATTGCCAAAAAAATGGGGGCCAAAGTAGTTTTGCACAAGCCTCAAAAGTATGTAGAATTAGTCCGTAACTTTAATATATCTCAAGCTTCAAATGATTGGGTGTTAATTTTGGATCCTGATGAAGAAATTCCTGAAAGTTTAGCTAAAAAAATACAAGAAGTGACAGAGATGGATGGTGTGACATTCGCAGAGATCCCCCGGAAGAATATTATTTTCGGCAAATGGATGGAAAATTCAATGTGGTGGCCTGATTATAATATCAGATTATTTAAAAAGGGTAGTGTGGTATGGAGTGAAGAGATCCATAGACCGCCCCAAACAGAAGGTAAAGGCTTTCAGCTTGACTCAACAGAGGATTTGGCAATAATTCATCATCATTATGAGAGTATTTCACAATTTATTACCAGAATGGACCGTTATACTACCGCACAAGCTGGGGAATTGGCTAAAAGCGGTTATAAATTAAATTGGAAAGACCTAATTGAAAAACCTGTCAGTGAATTTCTAAACAGATATTTTGCAGGTCGTGGCTATGAGGATGGATTGCATGGATTGGCTTTAGGTTTGCTTCAGGCACTCTCTTTTTTGGTAATGTATCTGAAAGTATGGGAAGAAGAAAAGTTTAAAGAGCAAAAACTACAATTTAAAGAAGTGTCTGATGAGGGTAAAAAGATTGGTAAAGAAATTAACTACTGGTTTAAATATGGTAACCTTTCTAAAAATCCTATTATACGTGCATTTCAAAAAGCTAAAAATAAATTTTAATGGTAAAAGTTGCAGTTGTAATTTTAAATTTCAAAGTTAAAGAAGAAACACTGAAATGTGTGGCTTCTGTTGAAAAATCAGATTATCATGATATAGAAATTATTGTTGTAGATAATAATTCAGGAGATGATATCGAGGACAGTCTGCCTAAAAACAACAGAACAATTTTTATTCAGAGCGGAGACAATTTGGGATATACCGGCGGGAACAATTTAGGAATTAAAAGAGCGCTAGAAGATAAAGTAGATTATATTTTTGTATTGAATCCGGATACAGAGGTAACGATAACTGCTATAAGCAGTTTAGTGACTGAATCTGAAAAAGAAAAAATAGGAATAATGGGTCCTAAAATCCTTTTTGGGGATAGAAAGACGATTTGGTATGCGGGTGGGTTAATGGATTTGGCGAACGTTTTAGGCCAACATAGAGGGGTGGATGAGATGGATGCAGGGCAATATGATAAAGTAGAGCAGACTGAATTTGTGACAGGAGGGGCAATGTTTGTAAGTAGTGAGGTTTTTGAGAAGATTGGTTTATTTGATGAAAAATATTTTATGTATTTAGAAGATAGTGATTTTTGTTTTAGAGCCCAAAAAATGGGATATAAAATTTTATACAATCCTAAAGCGGTTGTTTATCATGAAAATGCAAAATCAGCAGGATTAGGGTCACCTTTACAGGATTATTTTATAACCCGCAACAGAATGTATTTTGCCTCAAAGTTTTTGTCCTTCAGAACAAGATTTGCTCTCTTCAGGGAAGCTATAAGAAATATCGGAAGTCTAGTCAGAAGACTAGCTTTTTTTGATTTTTTAAGTGGTAATATGGGGAAGGGGAGTTATATTCAATGATCTCAATAATTATACTAACAAAAAATGAAGAGAGTATGATTCACGCCTGTTTGGAATCTGTTAAATGGGCTGACGAGGTAATTGTTATAGATTCAAACAGTCAGGACAAAACAGCGGAAATTGCAAAAAATTTCGGAGCAAAGGTTTTTGCCCGTGAGTTTGATAATTATGTTAATCAAAAAGGATTTGCGATGACAAAAGCATCCGGGGATTGGATTTTATATGTTGATGCTGATGAGAGGGTTTTGGAACCTCTAAGACAGGAGGTTTTGGGTTTGATTGCCAAAGATCAGATTTCTGCCTATGCTCTTTCCAGAAGGAATATTATTTTCGGAAAAGAGGAAAAGTATGGCCCGTTCTGGCCTGATTGGGTGATAAGGTTGGTAAAAAAAGATGACTTTGTTAAATGGGTGGGGGAAGTGCATGAGCATATGGAATTTGAAGGAAAATTAGGTTATACAAAAAATTCTTTACTTCATTTAACTCATAGAAATGTGGAGCAGGTAATTTTAAAAAATTTACAATGGTCAAAAATTGATGCTAAATTAAGAATGGACGCTCATCACCCCAAGATGTCCAGATGGAGATTTTTACGGATATTATGTTCAGAGCTATTTAATCAGGGAATTATAAGACGCGGATTTTTTAACGGGTCTGTCGGAACAATTGATGCCCTGTTGCAAACATTCAGTATGTTAACAACATATATCAGACTTTGGGAGATGCAGCAAAGAAAGCCTTTGGATGAAATATATAAAGATTTAGATACTCAGTTAATTAAGGAAAATTTTAATTTCTAAATGAGAGTCGGAATTTACACTCCATATCTGGACAGTTTTGGCGGTGGGGAGCGGTATATGTTAACTATCGCTGAAATTTTATCATCAAATAACCGGGTTGATCTGTTGCTTGACCGGCATCTGCAAGTTTTGATTACCGAAGAAGTTAAAAAAAATCTTGGTGAAAGATTCAACTTAGATCTTTCTAAAGTAAATTTAATTGAAGCTCCTATAGGAGCTAATTCAGGATTTTGGAGAAAATTATTTTTTTTAAGAAAATACGATCTGCTGTTTTATTTAACAGATGGAAGTATTTTTTATTCAACCGCTAAAAAAAATATTTTACACTTTCAGGTTCCCTTTAAAAATACTGTAACCAATTCTTTTTGGGGAAGGATAAAACTTTTAAGCTGGAATCTGGCGATTTGTAATTCGAAGTTCACACAAAGCATTATCGAAAAAGAATGGCCGATTAAATCTCAGGTTCTTTATCCTCCGGTTGAAGTAGAAGTAATTGAACCGTTAGCTAAGAAAAAACAGATATTATCCGTTGGCAGGTTTGCCAGTTTTTCTAAATCAAAAAAGCACGAGGAGATGATAAAGGCTTTCGGAGATTTATTCCATTCCGGAAAAATTGATGGATGGGGTTTGCATTTGGCAGGATCGATCGAAGGAAGTGAAGACTATATCGCGGAACTAAAGAATTTGGCAGAAGGGTTGCCGGTAACCTTTTATCCCAACATTCCATTTAAAGATTTAAAGCGATTATTCGGTGAATCCAGTATTTATTGGCATGCAGCAGGGTATGGTGAAGAAGATCCTACCCAAATGGAACATTTTGGTATAGCGACAGTAGAAGCGATGGCCGGAGGATGCGTTCCGATAGTTATAAATCAAGGAGGACAAACAGAAATTGTTGAAAATGAAACTTCCGGATATCTCTGGAATCAAGTCAATGAATTAAAAGTTCTTACTGTTAAAGTAATTATGGACCATTCTTTATGGCAAAAATTATCCGCTAATGCCATAAAAAGAAGTAAAAACTTTTCTAAAAAGACTTTTGAAGAAGACATTCTAAAAATCGTTTAAATCATATGAATAAGACGAGTATTATTATTGTGACATTTAACAGTGCCAGAACAATCAAGGCTTGCTTGAATTCTGTTATTAGGTATTCTTCGGAAGCAGAAATTATTGTAGTTGATAACAATTCAGAGGATCAGACTATAGATATAGTTAAAGCATTCGGAAATAAGGTAAAGTTAGCTAATTCTGGGGGGAATTTAGGGTTTGCTAAAGCAAACAATCTAGGGGTAAAGTCTGCCGGTGGAGATTATTTAATTTTTTTGAATCCTGATACAAAGATACTTGAAAAGGGTAGTTTGGAAAAATTAAAGATAAGTATGGAATTAAATCCTGAATATGGAATTATCGGACCAAAATTAATATATCCGGATGGGACGCCTCAAGACCGAGTACGTAATTTACCTACAATAGCTCGAGCATTTAACGAGTATTTTTTAAACAAAAAGGGTGAGTATGACTTTTATTCCCCTGATTGTAAATCACTTTGTGAGGTAGAAAGCATTATCGGTGCCTGTATTATTATTAGGAAAGAATTATTTAAAAAAATCGGAGGATTTGATGAAAAATATTTTATGTATTATGAAGATTTGGAATTATGCAGAAGGGTAAGAGAACTGGGCTTTAAGGTAGGGTTTTTACCTGAAATTACCATTGAACATGCTGAAGGAAAATCAGGAATAAATCAAAAAACTTCTCAAATGTTGAATGAATCTGCCCAAAAATATCATAGTTTAGTGGAATATTTTTTAATTCAATTGATATTGCGGTTAAGTAACGGAAAAAGAAAGTTGTTTTGGGCTTTGATTATTTTTCTCGGAGCAGCATTTTTCAGAATATTTTTCTTTGATCTAATTGAATTTAAAGCAGATGAAGCAATAACGACTTTTCAAACGGTAGAGTTTTATTTAAATCCATATTTAATTCAAAGAGGTTTAATATCAGGAATCGGAGTTTATAATTTTCCACTTTTTAGTTATTTGATTATTATATTGGCAATTTTCTCTCGTGATCCACAATATATTAGTTTTCTCATTGCTTTAATTAATACGATGCTAGTTCCTGTTTTCTATATTGTTATAAGGAAATATTATGATCAGTTAACTGCAATTTTTGCCGGCTTTTTATTGGCTTTTTCACCCTGGGCAATAATATTTTCCCGTAAAATTTGGGCTCAGGACCTAATTTTATTATTAGCCTTGCCTTTTTTTGCTTTAATTCACGGGCTGATTATTGATAAAAAGACAAAATTTACCTTGCCGATATTTACTCTTTTAGTTTTATTAAGTCAATTACACGCCTCAGGTTTTTTTCTATCAGCGGCCACTGTTTTGATTCTTATTATTCTAAGGGTAAAGATTAATTTTAAACAAGCTCTAATGGGAATCTGTATTGGAGCTATTACAACAATACCTTATATAGCTTTTCAATTATCAGCTATACCTATTTGTCCAGATTGTGATAACTTTTTTAGATATCAAAATTTGCCCCGGCCATTTGATTTATATAATTTAATCCGTCCGTTTCAGCTAATGAACGGTCAGGGGTATCATTTTGTCTTAGGGAATAGTTTTGATGGTTTCTTGTCTTCTTTCCCTCTTCTGAATATATTGAAATATTTCTTTTTATCAAGTTTTGTTATTCCGTTTATCGGTGCATTTTTTATTATTTCCAAAAGACGTGAATATCTTTTCCTTGTTTTGTATTTAACTATCATTCCGATACTTTATTTTATTACTAGAACAAATCCTTATATGCATTATTTCGTAATTTTAATTCCTATGGTTGCAACTTTGTATGCGTTCTCGTTTAGTAGTATATATAATTTTATGAAGAGTAATTTATTAAAAACACTTACATATATAGTTTTTATATTTTTTATTAGTGCCAATATTATTTTTGTTTTTTCTTTTAATCAATATTTGTCTTCTGCAAAAATAATCAACGGTGATTATGGACCTATTTTTTCTTTATCAAATCAAGTTATTAAAAACGAGCTGAAAGATTATAGGAGTGTTAGTTATTATAACGAACTCGAAAGTTTCGCTTACATATTCTTAGGGAAAAAAGATTTTCATTTAAAATTAGCAGAATTTTTTAAATTAAAAGGTAATGAGGTATTTGCTGATATAGAACTTAGGAAGAATCAACAGACTGTAAGCAAATGAAGACAAAAATATTTTTTTTAGGAATATTATTAATAGCCTTTTTTCTAAGGTTTATTAATCTTGACAATGTCCCCCCAAGCTTAAATTGGGATGAGGTGTCAATTGGCTATAATGCTTACTCAATTTTAAAAACAGGTACTGATGAATGGGGAAAATTTATGCCATTAAATTTCCGGGCCTTCGGTGATTATAAATTACCATTATATATTTATGCAGACATTCCTTTTATCGCTTTATTTGGGTTGAATGCGGTTGGCGTGCGTTTATTATCAGTACTTTCCGGATTAGGAGTAGTCATTCTTAGCTATCTTATTCTAAAAAACTTAACTAAAAATAACACCATAGCACTTATCGGGATGTTTACGGCAGCAACATTGCCATGGTTAATAATTTTATCAAGAATAGGGCTAGAAGCAAATTTTGCATTATTTTTAGTAACCCTGTTTGTTTATCTTTTTTTAAGAGGAGTTGAGGAAAAACGATTTCTTGTGTGGTCCGGTATACCCCTTGGTCTGTCTCTTTTTACTTATAATAGCAGCCGCGTTACCACCCCTTTTCTTATTTTTGCTGCTGTAATACTTTTTTGGAATAAGCTAAAGAGTCATAAGAGGGAAAGCATTCTAGCTGCAGTAGTTTTAATTTTTTTTGTTTCTGTAGTTATTCCTTTGGCTTTATTTTCAGATTCCAGTGCGCGTTTTCAGTGGACGACCATACTTGATGAGGGAGCAATTTTATCTATTAATCAAGAAAGAGGTTTATCCTCTTTGCCTGCTGCATTTAAGCCTCTTGTTTATAACAAAGTGACTTATTTTATAGTCACATCTGCGCAAAATTATCTTTCGTATTATAATCCTGATTTTTTATTTATAAACGGAGGATCGAATTTTCAATTTTCAGTTCCGGGAACAGGGCTTTTGTTTTGGGCTTTAATTCCGTTTTTTCTTATCGGGATTTTTTATGTTCTTTCAAAAAGAAAAGACTGTCAATTGTTTATTCTGGCTTGGTTGTTTATTGCGCCAATCCCGGGTTCAATTACCAGAGATGCACCACATGCTTTACGTAGTTTATTTATTATTCCACCAATTATTATCATCAGCTCCTTAGGAATCGTTTTTTTAGGCAATAAACTTAAGCAAACATTATTTAAGATAGTTATTCTAATTTTTCTTTTGTTGATGGTCTTTCAAACCTATCTTTTTTGGGTTAATTATAATGGCAGTTATAGACAGGAGTTTTCCTGGTCCTGGCAGTATGGTTATAAACAGGCGATGGAATATATTCAGGTCAATTATTCAAATTATTCCAAGATTGTAATTACAAAATCATACGGAGAACCGCATGAATTTCTGCTCTTTTACCTTAAATATGATTCTTATAAATATCAGCACGATCTGAGTTTGGTCCGTTATGAAAGGAGTCAGTGGTTTTGGGTTGATAGATTTGATAAGTTTGAATTCATAAATGATTGGGAAATAAAAGATAGAATGAAGAATGCTCATAATACACTTCTGGTAACAAGTCCCGGTAATTATCCTCCCGGAAGCGCGATTGTGCAGACAATTGATTTTTTGGATGGGAAAAGGGCTTTTGATATAGTGGATATAGAGTAGAAAATTTAGGTATAATATTAGTATGAGGATAAAAACTCCCTCCATTTATGTATTCATAATTTCAGTAATTTTTCTTCTGGGACTTTTGTTAAGGGTTGTTTCTCTTCAAAATTTTCCACCGGGCTTTAATGCAGATGAGGCAGCTTTAGGCTACAACGCTTATTCAATCATACAAACAGGTAAAGATGAATGGGGGCAAACTCTTCCTCTGGTATTTAAATCATTTTCAGACTACAAGCCTGGCTTATACGTCTATTTGGATATACCTTTTGTTTATTTGTTCGGTTTAAATGAGCTAGCAGTTAGATTGCCCTCAATTATTTTAGGTTCGTTTTCAATTATACTTATTTATCTTCTCTCGAAGCTTCTATTCAAAAAAGAGGTAGTTGCTTTGTCCACTGCATTTTTATTGGCGATTTCACCTTGGCATCTGCATTTTTCAAGAGGAGCTTGGGAAGCCAATGTGGCTACCTTTTTTATGCTCCTGGGAGTTTTTTCATTTTTAAAGTCTTTTACCAACCGCCGTTTCCTGTGGGTATCCGCGCTAGCTTTTATAGCCTCTATGTATGTATATCAAAGCACAAGGTTGGTGACGCCTGCATTACTGCTTTTGATAGGATTATTTCACTGGAAAAGATTGTTGATCAAAAAAAATATCTTAATAATTACTGCATCGTTTATTCTACTACTTCCTTTAATCCTCATTTTGCCTACTACAGCAGGTTTAGCCAGATTAAAAGGAGTTTCTATTTTTTCCGATCCCGGTCCTATAAATCGGGCAAATGAAGAAAGAGGACAGCATCAAGATCCTGATTCGATTTCAGCTAAATTCTTTCACAATTATTTCTTTACTTATTCAAAAAGCTATTTTAAACATTACACTGATCATATGAGTCCTGACTTTCTATTCATTTCAGGAGGTTCATTAAAGAGGAATGAAGAGCCTAATATGGGACAGATGTATAGGTTTGAAATTATTACACTTCTTCTGGGTCTATATTTCCTTTTCCGGAATAAATTTAAAGATTCGGAAATAATAATTTTATGGTTTATTGTAGCTCCTATTGCTTCGTCGCTTACTTTCCAAACACCGGATGCTCACAGATCTCATAATATGGTTATTCCGTTAATCTTAGTTTCTGGTTCAGGCCTGGGGTTTTTAATTGAGAAAATTTGGCAAATAAAAAAGATTTTCAGGAGTATTTTCTTAATTTTACTTTTTTTTATAATAAGTTTTTTTGTTGTAGACTATATGGATAATTATTATGTGCATCTTCCTAAAGAATATGCATTGGAATGGGAATATGGTTTTTCTCAAATGGTACCTTATGTTTTAGAAAATCAGAATAAATATCAAAAAATAGTTATTACAGACCGGTATGATCAACCTTATATATTGTTATTATTTTATTCCAAATATGATCCGACAAAATATCAAAGAATGATTAAAAAAGAGGGTGATAATAAATTCGGATTTACAACTGTTACAAATTTTGATAAATACGAATTTAGGCCGGTTTCACAAGAAGAGGTATTAAATGATCGTAATACACTTTTTGTCGGGACTGGAGAGGAGATTAAACAAGGCAATGTTTTGAAAACAATTAATTTCCCTAACGGTTCACCCGCCTTTAAAATAACCGGTATTTAAAAGATGACTAAGAAAATTAAAATAATTTTTTTTGTAATCATTGTCCTGGCAGCAGTTTTAAGAATATATAAACTTGATTCAATTCCACCTGCACTAAATTGGGATGAAATTGATGCAGGATATAACGCATATACAATTGCAAATTGGGGACGTGACGAATGGGGGCAATCATTTCCTCTTGTTTTTACTTCGTTTAAGGATGACAAACACCCTGTGCATATATACTTTGCTGCAATAAGTGTAAAACTATTGGGTTTGAATGATTTTTCAACAAGATTGCCGGCAGCTTTATTTGGAGTTTTTTGTGTTGCGGCGATGTTCTTTTTGGCAAGATTATGGTTTAAATCAGATTTAGTAGCTATTTTTGCAGCACTGTTTTTAGCAATTTCGCCTTATAATATACAATTTTCGAGAGGTCTTTGGGAGACAAATTTCGCACTATTTTTCTTTTTGATGGGTTTTATATTTTTTTATAAGTCAATAAACAGAAATGTCAAATTTCTTATATTGTCTATAGTAAGTTTTTTTATAAGCATATTGTCATACCATTCTCCTGTTGTTGTAGTTCCCCCGATTATGTTGTTGCTAATCCTTCTTTATTTCCGGGAAATAATTAAAATTAAACATCTGTTTGTTGGAATAATAGTGTTGGCATTACTCACATTAATATTAGTTTTAAATCCGCGAATATTAGGACTTGCCAGGATTAAACAAACAAAATTCGGAGATGATCTGTTGAGAAAAACACAGATGTACCAACTTACTAAAAATAATAATCTCGCTGCCCTTGAGATTGCTTTAAGTCAGTATCCGGTTCATTATACTTCTGAGTATCTGTTTGAAAAAGGTGATCAAAGTGCCAGAAACTCAGTTAAAGTTTTCGGGGAGTTTTATAAAATAGACGCAATATTTATGTTGATTGGGTTTGCTGCCTTAGTTTTTTTAAGATCCAGAGTAACTCTTATTTTATTTGCCTGGATTTTACTGGCACCTTTGCCGTCTGCTTTAGTGATGAATCCGCCGAACGCAACAAGAGCTCTATTTATGATGGGGTCTTTGCATATGTTATCTGCTTTAGGTGCTGCAACAATTATAAAACTAATACCTTTAAAGCCTTTAAAAATTATTTCAATAGTAGCTATTTTATTAATTTTAGGATCTTTCAGTAAAAATTACTTAGATTATTATTTCAATGTTTACCCGAGTAAGGAATCTATTGATTGGCAATATGGAATGAAACAGATTGTTGAATATGTTAAGGACCACAATGGATATTCTCAAATTTATGTGACAGATATCAGATCCCAACCTTATATCTTTTTTCTTTATTATCTCAAAACACCTCTATCCGAATTTTTAGATACAGCATCTTATAATAACGGTAAAATGAAGGACACCAGTTTGGTATCATTTTATGATAAATATTACTTCGGGGAATGGGACCCGATTGAAAGTATGCCTAATCCGGGAGTTTTATATGCAGTTACAGCAAGTCAGTATGACGGTTTAAGATATAAAAGTGTATTTGACGTTAAAAAACGTATAAAATATCTGGATGGAAGAGATGCGTTCTTTTTAGTAAGCTATCCATGAATAATAAATTAACAGTTGTGCTGGCTACCTATAACGAAGAAAAAAATATTAAAGGATGTTTAGATTCAATAAAGTATATCACTGATGAAATTGTTATTGTTGACGGGTCTTCAACTGATAAAACAGTTGATATTGCAAAATCATATAATGCAAAAGTTGTTATAACTGATAATCCCAAAATTTTTCATATTAATAAACAAAAAGCAATTGATATCGCGAGCAATGAATGGATTTTACAGCTTGATGCTGATGAAAGAGTGTCGCCGAAGCTTGCTGAAGAGATAAAGAAGATTATTTCTATGGATGAAAGTGGGATTGAAGCATATGAAAAAAAGTTACCAAATAGAAATCTTTTTTTACGGCACCAAAAGTTGGTTGAAGAAAGAGATGGGACAATAGGAGAAAAAAGTGGCGCATATAATGCTTTTTATTTTCCCAGACTTAATTATTTTTTAGGCAAATATTTGAGATACGGAGGTGTTTATCCGGACGGGGTAATCCGTTTAATTAGAAAAGGAAAAGCATATCTACCCTGTAAAAGCGTTCATGAACAAATGGTTGTGAGCGGAAGGGTTGGCTGGCTCCAGCATGATTTATTGCATATGGCTGATACAACATTTGAAAGATATTTGCAAAGAAACAGCCGTTATATAGATCTTATCCGGGATGAGCTGAAAAGAGATAAAGTAGGTAAAAATATTATTCAAATGATTAATTATTTTATTTTAAAGCCTGTTTATTGGTATTTTTTAACTCAAATACGACACAAAGGTGTTTTAGATGGTTTTCAGGGAATAGTTTTTTCTTTTTTTTCTGCATTAAGATTTCCCAGGGCTTATTATAGATATATAACACAATTATGAAAATAGGTTTTTGCGTCTCAGCACTTTCAAGCGGACATAATATAAGAGGAATAGGCGTTTATACGAAAAACCTTCTTGCAGCTCTAAAATCTAATGACGGGGTAGTCATTCAGGAATTTTCAGGTTCTGCGATTCCTAAAACTGACATAGTTCACTATCCTTTTTTTGATTTATTCAAAAAGTCGTTACCGATTCGAAAAGATGTTCCGACTGTTGTTACAATTCATGACGTTATACCTTTGGCATATTCTGAATTTTACCCTGCCGGGACTAGGGGTTTTGTAAATTTGTATTTACAGAAATTGTCTTTAAAAAACGTATCAGCGGTAATAACGGATTCTAAAGCTTCTAAGGAAGATATAATTAAATACCTGAAATTTCCTGCCTCAAAAATTTACACAATTCCGTTGGCCCCTGCAGATTATTTTCACAAGATAGATGACAAGGATAAACTAAAAACGATAAGGCAAAAATTTAATCTGCCTGAAAAATTTGCTCTTTTTACAGGTAATGTTAATTGGAATAAAAATTTAGTTAATCTTACTGCTGCTGCAATAAAAGCGGATATTGATGTTGTTTTAATCGGTAAGGGTTTTGAAGAAAAAGAGAATTTGGATCATCCGGAGCTTAGAAGCTTTAAGGAATTTCTGAATAAATTTTCTACTAATTCGAAGGTTCATATTTTAGGGTTTGTTGAGGTTGGGGACTTAGTTGGTATAACTAATATGGCAACAATGGCATTATTCCCGTCAAACGCAGAAGGGTTCGGTTTGCCTATCCTGGAGGCTCAAATTTGTGGTACGCCTGTTATTACATCAAATATTTCTTCTATGCCCGAAGTTGCCGGTAGAGGTGCTTTATTGGTTGATCCGAATTCGGTTGAAAGTATTTCACGGGCAATTTCAAGAATATTAACTAAGAAAGATCTTAGAGAAGAGTTGATCAAAGAAGGGTTAAAGAACGTAAAAAGATTTTCCTGGAAAAAAACTGCCCAAGAAACTATTCAAGTATATGATAAAGTCCTACATTCCTAAAATTATTCTTATTTTTGCCTTTTGGAGAATTGCACTTTTTGTCGTTGCATTTTTGGCGCTTTTTGCATTTCCGGTTTTCGGTAACAGATTTCCTTATTGGGATATGTTACTTTCAACAACCGGTCTTCCATCATGGATCTGGGGTTTTGGAAGTTTTGATGGTGTGCACTACCTTCGGATTGTAACAATGGGATATGAGTCATCACAATATTCACAAGCTTTTTTCCCGCTCTTTCCGTTATTTATAAAGATGGTGACTTTATATAGCGGAAATTTTTTAGTTGGGTTAATATTCACAAATTTGGTTTTTTTGATGGCTTTAATCGTTTTCTATAAATTGGTTGAGTTGGATTATAATCACAAGACTGCTTTACTTTCTATAATTTTGCTATTAGTTTTTCCAACTTCTTTTTATTTCGGATCTTTATATTCAGAATCTTTATTTTTATTTTTTACTGTCTCAACTGTTTATCTTTTACGCAAAAAGAACTATTTAGCTGCAGGAGTTTATGGTTTGCTTGCTTGTAGCACCCGGATTATTGGACTATGGCTAATACCTTTATTTTTAACAGAAATCTTTTTTGAGTATAAGGGTACAAAGGTTGATAAGGGTACATCTACTAAAATAATCTTCGGATTATTTCTTATTCCCCTTGGTGTTTTTCTATACATGCTTTATTTAGGTTTTAATTTTAATGATCCGATTTTATTTTTGAGTTCACAGCCTGCTTTCGGAGCCCAAAGAAGTAGCTTCATTGTAACGACTCCGCAGGTATTTTTTAGATATATAAAAATACTGCTTACAGTACCCGTAAATTCCACTCTGTTTTTTAATGGTTTTCTGGAGTTTTGTTTTACCTTAATTTCTCTTATTTTTTTAATTATTGCATATGGAAAAACAAGGCTTAGCTATTGGGTATTTTCTTTCGGTTGTTGGCTAACACCTACTCTAACAGGTACTTTTTCTTCGATGCCCAGATATATTTTAATGATGTTTCTTTTATTACCCTTGATTGCAAAAATTAACAGTAAGTACTTTATTTTACTTGTAACATTGTTTATTATTCTAGGCATGTTACTAACAGCTTTATTTACCAGAGGATATTGGGTTGCATGAAGCTCGCCATCGTAGTTCCCGCATATAATGAGGAAAGCAGGATTGGCTCTGTGCTGCAGGATCTTATAAAAACGAAAATCCCCATTATTGTAATTGACGACGGTTCGAGTGATAACACTTATAAAATTGTTCAAAGCAACAAGGTCATTCCTTTAAAACATAAAATTAATTTGGGCAAAGGCGCAGCTTTAAAAACCGGTTGTGAGGCAGCTTTTTCCTTGGGGGTGGAGGGCGTTATTATTATGGATTCGGATGGTCAGCATAGAGTAGGCGATCTCGATAAATTCGTCGCTGCACTTGAAACAGGAAATTATGATGTAGTATTCGGATCAAGAAATCTAAGTTTTGGAGTTCCGTTTATGCGGTTTGTAGGTAATAAATTTGCGTCTGTGCTAGTATCTTTTCTTTTTGGAATTTATGTGTCAGACTTGATCTGTGGCTACCGGGCTTTTACCAAAAAGGGCTATGATAACCTTAAGTGGCAATCGTCCGGATATGGAGTGGAGACAGAAATGGTTGTAAGGACCGGAAAACTAAAATTAAGATTTTGCGAAGTACCTGTGGAGACAATATATTTTGATAAATTTAAAGGGGTCACAATACTTGATGCGGTAGGTATTTTATTTAGTGTTTTGAAATGGAGAATTTATAAATGATAATTGCACTACAACTAACAGCAATAGTCTTTGCGTTAATAATGATTTATTTTGCTTATTTGCATTTTTCCCGCGGAGAATTAAACGGCATTGAGATTTTGTCTTGGGTGGTTATATGGATGGTGACAATAGTAATAGTTGTCTTCCCGGAATTACTGGCTGCTTTTGCAAAAACTTTTGCAATTTCAAGGGTGTTTGATTTGATGGTTATAGGAGGGTTTATTATGGTTATCTCTGTTGTTTATATTGCGTATGTTAGGACTAAGAGATTAGAAAAAAAGATTGAAGATTACGTGAGAGAGGAAAGCTTAAATAAAATAAGGAAAAATAGAAAAAAATAGTATAAGCGTCTGTTCTTTTTTGCCAAATTACTATTCTCACAATTTAAATGAACATATGAAAATATTGATAACAGGAGCGGCAGGATTTATAGGTAGCCACTTAGTTGATTTATTACTAGCTGAGGGGGTTGGTGCCAAAGATTTAAGATTGATTATTCCTAAGGGTGAGTCCCTAAATAATTTAGCAAAAGTTCCGTTTGAAATTATTCGAGGAGACATTCGTGATAAAAAATCTGTGGCGAAGGCAATGAAAGGCGTTGATGTTGTTTACCATTTAGCGGCAAAAATAGACTTTGATGGTAAAACATATCATGAGTACGGGGAAATAAACGTCGACGGTACACAGAATTTACTCGATGCCTGTAAAGGGAAAAAGATCCGGAAATTTATTTTCTTTTCCAGTATTGGGGTATTTGGTCTTCCTGCAGGGATCGGAGATATTATTAATTGGGATGAAAATCACCCTAAGACATACACTAATTTCTATGGCAAATCTAAGTGGGAGGGTGAGAAGAGGGTTATGAAAGCACATGATAAATGGGGTTTGCCTTATGCAATTATAAGACCTGCAAGTGTCTATGGACCCAGAGAAAAGGGTCCGACATATGGTATGTATCAGGCAATAAAAAAACATCAATTTTTGATGATAGGGAATGGAAAAAATAAAATGCATTATGTTTTTGTTGGAGATTTAGTGAAAGCCGCCCGCTTGGCAGAGTTAAGCCGTAAGATAAAAGGTGATTACATAATTGGAGGTCCGAGTGCCGATAAATTTATTGATATCGCCGATTCAATTGCTGCAAGTATAGATATGAAAATCCCGAGGTTTTACTTACCGAAAAAATTAGCATTAGTACTTAGTTACTTAATGGAACTTGCAGGGAAAATGGTCGGCATTAAGCCGCCGCTTTTTCCGTCACGTGTCAGAACCATGACAACTACTTACTTTTATAATATCAATAAAGCTAAAAAAGAATTGGGTTATAATCCTCAGATAGATTTTAAAAAAGGATCTACCGTAACAGGCCGGTGGTATATGCAAAATAACTTATTATGAAGCTTCCTTTAATTTCAGTAATAATTGTGACTTTTAACTCAACTGATTATCTTGCAAAATGTTTAAGTTCACTTATGAAAGCTAAATATCCTAATTTAGAAATTATTGTTGTAGATAATAATTCCACTGATAATACAATTAAATTTATAAAATCATTAAAACAAAACATAATTCCTATATTTTCTGATAAAAATTTAGGTTATGCAGGTGGTAATAATTTAGGGATAAATCAAGCCAAAGGGGAATTTGTTTTTTTGCTAAATCCTGATACTTTAGTTGATAAGAATATTTTTTCTTTCTTGATAGAGCCTTTTTTGTCTGATTCTAAAGTTGCCGTAAGTCAGCCGGCAATATACTTAATGAAAGATTCTGATCGTTTGAACTTAACCGGTAAAGTCACTCATTATTTAGGGTTCGATTGGGTGAGAGATTACGGGAAGAAGAATTCACCTGAAATGGGTGAGATAATGTCGTTTAGCGGCTGTGGAGTAATGATCAGGAAAAGTATCTTGGAAAGAACAAAAGCATTCGATTCAAACTATTTTATGTACTATGAAGACAGTGATCTTTCATGGAGGCTGCGTCTATTTGGATACAAGTTAATATTTGTGCCATATGCAGTTATGTTCCATGATTACAAATATATTCCCGTTGAAAGTTACCAGCCTTTAAAAAATAAGCTTTTTTATAATGAAAGGAATAGGCTTATTACCGTGTATAAAAATTATAGTATGGCGACTCTTCTTTTAATTTTTCCTGCCGTATTAATCATTGAAATTTGTATGTTATTTTTTTCTTTAATAGGTGGATGGTTTGAAGAAAAGATAAAAGGTTATGCCTCTATTGTTAAACTTAGCAGCTCATTACATCAAAACAGAGTTTTTGTCCAAAAAAATAGAATATTATCCGATAAACAGGTAACTGCTATTTTTGCGAGTACTTTAAACAGCAAAATATATGATAATTTGGGAGTAAAATATATTATTAATCCTTTTTTGTTTTGTTACTGGAGAATTATTAAAAATTTAATTAATTAAAAATGAAAAAAATAGCTATAACAGGTTTGAGCGGAGCAATAGGAACCAGATTTATGAAAAATCTTCCTGTGGGTTTTGAATTTTATGACCTTTATCACACCCATAAGGCATCTTCTGAACAAGTAATAAATAAGCACATAGAGTTGTTGGATCCGAAAAATATTCTTAAATGTTTAGAAGAAGTAAGTCCAGATATGATCATACATATGGCAGCTATAACTCATATAGATAGATGTGAGGAGGACAGGAAATACGGAAAAGAAGGTAGTGTTTGGAAAGTTAATGTAGGCGCATCAGATGCAATATCCAAATATTGTAAAAAAAATCATACGAAACTGATATTCTTATCGACTGAATGTGTTTTTGACGGAGAGGAACCATTATATGAAGAAAAATCTTCAAAAAATCCTAAAAACTGGTATGGTAGAACTAAAAGTGAAGCCGAGGATATTATTAGAACTAATTTCCCGGAGGCATCAATTATTAGAGCAGTGATAGCTTATCATGAAAATGACCTTGAAAAAACCTTATTCGGGAAATTATTGCAATCACTTAAAGATAAAAAGAGTTTTGGTGCAGTAACAGATCAAATAATTACCCCAACATATACAGATGATATTATCAAATCCATATCCTTATTAATTCAAAAGCCTCAATCAGGAATATTTCATATTTCTCCGGACTCTAAAACAACAATCTATGATCTTGCATTTAAGTTGGCGAATAAATTTGGTTTTGATGATTCTTTAATTGTAGGGCAGACTTTGGAAGAGTATTTCGGAGAAGACAGAGCTAAATTAAGACTTAAAAATTCCTGCTTAAGGGGAGAGCAGACAAAATCTAAGTTAGGATTTGCTCCGTTAACGATAGATGATGTTTTGGATAAAATTAAGCTATGAAAATTTTGCAGATGGTTCCCTATTTCTATCCTGCCTGGGCTTATGGTGGCCCCGCTAAGCTGGTTTATGATACCAGTAAATATTTTGCCGAGTCAGGGCATGAAGTGACTGTTTATACTTCAGATTCTTACGACGAAAAGAAAAGAATGCCGAAGGAGAAGTATGTAACTGATGTAAAAGGTTTAAACGTGCGTTATTTCAGGAATATTAATAATAACTTAGCTTATGTTTATAATATATTTTTTACACCAGGTATATTTATTCAATCGCTTAAGGAGTTTAATAAGTTCGATGTAATACATTTACATGATTTTTATACCCCTCAAAATGTTTGGATAAGCTTTTTGTCCGAAATATACAAAAAGCCTTATATTTTGAGTGTTCACGGATGTTTAGAGAAACAACGGTTGGAGCAGAGAAGTTTATTTAAGCAGATTTTCTTAAAGCTTTTCGGAAAAATGCTATTAAATAATGCCTCCTTTTTAGTGGCAACATCCCTGAATGAAATTGTTGCCTACCAGGAGTATGGTATACCGAAAGAAAAAATTGTATTTTTTGGTCATGGAGTAAACCCTGAAGAGTTTCAAACTGAAGTTAGCAAGTTGGTTGCGAGAAAAAATTTTGGATTAAACCGAAATGATTGCGTTGTTACATTTTTAGGTCGGATTCACCGTATTAAAGGATTAGATAATCTTGTTAAAGCTATAAGAAGAATAAAAAATCCTAAAATTCATTTTGTAATTGCAGGTTCAAATGATGGTTATTTGCCTCAGCTAAAAAAAGATATCCAAAAGTATAAATTACAAAAGAAAATTACACTATGGGGAACATGTTTCGGAGAAGAAAAATCACAACTTTTTAAAGCCAGTGATATTTTTGTATACCCTTCATATTCAGAAGGATTTTCATTAGGGATTTTAGAGGCAGCAGCATCAGGTTTGCCACTTGTTATTACATCCGGCTGCCATTTTGATGAGGTTGGTAAACAAAAAGCAGGTATTGTGGTTGATCCAGATGATGAACAAATAGCAAATGCAATTGAAAAGATAGCAGAGGATTATAAATTAAGGATTCAATTTGGAAAAAATGCTGAAAGATTAATATTTAATGACTTTTCTATGAAAGTAATCGGAGATAGGATTATAACTATCTATCAAAAGGCTGTTAAAATGAGTAGATAATGTTAAACAAATTATCGAATATTGGCTTAACAATATTAGTTTTATCGATATTTGTTTTGGTAATCCAAAATTTTTATGTTTCTTACTCAAAAATATTAGATCAATCATTATCAAGTTTATTTAAACCCGTTTATAAACCTGAAATAATCCTGGCTAAGTCATTAGGCCCTCAATTTCAGATACTCGAGTATATTTCCAAGAGTATTCCTGATTCATCAATCGTATGTTTTCCTGAAAATTATTATAAAATCGTTTTTAACCAAGACGAAGCTTACTTTCATTATTTTTGGCTTAATAGATCAGCCCTACCGGGAGAAGATACCAGTTGTCAGTATAAAATAGAATTATTAGCTAATGAGGATAGACAACAAATTAATATAAATATTATAAATTTAAAAAAATCATGAACTACGATATATTCGGATACTTCTTTATATATATTTTCTATACATTATTTTGTTTAATCTGGTTTAAATCAACATTTATTATCAAATTATCACCGGTATTCCTTAGTAGTTTAATTGCAAACCTTTCTTTCTTGGGGTTACTTAGCATTATATATCTTATATCCTTGATTTTTTCTGATAATATTTTGATTAATTATTTTTTTAGTTTCTCCTTTATTCTAATTTTCAGTATTTTTATCAGACAAAAAGTACTGACGAATAGTTCGATAATTACACTTAGAAAAGAAGAAAAATTATCTACAGGCGCAAAATGGTCATATTCTATTGCACAATCCCTAACATTAATATTTGGTTTGTTTATTCTGGCTAAGCAGTATTCTATTCCTAAATTTGGTTGGGATTCAGTAATCTATTGGGTGCCAAGAATGAAAGAAGTGGCATCAGGAGGCTTTATGCCATCTCTAAGCATTGGTTTCCCTTCATATCCGCCTTTATGGATTATCATCGGTTCACATGCGCTGCACATTAATAGTAATTTTCTCTATCTATTACCCATTGTTCTTATAATTCATTTGGTATTGGCAACAGGAGACTATTTAAAAACAATTTCGGGGAAAAAGCTCATTCTCTATATTTATCCATTTTTTATACCAACCTTTATCAATTTAATTTTTAGTATGTATGCTTTAGAGCTTTATGCTAATTTTATAGTTGCTACCTTTTTATCTCTCGCTTTCTTTTTAAATGATCGGTTAGAGGAAAAAAGGATATGGATTTTATTAACCATAGTATTGATTGCTGCTGTGCTTAGCCGTCCTGAGGCCATTGTTTTTGTCGGACTTTGGTTTATCGTAAAGTTTATTCAATCATATAAAGAGAAACGAATGAAGCCGTTAATTAGATGTGCTATTTTAATATTCTTATCATATATTTCATGGACTATTTTTTACATTAGTAATGGCATTTCAAATCCAATTACCGGTTATCTAATTCAGGGAGCTGGACAGATAAATGAGAATAAATCTTTAGTCGTATCAAAAGCAATTGAGATTTTACAATATAACTTACAAATTATGGCTTTAGATCAAATTTATTGGTTTATTTTGTTTTATGTTTTGCTAGCTTTTTTGATAAAAGGTTCAAAATTTTGGTTTTTTGTTAATATTCTTTGTTTCAGCTATTTGATTTTTGAGTATTTAACAGTGCCTGTTGCGGGAAAATCAACTATGAAGTGGTGGTTGCAAACTGGTTATTTAAGAATGTTCGGGGTATTTAGCTTGTGGATTTTCTTTGATTTCTTAATTAAACTAAATTCGGCTATGGAAATAACTTCGAAAACTCTAAAACGAGGTAAATAATATGATAATAAGCAAGATAATCAGGTATAAGAATATAATTTTTGGCATAGACCCATATTTTTTTGAACAAATTAAATGTTTGAGAAAACATTTTGGATCACAAAATGGCGGATGGACAATAGCAGTAGATGGTATTAACAAAAAAAGTATAATCTATTCTTTTGGAATTGGAACTGACATATCATTCGATTTGGATTTAATTAATAACTATTCATTAAACGTATATGCTTTTGACCCGACTCCAAGATCTCTTGAGTGGCTTAAAAAGCAAAAAATTACTAAAAAATTTAGAATTTACCCTTGGGGGATAGCAGATTATGACGGAAAAGAAAAATTTACTCTTCCGCCTCAGGATCACTTTGTTTCATTCAGAAAAACAAAAACAGGTTTAACAAAAAACATGATTTCTCTTCCTGTTTACCGGCTATCAACCATTATGAAAAAATTAGGTCATAAGAAGATTGATATTTTAAAAATGGATATAGAGGGATTTGAATATGGTGTTTTGGAGGATATTCTAAAAAGCCAATTAGATATAAAACAAATTCTGGTGGAGTTTCATCACCGTTTTTCCGGTTTTAATAAAAATGATACAGAAAAAGCTATTAAAAAACTAAATAAGGCGGGTTATAAGATATTTAATATTTCAGATATAGGGTTAGAGTATTCTCTAATCAGAAAGGTATAGGATTTAGGCCTTCTTATTTTGAGATTTAGAACTTTTTAACTTTTCAGAAGCTTCCTTAGAATATTTTTTATTTTCATCTAAAATAAATTTAGTGAAATTAGTTTTATGAAATTTATCAAACATAATTACATCCGGGATTGTACAATGTCCACCGATAGGGCCCTTAATAGGGGTTAATATCGGTCGAACGACATTAGGAAGTAGCTTCTTGTAACCTTCATTATAAATTTTGTTGTGCTTTGTATAAATTTGTTCGAAATTCAAATTTAAATCTTCAGCAATTTTAGACATCCATTTACAGAAAATTATATTCCAGGCAAAATATGTTAAGTCTAAAAGTTTTGCCGTTTCTGAATTTTCCGCACTGTCGTATATTTCAACCTTTAACCCTAAAGTTTTAAAATGTTTTTTAGCAAGCGATAAAGAAATATCATCTATGGCCCCAATTATTTTTGGGAAAGTTGATTTGATGGATTCGTAAAGGTGAGGATGAACGCCTATGACAGGAGAATGTACCATTGGTATGTTTGTATTTTTAAATATTTTTCTTGTGGTTCCTGTTGTGGTGGTACTATTAATAATTACTAATTTTGGTTTTAGTTCCTTTATATTCTGGGATATTATTTTAATGAAGATCTTAGGATTAATTTCAGGAATGTTGACGTGTAAGTAATCTATTTTATTGTTTCCGATTTGGTCGTAATCTAATTCTCGGATCAAAACATTATACCCTGCCCTTTCGCAGATTTTAGCCATGGCTTTACCAATTTCGCCATATCCTAATATTCCGACTGTTTGTTTTTTGGGAGTTGAGTTGTTCATTAAATTTCTATTATAATGCTTTGACTGTGTTAACAATTATAGTGTGATGTTAATCATTTGTCTATGAAAAAAATCATTTTAGTTGTGGGTGCAAGACCCAATTTTATGAAGGCTGCACCTCTTTATCGTTACCTAAAGACGCAAAATTTATTTAAAGTAATCTTATTGCATACAGGTCAGCATTATGATTACGAAATGTCACAAATATTTTTTGAAGATTTGGATTTACCAAAACCGGATTACTTTTTAAATGTTCAGTCAGGGTCACATGCTGCCCAGACTGCCAAAATAATGGTTAAGTTTGAAAAAGTTTTATTGAAAGAAAAACCTGAGTTAGTAGTTGTTTTTGGTGATGTTAATTCAACTGTTGCCTGTAGTCTAGTAGCTAAAAAAATACAAATACCTGTGGCTCACGTCGAAGCCGGTTTGAGAAGCTATGATGATACGATGCCGGAAGAAATAAATCGGAGAATAACTGATTCTATTTCTGAAATTTTGCTTACTCCTTCAAAAGATGCGAATTTAAATTTATTAAAAGAGGGTATAAGCATGGAAAAAATATATTTGGTGGGAAATATTATGATTGATTCTTTAATGACTTCTGTAAGTAAAATGACACAGGGAGCAAAGTTTTTCAACAAATTTAAAATAGAGGACAAAAAATATTGTTTAGTAACGCTGCATAGACCTTCGAACGTTGATGAAAGAAATAAGTTAACAGAAATTATAGAAAAAGTTAACGAGATTAGTCAAAAGATATCAGTTGTTTTTCCTGTTCATCCAAGGACAAATAAAAATTTACATGATTGGGGAATTACTGTAAGCAAAAAGCTCAAATTTATTCCTCCGTTAGGTTATAAAGATTTTACTTTTTTAGAAAAAAATGCCGGTTTAGTAATCACAGATTCAGGTGGTATTCAGGAAGAAACAACTTTTTTGGGAGTACCTTGTTTAACACTTCGTCCAAATACAGAAAGACCAATTACTATTAAATTGGGGACTAATAAATTAGTAACAGAACAGAGCTTGCTGAAAGAAGTTGATTTTATTTTAAATGAAAAGAATAAAAAAGGGAAAATACCCCCTTTTTGGGACGGGCAAACAGCTTCAAGGATTACGAAAATTTTAACTCAAAAGCTCGGGAATTAATTTTAAATGAAGATACTAATAGTAATTGATTATTACCAACCAAAGCTGGGGTATAGCGACAGCTTCTTAGCTAAAAATTTTAAAAAATTTGGTCATGAGGTTAAAATTTTGACCTCTAATTTTTACTTCCCATTTCCCGATTATGATAGTACTGTTAAAAAAGTACTTGGCAAACGAGAATTACCTATAGGTAAGGAAGTTTATGATGGATTAGAAATATTCCGCCAAAAAATGATTAGGGAAATTTTTACCAGGGCAATTTTTTCCGGACACGAGAGTTTGTTAAATACATTTAAACCTGATTTGGTTCTTGTGAATAAGGCAGCAAGCTATAATGCTGTTAGAATGTGTCAGCTTAAAGATCAATTTAAATACAAACTATATTCTTATGATAGCCATCTTCCCTCCGAACTCGAACGAGAAAACCTATTTGTAAAAAAGATTGTTTATTTTATCTTTAGACTTTTTTTTGCAAATATAATAAATTCGAGGATCGATAAATTCATTGCTGTTCAGGAAAAAACCAAAATTATTTTAAAAGATTTTTATGGTGTTAAGAAAAATATTACAGTAATACCTCTAGGTACTGATACAGATAGATTTAAGTTTAATGCAAAAGTGAGATCCGAGATAAGAAAAAAAAATGAGATTGGAAATCAAGATTTTGTTATTATTTATGCCGGAAAATTAATTGAATCTAAGGGTGTGGATATTTTATTTAAAGCTTTCAATGAACTTTGTAAGAAAAATTTGCATATAAAGTTGATGATTGTAGGTGAAGGGAGTAAAGAATATACAGATTTTTGCCTGTCAAAATTAGATAAGAAATATCATTCCAAAGTAATTTGGATAGAATTTCAGCGTCCTGAAAATTTGTATAAGTATTATTCAGCTTCAGAATCTGGTGTTTGGCCGCTTCAGGAGTCAACCAGTATGAATGATGCAGCTTCGAATTCTTTGCCGTTTATTGCAAACGATACGGTCGGAGATAAAACCAGAATAAGTAACAATAATGGTTTACTTTACAAAAAGGGTGACTACAAAGAATTAGCAAAAAAAATAGAATATCTCTATAATAATCCGATGGAAAGAAAACAAATGGGTAAAAAGGGAAGGGAGCTGGCAGTGGGGAAATTATCATGGGAAATCACCGCTGCTAAATTTTTACAATAATATGCTCCGATTTTTGTCTCCAACGACAGCTCTCATATGTATTCGTGACTTTCTAGGCGTATTATATCCTGAGCAAAAAAACGAAGCACATATTAAGGCAGGGTTAGATTGGTTGAAATGCGCTCAAGATAAAAGTGGTGATGGTGGAGTTGCTGCCTGGTATTCATTAGTCACGGGTTGGATGCCATCCTATATTGAAACAACAGGTTATATTGTCAGTACGTTTCTTCAGTGCTCTAAATATTTTAAAGATATTGATCTTAAAAAAAGAGCTATCAAAATGGGAGATTTTTTGATAAGTATGCAAAATTCAGACGGAAGTTTCAGACGTCAGGTGCCTCGTGTTACAAGTGATTCTAAACCGATAATTTTTGATACAGGACAAGATATAATCGGATTGGTAGATCTATATAAAGAAACGAAGGTTTCTAAATATTTGGCTTCTGCAAAAAAAGCCGCAGATTTTCTTTGTTCTGTTCAAGAAAAAAATGGCAGTTGGGTAAGGTTTGAATATGGAGGCTCTGCTCGAAGTTATGAAACCAGAACCGCCTGGGCTTTATTAAAAGTATATGCAGCAACTAATAACAAAAAGTATAGAGATTGCGGAATAAAGAATTTAGAATGGGTAGCTAAAAATCAATTGAAGAATGGTTGGTTCAAATACAACAATTTACCATATCCTGATCCTAAAGAGCCTTTGATTCATACTATTTCGTACGCTATCGAAGGATTTTTATGGTCAGGTGTTTTATTAAAAGAAAAAAAATATATTGATATTGCTAAAAAAGCTGCAGATCAAATATTGGAATACTTCAATAAATTTAATTTTTTGCCCGGGACATTTGATAAGGATTGGAAAACAAAAGATCACTATTCATGCTTAACTGGGGATGCTCAAATATCGCTTGTTTGGTTGGAACTATATAAAATTACTAAGGAAATTAAATACTTGAGGGAGGCAAAAAGACTAAATGCTTATCTCAAAAAGACTCAGGATATTTCAACATCAAATAAAAATATAAAAGGTGGGATTAAAGGCAGTTTTCCTATATATGGAGACTTGGTAGGATTTAAGGGTTATTGTAGAATGGCTTATCTAAATTGGGCGGTAAAATTTTTTATAGATTCATTATTAACAGAAGAATTAATCACAAGACATCATAAAATATGAATTACTTATTTTCATTTCAAAAAGTGTTGAATCATCCTAATAATAGAAACACTAAAATTAATACTTTAGGACGTTTATTGCTGTGGAAATTTAACCAGTTATTTTTGAAAAAGACTGTAATTGTTAATTTGACCCCTGAAATGAAATGCCTGTGTTATCCGGACAGTTCTTTCGGTAGCCTTATTATCTATACAAGGTTTCCCGAATACGAGGAGATGAATTTTATATATGATTATTTGCGTAGAGATGACGTCTTTTTAGATGTTGGAGCAAATATAGGTGCTCATACCTTAATGGCAGCATCAAAGATTAAAAACGGTAAGATAGTTTCATTTGAACCTTCTCTCAAAGCTTTGAAATATTTAAAAGAGAATATTCGAATCAACCACTTGGAGGCTTTAGTGACAATTATAGATAAAGTTGTTTCGAACAAGGATGGATATGAAAAATTCATTTCAGGTAAGCATTCTGAAATCGATAGAATCGGGCAAAAAGATGATTCATCACAAGTAATTAAGCTGATTTCTTCGATTACTCTTGATAAATTTTTGACTTTACATAGAATATCTTTTGTAGATTTTATAAAAATTGATGTTGAAGGTGCGGAGTTTAAAGTTATGGAAGGACTGAAAGGTTATCTAGAAAAAGGAAAAATCGGGTTGATTTTATTCGAGGTTAATTCTAATAGTAAATCGTATGGTTATTCTGTTGGAGACATTATTAGTTTCTTGGAAGAAAATAATTATCTTCTTTACTCATTGAGGGATAGCAATAAAATAAGTAGATTAACAGACAAAGATCTCAGATCTCACCATACTTTTAATATATTAGCTGTGAATAGATCTAAAAAGATACAAGATAGAATTAATAAATATGTTGTAAAGGCAAATAATTGATGCATCCTACATACAATTATATTTTTCATCTCATTAACGAGTTTTTATCAAATGATAGAAAAGTCAGCCTGGTTGATTATGGATGCGGAAACGGACTGTTTTTAGAATATTTTCCAAAGGGAAGAATATTGAAATATCTTGGTTTGGATATCAATCTTAGCAGCATCGATTTTGCTAATAAAAACTACAGATCAAAAAAGATAAGTTTCGGATTAATTCGCCAAGGATATCCTGCTAAATTAGGTAAGCCAAATTCGATTGATTTGATTGTATTAATCGGTGTTTTGCAATACATGTCACAAAAGGAAATCGATCTTTTTTTAAAAGAGGCAAGAAAAGTGCTGAGAAAAGACGGTAGGGTTATTATTAGTTGTGCTGTAGATCATGTTCCGTACCGAATATTCAATATATACAGACTGCTTTTGCCAAATTATTTTATAAATGAGGAAATTTTTTTGAGTACTGTAAAGAAATCAGATATGAAAATTATATATAAAAGCGAGAAAGGAATTTTTTTTGCGCCGTTGTTTTCTAATGTAATAAGTTTGTTTTTTGATATTTCGGACAAAATTATATTTCAAACTAAAGGTTCACTTGGACCTATTGGTAGGTTTGGTAGAGCCATGGTTAACCCTATATTAAGATTAGAGTATTCTTTGCCGATTAATTATGGCTACACCCTTTTCTTTGTTTTAAAAAAATAAATTGGGTTTACTCAAGCTTTTCTGTGTCTTATGCCTAGTTTCCAAAGATAATAACCCCAGGGGCCGGTAATTGTAGAAAAATCAAGCCTTTCTAAATGGGCTATTGCCCTTGAGATTAAGTATAAAGTTTTAATCGCCCAATATAAAGTAGGATAGTTTTTTTGTTTTTCTTCGTAGCCTTTTACATATTTAAGAAGAAAAAAGAATATAAACTTCGGTGGTTTAAAAATGGCAAGGCTGTACAATAAGATATTATCTAATGTTTTTCCAGTTTCTAAATATGAGGATTGTAAAGCCTGGATATCAATCTCTGGATGCTTCTTGAAATAATCAAAGAGTTTTGTTTTTGGAAAAATCCTTAAAGAAAAAATAGTCAAAGTATATGGTCTTTCCAACTCGTAAATAAACTTTAATGACTTGAGAATATCATCCAAAGTAGCAATAGGGTTGTCGGAAATAATATCATAGGCTGGAGGAATCATATTGTACTTTTTGGTTACTTTTGCCAGGATTTTAACTGATTGTTTGATATTTTTTAGAGATGTGGGGCGTTCGTAAAAGGCAAGTATTTTTTCACTTCCACTTTGAATTCCCATCCTTCCGCGGTTCATTCCTGCTTTTCCTAAAATTTCCATTTTTTGAGTGGTTACAAGATTTGGATGAAGACCACTTACAGCGAAAGGCAAATTGATTCTTTTCTTATATTCTTTGGCAAATTTTTTAATGACGTCTAAAGGTAGCGCAATAAAATTATCATCATTAAACATAATTGTTGTTATAAAAGGGTTTTTCTTTATATTTTCCTCAATTTCATCAAGAATATAATCGACAGAAGAGTAACGGATATTTCTGTAATTATTGTCAATTTTTATGAAGGCATCATTCGCACAATAAGTACACGAATAAGGGCACCCGAGTGTCCAAATTGTCCAATAGCACAAACCATTATACCTAAAAAAATCGCTCGTATTTAGATTTCGAAACGTTTTTATCTTTTGGTCATAGATGAAGCAATCATAATTGTGATAAAGATGGGGGAATAAACTTAATTCTTCTTTGGTATTTAGTGGACGGATAGGGTTTCGTATAATTCTTTTCCCTTGTCTAAACCACATATTAAGAGTTTGAGTATATTTTTTATTAATTAAATAATTGGAATAAAACATTTCAAAAGGGACTTCACCTTCTCCGATGCAAATGGCATCAGCATGTTTTATTGCTTCTTCCGGATTAATTATGCAATGAACACCTCCCCAAACGATATAGGTCTTAGGATTGTATTTTTTTACAGCTGTTATTATTCGAGCAACGTATGATGAGCTAGGCGTCATAGAGGAGAAACAAAGTAGATCAGCCTTAGCAAGTTCCTTAGCTATTAAATTAATATCTTTATTGGTAAGCATGCTTTTATGAGAAGGTAACAGGTGATTTAAAAATGAATAGAGATTGCCAGGTGTAATAAAATAAATATCTATATTTGGATTAAGTTTACGTGCAACAGCTGCTACACGCCGGAATCCCAGGGCGTTTATACCTTCCTCCACAGAGACAAATTTTACTTTTAAGTTCTTTTTATTGACTGTTTGTTTTGCCATGGTAACTTATACAATTATTGTTATTTCTTATGACAGACGAAAATTAGTGTTGAATCTGGAAAAATTGGGGAGCCGGTTAGAACCGTACAACCCAAACCCAGTTTACTAAAAACCTTGAGCCATTCTTTTCGAGTCCTAACGTTTATTTGTTCATTGGGATATAGAACTTTTTCCCAAAAGTGACCAAACAAAAAGGGTAGTCTGTTAGAAGCATCAACTTCTTTAATAATTAGCAATGAACTCTTGTTTAATTTTTTACTAAGAATGGTTAAAAGTTTTTGTTGTTCTTGAAATGGAATATGATGCAGCACATCTACCATTAGGTAATTTTCATATTTTTTGATGGTCATTTTTGTTATATTGCCTAATTTAAACTTAATATTTTTTCTTCCACTAATCGACTGTTTTGCACTGATGATTCTGTTTTTTGAAAGATCGACCCCCAAAACCTTGCGTGCAGGAGAACATATTGCCAAGTAATTGCTCATGATTCCTGCACCGCATCCGACGTCCATAATAGTTCCTGAAAGAGGTAATGCTTTATCTATTTTCCAAAAAGGTAGTATTAATAGACGGATCATGCTTATGATGGACTTTTTAACACCCTGACTTTTATATATAAAAAAGAATGAAATTATATTAAAGATTGCATGCATTGGACTATTTTCTCTTAGGATGTATTGGTTTATTAAAAATACTTTTTACAATATATTTTGGTCGGTTTTTAACTTCTTCAAATATCTTACCAATATACTCCCCAAGGATACTTATTCCTAGAAGCTGTATTCCTCCTAAAAACAGAGTTAGTACTACGATTAGTGAAATGCCCCGTGGTGATTGAGGGTATAAAAGACGAAGAATAACTTGTATAACAATACCCACAAAAGAAAAGAAAACAACGAACATGGAAATATAAGTAATCATTTCTAAAGGTACATAGGAGAAAGAAAAAATTCCTTTTCTTGCCCAACCAAAGTTTTTATGCCAATTGTTTGTAGTTTTACCAAACATCCTCTCTGGTCTGGTGTATGGAATGCCAGTTTGATTAAAGCCTACCCAAGCCCGTAGACCTCTTAAAAAACGGTCTTTTTCAGGCATATTATTTAATACTTCAACGACATTTCTATCAATTAAAGAGAAATCACCGGCATCTACAGGAATCTTTATGTAAGATAGTTTTTGGAATATACGATAAAATAACTTGTAGCAAATTTGTAAGGTTGTGGTTGCTTCTCTTTTTACTCTTATGCCATAAATAACATCATAGCCTTCTAACCACTTTCCGTAAAATTTTTCTATTAATTCTGGAGGATCCTGAAGATCTCCGTCTAAAAGTACAACAGCATCACCTGTTGCAATCTCCATTCCACTGCTAAAAGCCATTTGTGATCCAAAATTGCGGGAATGGTTTATTGCAACTACTTTTTTATCCTTTTTTGCTAGTTTTTCCAGTATATTTTCTGTATCGTCGGGGCTTCCATCATTAACAAAAATAATTTCATAATCGATTTTTATTTTAGAAAAAACTTTAACTAATCTACTATACATAAATGGAACTGCCTGACCATCTTTGTAGCATGCAATAATTGCGGAAATTTTTCTTTTAGTTAAGATTTTAGCCATGTTAATGTCCTTTGTATTATAGAGTTGACGTCTAGACCATCTAAGCTTCTCAGGTATTTTTGTGATCCTCCGACATTATGGTATTTGTCATCAATGCCAATTATTAATTGGTGACGCAAACAATCATTGCTTGCAACATTTATCTCAGCAATAGCACTGCCCAATCCGCCAGTTATATTGTGTTCCTCGATTGTTATCAATTTAGAATGTTCTCCAATGATCTTTCTGATATGATCCTTATCTAAAGGCTTAATAGTATGCACATGAATTAATGATGCATCTATCCCAACTTCCTGTAATTTCTCTTCAACAATGATAGATGATTCTAGCATGTTGCCGGTTGTAAAAATTACAAGATCTTTTCCTTTTTTTATTTCTACAGTTTTGCCTATACAGAAAGCACCTATATATTCATATGACAAAATTGGCTCACCTTTCTTACCCAAACGTAAATATACAGGCCCTTTTATACTAAACATATCATACGCTGCCCGGTAAGCTTCTAGCGGGTCTCCAGGGCAAATGACTGTCATGTTGGGAAGCGACCTCATTAAGGATATGTCTTCGATTGCACAATGAGATTGACCATTTAAGGAATAACCGTATCCTCCGCCGACACCAACTATTTTGACATTTAGATTTGGATAACAAACATCATTTCTAATTTGTTCGAATGCTCTGAAGGTTAAAAAAGGTACAATGCTATAGCAAACGGGTATGAGCCCGGAATGAGCCATACCGGCTGCCATTCCGACCATATTTGCTTCTGAAATACCGGCATTAGTAAATCGTTCAGGAAATTTTTCGATAAATTCTTCAAAAACCTCGAAGCCCAAATCTGCAGTTGACAAGTGAATATTGCTATACTTTTTATTAGCGTTAATTAAGGCCTTAGAAAATGAAAGTCTCATAAATTTGTTTTACTTACAGTCTTCTTTACTTTTGTCCTTTTAAAATTTAGTGTTTCATCTATTTCCTTTAATGCTATCTGCATGTGTTGAGGTTTGGGGTCGTAATAATGCCACCTGAAATCTCCCTCCATAAAAGAAACTCCTTTACCAATTATCGTATTAGCGATAATAATATTAGGTTTGCTATCGGAGATGTTTGTTAAGGCTTTTGTGATTTGATCTATGTTATGGCCATCGATTACAGACGTACTAAAATTGAATGTTTTCCACTTTGCTTCTAAAGGTTCCATATTAATAATATCCTTTGTATTTCCTAAACCTTGGGTTCCATCTCGGTCTAAAATTACAACTAAATTGTTTAGATGATGATGTCCTGCGAATAAAGCTGCTTCCCAAATTGTACCTTCGTTAATTTCTCCATCAGAAATTAGGACATAAATTTTATATTGTTTATTCATTAATTTAGCTGCATAGGCCATGCCAACACCAACCGATAAACCATGCCCTAATGAGCCGGTCCCCCAATCAATCCCAGGTAAACCATTTGATTCCGGATGAACCATTAATTTACCACCGTCTTGGCAGAAAGTATCTAAAGTTTCCTTATTAAAAAAACCACGATGATGTAATACAGTAAAAAGCCCTGCTCCTGCATGACCCTTACTTAAAATAAACCGATCGCGTTCCTCCCAAAAAGGATCATTTGTACGAATATTTAAAATTTTAAAATAAAGTGTTGTTAATAGATCTATTACTGATAAAGAGGAGCCGACATGACCGATTTGGACATTATGGGAGATTGTTAACATGTCGCGTTTTATTATTTGACACATTTTTATTAAGGAGATATTTGATTTTGACATGTTTTGAATCTAATTTTTGTTATACAAGTCCTTATTGATTTTAAACCAATTAATTGCTTCCATCAAACCTTCAGTGAGTGTATTTTTAGGTTGCCATTTGAGAACGTTTTTTGTAAGTTGATTATTTCCTAGCCAAAAACTAGTATCCCAAGGACGGCCTGGATAACTGCCTATAGCAATCTCAGATTTAGAATGTGCTAATTTCACAATCAGTCTGGTAATTTTTTCAATAGAGGTTTGTTTACCAGAGCAGATATTAAAAGTTCTTTGATCAAATTTTTTTAATTTAGTACATTGAAGATAAGCATCAATTAAGTCTTCGATGTATACAAAGTCTCTTTTTTGTGAGTTGCCTACAATATTAATTTTTTGACTATTCAATGCTTGCATTATTACAGTCGGGATTAATCTTCCCGGCTCTTCATATGGACCAAATATAGAGAAAAGACGAATAGTTATTATTGGCTTTTTCATCATAAGTCCGTAGGTATTACAGATTAAGGTGGAAGCTGCTTTAGTTGCTGAGTAGTAACTATTTGGTTCCAAAAGATCTGTTTCTTTCATGGGATGACTCTTATAACCATATTCAGATGAAGAACCGGTATTTACAAAAATTTGATAGTCGGTGTTTTCTAAGGCGAGTAATAAATTTTTTGTTCCATTTATATTAATTTGTACCGCAGATTCCAAAGAGTTTTGTTTCGCGTAAGCACCATATGCTGCCAGATGAAAAATTATATCTGGTTTTATTTTTGATAAATTTCTCTTGAGATTTTCTTGATCAGCTAAATCAACTTGTAAAATTTTAACTTTTTTAAGAATGTCCTTAATCCTCCAAGTATCAGAACTTTTTCTTAGGGTAATATATATTTTTGCTTGTGGGTAATTTGAAATTAAACGCCGTAATAAATTTGATCCGACAAAACCCGCTGCTCCTGTAATCAATATCTTCTTGCCATTTAAATTTGGTGCTTTTATAGCCATTTTTTAGAAATAATAGATCTAATGGCAGATTTTAAGTAGAGCTTATAACAACCTACTTTGTAGATTTCTACATTACATTAAACAAGTAAAAATATCAATGACTCTTAGTTTAAATGATATAGAATGATTTAATAAATAATAGTTAAAAGGGGACACAAAGGGGAGAAACGGTCGACAAGCCCCCATCAACTCTTATTTCTGCTCCAACAATATAACTAGCAAGGTCAGAAGCTAAAAAGGATACTACCTGCGCAATTTCCAATGGAGTCCCCCACCTACCCAAAGGAATTTTACTGGAGATCTCATTTACTTTTTCAGGTAAAGTCTTTTCGGTAATACCAGTAGGATAAATTGCACCAGGTGCAACTGCATTAACTCGGATCCCTTTTGACGCCCATTCAACAGCGGCAGTCCTCATAAAAGTCAACAAACCGCCTTTTGATGCATCATAGGCTCCGTTATCCAAAAAAGCTTGTCCAGTATGTACTGATGTAACAAAAGTAATAGAACCTTTATCCCCTCTTTTAAGAATTTTTCTCCCAATGATTTGGGTCATATTAAAAGAACCAGTTAAATTAACATCCAAGGTTTCTTGCCAAACTTGACTATCCATTTTTTCAACTGATCCTTCAGGATTAATACCCGCATTACTAACAAGTGTGTTAATATTTCCCAGCTCACTTTCCACTTCACTTAAAGACTTGCTAATATTTTCTCTATCTCTGACATCAACGACGTAACCTCTAAGTGAAGAAGATGATAGTTCCTCTATAGTTTTTTCTATCTGAAGCCTATTAACATCAAAAAGGGCTACAATAGCTCCTTCTTTCAGGAAGTTTTTGACTACCGCTTTACCAATGCCATAAGCTCCGCCAGTTACAACAGCAATTTTTCCGTCTAAAAGCAATCTTTCCATACTTTAATAATGGCTAACTTGGTATTTTATATAACCACTATACCTTTGTCCAGGAGCTACTGATAATAGGTGGGATTCTTGTTTAAATCCTTGTTTATCAAGATTCAAAGCATCAGTGGAGCAAGTTTGATTTTCCATGCAGAAGAAAGGCTCTGTAACAGAGGGAGTATAAATAGTAAGATGGCTGAAGTCGCCCGAAGTTTCTAAGTTAATTTTTAGCTTTTCAGAAGTATAATCAATACTTCCATATTTTCCTGGTTCAAGTCCCGTAAATACATGATCAAGATTTAAACGATTAAGCCGTTGAGGTTGTCTTAAATCAAAAGCAGTTCCTTCAACGTTATCTAATCTTCCTGATGGCAGCAACTCGCTATCTGCTTTCATCACATAATTAGCCGGTGCCGAAATTAATATTGTTGATTTTTCTGATAAAGCTTTAAAATAAGGATGTAAACCAAATCCAAAAGGTAAATCTTGTTTTGATTGATTATCAATAGTATATACAACTTTCATACCATCAGTAGAAAGAATATAGTCTAAGGATATACGACTTTTAAAAGGAAACCCGGCAAAAAAGGGATGATTTTCATTAATTTCAGTATAAGTCCGTACTCGAGTAAAATTCTTACTAGCAATTGGTAAGTCAAAATTCCAAGGTTTATCAAAGACTAAACCATGCACTAAAACATTATTACCCTGAGGTCTTTTTAAACCAGCTAAAGAATATTCCTCACCTTGCCAAGAATATTTTTTATCTTTCAGTCTATTTGGAATAGGCCACATTACAAAAGTTCCTGTAAAATCCCGTGCTCTTAATAAGTCAGAATCACAATGGATTAAATCTAAATCTCCCAACCGAAACTTAAAAAGGTTACTGCCGAATTCAGGTGCAATGGAAGCAGTAAGATCTTTGGAAGGATCTATGTCTTTATAAGAAAGTTCAACAACTGGGCTCTTTTCTAAAGAGACATCAGTTTTAATATTAGCATCAAAAATTCCTAATTCCTTTGTCATTTTACGCAGGATTAACTATTAAGTCCTCAGGTAAGTATTTTTGAAAAATTTCAAGCATTTTAGGTTGCACCATAGGATTCCCTGCAATAACACCCCAATAATTTGGTCTCCATTTTTTCTCAACAGTTCCTGGGGCAGCTTCTTCTATCATTGGGTGCCAATCTAAACCTTGCATATTTGTAACTGTTGCTCCAGCACGTCTGGCTATTAATGCTCCGGGTGCCAAATCATATGGGCTGGTCCAGGAAGATGCATAGCCATCTAATATACCTGACGCAACAAAAGATAATTCTAAGCCACCGGATTGAAGTTCACGATGGAATCTACCTGATCTATTAGTAATATCTTTCATCCCGGACCATAATGCTTCAACAAGTTCTTTTTCATAATATCCCCGTCCTTTTCTGACATTTCTTAAAGGTGCAAACGAGAGTAGACATTCCTCAAAAGGATGGTTGCTTACGTTGAGTGGTTGACCATTACGATATGCTTTTTCTCCTTCTGCAGAATAATAACAGTTATGATTGATGGGGTCATAAACTACTGCTGATCTAGTCTTACCGTCTACAACTTCCCCGATTGTGAAATTAAATATTGGGATACCGGTCGCAAAATTTGTGGTGCCGTCTACTCCGTCAACTGTCCAGAATTTTTTTCCGGAGACGTCTTCATCTTTTGAATATTCTTCTCCCAATATCTTGCTGTCAGGTTGTAGATTTCGTATGGCTTTTTTGGCCATCATTTCAACCATTCCATCAAACTTGGTATAATTGCTTTTGTCATCATAAAGGTGAGTCTTAACACCTTTATAAAAAGCTGTTCTTAAAATTTTCCCAGCTTTAAGAGAGATCTCAATTGCTGTTTTTAAAGACTGATCTTCTGACACCAGTGGCCAGTTTTTATAATTTTTCTCAATAGCTCTTTCCATAGGATGCTCTTATTGGAAGGTATTATAACAAATTGGCTTTATTTTTGGGTGATAGACGAGGTTGATAGTTTTATAATATTGTTTACAGCTTTGGTAAAGGATTCTTTATCAAAATGCTTAAAATAGATAAGATAAAATAAATTTAAATCAGATAATTCATAGGATCCAACATTAATTTCAATAATAAATTCCGGATTTTTTACAATATATTCCTGCATGTTGTTAAGTTTATTGAATGTATTTAGGAATCCATTATTTTTAGGAAAAGAAAGTTGTTTTTCTCGAGATTCATTAATTGTTTGGTTATATGTTTTAAATTCATCAATGCTCGACCCAAATCTTTTTTCATCACCGAATGCTTTCTTCATAAAACCTGTGTATTCATAGAAAGCATAAGGCTTATGTTTTGCATTTAGATGTATGGTGTTATCAATAAAAAGAAAAGTAGTATTATTTTTTAGTTCCTGATTTCTTTTCATTTGTTCGATAACTGACATTTGTTTATATTGATCTTTGAGGAATTCTACATTTATTTTAAGATGGTAGCTTACAAACATGGCAATCAATATTGAGTAGATAGCGATTATTATATTTATTCTCACGCGTAAAAAATTACCAATGATTTGAATTCCGTAAACGATCATGAAACTGGCCCCCAAAGGGGTCAGCAATAGGTGCCGGTCTGAGAATCCTTCAAGTATTGTGGGGATCTTATTTACTACATAATAAGGAAAAACAGCTACATAAAAGGATATACATCCGAGAATAAATAAGATTGTATCTTTTGAATAATGTTTTTTCTTTATATCTTTAGTTTGAAGGGTGTGTCGCAAGGAAATAAAGATCGCTGTAATTCCTGAAGCAATAATTAATAGATTAGAAATAAGATTTTTTTGAAATAATGTTGCTGAAGTAATGAAAATAGTTTCTTTGAGAAGATCAAAAATATTTTTAAAGGTTAGAGGTGAGACATAAGGATGGAGCTCTAATTTTATTCCTGCTTGCCAGACTGTTGTAATCAATGACATATTAAATAAAGAATAAAAGGAAGAGAGTAAAACAATTAGAAAAGAAAATCCATAGCCCTCAACGCTTCTATAAAAAGCAGTCAGTAGATTAAACGCAGTTATTTCATTATAGCCCTTGTTGATCTCTGGCAACGGGAAAAAATATTGCTTGTATAGAAAGAAAAATACTGGCAACAGAATAAAGTCAATATGGTTAATGATTAAACGGCACACATCTTTTCGGGACTTTAACTGATTTTTTTGCTTGAAGGCTATATATGCAAGAATAAGGATATAAAAGAAAAGCATTGAATTGATAGAAAATGAAAGTATTAGGGTAACCAGCGCAAGTAACCGGAAAATAACCTTTTTGTTAATTAAATAAAGAGTTGTTAACCACCAACCAAAATAGAAGAAAAAATAGCATACGCTATACCAAAGAATTACTAATACTACTCTGGCATCATTCGCCGGAAATAGCAAAAAAAAGATAGTTAATAGTAACCTTTTCTTAGAATCAATTTCTTTAATTGTGCTCAAAATTGAGTAGAAAAAATATCCAGAAAAGAGATACACGAGAAATGTCACAATGCGGTATGCAGTGAATGAATGAAAAATATTTATTGAATTAAATATATATGGAGCCAGAATCTGCCCAAATGAGTCGCATGTTGATTTTATTAGTTCCGGATCTTTGTTCACAATCACAGCCCAATCGTCCCAATAAGCACCTGAATTTAACAAAGATAGGCCGAAAGAAACAATATAAAGAATAACTATTAATATCACGTAAGATAGATGGTAATTTTTATTGCTCTCTTTTGTCAATGTTAACGTATTCTGAAGGCACAGGATGTACTTTAAATATGGAATATGTTAAAAGAAATGATGGATAAATGTGACATACTGATCGTTATGTTCTTTTTTAAAGGAAGAGATGCCGAAATTATTATTCCACTTAAATATTATTTAGAAAATATATTCCATCTTAATGTAAAAGTTTGTTCAGTTTTTGATCCGTATATGATTGATATATATAATCCAGGAATTGTATTAATGGAAAATACTATTGGGTCTGAATTTCATGTCGCTTTCGGAAAATATGCTTTTAAAAAAGGATATCCTATAGTGAGTCTGGTTTCAGAAGGATATTTAACCGAACAAAATGTACAGACTGATTTATGGGGGTGTAACCTAAAGCATGAGATATATTTCAATAAATGGTTTCTTTGGACGCCGGGTTTAAAAAGAATGGCATTAAAATATTTTCCTGACCTAAAGAAAAAAGTTGATCTTGATATCTCAGGAGCAATTGGGTTTGATAGATATCAGATATATGATTTCGCTGATCAAAGAAAATTTTTAAAAAAATACCATAAAGAAAAATATAAAAAAGTTATCGGTTACGCAGGATGGGTATTTTGTTCGTATTTTAATCCTAAAGAATACGAAAAACTTATTAGTGAATTCGGGCAAAAATACTTTTCCTATTTTAAAAATGATAAAGAGACAGTTAGTAATATTTTGCGTCAAATCATTAAATCAAATAAAGACACACTTTTTATTTTCAAATTGCATCCAAGCGAGATGGAAGATAATATGGATATTTCAAGAAGTTGGGCGCAAGAATTTGATAATGTTTTAGTTTTTCAAGCAGAGGAGCCTGTAGCAGATATTATCAACGTCTGTGATATTTGGATGGTTTATGATTCCACAACATGCACGGAAGCTTGGTTGTTGGGTAAGCCAACAATAGTGATTATGCCTTCACCTAACATAAAATTTCGCAGTGACTGTTATAAAGGTAGTGCGATTGCTCGTAATTTACACCAACTTTCAGATCTTATTGATAATTATAAAGAAAAAGAGAGGGTGGAAGGTTTTTATGAGAAGAAAAAATATAGAAAAAAGATTATAAGAGCGCTTGTTTACAGAGAAGATGGCCTTAATTTTAAAAGAACTGCAGAGAAGATTCATCAATTTCTTATGATATCTTCAAAACGCCGTGATACTTCCCTTTTGTCTTTTAAAATTTGTTATTTAATACAACATTTATCATTGGTTTTGCTTTCTAGACTTATTTGGTTACCTTTTTTGAATAAGTCAACAATTTTAAAATGGTATAACGAACAACCAGATTTTATTAATTTAGAAAAAAAGTATACTCCTTATATTAGGAAATTCTTAAAAACATCTTAAAGTTTTAGACAGCTCTGAAGCCGCGAAAACTAGAATCTTTATCAATGTAGAGTTTTCGTGCAGTTTTTATAGCATTTTTGCATGACTGTTTATAATATGCTTCTAGAAGGGTTTTATTTGCTTTAAATAATGCTTCATGGAATTTGTCGTCTGTCATATTTGTGAAATTAACCGCTAATAGGTCCGAATTGATGTGTTTATTTTCATAAAAATCCTTCGGACCTTTTAATAAGCCTTTTTCTATCGCATAATAGTATAGAGGGGAACCTGGGTATGGAGTTACTGGCCGTATGGTACGGAGTTGAGCATGATCGTCGTATTTTAAAAGAAAATCGACACCTTTTTGCAACGAGGTTCTTGTTTCTCCTATGTTTCCGAAAATAATATTTAATCCGGGGCTAATTCCTACATCCAAAGTATTTTTTATTCCTTCATGGATCATTTTAATAGTTAAGCCTTTTTTCATAGTAATTAAGGCTTTTTGGTCTAAGGATTCAATGCCATAGTTTATAAAGATGCAGCCGGCTTTTTTCATGAGTTGTAAAACTTCTTTATTTGCGAAATTTAATCTGCCGTTACAATCCCATTTAAACTTCATTCCCGATTTTAATATTCCTTCGCATAGCTCAACAGTTCTTTGTTGAGAAGACATTAACAAATCATCAGAAAAGGTAATTGCTGTAATATTGTAATCAGTTTGAAGTTTTTTAACTTCTTCTAAAATATTTCCTATTGATCTTGGTCTGAACCCTTTATCCATTCTGTAGCAGAAATTACACTGAAAAATACATCCTCTCCCTGAAAGAACGGGCATTAGACGATCGCTTCTTAGTATATTGGGGGTTCGGTATAAAGAATAATGATTTATCGGAAATAATTCCCAAGAGGGAAAATCGATTTTATCTATATCTGTAATTAACGGTCTGGGCGGATTTATTACATATTTCTTGCCGTCTCTGTAGGCAATTCCATTAATGGGAGAAAGCGAGTGTTTCCCTGCAAGCGCCTTCATTACTTCGAGAATAGTAATCTCTCCTTCTCCTCTGACGATAATGTCAGCACCGGTCTTTTTCAGAAAATATTCCGGTTCAGGTGCAGGCCCATGGCCACCTAATATATAAATAGGACGTCTTTTTGATTTATTGATAGCATCAGAAAGTTTAAGAAGCTTTTGGTATTGATAATAACCTGCAATTACACTAACTCCGATTACATCAAAATGTTCTCTATCTAATAGGTCTGTGAGATGTTGTTCAGGCCAATGATAAATATCTTGATTATATACAGTAACATCGTAGCCAGCCTTTATTAGCGGTGTTGCAATGTATGCGAGTCCCTGAGGGAACCAGGAGACTAAAGAATCATTATCATAAACGACAAGAAGAACGCGACCTATATTTTTTTTGGCTTTCATATTTATAAGGATAAGAGGTGATAAGGTTATATATTAATAAGAATTTTTTGTCAAGTTAACTTTTCTTGCGTTTTATGATAAAAAGATATGAATAATATGGATAAAAGAATTAAATATTGGGAAAAAAACTATGTTGAATATTGGAAAGATAGGGTTAGCGATAATTCTAAAAACAATTTAGCTAAAAAAGATGTTTTACCGCCTGATTTAAAAATATTTAAAAAATATTATAAAAAAGCTCTTAGCTATATAAATAAAAATTCTCCCACAATTCTTGATATAGGAATTGGCTTCGGAAGGTTTGCTCCTCTTTATAAAGAAAATTTTGAATCTAATATATGGGGTAGTGATATTTCCCAAGGAATGGTGGATGAATGTAAAAAGAATTATCCTGAAATATCCAAACAGATTAAAACAGCACCTGCTGAAACTCAGCCATTTAAAGACGCAAGCATGGATTTAATTATTTGTTGGGCAACTTTTGATGCTACCTTTCAGGACAAAACATTATGGGAATTTCAAAGACTTTTAAAAATAGGAGGTTTGGCTTTAATTACAGGAAAAAATGACAAGTATCTTGCAACTGATAAGAAAGCACTAACAGCTGAAATTAATGCACGTAAAAAGGGTCATCCGAATTATTTTACTGACATTAATTTTCTCGAACAACACATTAAAGATTTCGGTTTTGAGATTGTAAAACTATTTAAATTTAAAAGAAGAGGGGATTTTGCAAACGATTTAAGTACGAATGAATCCTCTCGAAAATTTTATGAATATATTTTGATTTTGAGAAAAACTGCACAGGGTAAAAATAAGCACAAGATTGCCTCAAAATTTAGTAAAGTCTATAAACAAATAGATAAAACAATAGGTGAATAGATATGGCATATTTTGCAATAATTTTGAGTTTAACCTTTTGGTCTATTACTCAAATTATTCTCAAATCCATTGTTGATAAATTACCCAAGTCGAAGGCTCTCATCGCTCAATATATAATTTCATTTTTATTCATCGTATTTTATGCGATCTTCACAGAACAAATCCAAATGGAAATAGGATTTTTTTTAATCACATTCGCAGGTTTTCTGAGCTCTATCGGAGCTTATTTTCAATGGAGAGCATATAAAATTAGTCTAAGCAAGACAGGGTTATTTATGCCATTTATGAATATTATTGCTGCAATATTAACAGCAATATTTTTGAAAGAAAAATTCCTTTATTCGAATATCGAATTTGTTTTAGGAGTTATTTTTTCTTTTATTGCTTCTTTTTTACTCGTTAGAAAGAAATCAAATGATAAAAGTAAACTTGATTTGGAATGGTTATTTTCAGTTTTTGGGATGATAATTTTTACAGGAATCACATTATTTCTAATGAAAGTTTTTTCTTTTTCTATATCCAGGACTCAATTTTTAATTTACTGGTATTTGGGAGCAATTTTAGGTTCTGCAATATTTTTATGGGCAGGAAGGCACGATCAAAATAAATTATTTCAAAAAGGTTTTTGGAAAATTCCGTTAGCCAGCATAGGAACCTTAGGAACTTTGGCGGCTTTATATTGGGCTTTCCAAATTGCTCCTGCAGCTATAGTATTGCCTATACAGGCATTCGGGACTGCTTTTATTCCATTAATTTTAGGATTAGCAATTTTTAAAGAAAGAAAAATTTTGACAAAATATGAGATAATCGGTTTCTTATTTGGAGCAATTGGAGTTGCACTAATTATAGTAAGCGGAAGAACATAAATATGTATAAAAAGAAGAAAATAATTTTGACAATTTGTGCTAGAGGTGGCTCTAAAGGTTTACCTGGGAAAAATACGAAAAATCTTTTAGGAAAACCGCTAATAGCTTATTCTATAGAACAAGCTAAGACTCTTAGTTGGATAGACCGGATAGTAATTTCAACTGATGATAAAGAAATAAAAAAGGTAGCAGAAAAAATGGGAGTAGAGGTACCATTTATGAGACCTGCAGCATTAGCTACAGATGTAGCTCCTAAAATCCCCGTATTTTTGCACGCTATTCAAGAAGCCGAAAAATATTGGAATGAGAAATATGATATTTGGGTGGATTTAGATGCTACCAGTCCTTTACGCTTTACAGACGATATTAAAAAAACCATTGATCTTTTGTTTGCTCGTGATACATTGTCAGTCATCACAGCAATGGAGTCTCATCATAATCCTTATTATAATATGGTAGAAATGGATGACCAAAAATATGTTTCTGTATCAAAGAAGCTTTCACAATCTGTTACAAGGAGACAGGATGCTCCGAAGGTATATGCCATGAACGGGAGCATTTATGTTATGTGGAGGGACGAACTTCTTAAACGAGGAACCTTTTTTACCAATAAGACAAAATTGTATATTATGCCTCCTGAAAGATCTTTTGATATAGATAATTTGGTAGATTTTGAAATAGTTAAGCTTTATTTAAAGCAGCGGGTAAAAAAGGAAAAAACTAATTAATTGTTTTCCTGGAATGTTTGGCATAATAATCATTTACCATTTTTTCAACTATTTTAATTTTTTGTCCTAAAGTTTCTCCCCGTTCGCGATCCTTTTTTGTAACCAGTTTTCCCAGTCTATGCTTACCACGACAGGCATAAAGAATTTCTTTAGGTGTGTAATCGGCTTTTTTGCCATTAATATCGCTGGCAAATAACCCTGCGGCGTCCCATAAGGTCATGGTTGTCCAGGCATCCAGATCTCCTGTCCATTTCAACTTTCCTTCTTCTATCATCACTGCAAGTTGTGTACTTGGCAGAGGGGTACAGATTGAAATCATGGCATATACAGCGCCTTTCTTTTCCAATTTCTGGATATATTTTAATGTTTCAAGAGTTTGTTGGGGGGTTTCTCCGGGGAGACCAACCATGTTTAATAATTTCACTTCGATGCCCGCTTTAGCCATCGCCTCAGTCGCATCCTCTATAGTTTTATTAGAAATCATTTTTCCTATTGCTTGATACCTTAATATTTCGCTGCCTGTTTCAGGTGCGATGTGTAATTGACGACAGCCTGCTTTATATATTAGTTGCAAAAGATTCATTTTACGTCCTTTGTAAGTAACTTTATACTCAGCGGCTCTTGTAACTAAATTTGCTCTGGTAATAGCTGTCCAAATACAGCCTTTAAGTTTAGGATTTTCTAAAATCATTCGTGCGGTTTTTTCTACTACATCCAGTTGCACTAAATAAAGATCATCAGTAAGATAAAAATCCACGACACCTAATTTTTTTAAATATTCCATATGTTTAATAATATTTTTAGGTGTTAGCCCTCTCCATTTATGACCCGATACTTCCTGGTCACAAAAAAAGCATGCGTTAGGGCATCCCCGGGAAGTAAGCATGGCAAGTTGAAATTCTCCTTTTTGAGGAGTGAATTCAGAGAGATGATATTTGGTTAAATCACCCAGCAGCTCATATTCAGGAATCGGAATTTTATTAATATCTTCTATCCTTTCAGCATGTTTAGGCCAGTCAATTTTTTTACCCAAATCTTTAATGTTTTGGGTTAATCTGGTATACCCACGAACCTTATCCTTTACATAATGCAGTTTACCTTTTTTATCTTTGAATACAATTCCCGGCACTTTTTTCAATAATTTTTGATTACCCCAATTTTTAATTAAAATAGGAGTAACTAATTCGCCTTCACCGACAACCTCATAGGAAAAGATGTCACCATATTTTTCCATTGTTCTTACCGGAACTGCACTTGGGTGAGGGCCTCCCAAAAACTGCCGGTATTTTGATGATTTTTCTTTAAGTTTTTTGGCAATCCGCGCAGTTTTATCAATTGTAGTTATCCATCCAGCCCATCCCACATACCCTCCATCCGGCATTATTTCCAGTATTCTATCTACTGTTTCATCTTCAGTTAACAATTCCTTATCTGCATCAAGAACAGCAACTTTGAACCCCTGTTTTTTTAAGCATGTCGCTACGCATAAGATTCCGACAGAAGGTATACTGTGTGCACCACCCCTTGCTTTAAGTTCGGGAATATCTCTTTCGGCAAATGAATTAGGAGCCACAAGTACGATATCAGGAGTAATAATTTTTTTAGCCATGATTGCGAAATTATAGCATAAGGAAAGTCATCATAAAATTATATTTCAAAGACTTTCGTAAAAGTATTTCCTTCTAAATCATGAGCTGCTATGCCAGCAGTTTTACCCCTATCTTCCGGAATTAAATTATATTCCCATGTATCCTTGTCTTTTTTAAACATTGGCTTCCAAATATAGATATTTTTACTATATTTAATTGCTAAAAAAGGCTGGTGGTTATATAAGCTTTTGTTGGTTTTAATTTGTATTTTTTCCGATTCTTTTTTAATCCTAAGTTTTAAAATTTTTCCTGATCGGATTTTCTGAAACATTTTTATGGCATCTTTGCCTGAGGTATATGAAAATTTAATCCCAGTTTTTTTTGAGGATTCTGAAATCCATTGCATGATTTGTTCAAATTCATGAGCTCGGTCACGAAAATCATGATCAAAAACAGATAAAATAATATCAGAATTTTTTGCATCTTTAAAAGCTTTCAAAATTTCTTCTTTTATAACGGTATGTGCACCAGATTTAACATCCAAGGAGCGGATGATCAACCTTTTCATTTTTCCAGAGACTGTAAAATCAACTTCTGACGGATGATATGGAATCCAATTGTTTGGAGCTTTGTGCCAGCTAAGCAAGTCTCTCAATTTATTACCATCCGCTTCAATTTTCTCCCAGTTTATATTACTGCCATTTCTATTTGAATAGTCATAAGGAATCCACTGTTCTAACCAATTAGATTGATTAGTATCTTCGATTGTTCCGCCCGAACGATAAACTATCGGAAAGAACTTTCGATCAATGATAAATCTGCATAATTGATTTTCATATTCACGGTTTGTAAACCAGTTTAAACCCCATTCATTTCCAATCCCGGTTATTGAAGCATGGTGATAGTGCCAGCCAATTTCATCTTGATACTTTTTGATCTGTTTACCCCATTTTTTTAAATAATGGTCATAAACTTTATGATAACCGAGTTCATGTTGAATGGGGTTTGTAAGAAATCCTGTCCAATTTAACATAAACCAGGTGAAAACTGCAGGCTTTCCGGTACTATCGGGAAATGAATAACGGAAATTATCAGAAAAGACTTTTGATAAAAATATTTTATCAATATCTTTCCAACTACCTAAAAGTTGGGAAGGTTGATGATAGTTTGGGTCTGTGAAAGGTCCTTCAGTATCAATACAAAAAACAACAAAAACTCTATTCATTTATTTTTATTTGTGATATTCTACCACATATTATGATGGAAATTGGCGAAAAAAAGATTGGTGGAAATAATCCTGTATTCATTATTGCCGAAGCTGGTGTAAATCACAATGGTAAGTTAGATTTAGCTCTGCAGCTGGTTGACGTTGCTGCAGCATCCGGAGCTGATGTTATAAAATTTCAAACCTTCAAAGCAGAACAAGTAGCAACTGAAAAAGGGGAAATGGCTGATTATCAAAAAGCTAACTTGGGTAAAGTGGAATCTCAACAGGATATGCTCAGGAAGCTTGAGCTAAAAGAACAATTTTATGAACCTATTATTAAAAGATGCAAGGAAAAGAATATCATGTTTCTTTCTACACCTCATGGGGGAGTAGAAAGTGTAGATTTTTTAGAAAATTTGGGAGTGGAGGCATTTAAGGTAGGATCAGGTGACTTAACCAATTACTTACTTTTAAACAGACTGGCAAAAACCAAAAAACCTGTAATTCTAAGTTCAGGAATGGCAACTTTAAAAGAAGTTATTGATGCAGTTGAATTCATAAAAAGCAAAGGTTGTAAAAAGTTAGCAATGCTTCACTGCACCACCGATTATCCGTGTTCTTCCGAGAAAGTGAATATGGCCTCAATGGTTACCATGATGAAAAGATTAGATGTTCCTGTAGGATATTCTGATCATACTCAAGGTGTTGTTGCAGCTATTATGGCAACAACACTGGGTGCAACAATTTATGAATGCCATTTCACTGTAGATAAAAAATTACCTGGTCCTGATCATGTCGCTTCAGTTAGTCCTGAAGAACTAAAAATGAGAATAGATGCCATAAGGGACGTAGGAGTAATGATGGGGAGCGCCAAAAAGGTTCCTAATAAAAGTGAATTGAAATTAATTTCAATTGTAAGAAGAAGTATTGTAGCTGCATCAGATTTATCCTCAGGGCATTTGTTAACGCTTAAAGATTTAGAAGCAAAAAGACCGGGTGATGGTATTTCTCCGAAAGAATACGAAAAGCTTTTAGGGAAAACTCTCAAGAATGATTTATCAAAAGATCAACAGATCCAAAAAACTGATATTAGACACTAGCATTCATAAATTGACGTATATATAATCTGTCTCATAAAGGGAATTTTGTGAGAAAAAGAAAAATTGCATATATAACTGGTACAAGAGCAGATTATGGTTTAATGACCCCTGTTTTGCGAAGTATTGAAGAAAGCAAAAAATTAGAACTCCAACTTTATACAACTGGTATCCATTTAATGCCGCAATTTGGTGAAACAGCTAAATTAGTTAAAAAAGAATTTCCACAAACAAGAAGAATCAAAGCAATTTTTAAAACAGATGAAAAATCCAGCGTGGTTGATTTTTCCGGACTTTATATTAATTTATTGAACAAGGTTTTTAAAAAGGATAAACCGGATATTGTCTTAATTTTGGGTGATAGGGTAGAGATGCTATGTACGGCAATGGTTTGTTTATATTTAGGAATTCCTACTGCACATATTCACGGAGGAGAGAAAACTTTTACAGTTGATGAGGTTTCCCGTCATGCAATTTCTAAAATTTCTAGTTTGCATTTTCCTGCAACAAAAGAATCTGCCGAAAGAATTCTAAAAATGGGGGAAGAAAAATGGCGGATACATGTAGTTGGAGCCCCGACATTGGATAGTATCTTAAATAAAAAACTACCAACAAGAATAGAAGTTCTTGAAAAATTAAGTATGGATCCAAAGCAAAAATTTATTTTGGTAGTTCAACATCCAGTGAGCAGTGAAATGAAAGATTCGGGTTATCAAATGCAAGAAACAATTACTGCAGTAAAAGAAATTAATTTGCCCGTTGTGATAATTTATCCCCATCCTGATCCGGGTGGGAGAAAGATTATTAAAATTATAGAAAAAGAAAAGAATAACCCATTATTTCATATTTTCCCGAACATAGATTTTGAATCGTTTTTAGCACTGGAGCGCGAAGCAATAGTTTGGGTAGGTAATAGCAGTGCAGCGATGATAGAGTCGTCATCTTTTAAAACTCCAGTGGTAAATATCGGTACGAGACAGATCGGTAGACAGCGGGGAGAAAATGTAATTGATGTAGGATATAACAGAAAAAATATCTTAATAGCCATAAAAAAATCCTTGACTGATAAGTCATATCTTGCTAAGCTGCAAACTATCAAGAATCCTTGGGGAGATGGTAAAACAGGATCAAGGATTGTCCGAATTTTGGAAGAAATTGAAATTAACTCCAAAATATTAATCAAACAAATAACATATTAATGCACGATAATTTTAAAAATTGGAAACTGCCTAAATTTAATAAAACTGGCATGACCAAATGGAATTGGATGTGTCAATATCACGAAAATCTTAAATTAGGCAAATACACAGATATAGGCGCTTTTACTTATATTAATGCTAATTTTGGAGTCGAGATAGAAGATTATGTAGAGATCGGTTCGGGGTGTAGTATTTATTCTAACAATACTATCGACGGAATAACCGGAAAAATTGTTATCAAAAAAAATGCTAAAATCGGAGCTCATTGTACCATTATGCCAGGAGTAACAATCGGAGAGAACTCTTTGATTGGAGCATATAGTTTTGTAAAGAACGATATCCCCGCAAATTGTACGGCATTCGGAATTCCGGCTAAAGTTATTAAAAAAACCAACCGGCATAACGATAAGATTCAGATTGCCAAGCCGTTCATTGATGAAACTGATAAAAGAGCTGTAATGGACGTTTTGGAATCAGGTTGGCTTTCATTGGGTCCAAAATATAAGGAATTTGAAACCAATATAGCTTCGTATACCAGTGCAACTTATGCTTGTGCGGTATCCAGTGGTACTTCAGGACTTCATTTGGCAGTCATTGCACTGGGATTAAAAGCAGGAGATGAGGTAATTACTACACCATTTTCTTTTGTAGCCTCATCGAATTGTCTAATATACGAAGGGGTAAAACCGGTATTTGTTGATATAGAAGAAGAGACTTTTAATTTAGATCCTGATAAAATCGAAGCGGCAATAACAAAAAGAACAAAAGCAATTTTAGTTGTACATATCTTCGGTCAATCCGCGCGGATGGATAAGATTTTGAAAATTGCTAAAAAATATAAACTGAAAGTTATTGAGGATTCATGTGAGAGTTTGGGCGCCAGGTTCCAAGATAAGATGACAGGAACATTCGGAGATATCGGTGTTTATTCTTTTTACCCCAATAAACAAATGACTACAGGAGAAGGAGCGGTAATTGTTACAAATTCAAAAAAGTTATATGAATTATGTGATAGTTTGAGAAATCAGGGTAGAGGTTTAAGAGAGTCTAAAAAAGGGAAAGATTGGGATTGGCTCATGAGTGAAAGGGTAGGATATAACTACCGGATGGATGAAATGAGCGCTGCGCTTGGAGTGACACAACTCCAAAAAATTGATTGGATGATTGGTGAAAGAAGGAAAATTGTAGATCTATATAAAAAATATTTAGGAGAAATGGAAAGTATTATGGTTCCCATAATAGGTAAAAACAGAACCCATACATGGTTTGTATATGTCATTAGAGTGTTGAATAACAAACGAGATAAATTAATGAGCGATCTATCTGCTTCGGGTATTCAAGTAAGACCCTATTTACCGGCAATTCACTTACAATCGTTTATGAAAAAAATGTTCGGTTTTAAAAAGGGAGATTTTCCTGTAACCGAAAATATTTCCTCCCAGACACTTGCGCTACCTTTTTATATTGGATTAGCAGAAGATGATATTAAATATATAGCAAATAAAATAAGGGAATCGCTTAAATGAATGATTTCCGTACTACTTTTAAAAACAAAAGAATTTTGGTTACAGGAGGTACTGGTTCGATTGGTAGTGAAATTGTCAGACAACTAATTCCTTTAAAACCTAAACAAATCAGGATTTATTCGAGAGATGAATCAAAACAATACCAACTACAGCATGAACTAAGTTACTTTACTAACAATAAAGATATTTTACGTTTTTTGATCGGAGATATTCGGGATAAAGAAAGATTGAAAAGAGCCTTTAATGATATAGATATTGTTTTTCATGCAGCTGCGCTAAAACATGTGCCCTTTTGCGAAGATAACCCCTTTGAAGCCACAAAAACTAATGTTCAAGGTACCCAAAACGTCCTAGATTTAGCGATTGACCATAGGGTAGAAAAAGTAATAGCTATTTCATCTGATAAAGCTGTAAATCCAAACACGTTTATGGGAATAACTAAATTAATGATGGAAAGAATGGTGATTTCTGCTGCTAACTACTCAGGGCAACTGGAAACTAAATTCGCTGCGGTAAGATTTGGTAATGTTATCAATTCAAGGGGTTCTGTGATTCCTTTGTGGATAGATCAAATAAAAAAGGGTGGGCCGGTTACTGTAACAGATAAAAAGATGGAAAGATATTTTATGACTATTAGAGATGCTGTAAATCTTATATTTATGTCCACAAAAATTATGTTGGGAAAGGAGATCTTTGTTCTTAAAATGTCTAAGTGTAATATCTATGAATTAGCTCAAGAAGTAATTGATCGTTATAGTAGTGGTAAGTTAATTAAAATAAAGATTACTGGTTCTAGAATAAGAGAAAAATTAGACGAACGTTTATATACAGATGAAGAAGAACAATTGATGATTGATGCGGGATTGTTTAATATTATTCAACCAACTATGGAGGACCTCAAAAAACGATTATCTAAATATAATATTAGCAAAAAAAATAGAAATATTAAAATTGCCGATATATTTGATTCACTTCCAAAATTAAACAACTAGATTGTCTAATGTTACTATGACTTTTATTTTTTTAATGAGAATTGTTTTAAGAAACTATTGATTCGAACAAGGGTATTTAATATTTTTGGATATTGATTACCAATTGCAATAAAATTATTAGTTTCTGTAATTATAGTAATAAAATAATCAAATATACCAAGAGCAAGTCCAAAAACAAATACTATGAAGCTGTAAATTATTCCAGTAATGATGAATTGAATGAAATTATGTGGAGCAAAACCTGTAAATTCAATAAAAATATATAAAAATAAGGAAAAAATAATAATGATGCCGTAAAGTTTGAATGGAAAATTAAAAATTAATTCTTTTTTGACTGTTTTTGCGAACAAAATTATTGACAATAAATATACTGCCGTGCTAGCAACTGCAGCACCTGTGATTCCATAAAGTCTAATTAAAATTATACTCAAGATTACATTGAATATGGCGATTATTACTGATATTTGCATTCTTTCCCGGACTTTTCCCATTCCGCTGGCTATAGTTGTTAAAAAACTTGAAAGTAAGGCAAGAATAGAGCCGAAAGCCATAATTCTTAATGGAGTTTCTACTAAACCAACCCATTTTGCACCGAAGATTATTTGAACTGTAAACGAAGGGAAGAGAATAATGAATAAAGAAAAATAAGATCCAACAAAGGGGATAAGCTGAAGGCTGGCATTTAATATATAACGTGTTTTTGTCTGCTCTCCTTCCATAAGATGAGAAACTAACGGAAATAATAAATTATTTATTGGAGAAAGAAAAATACTTGGAATTGATATTAAAGGTAGTATTATATTGTAGATACCAACTTCTCTAACATTTTTAAATAAAGTTAAGAAAAAATTATCAGTGAAGGTTATAAAAGTATAAATAGATGTAGTAATTAATGTAGGAATTGCGTATTGAAGCATTGTTGTAAATAATTTTCTATCCCATGACAAAGTTTTTTTCTTGAAATCCATATTTTGGCTTAATGAGTATGTATAAACAACAGTGCATATTATGTGTGATAGTGCCCAGGCAAGAGTGAAATAAAGTATGTTAGCATAATCAAAAACTAAGAATAATAAGGAAAATATCAATGCTAAAAATAGTCTGGAAAATTGTATCGAGGAATAGATTTTTTCTTGCTGCAGTCCTGTAAACATTTTATACAATGCTTCTAAAAAGCTATTGGCAATAAAATAGATACAAAAAATATAAATTAGATTTTGTGCCTCGGGGACCTTAAAATAATTGATGCTCAACCAAGGTGCGGAAGCGATTAAGATTAATGAGAGTAAAATTGATGTCCCGACTTCAATAAACTGGTTATATTTAAAAACCAGCCAACTTTTTTGAAAATCTTTTTGTTTGATAAATTTAGGAATTAGATAAGTGACACTATAACCGAATCCGAGATCCTTATATGTTGTTAAGATCCCAAAAAAAGCAAGTAATGAATAGAATAGTCCATACATCTCAATCGATAAAGAATTAGAATAAAGAATTCGTAAGACATATCCTAATGGGGATGTTAAAAGCGAGAAGAAAATGATAATGGATGTTCCTTTAAATATTCTTTTTGACAAAATTTCTTGGTTATGCATTTAGGAGAAGACTCAGGTAATTATAGTATCATACAAATTAGCGTGATGCTATTTTCTTTGTGATATAATCATCGGATTGAATAGCCCTTCACTTTAGGAAGATGTTGTTATTATTAAAAAGCATTGTTACGAATATTCCGTTTTCCATAAGGTTATACATTTTATGGCGAAAGTCTAATATTTTATGGAATACAAAAATTTCCCCGTTTGTGATTCCGGATAAGAAAAAAGAATACTTAAGTAAAACTTTTTTTGATAGGAAATCAGTCAGTAAAAAGAAAGGTCCGGTGGTTCTTGTTTCCAGGGATATTGCTTTTACATTTCCTTTATCATATGCATATTTGGCAGGTTATTTAAAAGAAAAAGGAGTTGATGTAGTTATCCTTTTTAAAAACATAGGCCAGGACGAATTGGTTAAAAAAATAAAAAAACTCCATCCCATTTTAGTCGGTTTTGGAAATTTATATCCGGAACTTGAGGAGATCTCAAGTATTATATATAAACTAAATCAATCAGGACGTGATTTTCCAATTGTTATTGGCGGGCAGATGTTTTCCCCTATTCCGGAATTTGCTATGAAATTAACTGGTGCAGATTACGGAGTGATCGGTGAAGGAGAAATCATACTCTATAAATTAGTAAAAGCTTTACAGAAAAATTCTGATCTTTCTAAAATCAAAGGCTTAGTCATCAGAGATAAGGATAAAATTACTATTAATGACGGAGGAGAGTATATTGATGACCTGTCAAAACTTCCCAAAATTCCATATGAATTATTTGATGTCGATAAATGGTTGTTGATTGGAAGATGGTTTACCCAATTCAGGCCTGAACAACCACATTGGAGATTTGATGACAGGGTTATTAATGTACATGGTGGACGAGGATGTCCGTTTAAATGTAATTTTTGTTATCACCATAATAAACCAAGGTACCGTGATATTAACGATATGATGGACGAAGCGGAAAAAGCATTAGAAAGGTTTGACGCAAACATGCTTTACTTTTCAGACGATTTAGTAATCGCCAATCCTCAAAGAGTTAGAGAATTGATAGCCAGGGTTAAAAGACTCAAGCGCCCGATAAGTTATAAAATTTCAACTAGGTTTGATATTTTAGAAAGGCTTAGTGATGAACTGCTTAAGGAGCTACATGAAACAGGATGCAGGATTATTGGTTTAGGGGTAGAATCCGGATCTAATAGGATACTAAAATTAGTTGGTAAAAATACAACTTCTGAAAAGATCTTAAAAGGACTTAAAAGGATCAAACAGTCCGGAATATTACCGACTGTTTCTGTAATGGTAGGTCAATATACGGAAACAAGAGAGGATGTAGAGAAATCTTTTGAACTGATGAAAAAAGCTGTTAAAACTAATCCCTTAATTTCGTTCGCTTTTACTATCACAACTCCTTTTCCCGGCTCAATTTTATACGATATCTTATTTGCCAAAAAATTGTTGAAAAGTGATGAGGACTTTTATTACCGCTATATCGCTGGAAAAGTTGGACCATGGAATCAGGTGGTTAATATGTCATCAATGTCTGATTACGAAGTAATAAAATTAAGAAATGAACTTGAGAAAAGCTATAACGAAGAAAGGCTTAAAGCGTTAGGGGAAGAGCGTTTCGAAAAGATAACAAGAATATGTAATAAACAAAGAAGAGCTGCAGAAGTTTTTGAAAGTAAGACTAAAAGAGAAAAGAAAAGGGATGAGGCTGCTTATTCTGAGGAACAACTAGAACTTGAAAATGAAAAATTATCTCTAATGGGAGTAGCTTGATTGTATATTACAGTTTTGAATTTTCTTCATCCTGTTTGAGAATATGATGATATCTTTCAAATACTTCAGAGGGCTTTCCTTCTGCAATCATTTTTCCCTGATCAAGCAAAATTACTTTTTCACAGAAGTCCTTAACTAGCTGCTCGCTGTGACTAACAAAAATAATTGTTTTCTCTCCAGATTTTTTTACCTCCTGTAAATAATTTATACATTTTTTTTGGAAACCTTCATCCCCGACTGCTAAAACTTCATCAATCAGCAAAAGAGGGGCGTTGGTGTTAATAGCAATAGAAAATGCCAGTCTCATATACATTCCGGAGGAATATTTTTTTACAGGTGCATAGATAAAATCTTTTAATTCAGAGAAGTTAATAATATCGTCGAGTTTTAATTCGATTTCTTTTTTATGCATACCTAAAATTGCAGCGTTGAGAAAAATGTTTTCATATCCTGTAAGTTCATGATGAAACCCTGCTCCAAGTTCGATCAGAGGTGCTACCTTGCCCGTAATTATGACTTTTCCTGTTGTAGGTGTCGTTACTCCGGCAATTAATTTTAAAGCTGTTGATTTACCTGCACCGTTTTTGCCGATTATCCCCACAGTTTCACCCTGAAATATTTTAAATGAAACATCGTCAAGCGCAGCCACTTTTTTAGCCCAAGGTTTACCCAAAAATAAATTTGGTAAGAATTCTTTAAATGTTTTTTCTTCCTGAATATAAAAATTTTTATTAACTTTTTCAAAAATTATTACCGGATTATCCATAGTTATACAATATCAGCAAACACTTTTTCGCTTTTCTTGAAAAAAATAAACCCGCTTAGAAAAACAAAGACTGAAAATATAAATGACCAATATATAGTACCTGTATCAAAAGGTAAATTGAATAATGCAGACCTATATCCTTCAATAATTCCGACCATAGGGTTTAATTTATAAATAGCTACATATGTTTTTGGAACAAGTGAAAGAGCGTAAACAACCGGTGTAATGTATGTCCATAATAAAAGCAGTAAAGGAACAAGATACTGAATATCCCGGTAAAATAAATTAAATGTACTGAAAATCAGAGACAACCCACTCATAAGTATTATTTGAATGAGAAAAAGAGGGAATATATATAAAATAGTGATCCCAATAGGGATTTGATAAGCCAGCATGAAGATAAGCAATAATGAAAGAGCAAAAAAGAAATCAATTGTTTTAGATAGGACAACTGAATATGGTAGTATTTCGCGCGGAAAATAAACTTTCCTAATAAGATCTGAATTATCAATTAAAGAGCTTGTAGCAGTAATTAAGACATTTTGCAGATAAATCCATGGCAACAGCCCTGCAAACAGAAAGACCGGGTAGGGTATGTTGTTAGTCGGAAATTTAAAGATCACCGAAAAGACAAAAGTGTACACCAGGAGTTGGGCAAGAGGATTAATCAATACCCATGCGTAACCGATGATAGATTGTTTGTAACGGGCTTTGATTGATCTTTGGGTAAGTTGAAATAAAAGATATTTATGGGTAAGAAAAGGTTGAATTAATAATTTCAGCATCATCTAAAATTATAATCTATCATGGTTAATTATTCTATATAAATAAGGGTTGTTAGCCTGAGAAAAAATACCTATAATATGGGCACCATATGCTTAAAAAACCTATAGTAAAGATTTTTAAAAAAATACTAAATTATCCTCCTTTTGCTGAAAAGAGCAGAGGAATAATAGCCAAAGCAATTGTTATATTAGTAGGCTCATTGAAAATTAAAAATGCTGATTTTACACATTATGATTTTTTTGAATATTGGCAGAAAAACGGATTTTCAATTATTCCTAATAATTTTTATCAACCGATTCCTGATTTCTCTTCAATGAATCAAAGATCTTTAAGCAATGTAAGTTCGCTTGAGGGAATTGATATGCATGAAAAAGGTCAAATGAATTTATTAGGCAAGTTTGCAAAGTTCAAAAAAGAGTACGAGAGGATTCCTTTGAAAGGGGATTCACAGGGACATGTGTTTTATTTTAAAAATCTGGCTTTTGATGGAGTGGATGCTCTGGTCTACTATTGTATGATTCGTTATTTTAAACCTAAAAATATTATTGAAGTTGGGTCGGGTTGGTCAACAAAAATTGCTGCTCAGGCTGTGCTTAAGAATGGTCAAGGCGAATTAATCAGCATTGAACCTTATCCACAGCCTTTTATGCAGAGAACATTTCCGGGATTATTCAAGGTTATTGCAAAAAAAGTAGAGGAACTACCCTTAAGTACGTTCGGTCAATTGACAGACGGAGATATTTTATTTATTGATTCTTCACATACTGTAAAAACACAAGGCGATGTAAATTATCTATTTTTAGAGGTATTACCCAGACTTAATAAAGGGGTTATTATCCATATTCATGATATTTTTTTTCCTTTTGATTATCCCAAGGACTGGATTATAAAAGAGCATAGATCATGGGGAGAGCAATATCTATTGCAAGCTTTTTTAATGTTTAACGATAGCTTTAAAATTATTTATTCTAACAGTTTTATGGGGTACAAGTATTTGAAAAATGTTAAAAAAGTATTTTCTAAATCGCCTTTTTATAAAGGCGGATCGATTTGGATACAAAGAGTTAAATAATTATTTAAGTTTTTTTTGCATTGAATATATTTTTTGTGCGGTGAATAAAACCAGGCTGAGATTTAATAGAAATGCAGCCAAAAATATCTGTTTAGGAAAATCCCAATAATATATAGCTTTAACCCACCAGAAATCCGGTACTCGTTCAAAGATTTGAGTATGAATTTGCCATGTTTTCCAAGGGTCTTGATTTGTTCCTCCATAATTTTGATATGTTGTACCAGTCATTTTGGGTCCCAGGGGTGATATATAGGGGATATCAATGCTTTCCATATTTATAGGAATATTGTTAATGCTTGAATTAATTAATCCGATTATTTGGGTGTGGTTTATAACTACATTGGGATCATCAAATTGAATCTTAATTATCAATTGGTTATTTGTGGATTTAAGATATTCTTTTTTAATTGGTATTTTAATCAATTTTCTTTCCCTTAGGGACAAAACTTCCTTTTCCAATGATATTGGGTGATTATTCAGCATAAATTGAAGATTAGCTGACGAACTCGAATTGCCTATTGGATGATTAATTATTCCAAAGATTATTTCTTTGATAGGTTGTTTATCATTATTGTCAAAAGAAATGTGTCCTGTTTCATCTATGACTCGCCATCTCTCCGGGCCAACATTAAAAGGAAAATCTACGCCATCATAGAATTTTACGTTATAAATTCCATGCTCCAATGTTTTTGGGAATAATTGAATTGTTTTAATAAAGCTTTTCGACATTGTATAGATTGGACTGAAACGAGGTAAAAAATTACTATATATAGAAACTGGATATTCTATTCCATTAATGAAGAAACGGCTTTCTAGGTTGTGGTATTTAATTTGATAGGGCATAAAAATACCTAGTAACTCAATGTAAAGACCGAGAATCGCAAGAGGCAGGAAGATAAATATTTTTTGCATTTTTGATAAAGCAACAAAAATATTTCCAACAACCAGCATTCCGAAAGGAATAAGTGGTGTTAAATAACGCGGTCCCCAGCTTGATTCTCCATGCCATAATTCAGCAACAACCTGGTCGGATTCTCTAAAGGCATATTGGGTAGAGAAAAAAAATATATATATAATAGATATCATTAGAAATACTATTAATTCAGATACTATTTTATTGCGGATTTTGTGCCAGAAGAATAAGATAATGAGTATCAAAGGAGAATATAAGAAGAAGCTTCTTCCTGGGCTAAGCAATTGTCCGTATAACCCTTCAATAATAACTGGTATTTGAATATGAGATAAGGTGTTAGCAGCAACACTGGAAAAATATTGAGGAGAAGATGAGCTAATACTACCTTGAGCACGAATATTTTCAAACCAAACGTAAATTATCATTAGAGGTATAAGTCCGAGTAAAAAGACATAAGCGTCTTTAAGGATTGATATAAATGAATTTCGGTTTAATTGAGGTTTTGTAAGGAGCAAATAATAAAGTATGAGTACAGGGAAAGGTAATAAGAAAGTTGGATTATAGGCAATCAGTACTATACCGTAAGAAATGGCTGAAAAAAATAATAGAAATTTTTTATGTGATAAAGAATATTTTTTAACAAGAAAAAATGCTAACACTAGAAAGCTGGTAAACACCATATGTGCAACACTGTGTTTGCTGTAAACTAAAAGATTGGTTGCAAATAATGAAACCATACTCATTAACAAAGCTTGTTTTAGTCTAATTTTTAGAGCTAGAAAATAAAGGAACAGTATAAGACCCAAACTTGCAGCAAAAAAAGAATTCGTAAAACTAGCTAGTAAAAAAATAAGCCAATCTGATTCTAATGGAAAATGGACTGGTGGAGAAACGTTATAATATTTGTATACCATATCTGTAATTGCAACAGCTGGTAAGTATGCTAGTGAAAATCCTAAACCAGTTGGACTGTATGTCTTGCCATCCTTGCCAATGTATGTGCTCATATGTATATTTTTATTCTCATTAAATTCATATAAGGGTCCTGTGGGCTCACCTTTGTAATAGATATTACGAGCTACGGCAAGATACTGTAACCCATCTTGTGAATCTATCACGCCTGATGATAGAAAAATGAATGTGGAATAAAGAAATAAGAAATAATAAATTATCAGTCTTTTCATAAGCTTGATGATAACATACTATTAATCCAGGGAAAATTATTGTAGGATCATAGGTATTCATAAAGTCAGTAAAAAAGAATGAATATAAAAATCGGTTTAAGTTTAATAATCCATACCAAAAACGAAGAGGCTAATATCGCGGAATGTATAAGGTCTGCTCAAAGTATTGCTTCTGAGATTATTATTGCCGATATGCAAAGTTCGGATGAAACTATTGCAATAGCAAAAAAAATGGGAGCAAAAGTTTTTTCAGTGCCTGATTATAATTTTGCTGATCCTGCAAGAAATTTTGCCATAAGTAAGGCTACCAACAAATGGATCTTTATATTAGATGCTGACGAGCGAATATCTGAGATATTATGCAAAAAAATTAATGAAATTATTGTCGCTGATAATTTTGACGTAGTGGCTTTTCCGAGAAAGAATATTCATTTTGAAAAATGGATTAAACACACTGCCTGGTGGCCTGATTATCAGCATAGATTATTCAAAAAGGGATTTGTTAATTGCCCGGATATAATTCATAAACGATATAAAATTAAAGGTAGGATACTTACACTACCTCCCAAAGAAGAAAACTCGATCCTCCATTTTCAAACCAAAACAAGCAAGGAGTTGATATTTAAAATAGATCGATATACTTCACTTGAGAAATATTTTGAGAAAGAAAAAAAACTTTCTTTTAATGATGTCATAAACTACATAGATCAAGAGTTCCAGTGGAGGTTCTTTGAAGAAAAAGGATATCTGGATGGAATGAGAGGTTATATTTTAAGTAAATTCATGGAATATTATCGCTTTTTAGTTTTTGTGAAGTATTGGGAAACTCACAAATATCCTGAATTGTGTAGCCCTATTCAATTAAAAAAATATGTTGAACAGAATAAGCATTTGTCTTTAGGAATAACCAAATTGAATGTTTCTGAGAAGCAACATTTTGATAAAATTATCAATTCTAAATTTTACAAAGCATGGCGTGTATATAGTGATATGAAAGATAAGTTTTTTGAAATTATAAAGTTAGGAAAAGGAGCGATTGCTTCATGAGAGAAACATATCCTAATTGTTCGGTTGTTGTTCTCAATTATTTTGGAGAGAGAGTAATCAAAAATACGATTAACTCGCTTTTGAATCTGGATTATCCGAAAGAAAAACTTGAGATCCTTATTGTTGATAATAACTCCCAAGATAAAAGTCGCGAAATAATTATGAATTATGCGGAACAAGAAAAAAATATCAAATACATATTCCTTAACAAGAATAAAGGTTTTGCGGGCGGCAACAATGAGGGGATAAAAGTAGCGAAAGGTGAGTACGTAACATTATTGAATAATGATTGTATCGTAGAAAAGGATTGGTTAACGGAGTTAGTAAAAACAGCACGGAAGGATCCAAAAATTTTCGCAGTTTCTTCTAAGATTAAGCTTTATCCAAAATATTACAATCTAAAATTTAATTATACTAGTGGTTTATTTTTAGTGAATGCTTTTTTAAAGGACGGGTATCTTGCTAAGCTGGAAAAACCCAGAAACGTAAACCTCGAAGTAATACTTGAAGATGGGTATTCTGTACTGGAAATTCCATATGTTGCCAAGGACGGATTATTTTCAGTAGAAATGGTCTTTGAACTCGATAAACAGGATTCTATAAAATCATACGAACAATTAGTTACGATACTAAACGATGAAGGGGTTGAAGGACATCCTAAGATAACTGTTCATAAACAACGACTTGTTTTTACGGTTAAGTTTGATGCTGAAAAATTTGATAAAAATAGTGTTTTTGACAAAATACAGAATGCAGGAATTGTAGTTTTTCAGAATGGTGCGGGACGTGATATCGGAGCACAAATCATAGTCCAGAGACAATTTTACGAATGTGATTATGGGCAATATGCGGAAGAACAGGAAGTATATGCTGCATGTGGGGCGGCAGTGATGTATAACAAAAAGATTTTAGGTAAAATAGGTTTTTTGGAGGATTTATTTTTTATGTATTATGAAGATGTAGAAATTTCTGAAAGAGCACGTCTTAGAGGATATAAAATATTCTATTGTCCAAACGCTGAAGTTCGTCATCTCCATGCTTTTTCTAGCAAAGAATGGTCTAATTTTTTCATTTACCAGGCTGAAAAAGGTAGGTTGCTACACATCTTTTTTAGCTTTCCGTTGCGTGTATTTATTAAGGAATTTTTTATATTGATAATAAAAATTGCAGAGGTTGGAGTTAGGATTATGAAAAACCTTTCTGATCGAAAAAGGGTTATAAAATTTATTCGGGGGGTTGTTGGATATGTTTTTAGAGAAGCTGAGAAAGAGGGTGCCGGCAAGACTGATTTTGGAAAAGTAATGCAATATATAAAGATAATATTGTATTTCTCGGGAAATATGCCCATGCTTATTCTAAAAAGATACATAAAGCATAGACATATATCTAGTAATGCTATTATTAATAATTATCAAGATATCCTAAAAGGAAAATGGTATTTTAACTAATGAAAAAAAATGCTGTAGTTTATGATAAATGGTTAAGGTCTTTGGGAGGGGGGGAAGTTGTTGCATGCAATATTGCAAAAATATTAGCTGATAACGGTTACGAGGTAACTTTTATTGCCGGGAAAAAGGTAGATAAAGAGATCATAAAGAATAAACTCAGTATAGATCTATCAAAAGTTTCTATGGTAGAGGTTTGGACAGATGAAGCAAAGGTGAAGCAACTTTCTAAAGATAAAGACCTATTCATTAATACTTCCTTTCTTGATTATACATATGGGATTGCTAAAAAGAATATTTACTACACTCATTTTCCGAAAGAGCCTTATAACACAATCGGAGAAATGTTGTTTACTAAATTTTTATTTCCCCTCGTAGTAAATTTTATAAATCCCTTTGAAATGTTTAGTGATTTGGAGATGACAACAGTTATTAAAACAGTAGAGGATAGTGAGCCGGCATACCTACTTAAAGAAAACAATAAGGTTGCTATTTCATATTTACAAAAAAATAAGATTCATGTTATCGAATTTTCATTATTTCTTAGTTCATTTTCACAATCCTTAATGAGAGATATAAAGATATATTTTGAAGAAGCAAATATTCGTTCGCGGGAGGTGTTTATTGATCATAATCATAATCAAATTAACTTTCGGTTTAAGATAAAAGCGTTAAGTTCAACTGCGTATTTAGGAATCGAAATATTAAAGTCTCAGCTTGCGGTAAAAGATGATCAAGTTTATTTACTTTATCCAAAAATAAAAATTAGAAATGTTTATGAATCTGTTTTTAAAGTAATTTATAATAAAATAAATAACAAGCTAAGGTCAGGGGTTTTTTCTAACCCGTTAGAAAGGTTAGGCAGTTATCAACTAATTTTGGCAAACTCATCTTTTACACAAAAATGGATAAAAAATTATTGGAAGCGAGAATCCACCATACTTTATCCTCCCGTGGAATTATTATTTCATAAATATAATTTAGACAATCAAAAAAAGAAAAAATGGATTTGTTCGGTCGGAAGATTTTTTATGTTAGGCCACGGGAAGAAACAAGAAATTTTGATTAAAGCATTTAAAAAATTCTATGATTTGGGTAACAATGATTGGGAGTTACATTTATGTGGAGGAATAAGTACAGAAGAGAGTAGTCTTGATTTCTTAGAAAGGTTAAAGTCTGAAGTAAACGGTTATCCAGTCTATTTCCACTTGAATGTTTCTAGAAGCGAAATAGAGAGAATATTATTAAATTCGAAAATTTATTGGCACGCAACAGGATTTGGAGAGAATGAGGACACGAGTCCCATAAAATTTGAACATTTTGGAATAGCCCCGATTGAAGCGATGAGCGCTAAATGTATACCGATACTATTTGATGGTGGGGGATTGCGCGAAACGATTTATAAAGCAGGGTTTAACGAAAGGAATCTTTTTAAATCAATAAATGAACTTGTAGAAAATACAATCTATCATATCGATCATGCCGGTGAGTTAGACTGGACAGGCATTTTTTCAAGAATCGATTCAGAATTTTCCCTAGATGCTTTTCGTAAGAAGTTTCTAAGTATTTTACAAGAAAAGTAGAGTATTATTGGATTCGGTACATTTGATCGCCAATTTGTTTTATGTTTTTCTCATTCTCAAATTTTTGTAAAAAAGAAGGAAATTCTTTAAGCACTTCTCTTGGGAATTGCTCAGTATTAAATTTAACTACGTCCGCTTTAGATTTTTTGAGCTCTTTCATAAATATATCTGAATTATTGTCGATAATTGCCCGATATAAAACGTTTGAGAGAGCATACAGATGTGGCATGTCATAGCTGCTGTAGCCATTTACCAAGTAGCATTGATGGTATGTAGAAGCTAGCTGAACCTTACTAATATAGTTTAAACCCGTAATGATATCAGGATAGGCGTTTAAGTGAGTAACAGGAATCTCCAGTAGAACTAATTTCTTTGGTAAGCATAAATTTTTAAGAGTGAATTGATTACTATCAATATATTTTTCTGAATGAGTAGTTATATTGGTTGGTAAGTATTCAAGGAAGAAAAGAAGAAGCAATATTGCTGAAAGTAAGCGTATGTTTATTTTCATTTGTAGTCTTTTAATTGTTTGGAGAGCAAAATATACGACTGCGATAATGAATAGGAAATACCAACGCGAAGGAGCTCTTACTTCTTCCTGAACCAAAGGCACTATTTTTAGGATTAAGTTGTATGGAGTCGGAATATATGCGTAAGCACCGTTAAAATTTATTCTGGGTCCAAGAGAACTTAAAAAACCCACAATTAAAAGAATCAAAAAAAATAATTGTTCATTATTTATGTCAAGTTTAAAAACTAATTTATTTTGGATTTTCTTTACTTCAAAGAGACTAAATATGAAAAGTGTAAAAAGAAGTAACCCCGGAAAAGATGCCTGTCCACCCATTGTATTTTTATTAAAGTTGTTCCATTTTTCCGCTAGTAATGACTGATGTAATATTGAGTCGATATGCGATGTGAATAAGTAATCGCTCAGATGCGCAGAATATGTCACATTCTCTTTGAGTTCATGGCTGATGTTGTATAATTTTTTAGTATCAATAAAATTCTTAATAAAGTATCCATCCAACAGAACAAAAACAATCAGGATAATGCTTAGATTACGTATTAGGTGTATTCTTTTATCTTTTGTTCTGAGAATTTCAATAGAATAAAAAAGTATAATTATGAGCATTAGGAAAAATGAAAGATAAGCAGCTGCGAGGAATTGAATTGCTAAAAATATCCCCGCAAAAACCAAATTTCTTCGTTCTGTGTTCGTGCGGGATTTTAAAATAAAATATAAAGAAAAAAAGAATGGCCAAAAAGAAAGCATTGGAAAGTGGCTTATTTCAAGATGCGTAAATGGAGAAAAAATCGTAAATAAACTTCCAAAGAATGCCAAGAAGTTCTTTTTAAAAATTTGTCTCCAAAAAAGAAATGTCGCAAAATAATTTAAAATAAAAGTAATAAAAAAAACAATATTAAAGGAGAGAATAACGTTATGAGTGAGTAGATAGAAAGGTGTTTCTATAATTGCTTGGGGTAATAATAAATCAGAAAATAACAGAGAGTTCTTATACGGATAGAAAGCATTTGTATCAAAGTAACCATTAAAGTTTAAAGTAGTGAGTTTGGAAACATTTTGAAAAATCATCCAATCTATCGTTGGGTAGTCTCTCCAATCCATTAGGTTTGTAGACATATTAAAAAATAAAGATCGAAAGACAAAGATTAAGATTATGAGATAGAGAACAAAGAATAGAATGAAAGACTTTTTCATCAATTGCAAATATATCACACAACTTTGCTTAATAATACTGAGAAACTATGTTATTTTTCTAACAATATTAAAACGTGCATTTTTCTTCCGAACAATAAATTGAAAGGAAAAATATAAAGTGGCAAATTGTTTTGCCATTTAAGGATATTTAGTTTATTTAACTTGAATAGCTCTTTCCACTCTTTATCTCGCTGGTAATTATAAACAAGCTTGACTCCATATGGTTTATTACCGACCCAATCCATAACCTTTAATATATAGAATTCAAATTTATTTGAGTATATATGGTCTTTTATTAAGATATATCTTTTAGTAACTCTCTGAGCTTCTTTTAATAAGACGTTTATATCTGTAGTGTGATGTAGCACATCAACCATCATGCAGAGATCGAATGAGTTATTTTTATAGGGAATTTTTTTGCCGTTAAAATATTTACATGGAATTAGGCATTTATTCCGTTTAAATACCTCAAGTCCTTGAATTTCTAAAGTTGAGCGTTTTTTCTGAATGATTGAACTTATTAACCCATCACCGCAACCAATATCTAAAACACTTTGAGTGTTTTTAGGAATAATGGCATTAATTTTTTGTTCCAGAATATGGATTCTTTTATTGTGAATTAATTTGTTATGAAGGAATTGAGGGATGTAATTGGTAAGCATTAAAATCTTGACTTTCTGGGGAGTAGAATTATTCCCAAGAAAAAGGTATTAAAAAATACTTGAAAGCCTAATTGAATAAGAAAAGCAGCTGGGATTACCATTCTCATCGTGACACTGTAATCTAATGCTCCGAAACCTTGTTGATACCATCCAAGAAATGTTTTAGCAACTATGATTAAACCCAGTAATAATGCAACTCCACATATTAACGTGGCTCTGTTTAAATGTTTTTTTATTAAAGTGAAAGCTAGCGGGTGGGTAGTCGGAATAATATTGTATTGGTGAAGGAAAATCTTTGTAAATAACCCTAAGAAAAGAATTTGAATACCGATTGAAATAAAGGTCGCGGAAATTAGTAATGTATGAACATCTAGATTTATTCCGAATATTTCTGCAGGTTTAAATAGTGTTAAGACAAATAAGACTGTTCCGCTTGAGATTAGAAATAAACCCGGTCCCAGGAATAACCAGTCTGGTGCAAAAAGCAGCATAAAATGCAATGTTTTAAATCCGTCATGCCAGGTTTTTAAATGAGGTTTCCTTTGGCGGCCGTCTTTGTGTAAGGTGATAGGGGTTTCGGCAATCTTCATGTTTAAAATACTTGCTTTGGCAACCATCTCTATTGCATATTCCATGCCTGTAGTCTGTAGTGCCATCTTCTTCCACGCCTTTTTGGTAAAAGCACGAAGACCACAATAAAAATCTCCAACAGGTGAGTGAAAGAAAATCCTACCTAAAAGCGATAACATTGGGTTCCCAAAGAGTTGATGTTGCCATGGCATAGCACCGGGCATAATTTTCCCGGCAAAGCGGTTGCCCATTACTAAATCAAAACCTTGTTGCGTTTTTTCTACAAAGGGGGTTATTTCAGAAAAATCGTAACTATCATCGGCGTCACCCATTATGATGTATTCGCCCTTCGCTTGTTCTATACCGTTTTGCAGCGCCGAGCCATATCCTTTTTCGGAAACGTGAACAACCCTGGCGCCTTCCTTCTTAGCTATCTGTATTGATTTATCGGTGCTGCCATTGTCAGCTACAATAATCTCATATTTTAGTTTAAGGGATCGGAATGATTTATGTATTTTTTTTATACAGGTTGCAAGCGTCCGTTCCTCATTTAAACATGGCATAACGACTGAAAAATCATATTTCATTGATTGAATCTTAGTAGAGAAGTTAAGAAAATTCAATAGATTAATCAGGTAATTTTTTAAGAATTATTAGATTGTTCCAGCCGAATTCAAAATAAGAATGAAAAACTGCTTGTTTTTTGTTTGTCTTAATTAATTTTAAAATACTTTCTTTATCAAAATAACCTTTATGTTCTTCAAGTTCACGTCGTGATATAAGATTGAATTTATAGCAAAGAATTTCCAAAATTTTTTTACTTTTTTTAGAGGGAGTTGTAAAAATTGCCTTACCGTCCTTTTTTAGTACTCTGAAGATATCATTCATAATATCTTCAGGATTGTTGAGATGCTCCAAAACTGCAAATCCGGTTAAAATATCGACAGATCCGGAAGGAAGGGGGATGGCGTTTGACATAGGTTTACGGATTAATCGGACATTCTTAAGCTCGACATCTTGTGCTAATGGATCTATACCAAAATATTGTTTGATTTTTATCTGATTTTTTTGTGCAAATTTATAAAAACGTATTTTGGGACCACACCCAATGTCCGCTAAAATCAATGGTTTGTTTTTAGGTATTTCAGCGACTCCTTTCATATAGCGAAAATAACGGGCGATAGGTTCTAACAATGCCTCCTCTGAAATATGCATGATTAACGTGATAGAAGATTAAACCTTATGATTTCCCAAAGGGCGTTTATACCGTCTTTCCAACCAATCTTCTTCCCCTCCTCGTAAGTTCGTCCATAATACGATATGCCGACCTCAAAAATTTTTAGTCTTTTATCTTTTGATATTCTTGCAGTGAGCTCCGGCTCGATACCGAACCTTTTACTTACCAGTCTTGGTGCAATGGATCTGATTAAATCTCCTCTGAAAACTTTGTATCCGGTTTCCATGTCAGTAAGGTTAAGGTTCGTTAACATATTCGAAAAAGAAGTTAAAAAACGATTTACCTGATAATGCCAAAAAAACAAGACACGATGAGGTCTGTTAGAAATGAATCTTGATCCATAGACAACGTCGGCACTGTGTTTTATAAATGGTTCCATAAGTAAAGGGTAGTCTTCAGGGTTATATTCCAGATCAGCGTCTTGTACCAAAACTATGTCTCCGGTAGTAGCTAAAAACCCATCTTTTAAGGCTGCTCCTTTACCGGCATTCTTTTTTTTAAAAATAGTTTTGAAAGAAATATATTTATTTTTTTTCTCGAAAAGCTCTACTGTTGCCTTGATTTGCTCAACTGATTTATCTTTTGACCCGTCATCGACCAGGATGATTTCTTTATGAAAACCGTTTGCAGAAGAATCAATCACTGCCTCAACAGTTTTTTGGATGAATCCTTCTTCATTATAAACAGGGATGACTATCGACAATTTATTCATTCAATGATTGATTATTACACAATGATTATATTTCTTTCAATTACCTGCTATTATTATGTCATGAAATTTTTAAAAGCACATACCTTTTTTCTATTTTTCTTTTTTATATTTTGCTTACTTCTTTTTAAGGATGTTTTTTCTGCTCGAACCTTAATTTCAAATATGGAACCTTTCCCGGATAGTATTCATTATGTTAATGCTGTTAGAAGTTTGTTGAGTGGAGATGGATTATTTATTGTTAGAGAAGGAAGGGCTCTGGCTACATCTGTCCCGCCTTTATATTCCTTCTTCTTGGCTCCAGCATATATTTTAAATAATGATCCAAGAATGTTTTATTTTATAAACGTTTTGCTTGCTCTAGCATCTTATTTTATTTTCTACCGTTTATTAATCATATTAGTAAATAATTCAATTATTAGAAATTTCATTTTATTTTTGTATATTACAAATTATTATTTATACTGGTTCCCGAACTTGGCTATGGCGGAAAATTTAATTCTTTTTCTTTTCGTTTCTTTTCTGATGCTTCTTTTATCTAAAGCTAGCAGGTTTAATATTTTTATGGCAGGTTTATTAGCTATTTCGTTTTACGCAACCAAATACGCAAGTGTACCGTTAACAGCCTGCGCACTTTTGGCTTATTTTATTAAACTCATTTATCTTTGGCGGAACGGAAAATTGAAAATTAAGGGTTTCCTTCTTTTCTTTAGTAGTTCTTTTATAGCTTTTATGGCATTTTCTCTTAGTGAATATATAACTAAAAATGTTATTCCTTTTAGTTTTTTAATAACTTTTGGTTCTAATTTTAGCAGTCAAACGAGTCAAAGTGCAGAACAAGTGAGTGCAGCTCCTCGCTGGTTTTCTCTTGTATATGCTAAAGAAAATATAAGCCATTATTTAAATGTTATAACAGGCGGATCAGAGAGATTTCTGTGGGATTTTTCACCAATGGCTCCAAGATTTGTCGCTATTAGTGGGTTGTTAGGATTGATCCTCGGGATATTAACGAAAACCCACCGGCTTATTAGTATTACACTTTTAATTATGCTTGTAAGTTCGGTTTTATTTATGTCAACTTTTTATTCTGTCGACATGCGTTATATTTATCAAACTATTCCAACTCTTTTGTTGGGGTTTGGGATATTTATGCAGATTATTGTTAATAGAATAAAAAAACCTCAATTAAAGATTCTTTTTTATATTGGCCTAGCTTTTTTGATAATCTTTTATTTCAGTTTAAATGCTTTAAGAATTAAAAATCAAATAATGCTTAACATTAAGCATAGCGAAACTCCGTGGTATTACATGACTGTCCAGGAATTAAACAAATATTTTACTTCTGATAAAATATTGGTGGGCAAAAAACCAATTGTGATTTCTCCAATACCACCGTATTATATAGACTTTTTTTCAAACGGGAACTATACTCTTATGCCTTTGTCCCCACAGCAGGAATTTAGAAATTCTAAAGAAACTGTTTACGGACCAAATGACTATTCGGATTTGATTAAACTCTACCAAACTTATATCAAAAATGGATATGGAGTATATGTTAATAAATATGGGATTGGTAATGAAAGTTATCTGAATGAAGATTTTCAGAATATAGTAAGTCGGTTTAAATTGATTGAAGTGGCATCAGGTTGTTTCGATGCATGCAATATTTACAAGGTCGAGTTAAAAACAGGTATTTGAGCTTATGGATAGCGTTGTTGAGGTTTTTAAATTTTTGACTGGGACAGTTTTTGCTATTTTAGTAGGAGCTTCTTTAATTGTTAGATTAGAGAAAAAAATATCCGTTAATATTTTATTAATTTCTTTGGTATTAGGGATCGTATTAATTTCTTTTATTTATTTATTTTTTACTTATTTGAAAATACCATTTTCGGCGATCAATCTCTTTTTGATTCTATTCGTTTTGATAAGAATGTTCAAATTTAAGCCTCAATTAGAATTGCATCTTCGTAATTTAATTTTACCTGTTATTTTTACTTTCACGGGGACTATTTTGTTGAACAGCAAATTATTTTTTGAGGGCTTTGATAAAAATGGGGGATTTATGTTGGCTAAAGGAAATGTTGATGCGCTGTGGCATATAGCACTGCAAGAATCATTAAAAATATCTGTGCCCCCTGTAAACCCTTTGTATTCCGGACAAATTTTATCGGGGTACCATTATTTAAATGATATATATTGGTCTTGGTTTAGTAGGGTTTTTGATATAACAACTATTAATCTTTGTATCTTTTGGGCTCCTTTATTTATTTCAATGTTATTTGTTGCAACTACGCTATTGCTTACACTAAAGATATTTGGTGATAAAAGAGTTGCATATGTTGCTTCGAGCATTGTAGTTTTTACATCGAGTTTGTCTTTTATAGCTCCGCTATTTTTCTCTAAAGCAGGGTTTCATCAATCTGTTTTTTGGTTGGATCAACCGACGTACTATATTTTTAATCAACAATTGACCTTATCGATTGCAATTATAAATATAATTCTATTTTTGTTTATAAGTTCGTACAGGAAATGGTGGTGGGCGATAGGATTGCTTGTAGGAAGCTTAGCCGGAGTTAAGGTTTATGGATTGCTTATCATTTTCCCTGCTATTTCATTAATAGGTTTTTATCTTTGGTATAAAAAGAAAGATTGGAATTATATTGGCTTACTTTTGTTATCGATTTTTATTTCTGTTTTTACAGTTTTTATTGAGGGTTCAAGCTCAGGATTTCCGTTTTACCTTGATCCAGGATTATTGATTCGGTCAATGTTTACTGATCCTTGGAGATTAAGCTATCCTGACTGGGAGGTTCATAGGCTTATTTTAGTAGAGCGGCATGATTGGCTTAGATTAGCTTATCTTTGGGTTAAAGGACTAGCTATTTTTCTAATCGGAAATTTTAATTTAAAAATTTTATCGTTATTTTTTATTCCGATTTTATTAAGAAATAAAAAATTATCTAAGGATAATAAAATTATTTTGTTGTTTTCATCAGTAATCATTGTATTAAGTATAAGTTCCGGTCTTTTGTTGGCACAAAGAGCTGTTTCTTGGAATGTTGTTCAATTTCTCGTATATGCGCAGTTACCGTTAGTGGTAGTATTGGTATTTTGTGTCACAAAACTTTTGAATTACAGATACCAAGTTATAGTTTTTATTCTTATCTTTATTGTTGGAGTTCCTTCATCACTTCATCCGTTAAAATTTCATTCAAATATAAATTCATATATTTATTATTCACCTGAGTTTATGAATATTTTGCAACAGGTTAGAACACTTCCGCCTAGTGTACAGATTATTGTAGGGGAAAAATATTACCTAAATAGTGTGGCGCCTGCTTTTGCAGGCCGTGGAGTTTATCTGGCAGATATCAATGTTCTTGATTTATTGCTTCCCTTCAGTGCAAAAGACAGAATCGAATATATTAAACAATTAGAAAATAGAGAAATCGAATGTCAGCCGAATCAGTATCTCATTTCTGATAAAAATCAAACGATTAGCTTACAAAATCAAAACGAATTTCAATTTGAAATAATTTCTGAACGACGTAAGGTCTATCTTTTTAAATGTGAAAAAAGAAGTAGTTTACTGATTGATTGAGTTTATGCTAATCTCTGCTGCAGAATGAGTTTTTTATATGATTGGTTTACTCCTAATATCCCTGTTTGGGAAAAGACTTTAAAGGGTTATAAGAATAAAGATAATCTTCTTTTTTTGGAAATCGGATGTTTTGAAGGGCAGGCAACCTCGTGGCTTTTAAAAAATGTATTGACTCATCCTAGTTCAAAAATAGTGGTAATAGATACTTTTCAAGGCGGTGACGACCAAAAAGATTTCGGAGTTAAAACTGGTAAGTTATTTGAAAGATTTAAAGAGAATTTAAAGGATTATATTTCTGAAAATCCTAAGATGAATAAAATTATTATTAAAAAAGGTTTTTCAGGAGAGGTTTTAAGGTTACTATCAGGAGAGTTTGATTTTATTTATGTTGACGGTTCGCATATTGCCAAAGACGTATTGGAAGATATTGTATTGAGCTGGAATTTATTGAAGGATAACGGAATAATAATTTTTGATGATTATGGATGGGATCGTTACAAGGATGAAACATTGAATCCCACACCCGCAATAAATTCTTTTTTAAAGGTATATAAGGGTTGGTACAGAATTTTACATTCCGGTTATCAAATAGTAGTGCAAAAAAAAGGCAAAAAAAATTATACGAATAAATCAACTGGAATTTTATATAAAAAATTGATATTAGCAGATTATTGTTCTAGACAAGAGATTAATGAATACTCTGAATTGATACAATTTAACAAAGTTATCAAAAATTCGAAATTCTATAAATTTTGGAGGATATATTGTGGTTTAAAAGATTACTTTAAACATAAACAAGATTGATTTATCTTATGAAGAAGCAAACGAAGATTATATTATGTGGCTCTATTGCAATAGATCGGATTATGAGCTTTTCAGGAAAATATAAAGATGTTTTAGACCTTGCTGAAAACGATGTGCTTTCAATCAGTGTTTTTTTATCCAATTTAAAAAATAATTATGGCGGGGTAGGAGCGAATATTGCTTATACGTTGGCTTTATTGGGAGACAAACCGATATTAGTTGGGTCTGTTGGAAAAGAAGCCTCTCTTTATTTACAGAAACTTTTATCTTTAGGGATAGATATATCAAATATCCACCTAAGTGATCTTGAAACAGCGTCTTTTAATGTAATTACAGATGGGATGAATAATCAAATAGGTGGTTTTTACCCTGGCGCGATGTTTGATAGCGATAAACAAACACTCAAAAAATGGAAAGATAAAAATGTATTAGTGATAATTTCACCTCATGATCCTAAAGCAATGAGACGACAAATAGAAGAATGCTCCAAGTATAAATTTCAGATGTGCTACGACATCGGACAACAGGTATTAAATACATCTAAGGAGGATCTTATATTCGGTCTTTCAAAAGCGGATATCCTTATTTTAAATGAGTTTGAAATGAAAGCTTTATGTAAAAAAACGAATAATTCCCAAGTTTTACTTAAATCAAAAATTCCTTTAGTTATTACTACTTTTGGAGAAAAAGGTTCGGTTATTGAGGGAAAGGATCTGTCTTCAAAAATTAAAATTGATTCTATAAAACTTGATGAAATTATTGATCCGACCGGAGCCGGGGACGCATATAGGGGAGGATTTTTTTATGGGTATGCCAGAGGATTTGATTTAAGAACCTGCGGACAAATGGGAGCTTTGGCTGCCGCCTATGCAATCGGAAAACACGGAACACAGGAACATTCATTTACCAAAGAGGAATATACTAAAAAATATGAGTCTTGTTTTGGTGAAAAGTTGTTGTTAATATAGCAAAACGAATATGGCGAAAAATGATTTTAAAGTAAAAGACCTGAAGCTTGCTAAATGGGGGCGGATGGAAATAACCTTGGCAGAGAAAGAAATGCCGGGACTTATGAGTTTAAGACAAGAATTTGGTAAATCCAAACCACTTAAAGGCGCGAGGGTTGCAGGCTCATTGCATATGACAATCCAGACCGCTGTTTTGATTGAAACTTTACAGGCGCTTGGAGCAGAAGTCCGTTGGTCGTCCTGCAACATTTTTTCAACACAAGATCATGCAGCTGCTGCCATTGCCGCCAAAAATACTCCTGTTTTTGCCTGGAAAGGTGAAACTGAAAAAGAATATTGGTGGTGTATTGAGGAGTCTCTTAAATTTTCAAAAGGAAAAGGTCCCAATATGCTGCTTGATGATGGAGGAGATTTAACCGGTTATGTTCATAATGAGCATCCGGAACTTCTACAAGATATCAAAGGTGTTTCTGAAGAAACTACTACTGGTGTTCATCACCTTTATCAAATGTTGAAAGAAGAAAAATTAAAAATTCCTGCAATTAATGTAAACGATAGTGTGACTAAATCTAAATTTGATAATCTTTATGGTTGTCGAGAATCTTTGACAGACGGAATCAAAATGGCAACAGATATAATGCTTGCAGGAAAACAGGCTGTTGTTGCAGGTTATGGTGATGTTGGTAAAGGGAGTGCAGAATCACTCAGAGCTTTTGGTTGCCGTGTTATGGTGACAGAAATTGATCCGATCTGTGCGCTCCAGGCTTTGATGGCAGGATTCAGTGTTGTTACCATGGAACAAGCCTTAAAAGAAGCTGATATATTTGTTACAGCAACAGGTTGTAAAGATATTATTACTCTTGAACATATGTTGAAAATGAAAGATACGGCAATCGTTTGTAACATTGGTCATTTTGATGTTGAGATACAAATAGAAAGGTTAAATAATTACCCTAAAATAAAGAAGGAAGAAATAAAACCACAGGTAGATCTATACACTTTTCCGGATGGGCACAGGATCATTGTTTTAGCGGAAGGAAGGTTAGTCAATTTAGGATGTGCTACAGGTCATCCCTCTTTTGTAATGTCTAATTCTTTTACTAATCAGGTTTTGGCACAGATTGAACTTTATACAAAAGAATACGAGATTGGTGTTTACCGTCTTCCGAAACACTTGGATGAGAAAGTGGCAAGCTTGCATGTTGAACAACTGGGAGGGAAATTAACAAAATTGAATACAGATCAGTCAGAATATTTAAATATACCTAAATCAGGGCCTTTTAAAGCAGACCACTACCGTTATTAGAATTGTTACTTCTTCTATATAAATTCGATTAAAAAGATTAAAATCATTATATGAGGGTAATTAAGTTTATATTTTTTTCATTCATTCTTTTTTGGCTATGCCTGTTTTCTATTTTAATTATCAGTCGTGATGTTATTAATTATAGACAAGGGCAAGAGTTTACTAATATTTTGCATACAACTTCGGAATCAATTTTAAGCTTGTCACCTCTTTATCCCTGGGCAAATTTCGACGGCGTTCATTATCTGGCAATTGCGAAATATGGATATACGACTGATGCGGGATTTTTTCCTTTATATCCGGTAATGATTAATGTGCTCAGTTATTTAATCGGCGATTATTTTTTATCCGGATTAATTCTTTCGAATTTATTTTTTATATCAGGACTGATAATTTTTTACAAATTAATCAGGTTGGATTTTACTAAAGAAGTTTCCTATCAATCAGTAATATTTTTATTGATTTTTCCTACTGCTTTTTTCTTTTCTGCTATTTATAGTGAAAGCCTCTTCTTCTTATTGCTGATTCTGTCCTTCTATTTTGCCAGAAAGAGAATGTGGTTTTGTGCTGCGCTTTCAGGAATATTTTTATCTGCAACAAGGATAGTAGGAGTCTTAATATTACCCGCTTTGATGTGGGAATTTTATGCACTGGAAAAAGATAATATTAGAACAAATCTTAAAAAGTTTATTCCATTATTACTTGTTCCATTTGGGTTATTTTCATATATGTTTTTTAATTTTATGAATTGGGGAAATCCTCTTTACTTTATTAAAGCACAAGGGATGTTGAGTAATAATCGGAGTGTGGATCAAATTATACTTTTTCCACAAACGTTATTCAGATATTTTAAGATCATTACAACTGTTTCGTATCAGCAATTTGAATGGTGGATCGCCTTACTCGAGATATGTATAACTTTGTTGGTTCTATGTTTATTGTTTATTACGTATAAACAAAAAGTTAGGGTTTCATATATAATTTTTAGCCTTTTCGCACTACTGGTGCCCTTATCAACTGGCACATTAAGTGGTGTGCCGCGTTATGTTTTGGTCGCGTTCCCGGTATTTATTTCGATTGCTTTAATGAAAAACCAGTTATTTAAAATAGTTTATAGCATAGCAAGCGTATTTTTGTTAATAATATTATGGATGTTGTTTTCTAAAGGATACTATGTGGCTTAACAAAATTAGTATTTTATCGGTTATTCTGTTGGCAGCTTTTTTTCGATTAATTAGTTTAAATCAAAGTTTATGGTGGGATGAAGCTATTAATGTAGTCTATGCCAGACAAAGCGACCTATGGTGGTTTATTACAAAATATCCTCTTGGTGATTTTCATCCGCCGGGTTGGTTTTTTATTCTTTGGGTATGGGGTCATCTTTTCGGATGGTCAGAAGTTTCTGTAAGAATGCCCTCAGTTCTTTTAGGTATTGGAACAGTATATATAACGTATTTAATTGCAAAGGAATTATTTTCAAGGAAGGTAGGACTTTTGGCGGCACTTATGCTTAGTTTGGCACCTTTGCATATATATTATTCGCAGGAAGCAAGAATGTATGCTCTTAGTGCCTTTGCTGTGTCTCTTTCAATATATAGTCTGATCAGGCTATTAAGGAACGATAGATATAGTCTTTTAATTTATTTATTGTCCTCAGCTCTGGTTTTGTATTCAGATTATGTAGCATACTTTATTTTTCCCACTCAATTAATATATGTATTTTTATTTCAAAAACAATATATAAAAACAATATTACTTTCTTTGGGGTTAAGTGTAATGCTTTTTTCTCCCTGGTTATTTATATTTCCGAATCAACTTACAGCAGGGCAAAATACTGCAATTTTAATTCCCGGGTGGAAAGAAGTGGTTGGGGGGTCTTCCTTAAAAGAACTGGTGCTCTTGCCGGTAAAAACTTTAATGGGGAGGGTTAGTTTAGAAAACAGCCTATTATACTTATTGTTAATAGCGGTTCTTGCAAGCCCTTTTTTGTTTGTGTTTACTAATGTTAAAAAAGTTTTTGATAATAAATATTATTTGATTCTATTTTGGTTGATTTTTACACCTGTTTTAGTGTGGATATTTTCTTATATCGTTCCTGTTTTTTCATATTTTCGTCTTTTGTATATTTTACCTGCTTTTTACATTGCAGCTGCTGTTTGTTTAGTTAAATTTTCTAACAGTTATTTTAAGATGCTTTTAGGTTTAATATTATTTTTTGAATTATCTGTCAGTTGTTTATATCTTTTTGATAATAATTTTCAAAGAGAAGACTGGAGAGGGGCAATTGATATAGTTACACAAAATATAGATAAACAAACACTGGTAGTTTTCGAAAATACTGAAATCCCTGCTGCAGCAAAATATTACAGCAATAACCTGACTAATTTTGAACCCGGTCTTGCAGATGATTTCGAAAGCAAATTCTTAAATGTAAGAAAAGTATATTTATTCGAATATCTTGCCGATGTTTATGATCCGGAAAGATCGATTGAGCAAAAAATTAAAGGTATGAATTTTATTGAAATTAATACATATAACTTTATCGGAGTGGGGTTTGTAAGGGTTTATACAAAGATGTAGACTAAGGAAATGAAAATTTTTAAAGTAATAATTTTTATACTTATAGCTTTCAATATTCTATTGGCTTCCCGTTGGGCGCTGGACGGTAATCTTTTTTTCCATACTGATATTGCCAGGGATTTTTTATTGATTGAAGATATTGTCAATAACAAGCCCGTAACCTTAATAGGACCAAGATCAGGAGCCATACCCGGTGTTTTTCATGGGCCGTTATGGCTTTATTTAAATGTTCCTGCTTTTATCGTAGGTAATGGCAATCCTGCAGTTATTGCTTGGTTTTGGGTAGGACTTTATTTGACTAGCTTATATTTTATTTATTATGTCGGTAAAAAAATATTTGATGAAAAAACCGGTTTATTAAGCAGTTTGATGCTCTCATCAGTTACTGTCTTACAAGTAAGAACTCTTTTTAATCCTTATGGAGCACTGCTTTTACTCCCATTATTTTTATATTTCTTAATAAATTATTTGCAGGACAAAAATGTAAAAGTTTTAATCTTATCTTTATTAATTCTGGGCTTGATAATTCAATTTCAAATGGCTTTTGGGGTACCTATTTTAGCAATAACTTTTATTTATCTTTGTTACTTTTTTTGGCAATCAAAAAGATTGAAAGATGCATTTGCTTTTTTTGTTCTGCTAATTCCGTTATCGACGTTTATATTATTTGATATCCGAAATAATTTTTTACAAATTAGATCGGTTATTAATTATCTAACAGGTGCAGAAAACCATGGAAAAATAGATCTAAACCTTATCCAACTATTAAATCTACGTTTTCAGGAAAGTATTTTAGGGGGATTAGGGGAAATTACTTTACATCTGGATGTTTTAACAATTTTTCTTGCAATATTTCTTCTATTTGCATTTTTAAAATTAAAAAATCAGAAAAAAATATTGCCTATTTATAAATTATTTATCTTTTTTTACTGTGGTTTTTGGCTGCTAACATTTTTATTTAAAGGACCGATTTGGAATTATTATTATATTCCTTTTATCCCACTGATAATTTTGGTTTTCTGTTCTTTGTATAAACTTTTAGATCAGAGAATTTTTTATAGTCTTTTTATTTTGATACTTATTTTTAATTTTCAAACAAATTTTAAAGACTTATTAAATTATAATCCGGATGCCTCAACACAGGATGTAAGCACCTGGAAATTTAATTATCTTGTAGCAGAAAATGCTTTCGGAGGAAAGAAAAATGAATTTGGTTATTATATATTTACTCCGGATTTATATGGTTATTCACCAAGGTATGCGATGAACTATTACCAAAAGATTTCTAAAGATAAAACGTCTTTTCCTTATAATAAGAAGGCAGTGACATATTTACTGATTGCTCCTCCTCCGGAATATGGTAAAGATCCGAGTAGTCTTTGGTATCAGAAAAATATTAACAGTGATTCATGGAAAAATAATGATGTTAGGATTAATAGAAAAGCAGATGAAACAAGAGGTTTTCCGAATGGCTTTAGAATTGAAAAATATAACCTGAATGAAAATGAAATAAAAATTCAAGCAAATCAATTTCTGATTCAATCTATATTCTTTAGATGATATGTTTAAAAAAATAATTGTAGGGTTATTTTTGTTTTTTTGTTTTTCTTTTTTTACCCCGTCAAATATTTATGCTCAACAAGTAAATACTGATTGTCCTAACAGGTATTTAACACTTATTAATCCTGTAAGATCCAGATCTCTTTGGGTAGATAAAACTTTGAAACCAATTCAAGATCAATATGGTTTAATAGAAAGTAATAATTTTCCTGCCACTTGGCTTTTACAAAATGACGTTTTGTTTGATGGAGAACTGATAAATGAAATCAAAAGTTTTAACACAAACCAGGAAAAGGGATTATTCTTGGAAGTCTCAGAGCAATTAGCAAATAAAGCCAGGGTCGCTTATCCGCCTTTTACTCCCTGGTACGATCCTAAAACAGTATTTTTGTCCGGCTATTCTCAATCTGAGAGACGTCTTTTAATAGACCGTATGTTCAAAGATTTTTATCAGACTTTCGGATATTATCCTAAATCTGTCGGTGCGTGGTGGATTGATTCTTATTCTCTGCAATATATGAAAGAGAAGTATCAAGTTAAAACTGCAATGATCGTAGCTGACCAAAAAACCACAGACAGCTATGGGGTGTGGGGTCAATGGTGGGGAGTGCCGTATTATCCGTCAATTGCAAATATTTTAACTCCTGCAAGTGCTAAGGATAATAAACAGGATGTTGTCGTAATTCAATGGGCACAAAGAGATTTGCTTTTAGCCTACGGAGAAGGTCCGAAGTCATCGAATTTTTCTCTACAGGCAAATGATTATATTAGCCTTGGTAAAGATACAGATTTTTTTAAAAATTTAGTAAATATTTATCTTGACTGTAGGAATCCGTTAGGTCAAGTTACAGTAGGGCTAGAGACAGGGATGGAAAGTGTAGGGTCATTATCAGAGTATAAAAATCAATTATTGGCGTTAAAGGAAATTAGAGGGTTACAGATAGTTAAAATGAGTGATTTTGCTGATAAATTTGCAAAAGTCTACCCACTTTTTCCGGAAAATATAAGCCTTGGAGATCCTGTTGTCTGGAATTTAAATACTAAAAACAGAACTAATAATTCTCTTAATGATTTAGTTGGTTATAACCCAAACTTGTCATTTGCTGATTATTTTGTATCTGATAAATCTTCTTTTTTAGATCGAAGTTTATTAAAGCTAAAAATAATTCCAAAAACACCCTTCCCCTGGTATTTATTTTTATTGGTAATTTTTGGTATAGCTGCATATTTTTTGAAAAAGATTAAATTATATATTTTGACGATACTTTTTATTATTGTTGCTTATGGTTTAATTTTTAGATCATATATGCAATATGGTTGGGTTATTTACTTTAGTATTGTTGATAAAAACATCGAATTTATTAAGCTGGGATTAATTATATTTTCTTTTGTTTTGATGTGGTTTTTGGATAGATGGAGTAGTAGGACGCTATTTAGGAACTCGTTGTTTATATACCTAATCCCCTTCATTTTTGGGATAGATCTTGTTTTAGAATCAATTAGATATACTTCAATTTCAGGAAGACATTATCTTGGAATTATGTTGGATTCTTTAAGGATGCTTGGGTTTTCCTTTAAAGAGCCCTTCAATTTTTCTTTCGTAAATCAAGATTTTCCCAGTATACAAGTCGTAGCATTATTAAGATTTGATTTTGAAAAAATATGGAATAGTCCCTTTTTTACAGTTATTGTTTTTCCCTTTGCACACATTCTTTTAGCAGCTATTCTTTCATTACTATTATTGGTTGCTCCTAAGTATATAAAGAAGGCGCTAATAATTATTGTAATTTTACTTTTTATTCTGCAGTTAATACACATTTTTCAGTCTGATCCGAGAATAGTAATCCCGATTAGTTAATAATAATTTAATATTATTTGCTACAATGTATATACTTTATGAAGGTAGGTTTTGATATATCACAAATCGCACATAACGGGGGAGTTGCCACTTATACTGAGAATCTAACGGATCAGTTATCAAAAATTAAATCTTTAGACATGATTTATTTTTATTCCTCTTTTAGAAAATCTTATCAGGGGAATTTATCTAATGTTAAAACTTTTAAAATGCCACCAACTCTATTTGAAATATTTTTTAACAGGATAAGGAAAATTCCGATTGAAAAATTTATCGGTCCGGTTGATATTTTTCATTCCTCAGATTGGGTTCAACCTCCAACAAATGCCAAGAAAGTCACTACTTACCATGATGTAGTTCCTTTAAAATACTCACAATGGTCTTCACCTAAAATCGTCGAGGTGCACAAAAGAAGGTTAAAAATTGTTGAAAAAGAGATAGATATGGTAATTGCAGTGTCAAACTATACAAAAAAAGATTTAATGGAAGTATCCTCCATCCCTGAAGAAAAAATTAAAGTTATATATGAGGCAGCGGGAGCTCAATTTAAACCACAAGACAAAGAAAAGACCGAGGCTTTCAGAAATAAGTATGGGTTGCCAGAGGATTATGTTTTGGCAATCGGTGGAATAGGAGAAAGGAGAAATTTAAATAGAGTTAAGGAAGCTTCACACGGGTTTAATTTAGTAGTTACCGGTGAGACTATCCCTTGGGTTTCAAACGAAGATCTTCCGTTACTATATGCAGGAGCAAAAGTATTGCTATACCCATCTTTTTATGAGGGCTTCGGTCTTCCTATATTGGAAGCTATGAGTTGCGGAACCCCTGTTATTACTTCCAATAGCTCATCAATGCCGGAAGTTGGAGGAGAAGCTGCGATTTATATTGATCCTGAAAATATCGAAGAGATGAGTAAAAATTTAAGAATAGTAATGGAAGATCCGCTTTTAAGGCCTGAACTCATTAAAAAAGGCTTTGAACAGGCGAAGAAATTTTCCTGGGAAAAGTGTGCTAAAGAAACTTTTGGGGTTTACCAAGATCTTTTGAATAAGTAGTACTCTAAAGCTTATTTTCTGATTCTAAAATCAAACAAAGTTCCTGAGAGTTTGTCATTTGATGGTAACTTAAGGCCTTTTAAACGTTTTTGAATGCTGGATTTTAAAGACAGCGCAGCTTTTAATTTCTCCATAAGCCTCTTTTTTAAACCTTCACCGGAAACTTTACGGCGTAGAGCTTGCGCTTTTTGTGATAATTCTTTATGCTCCTTGTTCTCAACAAACATTTTTTCATAAGCTTTAGACATCTCTGCCAATTTTTTTACTCTTTTTTGAAATCCTTTATCTTTATCTATTTCCGCAAGGTCCATTTCTTTGTGTATTTCTTCTAATTTTTCCAATTCTTCTCTCAACATCATTTGTTTCTCAAGATCAACAGGAATATTTAATCCGCTGGTATTCAGTTGTGTAAAAGTTTTGCTTTTTGAACGGAAGAGAGTCAACAACTTTCTTTGTTCACTATTTCTATGATAAGTTTCATCTCCCCCATTAAGATGGAGAGTGTGCAAACTGATACTCCTTGGAATTATTGGCAGGTAATCGGAGCTATCACAATCAGTTATCAGAAGGATTTCAGTTTCAAGTCCGTTCCTTACTCTTTCTTCGCGCATATCAAAAAGATCCCTAATAGCAACACTAACGGCATTCCCGATGTATGTGCCTGTTCCACTTAACGGGTAGCCTAAGACATTTCTGGCTAGAGGACCGAATTGATCAGGTGAAAGACAATCTGTTCTTCCGTGTGCGTCACCTGAAAAAGCACGGAAATATACCTGGGCATCCTCCTCACTGGCTTTTTTGAAATAGGCAAGTAAGATTGATTTAGCCACTATCAGTTTATAATTTTCTGCCATGGACATTGAGACATCCATTAAGGCGTAAACTGCCTGTCTTTTAGACATTCCTTTTACAAGTTTAGGAACAACTTCTTCCAAAGTTTCTGATTTTTCTTCAGTTTGTACTCTTGGTTTTTGTTGCTCGATAATAGGTAGGTTACCGGTAATAGCTTTATAGGCAAATATATCAGGATTAGTTGTTTTTAGTAGACGGTATGGGGGTAATACCTGAGGTAATTCCCTGAGTGACTGAATGGGCCTGATCTTAATTGAGTCAGAGGGAAAATTTGTTTTTTGCTGCCATGTTCTGGTAACGTATCTTTTTTCATAAACAGTTTTTTGATCCCGTTCAAGTAATCCCATAAAATTTTCCGGAATATCTACCCCAGGGATGGGTTTGCCGTCAAGCAGGTTTCGGGCAATATTTAAGATATGTAAATAGTTATTCGGAAGTTGCTCAAGAGCTACTTGCATGGAATCAAAGATTCCCCAGGATTTATATAATTCTGTTAGATCTTCTGACTGCGCATAAGGGTTTGATTCATCCTCTTTTGCCATTTTAATTAATCCTGTGCAAAATACTTTCTCTTACTTTTTGGACTTCAGGATTAGAAATATTCATGGCAGTTAAAGTATTTGAAAAAGTATTCTGGTTTACCTCAACCCAGGAAGTTACACCAAGTATTTCAGAAAGTAACGTAAAAGGTTTTTTAAAGATATTATCTCTTTTCTTTGCTTCGATTTGTCTGTTTTCCCTGTAGGCTTCATAGAAATCATTAATCTTAAAAAGATGCTCAATATCTTCTAAGTCTTTTCCTGAAAAAGCCCCCAGGGTATCATCCAAAGCTTTTAGAAATGATTCATCTTCATCATTTTGGGTAGTAGCTCCTCCATCATTTTGTACAGTAGTAAGAAGATATCTTAATGTGGATAGATCCTGTCCTGTTACTTCAAAGCGCCCATGAAGCAAGGCAGAGGCATTCAGTGTATTTCTGCTTTTTGCGATTGTTCGTGGACTTATATAAGGTCTGTTGGCTTTTGAATCTTTCTGTTTTCTTTGTTCATAGACACCTTCTACAAAATTTCTAATTAATTGATTTTTTAAAAAAAGCACTGCATTGGATGCTGTGATTAATCTATTGGGGTTGTCACCATTAACAATTCCAGATAACTCAGCAAGTACTTCCATAGGAATGTATTGATCAGGTGCAACAACATGGCCATTATGTTTGCTATATACACGATCAATTAATACCTGATCAAAAATATCGACTTCCGGGTTTAATCTGGCCTTAAAAAGCATTCTGTCCAAAACAGCTTCTGAAGCATCTGTGACCCTTAAATAATTTGTGGTGGCAATAGCTGTATGGAGTTTTGCTTTTTCATGTTGTTGACCATTGATGAATTCTCGTTCATTTAGAATCCCCAAAAGCGTACGCAATACCATGTCATTTGCATCCATGAATTCATCTAAAAAGGCAAAATTTGCTGTAATAATTGATCCTTCTGTTTTATTCCATAGGATACCATCATTAAACATAGCTAAATCATAAGCTCCAATGAGTTTTTCTTCTGTAGTGCCTTGAGATAATTGAATAGAAAATGTTTGAGCGTTTTCAAATTGTCCGAATACTGTTTTACCGTAAAGAGATTTGGCTGTTCCGGGTCTTGCAAAGATAAGCTGGTGTTCTTTGGTAAGTAAAGCGAGTAAGGTTTGTGAAACTAATTTGTCTCTGCCCACGACTCTTTGTGAGACATTCTTCATAGCTCCTTTTAGAGAATCTACTGCCTCAAAAGTGTCTAAAGATGTTTTATTTTTTCCTGTTTCCAGAAGCCCCTGATAACCTGTTAGAGGAGTCAGTAAGGCGGTATCTGAAAGATAATCTACTTCAATTTTTGCCATGCTGGGAATTATAATAGTTATAGGATATAAAAGTCAAGGATATTTGTGATCCTATAGTTTGACTTTTCAGAACTTTTATATAATAATATGCCTCATTATGAAAAACGAGGCGAGTAAAGAAGCTTCTGTAAATTTTTTAAGTGGTGAAAAATTTACAGATTTAGGATTATCTGCTAGAGACATTGCACTTACCAGAAAAGTCTTGCAAACTTTAAAAAAGCATTCTGATTACCCTGCGGGTTATGATATCGCCTTAAAACAGGTGCTGGATGAGCAGGATAGGGCATTAGGGTTTAAGGCATTGGAAAGAGAGCTTAAAATGTCACAAGTTCAGCACACAAGAAAAAGTTTGGGACAAATTGCTTTAAGGGCAGCAGGAGTAGTAACTGTTGTTGCAGCTATGTGGGGTATATATAGTTGTTCTGACAGTTATAATTCCCCGGAAGCAGTTGAGAAAAGAGTAGCACAAAATGCTATAAATCAAGAAAATGAAAGGGCAAAAAAAGAACAGGAATTCATAAGCAAGTCTCAGCTAGAAGGCGAGAGAACATTGGGATTGGAAAGATCCCCTATTTCAAATACCGGTTTCTCTTTTCGCTATATGCCAAAGAAGGAAGGCGTAAGATATGTTGAAGTTGGAGGAACATATAATTCCTTTAATATTGGAAAAGCTTCCTATGTGAATTGGAAAGAAGAGAAATCTCCGAAAGAAACAGTAGATATAGTGACATGGATTTTTACCGATACCTATACCAGGGTAAAGGATGGAAAAGTTGTTCCACAATTAACGATTGATCTATTAGGAGATAAAAGGACATTTGAGAAGCGTTACTTAAGAATTGAATCTACTGAGGATATTGATAATTCTATGTTGATTTTTGAAGATGTTAAAAAGAATAAAGAGTATATTTTCAAAGTCACACCTGTAAATGATATGACAACTCTACAATTTGTTCTCGTGAGGGAAGAAGCTGTAGATGGATCTTAAAAAAGACTGCAGAAAAGTGTAGAATCTTCTTAAGGATAAATTTACATGAATATTTGGATAGATGGATATGAAGCGAATGTACCGCAAAGACTGGGATCTTCTCAGATTGGTTTTGAGCTTTTGCATCATCTGGAAAAAATAGATCACAAAAATGAATATACAATATTGTTGCCTTCAGCACCTCTTTCTGATTTGCCAAAGACACGCAAAGGTTGGACTTACAAGATTTTAAAGCCAAATAAACTTTGGACAAGGATTGCCCTTCCCTTTGCTTTATATTCTGCAAAAGTAAAGCCTGATTTGATTTTTTCCCCGACACATTACATACCCCGTTTTTCACCGGTTAAAAGAATTGTTACTATTTTTGATTTATCTTATCTTCATTTTCCGGAAATGATCCCCAAGGGGGATTTATGGAAAATGGTGAATTGGGGAAAATTTAGTATAGAAAATGCAGATCATATAGTAACTATTTCTAATTTTTCTAAAAAAGACATAATTAAAAACTATAAAATTGATGCTGAGAAAATTACAGCTGCTTATCCTGGGTATGATAAAAATATCTTCAAACCTACCAGAGATCATAAAAAAATTGATTTAATTAAAGAAAAATATGGAATTATTGGTAAATACATTATATATATAGGAACAATTCAGCCAAAAAAGAATCTGATCAGGTTAATAGAAGCGTTTAAACCAATTGAAAATCTAAAACTCGTGATAGTCGGAAAGACAAAGGGTTTAGGAAGAGAAGGATGGATGTTTGATGAAATATTGGAAAAACCTGCAAAATTGGGGATTGAAGACAAAGTTGTATTTACAGGTTTTGTGCCAACTGAGGAACTACCATATTTATTATCAGACGCAGAAACATTTATTCTGCCTTCTTTGTGGGAGGGATTTGGTATACCTGCTGTTGAGGCAATGGCATGTGGGGCACCGGTGATTGTTTCAAACGTTTCATCTTTACCGGAGGTTGTAGGGGAAGCAGGTTTGCTGATTGATCCCCGTTCTGTAACTCAAACTGAGCAGGCAATTAGAACTGTTACTACAGATAAAAAACTCAGAGAAAAAAGAGTTAAAGCAGGGTTGGAACAAGCCAAAAAATATTCCTGGAATAAAATGGCAAAAACTGTATTAAAAGTTTTTGAAGAAGTGGGTAAAAATGGTTAAAGTATCGATTGTTATTCCGTATTGGAATGGCGCAGAAAAAATTAAAAAACACTTACCCAAGGTTTTGGAATTTGCGCATAAAAATAATATTAAGGAAATTATTGCCTCTGACGATGCTTCGACTGATGGAACAGTGGGCCTTCTTAAAAATGATTTCCCTGAGGTAATAATTGTTGAAAGAAAAAAAAATGAAGGATTTGCTTCTAATGTAAATTCAGGTTTTGCCAAAGCTTCCGGTGATCTTGTATTTTTATTAAACAGCGATGCTTCACCGGATATGGACGCTTTAAAATATGCGCTTCCTCATTTTGAAAACGAACAGGTTTTTAGTGTCGGTTGTAATGTGGGTGGTCTTTGGGCAATAGGAAAATTTGAAAACGGTTATTTTTGGCATAACGAAGCAGACGTTGAACAAGAGGGAGAGATAAAGTCTCATCAAACGCTTTGGGCATCAGGCGGGTCAGCTATTTTCCGTAAATCTGTTTGGGATGAGTTGAAAGGACTAGATGAATTATTTAATCCTTTTTATGTAGAAGATGTGGATCTTGGGTATAGAGCAACAAAAAGAGGATATATCAATATTTGGGAACCTAAAAGTAAAGTAGAGCATTATAAAGAAAAGGGCGTTATCGAAAGTAATTTTTCCCGGAATAAAATTAATGATACTGCGGAAAGAAACATGTTGATTTTTATTTGGAAAAATATAACCAGTGAAAAATTGATTAATGAACATAAAAAAGCTTTAATAAGAAGGTTGTTTTCACATCCTAAATATTGGTCAATATTTTTGGCAGCTTTCCCAAAATACCCAGAAATTATGAAAAAGAGAGAAATTGAAAGAAAATATGCGAGATTAACTGATGAAGAAATATTTAACATTTTTTCTTCGACTCAAGTATAATTAAGATATGAGTATATTTAAAGACAAGATGGGAAGAGATTTAAGTGCCTCAGAGGCTTCACAAAAAATAATTAACCGTTTATTCAGCTATATTTTAGATTTGGAACTCCTTATTGTAAGAATTGCAGGGTTTATTCCGATTTATACAATCAGATGGCTAATTTATATATGCTCAGGTGTCAAAATTCCATATAACTCTCATATTCATATGAATGCTCAGTTTTTTGAGCCCTCTGGGATAGAAATCGGAGACGATACGATTATTGGTCAGGGAGTATTTTTAGACGGTAGGGCAAAGCTTAAAATTGGAGATCATGTAGATATTGCGTCAGAGGTAATGATCTATAACTCTGAACATGATATGAATGCTGAGGATTTTCATGCAGTGAACGAACGGGTTGAGATAGGAGATTATGTTTTTATCGGTCCCCGCGTGATAATTTTGCCGGGGGTTAAGATAGGAAAGGGAGCAATCGTTGCTGCAGGTGCAGTAGTTACCAAAGATGTACCGGATTTTGCGGTAGTCGGTGGAGTACCTGCAAAAATGATCAAAGAAAGAGAGCTAAAAGATTTACATTATAAATTGGGAAGAGCAAGATTGTTTCAATAAATAAATGTCCAGATTAATTTTTATACTTTTTGCAATTATTTTATTAATTTATTTATTAATTCCGGGACCTTCTTCGATTAATGATTTTCCCGGGTTGCCTAATTCTGCTAAATCTAATCTTCCCGGGGATACGGTTCAAGTTCCTAATGTTTCAGGTTATTTTTCAGATAATTTCAGAGCATTTGTGACAAATTTTTATAAAATGAGTTATAAATCGCAAGTAGTAATTCCATTTTTGCCGATCAGATTAAATTATCCTCCTGAATTTGCCTATACCACTATTAAAGATCAAACTCGGAGCACATATTTAGAAGAATATGTATACCCTTTGAGAGATTCGCTTTTTATAAATGGTTATGAACCGTTTTATGAAAACGGTAAACCGAAATTTTTTGGTTCTGTTAAATCGGATGAACAAAATGATATTTATTACAATAAAACTACTTTAAGATTTTATCCATCATCTATTTGGGTAAGAGTTGCTGTTTGGCTGGGGATTTTAGCTTCTGTTTATCTTATTTGGACATCAGCAAAGAGAGTAATACATGATTAATTTAGTAATCATTATTGTTAATTTTAATACTGAGAAACTTGTGTTGGAATGTTTGGACTCCATATTTAAAAACAAGCCTGACGGTGAATTTAAAGTAATTGTAGTTGACAATAATTCAACAGATGATTCAGTCGAGTCTATTAAAAAACTATTTCCGGAAGTTGACTTAATTGAAAGCAAAGAAAATTTGGGTTTTGCAGGAGGAAATAATCTAGCGTTAACAGGAATTAATGCAAAGTATTATTTACTTTTAAATTCTGACACATTGGTAAATAAAAATTCCTTAGATAATTTGGTTAATTTTGCAGAAAACTCAGATTATGGAATATGTTCTTGTAAGCTAACCTATCAGAATGGATCGTTCCAGCCAAACGCAGGAGAGCTGCCTTCTTTTATCCCGGTACTTTTATGGTTATCAGGTCTTGATGACATTTTAGGAAAAATAATTCATATAAAATCATATCAAGCCAGAGACAAGGGTTATTATAAGAATAAAACTCAAGTGGGGTGGATTTCAGGATCAGTAATGTTAATCAAAAAGGATGTAATTGAAAAAATCGGAGTACTGGACGAAGGTATCTTTATGTACGGGGAAGACGTTGATTACTGTTTCCGGGCAAACCGGGCCGGATTTAGAGTGGGCTGGACAGATGAGGCTGAAATTATCCATATTGGCGGAGCAAGCTCAAGCAAGCCGAAATATAATCAATGGATAGGAGAATTTCGAGGGATGATTTATGTATATAATAAGTTATTCGGTTTTATGCCAGCTCAATTAATCCGAATATTTTTTTATTTTTTTATTTTGATAAGAGCATTTGCGTTTTTGGTTCTTGGTAAAATTTTATATAGTAGAACTTATGCAAAAATTTTTATTAATCTTTGATAAATATTTTTTTTGGTTAGTGCTGTTTTTAATGGCATTTATTCCGTTGTACCCAAAATTCCCATTGTTAAATGTAACCGGAACTTTTGTAGCAGTCAGAATCGAAGATTTTCTAATAGCTTTAATTTTAACTTTATGGGGATTACGTATAATTTTGGGTAAAAAAGTAATCTCAACTTTATCTGAGGGAGTAAATAAAACTATGCTGGTCTTCTTTTTCGTAGGGCTGGTATCTTTATTGTCCGGAATTTTATTAACTAAGACAGTCTCTCCTTCTCTGGCCTTATTGCATTTTTTAAGAAGGGTTGAGTTAATGATGTTGGTTCCCGTAGCTGCCAGTGTTTTGACAAAACGGAAACAAGTTTTAATTTTGCTCATAGCAGGGCTTCTTATCGCTTTTCTTGTTGACGGGTATGCATTCGGTCAAAAGTATCTGGATTGGCCGGTTATATCCACGGGCAATTCGGAATTTTCCAAAGGTTTGATTTTAAAACTTAGCCCTGAAGCCCGTGTCAGCTCAACTTTTGCAGGACATTATGATCTGGCCGTTTTTATGGTAATGGTGTTATCCATCGGAAGTGCAATCTTTTTTAACTTGAAAAAGCTATATATAAGGATAGCTTCTTTTTTAATATTTTTAGTATCAATTGTGGTTTTGGTGATGACGGCAGCCAGATTATCTTTTGTTGCAGTTTTAGTCGGGATTGCAACCTCGTTACTTTTAACAGGTAAGAAATGGTTTATTTTAGTGATGATTATTATTTCTATTGCAATTTTGGCGTATCCGTCACAACTTCGGGAAAGATTAATCGCAACAGTTTCGGTCAGTATCCTACAGGAAGGGGATAGATATGTAAGCCCTAATGCAGATCAACAACAGGAGAGTAGAATAAATATTCCTACTTTATTAATTCAAACATCCAGCACCTCAGGCTTAAGACATGATTCAACTGATTCGGCGTCAACGCCTGAATCGACCATTTCTGCTCAAATATCTGATATCGTTCCGGGAGAGCCAACTAATATAACTGATTTAGCAGTGTACAGATCTTATGGAATACGATTTAATCAGGAGTGGCCTAGAGCAATTAGGGCTTTTGAAAAAAATCCTTTGCTCGGTACAGGTTATTCATCTTTGGGGTTAGCTACGGACAATGATTTTTTGAGGTCTTTAGGAGAGGTAGGTATCTTGGGTACAATCGCGTTTTCTTTGGTGATTATCGAGATTATGAAAAAGATTTGGATTTCATACAGAAAGATAAATGATAAATTAATAAAATTCGTGGCTGCAGGATTGCTTGCAATGATGATAGCGTTTGTTGCTAATGGTATTTTTATTGATGTATTTGAGGCTTCGAAAGTAGCAACTTTGTTTTGGCTTTTTTGTGGATTTGGTATCGCTTTGAGGAACTTTAATGAAAATACTTAAAATTATTTCCAATCAATATTTTTGGCTATTTCTGATTTTAATAATTGGTTATTCTGTGCGTCTTTATAAAATTGATACTCCGCTTGCTGATTGGCATTCATGGAGACAAGCAGATACTGCTGCTGTTGCCAGAAATTTTTATAAGGATGGCTATACTCCATTTATCCCCAGGTATGATGATATGTCGGGAGTTGCAGAAGATCCTGTAATGAATCCTAGCAGATACCGTTTTGTGGAATTTCCTATTTATAACAGTTTAGTTTATTTTGCATATGTAATTAATGGTGGAGTTGATATTAAGCTTGCCAGACTTGTTTCTGTTTTAATGTCTCTTGGATCAATGATTTTCCTTTTCTTGATTGTCAGAAGACAACTGGATGTTGTTACAGGATTGATGACAGCTTTAGTATTTGCAGTTTTGCCCTACAGTATTTTTTATTCAAGAGTGGTTTTACCTGAACCAACTTTAATTTTTTTCAGTCTTGGGATGTTTTATTTTGTCGAACTTTGGATTTGGAAAGATGGATATAAGCTCTTTTTTGCTTCCACCTTTTTCACCATCTGTGCTTTTTTGATTAAACCAATTGCCCTTTTCTTTTTATTGCCTTTAATGTATTCATATTTGAAGAAAGAGGGAAAGTTGTGGCCGATACCAAACAGGTATTATGTTTGGTCGATTTTTTCATTAGCTCCTTTTGCTCTTTGGAGGATTTGGATGTCTCATTACCCTGAAGGTATACCGGCTTCAAACTGGCTGTTTAACGGTACTCATATAAGATTTAGACCGGCATTTTGGAGATGGATATTTGGGGATAGATTGGGCAGGGAAATATTGGGAATGGCAGGCTCGTTTTTATTTTTCTTTGGTTTAATTAAAAAACCGGAGAACGGAAAATATCTTTTGCATTTTCTGTCTCTTTCAGCATTATCGTATTTGTTGGTTTTCGCTACGGGAAATGTTACTCACGATTATTATCAGACAATAATTGTTCCGGCTTTATCAATTTTTGCGGCTGTTGGGTTTGTCACCCTTTTTAGAGGTTTTAATGGAATGATTCCCCGTTTATTTACAATTCCTTTAGCTCTTTTTATATTTTCTTTGATGACTTATTTACAGTGGCAGGAAGTAAAAGGATTGTATCAGATTAATAATGGGCCAATTGTTGAAGCAGGGCAATTTGCAGATAAAATCTTGCCGAAGGATGCCCTTGTGGTTGCGCCATACGGTGGTGATACTGCGTTTTTGTACCAAACAAACCGTCACGGATTTGCCTACTCTGTGCTTCCAGTTGTGGACTTAGTAAAGATATATAAAATTCAATACTATGTCTCGGTTGATTATAATGATAAAACTAACTGGATAATCAGGAATTTTAAAGTTTTAGAAAAAAATCCTAAATTTGTGATAGCAGATTTAATGCAACCGATTTCTACCCCTGGGGCAAAGCCGGACCCTGAACCATAAAAAGATATGAAAATTTTAATGTTAACACCATATTTACCATATCCTCCTTCATCGGGCGGTCAAATTAGATCCTACAATCTAATTAAACAGCTTTCAAAAAAACACGAGATTACCTTATATTCTTTAATAAAATATGAAAATGAAAAAAAGTATGTTACAGAACTTGAAAAATACTGTAAGTCGGTAAAAATTTTCAGAAGGCCTCAAAAACCATGGACTCCCACTAATATTTTTAAGACAGCAATGAGCACCTATCCTTTTTTAGTGATTAGAAATTATTCTTCAGAAGAAAAGAATGATATAACTAAAACATTAAAAAAAGAACATTTTGATTTGATACACGCAGAAACTTTTTATGTAAGTCCACACATTCCCACGACAGATATACCAATGGTATTGGTAGACCAGACAATTGAATTCCAGGTATACCAACACTATGTGCAAACCTTTAAGTGGTTTTTCTTAAAACCGATGCTTCTAATTGATGTTTTAAAAATTAAATATTGGGAAACATATTTTTGGAAAAAAGCGAAAAAAGTTGTGGCTGTTTCTGTGTCTGACGCCAAAAAAATGAGACAACTCGTTCCGGGTCTAAATGTTTCCGTTGTGCCCAACGGGGTTGGTGAAGATTTAATGGAGGAAATTCCAATTCATTTTTCTCAAAAAATATTATTTATGGGAAATTATGCCTGGTTACAAAATATAGAAGCTGCCAGGATTTTAGCGAAAGAAGTCTTCCCTTTAATTAAAAAACAGGTGCCTGAAGCTCAGTTAATTATTGCTGGCCAATATACTGAAAAGATTGCTGAACTTGAATCAACTGATGTCAAATTAATAAATTTAGGACTTGATGATATTGAAGGGGTTAAAAGAGCTTATCAGGAATGTGGGATACTAGTTGCTCCTTTATACGGACCGGGAGGAACAAGATTAAAAATATTGGGAGCGATGGCTGCTAAACTACCTGTTGTAACAACAAACGTTGGGATTGAGGGTATTGAGGCTGTTAATGGCAGACATGCTTTATATGGAGATAGTCCAGAGTCACTAGCTGAGTTAGCGGTAAAACTTCTGGTAGATAAGAAGCTTTACATAAATGTTGCAAATAATGCCAGAAGATTGGTTGAAGAAAAGTATACTTACACTGCCGTTGCAGACCAATTGGAAAGTATTTATCAGGAGGTAAAAAATAATGCAGGATAAATTATCTATTGTTATTGTAAATTATAATTCAGGCGATTTTTTGAGTGATTGTTTGGAATCTATTTATAAAAGCGACAAAATAATAGATTTTGATATTTGGGTAGTCGATAGTGCTTCGTCCGATAAAAGTATAGATAACGCTAAAAAAAGGTTTCCTAAAATTAATTATCTTTTGAACAAAGACAATGTAGGTTTTACCAAGTCTAACAACCAAGCATTAAGGAAAGTTAAAAATGAATTTATTTTAATTCTTAATCCGGACACCAAAGTTTTACCCGATACTTTGAGTCACATGATTAAATTTATAAAAAGTAATCCTGAAGTCGGTGCTGCTACATGCCGGGTGGAACTTGCAAATGGAAAAATAGACTGGGGATCACACAGAGGATTTCCGACACCAACGGCGTCTTTCTTCTATTATTTTTTGCATGATGATACCTATTACCATCTAAGTAATTTGGATATGACAAAAGATCACGAAGTGGATGCAATAACAGGAGCATTCTTTTTAACCAGAAAATCAGTTCTAGATAAAGTAGGATTATTTGATGAAGATTATTTTATGTATGGGGAAGATCTAGATCTTTGTTTCAGAATTAAAAAGGCTGGGTATAAAATAATGTTTACACCAGAGGTTAAAATAATTCATTATAAGGGAGTTTCCTCTGGGATAAAACAACATAGTCAAGAAATTACGCAAGCTAGTAAAGAGTCTAAGATAAGAGCTTTTAATTCTTTTTATGAAACAATGAAAATTTTTTACCGAAAGAATCTTGCAAAAGACTATCCATTTTTTATAAATTGGTTAGTTTATTTAGGGATTAATTTAAAATGGTTTTTGGCTTTAAGGAAATTACATGTATGAGGATTGTAATTGATGCTCGTCTTTGGTCTGAGAGTGGGCTAGGAAGGTATATCAGAAACTTAGTATTGGAACTTGCAAAAATTGATTCAGCAAATCATTATGATATTCTTCTTTTAAAAAAAGACTTTGACAAAATAGATTATTTTAGAAATAATTTTCATAAAGTTTTGGCTGATTTTAAGTGGTATGGGTTTGCTGAGCAGATTAAAATGCCAAAGTTATTAAATAGTTTAAAACCTGATTTGGTGCATTTCCCTCATTTCAATGTACCTATTTTATACAAAGGAAAGTTTGTAGTAACGATTCATGATTTAATTCATCAACATTATAAAACCAGAGAATCTACAACTCATAATAAATTGATGTATAGTATGAAAAATCTCGGATATAAAAAAATTTTTAGCAATGCTATTAAGAAAGCCGATAGAATTATTACTCCGTCAAAGTCCGTAAAGAACCAATTAATTAATGAATGGAATATAGATCAGGCAAAAATTGAGATTACTCCTGAGGCAGTAGATACTTCTTTAATAAATATTTCCAAGCAAATTAGGAATAATGATTTCCAAAAAGTAAGTCATAAATGGGGTATAAAAAAACCATATATTTTTTATGTCGGAAATGCTCAACCGCACAAAAATATAGAACGGTTAATTGAGGTATTTATTCAAATAAAAAATAAGTATTCTGAATATCAATTAATTTTGTCAGGCCCTGACAATTATTTTTGGAATAAAACTATAAAAAGATATAATGTTAAGGATTTAATTTTTACAGGTTTTTTAAGTGAGAGGGAACTCGTAACTTTGTATAAAAATGCTGATCTCTTTGTGCTCCCATCATTGGAGGAAGGATTCGGGATTCCTGTCTTGGAGGCAATGGCATGCGGTTGTCCTGTTGTATGTTCTAATACAGGGTCTTTACCAGAGGTTGCCGCGGATGCAGCTGTTTATTTTAACCCCCGGATTCTAAAAGATATGGAAGAAAAAATTTCTTCAGTTTTGGAAAACCGGAAATTTAGAAAAGAATTAATCGAAAAAGGTGAATTGAGATTTAAAAAATTTAGTTGGAAAAGATTAGCTCATCAAACTCTGGAAATTTATCTAAAATCTTAAATTTTTTCTGCTGCGCGGAGTTTAGCACTACGGGAACGCGGGTTAACTTCAACTTCTGACTCTGTTGGCTCAATTGGTTTTTGAGTAATAATTTTGATCGAGTACTTTTCTTCCTCAATTTTAAAGAAATTCTTAACAATTCTGTCTTCCAACGAGTGGAAACTAATTACAACTATCCTACCGAAGGGTTGTAAAACATCTAGTGCTTGGGGTAATGCATCTTCCAGACTGCGTAACTCGTCATTTACAGCAATACGCAATGCTTGGAATACTTTTGTTGCCGGATGAATTTTGTTTACACGATTAAATCTTTTTACTGAAAGAATAATTTGTGATAATTTTTCTGTAGTATCAATTTTTTCACGACTTCTGTATTCGATAATTTTTTTGGCAATAGGTTTTGCAAATTGCTCATCCCCGTATTTCCAAAATAGTTCTGTAAGCTCTGATAAATACAATCCGTTTACAAGATCAGCTGCTGTTAAACTTTGGGATCTGTTCATCCTCATATCTAAAGGTGCATTTTTATTAAAAGAGAATCCTCTTGAGGTTGTGTCTAATTGACTTGATGAAAGTCCCAGATCAAATAGTATACCTGCAGGATCCTGTTTCAGAAATTGCGACGAGATGTCTTTTAATTGAGAAAAATTTGCCTGACAGATAATTAATTTATCAGAAACTGCCAGGAAACGGTCATTAACTAAATTAACCGTTAGCTTGTGTTTTTCAGCAACTTCTTTAATTGCCTCAAAATCCAAATCTATCCCCAATACATTTCCCCCTTCTTCAAGTATTTTATCCGTGTGCCCTCCGCCACCCAGATTGCAATCAATATACCAGGCATTTTTTTTGATTTTTAAATATTGGATTGCCTCGTTTGCCATGACTGGAATATGATATGTGCCCATGTCTGTATTTTAGCATTCTGATACAATTTAAAATATGAATAGAAATTTAAAAGTAGCACTTGCACATGATGATTTAGTTCAATGGGGTGGAGCAGAAAGGGTTTTGGTAACTTTAAGCCAAATGTTTCCTGAAGCGCCTATCTATACCTCTGTATTTGATAAAGATAATAGGATGTTAAGGCGTCATTTTGCTGATCGGAAAATAATCACTTCTTTTATTCAAAAAATACCATTTTGGAAACAAATGTACAGAATGATGCTCCCTTTTTATTCTATTGCGTTCGAGGCATTTGATTTCAGCGATTATGATTTAGTAATTTCACAGACCACCCGCTTCGCGAAAGGAATTATTACTAAATCGGGAACAACTCATATTAGCTACGTTCATACACCACCTCGTTTTTTATGGGATTTTTCAGGAGGAAAAATTACCGGGTTTGCCCAGCTCTTTTTTTGCTGTCAGAGAATATTAGATCAGATTACCAGCTCGCGTGTAGATATATTTGTAGCCGGTTCTAAAAACGCACAGAAAAGAATAAACAAAATCTATAAAAAGAAAGCAAGCATTATATATCCTTTTGTTGATTTAACCAGATTTTCAAATGTTTCTTCGTTTGATGGTGGCTACTTATTAGTCGTTTCACGGCTAAACAATTACAAAAGAGTAGATTTAGTTATTACTGCTGCCAATAAACTGAACATTCCTCTGAAAATTGTCGGAACAGGACCACAGGAGGAAAGATTAAAAAAACTGGCTAACCCGAATGTAACATTTCTTGGATCAGTTGATGAGGAATCTTTAGCTTTGCTTCTTTCTGGTTGTAAGGCATTAGTTATAGCTGCAGAAGAGGATTTTGGGTTGATGCCACTTGAAGCGCAAGCCCTTTCAAAACCAGTAATAGCTTATAAAAAGGGCGGGGTTGCAGAAACTGTGAAGGATGGGGAAACAGGTATATTATTTGATGTTCAAAGTGCTGAGAGTATAATATCTGCATTGGTTAAATTGGACAAACATGGGTATAATAAAAAAACATGTCTTAACCAAGCTCGGTTTTTTTCAAAGGATAAATTTATTCAGGAATTTAATTCTCTTGTAAAATCAGCTATAAATGTAAATTAAATATGCTTGAATCTGAAATTAACGAAGAAAACCTAATAGTCCGCGAAGATAAAATATTTGATTTCCTTAAAAGACTAATTGATATTTTTGGTGCAGTTGTGGGAATTGTGTTGTTTTCTCCCGTTATGTTGATCACAGCTATTTTAATTAAACTTGATTCCAGCGGTCCTGTATTTGCAGACACTCCAATGAGAGTTGGAAAAGACGGCAAACATTTTAAAATGTATAAATTCCGTTCAATGGTGGAAAATGCCCATCAACTTTTGCAAAAAAATCCTAAACTGCTTAAAGAATACAAGAAGAATAGCTATAAAATTGTAGATGATCCAAGAGTAACCCGCGTAGGACGAGTTATCAGGAAGGTTTCCATTGATGAGATGCCTCAATTTTTTAATGTTTTGAAAGGGGATATGAGTATTGTGGGCATCAGGCCTTATTACCCTTTTGAATTAGAAGAACAGCAACAAAAGTATCCACAAAGTAAAAAATTTGTTAAGATAGTTTTACAGTCAAAACCAGGAATAACCGGAGTTTGGCAGGTATCAGGCAGGTCTAATATAAATTTTGATAAAAGAGTACAGATGGATGCAGATTATGTGCAAAAAAAATCTATACTCTATGACATTCAACTCATTTTGAGGACTATTCCTGTAGTTTTACTGGGTCAAGGCGCGATTTAAAACTGTCTATGAACATTACTAATTTAAATAAGAAAATAGATACTTTTAAAAAAACCGACTCATATAAAGTAAAAAAGAACCGGAAATCCAGAATAATTAAAATTCTTTTTGTAATCGGACTTTTATTCTTATTAGTTTATTTGCCTGCCAGAAATATTTATTCCTCGGCTAAACAAGCCATGCTTGGGGTAAATCAAATGAATGCCGGCATGAAAGCCGAGAATTTAGATGATATTAAGGTGGGTCTTGCAACTAGCAAGTCTGCAATCGGCAGTATAAATTTTTCTCTTAATTTTTATTTTTATCTTAGAATAATTCCGTTTGTAGGCGGGTATTACTCTGACGCAAAACATTTTGTAACAGCAGCGGGCTATGAAATGGATGCTGCCCAAACAATCGTAGATGGATTGGATCCTTACAAAAATGAGCTTGGCTTTACTGGACAATCAACAGCAGGTCAGGATCGTATAGCCCAAATTGTTAAGATTTTAGACAAAACATTACCTAATATTGATAAATTTGCGCCACATATGAAGAAAGCACGGGATGAAGTAAGTAGCATTGATGTTTCAAAATATCCTGAACAAATTGGTAATAGGCAATTAAGATCCAGGGTGGACGAAGCTAAGAATTTTATTATTGGTGCTCATGTTGCAGTGACAGATGCCAGGCCGGCACTGGAAATTGCACCGAGTATGTTGGGAGAACCATCGCCCAAAACCTATCTTATGTTATTTCAAAACGATAAGGAGCTTCGCGCAACCGGAGGATTTTTAACTGCCTACGCCTTTTTAAAGCTTGATAGAGGTCATTTAACTACAACCCAGTCTGATGATATCTATAGACTCGATGAAAAATTGCTTAAGGTATGCTTGAATAAAATTTGTCCGCTGACTCCTCCTGCACCTATTGTTAAGTATTTGCCTGAAGTTACCGGAAAACCACGTTCTGCCTGGTCAATGAGGGATTCTAATTTATCTCCAGACTTACCAACTTCTATGAAGGAATTTGAAAAAATGTATTCAATAATTGATTCAACGAATGCTTTCGACGGAATTATTATGATTGATACAAATGTGGTGGAAGAGTTAATTAAAATTACAGGGCCCGTTGAAGTAAATGGTACAAAATACAGTGCGGATAAAGATAATAGATGTAATTGTGCTAATGTTATTTATGAGCTTGAGCATTATGCAGAGATTGCTTCAAAAGGAGAAGCAGATAGAAAAGAAGTGGTGGGGACTTTGATGCAAACAATACTCGCCAGATTGCTTGGATCGGGTGCAGATAAGCTACCTACCTTTATTAATGTCGGGGTAAAATTGTTAAACAGTAAAAATATCATGATGTATATGCATGATAACAAGCCTCAGCAAGCCTTCGCCTCTTTAAATTGGACCGGAGAAATCAAGAGAGATGTTTCAGGTGATTACTTGCATATAAATGATTCCAACTTCGCAGGCGGAAAATCAAATCTTTATGTAACAGAAAAGGTGAATTTAGCAGTTAAAGTTGAGGGTGATGGAACAGTGAAAAATAAATTAACAATTGATTATAAAAATCCCCAATCTTTTAATACATGGTTAAATGGTATCAACCGTAGCTATGTCAGGGTTTACGTTCCTAAAGGTTCAAAGTTGACCTTTTCCAAGGGCTCAGATGATATTGTGAATGCTGTTAATGATGATAATTTGAATAAAACTTATTTTGAGGGTTTCGTTCAAGTCAGACCGCAAAATTCAAGAACATTAGTTTTAGAATATACTCTGCCATTTAAAGTTACAGATAAAAAATACCCGCTATTAATTCAAAAACAGCCAGGAACTAAAGATCATCATTATACAATTAAGATAAACGGTGGGGCTAAAGCTGATTTCGATCTAACTACAGATAATTTGTTAAATCTCTCTTTCTGATTTTTGGGTAATTGATTTTTTGAATCTATTAGAGTATTTTACTTTTACAGAAATCAGATGAAAGAATTAATTATTGAATCTGTTAATACCTCCACCAACCTGGATCAAACATTTACCAATCTTTCCCAGGTTTTAGAAGAAGTTAGGATGAGTAAATCTCCAAGGATTGGATATGTTGCAGGAATTATAACCTCTGATGGATCTGAACTTATAGAAAAAAATATCGAGATACTAAGGTTATACACAAACCTTATTAGGGTCCAAAGCGGAATTCCGACCTTTTGTGCCAGCGATGTTTTTGGGCATGGTTTATATGAGAGGTTGGAAGAAATGAAACTTTCCTATTCTGAAAGGGAACCGAAATTTGTAAATTTTTGGAGAAAAGTCTTAACCTCCGGACATGTAACAGACATATTTATGACCCCAGGTTGGACCAGGTCTAACGGAGCAAGAGATGAACATAGCCTTAGTAAGGAAATAAATTTAAGATTATTTTATATTAATCCCTTAATTAACACTGATTAACCCACCTCTGACCATTACAAAATATGATTTTCGAAGATAAATTTAGCCATTTCATCGCTGATTAAATATATACCTTTGGGTGAAGGATGAATATAATCTAGAGTGTTTATATAGTCCAAATTTAAATCCCCATCAGAGTTTAGAGATTTTGAAAAAACATTTATAAGGGGGATATTGTGTGCTTTGGCATATTCCATATGGTTTTTGATATAGGCAATCCTCTCAAGGGCCCATTTTTCCCTTACTTCGGGGGTTAAATCCGCTATTCCTCTGGCATAATGTTTTTTACTTGGAGCTAAGGTTGCAACAAAAACGATTTTGGCATGGGAATTGTTTTCTATAATTGTTTTAACAATATTATCTAAAGCCTCGGTTTGTTTTTGTAACCCTTGATCTAGTGGAAATTCTGATAAAGGATTATGTCCGAATGATTCAACCAATATTAAATCAAAATCAATATTAATTATCGGACGGAAAACACGACCATTAAAAGTTTCAGATTCCAGTCTTTTTTGGGCAGATAGAATGTTCGTTGATCCAAATCCGTAATTCAAAACTTCAAAAGTTTTTTTGGGATAATAATTTGCTAAATCGGCAAGTAACTCGTCACTATTACCAAGTCTTTCTGTCATAGAATCTCCGAGTAAGACGATTGTGAAATCCTGTGGGTATTTGATCCTTCTTTTCCCATCTATAATTACTTCTGTGGGTTTTAAGGAAACAGAAGTTCCTTTAACGTTTTTGTTTTGCGTGATTTTTGTTAAAAAATTTCTGGCGCCGGTCGACTTAGTTAAAGATATTGTAATAAAAATCCCTGTTGCAAAAAGTACTAGAAGAAAAATAAGTAGCTTTGTTTTTTGCATCCCTTAATATGCTCACAAAGGTAAGTTAAATTCAACCCGCAAAACTTACAATCAAGGTATAATGCTGTTGCATGGGAGTAATTACAACTGAAGGAATAATTATAAAGCGATCAAATTTTGGGGAAGCTGACCGGATTTTAACAGTGATAACTCCATACAAAGGGAAGATTAAAATTGTTGCCAAAGGGGTTCGGAAAATAACATCACGCCGTGGTGGGAATGTAGAATTATTAAACAAGGTAAGGCTTCATATTTATCAGTCAACCGGAATGCCGATACTTACAGAAGCAGAATCAATTGAAACTTTTCCTAAAATTAAAAATGATTTAATAATGTCTTCTTATGGCTCATATATCATTGAATTGGCAGATAAATTATTACCTGAAGAGCAGGCAAATCCTGCAGCTTATCAGTTACTTGCATCAATCTTAGGCCTTTTGGAAACAAATCCAAGGCAAATATTTATCAGGGCATATGAGTTAAAATTACTTTCTGTGATGGGTTTTTGGTCTCTTGATGAAATTTCTGTGACTTCGGAAATTAAAGATCTGTTAGAGACATTACAACACGAAACTTGGACAAATATTGAGAAAATGGATATAACTAAAAATCAGGCTATGGAACTGGAGAAAATAGTACGCTATTATATAGAAAAGATTTTGGAGTCGACGTTGCAATCGGTTAAAATACTCCAAAGATTAAAACAAAATGGATAAAGATTTACTAGATAAAATAGTTGCACTTTGTAAAAGAAGAGGATTTATTTTTGCGGGATCCGAGATTTACGGAGGTCTTGCTAATACTTATGATTTCGGTCCTCTTGGGGCTGAACTAAAACGTAATTTGACTAATTTCTGGTGGCAGAACTTTGTGTCAAAACGCGAGGATATGTTGGGGCTTGATTCATCTATTTTGATGAGCCCAAAAGTATGGGAAGCTTCAGGACACACAGCAAGTTTTACAAATGTGCTAATAGATTGCACCACCTGTAAACTCAGGACCAGAACTGATCACTTGATTGAAGATGCATTACCTGAAATTAAGGATGTAGAGGGTTTACCGCTCGAAGAATTAGACAAAATTATTGCTGAAAATAAAATTAAATGTCCTAATTGTGGAAAATCAACCTGGACAAAATCACGTAATTTTAATCAATTATTTGAAACAAAAGTTGGAATTCTAACTTCTGAAAAAAATACTGCATATTTGCGGGGAGAACTGGCGCAGGGAATGTTTGTTAATTTTAAACAGGTTTTAGACAGTATGCATCCCAAATTGCCTTTTGGTTTGGCTCAATCCGGTAAAGTCTTTAGAAACGAAATTACCATGGGTAAATTTACTTTCAGAACTTTGGAGTTTGATTTAGCTGAATTTGAATATTTTGTGCGTCCTGATGAATGGGAAAAAACATTTGAATATTGGAAAAAAGAAATGTGGGAGTTCGCGTTGTCATTAGGACTTGATGAAAAGAAATTGCGTTGGAGGCCTCATTCCGAAAAAGAACTTTCTCATTATTCCAAAAGAACTGAAGATTTAGAATATGAATTTCCTTGGGGGTATAAAGAGATGTGGGGTTTGGCATACCGCACTGATTTTGACTTAAAAAATCACATGGAACAATCAGGTGTTGATTTAAGATATATAGACCCCTTTACCAATGAAAAATTTATTCCGCATGTGATTGAACCAACTTTCGGTTTGTCCCGTTTAATTACAATTTTGTTGATGGACGCTTACTTTGAAGATACTGAAAAACAAAGGGTTGTTTTAAAATTGCCTATTCAATTGGCTCCATATAAAGCTGCTGTTTTTCCGTTGCTCGCCAATAAACCAAAACTCGTTAAAAAGGCTAAAGAAATTTTCAATGATTTGAAGAAAGATTTTGTTGTGGCTTGGGATGAAAGAGGAAATATTGGTAAAAGATATGCGTCGCAAGATGAAGCGGGAACACCGTATTGTTTAACTATTGACTTCCAGAGCTTAGAGGATGATACAGTAACTATGAGAGACAGGGATACTGCCAAACAGGAAAGAATAAAGATTGATGAATTATCAAAAGAAATTTCAAATCGAATAAATAAAAATGGGTCTAGAGTCTCCACAACATGAGTGCGGCGTAATAGGTATTTTTTCTCCCGGAAAAGAAGTTAGTCAAGAAATTTTTTATGGTTTAATTGCTCTTCAAAATAGAGGACAGGAAGGCAGTGGAATTGCTACAGTTGATGAAAATGGCAAGATATATCTCCGTAAAGATGAAGGCCTGGTTTATGCTGTTTACAGTAAAGATGACATTGCTTCTTTAAAGGGGAGTATTGGTGTGGGTCATAATAGATATGGGATAACAGGTAAATCATCAAAAGAAAACGCTCACCCATTTTTGGTTGACTCGGATATCGGACCTTTTGCATTTGTACACAATGGTAATATTCATAATACTTTAGAATTGCGGAAAGAATTAGCCGAAAACGGGGTAAAATTTGATTCTTCTACAGATAGTGAGGTGGTTGCTCAACTGATTGCAAAGTCTTCTGCCAAAACAATGGTTGGAAAAATAAAAGAAGCTGCCCCTAAAATAAAAGGAGCTTACAGTTGCTTAATTGCCAACAAAGATTCTCTTATTGGTTTTAAGGATCCCAGAGGAGTTTGGCCTTTAAGTATAGGAAGATTTAATGGTAATGGTTATATTGTAGCTTCAGAAACAAATGGTATAGAAAAAGCAGGCGGATCTAATTGTGAAGATATTAATGCTGGTGAAATTGTAGTAATTGACAGAGAGGGTGCAAGGTATGATTCTCTGGGAAGAGAGCAGGAATCTTTGTGTAGCTTTGAATATTACTATTTTTGTGATCCTTATAGTAAGTTACTTGGGAGGAGAGTGGAAAACGCCAGATTTGATATGGGGGTTGCTTTGGCAGAAGAACATTCTTTTGATGCTGATTGGATTATACCTGTACCAGAGACAGCCAGGCCTGCAGCAGAAGGATATGCATTTGCCTCAAAAATTCCAGTAAGAAGTGCATTAATTAGGAACAGATGGTTGGGAAGAACATTTATTGAACCTTCTCAAAGGCTTCGTGAACTTGCTGCTGAGTTGAAATATGGATCTCTGCCAGAAATTATAGAGGGGAAAAAGATAATTGTGATTGATGACACTATTGTTAGAGGAACAACTACAAAAAAACTTGTAAAACTGGTAAGAAATGCAGGAGCAAAAGAAGTAAGTGTTTTAAGTACCGCGCCACCAATCAGAGGTGTATGTTGGGATGGAGTGGATACGGCTGATCTTTCGGAACTGATTGCTGCCAATAAGAGTATAGAAGAAATAAGAGCATTTATCGGTGCTGATCACCTGGGTTATCTTAGCTTGGAAGCAGGGATAAAGGCAATTGGATTGAATTTAAAAGACAGGCTTTGCATAAGTTGTTTTACAGGACAATACAGGATGCAAATTCCGAACGGACGTGATAAATTTATACTGGAAGGTGAAAAAGTACATGCCTAAAATTAATAATCTTTTACACAATAAGCTTACACTCGGTTTAATTATAATAATTATTGTTTTAATTGTTGGAGGTGTATTTGCCTATCAAAAATTTATTTCTTCTAAGGATGATTCTCAGATTTTAGAGGAGGTTGATTTGCCTTTTGATCCTGAAGGACCCTATGCCTTGCTTTATCCGAGAAAAGATGGAAATGCATTAGTACTAAATCTTAAAAGGACTGGTTCTTATGACAAGATTAGTTATGACTTAGCTTATGTAAGCGAAGCAGAAAAAAGTTCAGAGTCAGGGGAAGTGCCTTCCGGAGGGATTGATCGGGGTGTGTCTGGTGATATTAATACAAAGGATAAAAAAGGAGAATATGAACAGGAAATTCTATTTGGAACTTGTAGCAAAAATGTATGTAAATATGATAAAGGTGTGGAAAACGGAACTCTAACTCTTCATATTCAAAAAGGAAACCATGCATATCGAATGATTACCCAGTGGCATATACAAAAACCTGATATTGCATTGGGAAAATTAACATCAGGAGACACTCATTTTATCTATCAAATTGACCCCAATTCTACCCAGCTTTCTCTAGTAGATTATTCTATTATTAATGATTTATCAGGTGCGCCTAAATTAGCAGGTGATAAACAGATTCTCGGAAAAGTTTATGGAGTAAATGCACCCGTTGCAAAGACTATGCCTTTTGGTCAAATTACGATTGAACTGGCTGAAAACCCGCCGGTTGACGCAAAAATAGCCCGTTTTGATGAGTCGTTAAATAAATGGATAGAAATGGATACTAAAATAAGTGGCAGTACTTTAACTGCAAAATCAGACACAGCAGGGATTATCACTGTTCTTTCTGCAACGAAATAATTTTCGTTTTCACAACAAGATAAATTTATTGTTTTAGCTTCAAATTACTTTCTTTTTTCGTGAAAAGGGGTATTGACTTATTTTTTCAATGGTTTAATATGGATAAAGATGGTGAAAAAAGGTGAAGTCACATTCGTGATTGATCCATCATATTCTGCCCGGAAAGAACCTCAATGTTTTTGGGCGAATATCAAACCAAATTTTCTGGACAAGGAAGGATTATCCTACCTAAGAAATTCCGAAAAGAATTATCCGGGTTTAAGGAAATAGTTTTAAGTAGAGGATTTGAGGGATGTATTTGGGGTTATTCTGTACCTGATTTTGCCAAAGAGGCAGAAAGACAATTGGCAATCTCGCCAACTGAGGAAGGAGCAAGGCATTTAAGGCGATATTTATTTTCAGGAGCAGAGGAAACAATATTGGATGAACAGGGTAGATTTGTAATACCGAAAGCTCTAATAGATTATGCGGGTTTGGCAACAGAGGTGGTTTTAATCGGAACAGGGGATCATTTTGAAATTTGGGATCCCCAAAAATGGAGTGATCTAATTAGTAAAATCACTCAGGAAGGGAAATGATTTGGCTATTATTAAAAAAATCTGGATATTAGATTCATTAATGAAATTATGGTTAAGTCCTGTGAAATAAAGATATGAAAAGAATTATTTTAGAAGAAAAGAGGAGAACAATGATAGCGCATACCCTTAGGGGCTCTTCTTCAAAGATGCGTCTTACTATTGGCTGTTTAACTGTTCTATTGATTATTCTTTTTGTAGAAATTTGGGTTGCAAACAGAACATCTACTTATGGAGATAAAATTTATCAATTAAAACAATCTCAAGCACGTCTTGAACTTGAAAATCAAGTACTGGCAAACTCGATTGCTGCGTCATCTGCTATGGTTTTACTTGAGAGAAAAGCAAATCTCTTGGGTTTTAATACAATAAACCAACTTGATTATATTAAGCTTTCAGATAAACTTGCTTCTGCTAACTAGATTGTGTAAGAATTGTTTTGTCCCTATATTAAGATATCTTTTTCATGAGGCTTAAGCTTGTTAAGTTAATCTATTATTCATTTATATTTTTAATCCTTATAAGGTTATTCTATTGGCAAATAATTCGCTTTGATGATATGTCTGCGATGGCTGAGAAGCAGCATCTCTCAACATCTTCACTTAGTGCTCCCAGGGGAATAATCTATTCAGAAGATGGGGGAATTTATGCAACCAACAAACCAGTATATACACTTTTTTCAAATCCTACCTTAATAAAAGACAAAAAAACTGCTGTCGGTGAACTTGCAAATATTCTTGCATTAGCAAAAATAGAACCTACTGATACTGATTATAAGAAGCAATTGATAAACATCAGAGAAGCCTTAAATAACAAGCTTAATCAAAATCTAAGCTGGGTTGCATTAGAACGAAACATAGAACTAGAAACTAAAAAATCCATTGAAAGCTTAAAAATTCCGGGAATAGGTTTTGATGAAAACTCTGCAAGATTATATCCAGAAAGCTCTTCAGCGGCGAATATTTTGGGCTTTGTCGGCTTGGATAAAATAGGTAACCCTAAAGGATATTTTGGAATTGAAGGTTATTATGACAGGCAGTTAACCGGTGTTAAAGGTGAAATTACTGAAGAGAAAGATGCAGAAGGATTGCCTATTCTAATGGGTACTTTTTCCTTGCAGGATTCCAAAAAAGGATATGATTTAACTTTGAATATTGACCGTGGAGTTCAGTATATTGTGGAGAAGAAATTAAAACTTGGTTTAGAAAAATACGGAGCAAAATCCGGCTCTGTTGTAGTGATGGATCCTTTTACAGGTGCGATATTGGCAATGGCAACTTTTCCGAATTATGATCCGAATGACTATACAAATTATCCAAAGGATTCATTTAAAAATTTAGTTGTAGCAGACTCATATGAACCGGGTTCGACTTTCAAGACTTTAATTATGGCTGCCGGTATAAATGAGAATGTAGTGAAGCCGGAAACAATTTGTGACGAAACTTGTGAGGGACCAGTAGCTATTGGTGAATACAAAATCCGTACACATGATAACAAATATAGGAAAAAAGAGACCATGCAGGATGTTATTACTCAGTCAGATAATACCGGAATGGTTTTTGTAGGACGAAAATTGGGAGAGGATAAAGTTTTTGATTATATTCAGCGTTTCGGAATAGGCAAGCTTACTCAAGTTGATTTAGAGGACGAGATTACGCCTGATTTGAGATTAAGAAAAGATTGGAAGGAAATTGACTATGCAACGGCGACATTTGGACAGGGTATTGCTGTCACCCCAATTCAAATGGTAAAGGCTGTTGCATCAATTGCAAATGGAGGGTATTTAATGGAACCGCATGTTGTTAAAAATATAAACACGAAGAATAAGATATCAGAAATAAAACCTAAAATTGTCGGGAATCCTATTTCTAAAGAAACTGCATATACTGTGAAAGAAATGATGGTTAAGGCAGTAGATGAAGGAGAGGCCGGTGGATATGCTCCTAAAAATTATAAAATTGCCGGTAAAACAGGTACAGCTCAAATTCCAATAGCAGGACATTATGATGCAACAAAATACGTTGCCTCTTTTGTAGGATTTGCACCAGCAGATAATCCAAAATTTATTATGTTAGTCCGCTATGTAGAACCGACATCTTCAATTTACGGAACTTCAACTGCAGCTCCTACTTTTTTTGAAATTGCCAAAGAGCTTTTTTCGTATTATCAAATTACGCCTGATCGATAGGGTATAATATCATAATGACTATAAAATTACGTAAGTTCATTCCTCACTCTTTTGTAAATTATGGTAAGCATTTGCCAAAGGCTGTGGTGGCAAGTGTGAGGCATGGTTTTCCTGGTAAAAAACTCCATGTGATTGGAGTAACAGGGACAGATGGGAAAACCACTACTGTTAACATGATTTACCAAATCCTCAAAGCTGCCGGGAAAAAAGTTTCTATGATTTCAACTATTAATGCTGAAATAGGAGGTAAAAGTTATGATACAGGTTTACATGTTACCAGTCCAGAGGCATCAGATATTCAAAAATTTATGAAAAAATCTTTAGAAAACGGAGATGAATATATGGTGCTTGAAGTTTCTTCTCATGCTCTGGAACAATTTAGGGTTTGGAGTATTAATTTTGAGATTGGGGTAATAACTAATATTACCTCTGATCATCTTGATTATCACGGAAGTTTAAAAAATTATATTGAAGCTAAAAGTAAGTTAATTAAAAATGTTAAGTGGGCAATATTAAATAAAGATGATTCTTATTTTGAAATATTAAAAAAGATGACTTCTGGTAAAATCCTTACTTTTCCCAGTAATCTTGGTTTAAATTTAAAAATTATCGGAGATTTTAATATTTTAAATGCAGAAGCGGCCTTTTTAGTGGGAAGAACTTTGGATATTGATGAAAAATTGATTAAAAATACTTTAGAAAATTTTGCCGGTTTAGTTGGACGAATGGAAGAAATTGATAATGAACTTGGTATTAAAATATTCGTCGATTTTGCAACTAATCAAAACGCTTTGGAAAATGCGCTAACAGCTCTTAGAAAACAAACAAAAGGAAAGCTGATTGCTTTATTTGGTGTTCCGTCTGAGCGTGATTCCAGTAAAAGACCATTGATGGGTGAAGTGTCTGCTAAACTGGCTGACATTACCGTTTTGACTGAAGATGATCCGAGATTTGAAGATAAAAATAAAATTATTGAAGAAATTGCTGAAGGGTATTATAAAATTAAAGGGAAAAATGATAAAAATCTTTATAAAGAACCTAATCGTCAGAAAGCAATTCAGATAGCGATCGATTTAGCTAAAAGAGGAGATGTAGTAGGACTTTTTGGTAAGGGGCATGAAAAATCTATGAGTTATCAAGGTCTAGAACTTCCTTGGTCTGATTCTGATGCTGTAAAGGAAGTTATATGGAAGAAAAAATAAATCTTTTAGTCAGCCAGCTTGGTGAAATTAGGGTAAAAAAAGATGCTGATATTGGTGAGTATTTAGGTGAAAATTATAAAGGAAAAATCGGAGCTTTATATATCGCAACATCTGTTTCTGAATTGATTAAAGTTGTGACTTTGTGTGAAGAGCTAAATATAACTTATTTATTAATCGGTTCAGGAAGTAAGGTTTTTATTAAAGATTCTAAATTACCAGTTTTGATAATCAAAAACCGCAGCAAGAACCTTAAAATTTTTGGAGTAAAAGGAAAAGTATCACGTTCTGGTATAGGAATTAAAGAAGCCTTTGTGGAGGCTGACTCAGGAGTTACTCTGCCTGATTTAGCAGCTTTTTCTGAAAGTCAGGGTCTTGCAGGCTTTGATGATTTAAGGCTGTCTAAAAGTACTGTTGGGGGGTCTATTTTAAGCAATAAAATTTTGCAAGATAAGGTAACTCAGATAATTGTTTTAAGTAATAAAAATACAGAAAACAGAAAAGAGATTCAAGAGCTATCAAGCAATGAAGTTATACTAAGAGTAATTTTTCACTTAAAAGCAAGGGAAGTTTAAAATTGTTTGTATTTAAAGTATAATTCTAGGCGTGTATGGAGATTAAAAATCATCCGATTTGGAATAATATAAAATCCTATAAAAAGCCTGCTCACCTAGCAAGGTTTTTTGTAGCAAAGCGTTATGCCTGTTTATTTTCCAGAACAACTTTTATTGGCATTACTGGTTCAGTAAGCAAAACGAGCACCACTATCAGTTGTTTGAATGTTCTTTCGGAAAAATTCACAACAATTGCAACAGATATAAATCTGGATTCTATTTTAAATATCCCTATCACTTTATTAAAAGCAAGGCCAAAAACAAAAAAAGTTATTCTTGAAATGGGGGTAGAATACCCCGGTGAGATGGATTTTTATCTTTCGTTGGTTCGTCCTGCTACCGCAATAATTACCAGAATATCTTACGCTCATAGTGAGTTTTTAGGGAATATAGAAGGGATTTTAAAAGAGAAGTCTCCTTTAGTAAAACAACTTCCCAAAAACGGTTTTGCAATTTTAAATTACGATGATCCGTATTGCAGAAGACTTGCAAAGGAAACAGAAGCTCAGGTAATTTTTTATGGCTTTGATAGTCAAAAATGTGATGTTTGGAGTTCAAATGTAAGACTGGAAGATGGACTCACAAAATTTGAATTAAATTATGGGGTAGAAAGAGTAGAGGTCTCTTTTAAGTTTTTAGGCCGTCACATGGTATATCCTGCACTAGCGGCTGCAGCATTAGGGATTAGCTGTGATATGAATCTTATACAAATTAAAAAAGGTTTAGAAAAAGTAAAACCTGTTTCTCATAGGCTACAGCTATTAGAAGGAATAAACGGTTTTAATGTAATAGATGACACTCACAACTCATCTCCGGCAGCTGTAGAAGAGGCGCTGAATGTTTTAAATGAGTTACCTGCTAAAAAAAGAATTGCAATACTAGGAGAGATGAAAGAATTAGGGGATTATTCTGAACACCTTCATCGAAGTATTGCTCAAAAAATCGTTAAAGACAGAATTGATTTAGTGCTTCTTGGATCAGGAGATGCAGTATTTATTTATGACGAATTAATTAAATTAGGATTTCCAAGTGAACGCGTCGAAGCTAATTTATCGAATACACAATTAGTTTCTAAAATAGTCAGATTCGCAGGAAAAGGGGATTTGGTATTAATAAAAGGGTCGCATGCTGTTAAACTGAATGAAGTGGTTCAAAGGATTACAAAGCATAAAAAATAAAAATGACAGAACTTTTGGGTTTAATAATTATATCCTTTTTTACAACAAGTTTTTTCTTACTTCCATATATTGATTTGCTTTACTATTTCAGAGCAAAAAAGATTAGTGTTTCACAGATTTCTGCTGATATAAAATCAAATACGCCAATCCATGATAAGTTAATGAAAAAAGATTTTGGAACGCCTGTCGGTGGAGGAATTTTGGTTATTCCTGTGGTAATAATTTTAAATCTTTTAGTTTTTTCTTTTACACATCTAAAAATTAACTGGGAAATTATCGTTATTTTCTTTACAATGTGTACTTTTGGTACTCTTGGATTAGTAGATGATTTAAGGCATATTTATTCAAGTACTTTGGGGAAGTTTAAAGGTTTGTCTACAGCAAAGATACTTCTTTTTCAGGTTGTTTTTGCACTATCTGTTGCTTTATTACTTTATTTTAAAGTCGGTCTTAATAATATCTATATTCCTGTTTTTGGTAATATTATTTTAGGTTGGTGGTATATTCCGCTTGCTGTTTTTGCAATCGTTTCTTTTACAAATGCATATAATATTTCTGATGGATTAGACGGCTTATCGACAGGGCTTTTGACTATTTGTTTGTTTGCGTTTCTTGCGCTTGTTAATTCTGTCTTTGATCAAAATTTAGCTATTTTTGTCGGTATTTGGATTGGAGCTTTAATTGCATATTTATACTTCAATGTTTTCCCTGCCCGTATATATTTAGGGGATGCCGGTGCTTTTAGTTTTGGTGCAACATTGGCAGTAGTAGGATTGCTTACCGGTAAAATTTTAGCGCTGGCGGTAATTGGGGGAATTTATATTGTTATAATTCTTTCCTCGTTGCTTCAAATATTATCCAAAAAAATATTTAACAAAAAAATCATGCCTGTTGCTCCGATTCATATGTATTTTAAATATATTGGCTGGGAAGAACCAAAAATCGTAATGAGGTTTTGGCTGGCCGGATCGATGTTTGCTATCTTTGGTTTATGGTTAGCTTTACTCTCTAAGTAGATATATTTTTTGAGATTTGTGCAGGTAAAAATATTACAATGAGACATTTACGTTCACTACCACAAAATAAAAAAATCGACATTATTTTATTAATTACCGTGATCCTTTTGTGTTTACTGGGACTTCTGGCAGTATTTGATGCTTCACAGTTTCAGGCTTTTCAGGAATTTGGTGACAAAATGTATTTCATAAGACAACAACTGATTTCTGCGGGAATAGGGTTTATTTTTCTTACCTTTTTCGTCTTTTTTGATTATCACAGGTTGGAAAAAATTGCTTTGCCCCTTTTATTATTTTCAATTTTACTGCTTATTTTAGTTTTTGTTCCCGGTTTTGGGGTATTGGCAGGAGGAGCTCATCGTTGGTTGAAATTCGGAGGTTTTACCATTCAACCTGCTGAGATAATAAAACTTTCGTCAATCATATATCTTGCATCTGTTTTTCAGAAGGCCGCAAATACAAAGATATTCATAACAGTATTTAGTATCGTGGCAATAATAATTGGTGTTTTTCAAAAGGATTTGGGTTCAGCTATTGTTTATAGCCTGATTGTTTTTTCATTATATTTTATCGCCGAAGCGCCGATTTCTCATTTTTTAGGTTTATTTTTTATCGGAATTAGCGGAGCTGTTGCATTTATAATCACTGCGCCATACAGAGTTCAACGTGTTTTGGCTTTTATGGATCCATTCGCGGATACGCAAGGTTTTACATACCATATTTCACAAGTTCTGATTGCAATTGGTTCGGGAGGGCTGTTGGGCCTTGGGATTGGTCAATCCAGACAAAAATTTTCATATATTCCGGAGGTTACTACTGATTCAATTTTTTCAATTATCGGCGAGGAAATCGGCTTCATCGGATGTCTGCTACTCATATCAATAATCGGACTTTTAATACACAGGGCATTTAAAATAGCAGAAAATGCATCTGATAAATTCGGAAAATTTTTGGCAGTTGGTTTGGTTGTTTGGTTGGGGTCGCAAACAATTGTTAATTTAGCAGCAATGGTTTCATTGTTGCCGCTTACAGGAGTCCCCTTACCTTTTATTTCATATGGTGGATCAGCACTCATTGCAAATCTCGTGTCAGTTGGTATATTACTTAATATATCTAAACAAGGACACACACATAGATGAAAACAATTATTACAGGAACACACCTAACGCCGTCTTTAGCAGTTATAGAAGAATTAAAGAAAGTTTCCGGTATGGAAGTAACTTATTTTGGCAGGTCCTCTACCATGGAAGGGGATAGGACAAAATCAGTAGAGTCTCAGGTTTTGTCAGGCCTTGGTATAAGATTTATATCCGTTACTTCAGGAAGATTGCAACGGTCTTTTACTATTCACACGATTCCATCATTACTCAAAATTCCGATTGGTTTTTTGGAAGCACTTTATTATTTATTCGACGAGGAGCCAGATGTTGTTTTATCAATGGGTGGGTATACATCTGTTCCAGTAGTCTTCGCGGCCTGGCTTCTAAAAATTCCGGTAATAATCCATGAGCAAACTCTAGTTCCTGGATTGGCAAACACTATTAATAGTTGGTTTGCTGATAAAATTGCCATTTCATTTCCGGAAAATGTTTTTTATAAAAATAACAAAACGGTTTTAACAGGAAATCCTTTAAGAAAAGAGGTCCTAAACCCTCAAAATACAAAAGATGAGGAATTAAAAAAAATTGTTGAGACATCTTTGAAAAATAAACAGCCCTTAATACTAATTACAGGAGGGAATCAGGGATCACATGCTATAAATCAGGCAGTTACTGATAATCTAAATGAATTAACTCAAAATTCTTATATTATTCACCAAACAGGTGATTCTAAATTTGCGGATTTTGATAAATTGCAATCCTATAAAAAATCTATGAAAAATCCTGAAAAATATGTTGTTAGAAAATGGATCAACAGTGATGATTGGGGATTCTTGCTGAAGAAAGTAGACTTGGTTATTTCTCGGGCCGGAATAAATACACTACTCGAACTCAGTCTCTTTGCGATCCCGACTATTGCAGTACCTTTACCTGCTTCACAAAATAAAGAACAAGCAATTAATGCAGATTTTTTTGAAAAAGTCGGATTAGTTAAAGTTTTACTTCAAAATAATCTGAATAAAAATTTAACTAAAAATATTTTAGAAATTATAAACAACTTAGATGATTGGGAAAAAACAGCTAAACAGGCTTCAAAGCTGGTGATTCCTGATGCTGCAAAAAGATTAGCTCTGGAAATTGTGTTGCTGGCGAAGAAAAGGACATGAAACTTAAGATTTTGATTCTTCTTTTGTCGATCCTCTTTATCATAATTATCTGGAGGCTAAATATTTTATCAATTGAAAAAGTCAATGTTATAAACTTTGCAGAATGCGTGAGTGTTAATGATTTAAGTACAGAAATAAACCGTTTTGATAAAAATTCGATTTTGATTAGTCCGGAAAGGTTGAAAAACGAGTTAAGTTCTAAATACAAATGTATAAAAGATATAAGCATGTCTTATGAATTTCCAAAAACAGTTAACGTTAATGTTTACGGCCGGAAATTTTTAACAAAGATCTATTCTGTGGAGACGCCTCTTAATCTGACAGATTTGGAAGCAAGCATATCATCTGAAACTTCTTTACTTGATTGGAATTTTCCTCAAGAATCTTCTGAAGATGCATTTGTTACCGATGAGACGGGTTTTGTATTTACGAAGGTTAAACCGGAAACGTCATTACCGATTTTATTTCTAAATGAAAATATTATTTTGGGTACTCAATTGGATCCTCCTATTTTTAAATCCATCGAGCAAATATTTTCGAAGATTTTAACATTGGCACCAATTTCTTATCAGCCAAATTTTAAAGCAAAAAAATATAGCAATATATTATTAATTAATACTTCTCCAAAAGTTGCTTTTTCGCTAGAAAAGGACATTTTGAGGCAACTCGCCTCTTTACAACTAATCTTGCAAAAAGCTAAAATAGACGAGAGGGTGGCTGAATTTATTGACTTAAGATTTGATAAGCCAGTCGTGCAATATCGCACAAAATGAGTAAATAATTTGGGTAAAAAATATGGCTAAAGATAAAGTAATCTGTGCAATTGATGTAGGGTCTTCAAAAATCGCGACTTTGATTGCTTCAATAGGTGAAGATGAAAAAATTAATCTAATTGGAGTTTCTGCAGTAAATTCTAAAGGAGTTAAGAAAGGTCAGATAGTTGATATCGAAGATGCTGTAACTGCAATTACGGAAAGCATCGAAGCTTCAGAAAGAATGGGTGGTTATTCCGTATCTTCAGTTTTTGTTTCAATCGGAGGGCCCCATATTGAAAGCATAAACTCTCACGCTGTGGTGGCTGTGGCTAAACCTGAAGGAGAGATTGAAGAAAATGATATCTTGCGTGTTAATGATGCAGCCCGTGCAGTACCGTTACCAACTTCAAAAGAAATTCTGCATGTTATCCCGCGGACATTTACCGTTGATGGTCAGGAAGGTATAAGAGACCCGATTGGGATGACAGGAGTGAGACTTGAAACTGATACACACATTATTACTGGATCCACAACTGCGATGAAAAATCTTATTAAGTGTATGGAGCTAGTAGGGGTGGGTGTTGAAGAGCTTGTTTTTACCGGAATTGCTTCATCACATGCAGTGCTGACTGATACAGAAAAAGAATTAGGAGTAATTTTGGTTGATATTGGGGGTGAAACTACTGATATTGTAATTTATGTTGATGGTGCAATAGCTTACTCTTCTGTTATACCAATTGGCGCAAGACACATAACTTCTGATTTGGCTGTGGGGCTTCGGGTCTCTTTGGAATCTGCAGAAAAGATTAAACTTTATTTAGGAAAAATTAGTAAACAACCTACAATGCCTGAAGCAAGTGAGAAAGAAGACGATAGAAGGGGGCTCAGTAAAGCAAAAGAGGAGCCTCTGGATGTGAAAGCCTTAGGTATCTCTGAAGAAATTCAAAAAATCTCTAAAAAAGCTGTGGTTGATTCTATCATCAGACCGAGAGTCAGAGAGATTTTTGAGTTGGTAGGTAAAGAAGTTAAAAAGAGTGGTTTTGGAGCTCAAACTCCATCAGGATTAGTGATTTGTGGCGGAGGATCTTTAACAGTAGGACTCTTGGATCAGGCTAAATATGTAATGGGTTATCCTGCACGACTTGGAAAAGTAGAAGGGTTATCTGGTATGGTTGATGAGATTGATTCTCCTGTCTTTGCAACAGCAGCAGGGCTCATAATTTACGGGGCTAAAAACGACACCGGTTCTTCACAATTTAGTTTACCTGTTTTGGCAAAAGGATTACCTATAAAAGAGGTGGTACAAAGAGGAATTAATCTGATTAAATCATTCTTGCCCTGAGTTTCTTAGCCGTTGTTGACGGTGGTGTATTTTATTGTTAGAATCTGCCCAAAGAGTGTGTATAGGATAAATTTATGCTTATTAAGCCTGATGTTCAAAAATTTGCAAAAATAAAAGTTATCGGTCTTGGTGGCGGTGGAACAAACGCTCTTTCTTCGATGATAGCACTGCAACAGATACAGGGAGTGGAATTTATTGCCATCAATACTGATGCTCAGGCGTTACTCGCTAATCAATCACCCACAAAAGTTCAAATAGGAGAAGCTTTAACAAAAGGGCTCGGTTCCGGCGGAAATCCTGAAGTAGGTCGCCAGGCAGCTGAAGAATCAGCCCAAAAAATTGAAGATGTTATTGCTGACGCAGATATGGTTTTTTTAACAGCTGGTATGGGTGGAGGAACAGGAACAGGATCAATTGCAGTGGCTGCACAAATTGCCCGTAAATTGGGGGCATTAACTGTAGCTGTTGTTACAAAGCCATTTAATTTTGAAGGAACCAGACGGATGATGGTGGCAGAAGAAGGTGTGGAAGAATTGCGCGATAAAGTTGACGCATTGATTGTTATACCAAATCAAAGACTCTTGGAAGTTATTGATAGAAATATGTCTCTTCAGGAAGCTTTTAAGATGGCTGATAATGTTTTGGGTCAGGGGGTGCAGGGTATTTCTGATTTGATTGTTATGCCGGGGCTCATTAATGTTGACTTTGCTGATGTAAAAACCATTATGACTGATGCAGGGTCTGCCTTGATGGGTATTGGTCAGGCTGGTGGTGAAAATAGGGCAGAAGTTGCAGCTAGGATGGCTATTGCTTCTCACTTATTGGAAGTATCAATCGAAGGAGCAAAAGGTGTGCTATTCAATATTGTGGGAGGGTCAGATCTTACAATGGAAGAGGTTGATAAAGCTGCTAAGATTATTTCTGCTGCAGCAGATCCTGACGCCAATATTATCTTTGGAGCAACAATTAAGGATGATCAGGAACATTTCGATCAGATCAAGATTTCTGTTATTGCCACTGGTTTTGATCAAAATAGAGCACGGTTACGGGAATATGCCGGTACAAATGCAGGCGTTAATCCTTTGCCACAGATGAATTTCAACCAGCCTCAACAGCAAAACCAGTATCAGGGTCAACAGGATCCTTCAAATGCACAGGATGATGATCCACTGGTTTCTGAAGAATCTATGGTAAAAGAAGAGTCTGATGATGTAGATGAAAGCAGATTAGATATTCCCGCATTTTTAAGACGCAATAACTAAGTTTTTTGCTACAATATTAGTATGCAACCCGGACAAATTATATTTCAGGGAAAGACCAAAAAGGATCTTGAGATTTTAGTGCGGTATCCTCAACAGGGAGATGCACAATTGCTTTGTGATTATATAAATACACTTTCTTTAGAAAAAACATTTATCCGTTTTCAAGGCGAACAAGTAAGTTTAGAAGACGAACAAAAATATTTGGATAATCAGTTAAAAGGTATAGGAGAGGGAACTGTTGCTATGTTACTTGTTTTTGATGGTATTAAATTAATTGCTGTTTCTGATATTAATATGAAGGATAAAGCTGAGAAACACATTGGTTATTTCGGAATATCTGTTGCAAAAGAATACCGTGGAAAGGGAATAGGTGGTTTGCTGATGGATTTAGTAATCAAAGAAGCTGAAAAGAATCTTAAAGATTTAAAAATTATTGAATTAAGTGTTTTTAGCGACAACCCTGTAGCAATGTCTCTTTATGAAAAATTTGGGTTTCAAAAATTTGGAATTTTACCAGAAGGAGTTTTGCATGCAGATGTTCCGGTTGATCATATCTACATGTATAAAAAAGTAGCTTAGGAGCTAGTTTGATCCCATGTTTTTTGTTAGAATACTCCTATTATGACAAAGTTCAAACAAGTTTCATCGCAAGTAGATTTTTTTGCCATCGAAGAGGAGACTCTTAAGTATTGGAAAGAAAAAAAGATTTTTGAAAAATCTATTTCATTGCGTCCGGAAGATAAAACCTGGAATTTCCTTGACGGTCCTCCTTTTGTAACAGGAATGCCTCATTATGGTTCGCTTTTATCGAGTATGCCAAAAGATTTATTCGGCAGATATTGGACTATGAAAGGTTATCGGGTAAGACGCGTTTGGGGTTGGGATGGACACGGTTTACCGATTGAAAATAAGGTTGAAAGTAAACTTGGAATAAAACGCAAAAAAGACATAGAAGAAAAAGTTGGAGTGGACCGATTTGTTAAGGAATGTTTGGGATATGTAAATGAAATATCTTCGGAATGGCAGTGGTATATCGATCATATCGGGAGATGGGTAGATTTTGAAAATGCTTATAAAACCTGGGACATAAATTACATGGAATCTGTAATGTGGGTTTTTAAGCAAATGTATGATAAAGATTTAATCTATAAAGGACTCCGCGTTTCACTTTATTGTCCTCATTGTGTTACACCAATTTCTAATTTTGAGGTAGCGATGGATGTTGAAAATTATAAAAATGTTACAGAGCCAGCAACAACTTATAAATATCAGATAAAAGGCGAAAAAGATACTTACCTTTTGGCTTGGTCTACAACACCATGGAATAAATTAGCAACTCCAGCTTTGGCAGTTAATCCAAAGTTGGATTATGTAAAGGTGAAGCAAGGTGATAATTATTATATTTTGGGTAAGAAAACTTTGGGTATGTTAAAAGATGAACTATATAAAGTGGTAGAGGAATTTAAGGGAGAAAAGTTAGTTAATAAAGAATTTATTCCAAGCTATGATTATTACAAGATTGAAAAGGATAAAAGAGCTTTTGTTGTTATCCCTGGTGATTTTGTAACAGAAGAAGAAGGAACAGGAGTGGTTACTATAGCTGCATATGGTGAAGAAGATTTGGCAGTTATGAAAAAAGAAAATATTCAGATAGTCTTACATGTTGATGATGAAGGTTTTATAAAACAAGATGTACCAAAATTTGGCGGGATGTATTATTTGGACGCAAATGAAGCAGTGAACAAAGATTTGGCAGATAGAGGCTTCGTGTATGATGAGAAATTATATACTCATTCCGTAGCACATTGCTGGAGATGCGCAACAAGACTTATTTATGCGCCAAAAGATGCGTGGTTTGTGAACGTTCAAACTTTAAAGCCAAGATTATTTAAAAATAACGAAAATATTAATTGGTTTCCAAAACATTTTAAACATGGTCGATTTGAAAAAAGTATGGAATCAGCTCCTGACTGGAATATTTCAAGAAATAGATATTGGGGTTCTCCTGTCCCTGTTTGGGAATGTGAGTGTGGAGAAAGAATTGTTCCTGGTTCTATTGCCGAACTTGAGAAACTATCTGGACAAAAAGTAACCAATTTACATAAGCCAGAAATTGATGAGGTGGAAATAATCTGCCCAAAGTGTGCTAAATCGGTTAAAAGAGTGCCCGAGGTGTTGGATTCGTGGATAGAAGCTGGAAGCGCATCATTTGCAGAAAGACACTTTCCTTTTGAAAACCAAAAACTTGAAGATTTTTTTCCACCCGATTTTATTGCAGAATATACCGGTCAAATCAGGGCCTGGTTTTATGTGATTCATGTTATCTCAACTGCCCTTTATGACGGTCCTGGCTTTAAAAATGTTTTAGTTGAAGGAGTTCTTTTGGGAAATGACGGAAGGAAGATGAGTAAAAATTATAGTAATTTTCCAGACCCCAAAAATTTAATTGAACAATATGGAGGCGATGCTCTCAGGACTTATTTAATGGGTTCTCCCTTGATGAAAGGTGAGGATATAGATTTTGCAAATGATGGAGTTCCAGAAGTAACACGGGGATTTTTCTTAATATTGTGGAATTGCTATAAATATTTTATTGATTATGCAATTACCTATGATTTTGACAAAGATAAATCTAATGTTAATTTTAAAGATTGTTCTATTTTAGATAAATGGATTCTAGCCCGTTTAGAGGAATTAGTTCTTCAACTCTCAGAGTCTTTGGAAAAATATGATACTTTAAATAGTGTAAGGTTGCTTAGAAGTTTTATCGTTGATGACTTTTCAACCTGGTATATTAGACGGAGTCGCGATAGGGTTAATAATAATTCAGAAAGTAAAGATCGGGATTTGACTTTAAGTGTTATGCATGCTGTTCTAGCTAAATATAGTCAATTATTAGCTCCCCTTGCACCTTTTATTTCCGAGGAAATATTTATGAACTTAACTGGGGAAGAGTCTGTTCATCTTTCAGATTTTCCAAGGCCAAATTTAGATTTAATTGATGAAGAATTAATTTCACAAATGTCGATCTTGAGAAAATTTGCGGAGATGGGTCACGGTCAACGGAAAGACGCGGGGATAAAACTCAGACAACCCCTTTCAGGGTTTACTTATCATCTGAAAAATAAATTAGATGAAGATTTAGAAAAAATATTAGCAGAAGAATTAAATGTTAAAAAAATTACTTTCAAAAAATCTGATGAAGTTAAGGGAAAAATAGAAACAAAAATTTCCCCTGAACTTCAGGCCGAGGGAGATACTAGGGAATTAATCAGACAGATTCAAAATCTGAGAAAAGAACAGGGTTTAACGTTAAAAGATGAAATTAATATCACCTCGCTATTTATTCCGAAAGAAGAAGACCTTAAAAAATTAATTTTAAAACAGACAAATGCCAAACAGATTAAACTAGGCGATAAAGTAGAAATTGAAGTGTTGTAACTTCTAAGTATGAATAAGCAGTCAATTTTGATTCCGGATTTTTATATTTCAATTCCTGCTATTCTTTTAATGAGTCTTGGTGTTTTAGTTATTTATTCTTCTGAACCGAAATTAGCGATTCAACAATTAATAATTGCAGTTATTGGTATAGGTTTATATTGGTTCTTTTCATTAATTGACCTTAGATTTTATCAGGAATACTTAAAATTTATATATGGTTTTATGTTATTTCTTTTAGGTGTTGTTTTTATTTTAGGTTTTGAAACCAGAGGATCTATTAGATGGATACCTCTTGGGTTATTTAATTTCCAACCATCAGAATTTATAAAACCTATTTTGATTCTTTTGCTTGCTAAATTTTGGTCAGACAATAATTCAAGTTGGCTAAATATTGTAAAGAGTATCTTAATTATATCTCCTGCAATTATCCTCATTTTTAAACAGCCTGATTTAGGTACAACTTTAACTGTAATAATGATTTGGATTTTTATGCTTATTGGTTCAAATATTTCTGTTTTGAAATTATTTCTAATGTTTATTACTTCGTTAATCTTAACCCCTCTTGGGTGGTTATTTCTAAAAGATTACCAAAAATATAGAATTACCAGTTTTTTATCTCCAGAAAAAGATCCTTTAGGTATTGGCTATAATGCAATTCAGTCAACTATTGCTGTTGGATCAGGAGAAGTATTTGGTCGGGGGCTTGGCAGAGGAACCCAATCAAGGTTGCAGTTTTTACCGGAATTCAGGACTGATTTTATTTTTGCATCAATCGCAGAGGAATTTGGATTTTTAGGTTCAGTAATTTTGTTGTTTTTGTATTCGGCTATTATTGGTCGAAGCTTGCGGATTATGCATAACGCAAACAACCGGTTTAGCAACTTAGTGGTGTTGGGAGTTTTAGGAATGTTTTTCTTTCAGATTATAGTGAATATTGGAATGAACATTGGGATATTACCAATCACCGGAATTACTCTTCCGCTTGTTTCTTACGGCGGAAGTTCTCTTCTTACTACCTTGATTTGCCTTGGTTTTATAGCCTCTGTTGCTAAATTTGGCAATCAGAGGTAAAATACGCTTTGTATGCAATATAATATAGTTCAAATTGGAAGCAGACAATATAAGATTGAACCAGGCCAGACGATTGAAATCGACAGGCTTCCCGATGATGTCAAAAAATTAACAGTAGATAAAGTTTTACTTAAGGTTGACGACGATAAAGTTCAAATCGGCACACCTTATTTAAAAGAAACTTTAGAGCTTGATGTTCTTGAAACTGTTAAAAAACTAAAAATCAGAGTATTAAAATTTAAGTCTAAAGCTAACTATCGAAAAGTTACAGGGTCAAGAAGACAGATGACAAAAGTTAAATTACAGGATAATAGTCCAAAAGCAAAATCAGAAAAAAAAGAAACTGTGAAAAAGGTATTGACATAAGTTTTCACGAAAGGTAATCTAAAGACATGGCACATACAAAAGCAGGCGGAACAACAAAAACCAATAGAGATTCAATTTCAAAACGCTTAGGTGTTAAACATTATGGTGGAGAATTAGTTAAACCCGGAAATATTATTATAAGACAAAAAGGAAATAAATATTATCCCGGAGTCGGAGTGAAGCAAGGCAATGATTACACTTTGTTTGCTATAACATCCGGAGTAGTTCAATTTGTTAAGAGAAAAGGACGAAACTTAATAAATATCAATGGACTCTAACGATCAAATCTACTTACTTGAAATAAATTTACTTGAACCAAATCCTCTTCAGCCCCGTGGGCTCATTACACCAGAATCATTAGCCGAGTTAGCAGAATCAATTCGGGAACATGGGATTTTAGAGCCTATTGTGGTTGCCAAAACTCCCGCAGGTTTTCAAATCATTGCAGGAGAACGACGTTGGAGAGCTTCCAAATTAGTCGGACTTCCGAAGGTCCCTGTTGTAATAAAAGAAACCACTCCTCAAGGTATGTTGGAAATGGCAATTGTAGAGAATGTTCAGCGTCAGGATTTAAATCCTTTGGAAAGAGCCCAGGCTTATCGCCGTTTAATGGATGAGTTTGGTCTGCCTAATTCTGAAATCGCTCAAAAAGTTGGTAAAAGCCCGGCTTATATTTCCAATACAATCAGACTGCTTACCCTGCCTGATGCCCTTAAGGATGCCTTAATGTCCGGTCAAACAACAGAAGGGCATGTAAGAGCAATGTCTGCCTTGGAAGACCCCCATCTTATTATAGAGGCTTATAAAGAAGTGCTTCGAAAGAACTTATCTGTTAGAGGAACAGAAGAATTAGTCAGGAAAATGAAAGCAAAGTTTAATGTTGCTCCAAAAAGAAACGTTGATGTTGAAAGTATGCATATTTTAAATGAAGAAGTTGATAGAATTCAGGAAGGTTTAGCAGAAGCATTAACTTCAAATGATAAGAAAGCAACGGTTAAGTATGTATTAACAGGTAATCATGCCCGTTTAGATATAAGATTACCGGGTAATCCGGAGCAAACAACTGAGTTGATGAGAAAAGTTTATAAGGCAATTACTTCTTATCAGGAAATTAATTAGTTGAAGTTCCAATTGGAATAATTACCATTTTGTCCACCGGCCAATATCTTAAAAAAGCCTGACCTATAATTTCACTTTTGGGAATAAGTCCAAATTGTCTTGAGTCTGAACTATTCTTACGGTTATCTCCCATTACAAAATAGTTATCTGCAGGCATAGTGATTTCATCGCCATCTTTTAAGAAGCCTTCGCCGTGTGTTTCTAAATCCTGAGGTAAATAAGGCTCGTTTAATAATGTTTCATTTATATATACTTTCCCGTCTGATAATTTTAATGTTTCACCTGGTAACCCTATTACTCTTTTGATGAATACTTCTTTCTCTGGATTTTGAGGGTTCTTAAGGATAATAATTTCACCTCTTTGATAAGCAGAAGATCTGGTTGCGAGTTTATTAGTTATTATATAATCCCCATCCTGAAAATTCGGAACCATAGATTTTCCTGAAACTTTATGAGGTTCAGCGATAAAAACCCTGATGATCATTAAAATAGAAGCAACTATTGCTACAAATTGGATTAACTCGACTAAACTATCTTTAAATCTAGTACCCAAACCCGGTTCTTCAAGCTGGTAATCTGGTGCTGCTTGTGCTGATTGTTGTGCCGAAGGTGGTGTTGGTTCCATAGATATGTATTATCCCTATTTTTTATTTGTAAGACAAGAGGTTGAATGCTAAAATAAGACGTTTAGGTCGTATAGCTCAGTTGGTTAGAGCGCTTCATTCACATTGAAGAGGTCTCTGGTTCGAGTCCAGATACGACCACATTTTTATTTAAGTTTGTTGAAAGACGAAAATTTCGCGGTGCACGGTTTGGTCGGGACGGAAATAAATTATTGATCCACGATCTGTTATTTCCAGATGCAGTTCTTCATTGACAGAATTTTTCTGAAAATTAACTGGAGTGAATCCAAGTTTTGATAGTTGGGGTAAAATATTTAGAGTATGTAGAATATTTCCCAGTTTAAAAGTAGGGAAAATGATAACTATTTTTCCGTCTGAATTTAGCAGCGATTTAAATTGATAAAAAGCATCTAAATATAATTTTTCTAAAATCTTTATTTCGTTTTCGATTTGTCCAATATTAAAGTGTTTCGATTTTGGTGATCCTAAAAATGGTTCAGTAATAATTACATCAATGCTTTTTTCACCAAATGCTTTACTTAATTTTCTAACATCATATTGAAAAGCCTTGATATTAAATTCTGATCTTTTTAAATCTGGATATTGTTGAAAAAGCCAATCAATATTCTGATTTGTTTTTTCTATCTGATCTTTTTTAAAATCTGTTCCTATAATATTTTTATAATCTAAAAGGATTAATTCCTGCAGAATTGTACCGTTGCCGCAAAAAGGATCCAAGATAGTGTCGTCTAATTCTTTTCCTGCAATATTGATCATAATTTTTGCAAGTTTAGGGGGAAGCATCCCGGCTTCTGTGTCTCTTCCTGGTCTTCTGTAGTCTCTGAAACTATAGTCTTCAAAATTCTGGACTGCCAGTGTTTTTCCGAAATAGACGGTGTTTTCTTCAACGCAAATATCTAATTCGAAACCATCAGATATTAATTTATTTTTTACAACCGAAACACTGGAGATATATCTTTCATGCGATTTAAAGAAATTTACTTTGTAAGAATCTTGTAGGAACTGTTTCATTTTCGGCAATGTTTTGATTGCTTGGGGGAAGACTTGATTGATATGACTTATTGGTGTACCTGCGTTGTAAATACTAATGCCGAAAGATAGTTTTGTCAGCTGTGGATCAAAAAGTTTACTTAAAAAATCTAAATCAGTTACTAAAGAGCCAAATTGTTCTGAGAATTTTTCAAACGGAATTGAATCTATAATTTCACCGATTTTTATTGTTCCTCCGAGTTTTGTCATCAGGTTTTGTGAATCAATTTCCTGACTTGTTTCTAAGATAAATATTTCTTGGGACGATGTAATAATCTTAGATTTCTGATGCTTATCTAAAAGCGCCAAAATTTCTACCTTTGAAAGCGAGTGATTATTACCCAAAACAAAAAAATATTTATGCATGAAGGTAGTTTAGCACGAATGATGCCTAATCTCCATTTTTTCTGGCTATAATTAATATATAAGCACAGAGATTTTTTAACCCAAGTGTATATAAAATCAATTCATAAATAATTGAAACAATATAAAAAGGCAGGAAGAAACTAAAATATCTTGATTGGTAATAACTTAATTTAATTTTTTCAACAGTAAATCCATTCTTAAGATAAATATTTATAATTGAATCATAAAAGCAATAATTGTAGTTAGTCTTGAAACCTCTAATATGTTGACTTCCCGGGATTAAATTATTTAATAGTATTTTTGCGAGTTTACTTGGAATAAGCTGATTTAATATAGAAAATATAGCGAATTTACAGGAAAAAAGATTAATGGAATACCCGCCATCCTTTAAAATCTTTTTAGAGTTAATTATAAAATTGGGGACACCTTCTAGATGTTCGAGAACATAACGGGAAACGACTAAATCTACTGATTGAGGTTTAAGGGGTAATGGTTTATTAATATCTGCGACTAATGTTTTGTTTGCACTAATGTTTTTTTCTAATTCGCTTTCATCTTCATCGACTACTATTAATTGATTTTTTAGTTTTTTGTTAAGATATTTTACAAAAGGGCTTGATCTTCCTCCTCCAAGATCTACAATCACCTGATTTTTTTGTTTGTTTGCATATTCTGAAACTATCTGGGAATATTTATCAGTAATGTCTGGTTTTGCATGAGGAAGCATCTTTTCTATTTTTCTGCTGATATTTTGATTTAATTCAATAAATTTTTTTAACTGATTCATATATTGTTAACCTTGATTTATTATACCTTTAAACTTAAAATTGATTCCAGGCTTATAGGGAAAAAATGATTATACAAAAAAATAAAATATTTAAGTATAAGGATTTGTTTTGGCAATTAACTTTGCGAGACATTAAGGCAAAATATAAACAATCTTATCTGGGTTATTCCTGGGTAATTTTAGTGCCTTTAATTAATTTAACTGTGCTCAGCATTGTATTTACTTTTGTTTTTAAAGTTCCGACTGGACCGGTTCCGTATCCTGTTTATTTATTTACCGCGCTTGTTCCCTGGCTGTTTATGTCAAATGCTATAGTTGCAGCAACCGGAAGTGTTTTAGCAAATTCATCGCTTGTCACAAAAATATATTTACCCAGAGAAATTTTGCCGTTATCGGCGATTGCGTCAAAATTGGTTGATTTATTTTTAACTGCGGTCATATTGGGATTATTTATGATTCTTTTTAGAGTTCCTTTCCATACTTCAATTCTATTCGTTCCCATAATTTTATTTATTCAAGTGATGTTGATAACAGGTATATCTTTTATTCTTTCTGCCAGCAATGTTTTCTATAGAGATATAGAACATGCAATCGGAGTAATACTCGGTGTTTGGATGTATCTAACGCCTGTTGTTTATTCTCCTGATTTAATTCCACCTGATTTAAAAATATTTTTTTATTTAAACCCGATGAGTGGAATAATTGATGCTTATAGAGCAACCATCCTATACGGTGTTATTCCTTTATGGCCGGCATTTTTATATTCTTTCCTTTTTTCACTTATTATTTTTATAGTGGGCTATTTTTATTTTAGAGCTAATGCCAAATATTTTGCAGAAGTAATATAAATATGGGCGAAAACTTTGTAATCAAATTAGATAATGTTAGTAAAAAATTTAAGCGTGGGCATAGACTTCTTTTGAAGGAAGCTTTGTTAGATTTATTTAGAGCGCCAAGACAAGAGGATTTTTGGGCATTGAAAAGCGTAAGTTTTAAAATCAAAAAAGGGGAATCCATAGGAATAATTGGAAGCAACGGTTCCGGGAAAAGCACGATTTTAAAACTGATCGCAGGTGTTTTGACGCCAACTCATGGAACGATTAAAGTACAGGGTAAGATAGGCCCTTTAATAGAACTTGGCGCAGGATTCCATCCGGAATTAACAGGTCGGGAGAATATATATTTAAACGGGACTATTTTGGGGTTATCTATAAAAGAAATCGATGCTAAATTTGATGAGATTGTTAATTTCTCAGAACTTTCAGATTTTATCGATACTCCTGTTAAACATTATTCTTCAGGTATGTATATGAGGTTAGGTTTTGCTATAGCTGTTCATGTTGAACCGGACATATTGTTGGTTGATGAAATTTTATCAGTTGGCGACATTGGTTTTCAAAAGAAATGTTTGGATAAAATGAAGGAATTTCACAAAAACGGGGTTACGGTTATAGTTATCTCCCATTCTCCGGATTTAATTAAATCCTTTTGTAAAAAAGTTTTTTTAATAAATCAGGGGAAAATTATTGGTGTGGGATTAACAGAAAACATAATTAAAAAATATAATAAATTAATAAATTAAAAATAATATTCAATTGGTACCTTTATTTATCAAATTCATATGACTACTAAATCCATTGTTTCTTTCTTTGATAAAGATCCTCTTTTAAGTAAACTAATTTCTTTTTTGCGTAAATTAAAACACAAGCTTTATCGCTTGAAAAAGGCTTTTTATTATAGAAGCTCAATTCTTATTAAAGAGGATCTTTACGAAAGAGACTTTATTTTTCTAAAAAAGGAAACAAATAAATGGGTAGCATTAGATTTTGAAAATGTAGGAAATGATTTATATATAAAAATTAAAAGATTAAAAGATGGAAAGATATTTTTACTCGATCAACCTTTTTTTTATACTTTACAGCTTGGGATGACTAAAAACGCCTCTACAGAAGTAGAATTTGTATATGCCGTAAAGAAATATACATACAACAATATATTAAAAACATTAAAAATCCTTAATCTATGCTAAAGAATATATTACTTGTAAATATCGCTTATCCCCCACACCACTATGGTGGATCAGGAATTAATATCAAGAATCTTACCGTTTTTTTACAAGATCTTGGTTACAATGTGTTCGTATTTACCGGAGGAAGAAGGGAAGAAATAGTTAATGATAGCGGAGTTATAATTTATAGAAATAAAAGTCATGTTCAGGAAAACTCTCCGCTTTCCAATTCTAATTATTTAAGAAAAGTTTTAGAAAGAAAATTTATCAATATAATTAAAAAAAATAATATTAATATAGTTCATTTTAATTCCATCCAGGGTTTAGGGGCAAATCTTATTAAGTTATCTTTGAAACTTGATATAAAGACTTTTCTTACAATGCACGATTTTTGGTGGATTTGTCCTTCACTTTTCTTAAAGAGTTCTCATAGCCAAACAGTTCCTTTTCATAATCATGAGCAATTTTGTTACAAAGGTTCTTATGCAGAGAGGCTCCTAAAAAGAAAACAATATTTATATGAGATCTTAAAAGAAAATAAGCTTAAAATTATTTCTGTTTCAGAATCCGCAAAAAAGGCATTGATTTATCTTGGGTTACCAAATGCAAAAAATTATTTAGTTGTAGAGAATGGGATAATACCCTGTACTTTTGATAAAGTTAATTTAACCGAAAAAAAAGAAGGAAAAGTGGTATTTTCTTTTTTGGGTGGTGTTGATATATCGGTGAAAGGGTTTCATTTAATATATGGAGCGTCAAGCTATCTTAAACTAAATACAGATAAATATGAGATTAGGTGCTATCGTGTTTTAGATCATGCTTTAAAAACCATCTTTAATTATAATTCTCTCCGTAAACGTAATATAAAACTATTTGGCACGTTTGATAACTCGAAAATTTATCAAATCTTATCAGAAACGGACTGTCTTATTGTTCCGAGTCAAGCCTATGAAACTTTTTCGATGAGTGCAAGGGAGGCTTTATTTGCAGAAAAAATATTAATTTCTTCCGGAATGGGTGCACTTTCAGAAATTCCTTCACCGAAACATATTATCTTTAATAAAAACTCGTCCCAAGATTTAGCAGAAAAGATGTTTGATGTAATTAATAATATAGATAGTCTTAGGACAAGAGATAGTGGTTTGCAAATTAAGACTCTTAGTGACCAGGCAAAGAATCTTCATATTTTATATCAGGGAAATTAAAATGATAAGTATTGTTATTGTAAATTTTAATGGCGGAATAAAGGTTGTGAAATCGGTAAGAAGTGTGTTGGCTCAAGCGCACCGTGATTATGAGTTGATTGTTGTAGATAATGGATCGACCGATAATTCGAAAGATGAAATTATTCAAAAATTTTCCGGAAAAATTAAATTAATTGAATTGAAAAAAAATTTTGGTTTCACAAAAGGATGTAATTTGGGGATATCTGAAAGTAAAGGAGAGTATATTATGTTCCTGAATAATGATGCTTATTTGTCAGGCAAAAACTTTCTTGTTATTGCAGAAAATATTTTAAAAAAATCCAAAAATAATATTTGTGGGATTTTCCCGAAAGTTTTTTTTAATTGGGAAAAAAACGTATTAAACAGTACTTATGCAATATGGCATAAAGATATACTGTGGTTTGACGAACATATAGGTTCGGTAGATCCTGAATTATTAAGTTTGGATGATCAACAGAAGGAAGTGTTTGGGGCAATGTTTATTGCACCAATATTTAAAAAAAGTATTCTTGAAAGCAGCGGTGGATTTGACGAGATGTTATTTACTTACGGTGAAGATTTTGATTTATCTTACCGCATGAATATTTACGGATATAAATTTTTGTATACGCCTTTAATTAAGGTTTATCATGATTATAGATCTTCGTCGTTAGACGAGATTCAACCGCTTTGGTCGTATTTTTATTTTTTACGGAATTATTTAATTGTTATTCTTAAAAATTATGAACTGAAAAATATTATCGGTAAATTTTCAAGTTATACCTATCATTTCAGGGTTGCTTTAAAACATTCGATTAAATTTAAAGAGTGGCGGAAAATGTTGTTAATGCTCAAAATTCTTATTAGTCTTTTGTTTTTGGCCCCATTAATTATTAAAAAAAGATTAGAGATACAGCGTAAACGAAAATTTAATGATGTAAAAATTTGGTCGAATGAGTTTGTAATTAACTATAATCCCAATTTTTATAATTCACATATTGTTTTAAATTCCGGAAATGTTACTAAAATAAGAAAATAAATATGAATAAGGAAAAATTTCTTAAAAAGAATGAGTTATGGGTATGGGGCCTTCTTTCTTTTTTACTATTTTTGAAATTCATTTTTGTTACAAGTTTGGATAGGAATAATTTTTTACTAACATATCCGTATTTTACCCCGGACAGCTACCGCTTATTGGCGTCAGGAATAAGGTTGTTTGATTCGGCAAATCCCACATTTCATAATTTCGGCTTTTCGTTTATTGTTAATCTTTTACATTCATTTAATTCACTTTTCCTCTTGGTTTTGATAAATCATTTGGTCTTTTTAGGAATAATTTTTTTTGTATTTAAAATTTCTAAACTTCTAACGAACAGCTTTTATTGGAGTTTTTTAGTTGTTATATTCATGTTTTTAAATTATAATCTTCAAATTTTTGCAAATTATATTTTAGCGGATTATTATGCAATATTTTTTATTGCTGTGTCTTCCTATCTGTTAATTTCTGAAAGGATTAGATTATCCTTTTTTTTGCTGGGAATTTCTGGATTATTTCAAAATTTAGCATTTATTATTTCTCCTGTTTGGTTTCTGTATTTATATTATATAAAAAATGTCTCAGCAGGTTTTATACTAGGTAGTTTTAATAAGCTCGCTGTTTTATTTTTACTATTGTTAGGTTTTAATCTACCTTGGTATTTATATAAAATATTTAATTTCGGTAATCCTTTTTATTCAAAAGTTGATCAATTTCATTTGCTTCAACCGAATTTTAACTCATTATTCTTCTACTTTATTAATGCATATACTTTATTCGGCGCAATGTTCTTTTTAGTTGTTTATTCGTTATTAACCCGATATAAATCATATTTATTTGATAGAAAAACCCTTTTTTTAACTTTAGGGTTTTTTACAACACTTCTTTTTTGGACAGTTTTTTACGAATGGAATGACAGAAGATTTTTGCTCTATTTGGTTCCTTTCGTATACCCCCTGTTTGCACTGTATTTAAAAAATACTTTTACAAGTAAAATTAATTTTAAATTTATAATTGTCATTCTATTATTGCTATATCCTACAAGTATTTCATTGGGATCTTTTTTTAACAGTAATACAATTATGATAACAAACTGGGATAAAATAACCTTTTATGCTTTCTCTGACGAGATACAACAAGCGCATATATCTTTTCCTATAAAATACGAGCATGCGCATTTTACAGCTGTACGAGCTTTGAATATAGTTTATATCGAGTCCATAGGTCATTATTTTGTAGCACCAAAAGTAGTAGGGACACTATATTCTAAATATCGAATTATTATAGAAAAAGGATATAACAAAAACACAAATGAGATTTGTATAGGGGATAATGAGATTTCAGCATATGAGTTTAGTAATATTTTATTGATTATAAAAAATATAAATTTAGATAATATTAAATTAGTCAAAAATTGTTCACCTAAATGAAATCGATGAAAAAAGATATGCTAGTTTCTGTTGTCATACCATCTTGGAATGGCATTGAATTGCTTAATGATTGTTTATTGTCTTTAGAGAAGCAGTCGTATAAGTCTTTAGAGGTTATTGTTGTCGACAATGGATCTTCTGATGATTCAGTTAAATATATAAAATCAAATTTTCCAAAGTTTAAAGTAGTCGAGCTTTCATATAATCAGGGTTTCTCTGTAGCAGTGAATATTGGGATTAAGAAATCTTTGGGCGAGTATATTTTTATACTTAATAACGATACAGAAGTAGATAAAAATTGTATTTTACATTTGGTCAAAGCACTAAGTAAAAACCAGGAAGTAGGAATGATGGCATCTAAGATTTTAAATTTTTATCAAAGAGATTTTATTGATAATGCAGGAGATGAGCTGGATACTGTAGGACATTTATTGGTTAAAGGATATGGAAAAAAAGACGGATTAAAGTTTAGTAAACAATATTCTTTATTTTTAGTATCCGGCGGAGGAAGTTTATTCAAGAGGGAGGTATTTGAAAAGATTGGATATTTTGATGAAAGTTATTTTATGTATATGGAAGATGCTGATTTATGCTTTAGAGCACAGTTGGCAGGATTTAGAGCTTTATTTGAGCCAAGGGCGATAATTTATCATAAAAGAATGGCTACTTCTTCAAAGAATCTTTCACTAGTTGAATGTTTAAATTTCCGTAACATGACTATGAATATAATCAAGGATTTTCCGGTTGCTTTGCTGATGCACAATTTTAATTGGTTAAAAATTATTTTGGTTAATTTAAATACCTTGAAATACTTAATTGGTAAGGGTTATTTGATGGGAGCTTTAAAAGCTGAGTGGTTTATACTTTGTAATTTAAGGGTATTATTTGAAAAAAGAAAAATTATACAAAAATCAAAAATTGTATCAGACCAATATATTATTAAAAATGTTAAAGAGAAGAGATGCAATATTTTTTAACTTGTGTATTTTACTTTGCGTGTTAGTTGGGTGATGTTCCCTGCTTTGTCAGTTGCAATAATAGTTATGGTATTGTCTCCTTCATTTATTTCTATAATCTGAGAGAAGGCACCATCGCCGTCAACTATAGCTCTGCTGCCGTTAATTGTAATAGTAATATCTTTGTCTGAATTAGTCTTGCCACTGACTGTTATTTTTTTATCTCCGCCTTTAATTTCTGTATTATCTGTAGGTGACTGTATGTCTAATTTGGGTTTTTCGTTTGAATAAATAATATAGATTGGTTTTGAAGAAAGACTTTTATTTCCATTATTATCAATTGTTACCCCTGAAATACTATTAGAACCGAGACTTAGGTCTATTGGGTTACTGATAAAACTTCCGTCTTCTGAAGTGCTGACAGAAGATTTTAGTTCTCCATCAAGGTAGATCTCTATTGTTGTGTTCGTCAGGCTGTAACCATGAACTAAAATTGTGGCTGTTGAAGTAGCCTCATATGGGATATTTAAAACAGGAGGAGCAACGGATGCGTTTTCTTTTATTGACTCAGGTGCTTTTACAGGTGTTTTAAAACGGTTTAATAAAGAAAGACTGCCGATAAATGTCGGAATAAACCAGACAGCTAAAATATAAAGAAGAACTGCGCAAATAACAATTGTAAGATAAAAGTTCTTTTTGCTTTTTCTTTCTAATCTTCTTGATAAAAATGATTTATTTGTTGTGCGTCTATGTTTCATGTTTTCAGATTCCCATTATTCTCGGAGCCAACGGTGAGAATTGAACTCACGACCTATCCCTTACGAAGGGAGTGCTCTACCGCTGAGCTACGTTGGCAGGATTGCCAAACTGCTAATGTATATTTTACAGAAAAAAGCCATATTTTACGAGTGAGTAAAAAAAGAATAAGAGCGGGAGATGCAAGTTATTCCGAACTATTAGAACGATTCATGTTCGCATGGGATTGGATGGACAGGCTTTATTACGCATACCAAAGTACTTCTCAGGAACCTATAACAGACTGATATAATACTATTATGGCAAAAGTTGATTATAGTGAAGATTATTTTGATCAAGTTAAACAACAGTTTAAAGAATTTACAGAGTTTCGTGCAAAAGTTAGTCAACAGAGTGAGGATCACCAAATACGAAAAAGGGCAGATTTATTAAATACTTACAATCATATAGTTACTTTTATAGGTATAGTGGCTGGATTCGGATTTACAGCCATAGATAAAGTTGAAAACATATACCTATTTCTTATGGGCGAAGCGTTTTTTGTTAGTCTATTTATTTTTAACATTTTTTACTTAAAACAGTTTCATATTACTGAAAGCGAGGCTTTTCAAGATATTAGTGAGAAACTGAATAAAATATTTGATGCAAAAAGTAAGGTATACATAGATTTCTTTATGAAGAAACAAAGTCGAGCTTTCTTTGAAAAAGCACTCGATGAAGCAGTAGCTAATACTGAGACTCCGAAACCAAAACCTACTAAATTAGATTTAAACTTTCTTTTTAATGTTTCATTGGTACTCATAGTTATTGGCGGACTTTTCTTGCTTTCATCTTTTGTTAATTGGAATTCTCCGTTTAAGAGCGAAAAATTAAAAAATGGCTCTTGGCAAGATTATCATCGTTTTTCTGAAAAGCCTAATTTCCGACCATAGATACATGACTACTTTGCAAAAATACCTAGTTCTTTCTTTTGGCTACAGAGATTTAGTGGGAATAACGGGGGCGGGAGGGATCAAAAGAATTGAATCTGAAATTAAAGCTTACAATTTATATGCAGTATTGGAATCATGTTCGAAAATATCACTCACTCTTTTAAATAGAGGCGTAGCAAATCCTCTAGGCCAGGCAGAACTACTAAGTGGAATTTTTTCAAACAAAACACAGCGATTGAGATTTTATGAAATAGCTAGAGCAAAAGCGGCTGGGTCAGCATGGGCAATTTTTAACCAACAAAGCGTACTTGCTCTTGTAAAGATTGCTCTTGCCAATTGTCCGATCGAAGGAGGAAAAAGTATTGATACAAGCAACATTGAACAACTTGGTTATTGGCTCCTTATTCTGAATGATGAATGCTTCGCAGAAGAAACCGGCGGACAAATAGCTTTACCGAGAGGCCATGAAAGAGAAAGACTTAGGCAAGCTCTTGCCCGGTATCAATTTTTCCATATATCTGAAAGGCTGGGCTATAAAATTGGACGGTTTAGATGGCTGGTCGACTACTTCAAGACACACAAACCCCATGGAATTGACATAGCAAAACTATTTAATGAAGCTACTGGAGGCGTCCCCTTAGATGATTATATGACTGTATGTTCCTCTCTACTTGTTAAATGGGTCAATATCTCAAATAAAGAAAAGGTGAACCTAACAAATGATTGGATAACCTGTCCTGATGTGTATTTCAAAGACACAAAGTTAGAAAAAATATTAATTAAAAGAGTATTAGAAATGATATCTATGTTACCCCAAGAGTTTGAAAATACATATAAAACCTCTGTTGAAGAAATATTGGGTGGTCATGAACAATTTCATTATAATTTTATGCCTTTAGTCTGGAAACCATTAATTTGGTATCAGGATAAGAAGTGTTTTATATGTCCGTCGGTGGAATATTTATTCGATAAAGTAACCGATGGTATATACAGAACAATTGAGACCTTTTTACGTAATGAAAAAAGAGGGAAAGATAGAGATACATTCTCAATAGCATGGGGAGATGCATTTGAACAATATATAAACTCTTCTATGTCAAGTGCATTTGGGAATGATTTTTACCCAAGTTCTATGGATAAGAAATCAAAGGAAGAAATGGCAGATGGCATTATCGACTCAGCAAGTTTTGTGTTTATAGTAGAGACCAAAAATCTTCATTGGTCATATAAAGCAATGGTAACAGGAGATCTTGAAAGTTCGGGATCCTCACTCAAGCAATTATTTACAGATAAAGGTCTGGCTCAAATAGCAAAGTGCATAAGGAAAACTAAGAATGGTGAATGGAAGCTACCTGTAGATATCAAGGATAAACAATTTATTCCCGTTCTTGTGGTATCTGAAGGAATGCCTGGGGATGCATACAATCGTAAACTTTATGAAACAATCGCTGAGAAAGCTAAGTCAATAATTAATGATAAGGATATCTTACCCTTTATTATTTTAACTGCAGAGGAAATAGAGATACTTGAAGCAATTTCTTCAGAAAAAGGTAGCGAAGAGACAATACAAATTCTTGCTGAATATGCACACCTGTACGTTACTAAAAATGACTTGGGATACGTTCCTGATGCAATTAGTTTCAAAAATTATCTTTATCATAAGGGTTACGAAAAACCACAGCTTTCATCTAATAATAAAAGACTATTAAAATATTTCGATGATGTTATGGATGATGTATGTGTTCAGGCATTCGGAAGAAAAATAGAAAAGAGACGGAAAAAGAGCAAGGAAGCTTAGATTATAGGATCTTGACAGAGATTTTACACCGAACTCTCTTGAGTTTAAATTGAATTCAATTGTTGAGGTGGGAGATGCAAAATGGGATATTTTATGAGAGATGTAAGCCTAAAATTTAAATTTAAGCAATTTGGAGCGGGATACCAGAATCGAACTGGCTTCTCTACCTTGGGAAGGTAGCATACTACCGGTATACGAATCCCGCGCCAATGTTACACATGAGAATTATATCACTCGTGTATAAATCAGCGTGGGATTTTTAATACTGTTCCTACTTCGATTGCGTTTGGATTGGCAATATTGTTAGCTTCAGCAATTTTATTAAATTGCATAATGTCACCATATGCTCTTCCTGCAATTGTTGATAACCAGTCACCCTTGACTACTGTGTAAGTATCACCATTAATTTTTTCACCCCAGATGGTTTGATTTTCTGCTCCACCTGTTCCTAAGTCTCCTCCTTTTTCAGTTGAGGGTGCTATGGTTGGTGTTATAGTTACTTCTGCAATTGCTTGTTCAATTTTAGGAATCTCCAAAACTTGTCCTTCTTCAATTGTATTTGCGTCGGGTAGGTTATTGGCTTTAACTATTTCAGTATATTTATATCCATCTGTATAATATTTTTGAGCTATCAAAAATAATGTATCACCGTCTTTAACTGTGTATTTACCAGGTAAATTTTCAGGTGAAACATCAGTTTGCGTTTCTGCGCTTATTTGATCGGAAGGACCTAAACTGGGTTTGCTGGATTTAAAATAATTAAATACTAAAATTCCGGCAATCAATACGATCAGAAGTCCCAGAACCAGGCTTAAATAAGATTGATCTATTTTTAGCTGTTCCTGAAGTTGTTGGAATAAAGATTGTTCAGCCACTGCATTTTTTATAGCAGCTTGTTTGACAGTCTTTCTGACTGTTGTTTTTTTAGTTCTTGGCATTTAATTCACCTCCTTTTGTTGGTGGGCAGAATATTTAGGCAGAAGCATTAATTTGATCAGAAAAATTTATGTTGATTTATATTTAAAGGATTCTGAAATGTTTGTCAAGAGCGTTTAGCTCTTTTAACCACAATTGAGTAACTTTCAGGGTCTAACAGTTGTATAGATGCGTCGAAACCCTTCTTTTTATCTATCCATATGGGATATCCCCAGGGAGTTGTCTGTATAGATAAATATCTTTCCAGTCCTAACCCAGAGAGTAAAAGAGTTGCAGTATTATATATATATTGGGTTCTGTCTTTGGACGGATGCTCTTTTTCCAACCATAGGATATTTGATATTTCATCCCAGCTATTTTTGGGTACAATAATTTGTTTTTCCCATCCAAATCTGAATTTTAAGTTTTCAACGGTGCCGTCGAACATTTCTTTAAATTCCATAGTTGTATTTTAGAGGGGAATAATAATATGTCAAATCTAGATTATCTTACGGGCTTAAAGCAAAAAATCAGGGAGTACTATGTGGAAGTATTATGAATCAATATAAAGTGTTAAATAATTTACAAATTTTTGTCTAAATTGTTATAGTTAGGTTATGGATAATCTGACAACCCCAAATTCGGATGCAGTTTTTTATGAAGATGATAAGGTTTATGCTTGTTTAGCAAGTTTTCCAATTGCAAAAGGTCATTCTATTGTAGTTTGGAAAAAACCAGTAACAGATCTACACTTGTTATCAAGAGAAGATTATGAATATTTAATGAATATAGTTGATAAGACTAGAGATGCTTTAATGAAGGTTATGAAAGTAGATAAAGTATATTTAATGTACATGGATGAGATCAAACATGTACATTGGCATTTAATTCCCAGACATAATTTAATTGGATTTAATTTGTTAAAACACAAGCCTAAAAAACTCAATAGTTTTAATCTTGTTAAGAAATTAACTAGTATGAATGAATTAGCGAATAACAATAGGTAGAATTTTTCTTTTATCGATAGGCAATCTTAATCGTCTACTAATTTCTTGTAGCTCTGCTTTTAACGATTCAGCACCTAATTCCATTACATCTGCAGAGAAGTCTTCTCCACCACCGGACATTTGATCAAAAGATATTAAAGAAAAGCTCAAAATAGTTCCTGTAGTGCTTAGTTCTCTTCTTAAAATTTCAATTTGATGGTAAATAGAAGCACCCATCTCAGGAGTTTCCCCTTTTATCACTACTTGTCTACTAGTGTAACCTTGACTAATTAATTCTTGTAGGGTTTTAGATGCTAAGCGATCTATTTTTAAATACACGTTATTATCCAAAAATTTAATTTCTTCGTCTATCTCTATTTTAAATTGTTCAAATTTATATGGTTCAACATCCGGTTGACTCATTAATAAATTTATACTTAAATATTATAGGTTATTCAAGAAGTAAAGTCCTTATTAAGCGGGACCGACGGGATTCGAACCCGCAACCTCTTCCGTGACAGGGAAGCGCTCTAACCATTGAGCTACGGCCCCAAGACTGTGATATTGTATCAGAGCCTAGCCACACGGTCAATTAATATATAGCTATTATATCTTATAGTTTGAATTAGAAGTTTATTCTTGTTATAATTCCCCTTATGACAAAAGAGATGGATCGTTCAGAAATGGCGGAATATTGTGCAAATAATTCCGAAGCGCCGTTAATTCATATCGGCAATAAGATGTTTGGGTGGAGATCATTTTTCCTGGATTCTGTTGAACAGAGACGTCTGATTATTCTTGAAGCCAATCTGCCTGATAACGGGTCACAAAATATTAAGGAATTTAAATATATATCAAAAATTACCGGCATGAATATTGATGAAATAGAATGTTTTCAAAGACGGAGCAATGTTTTAATCGTTGTACCGATTGTTTATATATAAAATTGATCTAAAAGTTATATCATTTGTGTTATATTATTCCTAATGGATTTTAGTAATGCTAAAGTTGCACATTTACTCCGTGATGTAGCCACGGCTTATACTCTCAAAAAAGGGAATTCTTTTCAAATTAAAGCATATGAATCTGTTGCTGATGCTATAGAACATTCCACTTCTGAGGTTCATGATTTATGGCAGGATAATCAGTTAGACCAAATTCCAGGTATCGGAGAAAGTTTAAAAGGCCATCTGGATGAATTATTTAAAACAGGAAAAGTTAAGCATTGGATTGACGCAAAAAAAGGTGTACCTCCGGCTGTATTTAGTTTTCTGGACATCCCGGGAGTAGGTCCTCAGACAGCCTTGAAGCTGGCTAAAGCAGGCGTTAAAGATCTGCACGACCTTGAGAATAAGATAAAAACAGATGAGCTAATAAAGCATGGTTTTTCTTCAAAATTTATTGAGCGGTTAAAAACCGGTTTTCTGGAATCACAAACCTTAAAAACAGGGAGGATGTTATTGCCTTATGCTTTTGCACAAGCAGAAAAAATTCTTGATTATCTAAAACAGGATAAAAGTATAGAAAAAGTAGACGCATTGGGGTCTCTTCGAAGGATGGTTGCAACAATCGGAGACTTAGATTTTGCAATTGCCTCAAATAACCCTGCAGAAGCTTTAAAACATATCCTTTCTATGCCCGGAATAACAGAAGTAGTAGAAAAAGGGGAGACAAAAGCAACACTGGTAATCTCTTCCGGGTTACATGTTGATTTTTTAATAGCTGATTCAAAATCATATGGTGCTTTACTCCAACATTTTACCGGTTCAAAAATGCATAATATTCATTTAAGAAAAATTGCAAATGATAAAGGTTATTCGCTATCAGAAGATGGTGTTAAAAGAATTAAAAGCGGTGAAGTGATTAAGTGCGACAAAGAAGAAGCTCTATACAATATTTTGGGAATGCAGACACCTATACCCGAAATCAGAGAGGATACAGGGGAAATAGAATCAGCTTTGGAGCATAAACTACCGAGTTTTATTGACCTAGAGGATATAAAGGGAGATTTACATATTCATTCAAGTTTTAATATTGAGCCCTCTCATGATCTTGGCGTTAGCAGCTTTGAGCAAATAATAAACAAAGGGAAGAGCTTGGGTTATGACTATATTGGTATGTCAGAACATCAACCCTCAAAATCAAATCATACACCTGAGCAGATGATTGAACTTATCCAGAAAAAGAAAAAGATTATTGAACAAATTAATTACTCAGACAAAAGTGTTCGAGTACTAAATTTACTCGAATTAGATATTATGCCTGATGGATCTTTGTCTGTGCCAGATGAAGCGCTTAAATTATTAGATTTTGGAATTGCAGGTGTTCATTCTTCACATCACCAACCAAAGGATGAAATGACCAAAAGATTAGTTAAGATTTTAGAGAACCCTTTCGTGAAAGTTTTAACCCATCCAACCGGAAGACTGATTAATGAAAGAGAAGCGTCTGATGCAGACTGGGATGAAGTTTTTAAAACTGCAGCAAAGCATATGAAAGCTTTAGAAATTAGTGCATATCCGAATAGACTAGATTTGTCGGATCAATTAGTGCGAAAAGCAAAGACATATGGAGTAAAATTTGTAATTAATACTGACTCTCATGAAGTGTCTCAAATGGAAATGATGGTTTTTGGAGTTTCTGTTGCCAGACGCGGGTGGCTTACGAAAGAAGACGTAATTAATTCATGGGACTGGAAAAAGTTTGCAAGCTGGCTTGGAATTTAAACACTTGCAAAAAGCAAATGCTTTAGTTAGGATTTAGATATGTATTTCTTTTTAATTCTTGGACTTATATTAATAGCTGCTCTTGGTTGGTTGTTTTTATCTTACAACCATTTGGTTACACTCCGAAATCGTGTTCGTGAAGCTTGGTCCCAAATAGATGTTCAACTCAAAAGAAGATCATCCTTAATTCCTAATTTAGTAGAGGTGGTAAAAGGCTATGCCAAACATGAAAAAGAAGTTTTTGAAAATGTAACAAAAGCCAGAAGCGCTTTGATGCAGGCCAAAGGTCCGACAGACACAGCTGCTGCAAGCAATCAAATGTCTAGTGCTTTAAAAACTTTATTTGCAGTTGCGGAGAATTATCCTGACCTTAAAGCCTCTGAAAATTTTAAAACCTTACAAACTGAAATTTCTGATACTGAAACAAAAGTTGCTGCTTCCAGGCAGTTTTATAATACTAATGTATTGGATTATAATAATTCCCTTGAAGTTATGCCAACAGCTTTAATTGCTAATATGCTGCATTTCCAAAAATCAGATTTTTTCCAGGCCACAGAGGCTGAGAAAAAAGACGTAGAAGTTAAGATGTAGTTTGTTTTTGTGTTAAAATTACTCCATGGCTGTTGTTAATACCGCTTGGGATCAGGTTTCAGGAAATATCTTTAAAACATATGTAATTATGTTTTTGTTCTCCCTTTTTACTATTGCAGTAGTTTATGTGATTGCAATGGGGTTTGGTTATGGACAAGTTGGTGGATTAGGAATTGTTGGTTTTGCCTTAGTCGCTGCAGGGATTATGAATTTTGTTTCATACTTTTGGTCTGATCAAATAGTACTTGGTATATCTGGGGCAAAACTCGTAGAACATGATAAAAATCCCGAAATATACCATCTGGTTGAAAATCTTTGTATTGCAGGAGGGCTTCCTGTTCCTAAAATTTATACCATAGATGATAGTGCTCCCAATGCTTTTGCTACAGGCAGAGATAAAAATCATGCAGCTATTGCCTTAACCATGGGAATTTTGGATAAGTTAAATAAACAAGAGCTGGAGGGAGTGATCGCTCATGAACTTTCACATATAGGTAATAGGGACACATTGCTTATGGCAGTGGTAGCAATTCTGGTAGGGTCAATCGCCCTACTTTCTGATTTTTTTCTAAGATCAATGTGGTTTGGAGGAGATCGCGATCGGGATAACAATAATATTCTGTTTGTAATTTTGGCAATTGCGGCAGCTATTTTAGCACCGATTATTGCAACCCTAATTCAGCTAGCAGTATCCAGGAGACGGGAGTTTTTGGCAGATGCGTCTGCAGTATTATTAACCCGATATCCGGAAGGGCTTGCAAATGCTCTGCAAAAGATTTCAGCAGACAAAGAACCTCTAGAAGTAGCAAACCGTGGTACGGCACACCTTTACATAACCAATCCTTTAAAGGGTAAAGAAGCAACAAGTTGGTTTGTTGGGCTATTTAATACTCATCCGCCGATTGAAGCCCGTCTTAAAGCTCTACGCGAAATGGCTGGGCAGGTTTAACCTTTTTGCCTCAAATTAAAGTATAATTCCATTATGCTGATTGATGAAGTTGATATTGTTATAAGAGGGGGACACGGAGGAGCTGGAAAGGTTTCTTTTTTCCCTGGGCATTATGGCGGACCTGATGGGGGAAACGGAGGGAAAGGCGGAGATGTTTACATCAGAACTGTTTCCGACTTAACTGCATTGAATCAATTTTCCAGAAAAAAAATAGTTGAGGGGAAAAACGGTAACCCTGGTGGAAGTAATGTAAAATCAGGCTTAAATGCTGAAGATATAGAAATTATTATGCCTGTTGGGGTAACAATGACCAATAAAGAAACAGGTGAGGAGATTAATCTAACTGAAGTTGATCAAAGAATTTTAATTGCTAAAGGTGGTTTGGGAGGAAAAGGAAATACAGAGTTTAAATCTTCACTTAGAACTACTCCAAAGTTTGCGCAACCAGGTTTAGCTGGTGAGGAATTTTTCTTTAAAGTTAATTTAAAATTAATAGCAGATTTCGGGTTGATCGGATTACCGAATGCAGGTAAAAGCAGTTTGCTAAATGAACTAACAAAGGCTAATGTAAAAACTGCAAACTATCCTTTCACAACTTTGGAACCTAATTTAGGTGTTATGAATACAAAGATTTTAGCTGATATTCCTGGACTTATTGAAGGAGCATCTGAGGGAAAAGGGTTAGGAACCAGGTTTTTAAAACATATTGAAAAGGTAAACTTATTACTTCATTGTATAACTGCAGAATCAGAAAATTCTATTGAAGATTATAAAGTTGTCAAATCTGAAATGGAAAAATTTAATCCTGAGATATTAAAGAAAAAAGAAATAATATTGCTTACCAAAACAGATTTGGTAAATAAGAAGGAACTCTCTGAAAAGTTAAAAACATTAAAAAAGTTAAAGAAAGAAATTCTACCGGTTTCAATTCATGATTGGGATAGTTTAGAAGCTTTAAAAGAATATTTGAAAACTGTATAATTCTGCTATGAAGCTTTCCAAAGATCAGGTAAAAAAAGTGGCTAAACTTGCCAATCTTTCTTTAACACAAGACGAAGAAGACAAATACGCAGAACAGCTATCCGCGATACTCGATTATATTGATCAGTTAAATTCAGCAAAGATTCAAAATGCAGAACCCACATTTAATGTTACAGATTTGAGTAATGTTTTAGCTGAAGATGAAGTTAAACCGAGTTTAACACAAGACGAAGCCTTGAAAAATGCACCACTTTCTAAAAATGGATTCTTTGAAACCAAAGGAGTTTTTGAAAATGAATGATATAACCAAATTAAGTTTGTTGGATACTCTGAAAGCCTTGGAGGAAAACAAGTTTTCCAAAGCAGAATTAAATGAAGCATATTTACAAAGAATTAAGGAATTAAATCCAAAATTAAATGCTTATTTGAAAGTTGTGGAAGATTTACAAGGCATACCGGTCGCCATAAAGGATATAATTTGTACTCAAAATATCGAAACAACTGCGGGATCTAAAATACTGAGTAATTTTATTCCCCAATATAATGCTACAGTAGTAAACAAGCTTTTAGAACAAGGTATGGGAATAATCGGAAAAGCAAATATGGATGAATTTGCCATGGGCTCTTCTGGTGAAAATTCAGCATATGGCGTAACTAAAAATCCATGGGACTTAAATAAAGTTCCTGGTGGTTCTTCTTCTGGTTCTGCAGCCGCTGTGGCAGCTGACCTTTGTGTTTTTGCACTTGGAACAGATACCGGGGGTTCAATCAGACAGCCCGCATCATTATGTGGGGTTGTTGGGTTAAAACCAAGTTATGGTAGAGTTTCAAGGTATGGAGCAATGGCGATGGCCTCATCGTTCGATCAGATTGGCCCGATTACAAAAACAGTAGGGGACGCCAGAAAAGTTTTGGAGTGGATTTCAGGACCGGATGGTTTTGATAGCAACTGCAATGAAGATAGATTTAAGAGTAAAGATTTAAGATTTAAGAATGATTTAAAAGGATTTCGGGTGGGTGTGCCGAAGGAATATTTTGGTAAAGGATTAGATTCAGGGGTAGAAAAAGTTATCAGGAAAGCAATTTCTAAATTAGAAGAATTGGGATCAGAAATTATTGAGGTAAGCTTACCTCATACACAGTACGCAGTAGCAGTATATTATGTTTTGATGGCATCAGAAGTTTCATCAAACCAAGCCCGATTTGACGGAATAAGATTTGGTTCAAAAAGAGAAGATTTTGGAGAAGAAGTAAAGCGAAGAATAATGCTGGGGACCTTTGCCCTGTCTACCGGTTATTATGATGATTATTTTGCTAAGGCTGCCAAAGTCAGGAATCTGATGAAACAGGATTTTGAAAAGGCATTTGAAAAATGTGACGTTATAGTGGGTCCTGTTTCTCCGACAGTTGCCTGGAATTTGGGAGAGAAAATGAAAGATCCACTAACTATGTATTTATCTGATATTTATACTATTTCTGTAAATTTAGCAGGAATTCCGGGGCTTTCTGTTCCTTGTGGATTTTCAGAAGGTTTGCCTGTGGGACTTCAGGTTTTAGGAAAATATATGGATGAGGAAACTATATTAAATGTTGGTGAAGTTTATGAGCAAAATACTAATTGGCATGAGGAGAAACCTAAGTTATGAAATATGAACCTGTAATTGGTTTGGAAGTTCATGTAGAGTTGAACACTAAAAGTAAAATGTTTTGCAGGTGTTCTGCAGATTATTTTGGTGCAAAACCTAATACTCACACTTGTCCTGTTTGTTTAGGTTTACCTGGTGCACTCCCCTTCGCCAATAAACAGGCGATAGAAGATTGTATGAAGATAGGTCTTGCCTTAAATTGTGAAGTCTCTGAAATTTCCAGATTTGAAAGAAAAAATTATTTTTATCCAGACCTTGCCAAAGGCTATCAGATTTCCCAATACCGTTGGCCACTTACTATAAATGGTTGGTTGGAAGTCGAAAACCAACAAGGGGAAATAGTAACAATCAGAATTAATCGTGCACATCAGGAAGAAGATACTGGAAAACTAACACATCAAGATGGCGTAACTTTAATCGATTACAACCGTTCCAGCGTTCCTCTGGTTGAAGTAGTGACTGAGCCTGATTTTCATGATACCTCAGAAGTCCGGGATTACGCGAAAAAACTCCAGCAGCTGTTCAGATATTTAGGAGTATCCAATGCAGATATGGAGCGGGGAGATATGAGACTGGAAGCAAATGTCAGTGTTCGCCCTGAGGGTACAAAAGAATTACCAAATTACAGGGTGGAATTAAAAAACATTAACTCTTTTAGATTTATGGTGGCTGCAATTGAATATGAAATAAAAAGACAAATTGAAGCCTTGGAAAAAGGAGAAAAGTTAAATCAGGAAACCAGAGGCTGGGATGAAGATAAAAAACAAACCTTTGTCCAAAGGTCAAAAGAAGAAGCAAACGATTACAGATATTTCCCTGACCCTGATTTACCCTTAATAGAATTTACAATTCCGGAAGTGGATAAAATTAAAAGTGAATTACCAGAACTTCCCTGGCAAAAACTGGAAAGATTTATAGAAGATTATGAGATTTCAAACAGCAATGCCAAAATCTTAACAGAAGACAGGAAAACAGCAGATCTTTTTGAGGAAGCTGTGAAATTAGGTTTAGAAAAACAAATCAAACCACAACAAATTGCTAATCTTGTAGTAAACCAAAAGATCAAATTAGCCTCGCAAGAGGACGTCTTGCAGATACTGGAAAATATTGCTGATAAAAAAGTGGATTTAATAGAAGATGAAGGGGAACTGGAAAAATTAGCTAAAGAGGCTACAGAAGAAAATCAGGCTTCAGTTGATGCTTATAAATCAGGTAAGAAAGGAGCCTTAAATGTTTTATTAGGCTCAGTGATGAAAAAATCTAAAGGTAAAGCAAATACAGATAAAATCCGCTCTATTTTGGAAGAAAAATTGAAGTGAAAATACCACTTGAAATAGGTATCCACTCGACTGTTAAAATGGGTACGGTTAAAATTTCTTATGCCTAAATTTGTTCATCTTCATGGTCATAGTGAATATTCTCTTTTAGACGGTTTATCCAAGATAAAAAAACTTGTAAAAGTTGCCAAAGAATATGATATGCCAGCTATAGCTGTGACTGATCACGGAGTAATGTATGGCGCAATTGAATTTTATAAATCAGCTCTGGAAGAAAATATTAAACCTATTGTTGGCTGTGAGGTTTATGTGGCAAAAAGATCCCACAAAGATAAAGAAGGAAAGATAGATACAGAACCATACCATTTAACACTGCTAGCTAAAAATTATAAAGGCTATAAAAATTTGATGAAGCTGGTGTCTATTGCTCATCTTGACGGTTATTACTACAAACCCAGGGTGGATAAAGATTTGCTTAAGGAATATCACGAAGGAATCATCGCTTTGTCTGGTTGTCCAGGTGGTGAATTTGCAGAAAGCTTAAAACCAGATAGCTTTAAAGATGGGGAAGAAATCGCCCGTAAGTATTTAGAAATTTTTGGTGAAGGAAATTACTTTATGGAGTTGCAGAATCATGAATATGAATCTTTATTGCTAAAACATGCTAATTCTGATCCTAAAATTAAAGCAGATTTGGAAAGAATGGCTAATTTTCAAAAAATGTGGTGGAAAGCAGTCAAAGAAATCAGTCCAAAAATTGGAGTTCCAATAGTTGCTACCAATGATTACCATTATGTGAAACAGGATGATGCAAATGCACAAGATGCAGTCCTTTGTGTGCAAACAGGTAAATTTATAAAAGACATTGATAGGCTCCGGATGATCGATACCCCTAATCTTTATATCCGCTCAGGAGATGAAATGGCAAATATGTTTTCTGAAGTACCTGATGCAATTTCCAATACAGTTAAAGTGGCAGATATGACTAATTTGGAGATTCCTTTAGGAAAAGCCTACTTTCCTATTTTTGATATACCACAAGGTTTGACACCTATGGACTATTTAAGGCAACTTTGCGAGGAAGGTTTTAACCAAAAATATCCTGAAGGTGCTAAATTACCAGCTCCCTTAGAAGTTTTAAGAGAGAGGTTGGAATATGAGCTGTCAGTCATTGAAAAGAAAAATTACCCCACTTATTTTTTAATTGTTTCAGATTTTATTAAGTGGTCTCATGATCAAAGAATTATTACCAACACCAGGGGTTCTGCTGCAGGCTCGCTTGTACTTTTTTGTTTAGGGGTAACTAACATTGATCCGATTGCATATATGTTACCTTTTGAAAGGTTTTTAAATCCTATGAGGCCGTCACTCCCTGATATTGATTCCGATATTGCAGATGATCGCCGTGACGATGTTATCAGGTACATTAGGGATAAATATGGACAGGATAAAGTGGCACACATTATTACTTACGGAACTATGATGGGGCGTGCTGCCATCCGCGATATTGGGAGGGTTTTAGGACTTCCTTATGGACAGGTTGATGGAATTGCCAAGCTTGTTCCTCCTCCCAGACAGGGTTTTCATCAGACCTTGGACGATGCTTTAAAAGAAGTACCGGAATTGAGTGTGCAATATAAGCAGGATCCTGAAGTGAGAACTTTGATTGATCTGGCTAAAAAAGTTGAAGGAACAATCAGGCATGCTTCAGTCCATGCAGCAGGCTTGGTCATTGCTCCTACACCTCTCACTGATTTTACCCCAATTCAGAGGGAATCTAAGGGAGAAAAGATTGTGACCCAATATGAGATGCACGCAATAGAAGATGTAGGCTTGGTTAAAATGGATATGTTGGGAATAAGAAATCTTTCTATTTTAGGGCGGGCTGTTGCGATCGTAAAAGAAACTCATGGATTAGATATAGATTTAAATAATCTGCCTTTAGATGATGAGCAAAGCTCCATCCATCCTGAATATCCTAAGGATGGATGTAAAAAAACGTATGAACTATTAGGCAGAGGGGACACTATTGGGCTTTTCCAGCTTGAGGGTTCTGGTATGACTAAATATTTAGTTGATCTGAAGCCAACCAATATTTTTGATATTTCGGCAATGGTTGCTTTATATCGTCCTGGTCCTTTGGCAATTATTCCTGAATATATTGCCCGCAAACACAATCCCAAACTCATTAAATATTTTGACCCAAGGATGGAAGAATATTTACAAAGGTCCTTAGGGCTTTTGGTTTATCAGGATGATGTTTTATTAACTGCTATAAAAATTGCAGGATATGACTGGGAGGAAGCAGATAAATTCAGAAAAGCTATGGGTAAAAAGATTCCTGCAGAAATGGCTAAACAAAAAGATCATTTTATTACAGGTTCAATTAAGAATGGAATGGATAAAAAACAAGCAGAAGAGTTGTTTAAATTAATTGAGCCGTTTGCGGCGTATGGGTTTAATAAGGCTCATGCAGCCTCTTATGCCATGGTGGCTTATCAAACTGCATATATGAAGGCAAACTATACAGCAGAGTTTATGGCGGCTGTGATGACTGCTGAGTATGGGGATCCGGATAAGATTTCAGCTGCGATGGAAGAATGTAAAAGGCTGGGGATTATTGTTTTGCCTCCTGATGTAAATAAGTCAAAAGTTGATTTTACTTTGCAGAATATAAAAGATCTAACAGAAGATCAATTAAAACGTCAGATTGGTGAAACAAAGGCCAATACACACGAGAAAGCCATTATTTTTGGGTTGTCTGCCATTAAAAATGTTGGCATCTCTGCAATAGAATCAATATTAAAAGCCAGACAAAAAGGAGAATTTAAATCTTTGGCAGATCTTTGCTCCAGAGTTGATAACCGTTTGGTAAATAAAAAAACTTTAGAAAGCTTAATTAAATCAGGGGCTATGGATTCGCTTGGTAGTAGGGCTTCTCAGCTTTTGGTGATGGAACAAATTTTAGAAAAAGTTCACCAAAATGCCAAAAAAGCAGTTTCAGGCCAGGTGGGTTTATTCAGTGAAGAAGAAAGTGTGAATGTTATAAATATAGATTTGCCTGAAATAGAAGAATTAGCACTGGATCAAATGTTAGCCTTTGAAAAAGATTTGTTGGGATTTTATTTACATGAACCACCTTATATTAAGCTGTTGGCTCAAATCGGTAAATATACTTCTTATAAAATTTCTGATTTGTCTGAGCATATTGTGGGGCAAAAAGTGGTTGTGGGAGGAGTAATTATGGAATTAAAAAAAGTTTTAACAAAGAAAAACCAATCTGAGATGGCTTTCTTGAAAATTTCAGACTTAACTACAGAGATTGAAACTGTAGTTTTCCCTAAAACATATGAAGAAACAAAGCATTTTTTAACTAAAGATACTGTGGTAATTATTTGGGCGAAAGTTGATAACCGCGAAGATAAATTATCTCTGGTGATTGATAATATAACTCCTTTTGATCCTAATTTACCCCCTGATGCTATCGGTGAAGATGTGGAAGACAGAAAGTCCTATTCTAGTGAGCCTAAAACTTATAGAGATTTGGAAATTATGGTGCCGAAGGATTGTGGGGTAGATATTTTGCAAAAGGTAAATAAAACTCTCAGAGGATATCCCGGAAAGAAAAAAGTGGCTATATTACTCCCGAGTGGAGGTTCTGATTTAAGGATCATGGATCTGCCTTTTGGAGTTAATTTAGAGCCATTAATGATTGAAGAATTAGAACAATTATTAGGCATTGGAGCGGTTATTGATTTAAGTGCCCGAAAAGGGTAAAATTACTCTCATGATTTCATTTGAATTGAACGATCAAAATATTCATATCGGCGACACTATCCGTGTTCACTCTACTGTGGTTGAAGGAACCAAAAGCAGGGTTCAGGTTTTTGAAGGTATTTTAATTGCTTTATCTGGTAGAGGCGAAAATAAAATGATGACTGTCAGACACATCGGTACAGGCGGAATCGGTGTTGAGAAGCAATGGCCTTTGAACGCGAAATCAATTGTTAAAATTGAGGTTATGAAACATGCAAAAAATGTCAGACGAAGCAAATTATATTATCTTAGAAATCTAATTGGACGTAACGCCACAAGAGTATAAGTGATTTTCCCTACATTAAATTTTGAACAAGAACTTTGGAGTCAAGGTTTTAAATTAGTTTGCGGTATTGATGAAGTAGGACGTGGTTGTTTTGCAGGACCAGTAGTTGCAGGAGCTGTAGTTTTCCCTAAAGATATTATTTTGCCTACAGGTATTGCTGATTCAAAACTTTTAACTCCTCAAAAAAGAGAAATATTAACTTTAGAAATTAAGAAAGTGGCCTTATTTTGGGCAGTAGGAGAAATAAGCGTTCTACATATCAATAAGTTAGGAATAGGAAAAGCTACCCAGACGGCTTTTAGAAAAGCTATTAGTAATTTATCCAAAACCCCAGATTTCTATTTAATTGATGCTTTTTTTATTAAACATTTAGATAAAGTAAAACAAAAACCAATAAAATTTGGTGATAAAATTTGTGCTTCAATTTCTGCTGCTTCCATAATTGCTAAGGTTTATAGAGATGATTTAATGAGAAAATTGCATAAAATATATCCGCAATATAATTTTGAGCAGAATAAAGGCTATGGAACTAAAGATCACAGAGATGCTATTAAAAAACATGGGCTATGTAAAATTCACAGAACCTCTTTTAATTTAGACAAGTTTTTATGACATAATAAATTTATGTCAAATCTTACAACGGGAAATATCGGTGAGGATTTGGCAGTTAAATATCTTCAGAAACAAGGTTATAAAATCCTGGAAAAAAATTACAGAATCAGAGGTGGAGAGATTGACATTGTGGCGTCTGACAAAGAATATTTAGTTTTTGTGGAAGTTAAAACAAGATCTTCTCATGAGTATGGTTTGCCGGTTGAGGCAATAACTTTTTGGAAAATTAAGCATTTGCTAAAAACTGCCCAGTTTTATTTACAAAAAATTAAGTGGGGAGATAAACCATATAGATTAGATTTTATCTCAGTAGATTTTGCAAATTCTAAAAACGATCCTGAAATTACTTTGATAAAAAATATTACAGAATAAAGATATTGACATTTTTTATAGGGCTACTTATTCTGGTATGCAATGCCAAGTAGTTCTGAAAGAAGGCTTATTAATTGGTTTGCTCGCAGTATATACAACACTCAAAATGCGCCCAAAATAGTTGAAGTAAAAGCAGATAGAGAACAAGAAGCCCCTGATTCAATTTGTAAACTGGATGATGGCAGTGTGATTGCTCTAGAGTTGACTTCATTTGGTCCACCTAAAGGTACTACAGACAGGAACACCCCTTCTTGCACAAAGGATTTTGCGCCTTTGATAAAAACTTTGGGTAAAAAATTACATAATGATTACAGAATTCCTGAAGCAGATGAGGTTTGGTTATTGGTTCATCTTCGCTACACTATGGAAAAAGAATTGGTTAAGGCTGTTTTGAAAGATCTTGAGATTCCTCCCAGATTTAATAAAATTTTTGTAGAATGGCCATTACCTCAAAAAACAGAAAGAATGAGTGTTAATGTTTTAGAATTGCCTTCATGCGATCTTTGGGTGCCTGATTTGCCCAGACCCAACCGTTTTGTAAACCGCCTTCATTTACTTGACACAGAGACTTCTATCAAGGATCATAGACTTATTAATGAATGAGCTGTTTTATATTTTATGCCTAAAACTCCGGAAGAGATTGCAAATGAATGCAACACAGTTCGTCAGAGCATAATCAGGATTAAAACTCAGGCATTGAGAAAACTATGTCATCATTCAATTAACAAAGAACTAAGAAATTTTTTAGTCAGGTAATTGGGGTAAATTTATAGGCGAGCCTTTTAGTCTATTCATTTTAAAGGCTAAATAATCTAAGTTACGACTTTTAGAAGGTGCATAATCAGCATTTATTGCCGAGTTTTGATTTAAAGCTGGGGTCCATTTGGAGAGAATCGGTTTTGCAAAATTAGGGATCTGTACTAGCATTGTTCCGTTATCGGCTAATTTTTTCCACATTTCATTTATCAGGAAATAGTAAATATCGTCACTGATAGGAAGTGAATATAACGCACCCTGAGGCATGCTGAGAATAAAATTCTGTTGCGAAGGAATTTTTTTCCAAAGACTATTTGATAGAACTTTTCCGGTAATAATGGAAATTTTTCTTTTTGTATCCTCCTCTTTTTCCTGATCAGTACGGTTATCAGCTAGCCTAACAGCAATACCCTTTGTTGGTCTGAGCTCTTTTAGAAGCTGTGTGCCTCCCATTATATTCATGACATATGTGCTTTCCGGGTGGGAAGATTTATATTCGCTTATTGTTTCATATAGCGGCTTATCTAATACTGGTGCAAAAAAACTTTCAAATTGCGAAAGATTTTCATTATCGAATCTCCAGGCTTCTTCGCCTCCCTGTCGTTGCGCCTCCTCTTCCAAAGCTATCTTTTTTGTTTCCCGTTGAGTCTTTAATAATTCGCCTAGTAGGTCTGACATAAAATTTGTATATTCACGATATGTAAAAGTTGATATCTTGTCAAGAAGGTTATCAGCTGGTAGCGCACCCCAAGGATACTTACTACTTTGTAGTAGCGCCTACGGGATTCGAACCCGTGATTACTGGGATGAAAACCCAGTGTCCTAACCACTAGACGAAGGCGCCGTTTCATTTTGCCTTCATCTGCGAGAGCAAAGCTCTCTAATGACGAAGGCGCCATGTTTTTATTGCCGTAATATATATTTTATCAGATTGAGGCTGACTTGACAACAAAATTTTCACGATGTTTAATATGAATGTAGCTATGGGAAAAATTTTAGGAATTATTCTTGTATTAGTAGCGCTAGCAGGTGGGGTAGTTTATTACACAACAAATCAGCGTACAGCGGCTCCTGTAGCTCCGAAAGTCAGCCTATCAACAGCAATTCCCACCGTAACTCCTGTTTCTTTAAATACCAGTGATGAGGCACTTGATTCAGATTTATCCGCCTTGGATAAAGATCTACTAGAATTGGATAAATCAGACAAGGCACTTACAAATGATATAAATTCCTTATGAAAAAAATAATTTCTACATTACTTGTTATATTTGTTTTTTCTTTAGCTTTATCACCTATCTTAGCCAAAGAAAAAGAAGACTCTGATAAAGTTTTGGGCAAAGAAAGAGCTTCAATTGCACAGGAAAATAGAGGGAACAAACCCGAAATTGTAAGCACAAAATCAGGAGAAGAAGACAAGAAAATTAAAGTGAGGACAGCAGTTACATCAAGATGGACTGCTTATGATAAATTAATAATCAGAGCAGGGCAGCTTTTAGATAAAATACAAATTAGAATAAACAGAGCTAAGGCTGCAGGGGCTGACACTAAGAGTTCAGAAGCGTTGATGACAGATGCCAGGGCAAAATTGACAGATGCTAAGTCTAAAATGGATGCTCTTAAAAGTTTGGTGGGAACTGGCTTAGATAAAAATAGTTTCAAGAATGCTCAAATGAATCTTCAGACAGTACATAAAGACTTAAATATCGTGAGACAGGATGTAGCTAAAATTATCAGTAATCTAAAATCTTATAATGCTTCTACTAAGTCTGCAGAACTTCGTTCTACCACCTCTGCTGATAAAAAAGATTAAATTTTGCGCTTTAAACTTGACAAAATATACCCAATGCTTTTAAATAAATTTCTAAGGAAATATCTGCGGAGATAAAACCTTAACTGCCAAAATCTGCCCCTGCCTTCTCCGTCATATAAACCCCATACTCTCTGCCTGTATGGTTTACACCACACAGAAGGGAGGAGAAATAAATGAGAAGACTTATATTTGCTCCTGTAGGCTCTTACAAAAATTATATGCCTATTGCAGGCAAGGGGTATCATTAGTTAAAAATTAGAAAAACTTCAAAATACTTTCATATTGAGCCTGTTTGGTGTAAAATATCAGTGTATTCTAGTCGGCCCGTTAGCTCAATGGTTAGAGCAGTAGCCTTTTAAGCTATTGGTTCTGAGTTCGAATCTCAGACGGGTCACACCCTATAGTTTGAATTTTGTACTTACCTAAAGTATAATATCAAGCTATGATAAGCGAACTTCTGGTTCCCAGAAAACCAATTACTTTTACTCCTCTTGAAGAAGGCAGGTTTATTGCTTTATCAAATGACGTACCTGATGTGTTGAAGCAACCAATGATTAGGTCTGAAGGAGGCTTATTAAAAGGCTATGAAAGTGGTTGGAGATCCGGATTAATTAAGTCCGAAAATCAATTGTATAAAATAAAAAGCTGTAGACCTGTAGGAGGAAAGCGGGGAAATCAACCTAGGGGATCACATGTTTTATCAAGCGCACAATTTGAAGCGGATGATATGTTGGAAAGAAGAGAGGTTTTTTTAAAAAATGGCTTTGATTATCCTCTAGAACCAATTGGAATATGGGTTTATGATCATGTAAAGTTTAATGGCGAATCAAATGCAGCCACTCTTTATAGGGCTAAAGGTGACACTCGGCTTGATGAACTTATTTGGTGGGTTGAAAGAAGTCCTTATGAATATGCTTCATCAGAATACGCCAGTCAATTGTCTTATGCTTTTGACGAGTTAGGTTATCAAACTGGGAAAAGGTTAAAGTCCTTTCATGAAAATAATTTTTCCTGGGATTCTAGCCCAGTAACAAAAGCAAGTAATGCTCATCTTGGAAATATTGTTATTTTCCCTACTGATTCAGGAGCAGCTGAAGTAGGGATGGTGGATTTTGATATTTCCATTGGTTATCTAGATGGAGATCCAAAAGAATTACAGGAAACTGTAAAAATTATTCAAAAAAATGATCTTACCCGTTTTTGCTATTGGATGAATACTTCTGAGGTGGTAAGTAGGGCAAGAAGGATAAAATATTTTCACCCGTTTGTTGCCGGCAAAATTGTTGATTGTGTAATTAATCAAAATATTCCAGATTTAGACTGGGAAGAAGAAATTGAAACCATTGGAATGGCAGGAGGTTATTTACTAAGAGCGTTAAATCCTTGTGAGGATATAGATAATCTTAAAAAAGAAATATGGCTAGGCTTTAAAAGTGGGTACAAGGGAAGTAATATCGAAAGTGAGGAGAGTCAAAAAATGTCTATTACCTGGGATGAGCTTGCAAGAATCCTTGGCCAGGCAAATAAAATTAGGCGGAATTTTATCAAAAGGCTTAAAGAGGAAATAGGACCAGACGCAGATAGAAATAGAATAAAAGAATTGGCATTATTTTATGATCGTAGAATTTCTCAACACACACAAAAAACTTTTGGTTAAAATAAACGTTTAGTAAGCGGGCCCAAAGTAAGATCTATATGGTCTCCTTTTCTTGTAAAGGCATCAATTGGATGTTTAAACGTTTCATTATCAAATTCCATTGCCGAATTATCCTATATTATAGGACTAAAAGCAAGAAGTTTGTGAAGCTAATCATTAAATACCACTGCTCTGTGAGTCTGGTTCGAAGTCCTATCGATAGGAATTAAGGTTGTGAAAATTGTTCCCTTCCCAACAGTGCTTTCAACCATTATCTTACCGTTAAATTCTTCTTCTATAATTTCTTTTGCTAAAACTAACATGATTCCGGAACCCTTTTTTGAGGTATTAACATATTTTAAGCATCTTCTTAAAGCTACCTCATCCATACCCTGACCATTGTCTTCGACGGCAAAAAGTATATGCCCTTTTTCTGAATAAGCTCTAAGAGTAATTTTTGTTGCCCCTGCCTGCATGGCATTAAGGACTAACGTATTTTGGATAAGCACAAAAAGCTCTTTTTCAAGTTGTACTGGTGGTAATCCGGATTGTGCTTCAATTACCAGTTCTACCTTATTATCTGCTTCAGCAAGGTTTTTTTGTACAATTTCTTGAAGTAGGCTCTCCGGACTTACAATAATTGGTTTTGACTCTTCTGTCGCCTTAAATATTTTAACAATCTCTGTAACTTGCTCGTCCATTTTTTTACAGTAGGAATATATAGTTGTACTGACAGTTCTTAGGAATCTGGCGGTAGGCTTATCTAATTTTTCATCCTCAGAAAGTGAGCTTAGTGATCGTTCGACTAGCTCAGAATAGCCCTGGATTGTTGTAAGCGGAGCCCTTAATTCATGTGTGAAAAAGCTTGCCCTGTCTGTAATCCACTTAAGACGTCTTTCTGCTCTTATTCTTTCTGCTCTTTCTTTTGTGAATGCTTCGATAGTTTGACTTCTTGTAGCTTCATGTATTTCTGCTCGGACAACTTTTTCTTCATTTACGCCCCGGACAAGTGTAGTTCTACATTCATAGCAATTATGGTCGGCAACAAAAATCAAAGACGCTTGGCTATTAAATTCATTAGACAAGATGACTTCTAGTTGGCTTAAGACTTTCCTATCTTTTTCCATTGCCGGTTGAGCTAATAATTTTCCAAGTTCTGAAGTAACCCCGGGGTGTAATTTAGAAAACGTAAAATTTGCGCATCTTAGTTCTGGTTTAGAAATGTCCTCAAAACCTGCTCCAATAATTGCAGACGGTGGAGCAAACTCTTCCTTAAAATATAGATGGCTTAAGCTGGCTGTTTGAGCGTACTCAGAGACCCTTCTAAGTCTAGAAGTTGCAGTTGAGTTTGCTATATCGGAATATCCATGGGTTTCTATTGCCATAAGCTAAGTATTATATAATATCTTATAGTAATTAGCAAATATCTGGAGTTTACTTTAGCCTGATTAGACTATATAATTGCCAAAAGATGAAAATTTTTAACATTATAAATAAAAATTTGCATTCTTCGATTAACTTTCGCCTCTCAAAACGTGTCTCAGAAAATAAAGCCCTACCTATTATTACAATTTCCCGTGAGAAAGGAGCTGGAGGTATAGTAATTGCACAAAGATTAGCCAAAAAGCTCGGTAAGAAATGGGATTATTACCACAAGGATATAGTAGATAAAATTGCAGAAGAGTCAAAAACATCGTCTGAAAAGGTGAAAGATATGGAAGAAAAGCCTGCTCCTTATTTTCAGGATTTCTTTGAAGGTTTTTTGGGAGGAAATGGCTTAGATGTAAGTAAATACCAAAAAAATTTAATCAAGGTGCTTTTTGAAATCGGTAAAAAAGGGAACGCAATTATTGTAGGTCGTGGGGCAAATTTTATATTTCCGGATGCTTTAAAGGTTAGGATCATTGCAGATAAAGAACAGAGGATTAAATGGCTGATGCAATATGAAAATCTTTCTGAAAAAGCTGCTAAAGCTGAGGCAGATGAAACTGATAAAGAGAGTACAAAATTTGTATCTAATTTATTTAACAAAGATATAACTGAGCCCAAAAACTATGATTTGATAATAAAGACCAGTCTTTCTTTTTCTGCGGATGATGCAGTAGATATTATTGCCAGAGTAGCTAAAAAGAGATTTAAGCTTTAAAATTAATTGTGATTTTAGAAAATGTTACTCAAAAAACAATTGTTTATCCTAATATAGAAATTGCTTCTTCTTTTTTTGATCAGCTGTTAGGGCTTTTGCAGCATACTAAACAGGCAATGCTTTTTTATACCAGATTTGGAATTCACACTTTTGGAATGAATCGGAAGATAGATGTGATTGTGCTTGATCAGAAATGGAAAGCCGCTAAAATTAAGAAAAACTTGCCTTCAAATAGTTTGTTTTTTTGGAATCCTAAATTAAATATAGTTATAGAATTACCTTCAGGCACAATTAATAAAAGCAAAACTGAGATAGGAAATGTATTAAAAATGCATAAAAAATAGCCTCCCAGCTTTTATACTTGAAGGCTATCATTTTTTGGTTAATCCGATTAAATTATCTTCTTCCACCACCCCTTTTGTCATAACCACCGCCTTGTCCACCTCGTCCTCCTTGATATCCTCCAGCATCTCTGCGGAAATTATCTTGGTGAGGTCTTTCTTCTCTCGGTCTGGCAACGGATACAGCCAAAGCTCGTCCATTCATGTCAGAACCATTCAATTCTTGAATAGCTTTATTAGCTTCATCATCATTTTGCATTTCGACAAAACCAAATCCCCTAGATTGTCCGGTAAACTTATCCATTACAACGGTTGCAGATACAACTTGTCCGAATTTTTCGAACATTTCTTGTAACTCTTGGCTTGTTGTACTATAAGGTAAACTACCAACGAAAATCTTTGTCATTAATATCACCACCTTTCTATGTGTGTTAAACTGCGTTGAAAAACAAATGAAACTCAGGAAAATTTGAAAACATGGAGTGGGCTGTCGTTTAAATAATACTTTCTACTCAACTGATTTCTCAGAAGTGTTTTCAGTATAACAGGTTGTTGTGGCTTTAGCAATATGGTAATAACCTTAGCAGATTAGTTGGCAACTTTAATTTTCGTGGGTAAAATGCTAGACTAAAACTATAAAATAATGGGTAGAATATTTCATTTTCTTCTTCAACACAAAAAAACAGTTATCATTGCAATAATTTTATTTATTGTTTTGATTTTTGGTTCATATAGACTGGGTTGGATTGGTACCAAGGCTCCTGAATACAGAACAATAACAGTGGTCAAAGGAGATCTTTCCACAGTTATTAATGCTTCAGGTATGGTCGAATCTGAAAATCAGGCAACATTGTCCTTTTTAATCTCCGGCCGTGCTTCTTATTTAGGTTTTAAGGAAGGGGATAGCGTTAAAAAAGGAGAATTAATCGCTTCGCTTGACACAACACAGGTTTACGAGGCTGTTTCAAAAGCACAAGCTGTTTACAGTAGCGCACAATCCTCTCTTAATAAAGTTCTGGATGATATTCATCTTTCTCAATATGGAAATGGAGGATTTGGCAATATCGGTTCAAAAAACGAGACTATGACTCAAAAGAATTTGAGAGAGGCAGCTGAAATGACAAGAGATGCTGCTTATCAGGATCTTCAGTCTGCCAGAAAAAATTTTGAGTGGTCAACAATCATTGCTCCATTTGACGGATTTATATCAAAAATATCAGGTATAAATACCGGACAGAACGTTTCAGCGCTAAGTCCGGGGACTGTTACTTTGGTAGGAGACGGTAAGTTGAAGTTTGTGGCCAATGTTGATGAGGTTGATTTTAGTAATTTGGTTTCATCACAAAGCGGAGAAATTTTCCTGGATGCTTTTCCTGAAGAAAAATTTGTGGGTCAGATTATAAAGATTGGTGTTGCCGCGATTAAACTTGCAACAGGAGGTTCAGCTATACCTGTTGAAGTCTCGTTACCTGCAAATAATAAGCTTAAGAGCGGGTTAAACGGTGAAGTAGATTTTACAGTTGTTACAAAAAAAGATGTTTTTACTTTGCCTAAATCCACAATAAGAAGTGAAAATTCAACAAAATATGTTTATTTATTGGTTGGTAAAAAAGCGGAAAAAAGAACAGTTGAAATAGGTGAAACACTGGGTTCTCAAGTAGAGATTGTTTCCGGTTTAAATACCGATGATCAAGTAATTTTAGGCGATGTCAAACAATGATCCTGCAACTAAAACATGTTAGTAAAACTTATTTTCTTGAAGGTGTTGAAATTAAGGCTTTAGATGATGTGAGTGTTGATGTTAAAGAGGGTGATTTTTTGGCAATAGTTGGTCCATCCGGTTCCGGCAAATCCACATTAATGCATTTAATTGGTCTTCTTGATACGCCTACCTCAGGCGAAGTATTTTTGGAAGGCAAAGATGTTACAAAGATGTCCGAGACGACTCTATCCAAGCTTCGGAATGAGCATATCGGCTTTGTTTTTCAGCAATTTAATCTATTGCCCAGGTTATCTGCGTTAGAAAATGTTGAGCTTCCCATGATTTATAGAGGAATGAAGTCTGAGGAAAGACACAAAAAGGCCAAAGAGATGCTGGATATGGTAGGACTTGGAGAAAGGTTAAACAACCGCCCAAATCAACTATCCGGAGGACAACAACAAAGGGTAGCTATTGCCAGATCGCTTGTATTAAATCCTTTGATTATTTTAGCTGATGAACCGACAGGAAATTTGGATACAAAAACAGGCAAAGAAATTTTAGAGTTTTTACATAAGTTAAACAAAGAAGGTCATACAATTATTCTGGTTACCCATGACTCTTATGTGGCTGAGCAAGCTAACAGACATATTCACATTAGAGATGGAAAGGTGGTGTCTTCTTAAATGCAATTTGATCAAATAATTTTTATGGCAATTCGGTCTTTGCAAGCCAATAAGGTTCGTTCTTTTTTGACAATGCTGGGTGTGATCATCGGCGTAATGTCAGTGATACTTTTAACTGCACTTGGCTCAGGTTTGCAAGGGTATATTGTTAAGCAATTGGAAAATGTTGGGTCTAATTTAATTATTGTTTACCCCGGAAAGCTTGATTTAAAATCACTTGGTCAAGGTGGAATGGCAAGCATAACCAGCCCGAAATTTGTTTTGAAAGATGCAAATGATTTAGAAACTCAATCACAATATATTGAAGCAGTGGTTCCAAGTGCTGTTGCTCAAGGGGTATTAAAGTACCAGGATCAAAAAACTTACACAGAACTGTTGGGTTTAACGGCAAATTTTTCTCAGGTAATGAATTCCCCGCTTGCTTCGGGTGAATATTTTACGGAAAGTGACGATAGGTCTGGCAGGAAAGTGATTATACTTGGTTCGGAAATTGCAAAGAATCTTTTTGGAACAGAAGAGCCTATTGATAAAAAAGTGGTTGTTAATGAGTCTAGGTTTACTGTAATTGGGGTTTTAAAAAACCGTGGGGTTTCCGGAGGTCAGGAGGATCATGTGGTTATTCCGATTACAACAGAGATGCATTTATTTAATCAAAACAAAGTTTTTGCACTCTACGCAAAAGTTATTAATTCCAATGAGATGGATGCAGCGAGTGCTGATATTAAAAGAATTTTACTGGGGCGTTTAACGGAGGACGATTTTACGCTTTTAACAATGAAGGATTTGCTTGGAGCAGTTTCGTCTATCTTGGATGTTTTGACGTTGGCTTTAGGCGGAATTGCAGCAATATCCTTGCTCGTTGGAGGCATAGGGATTATGAATATAATGTTGGTTTCTGTGACAGAAAGAACACAGGAAATTGGGCTTAGAAAAGCACTTGGAGCAACTCCAAATGTAATTATGATTCAATTTTTAATTGAGGCTGTTGTTCTATCAGTTGGTGGTGGAATGATTGGAATGCTTTTAGGTGGTGGAATAGCTTTGATTATGCGGTTGTTTATTCCGACAGAAGTTACTTTATGGTCTGTTTCATTGGCTTTTTCTGTATCTGCAATTATTGGTATTGTTTTTGGGGTAATGCCTGCTAGAAAAGCTGCAAAAATGAACCCAATCGAAGCGTTAAGGTATGAATGAGGAAACAATGGTTAAATTTAAATTTTTTTTACTTTCTTTTATCCTTTTAGTTTCAGGTCTAATATTTTTATTTATTGGATTTAATCAAGTTTCCAACAGCTTTAATAACTCTGAAGAAACAATTAACATAAGTACAAGTTCAGCTCAAATACAACTAACTGCGTCATCAGGAATTATTGGTGAGGAAGTTAAAGTAATTAGGGTAGTCGATGGCGATACGATTGTGATCGAGAGTGGTGAAAAAATCAGATATATTGGTGTTGATACACCGGAGACAGTTGACCCAAGACGGGCTGTTGCCTGTTTTGGAAAAGAAGCTTCAAATGAAAATAAAAAATTGGTTGCGGGAAAGACTGTCACACTTACTAAAGATGTTTCTGATAAAGATCAATTTGGCCGGTTATTAAGATTTGTTTACTTAAAACAAGATGATGGTAATTTAATTTTTGTGAATGATTATTTAATAAGAAATGGTTTTGCCAAAGCTTCAACATACCCTCCGGATGTAAAATTTGCTGTCCAATTCGTGGAAGCTGAAAAAGAAGCCAGAAATTCAGCCAGAGGCTTATGGAAGATGTGTCCTTAATGTGTATAATAAATTAGTTATGAAGAAATTTTGGATTCAAGTTACTGTTTTAACCTTGGTAATATTTGGGGGGTTTTATTTTTATAGCAATCCTTCAATATTTTATTCTTTTTTTCCAAATGCCACACCGATTGTTTTAACTGGTTTAAAATTAGGTGAAAATAATTTAAAGATAGAAATTGCAGATACCCCTGAAAAAAGAGCCAGGGGTTTGAGTGGCAGAGAGAGTTTGGCGACTGATAGTGGAATGTTATTTACATTTGATACCAGTTCAAAATATGTTTTTTGGATGAAGGGTATGAAAATTCCATTGGATTTTATTTATATTAATGATGGCAAAGTTGTAGATCTTTTGAAAAATGTGGCTCCCCCTACTCCTGACCAGCCTGATACTGACTTGCCACACCTTTCTCCGACAGCGGAAGTTAATATGGTGCTTGAAGTAAACAGTAATTACATTGATTCGCATGGGGTAAAAGTAGGAGATAGTGTCACACTTGTAAAATAAATATGGAAATACTGCCAATAGAAAGTTTATCTGATTTTGAAAAAGATATATACGGAGCCAATCTTTATAATTTATCCCTACTTAAGCGTTTAGGTTTTTCAGTGCCTGCGGGAATCATTATTTATCCACCTGAGATTGTACTTCAAACAGTTTTAAGGCATCTGGAGGATAACAAAAGAGAAATTTTTGAAGCTAATTTGACTTTAATTAAGTCAGAAATTGCAAAAATTCCCATCCCTCAGGAATTATTTGATAAATTGCAGAAACAATCATATTATTTTTTAAACGGATCAATCTATGAAAAGAAGGAAGCCCTTTGGTTAAAATTATTAGAAATTTGGTTGGATGAAATAAGAAATAAGATCTGGAATACAGGTTTAGGGGAAGGTATTACTGTAAATCTATCTTCTCAGGTAATTTTTTGGATTAAAGATAAATTTGAAACAGCTAAGGCGTTTTTTGATCCATTAAGAGAAGATGTGGTTATTGCAACTGACAGCAAACTTTCTCCATCCACTTTAAATAAAATTGATAAAGTTGTAACGGAGGGAAATAAAAAATTATTTTTACCTCAAATATATAGTTTTGTAATTTTTAATGAAGAAGCAAAAATTATTGCTTTAAAACCTTTTACACAATCACTTCCCCTGTCAAAAACAGAAGACATAATTTTACCTGAAAATAAGCAAAAGAAGATTATCAGATCTGCAATTAAATTGTTTTTAAATTTATCATCAGGATTTGCAATTGATCCCCAAGTGGATGGATTATTAATTGAAGGTGAGCACTCCAAGGACTTTGATGAGTTAGTATTTAAATTATCTGAAGGTGCATTAATTAACTCTGAGAAACCTGTTTTATTTAAGCTGCCTGATGTTGATGAAGGGGAGTTGCGGGGGACGATGAGATTGCTTCATAAAAAGAACTTATTGGAGAGTGCCTGTAATGCATTTTTGTTTGTTAGAAATAAAAAGAATTTATTAAATATAGAATTATTTATTCCCAGAGTAAGATCCTTAGCTGAATTTTTAGAAATTAAAAGAGAGCTAGCGAGCCAGGGTATTAGTAGGAAAGGGTCTATGAAACTGGGCTTGGAAATGTTGGTTCCTGAGAACATTATTAATATTGAAGATTATTTAGAATCAGGTTTAGACACAATCCTTTTTGATTTAGACGTTTTGCAAAAAACACTTTGTGATAACCATGATGATCAATCTGATTTAATAAAAGAGCATGTAAGAACTTTAATTAAATTTATCACCCCTGCTTTTTCTGCATGTCATAAATCAAAAGTTCCAATTATTGTGAAAGGATCTGTAGTGCTTCACCCGGAAGTGTTAGATTTTCTGGTAGAAAAAGGGGTATGGGGGGTAGTTGCAAATACTTTAGCTGAAACGAGTAGCTTACCTGAGCACTTACATTGGGTAGAAAATAGAATTATCCAAAAACGGTTGAGTTAATAAGCTTGACAGAGGATATCTAAAGTACATAGAATTAATCTGATATGGATAAAGAATCTGCCACAGAAAAAAAATCAGAAGATGAAGCAATTGAAGAGCAGATTGTTTCTGCTCAGCCAACAGCAGAGCTTAATTTTAATTCAAATAAAAATAAAACTCTAATTGTAGGCTTAATAATATTGATAATTATTGGTGCTGCTTATTATTTACTAGCAATAAATCCAGGGATTTTAAGTGTGTTTAATGCTAAGCCAAGTCAGGAAAGTGTTGTTCCTAGTCCAACTGTAACAGAGACAGTTATTTCAGACCCACAAATAGATAAGGATATTCAGGCTTTAAATAATAAGCTAAGTAATCTGGATACAGATTTTAATTTTATCGATAATGGTCTTTCTGATAAAACTTTAATTACTGAATAATGAGAAAATATAAAATTTTTTTAACATTATTAATAGTTTTTGGTTTGGTTTTAGCAAGTCAACAAGCCTTCGCTCAAATTTCAACTGATTCTGTTCAACCAAAAAGTAAGCTCACAAAAGTTGAACAAAGTTTACAGGATAAAATCACACTCGAAATAAACCGCAGATTAACAAGTCTTACTAATTTGGAAAAAAGAGTTCAGGAGGTAAAAAAACTCAGTGAATCAAACAAAAATAATCTTGTTTTGCAAATACAGGATCAAATTACAAGCCTAAATTCAATAAAATCTAGAATACAGGGAGATATTGATCTCGCAACTTTAAAAGATGAACGTTTGGCAATGGCGAATCAATACAGGATTTATTTATTGTTTATTCCAAAAATTCATATTTTAGCGACCTCTGACCGGATAATGGAGATTTCTTCAGATATGGACAGTTTGCTTATAAAATTGCAAACCAGAATTGATTTTGCCAAACAAAACGGTAAGGATGTGACCCTGATGCAGGCTACTGTCGATGACATTAAGACTAAGATTGCTGATGCTAATATTCAGGCTAAAGCTGCGGTTGATTTGGTTACACCACTTGTTCCTGATCAGGGGGATCAGGTTAAATTTACTGCCAATAAACAAGCCTTACAAGATGCAAGGAAAAAATTAATTGCTGCAAGGCAGGATTTGAGTTCTGCCAAGCAGGGATTTGATTTAATAAAGCAACAGCTGAATCCTGCCCCTCAGACCAGCACTCCTTCAGCTGTTAAAGCCCAATAAAAGGGTAAATTCACCTTTTGGTTGTTGCTTTTTAAAGTCCTCTAGCCATTCAGAAATTTTTTGCTTTTTTACGTTTTGATGTAATTTGGTTAATTCTTTTTCAAGTACGATTTCAAAATCACTTCCATAAATAGTCTGCATGTCTTCTAAAGTCCTGATTAATTTATGGGGAGCAACATAAGTGATAAAGGTGGTTGAGATCAGCTCATTAATATTAAGTAGCTTTTTTAGTAGTTCAGTTCTTTTTCCCTGTTTTTCAGGCAAATAACCTAAAAACATAAATTTGTCCGGCGGTAGACCTGATAAAGTTAAAGCAACTATAGCAGCTGTTGGGCCGGGTAGAGAATCTACTGTAATATCTTGTGCCAGACATTCTCTGATCAGTTTATACCCTGGGTCAGAAACTAAGGGTGTCCCAGCATCAGAAACAAGGCATAAATTTTTACCATTTTGTAATCTGTTTATAACAACCGGGAACATCTTAAATTCATTATTGTCATTTAAGACCACCATAGGTTTTTTAATTTCAAAGTGATGAAGAAGTAAACCAGTGTGTCTGGAATCCTCACAAATTACCGCATCACAACTTTTTAGAGCTTCAAGAGCCCTTAAAGTGATATCTTTTAAATTTCCAATAGGTGTTGATACAATAGTTAACATACATTTGTATTATATAACTTATGCTTGAAGCTGTCGCTGGTTGGGTCATCAATTTAATATCTAGCTTAGGTTATCCAGGAATCGTAATTGCCATGGCAATCGAGTCAGCCTTAATTCCTTTGCCTTCAGAAATTATCATGCCTTTTTCTGGATACTTAGCCTCAATTGGGAAATTTAGCTTATTTTGGGTTGCAATGGCAGGAGCTGTTGGTAATGTAATAGGATCTTTGATTGCTTATGCGATTGGTTATTACGGGCATGAAAAACTGGTTAGAAGGTTTATTAGAAAATTTGGTAAATGGATTTTAATTTCTGAAGATGAATTAGATGAAACAGAAAAATTATTACACAAATATAAGGATTTAGTTGTATTAGGAAGTAGGGTTGTCCCTGGAATAAGAACCGTAATTTCTCTGCCTTGTGGTTTTGCCAAACTACCATTATTCAGATTTATCATCATGACATTTATAGGTTCCTTTATTTGGTCATATTTTCTGGCATGGATTGGTTTTTTCATGGGAGAAAATTGGGATACTTTGGGACCATACTTTCATAAAGCAGATGCAGCAATTATTGTTTTAATTTTAGTAGCAGTAGGCCTTTATATCAGATATAAACTCAAAAAGAACAAGGTTGACAAGTAACCCTCCAGAAGCATATTATCGGCTTATGTCTGCAGAAAATACAAATAAATGCGCTATCTCTCCTGAAACTTATGGTTTAATGCCTGACGGAACCTTGCCTCCAGTAGCAAAAAGAACTTCAAGGCTAATATTACCTACTGGCTTATTAATGCTTGTTTGCGTAGGGATTTTAGGAGTTAGCCAGATGAAAAATGTTTCAGCACAGGGAAATATAAATGATATTAAACCAACTCCTGAATCAACTGCGTGTGCTCAAGTGATAACTAGAGCTAAAAACAGAGTAACAAATATAATTAGATGTTTTTCAGATGCATGTTTTGATAGGATTGAATGGGAAGAAATGCCTTCTGATTCTGGTTGTGACGAGTCAACAACACATAAAATTTTTGTTCCAAGAGTTAATAATCAATATCAAGAACCTGATGATTACCCTGAAGTTGGACCACAACCCGATCAGCCCAGAACAATAATTCCTATAGGAAATTAAAATCTTTCTATAATATCTATATACAGCAGTAAATATTTTTTAAATAGCGGAAGGTATTATTGATTGATATTTATTTTTTGATATAATAACAAAATATGATTAATGCAAAAGAAGGAAAACATGTTATTGTTAAGTCTAATACTATAGTTGGAACTGTTTACTCACAGCTTGTTGGGGTTACCATCACCGATATTGATTTGACATTAGAATTTGTTTATGTAAATCCAAGACCTAATCAAGAAGGAACTAATGAAGGCGCAGTTGTAGCTAGGGTAACACTTCCGATAGAAGCAGCAAAAGGTCTTTCTGAAACTATAAAGGATACGTTGACAAAACATTTTGCTAAGAAAGGGAACTAAAATGCCACAAGGTTATATCGATCCAACTTTTTCTGAACCTACAAAAATGCCTAAATGGGGTAAAAAAATTACTGCGGATAATGAAACGGATTGGGGCGAAGGTCATTTTGTAGTATGGGTTTCTAATTATCCTTCTTATCTTGATTTTGCAGAAGAAGAATCATTTAAGAAGCTTTTGCTTAATTCTGAATTTATCGAAGAGGTTAGAGAGACAGATAAACTTTTTGAAACAAATTCTACCAGTTTTGCTAATCTCTCTGAACTTTATAGAAAAATAAAAAAGAGCAGATGAGATGTATACAATTACAGGTAAATCAGGCTCTATAGATAGAGATTTCGAAAAAATAATCAATTCCATAACCATAGTTCAAGCTGAAGAGTTAGTTAATATTTTGGAAAATTTTCCAAAAGGGAACTCAACTACACACAAAAGTATTAAATGTGTTTATTGTGATGGAAAAAAATTATGGCAATACGATTTAACTTGGGGGGACAGGGTTATTTATAAAGTAATAGATAAAGGTAAAATTGTGCTTATATATTATATTGGTGATCATAAAGGTGCTGAAACTTTTCGTAGAAGAGGTAGTGTTTAAAAAATCAGTGAAATTTAACTAAAATCTCCTGATTACTCCTACACATTTACCCTGAATTTTAACGTCTGTTGCATAAATTGGCTCCATGGCTGAATTTGCAGGTTCTAACCTGATTCTGGTTGCCTCACGGTAGAATTTTTTAAGGGTAGCCAGTCCGTTTTCAAGAAGCGCTACCACTATTTCACCATTGTTGGCAGAAGTTTGTTCTTCAATGATGACGTAATCACCATCCAGAATTCCTTCTTCAATCATTGAATCACCTTTAACCTGGAGCACAAAAGAACGTTTTTTGCCTGTGATCATATTGGTTGGTACATTTACTGTGGCGTTTGGATCCGTGTAAACCATAATCGGTTGTCCTGCTGCAATAAAGCCTAATATTGGCAACTCTATTCCTTTTAAGCCTTGAGCTATTTGTGCGTCCAGCACTTCTATTCCTCTGATTGCTCCTTCAAACTTTTTGATTAATCCCTTATGAACTAAGGCCTGTAAATGTTCGTGAACTGTAGCAAGAGAAGAAACTCCAATGCTGTTGGCAATTTCAGCTAAGGTAGGTGAATATCCATATTTTTCAATATATTGTTTAATAAAATCCAGTATTTGTCTTTGGCGTTTGTATAAAGTTATCGGCATATATTTTCGCTTTTTGTTTGTGTATTTAAGATACCAAAGACAACCCGAATATGTCAACTAGGTAAAAATATATCATTTCTAGTTACTTGACAGAGACTGCAATAAAAGCTTATAACAATATTTGTACTGATTAACTGCCTCAAGGATGAAATTATGATCATTTTTCTCCAAGTTCAAATAAAAAATTTACTTTGTAAATTAGAAAACCAGCCAATTTAGAGCTGGTTTTTTGTAAGAAAAATTCAATTTTTAAGGGAAAGGAGGTGAAAAAATGAAAAAAATACTTTTAAGCATAATGGCTATTGCCTTAGTGGCAACAGCCGGAATTTACTCTACAAGAGCATATTTTACCGATACCGAAGTCTCAACCGGAAATGAAATTCAGGCAGGGACAATCGATATCTCAGTTGATGGAGAAAATCCTTGGTCTAGAACATATACTGAAAACTGGACAGATTTTAAGCCTGGTGTAACTAAGGAAATGACCTTTGTGGTAAGAAATGAGGGCGCTAATCCAGTGGTTTTGAGAAAAATGTTGGAAAATTTCGTAGCCAGCACAGGATCTCAAACTGAACCGGAATGTGCAGCAGAACTTGGATCATGGGGTGAAGGATGTACTGGAATGACTGCAGAGGATAATGATTTATCCAAAGTCATGATTTACAGTATGACTGTTACTCCGGAAGGCGGTTCCCCAATTGTTGTTTTACCAGAAAGTTTAGGTAAGACCATGGCTAACGTTGAAGATCTCTGGTTCCCATTGGGAACAATTGAACCTGGTCAGACTTTAACAGTTACTCAAAGCTACAAAATGAGTCCAGATGCAGGTAATCAATATCAAGGTGATACTTTAACCTTTGATATCAAGTTATTTGCAGAACAAAGACTTGGGCTTGGTGTAGATACCTCTAACGGAGTCGTTGTTGATAACAAAACAGGTGATCCTGATTGGTATTCAATGGTTGACGGCACTTTTGGAGTATTGAACAAGACAGGAGCAACAGACTATACCTTTAATGGTTATGGTTTGGAAGCAGGGGCAACGTATCGTTTAGTTTACTCAGTTGATCCATATGGAAGCTTTACACAGCTTGCTAGTGGAGTAGCAACAGGTGGAACTATAACTTTATCCGGAAGCAATCTTCCTTTGTCTTTAACAGGCAAGGTTTGGTTACTATACGGTTCAAGTGGATGGGGTAATAATCTCAAAAACTTGTGGGAAGTTAACTTAATTAGCTATTAATTTTTTTTAGTTAATTGGTTTTTTGGGAGCCGAAGAAGTTTTCGGCTTCCTCTAAAGCCTTATGAAAAAAATAGGAAATATATTTTACTGGATTTGTCTGACATTGCTAATTTTTGTGGCTATTGCAACAGCTTTTACTGTGTTGGAAGCTCCCGGTGGATACAGGTTATTTTTAGTTAGATCAGGTTCCATGGAACCTGCAGTTAAGACAGGATCAATAGTATTGGTGGCACCACAGACAAAATATTCAGCCGGAGATATTGTAACTTTTTTGAATAAAACTACAGCCAAATTAAAAGATCCCAATTCAACTACAACTCACAGAATTACTAAAGTTTCAGATGATGAGGGAAGGCCCACTTATCAAACAAAAGGCGATGCCAACCGTTCTGCTGATATGGAATCAATTACTCAAAGACAAATTTTAGGAAAAGTTTTGTTAGTGATTCCTTTGATAGGTTATCTTATTGCTTTTACCAAGACTCAAGTGGGTTTTATCGCGTTTATTATTGTGCCTATCACCTTAATTATTTTTAGTGAACTATTGACAATAAAAAAAGAAACTCAAAGATTGATGAGCGAAAGAAAAAGCAGAAAGTTAACAGCAATAGAACGAGTAGAAGAAAAAATCGGAGAAGAAATTATTAAAATCAAAAAAGTTACCAAAAAGAAAACCAAAAATAAAAAATGATCAAAAACCTATTATTAAAAATTAGCGTAATGGTGTTTGTTTTTAGTTTTAGTTTTGTGGGAGTTACATATGGGAGAGTTAATCCTGCCGGTTTCAATGATTTTGAAGAGTCTGCCGGAAATAATTTGCAGGCTTCGACTTTGGATTTTTCCTTAAGAAACTCAGACGGAAGTTTGATAACTCCTCCTTTATTTAATGTTTCATCATTTAAACCGGAAGACAGTTCTTCAAAAAGTGCTGTTATTAAAAAAGACGGTACTTTGGATTTTAACTACAATATTTCAGCAGCTAAAATAGGTGATGATAATTTATGTTCTGCCCTTCAAATTGAGGCTAAATTGGATGGGGTAACCAAATACAGCGGTAATTTACTAGGTTTAAACACCACACCGGCAATAACAATCACAGGAGATCAGGATGACTGGACTTTTAGAGTGACTTTAGTAAATTCAGATGCTTCTTTGCAGGATAAAACATGTAACTTTAATATTGCGTACCGAGGTTGGCAGACAGATTCTGACGGAACATGGGGATTTAGTGATGAAGAAATATTAAGTAATAATGTGAGCACCGGGAATTGGGGAGCGATTTCTGCAGGAGACGTCATTATTAATGAGGTGATGTGGATGGGGTCAACAGAATCTACGGCTGATGAATGGCTGGAACTTCGAAATATGACTAATCATGAAATAGATATTGGTAAATGGACACTGGATAATACAAAAGATGGTGGAGCTAGAAAATTAATGATTCCGGCGAGTAGAAGTATCCCGGCCAATGGTTATTTTCTTATTGCTAATTATCCAAAAACAAGTGCAAATTCGGTTCTTAATGTAGATGTAGATGAAGTAGCCAATTTAGAACTCCTTAATTCTGAAAATGGAAATATTATATTAAAGGATAAAAACGGAAATATTATAGATCAAGCTAAAGGTGATAGTTGGCCTGTAGGCGAAAATGGAACAGATAAAAAATCTATGGAGAGAAACAATACACCTGGTGATGGAACACAGATAAGTAATTGGCATTTATGTATAAATTCATTCTGTAATGACACAACATATTGGGATAGTGAAGGACGAAATTATGGAACACCGAAAGCTGTAAACTTATCTGAAAATGATCCGACCTCACCGGATTACATTCCTTCGCTGGCTCCGCCAATCGAGGTTTCTTCCTCAGCCATTTTGAATATTAGCCCTACTCCGGAGTCCAGCGGATCTGCTTCAATTGTTCCTACGCCTTCAGAAACACCAACTCCAACTCCTGTTTCTGAACCAAGCCCGACGCCAACAGCTGTAATAATACCTGAATCAACACCTGCTCCCACAGAAACACAGATTCCTACACCATGAAAAAAATTATAACTATCATTCTTTTTATTTTGTTCTTTGGGTTATCTGCGCCGAGTGTTTTAGCAGCAGATTTAAATGTTGAATGTAACGGTTCCGGTTCATGCTCCAAAAGCGGTATGGATCCATTATTTAGTGAATCAAGTGATGGAAGTTGGGTTCCTGGTGTTAATTTAATTAAAACAATCAACCTAAAAAATTCAAGTTCAGAAACTAAACAAATTGCTGTTAAAGCTGCCAGAACTTCCGAGGCAGATATTTTAGAAAATGTAATGTTGGTTGACGTAGCACCCTTAGGAGGAGTAAATATTTTTTCAGGAAATCTTGCTGATTTTTATGATCTGGATCATATTAACTTAGGTAATTTAGCGCCTGGTGAAAATAAAGATATTAATTTTTTAGTTACGATGTCTCCTTTGGCAGGGAATGAATATCAGGGTAGAAAAACAGTCTTTGATTTAACCTTAGGTTTTTGGGCTACTGAAACAACAACCTCCGGAGGCGGTGATGTTGCAGGTACATCAACCGGCACGGGAGGGCCTTCTGTCTGTACGGATTCTAAGCCAGGTACCCCAATTAATTTAGCCGTAATTGTCGGGCCAAATTCTGATCAAGTTACATTGTTCTGGTCTGGGGTTTCTCCCTACACATCCTTTTTGATTGCTTATTCCGATACTCCCGATGCTCCAAAATGGGGAAATCCTGATGTTGGAAATGTATCCTCGTATATAGTATCAGGCTTACCAAATGGGACATTCTTTTTTTGGGTAAGGGAGAACAATAGTTGTATGCCGGGAGATTTTGCAGGTCCGGTCTCCGTATTTTTAAGCTCAAGTTCTGCTACAGGTTTGGCCGGAGGTTTTCAGGAAAATGTTTTAGGCATCAATTCCGATAAAGAGTCAACACCGTCCGGAAAATTATCGGAAGGAACGCAAAGCGGTGAAGTTGCAGGAATCGAAACAGGCATTTGTCAAAGTTGTCTTTGGTGGCCAATTTTATTATTGGAATTTATTGCGTTGCTTACCTTTTATCATTTAGTTTTGAAAAAATATGGATCCAAAAATAATTATTTCATCTCCACCCTTATTCCATTATCAGTCTATCTTGTTTTTCAGTCTTTGAATAAAAGTTGTGTCAGCAGTATTTTTTTCTGTCGTTACTTTTGGTTGCTTGACGGTGGTTTATTTCTTGTCTTCATGGTACTGATTAAAGGTTGGAAAGATCTGACTAATTCTTCAAAATAAGAGTACTTCATCTCTAAGAACTTCCGGGTGTTATACTAAATATTAATGAAGCTGATTGTCCTAGGTTTAGTAACAATTTTTATTGGCGCTTTTATTGCCTTTTTTTACCCTGTTATTAAGGCAGAAATAAATTTATATTTTTTAAACCATAATGGCTTGAGGTTTCAGGTAGATGCAATCCAAACAGAGAAAAGGCAGCTTATTCCTAATGATGATCAATTTGGGATAGTGATTAATAAGATTGCAGCTAACGGTAAAGTGCAGGAATTTGATGTTGTAAATAACAATCTCTCTTTAGAGTATTTTTTACAGCGTGGGTTGGTTCACCTGTCTGATTCTGCCAGGCCGGGTAGTATTGGAAATGTGGTAATAATCACTCAAACGAGTGGTGGTTGGTATTGGTATACAAGAACAAATCCGGAGTTTTATTTAATTTATAAACTCATGCCGGGTGATGTTATTGAGGTTTTTTATAAAGGTGAAAGATTTGATTATATAGTTACAGAAAATAGTTGGGTTAGCGAGAAAAGGCTTGAAAATTACACTGCTGCATCTGATCAAAAAATATTAACTATTTTATCCGGTTGGCCTCCTGGTACAATGATGTTCCGCCTTGTTGTTCAGGCTAAAATGATAGAGCAGTAGTGATTTCGGGTCTTCTTCGTGTTAAAATAAGAACCTGCTTCACTCGCTGAATTTATAATTTTCAGCTCGTTTGCAGAACCTTGCCTTTTCAGTTAGGCTGAAAAGGTGGTCTATTATGGCAAATTTAAAGATCATATCTGATTTTAAACCGACAGGAGACCAGCCACAAGCTATCGAAAAACTTGTAGTTGGTCTTAAGGCGGGAAAACAACATCAGGTTTTACTCGGCGTGACAGGCAGTGGTAAAACCTTTAGTATGGCTAATGTTATTCAGAAGATAAACAAGCCAACCTTGATTATTTCTCACAATAAAACTTTGGCAGGACAATTAGCCCAGGAATTCAGGTCTTTGTTTCCTGAAAATGCTGTTGAATATTTTGTTTCTTATTATGATTATTATCAGCCTGAAGCATATGTTCCTCAATCAGATACTTATATAGAAAAAGAGGCAATGGTTAATGATGAAATTGAAAAATTAAGGCTTTCTACCACAGCGTCACTTATGACCCGAAAAGATGTAATAGTAGTTGCTTCTGTTTCTGCAATTTACAACTTAGGTTCACCTGTTGAATACGGTTCTGCAGTTTTAGAAATTAAGGCAGGTATGAAAGCAACAATGCATTCCATATTAAAGTTTCTGACCTCAATTTATTATGAGAGAAATGATATAGATTTTCATAGAGGAACTTTCAGGTTAAGAGGAGACACGTTAGATATTTTTCCTGCCTATAAAGATACTGCTTTAAGAATTGAATTTTTAGGAGATGATATTGAGAAAATTTACTCTATGGATCCTGTTTCTGGGGAAACTATTCCTGTTTCTGAAGCTCAGGTAATTTATCCTTCAAAACATTATGTAACACCAATGCAAAGATTGATTCCTGCTGTAAAACAAATAGAAGAAGATTTAGAAATTAGATTAAAGCAGCTTAGGGATCAAAATAAGTTAGTAGAAGCACAAAGACTTGAACAGAGGACATCTTATGATTTGGAAATTATTAAACAATATGGATATTGTAACGGAATAGAAAATTATTCCAGATATTTTGACGGGAGAGAACCTGGACAACCTCCATACAGCTTATTGGATTATTTTCCTGATGATTATTTATTACTTATTGATGAATCCCACATGTCTTTACCCCAAGTCAGGGGAATGTATAACGGAGACAGAGCCCGCAAAGAAACCTTAATCGATTTTGGTTTTAGGCTTCCTTCAGCGCTTGATAACAGACCATTAAAATTTGATGAATTTGTAAGAAAAATTAACCAGGTTGTATATGTTTCAGCTACCCCAAACGAATATGAATTATCTCTTGCAGGTAAGGACGGTGTGGCAGAACAATTAGTCAGACCAACAGGAATTTTGGATCCTATTATTGATGTCAGGCCCACAAAAAATCAGATTCAGGATTTATTAAGCGAAATTGAAATAAGAGTTAAGAAAGGCGAGAGAACTTTAGTTACTACAATGACTAAGAGAATGGCAGAAGATTTATCAGAATATTTGCATGATAAAGGAATAAAAGTTAATTATTTGCACTCAGATATTAAGACTATGGAAAGAGCAGATATTTTACAATCCCTAAGGATGGGAGAATATGATGTTATTGTCGGAATTAATTTACTCAGAGAAGGATTGGATTTACCAGAAGTTTCACTTGTTGCAATACTTGATGCAGACAAAGAGGGCTTTTTGAGATCAAGGTCTGCCTTGATTCAGAGCATGGGAAGGGCTGCAAGGCATATAGAAGGCAGGGTAATTATGTATGCAGATAAAGAGACTGGTTCCATGAAAGAGGCTATTGATGAGGTTTCAAGGCGTAGGCAATATCAGGAAAAATTTAATAAAAAGCACAATATTACTCCAAAACCAATTATTAAGGCCTTAAGAGATAGATTAATCGATAAAGTTGAAGAATTGGAAAGTGAGTTAGGTAAAAAGGATTTTTCTATTGCTGATATTCCAGAAGCAGAAAGACAAAGAATGATTAAAAATTTGGAAGCTCAAATGAAACAGGCTGCAGAGATTCAGGATTTTGAAGAAGCAGCTAAAATAAGAGATCAGATTAAAGAACTAAGTATTTAAAATCTTGGTATAACCCTTGCAACTTGGTTGGCTGTGTTTCGAATAATTAAAAACCAATACTTAAGGTTTCTTCTTGGATTGTACATATTTTCTTTATCACAGGTATTTGAAGATCCTACAATTTCTTCCTTATCACCACAAGTTATATATCCAATTTCTAAATGGCTGGCGATATTTGTTAAGATTCTGGAATAACTTCTTTGTGACATACCCCTCTTTTTACCTTTTGCATGTCTATTTAAAAAATTAACGCCAATTTGTATTGGTTTAATATTCTCATCTCGTACGTAATATTTGCAGAATCCACAGATATGAGTGTTAGCTTCTTTCATACTTGGCTATTTTAGACCTCTAAAAAACTTAAAGCAACCCTTTAATAGCAAATGTTGACAAAAAGGAATACAATATATTGTGTTAATCAATTTGCTGTAGTCAATCTAGGGTGAAATTTATGTTAACAGAGAAGGAATTATATTTTCCTGTAAAAAATGAAGGTATCCGCGTGAATAGCGAGAAATTTTTTGTTGTTACAAAACATCCTAGAACCTGTAAGGCTCATTTAGGAGAAATTAGCTTATTGGGTAAAGAAGTAAAATTTAGTAGTGAATTAAAAAGAACTTCAATTTATCTGGGAATTACTATGGATAATTTTATAGGATACATGGATGTATTAAGTAATTTGGTGAATCATAAATAGGAATCTCCTTACCCCTTTTAAAAGTTTCTAAAAACTGTTAAAATAGATTGTTTCTTTTCGGGAAAACTTCGTATGAGTACAGACCCTCTTTCGCGTAAAGCTACAGAGGGCAAGTAAAATTATTATGAAAGACTTAATTATTATTAAAGGAGCAAGAGAACATAATCTAAAAAATATTGATCTTGAGATTCCAAAAAACAAATTGGTTGTATTAACCGGACTTTCGGGGTCTGGTAAATCTTCATTGGCTTTTGACACTCTTTATGCAGAAGGTCAAAGACGTTATGTTGAATCCCTTTCTTCTTATGCCAGGCAATTCTTAGGTATTATGGATAAACCTGATGTAGATTATATTGAAGGGCTGTCTCCTGCAATTTCCATTGATCAAAAAAGCGCTTCTCATAATCCAAGATCAACAGTCGGTACAACCACAGAAATTTATGATTATTTAAGGCTGCTTTATGCCAGAATTGGTCACCCACATTGCCCTGTCTGTGGTCAGGAAGTTTCCAGAATGAGTGTAGAACAAATAACGCAAAGCGTTACCCTGAGCGAAGTCGAAGGGTCTGCTGTTCAAAAAGGCAAGAGGATTATGATTTTGGCTCCGGTTATTAAAGACAGAAAAGGTGAATATAGTCAGCTTTTTACTGATTTAAAGAAAAAAGGATTTTCTAAGGTTAGGGTTGATGGACATGTCAGGGATCTATCAGACGATGATTTTGTGCTCATTAAGACAAACAAACATACTATAGATGCAGTTGTCGACCGTCTTGTGTTAGATAAAAACTCTGTTAAAGATCCAAATATATTACTCCGTTTGAGCCAAAGCTTGGAAACAGCGCTAAAGCTCGGAGAAGGATTTGCGATAGTTTCAGATGTGCTTGATGCATCTTTAGAATTTCCGGCAAATCCTATAAAAATGAATGATACTTTATATTCAGAAAAGTTTGCTTGTCCTAAATGTAATATCGCATTACCTGAAATTGAGCCAAGAACTTTTTCTTTTAACTCACCGCATGGGGCTTGTCCGACTTGCACTGGGCTAGGCTCACTTCTGAAAATTGATCCAGAATCTATTTTAAATCCAATTTTAACTATTGCTGAAGGAGGAGTTTTAGCTTGGTCACATTTAGGAGAAACTGAAACATGGTTCAGCAGACTTATTAAATCTGTTGGTGAAGAATATGGATTTAGTTTAAATATAAGATTGGGTGAATACAGTGATGAACAAAAGAAAATATTGCTTTACGGAGCAGGTGACAAACAATTTAAAGTATCTGGTAAAAATCGTGAAGGAAGAATGACCCAATTTATGGCTTCTTTTGAAGGTTTGATAGTTAATTTGGAACGCAGATATCAGGAAACAGAATCAGAATTTGTTAAAAGGGAAATTGAAAAATATATGGTGACAGAGGAATGTCCGGAATGTCACGGAGCAAGGCTTAAAAAAGAGGCCTTATCAATAACCGTTAATGATTTTAATATTAGTCAAATGACAGCATTGGCAATAAGAGGAGCTCTCGATTGGGTGGAGAAATTAAAATCTCCCGTTTTAAATAACAGGGATTTAACAATTGCAGAATCTATAGTTAAGGAAATAAAAGCAAGATTACAATTCTTGATTGACGTGGGACTTGATTATTTAACGCTAGACCGGGCTTCAATGACGCTAGCTGGAGGAGAAGCTCAAAGAATAAGACTTGCTTCACAAATCGGTTCCGGTTTATCAGGTGTTTTGTATGTGCTTGATGAACCATCTATTGGATTACATCAAAGAGACAATAGCAGATTAATTATTACTTTAAAAAGACTGAGAGATTTGGGAAATACTGTGGTAGTGGTGGAACATGATGCAGAAACTATGGAAAACGCTGATTATTTAATTGATTTTGGTCCTGGAGCAGGTGAGCATGGAGGAAATATTGTGGCTCAAGGAACACCGAAAGAAGTAAAGCATAACCCCGACTCATTAACAGGAAAGTATCTATCAGGTAAAAAAAGGGTTGGCGTTGAAAGCAGTTTGAATAAGATTCAAAAAAATATGGGTGAGTTAAAAGTTATTGGCGCATCAGAACATAATTTAAAAAATATTAATGTCAGTTTTCCTTTGGGTAAATTTGTAACTGTAACCGGTGTTAGCGGATCAGGAAAATCAACGCTGGTTCATGATATTTTGTATAAATCTTTAGCTTCGAAGTATTATCACTCTAAAGATAAAATCGGACAACACGAAAAAATTGAAGGCACAGAAAATATTGATAAAGTTGTCATGGTTGATCAATCGCCCATCGGTAGAACACCGAGGTCTAATCCGGCAACTTATACAGGAGCGTTTACTTTTATCAGAGAATTGTTTGCAAATTCTCCTGAGGCAAAGGTTAGGGGATATGGACCCGGAAGATTTAGTTTTAACGTTAAGGGGGGACGATGTGAGGTTTGTGAAGGAGAGGGTCAGATTAAAATTGAAATGCAATTTTTGCCAGACGTTTATGTTGACTGCGAATCCTGTAACGGAAAAAGATATAACAGGGAAGCTTTAGAAATTACTTTTAAGGAAAAAAATATTGCGGAAGTTTTAGATATGACTGTTGAAGAGTCATTAAGCTTTTTTAATAATATTCCGCAAATAAAGAATAAACTGGAAGTTTTAAATGATGTAGGTCTTGGTTATATAAGATTAGGTCAGCCTGCACCAACTCTTTCCGGTGGTGAAGCACAAAGAATTAAATTAAGTTCAGAACTTTCTAAAAGACAAACAGGTAAAACCGTATATATTTTGGATGAACCGACAACTGGTTTACATTTTGCAGATATTGAAAGGTTATTAACGATACTTCGAAAACTGGTAAATTTCGGTAATACTGTAATTATTATTGAACATAATCTGGATGTTATAAAAAATACAGACTGGATTATAGATTTAGGACCTGAAGGTGGAGTTGGGGGAGGAACAATTATTGCAGAAGGCACACCTAAAGATATAGGTCGAAACAAAAACTCAATTACCGGTTCATATTTAGCGCAGGTTTTAGCGTAAAATATTTGTTACAATTATAGTATGCTCCGCAAATTTATTCTGATCTTTTTATTATTCCTAATTTTTGTCGTACTTCCTAAAAATGTGAGCGCTGCCAGTGAATTTGAGACTGATTATAAAGTTAGCTATGATGTGACTGAAGACGGTGTAACTCAGGTTGCAGAAAAAATAACTCTGACAAATTTAACCGAGACTTACTATGCTTCTACTTTTGTTCTGACTATTGGTTCGACATCTCTTGGTGACGTGTCTGCTATAGATGGTGGCGGAGTAATGGAGGCAAAATCCGAAGTTAAAGATAATAAAACAGTAGTCACATTAAAATTTAACGAACAGATTACGGGTATAGATAAGACGCAAACCTTCACATTAAAATATAAATCCAATGATTTTGCTTTAAAAATCGGTAAAAACTGGGAAGTAAATTTGCCACGAATTCATGAAGGAGAAGATATAAAAACTTTTAATGTTGCGCTTTCTGTTCCCCTGAGTTTTGGAGAACCCACTTCAATTACTCCGAAACCAAAATCCGAGTCTGATGGCGCAGGAAAATTGGTTTTAAATTTTACTAAAGATCAGTTGGCAAATAGCGGTGTTTCAGTCAACTTCGGCAGTAATCAGGTTTTTGATTTTAACCTTAAATATAATCTAAATAATAATTCTTTTTTCCCTACGGTTGTATCAATCAGTTTGCCAATGAATACAAATTATCAGGATGTTTTAATAAATTCCATTAACCCAAAACCGTTAAATGTGACAACTGATTTAGATGGAAATTACTTGGCTTGGTATCAAATTCAAAAGCGTTCTTCAGAGCAAGTTACAGTTTCAGGTTCTGTTAAGTTATATATAAATCCCAAAACTAACACAACAAAATTAACTAAGGCTCAAGTTTCAGGTTTAACAAAGTCTGATAAGTATTGGGAAAGAGATAACCCCAGTATTAAAGCAGTGAACGCTGAAATATTTAAAAACGGGAAGCCAAAAACCACCGAAGAACAAGTTCATCAAATTTATCAGTATTTGGTAAATACTTTAAAATATAATTCTGCTATATCTGAACAAACAAGGCTCGGTGCACTAACGTCCCTTTCAAATTTAGATAGATCGAAAGCATTAGAGTTTACAGATCTTTTTATCGCACTTGTTAGGGCAGACGGTATCCCGGCAAGAGGGCTTGATGGTATAGCATACAGTCAGAATAAAACTTTAAGGCCACTTTCTCTAATTCCTGATGTGACTCATTCATGGACCGAGTATTTCGATGAACATTCTGGTTGGGTTATGGTAGATCCAACATGGGAACAAACATCGGGTGGTGTAGATTATTTTAACAAACTTGATTTAAACCATTTCGTAATTAATATTAGAGGAGAGTCCTCAACCAGTCCAACTGCAGCTACTGTCGCCGAGATGACAGTTTCTCCAAATGAATTTGCTCCGAATTCTTCACCTCAAATAGATTTGGATGTAAAACCTGAACTTTGGGTAGGGTTGCCGGGAATTTTTAAAGTAATAATTCAAAATAATGGGAGTATCACAATTCCATCAAACAGCATAAATATCAGCGCAGGTAGAATTAATTTATTAGACTCAAAAGAGATTACTGTAGATCAAATCCCTCCTTTTGGTTCCACAACCTTTGATGTGAATTTCAGAACCCCGTTTTTAAATGAATATACTACTGATGAGATAGTTGTAAATTATATGGGCAAACAATATACGAAGAAGGTTGCGCTCACCCCGTTTTTCTTACTAAGCTTGCTTCCTTACTTGTTCAGATTTGCTGTATTTTTGGTTGTATTTATGTATTTTTTAGTTTTAGGTGTACATGCCCACAAAAGAAGAAAAAGGTAGCAAATGATTCCGCAATTTATTGATAAGTCTAAAATTCCGCACAAACCCGGTATATATATCTACAAAGATAGCGCCGGTAACATTTTATATGTCGGAAAAGCAATTGATCTTTATCACAGGGTTTCTTCATATTTTATGGGCTCACATGATCTTAAAACAACACAACTGGTTTCTGAAATAAAAAGTCTTGAAACAATTATTGTGGATTCGGAATTTGAAGCACTGATCTTAGAAGCAAATTTAATAAAGCAATACCTTCCTCCCTTTAATATCAAACTGATAGATGGTAAGGATTATCTTTACATTAAAATTACCAGTGAAGTTTACCCTCAAATACTGGTTGCCAGAAAACAGGATTTATCAGACGCAAAAGAATACTTTGGACCTTTTCCGTCAGGAAAAACTGTTCGAACTACGTTAAAAAAATTACGTAGGATTTTTCCCTGGTGTTCAAATCCTGATGGTAAGAGACCATGTTTTTATTATCATTTGAATTTATGTGTCGGTCCCTGCGCAGGAGCAATTGATAAAAATGAATACAATAAAATGATTAAACAATTTTCAAAATTCATGCAGGGTAAAAAAGAAGAGGTGTTAAAAGAATATGAAAAGGAGATGAAATATTATGTTACAAATTTGGAATTCGAAAAAGCAGAACAGATTAAAAAAACCGTTACAGGATTAAAGTACCTGCTTCAGAGCAGCGATACATCTATTTATTTGGAAAATCCTAATTTTGTTGAGGATCAAACTAAAAAAGCATTGGAGAATTTAAAAGCAGTATTAAATCTTGAAAGTATTCCGGAGAGAATTGAATGTTTCGATATTTCAAATATTATGGGGAAGCAGGCTGTTGGTTCTTTGGTTGTTTTAAGTAACGGAGAGGTTGATAAAAAATGGTACCGACGTTTCAAAATAAAATTACAAGGGAAGCCGAATGATACACTGATGATGAGAGAAATGGTTGGAAGGAGATGCAAACATGATGAATGGCCTAAACCGGATTTAATATTAGTTGATGGGGGGAAGCCTCAGGTTGGCGCAGTAATAAAGGAGCTTGAACAAAAGAGTTGGGATGTTCCTGTTTTTGGGCTGGCTAAAAAGATGGAGTGGGTTGTTGCGGGTGATTATTCAATTATTAAATTGCCAAGGGTATCCCTAGCTTTAAAATTGTTGCAGAAAATTAGGGATGAAGCTCACCGTTTTGCGATTACATATCATAGAAAATTACGGAAAGCTTTTTAGTATTAAGGTTGTATAATAAGTTAATAGATGAAATCTATAGTCAGAAATTATTTAATTAATTTAGGGGCGCTATGGGTAACCACACAAATTCTACCTGCATTAACCATTGTTGGTGGTGCAAAAGGGTTATTAATAGGAGCGCTGGCTTTTATGATTGCCAATATTTTACTTGTTCCTTTACTCAGAGTTCTTCTCTTACCTCTTAACTTGCTTACTTTAGGGTTATTTGCTTGGTTAAGTAATGTTCTTGCATTATATTTCTTGGTTAATGTAGTCCCTTATTTTAAAGTGACAGCATATACTTTTAATGGTGTTTATTGGCAGGGTTTTTCTATTCCTGCAGTCGATTTATCAGTTTTTCATGTTGTAATTATTGCTTCATTTCTACTGGGTTTTATTATTCATTTCACAACCTGGTTGATCAAATAATCTAACCTTTGATAATTTTACTAAAAAGTGTAAAATTAAAGTCGCAATTAAACAAAAAACATGAACAATATTATTACAATTATTCAGATGGCTTTAGGGGTACTTTTGATTGTTCTAATTCTTTTACAATCTAAGGGAGCTGGTTTAGGTTCTGCATTTGGGGGAGATATGGGTTTTTACAGGACCAAAAGAGGCTTTGAGAAGCTACTTTTTAACGCAACCATTGTTGTGACAACATTATTTATAGTTACTTCTATAATCGAATTAATCAGGTGAATAATTTAAAATTTTTCAGGCTTTATTTATCAAGGCTTTCTCGTCGCTATTACCAGAAACTGGTTAATTCTTCAAAGGATTTTTCTTTTAAGAGGCTTGCTATAGGGACTGTTTACATCTTTTTTATACTTTTGGTTTTTGTTGTAATCTTTTTATTTTGGAGGAGAAATCAGGTAAGTGTAACTTGTCCCTCCATTTCAGAGGGTATTGTGGGAGCATATGATAATTCGAATCTGCCTTCGAGTGTAACAGCTCTTTTGTCCGATTCCTTATTTCAATTAGATAAAACCGGTAGTCCGGCTGCAAGATTGGTTGAAAATATTAGTTCAAATCAAGAAAATACAGAATTTAATTTAACTTTAAAAAAGAATTTGGTTTGGAATGATGGGGTAAAAGTTAAATCTTCCGATATAAAAATAAATTTACCTGATATTGAGGTAAACTATCCTGATGATTCAACAATTCACTTTAAATTGGCGGATTCCTTTTCACCGTTTTTGTCTTTGTTAACAACTCCGGTTTTAAAACCAAACAGCCTAATAGGGTTAGGAAAATATAAAGTAAGTTTCCAAGAGATTAATCGCGGCCATATCTCCAAATTAGTGCTGGAACCTACTGACAAAAAGAGTTGTGATGTTAATCCGTATGTTTCGATCCGTTTTTATCAGGATGAGCAAACTATTAAAACTGCCTTTAATCTGGGTGAAATAGATGCAATATTGGCAATATCTGATTTAAATGATTTTACTAAGCAACCGAATGTCGTTGTTAAAAAAATTCAAAGTTTTAATAAATTAACTGCAATTTTCTATAATTTTAAAGATACCATTTTGGATAAAAATTACAGAAAAGCCTTAAATTACTCAATTAACCCGATTGAAAACGAGGACAAGGCAAAAACATCTATTCCTCAGATATCTTGGGCATATAATACTGATCTAAAAGAAATTCATGGTGATACTGCTTCTGCAAAGACTTTTTTGGCGAAAGTTGAAACAGGAAAAGATAAACCTGTGACACTTACAACCTCTCCATATCTTGCAAATTTAGCTCAAAAGATTGTCGAAGACTGGAAAAAGGTCGGAATTAATGCAGTAATACGCACAGAAAGTGGAAATCCGCAAAATTTCCAGGCACTATTAACGACAGTTTCTATCCCACGCGATCCTGATCAATATGCATTATGGCATTCAACCCAGGCAAATACCAACCTTTCGAAATATTCATCTCCAAGGGTAGATAAAGATCTTGAAGACGGTCGGAAAATAGGTGACACTGAAAAAAGGAAAGAAAAATATTTCGACTTTCAGAAAGTTTTACAGGATGATGCTCCTGCATCTTTCTTATATTTTCCTAAAATAAATGTGGTATACCGTCAAAAAGCAGAAAGTAATTTAAATAAAATTTTGCCTACACAAATTACTCAGTATTAATTTAAGGAGACTTTTCGAATTCGGATGTTTTTGGGTGTAACTTCCACGATTTCGTCATCTGTAATATATTCTAAGGCTCTTTCTAATGTCATGAGTTCCGGAACATTAAAATGTTCAGAAACACCTTCTCCTGCAGAACGATGATTTGTTTGTTGTTTTTCTTTACAAACGTTAATTCTGATATCATCTTCTCTGGCGTTAGCTCCGATAACTTGTCCTGCATAAACAGGGGTTGCAGGTCCGATAAATAAATCTCCGCGACCCTGGGCTGCTAATAAGCCAAATAATTTAGTTATACCGCTTTCATGAACAACCAATGAACCTCTTTCTCTGGAGAAATTAATACCTGTGTCTTTTCTGTATTCTAAGAAGGTGCTGTTAATTATTCCGAGTCCATGAGTATCTGTGATAAATTCACTTCTGTAGCCGAAAAGTTCTTTTGTAGCAATTACAAATTCCATAGAAACAATTCCGTTATTTTGATTCATTTCCTGCAATGCACCGTGTCGAAGGCCCATTTTTTGCATAACAGAACCTGAATAATCTTCGGGAACTTCAATTGAAACATTTTCAAACGGAGTCATAGTTATTCCGTCTATTTCTTTTTCGATAACCTGTGGTCGTGAAACTTGAAATTCGAATCCTTCACGTCTCATTCTTTCAATTAAAATAGCTAAGTGAAGTTCACCACGTCCTGAAATAATCCATCCACCCATACCATCCTCAACTCTTAAGGCAACATCAGTTTCCAATTCTTTATAAAGTCTGTCCTGGATTTGTCTTGATGTTTTATAAACTCCCTCACGTCCCGCAAAAGGTGAGGCATTAACAGAGACTGTCATTCGGACAGTCGGTTCTTCAATATCCAAAAGTGGTAATGCTTGTGGATTATTCAAATCTGCAATTGTTTCACCGATTGTGATATCAGGAATACCTGCAATAGCACAAATGTCTCCGGCTTCGGCCGTTAAGGTTTCAATTCGTTCTAAACCTGAAAAAGTCATAAGAGAAGTTAAATGACATTTTTTTATCTCTCCGCGTCTATTTATCCAGGCAACGTCTTGTGCAGCTTTTATATTACCGTTGTAAATTCTTCCGACAGCAATTCTGCCTTTAAAATTATCACCGACAGTTGAAGTTACCAACATTTGTAAAGGTTTGTTCACATCAACTTTTGGAGCAGGAATATGTTCTAGAATCGCGTCAAAAATAGGGGTAATGTCCTGCATTTTATCTAAATCAGGTTCTAATCCTGCTTTGGCAAGCTTACTAGAACAATAAACTGTTGGGAAATATGCAGTTTCTTCATCTGCACCAAGTTCCAGGAACAAATCAAATGTTTTATTTAAAACTTCCTGAATTCGTGCATCAGCCTTATCGATTTTATTAATAACAACAATAATTTTATGTTTCATTTCCAAAGCCCTCTTAAGCACAAATCTGGTTTGAGGCATTGGTCCTTCTTTGGCGTCAATAAGCAATAAACATCCGTCAGCCATTTTTAAGACCCTTTCAACTTCACCACCAAAATCAGCGTGTCCCGGAGTATCTATAATATTGATTTTTGTATCTTTCCAGATAATTGAGGCATTTTTAGAAAAGATTGTAATACCTCTTTCTTTTTCCAAATCATTACTATCCATGATTAAATGTGAGGTTTCTGTAAATTCTTTACCTAATTTGGTAGAAGACTGGCGCAGCAAGGCATCCACCAAAGTGGTTTTACCGTGATCTACGTGGGCTATAATCGCTACATTTCTGATGTTGTTCATAATTCAATAAAAAAATCGCTTTCCGCGATCCCTAATGATACCATTTTTTTAACCAAAGTACAAATTACTGATCTCAAATTAAAACCTATAGTTTGATATTTCAAAATATTTCTGTTAAAATGTTTTTCAAATATGAGTACTTCTTCTGAAAAGGAACCAATTTCAATAAAAGAATTACTAATTAAGGCAACTTTTGCACCTAATCGTGCTTTGAGACCTGGTGTTGAGGTAATTGATTTAGGTATTTTAGGTGAAGAAGCTGAAAGATTGCACGATCTTTCAGCTACCGGCACAAAAATCGAATACATGTTACCTGCTATTATTACCTCTGATAGAAAAATAAAATTGCGCAAAGAAGATATTCATGGCAGTGGAAAGAGCGTGGCCTATCTAATGAAGATTCGCTTGGAAAGGAATTATACTAGACTTCCTAAAGAAAAGAGACAGGAATATTTTTTGGCTGTTGGTATACACAATCATCCTGTACCTACCCCTCCTTCCCCATGTGATTTGGGTGGCTTGTTTCTAAGTGACGAGAATCCAATCGCAAGCACAGCAGTTTTTACATCTTCCGAAGCAGAAAAAATTGTTCTTTTTCGAGGGGAAAATACTCCGGGCTGGACTCGGGATTTTATTGATCAAAAGGTAATATCTTGGGATAAGATGATAGAGGAAAGAGCGTTCGCGTCTTTAAGGCCGAACATGTTAATGCGCGAACAAACACAAACAAATCGTAGGGTGCAAATGGCTTGGTTAAGAGATGTTGTTGCTAAATATGATCTTCAGGCTTTTTCTTGTCCCATAAGAGAAAACATTGCTAGAAGAATGATATTCCCACAAAGATGAGTATATTTAATGAAGGAGCACCAAACCCAGTAAAAGAGCTATTAATAGAGGCTACCTTTGCTTCTAACCGTGCTTTGAGGCCAGCTGTTGATCTAATTGATTTAGAGGAATTGGGTTTAGAGTCTGAGAGGATTTATGATAAATCTGTTTCTGGAGAGTGTTTAGATAGGGTTGAGTGCTTGTTGCCTGCTAGTGTTACAGCTGATAGAAAACTGGAATTGCATGGAGAAGAAATAGGCAGATTGCATCTTAAGGCGAGCAGTATGTTAGATATAGGATTAGATCTAAATTTTTATAAACTTCCTAAAGAACAGTGACAAGAACTTTATATAGCTACAGGTATTCGTAATTATCCAATGCCTAAGTGGCCTTATCCTCCTTAAGGCTTTTTCCTGTCCTTTGAGAGAAAATATTGCCAGAAGGATGGTATTTGGAGAGGGTCTTAAATGAGAAAAGATGACAGCTCATATTAAATTCTAGCTCTTTTGTGCTTATCAGCGGATTTCGTAGCTCAGAGTAACATTAATTATTACTTCATTAGAACCTGTTTCAAGCTTTGTCTCAGGAGTAGCAGCCAGATTTGCCCCTCCAAGTCCCATTGCTCGGATAATAGGGCTTCCGCCGGTGTTTTCACTGTAATTAACAATCTTACCTAAAGTGAAACCTGCAATTTTTGCAGCATCTTCGGCTTTTTTCTTGGCTGCAGCTACTGCTTTTGTTCTGGCCTCATTTTCAGCAGAAGTTGTGTCTGTTGAATCAAAACCCAGATTATTGACATTATTTGCTCCAGCTTGGGTTGCAGCATCAATTACTTTTCCTGCTTCATCAATTTTTCTGACCTTAACAGTTAAATTTGTGTTGGCACTGTATCCTGTTATTCTTTGGGGGCCGCCTGAATAATCATAAGTCGGATTTATGTTGTAATTTGCGGTTTGAATATCTTTGGAATCTATTCCAAGTGCTTTAACACTCTCAGAAACTTTGCCAATTATTTGATTAACCTTATCCTGAACTTCTTTTGTAGTAGTGCCCGTTGCAGAAACTCCTGCAGATATGGTTGCAAAATCAGGTTTAATTGTAGATTTACCCTCTCCTGTTACGTCAAAGGTAGTAGTTTTAGTTGTGGAGGTAGAATTTACCTGAAAGGGAATAGGTCCTACAAATTTGGTATAAATGAATAGAAGAATAAAAAAGATTATTAGTGTAGCTGTTGAGCTTCCAATTTGTTTAAGCATAATCTTACTCAAATAATACGTCAGTTAAATACTTTATGCAAGAATTTCCTGAATCTCTGAGTTAAATTCTTCTATGGTCGCATGCCTTTTTCTATAATCAGGAGCCAAGGCTCTTCTTAAACTATGTGATAATAGCTTTTGTTTTGTGCTTGGTAAGATGTCGCCATAGGCAGCACTTAAAGGGACAGGTAATTCTACATCTTCAACAAATGCTTCTCTGTCTAATTTACTTTTCCGGCAAGTTAGGGATTCAAATATTACTGTTGCAAAAGAAAAAACATCCGATTGGATATGTAATCTACCCTTGCCTTTTGTTGCCAGTGTAAATTGTTCTGGTGGTGCGTAATTATTTGATATATCACAGCTGATATCAGGGCTAGTGCTCCCGGCTTCCGTAATTGGAAAACTGTTACTAAAGTCGACTACTTTTACCTTACCCTCTTCATTAAACATAATATTTGACGGTTTAATATCGCCGTGGACGTATCCTATCATGTTAATATGGGATAAGGCAGTTGCCGTCTGATCGATGGTTGATGCTAGCCAATGTAAAGGAAGATTTAAACTAGGTTTTTGTATTTGATCTTTTAAAGTCCCCCCGTGTAGCCATTCCATAATTATGCATGGGTCAGCATTTTTGGAAACCGCCATACCTAGAAATTGAGTTATATGTGGATTGGTAGCCTGATCCATTAACTCAGCTTCTTTTAATAAGGTTGGGATAGGCCCGGTTTTTGCTGCAACGATATTTCCAGTGGCATTATCTCTAATTTTTAAAATGAAAGATTTAATTTTGCTTAAACCTTTTACGGGTAGACTACTTAATAGGTTATAACGATTATCATCCTCCAGAGCCAATGTTCCTATAAATTTCCCTTTTTCTTTTATAAAACGGTTTCCCTGATTATCTTCATAATTTTCAAAACCTTCAGGTTTAAGCTGGGCAACTGGATCCAATAAACAAATCATAGTTGCCGGACGTAAATTATTCTTCTCTGTTTCAGTGTGTTTAAACATAAAGACTAGTTTAACCTAGTATAGGATACTTTAAAAGAATTTTAAATTTTTACTTGGGGTAGTTTTTGCTTAAAGGTTCTTTAAGTATATTTAAAACCGTCAATTATTGACAGAGGTAGTAATAGGCCAATATAATATCTTAAGTTATGAATAAAAGATTTGCATTGCTCCTCAACCTTAACTTACTCCTTAACAAAGGAGTCCTAATGGTGTGGGAGAAAAGATCGTAATTTAAAAGAAATAAATTAATAAAAAATACAAGATCTCCCAGACCAGGGAGATTTTTTTTGGAGAAAAATATGTTAGAAAGAAAATCTAGAGACCCAAATCACGTAATAATATTTGATACTACTCTGCGGGATGGTGACCAGTCACCCAGGCCGGAGGGTTTTAAACCAGAGCAGTTTACTGTTCAGGATAAATTGGAAATTGCTGGAATGCTGAATAAATTAGGGGTAAATGTTATTGAAGCAGGATTTCCTAGTTCCTCACCAGCTAATTTTGAAGCCGTATCAGAAATTGCAAAAACAATCCATGGGCCAACCATAGCTTGTTTATCTGGTGCAGTTTTAGGGGATATTGATAAAAGCTGGAGAGCTATAGAGCCGGCAAAAGGCGAAGGTGGAGCCCGTTTACATATTGTTTTGGGCACAAGTCCGACGCATATGTTTTATAAGCTGGATATGACCGAGGATGAAGTAGTAGATGCAATCAGAGAATCGGTTAGAAGAGCTAGAGATTATACCGATGACGTGGAATTTTCACCGGAAGATGCTTCTAGGTCTGATTTTAAATTCATGATGCGGGCAATCTTAACAGCAGTGGATGCTGGCGCTCGTACAGTCAACATTCCTGATACTGTAGGTTATGCCATGCCTTTGGAATATGCAGATCGATTGGGACAAGCAAAACAGATAATTGATAATTACATAGGCAAGGATTTGGTTGTTGTCTCAGCTCACTGTCATGATGATCTGGGTTTAGCAACAGCAAATACATTGGCTGCAATAGATAAAGGAATAAGACAGGTAGAAGTTACTATTAATGGAATTGGAGAAAGAGCAGGAAATACATCTTTAGAAGAAGTTGTGGAGGCTATTCGCTACCGGACTGATTTTTATAGAGCGAACGGTGGTCCTCTTTTTACAACAATCGACTCAGGCTTTTTACAGAAGGCAAGTCAACTAGTGGAAAGACGTTCAGGATTGGTGGTTCAAAGAAATAAAGCAATTGTCGGACCAAACGCCTTTGCCCATACATCAGGATATCATCAACAGGGAATAGTGCGACACAGAGAAACTTATGAATGGATGGATCCAAATGCAGTAGGGCAAGAATCATCTTTTGCAATTAGCGCCCAATCTGGCAGGGCAGGTATAGATAGCAGGGCGAAGCAATTGGGATTTGACACTAGTGATGTAGAGATTTCCAAAGGAATAAGAACTATGGTAAAAAAATATGCCGACGAAACTGAAAGAGCAGTAACAGATATTGAGCTAGAACAAATAATAGCTGATTTTAAAGGAGAAACATTAATCAATAAATATGTTTTAGGGGAAATTGAGATGCATGAATTGGATCATGATTCCAGAAGTAGAGTAGTTATTTTTATAGATGGCGAGCCTCATGAGGTGGAAGAAAAAGGGGATGGTTTAATAGATGCTGCTGTGCGTGCTATAAAGAATGCAACTGGTCTTAATATAGATATTGTAAATTGTGTTGGCAGGTCTTTGAGGGAGGGTTCAAATGCACAATTTGGATGTTCTTTAATTGTTAAAAATGAAATTAAAATTACATCCTACGCAGAAGATGAAAGTGTGCCTTTGTCTGCGATTAAAGCATATGTTACTGCATTAAATACAATAGACCGTAGTGAGCGGAGAAAGAAATGTAAATAAAGTGACCCGGGTGGGACTTGAACCCACGACAAAGAGATTAAGAGTCTCCTGCTCTACCACTGAGCTACCGGGCCATATTTAAGCATGTGCGCCTGGAGGGACTCGAACCCCCAACCGCCTCGTCCGAAGCGAGGTGCTCTATCCATTGAGCCACAGGCGCATTTGTTTTTGTAGCGCACTTTATAGTGAAATGGTCAAGACTGCTTTAGCATGTCTTATCCATTGAGCCACAGGCGCAACAAGTGTATTTTACCAATTAATGCTTGAAATTCCTAATGAGAGTTGCAATCTCGAGTTAAATTAGTTTATATTATCGGGGTGCCTTTGAAACATAAATATAATCAATATATTGTGGCTCCCGGTGGCGGCACCGGTGCTTTCACTTGGTGGTCAGGTGCGTCCTTATTAAACAATCCTTCAAAAAACACAGCAATTTTCGGTACCTGGGATAGCGGTGGTTCATCTGGAGAGCTTAGAGTAAACGAAGGAATTTTACCCCCTGGGGATTATATGCAATGTTTGTTGGCTATGATGGAAGATCCTATGCAGCGTCAGGAAGCGATTTTGATCTTAAGAGATAGATCCAGTGGGCATCCGATCGTAAATTTATTGGGTGCGTATTCTGAAAAACATCATCATGGAATTCAAGGCGGTATCAATGGTTTAAAAACCCTTTTCAGAGTAAAAGGAAATATTTTTCCTGTTTCACTCACAGATATTCATCTCCTTTCCGAAACAAAGACAGGTAAAAAATATTCTAATGAACATGAAATTGACGAAATTAAAGATGATCCGTCTTTTAAAGAATTAGATAAAATTTCCCGGATTTATTTTGATGTAAAGCCTGAGGCGAATCCGGATGCTCTTGTAGCTTTCAAAAAAGCAGACAAGATTGTAATTCCTCCTGGAAGTCCTTATACCAGTATTTTTCCGCATCTTTTAGTTCCCGGTATTGCGAATGCTATTTTAGAATCTAAAGCAAAATTAATTGTAGTTTTAAATTTAATGACTACGACTGGCGAAGACCATCATTTAAATTATGCTTCAAATTGGCTTAAGGTTTTTCAGTATTATTTAGGGGATTTTGAATATATTAAAAAAAATCGCAAAAGCAGAATTCAAAAACTCGTAGTTAATCAGAATCATTTAACCAAAGAAACTTTGGAAATTTATAAACATAAGGGTCAGACACCAATTAAGGTGGATGAAGTAAGATGTTTGAAGCAAGCACCAGGTATAAAAATTATTTCAAAACAGGTTGCAGATTACGATAAGGATGCAAATTTATTAAGGCATGACCCGGTTAAGCTGGCTGAGGTTGTTCTTTCGATTTAGTTTGTTTTGGAAGCAACCAGATAGCAGAAAAGATCCCCAGAGAAATCCCCAAGAGAGTGCCGCCGATAACATCCGAAGTCCAGTGCTCGCCAAGGTAAATTCTTGAGATTGCCATAATTAAAATAAACACAACTAGTCCTGCGAGTATTGGATACTTAACGGAGTTACCTGTTTTGTAATAGAAATACAAAAATAAAAATGTTGCCAAAAATGATGTTCTCATCATATGTCCTGAAGGGTAGGAAAAAGCTGACTGTACGTAGTGGCTGGGAAAATTAAATTCAACAGAACCCCGGTAAAACAAATGCGGGGGCGCTGGATGAAAAACAAACGTTTTCCCGAATAATTCAAAAATATGTCCAATCCAAAATAACGAAAGCGCGAAAAATGCCATCCAGTGTCGTTTCAAAAAAATGAAAATAGTTAAAGTAAGCCAAATAATTCCGGTAATCTCCGCTGATCCGACCAATGAAAGAATTGTAAACGGTAAATCAAACTTTCTTGAAATATGGTCCTGAAATTTGGTTGTAAGGTCGAAATCCAGTTGAGTAAACCTTTCTCTGGCCACATAGTTTGAGAATATAACAAAAACTAAGAATATTGTTGCGGAAATGAGCAGGAAGGGAATTTTCTTAGACACATATAAATTGTACCAGAAATTTGAAAAAAAGTACCCTTTGAGATATTATTCCTGTGATGAAATCAATTGAAGTCGGTAAAGGAAAAACACGCATAAATGTAAACGGTGCTGACGGGACCAGCTATTATATTAGCGTTAAAAATGAAGCTGCTTTAAGAAAACTTCGTGCTGCCGAAAGGGCACATACTTTTTTTACCGGAAATTGCGAACAAATCGTAAGGTTAATGAGTGGTAATGAGGGTGACGAGTCTGATTTAATCAAAAACAATGAGTTTACAGGTATGGTAAACGAATTACGCAGGGCTCGAGTTGGTAAAAAGAAATTTTTGCATTCTCTTAGTCAGTGGGTAGAAAATAGTCCAAGTAGCCCAGCACTCGAGATAGGACGAGATTTTGCTAGGAGATATACTAATTTTGTTTACGAAGAAGTTAAAAGGTTGGGTATAGAAGCTAAGACTAAGAAATAAGTATTTTTAAGACTTCTTGAGCAGAATTTGTTTTCATCAATTTTACTCTTAGTTGTTTTGCTTCAGGGAAACCTGAGATATAAGCCTTATAAAACTTTTTTAGGATGTCGTAATTTTTATTTTTTCCCCAGGTTTTATCAAAAAGCTTAATATGATTTATTAAGGCCTTTATTCTCATCCCAGGAGTTATGTCGCTTTCATTAATTTTAGGATTAAATACCCATAAATTATTAAAAATTCCGCGTCCAATCATCACTCCGTCAACTCCATATTTTTTTGCATAATCATGCGCCTGTTTTAGGCTCGTTACATCTCCATTTCCAATTATTTTTGTTTTTGGATTGATTTTATCCCTCAGTTTGACACATTTGGCAATTTCATCCCAATGAGCAGGCACTTTTGACAACTCTTTTACTGTCCTTCCGTGTATAGTGAGTGCATCAAGATTAAGCGTTAATAAAAAACTGATCCACTCTTCTGTTGTAATAGACCTAAGTCCGATTCTGGTTTTAACGCTGATCGGTAACTTGGGAGCTCCTTTTTTGGTTTCATCAACAATTTGTTTGGCTAAAATATTATTTAATATTAAGCCTCCACCGGCACCTTTTTTAACTACATTTTTATCCGGACAGCCCATATTTATATCAATTCCGTCAAAGCCCATTTTGGAAATCATTTTTGCAACAGTATAAAATTTTTCTGGGTCATTACCCCAAATTTGGGCAATTAAAGGCTTTTCTTTTTTTGAAAATTTAAAACGGGGAATGATTTTTTCATAGCCTTCAGATGTAAGCCCGTCAATGGACGCAAACTCAGTAAAAAAGATATCCGGTTTGCCGTATTTTGCCACGATTTGTCTAAAAACTGTGTCAGTCACGTCCTCCATTGGAGCAAGGGCAGTAAAAGGCTTTTGTAAAGTGTGCCAAATATTCTTCATAATCTAAGTATTATACTTGAAAGTAGTTGATTTCGCAGAAAAAAGGCATGAAAAAAGCCCCTTTCGGAGCCTTTTTCCCAATTTGTAAACCTTACGGAAAACAAAAAGACTTATTAACCTTACGGTTATTAAGTTTGTATATAATACACTAGTTTTTATACTTTGTCAACAACTAGTTTGAATTCACTGAATTTTGATACTTTGGTTTCTTTGGGGACCTGTTGTGATCATGGTAATTTTAGTTCCTAAATTTGCTTCCATAAAATCCAGATATGCTTTAGCTTCTTTTGGTAGTTCCTTGTAATTTCTGGCTGCTTGAATAGCATTTCTATTCCAGGTAGGTAGTTCGATATATTCAGGTGTTACCTGGTTTAAGAATTCCTGGCTGGGTCTATAATCAACTTCTTCTCTGCCTAATCTATAAGAGGTGCAAATTTTTATCGGAAGATCGGGGTATACGCAATCCATATGAGTAAGGATTAAAGAGTTAATATTACCTGCACTAGTAAAGACACGGAGCGCAGGTAAATCAATATGAGCGATACGCCTGATTCTTTTTGTGGTTGCACCGAATTCTTTATGGTCTTCTCTTATTCTGGTATCCCATTTTTCTTCCATCATTGTGGGTAAATTTCTATTACCGACGCTACTCATATAAGTGGCCTTAATTACAGCCGCTCTAAGTTCAATTTGATTAGGGTCAACAATACCTTCTGTTGAGGAACGGATACCTTCAAAAGTTGTGTCTGAGGCAGTAACATCAGGGTACACTCCGTAGCGATGATCCAGCCCGATTGCCTGAGCTTTTTCAAAAATAAAAACATTATTTTCATCCTGCCAATCTTTTTTTAGATAAGAATTAACGTCTGAAGTTAATGGTTTTAGCGTTTTACCCTGTGCCATTAATTTCTCAACAAAATTATATTTACCTCCCACTGTGTATAATTCCTCGTGGCATAATAGTGGAACTTTTGTTTGTTCTAATTTAAATCCCATGCCATCTAGCAATGCTTGATATAATTCGTAATGTTCAATGATTTTTTTAGCATTAAAATCGGTAATATCCTTCATTCGTAGAGGATGTCGCAGCAATATATCTGCATAAGCAGGACCAATTCCCCGTCCTGTTGCGCCATTACCGCCCGATTGCCAGTCTTTTAAAGCCGCCTCATAGGCTCTGTGAGTATCTAGCGCCAGAAAACTCATTTCATCAATAATAATTTCAGCCGCATTTCCCGGTCCTGCAGTTTCATTAACTTCATATATTTCAGTTAATAAATCTGCCGGATGAATGACCATATCTTTGCCTAAGATTACTTTTGCTGATGAACATAACATTCCTGATGGTAAAAGATGCATGGCAATTCGTCTTCCATCATCTAATTCCACAGTATGTCCCGCATTCGCGCCGCCATTATCCCGATAAACTATAACAGGATGTCCATTAGAGGAGTAAGTATTTACGTATTCATCGACAATTCTGCCTTTGCCTTCGTCACCAAAAGCACCACCGCAAAATGCAAATGAGTTAGGTCTAATTTCTTTTTTCATTAATAGCCCAGAAGAACTATAGTAGGAAAATAAAGCATTGTCAATTCCTCTTTTGATTAATTTGACAAAACATTTATTGTTTTGCTATAAGTTAATAATCTTACAAAAATGCCTAGACAAGAAACAGGTATATCAACAAGTATAGTAGCTTTTAAAATTGGTCCTAAGCATACTTCAGGCCGCGAGGAATGATTTCTTTTATTTAGTAAGGGTGTAGAAGAAGGTCAAGGTAGAGGTTTTCATAGGGACGGAATCGGTTCTCCATGGATGTGCAGGCACTTTATCGGCCAAGGTCAAGAGTAGAATGGAGAGAATATGGTAAAAATCAGGTGGAGATATACCTACAAAGAAATGTTTATGCTTATACTATGATTGGTATTGATAAAGACGGGGATATTATTGCGTCTGCTGCAGGTGGTTTGGTTGGAAGAGTTGGGCAAACTCTTGAGGGTATGGCACAAAACATGATTAGTAGTGGAGCACAGAATGTATTGTTGATGGGTGAAGGAAACGATGTGTTTCAAAAAATAAATGGTAAATATACAGTAGAACCAAGAAGAGGACGTCTTAGAGCAGTATTCATTTTTAGCAACACAAAAATAAGGCTAATATAATTTATTGATTATATTATTCGATCTCCCGTGGTGCTTGTTGAGGGTATAATGGTTCGCTCACTGAGTTTGGCCACCAATGTGTTTTCTGTACAAATTTTACTCTATCATCACCGGGGGGTCCCATCCTTAGGGTAAGCAAGACTGGCTAAAACAAATGTTTTTTGACCAGGTAAAATTAGTGGGAAATGGAGAATGAGACATTCTGTCCTTTTAGGTGGTTCATAAACCTGTTTTAAAGCTATTTCAGTTGCTCCTAATCTGTATAGTTCCAAACAATGAGAAAATGGGTTGTCTGCAAACTGATTATTGTCCTTAATAACTTCTCCTGCTGCGCATCTTCCAGCAATATGGTTTGCATTCCAGGCAGCAGATGTTGTTGGATCCATATCTTCGTTTTGATCTGGTGCCATACGTGGGCGCCAACCTGCACCTATATCTGAACGACTAGCTGCTTCTAAAGCTGCAAAAAAAGCTTTATCAGAAGCTACACTAAAAGCTGCATCTCTGGCGCCTGATCTTCCTCTTTTTGAAGCTTCTTTGTAAGAAGCGCCATAGGCATCTTCAAAGTTAGCATAATCTCTTAAAGATTTATTTATTTTTTGAGCAAGTTCATTAATATTTGGCAAAATAGTGTCAATTTCTGCAAGGGTTCTTGGTTTAAACCATAATTTTTTTTCAGTTATTTCATTTAAAGTGGTTAAAACCTTTAGTACCCCTTCTTGGCAAACAGGTGGGAGGGTTAAGCAATCGTTTGGCAGTGTAGGTTCTATGTCTAATTTACTCATAAAATATTTTTTATGCAGAACAGATATGTTGTAATTATATGGGTAATTTTGTGTTTGTCAACTTTGTTGAGATTTTATGAATTTGGGATGTCATATATATAATTGTCAATATGAAAAAGGGTTCCAAATTGATTTTGGTGGTTCGTAGAGGGAATATTGTCCGTTCTCCTGTTGCGGAATTTGTTTTTAATGAGGAAATAATTTTCTTATTGATTCATCGCTTGAATACTGGAGGCAAATCAATAACCTGAATAGCTGCGTTTCAAGGGTGCCAAAATAAGTATGGTGTAAATTTTCACCATACTTTTCTTCTAAAGAAGTATATACTTTTTCATAAGGTTCCCAGCTGGGAGAGTTTGCACTTATCCCCATTGCCTCAACAGATTTTCGGCTATAATAGTACGCCCCTGTTTCAGCTAACCATAATGGCAAAGAATCATCCATATATAAATGAGAAATTTCATGTGATGCAATCATAAGACAAATAGCATCTGCAGAATATTTTTGTGCACTTTCAATGCCTTGATGCCTGTTTATCAACAACTCCTGATTCTCTTCCGGTAGTTGAGACCATGCGTCAGGCCAGTAAAGAGGAAAGAGTCTTTGCCTGCCTACTGGGATCATTTCTGAATAAGTACTATTAATTTTCGGTGTTTGAATTTCCCGGATTTCATGACTTTGCTGTATAACTTTATCATAAGAGTTTTGGTCGAGCAGTATAAATTTTGAGGTGATTGTCTCATCCTTTAAAGGTCTTTTAATATACCTTCCGTTGAGATCCAAAATCTGCTGGTGACTTTGTCTTAGTATACAGTTTAGTCTTGATCTGTCTGATGGGGTTGTAACAGTTCTAGAAGTTTCTCTTGCCTGAGCTATAAGTTCTTTGAGGGCAATTGTTTTTTGCAATGATTGTTCGTTCATAAACAGTGATTATACCTGTTTAGCCAGAACTAGTCAAACTATAGGGTTTTAGGATAGTTGAGAGGATTCTAAGCAGAAATTACAGTAAAATACAAACTATAGGTTCTTTTTAGTGATTGACGGGATTAAGAATATCTTTTGCCTTCCAAGAATAGATCTATCCTATAGTTTGCTATTTGAGCTCAAAAAAGGTATAATACGCAGGTTATGAAAGGTATTGAACTTGCAACAGGAGAAATTAATTCAGAAACAAAAACCTTAGAAAAAGGGCTTCATTTTCATGGTTTTAGCTATGTTCCAGAAGAAAGAATAGCTTCCAGTGAATGGGTTAGTTGTAGACTCAGTAAAACACAGGGTTCTATTTTGGAAATTTTACTAAAAAGTCCTGGTAATTTTGTTGCCAGAAATAACATTCTTGAGCAGATGCATAAAACTGCTCCTGAGTTTACTGATATTTCCAATGCGCTAAGAAGCCATGTTTTCAGGTTAAGAGGAAGAATTGAGGAGCTATATGGCTTAAAAGGTGATATTCATCAGGATATTCCCGTAATCATTGAGTTTCATAAAAAGCTTGGCTATAGGATGGTAGAATCTGGGGAGTCAACAATTCCTGAGCATAGTGAAGGAATTTTCTCGTTTGTTGAACGCTCTGAAATCAAAAGTCCCTTGGTGGTAGTTTCAGGTTTGCTTCACGATTATGAAAAACAGGCTGCTTTTGTAGAATATGATAATAATGCTTTTGCCAAGGCAAAACTTGGCCCAACTTTAAATTTAATCCTGACCAAACTTATGGAGACACCTGAAAGTTATATATCTTACCAAAGTTTTTATGATAATGGATTTGAAACAAGAAAACAGTTAGGTGATCAAGTAAAATTACTTAGAAAAAGATTAATAGATTTATATATTTATGCAAAAAAAGACCCTTCAGAACTTCCTTTGCCAAAAGCTTCAAAAGAATATGGTCACACTTTAACCTTAAAGCATAAGCTTGGGAAAAAGTAATCCTGTTCGGGGTGATCGACGGGATTCGAACCCGCAACCACTGGTACCACAAACCAGGGCTCTACCATTGAGCTACGACCACCATACTTCGTATTTTACCAGATTAATAAGAAAAAGGCTCCTTTCGGAGCCTTTTTCAAAAACACACTTAAAAACCAAAAGGTTAATAAGTAATTTAAATATATGACACTGATTTTTTTCTGTCAAGAATCTCAGTTAGAAAAGGGTAATAGCGACCACAAATCTCTTGGTTTAAATAATGCAGATACTATGTCTGGTTCCAAAACGCCAAAATATAAGATATTTTCCCCGGGTTTAACATTTACCCTGATAGTTTTGGGTTTATAAAAAGGTTTGTGCAGGGTGAAGTCGAATGCATAATCCGGTAACAGATATCTGGCTTCGATTTTAGTAGATATACCAGTGTTATCCAACCTTACCCCACTAGAATTTTCTATAGCATCAGAGGAAATAGTTAGAATATAGTCACCTGAAAAATCATTCTTCCACTGCAAGGCGGATTTTATAATTAATTGAACTGGTGATTTAATTGTTGTTGCAAAAACTAAAGGAGATGAATCAAACTCTCTGTCTTTATTAAAAAGCTGCAGGGATATGTTATATGTTCCACTTTCAGGTGTCTTTAGTTTTAAAGTGAAGGTAGCAGTTTGTCCTGGCTCAATTTTTTGATCCGGTTTTAGTTTAATTGTTTCGATTTGTAACTCACTGCCACCCCGGGTAGCTTTTAGTTCAATATCTCCATCATTCCAAATGCTTTGCCCGGTATTTTTAAAGGTAAGAAAAATATTGTAACTTTCGTTTGAGACAAGCGAGGTATATATTTCACCTTTTGTGAGCTCTGCCTTGTTTTCAATTATTGGTTTACCACTTGTTTTGGGAATATCAATCAAAGAACCATAACAGGCGTAATAATTAGGATCAGAAGAGGTTGAAACACCTAAAATCTTTATGTTTTGTTTTTCTCCTGTGATTTTTTTAAAGGAGAAATGATCAAAAGGAGCTTCCTGATAATTTAATAAGAATGGGGTAACCGCAATAATTCTATTACTATTCCAAGCAGTACTAAAAGCAGTTTTATAATAATCTCCAATTTTTTCAGCACTCGGTAAGGACTTATCATGATATAGTCCTTCTGCGTGTTTCCAGCCTGTTTCAGTGATAAATACTGGTAAGTTTTTAGTTGTAAATCTTTGAAGTAATAAGGATTCCCAAATCCATGTACGGACTGAAATTCTTCCATTGTTATTAGGAGATCCTACAAATCCGGGGTTTGGATACGAATGTGATGCCCAGCCATCCAGTTTATTTAAAATACCAGGAACTTCCTCTTCCATTTGAGTTAAAGATACTTCTTCGTCCATATATTTAGGAGTTTTTTGTGGGGCTGAGGCATCAAGTCCGGCGTTTATAACAAAAAAATCAGGGTTTTTATTCTTTAAAGCAGCAATTGTTTTATCTAAAACTCTGGCATAAGATTTCGGATCAACAGTCCCACCCCATTCTTGACCCTGATTTGGTTCATTATAAACAAGGATATAACGGTTCTTCGTAGGCCAATTCAAACTATCCAAAAAATCAGCCCAGGCAATTTCTTCTCCATCATAAGGTCTTTTCCAATAATCTTTTTCAGGTTCTGTTGCCAGTCTTACAATGGGAATCAAATGCTTCCTTCTTAAATCATCAAAAAAAGCCTGCCATTTATTATGATCCCTACTTTTACTTTCTATTAAGATTGTTATATAGCCCCAATCACCGCCATTAGAATTAACAAGGGAAGCTGCAGGAGATGATTCATCAACAGTCGGAGAAATCATATGAATACCAAATTTATTGTTTGGGGATAATAGGGGATCTACTATTGCCTTAGCAGGGTTAGCAGATACAGCATTGATAATAAATAAGAAAATAAATACCAGAATATATTTGAAGAATTTCATGAGGGGTATATTTTAACACTTATCAGGTAATGATTTCTTCTAAAGCTTTAATTCCACCAAAAGAGATTCTGTCAGGCATGATATTTCCTGTTCCCAGCATAGTTGCAGGAGTAATTATAAAATCTCCCCATTTTTCATTGATGCAATCTACAGCCTTAACAAGACTTTCTTTCACAATTAAATCTTCTAGCAAACTTATTTGGGTATTAGTATTTTTTTCTAAATTAAAAACTGATACAGCCAGTGAGCGCACAGGTTTTTGAAAAGGGCATTTTAAAAGCAATCTAAAAATTCTTTTGTATATATCTTTGGAATCAAATAAAAAATCAGCAAAACTTACCCCCTGATGCCAGTAGGTAAAATCACGATAGACTATAGATAAATGTACACCCCGGCACTTATATCCTGCTTTTCTCAACCTAAAGCCTGTTTTTTCCACCAGCTTTTGTAACAAAGGAGCCAGTTCTTCTGAAGTAATAAATGGTTTTGGTAGGGCAAAAGAATTCCCATAACTGCCGCGTTTAATAGTAACATCATCAATTTCCCAACCATGTAATCTTAAAAACCAATAATACCCAGTGATTGATTTAAAAGCAGCTTTTAATTTCCAGATAGGGGAGTCATAAAAATCTAAAACAGTAAAAATTCCCATATTATTTAACCTGACAGTATTTCTGGTTTTGATCCCACAAAGATCCATCAATCCCAAATTTTGATAAATTTTCAGGTAGCTATTGCAATCTATTACGTCAAGTCCATCTGGTTTATGTAATCCTGCTGCAGTTTTAGCCAAAAAGCGGTTAGGAGCAATTCCCACAGAGATTGTTAACCATTCACCAATTTCAGTCTTTATTCTTTGTTTTATTTCTATTGCTACCTCTGTAATACCCTTTTTAAGGGCTAGAGAGTCCTTCAAATCAAGCACAAATTCATCTATAGACTTTGGGATCACATCACTGCTATAGCCTTCTAAAATAGCTCTAAACTTGAGGTGAATATTTCTATATTTATTAGGATCAGGGGATAAAACAATTAAGTTTGGACAAAGTATTTTGGCGTCTCTAACTTTAAACCCCACTTTAATTCCCAATTTTTTAGCTTCTATAGATGGGGCAAGAATACAACCTGAAGGGGAGTTGTAAGCAGCTACAGCAATTGGTTTACCTCTAAGTCTAGGATTAGCTTGTTGCTCAATGGTAGCAAAACAGGAATTTAGATCCAGATGCATTAAAGTAGGTTTTTTGGGGTTAAAAGGCAAATTAATTACATTCGCCATCAGCTATTTCCTCAACACTCCAGTGCAGATTGTCCGTATTCATCACTAACCTAAAAAATAGGGTAGGGGTATCAACAGAAAAAACATGGTATAAAGTTTTGCCTAAACGGTAGGTATGATGTAAACCAATTTTAGTAACCTGATAATTTTTTCCCTCCCATAAAATATATTTAGGGTAGACAGAACGCCTTTTGTGATCATAAATTAAATTAACAGAAATAGGGGCATCAATCTTTTGAATCATGGATTTTAAGACTACACCCAAAGAATACCCGAAGTCAATATCTTAATTTCCAGTTGGGGTTATTTTTGGTATAATTCACAAAGCGCGGGTGTAATTCACCGGTTAGAATGTCACTTTTCCAAAGTGAACGCAAGGGGTTCGACTCCCCTCACCCGCTCCAGATTGATAGTTTTGAAAATTTAGCTTCAGGTATCTCATAATTTAAGTATCATCCCGTCTCCTCACTCCAAAGGAGGCAAGTATATTACTTATAATATTGAGTATTTCTAACCTGTTTAATTATGGTATTGATATTGAGGTTTTTTGAATTAATATAGAATATAAAATAAGCCCTCCGACTAATAAACTCGCTAACCCACGCAAAATATGCCAAATATTTGTCGCAGCTGTTATTTTAGTAGTAGTGCCTGAAAGTGAATTAACAAGTTTTATAGACCAACCTCTTAATTGGGGATGTATAGAAATTACCCCTTGTATTAATAAATAAATGCCAAAGATCAAAAAATATGGGTTTAGATTGCTTTTTGCAACATTAAGCTCTCTTTCCTTTATTTGAGGTGAACTCAAAGGCGGAAAAAATAAGTTGTTTAGCATGATTGGCAGATTCAAAATATCATTTTTCTCGAAATAAAAACTAATTGTGAAATAAATCATATATAAAGCGACAACTACGAAAGCAATACCAAAAAATTTATCCTGCAGATATATATAATATTCGGTTTTCTTACTAATTTTTGTTTCCCTTCCTTTTAGCGCATTCAGCGATTTCATAAGCGGAAGCCAGTCTATCTTCTTGCCAAACAATAAGGCTACACCTGCTGTAAAAAGAAGTACCCATAATACTAGGAGCGCTATAGTAGCTACATTTTTTATATCCATTCTTAAATTTAGAATATCACGTACATAAATACTACGCAACAAATTATGTATCTGCCCACCCTCATTAACCATCGAGCATCGACCTATTTTTCACTATTATTAAACTTGATACGTTTCCATTAAGTTGCTAAAATGAGATAGTATTTGAGGTAGAAAGAGTTCGGAATAACTTGCATCTCCCGCTCATAGTCTCGTCCTTTTTGTATTGCAAAAAGAGACGGACTCATTAAAACAATAAATGTATACTGTGTATGTTCTAAAGAGCTTAACAGATGGAAGAACATATGTTGGTTGTACAAAAGATCTAGAAAACAGAATTAAAGAACATAACTCAGGAGAGGTAAAATCTACAAAAGCAAGAACTCCATTTATTCTTTGGTATAAAGAAGACTTTGTAGATAAATATGAAGCTTTTAACCGTGAGCAACGCTTTAAAACATCATGGGGAAGAAGACAATTAAGAAAGATTTTAGAACCACTAATTCAGGATCAAAAGGGTTTGATGTAAAATCTTGCAATCTCAGTTATTTAATCTAAACTAATCTCTTATATTACCTGATTTAATAGAAAGAGGTCGAGTTGTAGGTGGATGAATCACTGTTAATCGTTCATCAGGAAGTAAAGGATTAGTTTTTATTGCTTCAGCAACCTTCCTCCAAATTCCTTTTGGAGCTTCACCAGTGTTATAAAAGAACCAACTTCTATTAACTACTGCATTACCTTGTGAGTCCCAAGTTGTGTACCTATAATCAGAAGATTGCTTTCCGTCGGCGAACAGTGAATATGAAATAATTGTACCCCTTGCTGGTACTGGTCTGCCTGCAAGCAAAATGCCCTCAATTGTAAGTACTGGTCCTTTTGACCAGTTGTTTTCAATTGGCAGTTTTGCCAATACGATAACCTTTCCTTCTCCAAATTTTACGGTAGGAGCTTTGTACCAATGAAAATTTAACTGATTTAAACCAATATTTTCATGTTCAACAAGTAAAAAATTAGGAGAGTGGATAGATCGACTGACAATATATGGAAATACACCAAAATCAGGTAAAGGGTAGGGGGTTCCATCTTTTGTTGGTTCCCCTAAAAGCTGCAAAATCTCCTTATAATAACCTTGAAGTGCCTGTTGCTCTTGAGTAATAGATATTTCACTTCTAGCCATGCCTGGAAGTTTACTACAAGATTGTTTATTGGTCAATTTACATCCTCATTGCTGTAAACGTTCATAAGCTTAGTAAAGTGAATTACGGCATAATCTGCCAGGCAAAAGGGTTTGAACCAATTTGCATCATCCGCTCAGATTTTTAACAGCTAAAGCTGACTGGCAGTTTTAGCATTAAGGTCTACTATATATACACCACCAGTGTGAGAGCAACCAACATAAACTATATTGATAGATGAGAAAATATTATCTTGAGCCCTGTAAGCAACTGGGTACACGCATTCCCATAATCCACTTGAGTTTGTAGGATATTTCCAATTTACAACAGAAATCACATTACTATTTGTATCTACCAGAGCAATATAATTGCTCCCATCTTTTGTTCCTGTAATCAAAGTTTTACCTATCTCTGTTCGGCAAAATTCTGATACATAAAAATCCTTGCTTAGCTTATCCATTAACTCTTTTGATTTTGAATCTGTAGGCAGATTAGGATTCCAATAACAACTGATTCCCACTAATTGGGCTTCAGGAAAGCCTGATAGTTTTCTATCATAATTTGCCCAGTTGCTTGGTCCAGTTTGCATATCCCGAATCTTAAGAAATGGCGGGACAGTAGGAGATGGCGTATTAGTTGGGGGTTTAGAAGGTGTAGATGTGTCAAAAGTCGGAACAGTACCTATAATTTTGGAAGGTTGAGGAGTTGCAGTAGCAGGCTTATATATTGTTGTTGGGTTTATTATTGGAGTAGGTACCTCTTTAATAAATTTTAAAGAACTAATAATTTGTTTAAAGTCAACAGAAGGCTGGGAATCTAAATTAGAAGATTTTATTTTTATTAGTCCTAATTTTTCCAGACTTTTAGGGTTAAATAATAAGTCGCTCCCTTCTTTACTTTTATAAAACTCATGAATTCCTATCTTAATCATCTCTTCTTGGTTTGAATCTGGTTTAACAGGGTCAGCTATAATTAGTGTGTCACAATCTTGATTACAGCTAGCTAACTTAAATGCCACAGCCTTTGTGAAATAATCTTGCGCCGCAGAATATTTGGCTGGGTAATAAACATCATATTCTCCTCCTTGTAATGTAATAAAACGATATAAAGTATTACTTGAGTCTGTGCTACTAGATTTTTTTATAAAAGAATAAGTACCTGTAATCGTCACCAAAAGGAGAGTAAAAATCAAAAAAACATTTACGGGAATAAAACCTTTTTCTTTCATAAATTTATAGTAGCATTTTCCAGATAAGCTTTCATTAGCTTAGTAAAATGAATAACAGTGTAATCTGCCAGGTAAAAGGGTTTAAACCAATTTGCATCATCCGCTCCAGATGATGGTAAACCAAAATTCCTTTAGCTTTATATAACGCTCTAAACAGCATATACCATTTTATCTCAATGGTTCGTTTTTCATCTACAATGACCTTTTCAAAGAGAGATTGATTATAGTCCGTCTTTGTAAGTCGCTTTTTTATATAGTCTGTATTGCTCGCGGTGTGTTAAAATAAGCAATTAGTTGCAAGTATTTTATAATATGTTAGTTGAAAATTTTGCTGAAAAATTCGCTACAGCTAGACCTTCTGATGAACTTGGAGTAATTCTCTCACAATCCTCCTATTTAGCTCAAAAACTTGGTAGTAGTTTCGTTACAACTGGACATTTACTACGGACTTTATTTGTATACCAAGACAAAGAAATAAAGTGGTTTTTAGGAGGTCAGAGATTTGATCATGGAAAATTTCTTCATCAAGTTGAAGAATCCTTACCTAAATCTGAACAACCTTTTGAAGGGGCGCTTAAATATAACGATCTGGCTGAAAAAACTTTAGAAAAAGCAATAACTATATGTAATAAGGAGGGAGCTAAAAGCCTTACTCCACTTCACCTTTTAAGAGGAATGTTAAATACTCATGAAGGTTCTGCTTGGGCAATACTCTATCAGAATGGTGTAAGAGACCTAAAGCTTTAAACAGGTATGAATTTAGGAGTGTCGTGATTTCTCTTTAGTAACGATCCACGCCGGAATAATTTACCTCTCCCGCTCCAATAGGAATCAGTCTTTAAGGCTGTGGGACAAAATTTTGAGTAAAAGATCCGCTGTTTTCCCCAGTTACACCAGAGTGACTTAACCAATCAATATTTGCTTTGCCAGCCTTTGGCCACATTGTTCCTGTGTAAGAAATATCTATATCAGAACTTAAGAACGCTATGGAACAAGTTCCAAATGCTCTTCCTAAAACAGAACCACCTTCACCACCGCTATATCTGCCGTTTATATTTCCATTACATACTCCGCTGAGTGTACCGGTTACATCTCCACCTGCTTTTGGCATAGTTATAGTAAAATGAGTAATTTGATTCATATAGTTAAGATCCTGGGAAATTGTTATTGTATCTGAGGTTTTAGTGGAAGAGGGGATATTTTTATAGATTTTAGCGTTCTCTATAGAAGTTTTGGCCAAAGATTTAGTGTCTTGTTGATATTTTAGACCTAAGTAGAATCCAACAAACGGTAAAGCTATAAGCATTATCATTGCAATTGCTTTAGAAAGAGGTGTAATTGTAGTATATTTTTTTGAAAGCTTCATAACTTAAGTATTACAGAGCAATAAAACATAAGTCAAGACTGTGAGATTATGTATGGGAAACACGTTCCAGCAGATCTTCTGACCAGACATCAAAGTAATTTTCAGGTAATATCAAAGCTCTTTTTGGTGCAAGTTCTGCAATAAATTCTTCTGTGTGGGATACAATTAGCAAGGCTCCCTGGTATTCTTTAAGAACCTGCAGGATAATTTTTTGAGACATCATATCCAGGTATGTAGTTGGCTCATCCAAGATTAAAAGATTGTAATCCTGTAATAAAAGTAAGGCTATAGAAAGTCTGGTTTTTTCTCCACCGGATAAAGTACCAATCTTTTGATGAACTTTACTTCCTGGAAACAAGAAGCTGGCAAGCAGGGGACGGACAACACTTTCCGGTTGGTGGCTCATATTCATTGCAGTTTCCAAAAGATTTTTCTCAAAATCTAAATTCTCAAATTCCTGTGAATAATAACCCACTTTTAGGTTTGATTCTTTAAAAATTTCTCCTTCATTTGGTTCTAAAATCCCCATAAGTATTTTAATAAAAGTACTTTTTCCAACCCCATTAGGACCAATTAATGCCACACATTCACCACGTTCTATTGAAAGATTGATTCCTTTTAATATTTCCTTTTCCCCATATGATTTAGAGATGTTTAAAGCTTTGATAGGTAAAGCTCCCACAGTTGCAGGCTCAGGCAGCCTAAATTTGATTGCTTTTACTTCTGGAGGTAAGTCTGGTAATTTCTCTTTTAATTTATGAACCCTTTTTTGTAAATTTATTCTTTGTCTGACCCCCATTCCTTTAGCACTTTCTTCCAAACGGGAAATATTTCTTTGTTCAACATGAACTTGTTTACGTAAAGTAGCTTCTTTTTCTGCCCTTTGTTCTAAAGCTTGAGTATAATTACCTCTATATTCTTCTATCTTATGAAGCTGTGTGTCCACATATAAAATCTTATTAATATGTTTGTCCAGTAATTCCAAATCATGGGAGATAAGGATTAGTGTTTTTGGATAATTGCTTAAAAAACCCATTACCCATTTCTTACCCTCTGTATCCAAAAAGTTAGTTGGTTCATCAAGTAGTAAAATATCAGGTTGGGCTAAAAGCGCTCTTGCTAAAGCTAATCTGGTTTTTTGACCACCACTTAAAACCTTTGGTGAGGAATCCATATCTAATTCTGAAAGTTCCACACCAGTGATCATCTTATATAATTCATAGTCTTGTTTTGTTCCATCAGGATTAAGATATTCCCGGATAGTAACAGCCGATTCCATAATAGGATCATGTTTTACTTCCTGTGGAACAATACCAATTGTGCCTGTGATTTCAATTTTTCCAGACTGAGCAAGCTCTTGCTTACAAAGAATTTTAAGCAGGGTACTTTTACCGGCGCCATTGGAACCGATTAAACCAACCTTTTGCCCATCTGTAATTGTGAAGCTAACATCATCAAATATAGTATGTGCATTATGTGAAAATGATAAATTATGTACACTAAGCATCCAGGTATTATACAGTAAAACTGCCTATTGTGCATTCTTATAGGATAAATGGTACAATACACTCTATGGGAAATTTTAATAGAGGTAATAGATCAGGCGGAGAACGTAGTTATAGACCTTCTAGCTTTAACCGTGGCTCAGATAGACAAGTAGAAATGCAACAAGCTGTTTGTGCTAAATGTGGACAGAACTGTGAAATTCCTTTTAGACCAACCAATGACAGGCCTGTATATTGTTCAAGCTGTTTTGAAAACAACAGAAATTCTGATTCAAGATCAGAAGGAAGAAGCTTTGTCAGACCTTCTAATTCTGAAGATCGTGAGATGTTTACAGCTACTTGTGCAGATTGTGGTTCCAGTTGCCAGGTTCCTTTTAAACCAACCAACGGTAAACCGGTTTTTTGTAGCAATTGTTTTGGTGATAAAAAAGAAGGTAACAATAGAAGAAGTGAAAGACCAAACTCTCAACCTCAGGATAATAAACAACTTGAAGCTATAAATAGCAAACTTGATAAGATTTTAGCAATTTTAGCTCCAAATACAGCCTCAAAAGAAGATTTAGAAGAAATAGCTGAGGAAATCAAAGAAGTTACAGAAGATTTACCAGTAGAAGTTGTTGTTGAGAAAAAAGTAAAAGTTGCAAAGAAAAAAGCTCCAGTAAAGAAATAATTAAGTTAAAATCCCTTTAGTTTAGCCTGAACTGTTAATCTTTTTGTGTTTAATCCAGGTGGGACACAAGTCATCAGTGTTAAATATCTGCCTGTTTCGTCAGGAGGATTAATTACCCATGTTTCTTGGGGATTAACAATTGTTAGGCCCTTAACAATATATTCAAATTTTTGTCCACCTGCAGTAACTATTATAGAATCACCCTTTTTAATGTCAGGTAATTTAGAAAAAATAGCTTTATAGTTATCTTGTTTGAAAAATTGAGGCAGGGAAGAATGACCAGAAATAAAAACATTACCTTTTTCACCAGGAAGAGCTGATCCTGGTAAATGAGACAAGTGTGTTTCAAAAGTATTACTGTCAACAGATACTTCTGCTGCATCTAATTTAATACCGGGCACAGAAACAGTAAAAGTATTATACGAAGCCGGAATAGACCTTTTGTTGTTTGAGGTAATAACGGGAAAATTATTTCGGTTTTCGATAGATACTCCTAAAACTGATTTTGAATCAAGAGAAGGGCTAACTAGAGCAACATTTTGCTGTGAATATACAAAAGCCTCCCAGGCCTTAAAAGATACAATAGGCATAATTACCTGTGTAAGCAAAAAAACACCTATTCCTAACATAAATAGAGGGAGCAGCTTAAGGAGCATATATATCTATATTAGACTAGATCGAAAGCCTAAATCAAGGTATAAAAAGGGTTAAAAAAGAGGAATGCCTTTATAATTTTTGCTTCCTCTGTAGAGTGCATTAGATACAGTTAGAGGCACCTCTTTATTATCATTTCCTAAACCAATGACCCAAAATGGCACCGGGCCATTCAGAATCTTTATTTTTGCATTAGGCTTAATTGAGGTAGAGCAAACATCTAAAAAAGATCTATCGTCAGGTGCATAAGCATATTTCCAATACCTTAAAGAGTTCAATCGGTCAGGAGTAATAAGCTTTTCATCTACTTCCAGAACCCTGATAGTTTGCCAGCCAAAGCGGCTAAGCGAGATTAGCATTTCTAAATAATTTTTTGGAGTGGATGCATTTCGGTCACCATTTATAAATTTTCCGATAAAACCTTTTGGCATGGGCTGTTTATTCCAAGTCCAATCAAAGCTGGGTTTAGAATCTCCGACCGCGAGTTTCGTTGGATATTCAAAAATTAATCTTCCTGCGAGATCAAGCATTGAACGTGGTTCAGAGTGATATGAAAGAAAGTTACTAGGTAATTCCATATTTGTATTATAGTACCTTCACAGAGTAAAAGCAACCTATAGTAGTTAGATCAAAAGAGGTGTTTTGACAGCCCAAAGAAAACCCTAGTTAAAATGGTTCTACTGGTAGGCAATCCAAAAAAGAGTAATTAGGCCTACTTACTAGGCGTTTTACATATTCAATATCGTCAGGGTGATTTCGCTTCATTTCACCGCTTCTGATGATATAATGACTACAAATTATGAAAACTAATTATTGTACTCTGTATGTTGTCCGTCATGGAGAAACTGATTGGAATGTTGCCAAAAAAATTCAAGGTCACACAGATATTGATTTAAATACTGAAGGAGAAAAACAAGCACAGTTATTAGGTGAAGAATTAAAAGACATAGATTTTGAAGCTGTGTTTTCTTCAGATTTAATAAGAGCAAAAAGAACAGCAGAAATTATAGCTTTAGAAAAAAAGCTTGCTGTGACTACAACAGAATTACTCAGGGAACGCAAATTCGGACGTTTTGAAGGTAAACATATTGACGCATTTAAAGAGATGGGTGATGTTTTAGATAAATTGACTGATGAAGAAAGATTTTCCAGCAAACATTTTCCTGATGTGGAAAATGATGAAGAATTAATCAATCACTTTATTACATTCACAAGGGAGGTTTGTGTGGCTAATCCGGGAAAAAATATTTTAATTACCACTCATGGGGGGATTCTCAGGTCTTTACTAGTACATTTAGGTTATGCAAACTATAAAGATCCTCTGCATGTTGGTAATACTGCATACATGGTTTTGAAATCTGATGGTGTTGATTTTTTTATTGAAGGCGTGAAGGGTATAGAAAAAAATATTACTACTTAGGTAATTTTAGATTAAAACGGTTGCTGTATTCGTAAAACTCAATTGTTCGACCTCTTGATAAGGCTCTATCTATTAATACCTCACATCTTGCTCTTGAATACCTTTGAGCAAGTACACAATAGAGATTAAGAACTCCGACACTGCCGATTATTGTTAACCCAAACATATTGCCGTTCATAATATCTGCTATACATGTGGGTAAATTTGTTACTGCAATTGCTCCAAGATGCCAAATTTCATTAAACGCTGTTTGATTTGTGCCGTAATCAATCAAAGATGAGAGTCTAGTATCCTTAACACTGTAAGTTGATTGATACCTATATTTGCCATTGCTAGTCATATGCCTCGCAAGAATCCTTGGTATTTTTTGAAATTGGTGAATTTGGAGAGCTTTCAATATTTTAATAGTTGTATGTGGATTTCCCCTTGGTTTTAAGTACCATTTAAATAGACGCTGGACAACATTATCACTTTCAGAATGTTCAAACATTTCCTTATAGGTTTTAGGCTCAGAAGTTTGTGTTTCTGTTTCTGTTGGAAAATTTAAAGCGTGACTCGTATATAGTTCCTGATCAAGTCTCATAAGCAGGAATTATATCAAAAGGAGGTGAATAGATCAACTATAGGCTTATTTATTTGAATACAATATGTGCCCTTCTTGCACTTTCATTCGAACACCTTTTAGCCTGGATCTCTGATATCCAACAGACTTACATGAAAGGTACTGATCCTGATTATACCAAAAAAGGAGTGGAAGAAGAATGAGTAATCTGTTTCCCTCCCAACTTCATACAGAAAAAACCTTTTATCTGTCATTTTTGGATGATTTGGAGAGCTGTAATGAGGAAGTTATCATTGAAAGTCCTTATATTACCAGCGAACGAACAAGTTTGTTTATTCCTATATTTGAAATGCTTTTGAAAAAAGGTGTAAGAATTTATGTTATGACCAGAGACCCAAAAGAACACGATTTGAACTTAGAGGCACAATCAGAAGAGACTATTAGGACTTTTGAAATAATGGGAGTTCAAACTTTACTGTGCGTTGGCAATCATCACCGGAAACTGGCTATTTTAGACAGAAAAATACTTTGGGAGGGTAGCTTGAACATTTTATCTCAAACGCACAGTCGTGAAATTATGAGGAGAATAGAAAATGAAGAAATTGCTATGGAGATGTTTAACTTTTTGAAGCTGAATAAGTTTATTTAGTCTTCATTATCTCGGATATATCCACTCCGAGCGCTTTGCTTATTTTTAGTAAATTATCAGGAGATGTAGCAACTTCGCCTCTTTCAATGACAGCGAAATAATTTACATTTATTTCAGCCTTTTTTGCTACCTCTGCTTGGGTAAGCTTGGCTTTTTCCCTTAACTTTTTGATATTTTTGCCGTAAATTTCTTTGTATGAGCTATCCATATTTCGATATTATAGCATTTTCCAAAAAACAATCAAAATCTATAGGGTCCCCTTAAAGCCAAATATATTTATTAGTCATTTTGCTACGAGTTTGAAATCTGGTAAACTATCCGATAGTGGCAGTGATTGTGACTTTTGTAAATATAGAGAAGATATCAGACAATTCGAGAAATGAATGACCCTAGAATAAAATTTAATAAATACTTTAAAGTAAATAAAAAGGATCTTGATAAGGAGGGATTTTTTAATATTTCACTAGTGTCGGATTTACCACTTTTCATCGATCCGTTCCACCTTTTCTATAGTCCAAAAGCAGAATATCAAAAACTACATAAAGATATTATTGAATATCTGATTTTTCTAAGAGGAATTTCTACAAACTATGCTGGTATGCAATTACCAGCATCCATACTCAATACTTATTACAAATTTCCAGAGGTAAAACAGAATTGGTTTGGCTTTTCTTTTATCGGCAATGAAGGTCATGGTCTAGGTGCCAAATTTGCAAAAGCACTGAACAATAATTTTAGCGAACTGTTTAATGATTTCGGATCTGGGAAAAAGACCCACCATTTAGAGAAGTTAACCTTAATTGCAGATAGGGTTGGGAAAGATTCGGTAAGTGACTTTGCGACAAATCTGATCCACGGATTTTTAGCAAAACAGACAGAAGAATTTACTAAAACATATGTTGACAAGAATCAAACTAAACCATTCACGATTAAAAGAGCTGAATTTGATTATGTTCATCAAGTTTGGAAACCCAAAGTATATGTTTTGCCAGCATATGGCGGAGATTACGTGTTACTTACCCCAAAAGATTTACTTACAAAGAATGATACTTGGATTAACAAGACTGACTTTATAGAAGACTTCGCTGAAATTCCAAATTCAATGCCTAATGATGTTTTGCGTGAACAACTTTCAAGATATTTTGACCAAAAGTTAAAGGAAAACGCAAAAACTAGATTAAACAAGAAGACAAAAAAACTTGAGGATTACCAGACTCAAGAGACAAGAGGAAAAGCAGCAATCGAAACTGCCAAAAAATTTCCACAATCAATTGATGTATATATCAAGCTAAAAGAAGAGAAGGGGGATCAAGCAAAGGTAATCAGCGAAGAATATGTACTTGAAACAGAGACATTTTTTGAAAATCAATTTTCAAATTTTGCAGAACAGGTTGATACAAAAAAAACTAAACCGACTTCATATAAAGAAGCTCTTGCTCGTGCATTATATTTCAAAGAGTGTGTTGAGCTTCACGACAATTATAAGAATCTATACGATGGACAAAAGCCAGCAGATGAAGATTGGATACAGAGAATGTTTTGGCTTGTTTGGTATGGATCCGAAAGCGATCTTAATAGAGAGCCTAAAAATGGTCTTGGTGAACCAGATTTTACAGCATCTCAAGGAAGAAAAGACAAGACTGTAATTGAGTTTAAATTGGCCAGTAGTAGTAGCTTAGAAAAAAATATTCTTAACCAATTAGAGAAGTATAAAGAAGTTAATAAGACGAATCAGGGTATTTGGGTCATTATATTTTTTACATACAAAGATCATCAAAAGGTTTTAGGGATTCTTAAAAAGAATAATTTAGAAGGTAACAAAAACTATATTTTGGTTGATGCTCGAAAAGACAACAAAATACCTCCTTCAAAGATCAAATAAATGAATATTCAACTAAACTATGATGATTTGAATAACGATCAAAAAAACAGAGTTTTCAGATAATGTAATTAACGAATTAAGAAAGATACTAAAATAATTCAAGATTAAGCGTATTTATTTTCAAAAGACTTATCAGACATTAAAAGATAAATAATGCCTTCTAAGAAACCAATAAATCCGGGGACAAATGTCCAGAAGAATATTATATAGATAATTCCTTGTATAGGTTTACCTAAATAAAATTTGTGAATTCCAAAATCACCAAGAAATATAGCCAATAATGCAGCTGCTATTCTATTTTTGCTTGTCTTTGACTCCAAAACAGGAGAATATTTACTCTTAACTTGAGCTCTATACTTTTCCTCTTCCTCAATTTTCTTTTTTGATTTTTCTGTGAGTGCCATATCTTGCTGAATAATATCAAATAATTTTTACTTTATCATTAAGGATTTCCAGCTCCTAGAAATGTTCTTGGATTAACAGGTATTCCATAAACTCTAACTTCAAAATGTAAATGTGGGCCTGTTGACCAGCCTGTTGAACCCATTCTTCCTATAACCTGTTTAGTAGATGTTATTTCCTGCCCTTTAACTACAAATATTTTATCAAGATGGGCATATATAGAAGTAATATTATTACCATGATCTATGATTATATGTTTACCGTATCCCCAGGATATTTCACCAGCGTAGATTACTTTACCAGGTAAAAAGGGGTTTATAGGGTCACCTATCTGACCATAGGCATTTGCTATATCAATTCCTGTATGGAAAATCTGGAAACCGCTGCTTTGTCCAAACTCTAAAGTTATTACTCCAAATGTAGGCCAAGAAACTATTACCTTTAAAGGGATAGCTTCACCTGTAACAGGATCATGTATTTCTACATTTTGGGTTTGTTCGTTTACTGAAACTAGCTTATCCGAAATAATATCAAGCCCGATTTGAGTTAAGAGAATAATTGCAATAATTGGTATTGATATGGCAATACAAAAAGCTACTAAGACAAATTTAAGTTCTCTTTTAAAGGAAAATATAAGATATGCAAATTTTGGATTCATCTGCTTGCTGGGCAGATGAACGTATTATACTCCAAATTATTTTAGCATTTATAAAAGAATTCAATTCTCTTAGGCTAAATATTACCCCTCAATTCCTTAGTAAGGGATTTAATGCGATCTTTATTGCTTTCTAGATATCCCTCTCCTGGAACGTATAATCTTAGATTTGTTCCCAAAATAAAGTTTATACCCCTCACTTCTGCATTAGGATGGATCACGATGGATTCTTTAGCAGATACACAATCATTTCTTGGATTGCAGCAACATAGAAGGATAGAAGCTGCTTTACCATCAACTGACTCTATCCAATCTTGTATTTTAATTGTTTCTCCACCATCACCTAAAACCCACTCACCTTGTTCATGGTTAGCGTGTGCATGCAACATGATTCCATTTTTATTCTGATGGTATAAACTATACGCATCAATTAAATCTGTAAAACCTCGGTTTCTCTTTAATCCAAGCATCATCAGGAAGTTTATAAAATTGTTCCATCCTAATGATTTAGGGTCATACATCTCAGTGAACCTATCCTCACTAACATATACAAGGTTATTTCTATCACGAATTTCCTTCATAGAATAGGTAGTTTAGCAGAAAGATTGACTCGTTTCAAACTACTATAAGCCAACACATGGAGGATCTATTTAATTCATTATTCTTTCAGCAGGGTTTGTTGTTATTAATGGGTGTTCTGATTCTGATGCTACAACTTTTAAGGCTACATGATTTTGATCAGCAATAATTAAAGCCTCACCTCTATCACAAGACAACAGGAACTTTTGTTCATACTCACTTAAATTAAATTCAGAAGCTACTTTTTTAATTGTGGTTGTATCCTGCCTCATTAAAACCCTTAAGGAAGATTGTGAAGCTATGGCTTTACCATATTCATTAGACAGGAAATCATTAGCTTGTTGGGATATAACAGACACCCCTAAATAGTATTTTCTGGCTCTTCTGGTTAGTCCTGCTATAAAGTTGGCTGTTTCTTCATGTTTTAGAAGCATCCAGCCTTCATCTATTACCAGCATTCTTTTGACAGGATCTTTTTTAACTTGGTTAAAGACAAAGGAAGCTACAACAAACATCATTATTTGCCTTAAGGATTCAGAAAGATCCTTAATGTCAAAGACCACCAATCTATTGTTTAATTCAATGTTGGTCTGTTCATCAAATACACCGGATAACGACCCTTTAATGTACTTTGTAAGCCTTGTGACAAGCTTTTTCTGGCCTAACTGCTTTAAGGTTTTGTATAGATCTATTAGCATTGGGTAAGTTCTTAACTTTTTTGGTCTTCCTCTTTTAACTTTCTTTTTTCTACCTTTTTTCTTAATGTCCTCACTTGCCTGATCATCCTCTGTCATGGAATGGTGGAATTGTTTGTAAGTTTGAATAATAGCTTTATCTACAACTGCTTTTTCTTCCGCAGTTAATCCGTCTGCCAAGAGGGAAACAAGTTCTGTTAAATCCTGAATATGTTCAGGCAGACCATTTCCTTCTTCAGTATTTGAAGATAAGGAAAAATCAAAGGGATTTATTTTTTCTTTTGATCTGACTGATAATTTTATATATGTTCCGCCAACTGATTCAGCTAATCTTTTATATTCTCTTTCTGGATCAATTACTATAACTTTTGTTCCCTGCATTAGATGTCTTAGTATTTCAACTTTAGCTGTATAGCTTTTTCCGGATCCGGATTGGGCAAAAGTAATACTGTTGGAATTATTAAGTGAAAACCTGTCAATCATTACCAGGGAATTATTGGATTTGTTTACTCCGTAAAGTATTCCTGACTCCTGTACCAGTTCTGATGAGGTGAAAGGAAAAGTAAGGGCTGCGGAAGAGGAATCAAGGTTTCTTTTTTGATTCAGTTGATTTTCTGCTCTGGGTAAAACTGATTGTAAGCCTTCAAGTTGCTGGAAGGTTGCAGTTTTAGAGTAGAAAAGTCTTGTTGAGAGTACTGTTTCAAGCAAGGTGGTAATTTTATTAAGCTCAATTAGGGAATCAGCAGTAATGGTTATATAAATGGATACCTGAAATAGTTTCTCCTGTCCTCTTTGGATTTTATTTTTTAGCTCAATAGCAGAATCCAATGGATCTAATATTTCAGAGCCAATTATTTTACCTGATTGCTGCATTGATCTTTTAGTTGACTCAAGCTCTGTTATTTTTCTGTTTAACTTAGGTAAAGCGAGTATTGGATCAATGTGTTCTATATGGTAGGAGATATCAACATTGTGATTAAAGTTGATTAGCATGGTTAACCATCCTGTTGAAGCTGTGTATGGGTAGCCGGATACAAAAAGTGTTCTAACAAATTTATTACCCAAAACTAGGTAACTGGATTGTTCTTCCAATCCAGAATAGGAAATAAGGTCTACTTGATCCTGTCCTCCCACATTAAACTTTACAGCTTGCTGTTTAGCCTTATTCCTTTCCTGAATATCTTTGAGAAAACTAAATTGCATATGTCCCTTCAAATATTGGTTTTAAAGATTCTGCTTTAAGGGGTTGGGACTTAATCTGCTCCGAGTTGTAAAAAGTATAGAAAAGTTCAAGTATTTCAAGAGAATCTAAGATTCTTGTTTTCATACCTAATTTCTCCAACCCTTTTATTACTATGTCCTGGTTTAGAAGTAGTTGTTCCTTGACCAGTGCAAAATCGTTTTGGTTATCAGTTACATCATATGGAATCACAACATAAAATCTTCTGGACAATATTTTATTTCCTGATACTAGGCTAGATATAAATGAGCAGTAGCTTTGAATTTGGGTTTTATAAACCTGCTCTTCTTCCTTGCTTTCTTTTTTGCTGAATTCTTCCAGATACCTGTCGATATCAACTTCTCTTACTCTTATTAAAATCTGCAGTGAGCAAGGAAGCGAATTTAGAAAATTTTGAAAATTATCAATAATTGCATCCTGTTCGTCTTCACTTTTAAGCTCGAAGTTGATAGCTGAAGTTTCAATAATACACCGGTACTTATTGCCTGGAAGTATCAGGATATTATCCTTAACCTCTTTAATTCTTATTTGTCTTCTTGATGAGACTTTACTTTTTGACTTGCCAAACAGCATTTACGCCCTCCTTATCAAATTTAAAGGATAATCTTGCCCTTGAGATGCCCAAAATACGTGTTACGCTTTCAGGGTTAAACATTGGTATGCCTGCTTCTTTTTTAACTTTATTAAGCGCGGTTGCTTCTTCAGCATTCTTTTTGACTACAGAGTCTAAAACAATATCCCTAAGATAAGTATCATTTTTATTAGACAAATAAAAACTGGGTCTAAAATAATATCCTGCCAGAATAAACAGCCAGTTTAATATAATTCTTCCTTTTATGCGGAGTGCTAATGTACAGCAAACTAAAGACTCAAGACCAATCAAGGGAAGTTTATACAAAGTAAAGTGCAGTCTGGTAGGTAGGACTGAATAGATAAAAACTGCAATAAATAATGAAGCTAAAAGCAGCAATATTTGAGCTAAATTTAAATTACCTGCAATTTTATCTTCAACAGTAGTAATTTGAGCTGGTATGATTGTAGTTCTCATAAATTTATTTACAAGCTTTGCTTATGCAGTAATAGTCCTCCTTGGTGTAATTTTTGACCCCACCACTTTTCCAGTCATTGAAGCTTCTTTTGAGGACGTTGAAATAACATTCATTATTTGTCCTCCTATTTTTCTAACCATACCCCCGCCTGTGTTATAGAAAACCAATTGCATCATAATAGAAGGAGTTTTAAGAAGGGTTGATAACAACCCTATTCCTATAAGGATTGATATTAATGAATTGGTGCCTGATTGGCTTGAAACAGTTAAAAATGAAGCTGCAAGCTGGATGATTACTACATGGACAAAAACAGTATAAACAGCCGTTATATAAGTTTTTACTGAGACTTCAGCAAAATCGGCAAATTTAGGGATTGCCCATAAAAGAAAAATAAAAGGAGACATTACCGCTCCTAAAGCAATTATAATAAGCCTTGAAACATAGAATAGAAGAAGCATTATTGCCACAATGATAAATAAAATCATGAAAATAAATGTTATGAGCGGTGTGGTTTTTGTAACAATTGAAGTGGGCGCAAAGGCATTTAGTATCCATGCACTATTTAGTCCACCTGTTGCATGAAGAACTGCTGCAATTAAGGTATTGCAGGATAGAACAATCCAGTCACAAAGAAATATTGACATATTAGCCCCAAGAAATGCCAGACCAACTCTGGGTAATAAATGCTTAAATTCAATCTCTTCAAATCCGAATGTTGAAGCAGACATAAAGTGGAATCCTAAAAGGGCTACTACCAAAGCAAATAAAGAATCAGTAATGCCTACCATTACCAGCCAGAAGTTAAAGATTACAGAATTAGTCAGTATTGAAGGTGTATTTGTTAAAAAAGTCATAATTCCGTCAGTTAATGGTTTAGTAGCAGATTGGACGATGTTTTGTAAAAATCCTGCGATTGCATCCAAAAGAACCTGTGTTAAACCATCGGAAGGTGTAACAGGTTGGATGGGAGAAAGATTAAGTTGTGCAGAACTTGCGGAAGTTGACGGCGTATTAAAAGCACCTTGGAGCAAAGATGAGAAAACGGCAGCGGAAATAATAATTACCAGACCTATCAGGGCATTTCTGACAGTTAATTTTGCGTGTTCCAATGCATCAGGTTTTCCCGAAGAGGTTATATACATATATCCTCCTCTTACCAAGAAAAATGTGGCAGCAGCTGTGGCAAATATGATTAGAGTGCTTAGGGTCTGGTTAGTAAAAGTAGATATTTCAGAGTTTGTTTCAGCCGCAAAAACTAGAGCTGGGTTTAAAAGTAAACATATTACTGCAAAAAAACCTGTTAGAAACTTCATAATTAAAGCTATGGACAGGTTTATTAGATAGTGCCAAAAGCAGAAGTGGCAACTTGGGTAACAATATTGGAAAGAACATAAGCTCCTAAAACTATTGCCAAACCTATTGCAGAAAACATAATAGTTTTTTTAGCTACATCCAAGCTCTCGGGATTACCAGATGATGTCATATACCTAAATCCTCCCCAAACTAAAAATGCTGTAGCTACCAGAGCTGCTAACGTCACAAAAATCTGGATAATGCTTTGAATAAAAGTTTGAACTTTGGAAACATCAGCACCCGCTGCAAACACAGGGGAGGCAACTATCAGGGCTGTTAATAATAATGAAGATGTATAAATTATTTTTTTCATACCTAACCACTTTCAATTTTGGGCATAGGCAGGAAAAATCAAGAACACTAACTTATGCGGATTATGGCATAAGATATCACTCTATGTCAACGTTGGCTTTAGGAGTCAAAAAGATGAAGTATTAATAACTAACTTTTACATTTCCTTTAGAAGATAGGTTCTCAAATGTTTCTAAGTTAACTATGTGATATTTATCAACAATTGTGCCTGTAGGCTCCAAAATACCAACTACCTTCATCTGTGATATCCCAAAAAAGTTGTTGATTATATCACCGGTTTTCTGGAAAAGCTTTTCTTTTTGCATGAGGGTGGCTTCTTCATAACCCAAAATCATTTCATTATTATTTAAAGATAATGAACCATCTTTGATCTTCAGAAGCTTACTATCCAAAGTACTGATCTCTGCAAATAATTTAGGAGTATTACTTACAGGTTCAGCTTTGACTTGTTTAGCTGCCACAACTTTAGTTTTTTCCACTGTATTTGCAGGGTTTGACATATTTGAGCTAAATCGGGCAAATTCAAAGAATATGAAGGTAAATAACACCATCATAATGGCTGGGGCAAAGATTGAAAGATAATTAGTTTTTCCAGGGCGGTAACGCCTTAAAAGGAGTGAATTACTGACCACAGAAATTGAGCTTAAAGCCATTGCAAGTCCTGCTAATTCTGGCTTCAAAACCAACCCGATACCTGCAAATACTCTGGCTGCCACAGGAATACCAATAACATTATAAAAGAGGGCAAAAAACATATTCTGCTTAATCTTGCCCATTGTTTCTTTAGAAAGAGAAATAGCGTGGACAACATCACGAAGATCATTTTTGATTATTACAATTCCACCAGTCTCCATTGCAACATCTGTTCCTGAACCCATGGCAATACCTAAATCAGCCTGTGCCAAAGCAGGAGCATCATTGATACCATCTCCAACCATAGCTACCTTTTTACCCAAGCTTTGCAGCTTTTTAACCTCATTTGCCTTATCTTCCGGTAATACTTCAGCCAAAACATTAGTAATACCGACTTGCTCTGCAATTGCCCTGGCTGTTCTTTCGTTGTCACCAGTAATCATCCATACCTCAATACCCATCTTCTGTAGTTTTTCAACAGCCTCAGCTGAAGTTTCTTTAACAGTATCAGCTACTCCAATAAGCCCTAAGACTTCGTCTTTGCTAGCCAAAATCATGACTGTTACGCCTTGATCTTCCAAACGAGCCATTTTACGGTTGACTCTATCAATCGGTAATCCCACTATTTCTGAAATTAGCTTTCTATTGCCAAAGTAATACACTTTTCCGCCAATTTCTGCTTGAACTCCATGTCCTGGAATAGCTTTAAAATTAATGGCTTCTTGAAGTTTAACGCCTTCTTCTTGGGCATAATTATAGATAGCTTCAGCCAATGGATGTTCAGATTGTTTTTCAATACTTGCACAAATTTCTAATACTTCATCCTCATCTAAGCTTCCCAAGGATTCAACATCAGTTACTTCTGGTTTTCCTTTAGTTAAGGTTCCTGTTTTATCAAAAATAATGGCGTTTATCTTACAGGCTGCTTCTAAAGGTTCACCGCCCTTTACCAAAATACCATACTCTGCACCTTTACCAGTTCCCACCATAATGGCAGTAGGGGTAGCAAGACCTAAGGCACAAGGACAGGCTATAACAATCACCGCAGTAAAGGCCATTAAGGCAAAGGCAAGAGGGGCTCCTAATACGAAGAACCAAACTATAAATGTAATTACTGCAATGCCAATAACAGTAGGAACAAAATAAGCAGAAATCCTATCGGCAAAGGCTTGGATAGGAGCTTTTGATCCTTGAGCATCTTCAACCAAGCGGATAATCTGGGAAAGAGTAGTTTCTGATCCAACACGGGTTGCGGTAAATTGAAAACTTCCAACTTTATTAATAGTACCCCCAATAACATTATCTCCTTCTCTTTTTTCGACAGGCATGCTTTCTCCAGTAATCATTGACTCATCTAAAGACGAAGTACCACTGGCAATAACACCATCAACAGGTACTTTTTCTCCAGGTCTCACCATTAACAGATCACCTTTTACTACTTGCTCAATTGGAATATCTAAAGTTTCGCCGTTTCTAATAACTCTAGCCGTTTTGGCCTGAAGTCCCATGAGTTTCTTGATAGCCTCAGAAGTCCTGCCTTTAGCTTTAGCTTCTAACCATTTACCCAAAATAACAAAGGTAATAAGGAAGGCTGCTGTTTCAAAATATAGATCAGGAATTCTAGCTCCATTTAAACCAATTAAAGAATTATTTGTTAAAAAGTAATTTATAAAATTAAATAAGCTGTAAAAATAAGCGGTAGATGTACCGATAGCAATAAGACTATCCATATTAAAGGTTTTCATGCGAAGAGCAGACCACATACCCTTATAAAAGCCTTTACCAATAATAAATTGAACTGGAGTTGCTAGTATTAATGAAATTATTCCAATATAGGGAGAAAGAGTTGAACTGCCTGGAAGTCCTTGGAAAAATTCAAAGAACATGAAATAAAGCATTGGGACGCTTAAAATAAAACTGATGAGAAATTTCTTAAATTGTCCTGATATTTCTTCCTGTTGTTTTCGGGTTTCAAATTCACTATCAGCTTCATCAAGCACTGTAGCTTTATATCCTGCTTTTCTAACTGCCTCAAGAAGGGAATCTTTTGAAGGAAGATTTGAGTCTACTAAAACTGATGCTTTTTCAGCAGTAAAGTTAACATGAGCTTCTTTTACTCCGGGTACTTTCTTCAAGGATTTTTCAATAATTCCTGCACAAGAAGTGCAGTGCATACCAGAAAGAGATAGGCTAACTTTTTCAGAAGAATTTGATGGTAATTGAGGAGTTGCAATACTTAAATTATTATGCTCAGCATTATCTACTGCTTCAGATAAAAGCACGCGCTGTTCTCCCTTATGAATATCCAGCGTGTTAAAAAGATTTACTGACCTGAGTAATCTGTCGATAAAATCCCTAGAATCGTCTTTTTTGTCTTTTGGAATTGAAAATTCAGCTTTTTTTCTATTGTCTACTTTGCCTTCAAAATACAATTTTCCATCTGCACCCTCTAAAACTTTTCCGGCAGCTGTGGTAATTGATTGTACGTTTACCTTAATTGGTTTACCATTTGCAACTGATTTTTGAGATATCTTAATCTCACTAGAAATACCTCTTTCATTTGGTATGTTCGCTGAACCTATAGAGTCTACAGTTGCCTGATATCCTGCATTGGCAACAGCTTTTACTATATCCTCAGGTTTATTAACTGTTAAATTAAGAAGTACTGATCCTTTACCGGATTTAAAATCAATTTCAGCATCGCTTACTCCTGGTAGTTCTTCCAGCTCGTCTTTAATGAGCATCTCACAAGAACCGCAGTGCATTCCTTTGACTATAAAATTAATTCTCTGTTTGCTCATATAGTTATAGGTTGTAAGTATACAGGTGAAACATTAAGAAATTATGAAGACTAACTAACTTTGTAGTCAGTCCCTTTCAGGGCAAGTTCTACTTCATCTATATTTATAGAACGATTAGCTGTAACTATTGCTTCACCACTAAGCTCAACACTTACCTTTTCAACTCCTTCTATTTTCATGAGTTTTTTCTCAATAACCTTTTGACATGCTCCGCAATGCATCCCTGATATTTTAAATGTATTATTCATATTAATTAACTGTTATCACCCCTCTCGGTATTCCCATAGCACAGGTGATTTTGTAATCTCCTGGTTTTGTGGGAGTAAAGTTGAAAACAATCGGTGTACCTTTTTGGAGTATTTCTGGTGTTTGGGTCAAACCTGGAACCATAATACTACCCATACAGCCATAACCATCATCTTTAACTTCAATCTCCATTCTTACGGGTTGACCAGACTTTACAGTAAATCTGTTTGGTTGGATGTCTTTATCTTGGGTATAAGTCATTTTAATAACTTGAATGTTGCCTTCCTTGGCAGCCGGTGCTGGTGAAACCGAAGCTGTTGCCTGTAATTTTTGTTGGGCAGCAGCCGCTCCTGCTCCACAGCCACAACCACCACCACCGCTACCGCAACTTCCACCGCCACCTGCTGGAGCCGTAGCCTGATTCTTTAAGTCTTGAGCTGCAACCCCTCCGCTTCCATCATCATTTACTACATTAAACACTCCTCTGTACATACCCATTGAGCAGCTAAACTTTAACGCACCTGTCTCAGTAGGGGTAAACTCAATAATGTTTTCACCAAGCTCCAGGCTTTTTCGAACATTTAAGCTAGATGAAACGATTGAACTTGCACAAGTATTAACATTTGTAGAAGTAACAATCCATTTAACAGGAACACCTTTTTTAATTGTAAAAGTATTCGGATTATAACCAGATCCATCCTGAGTCATCCTAACAACCTGCACACCGTTTTCTAAAGTCACATTGGGATCAGAAGCATTAGAACCAGCAGAAGAAGAACTACCACCAAATGGTGCAGCAAAAGCCAAACCAGTAAGGTTATAGCCATTGGAGATATTAAATATTGCCAGAGCTATTACTACTATTCCGGCAAATTTGAAGAAACTTTTGGCAAAAGCGCCTTTTACAACTGAAGTAAGCCCTCCAATCCCTAAAAGTCCAGGTGTAGTACCTAAAGCAAAAGCTCCCATTGTTATTGCTCCGGAAATAGGATCACCTGTGCTAATTGCATAAAGCTGCATAGCCTGAGTAAAACCGCAAGGCAAAAAGAATGTCGTTGCTCCCAGGATCATTGAGTTGTTGTGACTGTATTCTTTTTCATGGCGGTCTTTAATACCTAAGCTTCTGCTAATAAACTTCGGTAGGGTTATATTTACCGAACGTAACCTGGGTGAAATATCAATAAGCTGTGCTCCCAAAAGGAACATAACTCCGCCAACAATAATAGTCAAAAAACCTAGAACTGTGGGGGAAAGACTGAAAAAAGAACCGGCAAAACCTATAACCCCTCCAAAGAAAATATAAGAAGCGATCCTTCCGATATTAAAGAACACATGAGGTTTAAATTTCTGTAGTGTGGTAGCAGTTGGATGAAGCTCAGCAAATTTAGCGGAAGCCCCTAAAATTAAACCGCCGACCAAAGCCATACAAGTAGAAAACCCTGCTGTGAGTCCAATAAGGAGAACAACAGGTAAACTGGAAAAATTATTTGATGTTGAGCCAACCAAATCAAATAGTCCTAAATTGCTTAACAGTAAGTAAATAAAGAATAAAATTCCTGCAGCTGTGAGTAAATCAAAGTAATCTTGTGGATTTTTTGAAAGCAAAGGTTTTTCTTCCTTACCAACAGTGTAACCAACTTCACCTATTGCCAGGTCAACTCTGTTTTCATCTAACCCATTATTGTGATAAATTTCAGCAGTGCCTTTTGTATGGCTAACCACGCATTTTTCCACCCCGGGAATTTTTAATAGTTCATCTTCGATCAAGATTTCGCAAGACCGGCAATGCATTCCTTTAATATGTACAGTAGTTTTTTCCATAGTTTAATAAATTATTGGGAAAGCTGAGAATCAATAGCTGTTTTAAAAGCACTAAATGGTTGTGCTCCAACTATTGTTATGCCTTCAACATAATCTCCTGATACAGTTTTCCCAAGGAACCAGGTTGGTGTGCCATTTGCTCCGACTTTTTGTGCTTCTGCTAAATCTTTATCTACCTCAGCTTTTAATTTACCGTCATCTAAACATTTTTGAAATTGTGTTACATTCAACCCAATTGTTTTTGCGAGAACAGGTAATTGATCTATAGTAATACCTGTGCCACCAGAAGTAGTTTTAGTGAATATCTGATCATGATATTTATAGTAGGCGACATCTCCTCCTTGATCTTTTGCGCACTGAGCTGCTTCAGCTTCTTTGACAGCATTTTGATGGAAAGGAAGTGGTAAGTCTTTATATACTAATCTTATTTTTCCTGTATCTATGTAATTCTTTTTTAGATCTGGTAATAGGTCGGTAAAGGTTTTTTTACAAAAAGGACACTCATAATCGGAAAACTCCACTAAAGTTAGTTTGGCGTTTTTATCGCCTAAAATGGGATCTCCGGCAATAGATACTTTTACTGGCTTACTAGGATCTGGTTGGGCAGCTGCTTGAGCTTGTACAGGTGCTTGGCTGGGTTGAGCAACTTGCACGGCTGCGTTATTAGTTTTTTGAGTAGTATCACCTTTTATCTTAAGAGTGCCCCCACTAACTAAAATTGCTGTGGAGATAATCATGGATGCCAAAAGTATTGACCCTGGTACTGTTGTAAATAAAGCTTTTGCTAACATATTTTTAATATCATACAGAAGCAGAGATTAAGAAATCATGAAGATTTCTTTAATCTTTTAGCTCTTCTTTCTTGTTCTCCTGACTACTTTCATGCTCACTTTTCATAGAATGACCCTTCATCATAAAAATATGCATTAATGGGCAAAGAAGTAGAAAACCAAATGTAAATAGACTGGATACAGGAACTTTAAAAAAGTAGATGGCAATTAATACAGCACTAATGCCTAGTAAACAAAATATAAAAATTTTACTCTTACTTATGTTTTTACAGCAATTCATAATTAGGCTCTTTTAACAATTTTGTAAATGAAAATTAAAATAGCAATTAGAAACACGACATTTAAAGCTAAGTTATTACCCACAAGGGAATTTACCCATTCAGCAGAATTGGTGATGGTTTTAGTGAATACTTCCATATTATCAGGAGATAATGATCCTTTATAAGAAAGAACCAAAATTAATACTCCGGTTACAAAAAAGACTGCTGAGCCAATTAAATTACTCAGGATTAGTGGTGTATATCTGCCAAAGAGGGTAATAGTGGCTACTGGACGCCTAAGTACACTAAATTTTGGCATTTTATCGTTTAAGAATAAAGATATAAGTAGTAAAGGTGTAACCATTCCCAAAACATATACTCCGCCAATAGCTAGCGCCCCAAAGAAATTAGGGGATAAAAAGGTGAGGGCTAGAATCCCTATTAATACCGGTGCACAACAAGCAGAGGTAATACCAGAGAAGATACCCAAAGTAAAAACAGACAAGATATCTGGTTTTTCTTTTTGGACGCTGCCTGGTAAATGAGGCATCGGTAGCTTTATACCCAAAAAGGTGACTAAAGACACAAGTAGCATCACTATTCCACCTGCAATATAAATTGGATCATGATAACGAAAAGTTAGCTTGGAAATTAATGCCACTCCTAAAACAGCAGGCAACATAACCACAAAAATGCCTAATCCAAATACTAGTGTCATCAAAAGAACCTTCTCTTTTTCTTTAAAAACTCCGCCTAAGTAAGCTGGAAGTAAAAAGGTTATGCAACAAGGGGCAAACAGAGCTACCATTCCTGCCACAAAAGCTGCTATTAAAGATGTCTGAAAGAGTATTGTTTCCATTATTTGGTTACATTGGCAGTTAAAGTAAATTCGAGATTTGGATTACTTGAGTCATTAGTATCTACTGAAATATATCTTATAATAGAGCCTACTCCATTTGGTCCATGATAGGCTGGATCAAATACTACATTAAGTTGTGCTTCGTCTCCTGGTGCAACCTCTCCTACCCAAGGGGATACAGTATTCATTCCGAAAGAAGGGCTGGTATTTCCATTAATAATTACTTGAGCTTTTGTGCAGTGGCAAGAAGTTTTAACCTTAGTAAGTTTTAGCACATCTGTGCCTGTATTTTTAATCACAAAATTTTTGCTAACATTGCCATCCTTCATGTTTATTGTGCCCCAATCATAGGTTTTTTGATCTATATTCACTTTTGTGTTTTTGGAAGGAGTAATAGTTGCTGATGTTGAGCTGTTACCAGATAGTAAAAAAAATGCTCCACCCAGGATCAAAGCGCTAAACAAAACGATACTTATAATTACTTTCTTTTCATTCATATTTTAAAAATTATATTTGTGCAAACGCTTTATTTCTTTTGTAGCATTTTCAATCTTTCCTTTTTTGATGAGATCTACCACACAAATGTTTAAATGATCTTTTGCCATTAAACTATTTGCTTCTTTTAGTAAACCCTGTATTTCTTGCGACTGTTTTATAACCTCAAGACTGGATGAGCCGTTTTGAAAAATATTTATTACTTGTTGCAAACGATGTTGCGCTTGCCTTAGTTTTGACAGGACAAGCTGATTGCTTTTTCCCATATTGAATATCTAATGATAATAAATCGAAGATTAAGAAAGTATGAAGATAGATTATTAGGGAAGCGGTAAAACAACCACAAAGGTCGTTCCATAACCCTTGCTGCTTTTTACTCTAATTTCTCCTTGGTGAAGAGTGATGATCGATTTTACAATAGCTAACCCCAATCCTGAGCCAAAAACTTTATCAGTTTTTGAACCACGGTAGAATCTATCAAATATATGCGGTATTTCTTCCTCTGGTATACCAAGTCCTTCATCAATCACGCTAATTAAAACCTTACTTGGACTTTTTTCCAGAATTATTTCCACCTCTCCATAAGAAGGAGAATACTTTATCGCGTTATCAATGATATTTAAAAGTGCCCGGGCTAATTTATCCTTAAAACCGTAAATATGTATATTTTTTGTGGTGGAAAATTTAACATTGATTTTCTTTTTCAGGGCTATTTTTTGAGCGATTTCATAAAGATCATCCATAAGATCTGACAGATTAATTCTTACTTTATGATTTTGTTTATTTGGACTTTCTGACCAGGCAAGATCCAAAACATTTTTCAGAGTTGCAGATAATTGGCGGGCTTCTGCCAATGCCACTTCCATTGTTTTTCTATACTCTTCATTTCCTCTTGGTTTATTTAAAGTAATCTCAAAAGAGCTTATCTGGGTAGCTAAAGGAGTCTTAAGTTCATGAGCTACATCGCCTATAAATTGCTGTTCTCTCTTAAATGCTTCGTTCAAACGGTCAAGTAAACCATTAAATGAATTAGCTAGTTCCCCAATTTCATCATCATTTTTTATACCGTTAATCTTTTCTTCCAAATTTTCACTTGAAATCGATTTTATTTTGGTTGATAAATAAGTGATTGATCTGGTCATTTTGTAGACAACAGTAAATGCTGCTATTGCTAACAGCACAAAAAGTCCAATTAGAATGTGTATGGTGTGAGGGATGGGATAGTAATGTATAAAAAGCAAAAAATATGCAATTACAATTAGCTGGCTTCCTATGTACCAAAGAAATAATTTAGCCCTTAGGCTTTTTAATTTAATCATTTATTCTTTTCCGAAATAACATAACCCACACCATGGACAGTGTGTATTAATTTTTTCTTTTGTCCTCCATCAATTTTTTTCCTCAGTGTTGCGATAAATACATCCACTACATTAGAAAAACTATCAAAATTATAATCCCATGTATGCTCAGTAATTTGCGTTCTTGTTACTGGTTCGTCTTTGTGTAGTGCCAAGAATTCTAGTATTGAAAATTCTTTTGGAGTCAGAATAATTTCTTTATTATTTCTTTTGACTATACGTTTGATAGAATCAATCTCTAAATCATCAATAACAATTGAACTTTGGGGTTGGTGATAATTCCTTCGGAGGAGTGCATTTACCCGGGCTTTTAATTCCATGAATTCAAATGGTTTAGTTAAGTAGTCATCTGCACCAACATTTAAACCAGTTACTCTGTCTTCAACTTGAGTTTTTGCTGTTAGCATCAAAATTGGTATATTTATTTTCTGGTTTCTCAAGTTCTTGCATACATTAAGACCATCTAGTTTAGGTAAGGTAATATCCAAAATGATTACGTCATAACTTTCAGATTCTGCTAAGTAAAGGCCTTCCTGTCCATCAAAGGCTTGATCCACTGCAAAACCTAATTCAACAAATCCAGTCTTTATAACATTAGAGAGTCTTTTTTCGTCCTCGATCAATAAAATCCTCATAATTACTTGTATTATACAGAAATTGCTGCCATAACTCTAAAACCTCATTATCTATGATAAAGTAATATTAATGAAACATTATGAAGAGAGCGTGATAATTCCTGCAAGTCCAGAAGAGGTTTTTAACTTTGTGGATGATCATACTAAACTTTCGTCACATATGAATGAGTCATCTTGGATGATGGGTGGAGGAAAGATGAACACTTCTATTGATGAAAAAGGCGGTAAAGAAGTAGGATCCCATATACAAATGAGTGGTAAAGTTCTGGGGATTGATCTTTACTTAGATGAAGTTGTAACGTGCAGAGAACCTCCAAGATTGAAAATTTGGGAAACAGTTGGGGCTCCAAAGCTTCTTGTTGTTGGCTCTTACCAAATGAAAGCTGAAATAAAACCACAAGACGAAGCATCACTACTAGAAGTATCTATCGATTATGAGTTGCCGACAAAACATGCGTGGCTTGGAAAACTATTTGGTGGATTCTATGCAAAATGGTGTGTTAAACAGATACTTAATAGTCCTCGTGATTACTTCATTAAATAGTAGTCTATAATCTTCATGAAATCTTAATAATTCATTAGCTATCATGATACGAAGATCCTATGCGATTACTTTTTCTGCTCTTATTGCTAGTTATTATATCCAGTGGCGTTATATATTTTGTGTTAAAAAATCAAGCTCAAGTTTCAACTTCCAAAAGTACCACACAATCCTTAGAGGAAGAATTCGGTAAAGAGATAGCAGTAAGTAGCGGCAATTGGATTGAACAGAAAGACGCTCCTATTTTTGATAACGAGCAAGTATCGACTCAACCTAAAAAGTATGAAGATAATAAATTGGCTAAAATTCTAGGGGTTAATACTTCTGACAAATGGTTGGAGGTTAATCTGACTGAGCAAAAGATTTATGCTTGGGAAGGAAATCAAAAGGTTTTTGAATTTTTTGTTTCAACTGGTCGTCCTGGATATGATACTCCAACTGGAGAATTTACAGTTTGGAGAAAAGTTTTATATCAAGCATATAAAGGAGGGTCAAAGGATCGTGGGGATTATTATTATCTGCCAAATGTTCCTTATTCTCTATTCTTCGCAAATAATAAAATAGCTAAAGGTAAAGGATATGCCGTTCATGGAGCTTATTGGCATAATGACTTTGGAATAAAAAGAAGGAGTTCGGGTTGTGTTAATGTTCGTCCGGAAGAAGCAGCAAAACTATATTACTGGGCTAACCCCTTAATAGGGGAAGGTGTAAACGCTATTAACTCAACAGCAGATAACCCTGGTATTAGAGTTTCCATTCATTACTAATCTAAGTAGTTATCTTACAAACAATTTGTTTACCTTGACAAAAATATAACCAATTATCCAGGCTGTTAGTGTTACTGAAACTAATCCCAAAATAAATGAAGGCATATCTAAATTCCAAGTGCCTATTTGGTTAATCCCAATACCGTGAAACCACGATTGGGCAACGGCGAAAGATGCATCAGGAAATAAGCCTACTAATACTCGGCATGCCACAAAAACAATGGCTGTAGTAACAGCTAATGCATTTGGGAGAGAATATTGATTCTTCATTAATTTCACCTCCTTTCAGGATAGGATATCACTTTTTGTTAATTTCTTTCAAAAAATAAATACTTCCTAATACCAGAAAAAACATTAAAGCAATCCAAGTTACCGCACCAATGAAACCACCCATGCCATAACCATTCATCATATTTGAAAAACCATCCATCATTTATAACTCACCTCCTTAAATATTTATTAAATCTTTCCCTTTTCTCTTTAATAGTACAACATTTACAGCAAGATGCTTTTGCATATATTTTCCACTATAATATAAGAGTACCCTCTTTTTATGAACAATGTAAATCAGATAGCTAATAAACCAAACTTACCCAGCTTTTTGAAAGAAAAAAAGTTCCGTTGGCTACTTATTGCTTTAATAGCAGTTATCCCGCTTGAAATATTATCTATATTTTCAATTCATTTACCCTTATGGGTTGAATTACCCCTATTTATATCTATTATTTTAATCTTTGGACGTAATGTTTTCAGAGACGGTATCCAAAGTCTTCTGCATTTTAATTTTGCTAATATAAATCTTTTAATGACAATTGCCATATTCGGGGCAATATATCTGCAGGAATTTGAGGAAGCAACTATTATCGTTATCTTATTTGCCCTGGGAAATGCACTCGAAGAGTTTGGGATTGAAAGAAGTCAAACTGCTCTTAAGCAACTGGTTGATAAGGCTCCAAAATCAGGTCAGGTGAAAGGGAAAAACGAAAGAACACCGATTGAACAAATTGGGGTTGGGGACATATTGATAATTAAACCTTTTGACCATATTCCACTTGATGGAGAGGTTGTAAAAGGCGACTCTATTGTTGATGAAACTGCCATTACCGGAGAGCCTTTACCAAAAAACAAACACTTAGGAGATTCTGTTTACGCTGGTACAGTTAACGGTAATAGCTATCTTGAAATTAGAGTAACAAAAACTGCTAAAGATACTACTCTGGCTAAAATTATTGACCTAACTTATAAATCTGCTGAAAAAAAATCAAACACTCAAAGATTTATTGAAAAATTTGCAACCTACTATACTCCTGCTGTTATATTTATTGCTATTCTATTAGTCGTTATCCCTGTTGTTGTTTTTAAACAACCCTTTAACCGCTGGTTTGTTGAAGCATTAACACTACTTTTAATATCTTGTCCTTGCGCTTTGGTTATCTCTACCCCGATTACCATTTTTTCGGCTATGGGTAATGCAACTAGGCGGGGAGTACTCATTAAAGGAGGTCGGTTTTTAGAGGAAATAGGTAAAATCAAAGCGATTGCTTTTGATAAAACCCGCACTCTAACAAAAGGTGAACCAGTAGTATCTGATATAGTTCCGTTTAATGGATTTACTAAAGAGGAGCTACTTTCAGATGTTGCTGGAATGGAGGTTTTATCAGAACACCCCCTTGGAAAGAGTATTGTTCAAAAAGCCAAACAGGATAATCTCATGCCACATCATTTTGTAAATTTTGAGGCGATTATGGGAAAAGGTGTAAAAGGAGAATGCGCCGTTTGCGTTGATAAACATCATTGTTTGGGAAATCTCAAATTTATTACAGAAGAACATCATGTTGATGAAGCAGTTGTTAAAAAAGTTGAGGAATTTGAAAAAGAAGGAAAAACTGCTATTGTCTTGGTGGATAACAAAAAGGTAAGCGGAGTTATTGGTATAACCGATGAAATAAGGAGTGAGAGTAGGCCAACAATTGATAGTCTCCTTAGATTAAATGTCACACCCGTTATCTTAACTGGTGACAACCAATCATCGGCCCGTTATGTTGCCCAAAAAGTAGGAATTAATATTGTAAAGGCTGGACTTCTACCTGAAGGTAAAGTGAAGGAATTATTAACTTTGGTAGATCACTATAAGCATGTGGCAATGGTGGGTGATGGCGTTAATGATGCTCCAGCTTTAGCATCCTCATCTGTTGGTATTGCTATGGGGGCAATTGGCTCGGATGTAGCGGTTGAGAATTCAGATATTGCTTTAATGAATAATGATTTGCTAACAATCCCTTACTTGATTGAATTAGGAAAGAAAGCAACCACAACAATTCGCTTTAATATCACTTCAGCCGTATTAGTAAAGTTTATCTTCTTATTTCTTGCTATTGCAGGACGAAGCAATCTTACTCTAGCTATATTTTCTGACGTTGGAGTGACTCTTTTTGTAGTACTAAATGGTTTAAGATTGTATAACTATAAACCTAAGGTTTAAAAAATAGTAATCTCCAATATATTCACCGATATCCGTGAACTACGATACGGAGTAAAAACTTTCATGAGCTACTCAAAGATGTAAACCAATAGTGGTTGCACCCCTTAGATTGCAAGGGTTTGGTCGGCAGCGCATTTTTTCCCCGAGATTGTCGGGTGGCTTGCTGTCGCTTTTACATTAATAACTCACTTTATTGCTCATACTAGTAAGTAAAGGGGAGAAGCCTTGCGAAAATAGAGTTTATATTATAGAAAACCCTTGAAATACTCAATAGACTAAGTAGAAAATTGGGAAATTTAAATATTTATTAAATCTTTTTCTGCTCTTTTTAATAATACAGCATTAATAGCAACAATAATTGATGAAGCAGACATCAAAAGAGCGGAGAATTCTGGTCTTAAAGTAATACCAAAGCTTGGATATAAAACCCCTGCAGCGATTGGAATAGCTAAAACATTGTAGACACTTGCCCAAACTAAATTTTGTTTCATTTTATTGACTGTAGCTTTACTTAATCTGATAGCCCTTAAGACATCACCTGGATCAGATTTCATTAAGACTATATTGGCAGTCTCAATTGCTACATCAGTTCCTGCTCCAATTGCAATACCAATATCAGCTTGAGCCAAGGCCGGAGCATCATTTACTCCATCACCCACCATGGCTACAAATTTATTTTCATCCTGAAGTTTTTTAACATATTTGGCTTTATCTGCTGGTAATACTTCAGCAAATATTCTGTCTATCCCAAGTTCCTTACCAATAGCATCAGCTGTTTTTTGATTATCACCTGTGATCATTGCAACTTCGAGTCCTAATTCCTTCATTCTAGCTATGGCTTGTTTTGTGGTATCACGAATCTGGTCTGCTGCTGCTATTACTCCAGCTGCTTTCCCATCTATAGCTGCAATCATTAAAGTTTTCCCTTCATCTAGTAAGGTATTAATTTTTTCATCTAAGGCATCTAGGTTTACTGATTTTTCTTCCATTAATTTTCTAGTTCCAATAAGTAATTTTTTACCTTCAACTTTTGCTTCAACGCCTAATCCTGAAAGAGAATTGAAGTCTGTTACTTCAGTAGGAAGTTTAATTTTTCTTTTATCTACTTCCTCAATTACTGCCTGACTTAAAGGATGACCTGATTTTTTCTCTGTAGCTGCTACAAGCCCAAGCACTTCATTTTCATCAAACCCTTCTAGGACATAAACATCCGTTACTTTGGGTTTTCCCTCAGTCAATGTTCCGGTTTTATCCAAAACTACTGCCTGAATTTTTGAAGCCCGTTCTAAAGTAGCTGCATCTTTGATTAAAATATTATGTTTTGCTCCAATACCGGTTCCAACAGCTACTGCAGTTGGGGTGGCGAGTCCCAATGCATCAGGGCAAGCGATTACTACAGCAGAAATTGCAAAAGTTAGAGCCACGATGAACCCTGCCCCCATTCCGAAGTACCAAACCATAAAAGTGATTATTCCTGCACCTACAGCTAGAATAACTAAATATTGGGCTGCACGATCAGCTAATCTCTGGCCTGGGGCTTTAGAGTTTTGAGCCGTTTCTACTAATTTCACAATCTGAGCAAGTGCAGTATCAGTTCCTACTTTTGTAGCCTTAAATTTCACAGAACCAGTTTGATTGATTGAACCACCTACTACGGAATCTCCAATAGTTTTGCTAACTGGAATAGATTCACCTGTAACAAATGACTCATCAATGGCTGTTTGTCCTTCAACTACCACTCCGTCAACCGGAACTTTGTCCCCAGGTTTTAAAACTACGATATCTCCAATAACAACATCAGAGGTTGAAATCATAAGTTCCTGACCATTTCTAATAACTCTTGCCTTAGGCGGTACTAAGTCAAATAAAGCACGGAGAGCATCTGATGTTCCTTTGCGTGATTTCATTTCCATCCAGTGACCAAATAAAACAAAGGTTACAAGTAATGCTGCTGCTTCAAAAAAAGTTTCTCCGCCAATAAAAAGTGTAATAAAGACACTGAATATATAGGCTGCAAAAACACCTACAGAAATTAAAACCATCATGTTTAGAGTTTTTTGCTTTAAAGCCTGATAAGCACCTTGGGGAAAGATTGAACCAAACCTAAAAACTACTACAGAAGTAAGAATCAACAATAACCAATTAACAGGAATTGGGGTGGGGAGGGTAACCTTTAATATATTAGTAAACACTGGTGAATAAAGAAAAATTGGAATCGAGAAAAGAAGTGACCAAAGAAATCGGTTTCTCATATCCTTTTCCATAAACTCAGCCATCCTTGGATCAGTCATAGCACTTTCATGATCCATATGAGCCATATTGTGTTCAGTTTTAGAACGGTGACATTCACAGTGTGTTTCAGTTTCTGAACAAACCATTTTTGAAGAGGCCTCAATACCGCTTTCGTAGTGACCTTCGCTCTTCATTGAAGACATATCATGATTCATCTTTGAATGATCCATCATTCCCGTCATTTCATGGTCGGGCATATTATCAGATTTATCCATAAAAAAGTCTTATATATTTAGTATATGTAATTTAGATTAGGAAATCATTAAGAACTTTACTGTTCTTTTAAGGGGTTGCACCCCTCAGATTACAAGGGTCTAGATAAACGAAGTCGTTGCTTCGCCCTTGTAATCCTCACCCCGCTTAAATTACCCAGGTATAGGTAGCAGGCAGGCTGCTACCTAAAAATAAATTATTTTTTAGGGAAAAGCCTAGAAAGGGGGTGAAATATATGCAACTATTAACAAAAGAAATAGCAACAAAGCTGCCATTCTTGTATACACAGGAAGATATTGAGGATCCAATGGTTATCTGTAAATTCTTTGCTGTTTGGACAAATTGGACATGGTATGCAATAGAGTTTGACGGAAACAATACTTTCTTTGGATATGTAGCAGGAGATTTTCCGGAATTAGGATATTTTACTCTTTCCGAACTACAAGACTTAAAGGGCCCAATGAGCGGGACATTTATTTTAGAGCGTGCAGGCTTTCAGAAATTAAAAAGCTACACGAAGGACAATATTAAATATTAAACCTGCCGTTGTTTAAAAAGCGGCGGCAGGTTATAAAAAAGAAAGGAGGTGAAAATTATGATAGATCCATTGTTAACATCAAAATATGAAGATGAAATTCTAGACCTTATTGATAATCAAGATGAGTACACGAGAAGTGACTTACAGGGAATAGTTACTGTACTTGTTAATAAGATTATGAATAGTGGTTACAAGATAATTAGCGATCAGAAAAGGACAGTATAAAATATTACAGGTGGTTCAATCCACTTTTTTCCAAATATTTTGAGAGCTCTTACTAAATCGAATAGTGTCCTGTGTGGTAACAAATAAGGAAATCTCTTCAAAAGTTTTTGCAAGTTTTGCTTTGCCATAATGTGAGACAAAAGCTCTTCTTCTTTCGTTAGCCATAACAAAAAATATTGAAGGTGAAGGACTGTTGTTAGTACTTGCTTGCCAGCTACCATCTTGAAAATAGGTTAGATATTTTCTAACAGAATATCTTATTACACCTGTTTTGTCCCGATACTCATCAAACAATTCAAGAAAATATCTTTTAGTTACTCCATTGGTTTCAACTGCAATATATCCATCCAGATCTTTTGGTAAGTAATCAAAACTTTCTAAATCTTGTGGAGTGCAAAAAGCCATCTTAGACTTTTTATCTTTTTGGGATAAAAAGAATAAGTAAATATCAACCATAAATAGACAATGTTCTTTGAAAACTTTTGTTAAGCTTTTTTCTTTGTAGATTCTATTTAAGAAATCCTCACTTACATTTTTGTTTTCTTTAAGAATATGTCGTGACATAGAAGCAAGACAATAGATATAGGGCTTTGCAATATTTTTATAATCTACAACAGCGGTTATATATTTTTTCTTCCTTAAATCTTTGAGCCATTCTTTTATTCGTTTTGAGTCTTTGTGTTTGAAGTGTTTTTGTAGTTGTGATGTTGTAGTAAAGCGGAATTTGAGAAGAAAGAGAATTATTTGTTTTTGTGATTTAGTAATTGGTGGTAATGTTTTCATATAGTTAGTTAATGTTTTGGAGCAGAAGGTTTGAGCAGAGGTTAGGTTTATATACCTTGTTTTGGATTATATTACATCCCCTTATATTTATATAAGTATAAAGAGTCTGTGTTTTTTCTTGGTTTAGCTTCATTATTATACTTATTTCTGTCCCTACGCGTGGGGACAATTTCTAGAAGCCTGTACCTTCAGGAAATAGTACACCATCTGATTTATTTATCTGATTTACTGACTTTGTTTCTTTTACCTCAGTAACTTGATTATTAAATTTTTGATACTTTATTGCCCAATTTTTCCGTGAACTTTCAATTAACTTTTCTATTTTTTTATCATCTTTTTTCAAGGGCGTATAAATTGTTTCACCGGAAAATGGTTCTTCCGGTTCAAGGGCTGAAACTTTAATATAAAAGTTATATTTAGGTAAGTTAGATATCTCTCCTTTATCAACATAAGGTGCAAACTGATTAAGCATTAATTCTTCATCAACGTAATTTGCAGTTCTAAAACAGACTACAGTTGTAACATTGGCTAAGATTACATTAACAATATTTCTATCATCCTGTTGGGAAGTTGACTGCTCAGCAAGAGTAACTCTTAATTTATATTTTCTTCCTTCCGATAACATCTTGGTAAAGGAATGAGTAGCAAAATTTTGAAACTCATCAACATATAAGTAAAATGGTTTTCTTTTATTCTCAGGAATATTAGATCTCTTTAGTGCTGCTTGTTGGATTTTAGTCATAATAGTTATACCTAAAAGCCTGGAAGTATCTTCACCAAGTTTTCCTTGAGAAAGATTACAGATAATAATCTTCCCTGAGTCCATAAGTTCATCAAAATTAATAGTAGATTTTGGTTGTTCTAAAATTCTTTTAGCAGTGGGAGAAAAAAGAAATCTTCCAATCTTGGCAGTAACACCACCTGTCATTTTAACTACCTGATAATCTCCGGCTCTACCAAATTCAAATTTCCAGAAGTTCTTTAAGTTTTCATCTTTTAATTTGGCGATAACTTGTTTTTGAAAAGGAGGATTATTTAGGAGATCGTAAATTGTAAATATTGTTCTATTTTCAACTGTAAAAGCAGTATAGATAGCATTCCTTAAAATATATTCAATTCTGTGGGCATTAGTATTTTCTTCTTTGGAAAAGACCTTTCTAAATAAAGAAATAACACCTTCTGCAACAACTTCTTTTTCTAGTTCTGCTTCATCCTCATCTAAGCCGGGAGTAAGTTCAAGGATATTAATACCAATCGGGTATTTTAAATCAATTGGATTAATAAAAACCAAATCATTCAATCTATTTTCAGGAATAATGGAAATTAAATCATCTGCTGCATCTCCATGAGGATCAAGAAACGCCATACCTCTTCCTTGTTCAATATCGTGTTTTGCCATGGAAAACATCATGGTAGTTTTACCTGATCCTGTTCTTCCTATAATATACATATGAGTTTCCCTTTCTTCTTCTGTTAAACCAATATCAGTGATAGTTCCTCCATAATTATTTCTGCCAAAAACAACATCATATTTATTTCCTTTCTTAAGAGACAGCGGAGCAGGTAGAGTTTTACTGTGGGATTTAACCAGGTTTTCAGTATTCGTCATGCTGGTAAAGGGGAAATGATAAATATCAGAAATTTCAGAGATAGAGAGTATTGAAGTTTTGGTAAGTGATAATATTCTTTTCTTAAAAGAAAAAAACAAGTAATCTTTTACTTTATTAACACTTAAAAATCTTTTGGTTACTAATGACTGATAACCAGTTGATGAAAAGGTTGAAAAAGAGGACTTAAAACCCTGTACTCTTTCAGATAAATCATCTTTTTCCTTAAAAGCCATCAGAAGTCTTATTGTTGTTTTAAATAAAGGCTGGTTAATTTTTGAATCTATTGAGTTTACTATTTCTATCTCAGATAAAGATTTTATTTTAGGTGCCAGGTGTGCAGGGTAAAAGAGCCATTTTAATATTCCCGGAGTTTTTAAATGTTTAATAACATCACCATTAGCTGAAATAAGTTTTGAAATATTTTTTGTTCCTTTATTTCCTGTTGCTGACACAACAATCTGCAGAGATATCAATTCACCATGTGCAAGTTTTGTCATTTGTCCGGTTAAGTAAGCAATCGGATCATGTTTATCTAACTCAGCTTGTCTTTTAAGAGAGAAAGCAAAATGTTTGGAAAGTTTAAACTCCATGATTTTGTAAAAAGATTTATTTAAAACATCCGTATTCCCGGGTAAGTACTCATTAACTGTTTTAACTCTTAAATTAGGAAGGTATGCCATTAAACTTTTCTTCAGGGTATTTACTTGTTTTGGAGAAGTCCTTATTAAATATCTAATTCCCTCATTTTTAGAGGAAACTATCTCCAAAGAAAATCTTGATTGATTGCCCAATAATCTATCTTTAAATGACTTTTGGTTCCCCAGAGCATGAATAATAGAAAAGAGTTGATCAGTAGTGTATGACTGCTTTTCTGTAAAAGAGGGGGGTGTTAATTCCAGCAACATAGAAGGCTCTTTTAATAAGTTCCTAAGAGCTAAAACTTTACGGATTACTATTAATAGAAAGGCAGATAGAATAAAGATGATACCTGGAGCAACTAAGTTTTGAACGGAATTTAGAGCATTATCTTGTGGCTTATGAAAATTTGAAGCAAATTGGTTAAGTAAATATCCAAACTCTAATTTATGTATGTCAATCATTCTTGCCCTTTCAGGCAGAAACTATAACAGAGTATATCACATTTATTCTATTCTTTTTGAGCTTATTTGACTGCTTGACAACTATCGAGATGTAGATATATACTATCTATATCTCGATAGTATATTAAAGCTAAATATGGAAACTGAACTACAATTATTCGATCCTAGAGGATTAAATTCTACCTTAATAAAACAACCTGATATTAAAGAGGGTAGTTTAGTTTCACCTCTCCATAATTCTCAAAAATCTCTTGAAGAAAGTCTTAATACGTTATTCCCCACCTATAAGGAAGAAACAAAGCTTCAAAAAGCCAAAAGAGTGTTGGGAGGAGAAATAGTCTCTGAGGTTACTGATGAGCAACTTGAAATATTTTTAACCGAGGTTCAATTTCTTTTGGACAGTTGGCTTGATAGTTTTGAAAGGACAATATTTGACGGACTAACACTAAAGCAGATTTTGAAGGGGGAATAAATATGAATCAGATCGGTTTTAACAATAAAAAAGAGATTAAAAAAGCAGTTGTATATGTTAGGGTGTCGACAGAAGAACAAGTCGAAAACTACTCATTAGATAATCAGGTAGGTACTTGTTCTAGGGAAGCTGAACGCCGCGGGATAGAAATTGTTCAAACCTTCAGAGAAGAGGGTAGATCAGCGAAAAATATTATGGGTAGACCAGTTCTGATTGAAATGTTGGAGTTCTGCCGGAAGAATAAAAGAGAAATCGACGCTCTTATGGTTTACAGACTAGACCGCCTTTCCCGCTCTACCGCCGATTATTTAGCAATTAGAAAGAAACTTTTAGAGTTTGAGATAACCCTGATTTCTACGTCTGAACCTACAGGAGACAGTCCAACTGAAAAGTTTGTTGAAACAATGTTGGCTGGCTTTGCTCAAATGGATAATGATGTCAGAGGTGAACGCAGTAGAAATGGTCTAAGAGCAAGATTTTTAGCCGGACTTAACACAGGATTTGCTCCCTTAGGATATTTAAATCAAAGCGGGTATGTTACTAAAGATCCTAATGCTTGGGATAAAGTTAAGGAAGCATGGGAGTTAATGGGTTCAGGAACAACCACGCTACGGCAAATGGCTGAAATTATGAATAAGTGGGGAATAAAAGAAAGGCATAGGGGTAAGGAGTATCAAATTAGACAACAAACAATTAATAGAATCTTCAGAAATAAATTCTATACAGGAGTAATAGTTTCTAAAAAGTATGGTCATGAGGTACAAGGACAACATCCACCTATGATTAAAAATGAGTTATTTTACCGCGTGCAGGCTGTTTTAGACGGTAGAAACACTAATATTAATGTGGCTTTATCCAGAAGGAACTATGATAATCCCGACTTTCCTTTAAGGAGGATCGTAAAGTGTCAGCGATGTGGAACTGCATTCAGCGGAGCCTGGAGTAAGGGGAAAAATGCACGTTATGCCTATTATTTTTGCAAGCAAAGATGTGGTGGTTCGTCAGTTCCAATACAAACACTAAACGACGCCATGGTTGAGCTACTTAAAAAAATCACTGTCAAATCTCAAACATTAGATCTTGTGGTTGCCTATATGAGAAAAACCTACTATCAAAGGGTAGCTACTTTACAAAAAAGAAGAGCAGAAGCAGATACAGAGCTTAAAAAATGTTATGAACTGCGTCAAGCACTTATAGAAAAGAATTTAAAAGGAATATACTCTGATGATATTTTCAGAGATCAAAATAGACTCATTGAGGAAAAAGTCAAAGATATCGAAGCGACCAAGGACGAAGCCCTAATTGATAAATATAATATGGAAGCAATCACTAAGTTTATTAAGGATAAGTTTGAAAACCTAGCTGAAACCTATATTCAATCAGATCTTGAGCAAAAAAGGGTTCTCTTGTGTTCGACTATGCCCCTTGGAGCACTTTGGAACTATCCAGGTCTGGCGAACACCAAGATTAGCCCTTACTATCAAGCTATTCTTGACATAGAGAACCCAAGCGACTCACTTGGTGCGCCCAGAGGGATTCGAACCCCCGACCTCGACGTTAGAACCGTCTTGCTCTATCCACTGAGCTATGGGCGCAGATAAGGTATTTTACCAAATTTTGGGTTCAAGAGCCAGTTATTCGGCAGAAAAGAATTCTATTGTCTTTTTAAGACCTTCTTCCAAATTTATTTTAGGTTTCCAGCCAAGCAAATTTTTAGCCTTTGTTATATCGGGACATCTTTGTAGTGGATCATCCTCTGGTAATTTTTCCTTAATTTCCTTTGAAGTTGCTTTGGTTAGTTTAATAATCAAATCTGCCAGTTCTAGGATTGTAAACTCATTAGGATTACCTAGATTAATTACTTCATTTTTAGTGTTTTCCTTTGTCATGCTCAGAAATATTCCTTCAATTAAATCTGAAACATAACAAAAAGACCTTGTTTGAGTTCCATCTCCAAAAATAGGTAGAGGTTGGTTTGCAAAAGAAGCTTTAATAAATTCAGTCACAACCCGCCCATCATCTATGGACATATTTGGTCCATACGTATTAAATATTCTAATAATTCTGCCATCTAAGCCTTTTGATCTGATAAAGGCTGAGGTGATTGTTTCACCAAACCTCTTTGCTTCATCATAAACAGCTCTGGGGCCTGTGGTAGATACATTTCCTCTGTAAGTTTCTTTTTGAGGATGTTCCAGAGGGTCACCATAAGTTTCAGAAGTAGAAGCAAATAAAAATTTAGCTTTGTTTTTTACAGCTAATTCACACAGATTCCATGTTCCTGTGGTGTTTGCCAACATTGTTTCAAAAGCCAGGGTATGATAGCCTTTTGGGCTGTGGATATTCGGTGAAGCAGGGGAGGCTAGATGATAAATTTCATCAGCTGTGAGTTCTTCTGGAAGTTTATTAGTTATGTCATATCTGAGAAATCTAAAACCAGGTTTACCTTCAAATTTTTCTATGTTTGAGCCATCACTGGTTAGTAAATTATCAATACATAAAACTTCATAGCCTTTTGTGAGTAAATATTCACAAAGATGTGAACCTAAAAAACCAGCTCCTCCTGTTACAATTGCTTTCATAGATTTTCCTTAATTTTTTCCGCATTAGCTTTTATCTCTTCAGCTGGAGTATTAGGTTTTTGTCGGTCAAATGTTAAATCATGTCCGCCATCCATTGGGATTAGGTGTATGTGGGTATGAGCAACTCCATCACCTGATACCATTACACCAACTTTGCCGAGTTTTGGTTTAAAAGCTTTTTTGATAGCAGCAGCAATAGGTTTACAGACAACCATAAGCTCACCTAAGTCTTTATCATCTAGATCAAAAAAATAATCAGTATGTTTTTTGGGAATTACCAAAGTATGCCCAGGGTTTATTGGAGCAATACTTAAAAAAGCCAGATAATTTTCATCTTCCCAAACTTTTACTGCAGGTATTTCTCCTTTAATTATTTTACAAAATACACAATCTTCCATTGATTTTAATATAACAAATGCTGGATTTTTATTAAACGGTTAGATTATTAATAGGCTCTTCTGTTATTTGGGTTCTGAAGGAACTCATAAGCATTATTTAAAGCAGCCATTGCGGCTGTATTACCACCGGTATCAGGGTGGTGTACACGGGAGTAAGCACGGAATAAAGATGTGAGCAGCATTTGAAATTTATCTTCGGGTAAGCTTTTAGCCACTGCCGGGTCAATACCCAAGGCTTTATAATAACCTTTTGGATCAGATGCGTCTCTGGAATAATCTCTTCCTGGAATACCTGAGGGGCGCCCGAAGACGCTTGCCGTAAGTCTACCGCGCAATTCCAAAATTGTCCTATCTAACTCTCTATTCATGGCTGAAAGTTGTGCATTTTGAAATTGTAAGTTTTGGACGACTACTCTACTAGTCGATAAATCAATTTTCAAAGCAGTATTCATGTTTCTTAGCTGGTAGTTTTCAGCAGCCATACTGTCTCTTTGTCTTCTTAAATTAAAAGTTTCTTCTTCCAAATCATGAATTCTTTGAGATGATTTATCAGATTCTCTTGCTGAAGATAGATTTGGTGGATTCGGATTCACGAAGTCTTTAAGTATATCAAAGAATGATGGACGCTTACTTTGTATGATAGGTTCTTCTTTTTTATATATATTTCTTTTACTGAACAGTGGGCTGTTCAGATCTGAATTATAAAATTTCGAAGATCGCATATTCAGAAGAGAATCCATCATTTTTCTAAAATTCTCTTCGTTAGGATCAAATTTATTTCTAGGATCGTTTTCTGGTGTTGACATAAAAAGAATTATATAAAACTTTTAGCTGTATGTCAAACTATAGGTTGTCGGGGTGACAGGAATTGAACCTGCTACATCTGCGTCCCAAACGCAGCGTTCTACCGATGAACTACACCCCGTAATTATCTAAAATCAGCCTTTTTAATTTACAGCCAACCCCAGATTTTAAAAAACTTTCTCTACCCAATGCATCAGCCTTGCAAAAATACGACTCGTAATATATTAACTTAAAGGGTTTATGTTTACTGGTCCAAAGATTAGATCCAATATTATGCTCTTCAAGTCTACGACCCACGTCTTTAGATGTAAATCCTACATAGGATTTATCACTTAATCTACTTTTTAGTATGTATACAAAATACATAGTAGCGTATTCTACCGATGTCACCCAGAGGGTGATCGTCCTCTGGACGAAACTACACCCCGCCTTCGCTAAAGCTCCGGCGGGCAAGCCCGTTTATGGAAACTTTATCATAAGTGCTGGTGAAGGGACTCGAACCCTTATGCTTTTAGGCACACGCTCTTAAGGCGCGCGTGTATACCATTCCACCACACCAGCTTAATAAGACTTTCTATTGCGTCCTCTGTGAGTTGTTTTTAGACTATGGCAATTTGGACACAAGATTCTAAGATTTTCTAATCTATTATCCTGACTAATACCATTAATATGATCCAACTCTAATGGTATTCTACCATCTATTGAGCATTCTGCCCACCCACATTCTTCACATTCCTCTTTTTTTAGATTCGTCTGAAATAATCTTCTTTTTAGCTTATAGCTCTGGAAATCACTATTAGCAACCAGAATATTCTTCAAAGGGATTCTAGGTAAATACCGTCCACTGAATCCTTTATTCCAGCCTTTCCCAGTAAAATGGTCTACATTAATTTTTAGGTTAATAAGGTGCTTTTTGATTTGTTTATAGTTTCCACCTGCTGGCTTCAAGCCAAGAATAATTAATACGTTTCTTATGCTCCTAGATTGTATAACAGCTCCTTTTAATTCTAATTCCGTCCACTTCCTTTGCCTCATTTTATAATATTAGCATAGGGTAAACGTGTTGCCAATTAAAATCTTATGTGTAAGCCCATTACTATTTAATACTTTGTAGCGTATTGTACTAGGCATATGCTGTTGATAAAATACAAAAGTAATGATTAAGCTTCAAAAAATTTTAAAAATAAAGCTCCCATTTAAACTATGGCTTTTGGTACTTGTTATCCTCGGATTTTTAACTGTGCTTCTCTTGTCTAACGTTTTTGTAACATTCAAACAAGAAAAGAATGTAATATCAAACAATTCTAAAACATTAAAACAAACTGAATCCTCTTCTGTATCTGTAAAAAACACATCAACACCCACCATAAAAAGAACTTCACAAGCTCTGGTTCCTGTTTTTTCAGGTAATCAGATTAAAGTTCCAGTTCTTTATTATCATTATGTTGGAAATAACCCTAATAGTGCAGATTTACAACGGGATGTATTGTCTATTTCACCTGATAAATTTGCTGAGCAAATGAAATATTTAAAAGACAATGAGTATACTACTATTTCATATGACACTTTATATGCAGCATTTGGAAACCCAGCTATTTTACCCAGCAAGCCGATTATCTTAACTTTTGATGATGGTTATATAGATTTCTATTACAATGCTTATAACATAATAAGGGTGAATGGTCTTAGCGCTACAGTCTTTATTCCTACAGGTTTGGTAGGCGAACCTTCGTATTTAACTTGGGCAATGATTCAGGAAATGTACTCTTCAGGATCTATTCATTTCGGAGCCCATTCAGTGCATCATTATCATTTGGCCTCACTTTCGCCTGAGGCTGCCTTAAAAGAATTAACTGAGAGCAAAAAAGATTTGCAGGACCGCCTTGGGATTAATATAAATTACATGGCATACCCTTATGGTGAAACAAGCTCTGGGCTCGTAAGTTTGGTTCAAAAAGCAGGGTATGTTGGTGCAATCGGAACATGGTCAAATAAAATTCAGTCACAAGGAACAATCTATAATTCCCCAAGGCTCAGGATTAGTGGTTTAATCGACATTAATTCTTTTGCTTCGCTTCTCCAGTGATCATTTATAATAAATTGTGAACTTTTTAAGAAAAAAATTATTTTGGATTTCATTTATTTTACTTTTATTTTATTCCTTATCTATTTTTTACCGCTCTGATAGCTCTTTTGACCAGGATTTAGGAAGACATTTGAGACTAGGAGAAATTATTGTTAATACCCTGGAAGTTCCGAAAATCAATCTATTTTCATATACAAATCCGGATTTTCCCTTTATCAATCATCATTTTTTATTCGGAGTGATATTGTATATCTGGTCTATTTTTTTTAGTCTACAGTCGTTTCTTTATATAAAAATATTGATTTTGTTAACGGCTGTCTCGCTAACCTTATTAAACTTTAGAAAAACAAATTCATTTTTATTTATGCCACTGGGTTACTTATTCTTACATGTTTTGCGGGAAAGAACAGACCTTAGGCCTGAAATATTTAGTTTTCTTTTTACCGCACTCACATTATTCATTTTAGAAAAATTTTACACAAATAAATCAAAGCTTATTTTTTTTCTGCCGTTAATACAACTTTTTTGGGTGAATTTTCATATATATTTTTTCCTTGGTTTTGTTTTGCAGGGAATTTATTTAATTGACCTGTTTATTTCTAAGGAATTTCAGAAATTTAAAAATCTTTTGTGGGTTTTAGGTATCTCTATTTATGCAAGTCTATTTAATCCGAATGGTATCTCCGGATTTTTTTACCCTTTAAGCGTTTTTGGAAATTACGGTTATACGATTGCAGAAAATCAGAATATTTTTTTACTGGAAAGTATAAACTTTGTTGATCACAATTTCCTTTTTGTTAAAGTGTGTGCAATTTTTATTATAATTTCATGTTTCATCACCTTATTAAAAAACCCTTTCAGTATTAAAAATAATCTCATTGTAGTTTTAGGCTTAGGTATGGCGCTTATAAATATCCGCAGTTTTCCTTATCTTTTCTTTATATCATTTCCGTTTGTACTAACTACTTTTAAGAAAATAAACAAAACGGTTTACGCTTTGATAATTGTTTCTTCTGTTTTACTTATTTTTGAATCCTTAATGTATCTAAGCGGGGAGTATTACAAAAAGATTGATGCACCAATCAAGTCTGGCTTAGTACTTGAAGAAAACGCTAAAAGCGCGATGAATTTTATTTTAGATAAGAATTTGCCCCAACCTATATATAATAATTTTGATATCGGTAGTTACATTATTTATAGAAGCTATCCCAGATTTAAGGTTTTTGTAGACGGCAGACCAGAAAGTTATCCTGCAGACTTTTTTACTAAGGTTTACATACCTTCACAATCTGATTATGCTACCTTTAAAGATTTAGAAAACTATTATAAATTTCAAACTACTATTTTTTCGATTACTGATCAAACTCCTTGGGGACGGAATTTTCTAAAAAATATTTTAAGTGATAAGGACTGGTCGACAATATATTTAGACGATTTTATTATTGTACTTATAAAAAATAAAGAGTTGCAGAATCCGAGACTTACTTCTATTAACTTGGAAAACCTTTCGCCTGAAAAATATAATTTTAGTAACTATTTTTCTTATTTAAGGTTGAGTTATTTTTTATATAATTGCGGTTATTTTCAATCTTCAAAGACTTTTTCTGAAAAAGCCTTATCTATGTATCCCGACAGTAGGATTGCAAACTCTTTAATGTTCTATTTCGAATCTTTGGAAAACAAAGGCAACTCAGATTACTTCCTAAAATCGGAAAATAATCTTTGGTGGTAAATTAAGGGTTTTTTCTTTGATCGCGCGGCTTTAACTCTACCACAACTCCTTGATATTGCTCGGGGCCGCCAATTTGTGTAAGTTTTGAATAATTTAGCTTAAAATAATTAAGAACCAGATCTTCTCTAGAATAACTAAAAGAACCATTATAAATAATAAAATCAGAGTCATTTAACATCTCTAGAAATGTGTTACGTTCAATATAAGATTGTGGAAATCTAATCAATTTATTATTTTTTCTGTCTAAAAATGCATAATACGGATCAGGGATGGCTGATGTGAAGACTGATTTGCTATCAGGGATCAGTTGCCTGATCTCTGTTATATATTGTTGATACGAATACTTCTCTCCGCCTTCTATTCTCAAAATATCAATGTGAAGTTTCAGATTAGACAAAAAAATTGTAAAACACAATAAAATTAGGCTGATGACTTTGAATTTATTCTGAGAGGATTTTGAGATTTGCCACAACGAATAATAGCTTTCGAGTAGGATGTATAAGGCTAATATAGCTAAAGGGACTAGATAGACTGCGTACCAGAAGTCCTTATTTAAAATTAGAATAATCCAAGAGAGTACCAAAGGAAAAGCAATTATAAATAATTCTAATTTTTTCCGAAGATACGCAAAGACAGTAAAAAGAATGGTAGCTAAGCTTAATGAAAAATAAATCAATTTAAATTCAATTGGTTTTGAGCGAAAAACTGTTATAATCCAGCTCTCCTGATTGCCGGAAATCTGTAAACGAGCAAATATGCTTGTAAGAGTTGGCATTACCCTAAGTAGTAAAAAAATGAACAATGCAAAAAAGCATATTGCAAATAAAACTACTAGTTTCTTATTTTTAATTGATTGTTTCCTGTAGAAAATAAAACCAGTCACCGAACTCGTCAGTAGATAAATTAAACCATTCGCGTGAAAGAGAAAGGCTAGTACTGCGGAAATAAAACTAAACGCAAAAAAAATTAGTTTATTCGATTTTTTGGAAATAAAAAGATACAAAAGATATATTGAGCTTAGCCCAAAAAGCAGAGTGAATATTTCAGGTCTTCCAATTCTGGTGGATTGAAGAAATGCGAAATCGGTGACCAATAAAATTAAGGGTGCTATTCGAAAAGTACTCTTTTTTAAAAAAAATTTGGATAGTGAATGTACTAAAAAGCCAAAGATAATCATGGTAACGATTCCAGAAAGCATTGATAGCATTCTTTGTGCCTCTATAGAAACTCCAAAAATCCTAAACCAATTGAAAAGTAAAGCTGTATAAATGGATGGGTAAATGTGATAAGCGTCTAATAGATTCCCATTGAATAAATTAATTACATATATTAGTGAAGGTTCATCAGGCCAAACAGGAGGCTCTTTTAAAAAAAGATCAAAGGTTATTAAAAAAGAAAGGAAAAAGGTGAGGACTAATAAAATATTTTTCACTGGTATATCATATACTAAAATATGACAAAAAGAGGATATATATTTCTTATAATTATTATCGGGCTTGTAGTATTTGCAAACGCTTTATTTAACGGCTTTGTTTGGGATGATGAGGAGCAGATTTTAAATAACGTATTAGTACATTCTTTTTCAAATTTTTTTAGCTTTTTTTCTGGTAGTACTTTTAATACAGGTGGGTCTGGAACTTTGGGCGGTCTTTACTACAAACCTTTAATGACTGCTGCTTTTTCTCTAATCTACACGTTTTTCGGTACGAGTGCCTTCTTCTTTCATTTATTTCAAATCTTGCTGCATATTACGAACGCGATATTTGTTTTTTTGATTTTTAGAGTTATTTTTCAGGTGAAGAGTTCGAATTCAATTTCTTTTATTCTGGCCGTAATTTTCTTAATTCATCCTATTAATGTTGAGGCGGTCTCGTATATTTCGTGTCTTCAGGATATATTGTTTTTCTTTTTTGGCATTATTGCTTTTTGGCTTATTGTTACAAAAAGAATAGTTTCTATCAGAAGTCATGTCTTATTATTTGGATTAATGCTTAGTTCTCTGCTTTCAAAGGAGACTGGAATACTTTTTATATTGGTGGATACATTATATGTTTTTTTGTTTTCAAGAAAACAATTAAAAAATATTTTAATTACTGCTTTTTTATCTGTATCGGCCTATTCTTTTTTACGATTTGTTATTGCCGGTATTTTCTTTAACAAACATGGGCTTACTCCGATATCAACATTACCTTTTTTTGAAAGGCTGCTCAGCGTACCTAAAATTAGTATCTTTTATTTTAAGACCTTTTTTTATCCAAACGATTTAGCAATTAGTCAGCATTGGGTAGTCCGTTCTTTAAGTCTTTCAGATTTTTATCTGCCGCTTAGTTTATCTATAATTATCTTGGGCTTATTCGGAATAATGCTTTATATATTTTATTCAAAAAAAAGCGATTTTTTCAAAACCTATATTTTTTTTCTTATATGGTTTTTAGCAGGGATGATCATGCATATCCAAATAGTGTTTCCACTGGACATGACTGTTTCAGAGCGATGGTTTTATTTTCCAATGACTGGTCTTTTGGGGTTAATAAGTGTAATATTTTTGCAAATCAAATTAAATAAGCTTACTAAAAAAGTTCTTGTAGTTCTTTTAATTTTGCTTTTACTTTTATTAAGCTTTAGAACAATCATTAGAAATGGAGACTGGAAAGATGGGCTGACTTTATATAGTCATGATGTTTTATTTTCCACCAATACCTTTGATATTGAAAATAATTTTGGTGTCGAACTTTTTAGAGCCGGTAGGTTTGAAGAAGCTGGAAAACATTTTGAAGCCTCGACTAAAATTGCACCGAATTGGTGGACCAACTGGAATAATTTGGGGGCTGTAGAGGAGAGAAACGGTAATCTGGAAAATGCAAAAAAATATTATCAAAAAGCTATTGATAATGGGCGGTATTATTTGGCTTATCAAAATCTTGCTAAAATTTATTTAATTAAAGATGGGCCTGAAAAATCAAAGGTTTTTTGCGAAGAGTCTTTAAAAAGCTTGCCTAACAATGCAGAACTTTGGGCTATATTGGCAATTTCTGAATACAAGCTTAATGACCACGACAAAGCAGTTAAGGCTGCCCAAAATGCTTATACATTGGAGCAAAGTCAACAAAATGCGTATGTTTATAGTAGGCTTATGCAAAACCTGCCACTGGAAAATTAATGAGTTTGTTATACTTTAAAGATGACTAAAAAAATAATACTGATTATGCTTTTATTCTTATCTCTCGCTTTCTATCTTAACCGAAGTTATTCAATGATTTATAACCGCAACTTAGTTCCTGATTTAACAAGCTTTTGGATGCGTCCTATTACATTCACTAATCCAAATTTTCAGAATTCAGTTAAATATGTGTCAGTTGGTGATAGTTTGACTGTCGGTATAGGAACAATAGATGGGAAAAAAACATTGCCTTATATTATTGCATCTAAATTATCAGAAAATATGTCTGTGATTCTCGTAAATGTTGCGGTAAAGGGGGCAACCGTCAAGGATGTTGCAATTAGTCAATTACCTGTAGCTATTGCAGAAAAACCTAACTATGTGACTGTGTTTATCGGAACCAACGACGTACATAGTCTTATTTCTGTTTCTAGCTTCGAGGCTAAAATGGACTACATACTAAATTTTTTGACTACCCAAACATCCGCTAAAGTTATTGTTTTTAACCTCCCGTATTTGGGTTCTGAAAGGTTAATATTATTTCCTTATAATTTATTTTTTGAATACCAAACCAAACAATATAATCAGGCCTTATTTAGGGTTGCAAGAAAATATAATGTTTCACTGATTGATTTCTATACCCCTACCAAAAATCAATTTTCAAGACAACCTAATTTTTATTCAGTTGATTCTTTTCACCCTTCTGGTGAGGGCTATATAATGTGGGGATCTTTACTTAATCCAAAGGATTTTTAATTTTATGCAAATCTTAATTTCTGCCGCAGAGTCGCAGACACAAATATTTTTAATAATTCTGGCTCTTTTACTGCTATTTTCTGTAAGAAGAAGAGAAAACCCTGTATTTGATCTAAGGGTGACAAATGAGATTAAGGGACTGGCGATTTTAATGGTAATTTTTGCGCATGTAGGTTATATTTTAGTTTCAGATAACCGGTTTTTGTTTCCGATTTCTGTAGGAGGAGGCATAGGAGTAAATTTATTCCTTTTTTTGTCGGGATATGGGATGTCTGTTTCAGCTATTAGAAAGCAGTTAAGTATTTTTGATTTTTATAAAAAGAAAATTACTAATCTCTCTATTCCGGTATGCTTAATATTAACCATATTTTTACTAATGGACATAACGCTTCTAAACAGGGGATATTCTTTTACTGAAATCTGGCATTCATTTATAGGCTATTACCCAATTGCCAACCCAATTTATAATATTAACTCACCCCTATGGTTCATCACCCCGATTTTATTTTATTATCTGATATATCCTTTGATTTTCAATAAAAAATATCTTTTTTTATCAGGAACGCTACTGATGGGAGTAAGCTACTTTTTTCTTTTTAATGAAGGGGTAATAAATTTTTTAACCTCCCACGATATTTTTAAGCGAGATGTTTTAACTTTATACAGGACTCACTATATTGCCTTTCCTTTAGGGCTTATTGTTGCAGATTTGGCAACAAATAAAACCGCACCGAAAATGATTTGGAATTTTCTTTCAAAAATTATCAGCAAAAATAAAATAGTTAGTGGCCTATTGTCATATTTAGCCCTTTTTGGGTCAGCTTATATTGCCTGGTACACTGCAATTTATTCGGGTGTCGGAAAAGGCGATATAGTTGAACAAAACATTAGTTTAATCAGCTGCGCTGCAATATTGTATTTATTTATTTTTAACAAGATAAGGTTCGGTATATTGGGAATATTTGGTTTATATTCTTTTGAAATTTATCTTATACACTGGCCAATACTTTCAAGATTTGATATTTTTTATAAAATTCTACCACCTGCTTTTGCGACAACATGTTATCTGGTTTTCTTCCTTTTACTTGGGTTTATGTTAGACAAATTAACAAATTTCATTTCAAACAGGGTCTTTAAAGTATAATTTTAATATGGCTTATTTAGCTTTAGTCAGACATGGAGAATCGACTTGGAACGCTGTTGGTGCTTGGACAGGACTTACAAATATAGGTCTTGATGAGGAAGGTTTTGAAGAATCAAGAGAAGCAGGAGAGCTATTAAATGACATACTCTTTCAAATAGCGTTTACCTCGAAACTTATTAGGGCAAGACAGACACTAGATGAAATTCTGGATGTTTTGAGTATTAAACATATCCCTATATATGAAAGTGCGGCTTTGAATGAGAGAGACTACGGAGATTTAACTGGGAAGAATAAATGGGAAGTTGAAAAAGCATATGGTGAAAAACAGTTTAATGCATGGAGGAGGGGCTGGGATGAACCTGTTCCCAACGGAGAAACTCTAAAGGATGTTTATAACCGTGTTATTCCTTATTATGAAGAATCTATTCTACCTAAGCTAAAAGCGGGTAAAAATGTGCTTGTGGCGGCTCATGGTAACAGCTTAAGAGCTTTAATTAAGTATCTGGAGCATATCTCCGATAAAGATATCCCTGCATTTGAAATGGAAACAGGAGCGGTATTTGTTTTTGAAATAAATAAAAAAGGTGAGATTACCGGAAAAGAAATTAGAACTCCGAGTTAATTCCCAAATTTGGAAGATTTTTTGATAAGTTTGGCGGTATACACAATTTCCCGAAGTTCACCATCATCACCCTCAATTTCGGAAATTCCAGACATTCTTTGAAATTCTCTTAAATAATCAGAAAGCGAAGCCTGATTTTCAGCGATTTCTGATTTTAAAGTTTTAACTTTTTCATTTAAATCTGCAGCCTGAGGTTGCTTTAGTATCTGCTGTTTAGTATTAGACTTTACTCTGGCAGCTTCTTTGGCAGCTTTTGCGTGGGTGGTATAGGTCTCATCGTTTTCAAATATATCATTTAGGGTTTCCTGAAACTTAGCGGCTTGTTCTCTTTGACGGTCAACTGTGGAGATAAGATTTTTAATCATACCTTCCATATTCAGAACAAGTTCTGAAGAGTCAACTTCTTTAGGTTTTTCAGTAGGTTGTGTTTCGTCCGGATCCATGTTCAATTACTATACATAGTTCAGGATTTTTAAGTCAAGGACTAAAAGTACGCATGTTTCGCGATTTATTGCGCTATTATTGCGTGATTTATGATATAATACAGACTGTGTTAAGATAAAAATATGTTTAAACCCACGTACAATATTACTCCACAGATATTAAAAGATGTTAGCGAAATTGCCGAAATAAAAGCTATCGTTGAAAGGTCAAAGGTACTGCCTCTTAATGAGGCGCAGCTAAAACGACAGGCAATAGTTAGAATGGCACATACATCTACCTCTATCGAAGGTAATCCATTGGCTGAGTTTCAGGTTGATAAGGTTTTGGCGGGGATGTCTGTGAATGCTGACAGTAAATCAATTGCTGAGGTTCGAAATTATCAAAAAGTTTTACAGGAAATTGAGAAAATGGCTCAGCACAAAAAGGCCATATCTTTGGAGGATGTTTTAACCCTTCATGGCATGATGATGGCAGGAGGATTGCTTGAAGAAAATAAGGCAGGACATTTTAGACCCGGTCCGATATTTGTAGTTGATGAATTGGGAGACGGAAGGGAAAAATTAAGGTATGAAGGGCCTCCTTCAACAAAAGTAGCCTTCTTAGTATTAGAGCTCTTAAAGTGGCTTTCAGGGGCTGATAAGGAGGGCGTTCACCCGATTATTAAAGCCGCGATATTTCACCTTCAGTTTGTTACTATCCATCCTTTTTCTGATGGGAATGGCAGAATGGCAAGACTTTTGACAACCTTAATTTTATACAGGGATAATTGGGATTTTCGTAAAATTATCGTGCTTGAGGATTATTATAATAGAGATCGATTAGGCTATTATAATGCTCTGAATGAAATCCAAGGCAATCATTATCATGAAGGTGAGGATTCTACTCACTGGTTGGAGTACTTTGTAACAGGATTTTTAGTAGAAGCCAGAAAAGTGGCGGAATCCATTGCTCAAATTGGGTTTGGTAAGGTTTCTGATATATCAGAGCAGGTCTTTTTGGATAAAGATGAAATTAAAATTATGGATTTCCTATCAACAACAGGAAGAATGACCAGCCGTGATGTTGAAGATATTTTGAATATTGCAAAAAGAACTTCACAGCTTAAGCTTAAAAGCCTGGTTGATAAAAAATTAATAACTTTAAAGGGTAAGGGTCCAAGCACTTATTATATTTTAAATACCTGAGGCTTATGCACGATTATTTGCACGTTTATTGCGTGATTATTATTCTTTGAAGGGATCATATTTCTGAATTAAAAGATTTGTTATAGGGAGGAAAAGAGGAGTTGGTAATTCGTTCCAGGCAAACCAGTGCCATTTACCTGATTTATCTGGTTCGGTATTTTTAACCTTGCCTTTATGAAAGTCACAAACCATATAGATTGTTATGTAATGTTTATTTGAATCTTTAAATAAGTCGTTTGTAAGTGAGGCGAATTTAATATTTTTAACCAAAATTGAGGTTTCCTCAAAAACTTCCCGTGTAACACAATCTTCAATACTTTCCATAAATTCAAGATGTCCACCGGGAAAGCCCCAGGTTTCTTTACCATGCTTGGATTTTCTCTTTCCAACAAGAACTTTATTGTCCTTTCTCACAATAATACCCACGCCTACCTTTGGTCTTCTTTTATACATATTTTGCTACTTTATTTTCAGATTTTAACATGATACTCTAAAACACATGCAAGAAGAAAACGATAAATGTCCTAAGTGCGGATCTAGTTTAGGTGATGTGACAGAAACAAAAACAGGGAAGAAACTACAAAGATGTAGTAAAGGCTCTTGGAATCCTGAAACTAAGCAAAACGAAGGTTGTGACTATGTAAAGTGGTTGCAAGTTGAACCAAAAGAACTTGATGAAAAATGCCCAAAATGTGGTGCAGCTTTAATGTTACAAGTAACCAGATTTGGGAAAAAGATGAAGAAATGTTCTGCAGGTGGTTGGGATAAGGAAGCTAAGAAAGCAACGGGTTGTGACTATGTTGAATGGATTAATGGAACTACAGAAGCGCTTGATGAAAAATGTCCAGAGTGTAGCGAACCATTAGTTCTTTTTACAACAGCCGCAGGCAAAAAGATGAAAAAGTGTTCAACTGCAGGTTGGGATAGAGAAGCAAGACAGGCAACAGGGTGTACGTATATTCAATGGTTAAAACCAGGCGAGCAAGTTTTAACAAGCGCTGGAGAAGAATTTCTACCTCCTGAGGAATAAGACATTAACAGTGAATAAACCTAATCGGTTTGTGAAAAGTAAGACGAACTTTTCTCCATTTTTCCAATTTCATTACTCCAAGGTTTTCTAGAATTCTTCCAACTGGGCCGGTTGTAGGATCTATCCAATAAACGCAACCACCTTTTGAAACAAAATTACGCGGTTCGTGACCGTATTCATCTGCTAAGGTATCTAAATTATCTTCAATTAACAACTTCTTAATATCAGATACACTGCCGTCATCCATGATTGCTTCTTGCTTCATAATATAGCCTGGGAAAATGCATTCAGGGAAGCTAAATTTTTCTTTACGGATTGTGGTATGTGGTATTTTAACTCTCGTATAGGCCACAAGTGCTTCTGCTGCCATTAATTCAAATTGAAGTCTGGGAACAGGTTCATAAGGCCAAAAAGACATTCTGTTAAAAAGCCTTGGAATCTTCATAAAATTCAGCTTTGATAATTCTTTACGTTTTGGATGCAAGACAATGTGCTCCATGCCTTTACCTATAATTTCTCTTCCGAACATTACTTTTTCCATGTTTTGGATTATAACTCTCTAGAGTTTCAAGCGCGAGATGTAATCGAGACGATTATACCAAAAATAGGGAAATGTTGGCTAAACTGGTTGATTATAATATTCTGAAACTTTATCCCAATTTATAACATTCCAGAAAGCATCAATATAATCAGTCCTTTTATTTTTATATTTTAAATAGTAAGCATGCTCCCAAACATCAATTGTAAAAATCGGAGTTTTGCCTAAGGTGATGGGAGAATCCTGATTAGGGGTATTTAAAATTTCTAATTTCCCATCATTTATAACCAGCCAACAATAACCACTCCCAAAAACCCCTAGTGCTGAAGCTTTAAATTTTACCTTAAATTCGTCCACACCCCCAAAAGATGAGTTGATATCGTCGAGTAGCTTTCCTTCAGGTCCACTTTCACCTTTGCCTAAAATAGTCCAAAAAAAAGAATGGTGATAATGGCCGCCAGCATTATTTTTGACTTTGGTTCTGATTTCTTCCGGGATTTCATCCAAGTGTTGCAAAAGTTCTTTAATATCCATATTAGAAAATCTATCTAAGCCAATGAGCGCTTCGTTCAGGTTTTTTACATAAGTTGCATGATGACCATCATGATGAACTTTCATTGTCTCTTCATCAATAAATGGTTCTAAGGCAGAATAATTAAAAGGTAAATTTGGTAGATTAAACATGTAAATATTATACCAGCTCAAAAATCTGATTCATTTCAGGTAACTCTACATTCTTTATTTCTGTTTCTGTTTTAATTTTTTCTGCCAGAGAGTTTCTTTGATTTATCTCACCATGATTAATAAAAACCTTTTTGATACCCTGTATATGTTTTAACCAAGTTAAAAGTTTAGGTAAATCTGCATGAGAGCTTAGTGAATCAATTTTAGTTACAACCGCTCTGACTGATAAAACAGCTTCATTGATAGCAATTTGTTTGGCTCCTTCTTCCAGCTCTCTTCCCAATGTATTTACTGCTTGGTAGCCCACCATTAGAAGTCTTGTCGTGGGAAGTGAAATATAGTTTTTTAGATGCTGCAGAATCCTTCCTCCTGTTAACATTCCGGATCCGGCAATAATAATTTTTGGACCTCTGTCTTTAATAATTGATTTGCTTTGTTTAAAAGTTTCTATGATATTAAGATTTGAAAAATCAAACGGACTGCTTTCCTTAAAAGTAGACTGATTATATAAATTGGGGTATTTTTTAAATATCTCAGTTACTTCCAGAGCTAGAGGACTATCTAAATAAACAGGAGTTTCATTTTTTACCAGCCCTTTTTGTTTCAAATGCCCGATGATATGCAGAACTTCCTGTGTTCTTTCTATTGCAAAGGCTGGGATAAGAAGAACGCCGCCATTTTTTTCAACTTCGTTTATTTCATTTTGAATAGTCTGTGAGGCATCCCCTTCAGGATGGCTTGAATCACCATAAGTTGATTCCATAACTACGAAATCAGCTTTTGAGATATATTCTGTTGCCGGGATTAGATCTTCTGGGGTATTTCCCAAATCACCGCTAAAAACTATAGTTTCATTGTTGCTTATTTCTATACTGGCAGAGCCTAAAATATGCCCTGCATTTTTAAAATTAATATCATATTCACCAACTTTAAAGGGTTGGTTGTAATCCACAACCTCAATTAAGCTTACCAGCTCTTCCACATCCTGAGGGGTGTATAAAAGAAGGCCATTTTCCTGAGCAATTCCTGCAGAATCTAGAAGTGAAACGGCAACAATATCCTTGGTGGCTTGTGTTGTATATACCTTGCCTTTAAATCCGTTTTTAATAAGCAAAGGTAATCTGCCGCAATGATCCAAGTGGGCATGAGTTACAAGAACTGCAGAAATAGCAGTTACATCAAATGCCAATGGAGAAGCATTGATACCATTTTTATCATCAATACCCTGAAACATACCCAAATCAATTAAAATTTGAGTGTGTTCACCAATTAATAAGTTGCATGAACCTGTTACGCCTCCTGCAGCCCCAAAAAATTGTACCTTTTGCATTATTTAATAATAGAATAAGTTGACCGAAAAGAAAACGGGTGTTATATTAAAAAAGATGTCTAAATTCGGAAATCCTTTTTCATCTCTGGCTAAAGACGGCAAGCTTACGAAACAAGAGCTAATCCGCGCTATACGATTTAATATTTCTGCCGAGTATGATGCCATAAAAACATACACGCAACTCGCAGAAGCTGCAGACAGTAAATTTGTTTCGGATGTTTTAATGGATATAGCTAATGAGGAAAAAGTACATGTTGGAGAATTCATGAAAGTTCTTGAGCATCTGGATGCAGGAGAAAAAGAATATTATGAAAAAGGAGCAAAAGAGGTAGAAGAAATATTTAAAGATCAAAATGCTTCATAAGATACCCCGCTTAGATAATCAGTTGTTTCTTACTATTATTTTTGCGTGCTTAGTATTCATTTTGATCCTTTGGTATGATTCCTCCCCAATGTCTTTTAATAGCTATACTACGATTTGCACCTCAAATTACGGTAAACCTGCAGAGCTTGTTGATTGCTTGAAGCCCTATTATAATCAGCAAAACATGGACAAAATTGGAATTATTGCTGCTGTGACAGTCATATTTACAACCTTTTTGATATTTGCTTTACAGCGTCTAAAACTAAAATAGTATGCCTGCATTAATTTCTCCGTTATTAACATTTTCATTGATAATTATCGGTGGTCTTGTCGGATTAAAATATAAAGATAAACTTCACTTAGTTTTAGGTTATACAGCTGGCGTACTTTTAGCTGTAGTATCATTTGAAATTTTTCCTAAAATAATAAAACAAGTCGGAGAGCTCAATATAGAACCTATAATACCTATGATAGCTTTTGTTCTGGGTTTTTTAGGATTTCACCTTTTAGAAAAAATTCTTTTAATTCATCATGCTCAGGAAGATGAATATGTGGCACACACACATCCCAGTGTCGGTATTTTATCAGCACTTGCTTTAAGCGGCCACTCTTTTTTAGATGGAGTTGGGATTGGTCTGGGTTTTCAGGTTTCACAAGAATTAGGAATACTAATCACGATTGCTGTTATTTCGCACGGTTTTGCTGATGGGCTAAATACGGTTACATTAGCGCTTGTTAATAAGTGTACTACCCAGAGAGCCTTTTCCCTGCTTCTGTTAAATGCAACAGCACCTGTTTTAGGATTTATTGCCTCGGGTTTCTTATCAATACCCGCGTATTTTTTGGTAATCTACTTAGGATTTTTCGCAGGCTTCTTACTATATATTGGGGCTTCAGAAATTTTACCAGAGGCACACAGCCCTCACTCTTCTTTAGGCAACAGTGTAATGACAATTTTAGGTATAGTAACTATTTTTTTAATAACAAGAATATTATAGACATTAAAAAGTAGTTGTTGTTTTAAGGGTTTATAGTAGTATATCTATATGAAGGGTTTTTTGCTGTCTGCGTTAATAGTTATAGTATTTGTGGCTTATGCTTTTATGCAAAAGTTTGGTGCAGGTACGCAACTACCATTTTTTAATTCAGAACAGGAAGATTCTGTCAAAACACAAACCATAATTCCCACACCTTCTGTTGCAACAAATACATCGACAAGCTCACCTGCTCCAATAACTTCTGCCAATAAGTATAAAGACGGAAACTTCACCGGAGACGTTATTGACGCAAATTACGGTAATGTTCAGGTTAAAGCAACTATTGTTGATGGAAAAATAGCTGAAGTAACCTTTTTAGATTATCCAAAAGACAGAACAACTTCCCAAAAAATAAATAACAAAGCAATGCCAATACTCATTAGCGAAGCAATCACTACTCAAAGCGCAACAGTTGATGCAGTGACAGGAGCCACTTTTACCAGCGCAGCATTTGTAAAGTCTCTACAATCAGCTTTAAATAAAGCGGTTTAATTTCATGAAACATCAGACCCGGATTGTAATGGGCATGCCTGTTACTGTACAGATTGTAGACACTCTTGAAAACAATATTATTTTTAATAAAGTCTTTGCTTATTTTACATCTGTAGACCGAAATTTTAGTACATATAAAGAAGATAGCGAAACAAGCTTGATTAATTCGGGAAAAATTAAAAAAAGCGAATATAGTAAAGACATGAAAGCTGTTCTTAAACTATCAGAAGAAACAAAAAAACAAACCAAGGGCTTTTTTGATGTTAATAGAAACGGACAACTGGATCCTTTGGGATTAGTTAAAGGATGGGCGATTTTGAACGCCTCTAGAATGATAAAGAAGAAGGGGATAAAAAATTTCTTTATAGAAGCTGGCGGTGATATTCAATTTTCAGGAAAAAATAAGGACGGGAAGCCATGGAAAACCGGTATAAGAAACCCTTTTAATATACAAGAAATAGTAAAAGTCGTACATTTACATGATCAAGGAATCGCTACTTCAGGCACCTATATCAGAGGGAAACATGTATATAACCCAAAGAATAATTTTTGCGCGGCAGACAAAATCGTTAGCCTGACAGTAATTGGCCCTAATGTGTTTGAAGCAGATAGGTTTGCAACAGCGGCGTTTGCAATGGGGCAAGAAGGGATTAATTTTATTGAGAAGTTAAATGGCTTTGAAGGATATAGTATAGATTGCAAAGGAATTGCTACAATGACAACAGGGTTTAATCAATTCACAAATTAAATATGAAACCAATGGATAATTTTTTGGATAAGACAACAATGTACAGGCTTGTGATCTACTGCCTTTTAGCACTAAGCGCAATTACTCTTATTGGAAGTTTGTTTGGTATGGTTGCATACAGCCCTATTTCACTAATATTTACCTTGTTGTTCTTGCTTATTATTTCCTGGGCAACTAATAATCTTTTTCTGAGTGTTTTTAAAATTCATTCTAACCTGGAATCAGTATATGTTACAGCACTTATCCTTTTTCTGATTATTCCTCCGGCAGATAACCCGCAAGACTTTATATTGTTGGGTTGGGCAGCAGTTTTAGCGGAGGCTTCCAAATATATTATTGCCATAAGTAAAAAGCATATTTTTAATCCGGCAGCTATTGCTGTAGTTTTGACTGGAATTTTATTAGGTCAACCAATCACCTGGTGGGTCGGAACTATGTTTATGAATCCGTTTATTCTAGTCAGCGGGCTGCTTATTGTCTGGAAAATCAGAAGGATAGAATTGGTTTTGAGTTTTATAGCGGCTGCAACATTAACAGGCTTGGGTTTTGGAATTTTCAATAGAAGTGATCTATTGCAATTGTCAAAGCAAATTTTGCTGGAGTCGCCTTTGCTGTTTTTTGCTTTTGTAATGCTGACTGAGCCCCTTACAACACCGCCCACTAGAAAGTTACAAGTATACTATGGTACTTTGGTCGGTTTTCTATTTTCTCCTCAGCTTCATATTTTTTCGTTATATTCAACACCTGAGCTTGCCCTTGTATTAGGTAATATTTTTTCATATTTTGTAAGTCCAAAAGGGAAATTAATTCTTCCTTTGAAGGAAAAAATTCAGGTTGCACCGGACATTTTTGATTTTACTTTCACGCTGGACCGCAAAATAGATTTTCAACCGGGTCAATATATGGAATGGACTATAAAACATCCGAATCCTGATGCCAGAGGCAGCAGAAGGTATTTTACTATTGCTTCCTCACCGACTGAAGAGGATATTACAATCGGAGTCAGGTTTTATGAAAAATCCAGTTCTTATAAGAAAGCTATGCTGGCACTTCAACCGGGTACGGAAATAATGGCAGGCGGTCTTGCAGGTGATTTTGTTTTACCGAAGGATCCAAATATAAAGTTGTGTTTTATTGCAGGAGGAATTGGGATCACTCCATACAGAAGTATGATTAAATATCTAATGGATACAAAACAAATAAGATCAATAATTCTATTATATGCTTGCATAACTCCTCAGGAGGTTGTATATGAAGAGATTTTTGATGAAGCAAGAAGAGTGTATGGGCTCAGAACAGTATATTTTGTAGATGACGTAAATAATTTTCCGAACTGGCAGGGGAGAGTGGGACATGTTGACCAAAGTATTATTATGGCAGAAGTGCCGGATTATTTAGAAAGGTCTTTTTATATTTCCGGACCTCCGGCGATGGTTTCTGCTTTCAAAGGAGTTTTAACTAAAATGGGAGTACAGACAAATAAAATTAAAACCGATTACTTCCCTGGTTTTGCTTAAATTATACTGTCAAGCTTGGGTTGAAAGAACGTCATATAATTTTGTTGTAAAGTATCTTGCATATCTAAAAGGAATCGGTGCAGATATGCCTTCATTGTGACAGGTCTGTGATTCTCCTGAAAAATCACATGGCAGATAATCATATAAGAATTCTCCTGATTTTCCTAAATATCTTACAAGAGAGATACTGGCAAATTTACCAAGATCTCCGTCAGGAATAATTTGCCAATTGCATCTATTTTCATCCCCAACCAGGCTAATGTAAATGCTTCCTTCTTCATTATTCGAAGTATAATCGTAGCGTACTTCCCGGCTACAAGAACCTTTTTTAAGAAAAAATGCATCTTTTCCTAAATTAAACAGTTCTTCTGTAGTTGGGCGATAAGTTGGGTTACTGGAGATTATTTCGATTCTATTTAAAAGTGAGACTTGATCTACTGCTTCAATCATTATTCGAGTTCTATAGCAAGCAGGTCAGTCGGAGCAGGACCATTAATAACTTTACCGAATTTATCAAAACTGGAGCCATGACAAGGACAATCCCATGTTTTATCTTGATTATTCCAGCCAACCGTACATCCCATATGAGTACAAATAGCAGAAACTGAATGTAATTTTCCGGTTTCACCTTTAAACACTGCAATCTGCTGGCCGTCTTTGCTGGTTACCTTGCCTTCGTTACTTTTTAGATCATTCATAAAATAATTCTATCAGAAATAAACAAGTATTCCCAGTAAGCCGTGAACTATTGCCAAGGTTATCGAAACAAAAGCCATCTTGTGGTGCCAAGAGAAAGAAACTTTTTGATTTCCGTGATGAAATAGATATCCTATCAGAGTAGTGATCAAAAAAGACGTCAAAGTTATTATGCCCAAGTACATTATAAGGGGCTTACCAAATATCAAAAAATAAGTTATGTTTCTCAGCATTTCTACTCAACCACAATCTTACCTGTCATTGAAGGATGAATGCCACAACTATAATCAAAATTCCCTGCAGTGTTAAATGTATAAGAAAAAACTCCTCCTTGATCTAAATCTGTTGAATTAAATGTATTTGATTTAATGCTATGAGCAGTTGATTCGTTATTTATCCAGGTAACTGTTGTTCCCGCCTTAACAGTTAAAGGGCTAGGATTGAAGGTAAAATTTTGAATTGCAATCTCGTTAGGTTTTGCTTCATTTTGATTTTGAGCTATATTTTCATTAACATTTGGGGGTGCGATTGATTGATATTGCTGTTGTAGGTAATAGTAGAGACCTCCTGACAATAAAACTAATATAGCTATACCGGTTAAAATCTTAGAGTTCACTTTTAGTCACCCGCTATATAAAAATATTAACTCTTTTTTAATAAATATTCCAATAACTGATTTTAGTCGTTTAGTTTTTTCTATTGTGTACATCTTTATGTGCTTGTATAATACGGATTTATGTCGCAGGAATTTAAGATAAATAAACATCCCACAGTTGTTTTTGATAAAAGTGTTCAAAAATCATCTTTAAAATATAGAATTGACGTTGATGCTACCAAAGCAGGAGATTTGCTTAGATATCTCGGTGTAGACGATGAAGTGATCACCAAAAGTAAAATAGTCATTACAAACAGGATGTTTCGCCATAAGTTGGGATCATATAATCACGGCAGTAAAGCAATGAATATAAGAGCATCTCGCGGAATGGAAATATATGAACATTTTTATCCGGGTAGATTCAGGGGCTGGCTATATAGGCTATCAGAAGATACAGCGCTAAAGAACGCAAATCTGAGCCTGAACGATACTTTTTTGCATGAAGCATATCATCTTTATGATTTTCATAATAACCACATTGATCATGTGGAGCATACGCAAGAGTATATGAAAAATACCAGAAACGGATGCCTGTTTGGTTTGGTAGGAGCAGCTGTGGTGGGATCAACAGTTCAAGTTTTAGAAACGCTTGGTCTTCGAACAGACGTTGCCTGTATAGACACAGGTGCTGTTATCACCGCTGGTGGGTTGGCACTAATTTGTTGTACTAATAGAGTGACCGCAAAATTTTACCGTGATGATCCTATAGAAGTAGCTGCCAGAAACTTTGCAATTGAACATAGAGATGATTCAAGATGGAATAGTATTGTAAGATTTTCACTAACTAAATAAATAGCCGTTTTTCAAAGATTTTAGGCCTTGTGCTTTTTGTTCCTTAATGTATAGAATAGTTAGAATTATGAACATTGAATTTTTAGGAGGTGCGGGCGGGGAAGTAACTGGTTCCTGCGTTGTTGTGACTAGCTCCCGAGGATCCAAAGTAATGATTGACTGCGGTGTTTTTCAGGGTTCATCTGAAAGTAAAACAATTAAATATGAGGAGTTTGGTTTTGATCCAAATTCTCTGCAAGCAGTTTTTATTAGCCATGCTCATCTTGATCATACCGGCAGATTACCTGCATTAGTTGCAGGAGGTGAAAATTTTGAAGGGTATTCAGGAAATATATATATGACCCCACCAACAAGGGAATTAACAGGACTCATACTGGAAGATCAGATGAGAGTTGTGCAAAAAAAACGAGAAAGGTCTTTTTATAATTCAAGGATTTTAAAACAAACGTTAGGTCAGATGATAGTTGTTGATTACAGGAAGGAATTTGAGGTGGGTGATTTTACAGTAGGTTTTTATGATGCAGGTCATATTTTAGGTTCAAGTAGTATCAGAATTAAAGAAAAGGGGAGAGGAAACCCTACAATTGCTGTTAGTGGCGATTTGGGTGGTAACTTTAAACACAGAATTGGAAATGTTGATATTGCAATTGAGGAATCAACATACGGAGACAGAAATCGGCCTTATGAAGACCCTGAAGCAATTTTACAGGAAGAAGTTAACCGTCTTGAAGGCCAAGGCAGGGGTGTTGTGATGATTCCAGCTTTTTCAGTGGGCAGAACTCAGAAGGTACAAAATATCCTTTATAATTTAAAAAAAACGGGCAGGATTAATAAAAATACTTTAGTACGCCTTGAAAGTCCGATGGGCAGAGCTGCAACAAAAATACATCAAAAATATTTTAATATGACACAAAAAGATAATTATGATTACCATTTTGAAGATATATATAATACGAGAGGAATGGATCATAGAATTAACAAACAACAAAGGCGTAAGGCGCAACCAATGGTTGTAATTGCAGGATCAGGAATGATGGATGGAGGTAAGATAAGAAGCTATTTTGCAGAATGGGGTCCTGATGCATATTCAACAATACTTTTTGTAGGATACTTAGCAGAAGGTTCTTTGGGAAGGCAAATTGCTGAAGGAGCAGAAATGGTAGATATTGACGGCCAGGATATTCCCGTTAATTGCAGAGTCCGTAAAATAAGTGCTTTAAGTTCACATCTTGATCAGGACGGGCTTATTGATTGGGCTGCTAAAATTCGGAGTGATTCTCAGGGAAATCTTAATCAATTTATCCTGGTTCACGGTGAAGAGGATTCAACCAAAGCCTTAGGTGAAAGAATAGAAGCAGAGCTGAATACCAGAACATACTCCCCAAAGCTTCGTGAAGTATTAACTTTTTAAAAGGCTTTTCTTATCTTTGATTTCCTCAACCATTTTTTGAAACTTTTTATTTTTTGAGTCACAAAAAAACTTTCTGCAAACCTGAGGCCTGATTTCATGAATTGAACAACAGTTCCTCTCAAGATAGAAGCAACTGCCGTCTTTTTTTTGTTTTAATATATTAGCTCCTGATTCTGAAGCTAATGAAAAATTATCAATTACACCGAATTTTTCAAATTGAGTTTTAAATTTACCTGAATAATATTCTTTTTCAGACAAATTAATTAAAAATAAAGTACAACAGACACCGCATTGATCACACTTTTTCACCTTGTGATTATATATTATTTTTAGGTAGGGAAATAGCTAAAGCCTTTTGCCATAGCTGGGTTTCTTTCAGCAGGCACTTTAGATTTTTCTTTAACAGGAGTTCCCATCGCCAGAATTTCTGCTTTTTCCATAGATGCAATTAAATCAATCCTAAATCCTACTCTATTGAAATATTGACCTACAAGGCCAACGTGCGCTTCTTTTCCTAATGCCAGAGCTTTTGTTTCAAATTTAGGGGACACGAACTTTGACATAATTTTTTGTTGATCGTTTTCAAAATATACAATTATGTGATCTGAATATCCGCGAAGCTTTCGGACTACCCCCAAAAAGCTACGGGGGTATGATAATAGAATTTTCTCTGTAGGCATACTCAGTTCAACCCAGCCTCTTGGTATTTCTTTCACAATTTTTGTTTTGTGGTCATATAAGGGAATTTTTGTTTCATCATTTTCAAAAAGTGAAGCACGAGCACGCAGGGATGGAGCTAATCTAACGATTGTACCGGGTGAATATTTATTTGAGTCAAATACTCCTGGAGCCTGAAATTCTGAAAGAGCAGTTTGTTCTGGGGTAGTTTTTATATATTCACGTACTTGTTTCAAGGCAGATATTGCCTCAAAAGGCAGAAAGGCCTTACCTAGACCAACTTTATATAAAATACTATTCAAAGGGTATCTTGCAAGACCATAAATCAAACCCAACGTAGCAATCCCCTTAAAGGTTCCTAAATCTAAGGTAGCAGGACATTCATCTCCAAACTCATGTTTTGCTGTTGCTTCTAACATAAGAAAGAATTTTAATATAACATATAATATAAGTCAAAGGTATTAATTAAGAGTGTTATCTCTGGTTTGTTTAATTTTGAGTATCGATTACTTGTCCCGGGAGGAAAAATCCTGCAAAACCATCTGCTTTAGGATCTATTTTTTCAAAGCCTCCGCTTAAATGAACAAGCCAAATTTTAGACTTTTGAGCCTCATCAAGTTCATTTTTTAGTTTATTGTAGGGCACATGAATATCGTTTTTGGATTCGAAAAACTGGCAGTCCTGAAAAATTAATTTTCGTTCTTTGGGTGGAAGATCAACTGAATCACCAGAGAAATAAACTCCATTTTCAAAGTCAATCGAATAGCAATCCATACCTTTCACATGATGAGTGGGAATAAATTTTAGCTGAGGTAGATCTTCAATATTTACTACTTTTTCAGTTGTGACTTTAAAATAAGTTTCTAAATCTACGACCAACGGTTCACCTGTATCTGTATGAATTCTTTGCATACCGCCTTTTAAAGATTCGTGCCATAATTTGGCCTTAAAATCCTCACTTGGTAAATGAAGTGTCGGTCTCTCAGTTCCTCTTCTTCCTAAAGCAAAATACATCATGAATCCCAATCCTTCTAAACCTCCGATGTGATCTGCATGTTGATGAGTTAAAACTATATCTGTAACTTCGCTAATTTTACCGCTTTTGATTAAAGATAATGGAACAGTGGCACCACAATCCAAAAGCAGTTTTCTGTTGTCTTCTCCCTCAATCAGAAAACTTGTATTACCCAAAACAGGATTTAAACCTGATCCGCTACCAATACATTCTATTTTCATATTAGCTGTGCCTAGTGTAATACAAATCAAGCGGACTTTCCAGATTTATTTAAATTGGTATAAATTTGCAGGGCGGTGGGTAACATTTTTTTGTGTTTTTCCCATTTTTTTAAGTACTCCTGAATCCAAAACTTTTTTTCTGAAATTTCTATTATCTAACTTTTTTTGCCCTGCTACTTCATAAACTATTTGAAGATCATTGATGGGAAAAAGCTTGGGCATAAATTGCCTGGCTAATTTATCTGTGTTTTCTTCTAAATACTTCTGAGCTTTCATTATGATTTCAATATGATCAAAGGCCAAATCTGAAAGAGAATTTACCGGACAAAGATTTTTAGTATTAATAATATGATCATAGGGAACTAAAGCAATAAAACCGATAGAAATAGTTCTTCCTCTGGGATCTCTTTTAGGTTTAGTAAAAGTACGAAATTGTTCAAAGAAAACATCGTTATTTTCCACTATATCTTTCAGTTTTCTGGATAATGTGTCTTCGGCTGTTTCATTAGGTAGTAATAACCCACCAGGTAATTCAAACAAACCTTTAAAAGGCTCCTTCTCGCGGGTGTTTAAATAAACAAGAAGATTCTGATCATAAACAGTAAATATTACCGCATCAACTGCAATATTTCCCTGCTCATAGTTTTGTTTCGCGAACATATTAAAAGATATTATATCACAAGTTAGCGTAAAAAACACGCTATTGACAAAGTACAAGATTTTACTATAATAACAATGGTTAGCGTAAGAATTACGTTAACTATGAAAGAAGGTGAAATAAATGGAATCAGAAAAAATAAAAGTCAGACCAATTAGTCCCGAAGAAGTAGCCAAAAAAAAGATTGAAACTTTTCCAGATGCCGTCATTGAGTCTTTTAACGAACTGATTGTTGAAAATGATGATGGTAGAAGAGATATTATAGTCAAACAAAAAGATGCCGTGAAGCTTATGGAAAGCAAGGGTTTAAACAGCGCTGAAATCTATAAAAGGGGTTGGCTAAATATCGAGGAAATGTACAGAAAAGCTAATTGGAAGGTGGGATATGAGAAACCAGCGATGGATGAGGACTTTGACGCATATTTCACGTTCAGCAGAAAAAGAAGAAATTCTAGCTATGATTCTTGTGACATAGACTAGAAAATTATTGTTCTAATCAAAGACAGGGATTTAATATCTCTGGCTTTGATTATATAAATTTAGTTTAAGTTAATGCTGATCCGGAATTAGCAATTAAATCCTCTTTTTCAACTTTTGTAAATTGTTTAAGTTCATATTCACGTTTCATAGCCTCAGTCCTGGTGGAATATTCTTCTTGATAAACTAGCTCAAAAGTGGGGAAAGACCTCACATATTTTGAGGATTTAACACTTTTACTTCCGTGCTCCTTTAGTCTTTTTTCCAGATTATTAGTCTGACCTATATAGAGGGTGTTGGAAGAAGTTCTGAGAATATAAACATAAAAAACCATAGGTTAATTATAGCTGGTTGTTGGGGATAGCCCCATGAATATGTTTTCCTGGATACAGGATACGGGCTGCTTGTGTAGCTGCTCTGCGCGTATCAAGGCTGCTGTCTATATCTGTCCAAATTGCAATTTCCTTAATATTTCGCGAAAATTGTTCATCTTTTTGTTTTAAAATCTCTTTTGGATTTACAGACCTTCCCTTATCTATAATCAAAGGCTTTAATTTGAAACAATCATAATCTGTATAAACAGTAATAAAACGTTCCAGTAAGGCTGTGTATAAGTAATCTGTCGACAATGGTGAAATAATTCCTAAATCAGAACTAAAGATATCTAAATCAGGCATCCGGGCTTTGTTACAGCTACACATAAGCATTGACCAGACTTTTGCATTATCGGAAGTATCTTTGTCCTTAAGGTTAATTCGGAATAGGTCGAGCCTAGCTCCCAATGAGCTCTTAAACGTGCTTGGCGAAAAACTACCATAACAGCTTAATGCCCAATAAGGATTATATTTCAACTCTAAATTATCTAAAATAGAAACCAAATCATTTTGTTGAACGCTATCGTCTCCGGTTATAAGTGGATCTATTAAATAACGTGCTGTTGCTTGGCCCAGTTTTTCAGCGTCAGAAAGAGCCAAATCAGCCTTAATTACTTTATTTGGAGCTGTGTTTTCTCTAAACACAGAACCACGGATTTTTCTAAGAACTTTTAATGTTCTTGAGGCATATTCAATTTTATCCGCTTCATGTTCTTTGGAAGAATACATATGGCGTATTATATAAGTTTCAAATTAAAATATCAAACTATGGGATGAGTCATACTGTTAAACTTTTAATTTTTTGCCTCAATCATTAAGGTATCATAACCTTTTGTTACCCTGTCTTCTACTTTTATATCCAAAGACAGTAAAAATTCCATTAATTCATTCATAATTTCCTGACTATTACCATCTGATATTTTTTCAACCTCTATAAAAGATCCTAAACCTTCTACAGTATCCAAACAAATTGTAAAATCTCTGAATTTAGCGTGCTGCCTGATTTTATTAACTCTTATTACCTCCAAAAAACCCATCATTTTTATAGCTTCTTCCATTTGATTTAAATCACTTACTAAAACTTCTCTTTCCAAGCAATCTAACTCAGTAGATAAAGTCTGCTTTATGGTAAATAATACTTTTCCGTTTTGTTGGCGCAACCTTAAAGTTGTGCTGCCCGATCTTGAGCCAGTTCGTCTTTTCCCATTTTTATTGTACACCCTGTCATTTTGAGTTATAGCTTTAGAAAATTTACAGCCAAGTTTTTTAAGTTTTTTGAGCAGCAATTTAGGATCCTTTGCTTTAGCTTTAACCTCAATTTCCTTAATTTCATTCATGTTTGTGAATTCAAGTATAGTCTTAATTCTTGACCCAATTTTTGTAAATTATCCCTTCCTTCCACCTCTCTGTTCATAAAATCCGGAATAGTGTCTAATCCATATCGGCCCGCGAGTATTCCAACTGTTGCGCTGGCAAGTGAATCAACATCGCCACCTATCTGTATTGAGCGTTGCAAACCAATAAACGGATTGTCTGTATGTTTTAGAATATATGCCGTAGTTAAAGCAGTATGAATAGCAGAACAGGGTAAACCGGTAATCAATCCATCTGCACCTTTAATTGGCTGAGGTCCACACAATACAGAATATTCATCAGTTGTAATTTCTTCCGGCGAACCAAATCTATTCATTGCTAATAATGTATCTTTTATTGTGTAAAAATCATCTATTCGAGCACAATAAGCCAGTATATTAGCATGATCGCCACCATTTAAGATGTAGTTTGCAGTAACTGCAACTAAGGCACTTGCATCACGCGCCTCTTTATGCGGGTGAGTTGCATTGGCATTTATTTCAGCATATTTAAATAACAAATCATCTGGAAGTAAACCTAACGGAGCTGCCCGCATAGTTGGTGCGTTCCCGGGATGCGCGCGGTTAGCTTGATTTTGCCTAATTTCCTCAATAGTGCATTGACCTTTATAATAGCTTTCAATAGAACCATGTCCTTGTCGGGGATATCCTTTTCTCTTTTTATCTGTCTCGTATTCATTCTTCCAGTATTCCAAGAGCAAATCTTCTGTAAATGGCTTTCCGCTCATTAAGGCTTTTACTAAACCAATAGTGTGCTCTGTATCATCAGAATATTCTCCTACATGATAATTATTTGCGTATTTACCGGTCCTTAGATTAGTCCACCTATCATAAGGAAGGTTCTTTAATAATTCTCTTCCTTGCATTTCTACACCAGCTCCAAATGCATCACCAATCGCTACCCCAATTAACATTTCAGATATCATAATGCAAGATTATACCAAAACTGAGGTTTTTTGGGGCTTGCTATAGCCGTGAGCGAACGAAGTGAATCGAATCGGCTGGCGAGCTTACATCCAGGTGGAACCAAATCTATCCTTCACTCCTCAATACTTATGAGAAATTAAAGAAACTCGGCTTCACCTATATTAATGGTGAGATCTTCATTATTTTACCAGAAAAGGAGGAGAAGCATGTTTAACTTCTTTAATCGCTCGCAGTCTTCGTCTGAAGTGCTATCTTCTAAGCTATTTGATGAAACTACATTTTATAAGGCTTTTATCAAGGATTTGAAAAGATGCAAAGCACAGGTAATCATCGAAAGTCCTTACATCACCTGTCAAAGAATGGATTTATTAGAACCTATCCTTCAAAAATTAGTTAAGCGTGGGGTTAAGGTATATTTAATCACAAGAAATCCAAAGGAACACAGTGAAAGATTGTCAAGACAAGCAGAACTTGAAATTAGCATTTGTGAAGAAATGGGAGTGCAAGTTTTACTATGCGCTGGTAATCATCACCGCAAACTCGCTATTTTAGATAAAAGGATACTTTGGGAGGGGAGCTTAAACATATTATCACAGACGCATAGTCGTGAGATTATGAGAAGAATACAAGGTGAGAAAACAGCAAAAGAGATGTTTAATTTTCTAAAACTTTCTAAAATACTTTGATGTATACTATGTGCATGAGCAACGGCTACCAAATCAACGAAAAAGATATTGATACTGTGTTGAATTACCTCAAAATTCACGACCCGGAAAATGCAACTCCGGAAATGGCAGTGGCTCTATTGGAATATTTCAAAGGAGCTTTTCATGAATTAGCTCACATTGATCCGAAAAAATTAGCTGAAATCCTAAAGGACTTAGAGATGAAAAAACAGGCTAAAAATTTATAATTATTACCAAAGTACAAGCTTCCATTTAGACGTCTTACCTAGCTTAGTTGAATTTATTATAGGTATTGGCTATAATCCGAACATGCCTGAGACAGACAGATCAGATCATTCCTTAGTTATTCCTATAGAACCCGACACATCTTCATATACTATTTTCGGAAGAAAATTGGGGCACAATTGCGGTTCTCGCGGTTTGGAAGGCCTACATTCCGCTTTTAGACACGTAATAAGCGAACCAAATCTTGAAAAAAGACAAGCATTTATTGAAAGTTTCGCAGAATCTGCTGCAGCAATTGAACTGGGTATGGCGCAAGATAATCTTGGTAATATGCATCTAGAAGGACCTACTTTAAATCAAAATTATGATCTTCAAGATCCTGTCTATAGAGGACTTACTTTAGCTATTTGTGATTTCTTGGATAAAACTTATCTAATAGCTACTCAAAACGCACCACAAAGAAAAGAATAAATCAGGAAACAAATTTCAAATAGGTAAAATATCTGAAGATTTAACTCCTAAGGCTTTGATAATTTTTACCAGAGTGATTCCGTAAGGCTTTGATTCTCCGCGTTCAATCTTGGCATAAGAATTACTGTCCAGTCCAGCTTTCATGGCAACTTCTACTTGTGTAAGCCCTTTTCTCTCTCTGGCTTCTTTTATATTGTCAGCAATTTCTTTAATAATTTTCTTATCTTCAGCTATACCCATAGGGATAGTATATCACTTTTGATCTCCAAAACGTACTATGGGATTGATTAAAACTTACCGAATTTCAATAACTTAGGGTACTTATCAATAAACTCAGCCATTGTATCAATTGAGGAATGAATATAGCTAAATAATCGACTACCAATTACGTCGTATGACGGGGTTGAGCCCCCCAATTTATGCCAAGCATTCCATACTTTCTCACGATCTACTTGGTCTTCTATCTCATCTATAAAATAAAGAGTTACTTCTAAAACCCTATGCAAATTTTTCTTTTCCCAATAATCGTCGGGCATATCCCTAAGTCTTTGGGGAGATAAGGGATAGATTTCTTCCAAAATTTTCTTCACTTCTTCTGGCTTCACAAAGCCGACGGCAGCAGGAATATGAAAGCTGAAGTCATCACCATACGTCCCCATTGTATTTCCTCTTTGCCAAGGCTTTCTAAGATGTTCAATAAAAACATTTCGATAGAACCTTAAATGGAAGTTTAACCAAATAATATCTTTTTTATGTTCTTCCCAAAATGATAATAATTCGCCCTTATATTTTTTTGACTGAATTAGGTTGAGTAAGCCAACAAAATTTATCTCTAACTCATGATCAACAACTTCTTTCTTATGAGTTCCCCAAAATTTCTTTAAATCTTCCTTTGTTGTCTGATCGGAAAATAACTTAAGAAAATCTTGAAAATAAAACTCGGATTGCATCCTAGGATTTTTAGAAACCTCATATCCCGCAATACGGCCAATTAGGTATGACCACTGATCAAGGAGTAAATTGCCATAAATAAAAAGACTTTCCATGTCTTGTTTCATTTGATCTCTTAGTTCTGTACTTCTCCTATATAATATCTGTAATTTTTCAGGACAAGGTTTCCCTGGAGCGATTTTTTTTGGCCTTAAGGCATTTTCCCGAATGTTTAAATCTGTAATGGACTTTCTTGTTAAAGCCATTCTCAAAAGGATAATCCTTACATCCTTAATTCTCTCCATCATATAGCTGATATGATAAAAAATTGCAAAGGGACCCTGTTGAGTCCCTTTGTATACATTAAGCCTTTGTTCAAGTTTACGAAGTTTTTCTAAAGACTGATCTGCTAAGTAAATAATTCCTGCAGCTTTGAACGGAACTGGACTAAGCAGTTTTTCTACAAAAACTTCTCTTTCTCTTTGACCCTGTTTTTTGTATCTTTTTGCAACCACATTTAGTAATTGATTACGCTTATTTATATTGCTTGTCATCATTGCTTTTGTCATTAGATATTCAGTTTCTGTAGTATCCTTCCCATATTTATCGCTAGTTTGGTCAATAGCTTCTATGGCCTTCTTTAATTCCTCTGCTCTTTCTTTCGGGCTAAATACATGCTGGGCTTTAATCCCATGATATAGCGATTCAGTTTTCAGAATCAGCTCAGGTTCCTCTCCTTGCTTGGAATGTTCCAACATCTGCTCAGCATGATCAATAATTTCTTGATCTTCCACCTTTGTCAATTTATCCAGAACTGAAAACATATGATATAGACTCATATCTTGATGATAACCTTTTATTTGACCCGTTTCTTTAAAAAGGGTTGCCCTTCTAAAAAATAACTTTGGATCAGGTTTACTTTTAATTTCTTTACTCCCCATAAGTTTTCTTTTAAGAAATTCTAGTTCTAATTTTTTAAGAATTATGTCATCTGGTTTAACTATTTTTTTGAAGTTTGATATGGCTTTTAATAACAGTCTTCTCGCCTTCTCATTATTTTCTTCTTTAAGAGCCTTTTCTCTAAAATACTGACCCCGAAGCAATATGCCTATCTTTTTTCCATCGGGATTAGAACTTATTTCAAATTCTTGAGCAGCTTCTAAGACTAACTCGGGCGTTCTTTTCCTTTCAAACTCTTCATACAAATGAGATGCTTTTTTATCGTGCTCATCATGAAAAAATTCAACTGATCCTTGAGGTTTAATTGATGTATCCATATTAAAAACTTCTTGCGAAGTTCGTTGTGGGAAGGCATTTTATTGTCTGTCCAGGCTAAACTTCGCCTGTTAAATTTGCAGATTAATTATACCGGGGATTGCAAGGAAATACTATGTCTAAAAAGAGGCACAAGGGGTCTTAAAGGTCTGCTAGATCTTTTAGTGAAACTCCTAGGGCTTGAGCTATTTTATACATTGTGATGAGTTTAGGGCTTCTGTGACCATTCTCTATTTCATTAATAGAAGTAAGATCCATCTCGATATCCAAAGCTAACTTTTCCTGGGAAAATCCCTTCTTTTTTCTTAGCTCTTTCATACGGCTTCCGAACCTTCTTTTTACCTCTTGCTCGGTAATTTGTTTTTTTAACATATATTGTATTAATGCCAAATTTTGGATAAAATATCTTTGGCATAAATGCCATATTTTAGAAAAACTATTCATATCATGCTTATAGAAGATAACGATGTTGAGAAAGCAAGAGAAATTTTGGGTAATACTCAGTCCTGAAAATAGGTAAAATTATGCTTTCTCTGTTAAAATACCATATGGTTAAATCGGTAATGGTAATTGTAAAGCATCTTATTTACGGAGGAGCTGAAAAGTACACGCTTAACTTAGTTAACAAATTAGTAAACAAGGGAGTCTCTGTAATTTTGATAACAGGGGGAGGACCCTTAGTATTGCATATGCCTCCTGAAGTAAAAGTATTTAATAACAGAGTGTAAAAAATCGAAAAAACAGATCAAATCTGATAAAATGATCCTGCAAAAGAATAACTATGAAAATTCTAACTAATACCCAATCCGTCCAAATAGGTGGCATCACGCAATACCTTGCATCATTTCAGCATTTTTTAGATAAAAATCAACAAGATGTTCATCTTGTTGCCGTAGATATTATCAGAAAATATACTTCTGGCGAGAACTTATTATACAAACGGCAGACAAATGGACAATCTACAGTTATCACTCAAGAAGTTTCTATACGAAAGATACAAGAAATTTTACCTAATTTTAAATCAGTAAGAGACATAGAGGATGAATACCAAAATATTATTGAGATATTTAGAGAAATTATTGAAGAAGAAAAACCAGATCTAATAGTAATTAACGGAACTTATTTTATCCCTTGGTGTTTGTATTTAGCAGCGAAGATGTTTAGTATTCCGATAATTTTACATTATCACGGAATAATTACTAAAGAAACTGAAACTTGGGACACCCATTCTCACTCACTTATGAAACAGATGGAACAAACTTTTGATAATAGCAGACTATACTACATCTTTCCTTCAAATCTAGCAAAAGAGGTAGTAGAAAAAGAAGTATTTGGACATCAAATCCATCAAAGTGCTATTTTACCGAATCCTATACCATCTCATTTTTTTGATGTTGATATTCTTGGAGGAACAAGAAATGTTGGAATTGTAGCCAGATGGACAGACGTTAAAAACATTGACTTTATAAAAAAGTTTGCAGAGCTAAACCAAAAAAATCATAATTTTTTTAAAATAAATATGGTAACAGACATCGATCAAATCCCAGAGAAAGATAAAGGAATTTCAAAGATGATAAATTTGCATCCTTCAATGAGTACTAATGAATTGGGAGAATTTTATGGAACTATGGGAATAATTATCTGTCCTTCTACATTTGAAACCTATGGAAATGTTCCTCAAGAAGCGATTGCCACAAGAACACCTGCTCTGATAGGATCAAATATGGGAATTGCCGACGTATTCCGCCAGGCAGGCCTAGGATACTTGATAACCGATTTTACTTTTGCAGAAGATGTGTTTGAAAAAGTTAAAAAGGTGGCTAAACTCGGAATAAATGATAAAATGCGTAAAAGATTTAAAGAAGTATTATCTTCAGATCAGGTGTATCCCCAATTATTAAATATATATAAATCAGCAACAACCTAAAATGAAAAAAATTAATATTGGTATTGTATGTTCATCGTCTGTTGGTGGAAGTGGTGTAGTTGGGTCTGAGCTTGCAAAATATCTCGCTAATACTGGTAAATATAAAGTAGTTTGTATTGGTTTTGATTTTCCATTCCGTCTAAACGAAAATGATGTGATTTTTTATAAGGTCAGAACAGTTGAACATGCTCTTTTTGTAAACCCCTTAAGAGAAGTTGCTTTGGTAGAAGGAATTGTTGAAGCGGTGATAGAGCATAAAATTAATATAATCCATGCTCATTTTGCAATCCCGTTTGCTTACTGTGCTCTACAGGCTCGGGAGATATTAAAGAAAATGGGTATTAATATAAAAGTAGTCACAACCTTACACGGAACCGACGTCTTGACGCTAGGACGTGAAATTCCCGGAACCATGAAGTATGTATTAGAACAAAGCAATGCTGTCACAGCCGTTTCAATAGATTTAGCTAATAGGGCTAGAAAGATTTACCGTACGAAAAGGAACATTCAGGTCATATATAATTTTATTGATTTAAACCGTAATCTCAAAACAAATGATAATTTACTTAGTAGTAAAAATATCACCAAAGCAGATAAAAAGATTTTCCTCCATATCTCAAACTTCAGACCCATTAAAAGAGTCACTGATACATTAGAGGTATTTTCAATCGTAAATAAAAAAATTCCCTCCATTTTACTCCTTATAGGAGAAGGTCCGGAATGTGAAACAGCTAAAGTTCTTAGTCAATCAGTACATAGGGGCAAGTCTATTCACTTCATTGGTAATGTAAAAAATCCTTATCAATACCTTCAAATAGCAGATGGATTAATTGTTACCTCAGAATATGAAAGTTTTTGTCTTGTTGCTTTAGAAGCAATGTCCTTCGGAGTTCCGGTATTTAGTACCAAAGTAGGAGGTATTCCTGAGGTAATAAAACATAGCAAATCAGGATATTTGGCTAGATTGGGAGATATAGATACTTTATCTGAATATATCATTAATCATTTTTCTGAAAATAATAATATTGTCTTGATGAAAGAAACTGCAAAAAAGTTATCTCAAAATTTTACTGCAGAAAAAATCATTCCTCAATATGAGCGAATCTATCATCAATTAGTATTATCTCAAATTGACCAATCACTAAACATTTAGATAAAATTTCAATCGTGTAAGGTATAATAATATGATGAATATTGGTTTTCATCACCTCTTGCATAAGTACATATATTCTGAAGAAAAACTAATAGCTAATAGCTCTAAATTTAAATATTTTATTGATAAAGGTGTATATTGCGTAAGTTTCTTAGGTATTTTTGTGGTTTTACCCCAAACACTTAAAATTTGGGTCGACAAAGACACTAGTGGAGTTTCTATAATTACCTGGATTGGGTTTTTAATTGGATCTTTGTTCTGGTTATTTTATGGAATAATTCACAAAGAAAAACCAATCATTTTTACAAATCTGGCAGGTATTTTAATGAATCTATCAATAATTTTTGGACTAATTTTAATTAAGTAATTTTTTGCTTCCTATTGTATGTCTGTAGATAAATTTCCTAATTTCCTCAACTATTAATATAGTGGCAGCAATTGGCACTATTAGTAACCAATCAGATAGATCAAGGGCTGTTGTGTGTAGCAAATTTTGCATTAAAGGATTATAGATTGCAAAAAGTTGGAGAATAATAACAATCAATGTTGAACCTAATAAAAATTTATTGGAAAAAGAATTGAGCCGGAATATTGATTTACTCTCGCTCCTGCAATTCCAAGCATTAAACCATTGGAAGGCTGCAAGTACTGTTAATGAGACAGTCCATGCTTTCACCATATCAGCTTGATAGTATCTGCTAAAAAGAAAAAGTGTTCCTATCATCATTGGTATAGCCATCAAAAACATCCGCTGAATTGTTAAGCCATCTATTAAATACTTTTTAGGATGCTCAAAAGTACCTTTGAGCAAGCCTTCTTCTTTCGGCTCCATAGCTAAGGACACATCGAGAAATCCATCAGTAACAAAGTTTAGCCATAAAATTTGAGCTGCTAAAATTGGTAAAGGGAATCCTAAAATTAATGCTCCAGTTATAGTAAATACCTCACCGAAACTAGTGGAAAAGAGGTACAAAATGACCTTCTTGATCGTCTTATAAATACTTCTGCCTTCTTCAATTGCAGCAATAATACTGGCAAAGTTATCGTCAAGTAAAACTATATCTGAGGCTTCTTTAGCCACTTCGGTACCTATTTTACCCATAGAGATACCTAAGTCTGCTGCCACTAAAGAAGGAGCATCATTTACCCCATCTCCTGTCATAGCAACAATTATTCCTTTTCTTTTGTAAGCCTGAACAATCTTTAGCTTATGTTCTGGTGTAACTCTGGCAAAAACAGATACTTTATCAAGCATATCTGCAAATTCATCATCAGACAGTGAATCTATATCTTCTCCTGTAAGGATTGTGTCTCCGTCATGATAAATACCAGCTTCTCTGGCTATAGCTTCAGCAGTTATTTTATGATCTCCTGTTATCATTACTACTTTAATACCTGCTGACATAGCTTGCCTCATGGCTTCATGGACTTCTGGACGCAAAGTATCTTTTAATCCAAAGAACCCCACAAAGGTGAGTTCCTCAACATCTTTAGATTTAATATCATCACTGACATTATCTTTCAAAGCAAAAGCTAGAACTCTTAGCCCCTCTTGAGACATTTTAGCCAACACAGACTCAAGCTCTTTTTTCTTTTCTGCTGACATAGGCTGACTTTTGCTTTCATGCCATATTTTAGAAGTTAGCTCTAAAATTTCCTCAGGAGCACCAAGAACAGTTAAATTAATAGTTCCATCAACTTTACTCGAAGAGAAGTTTTGCTTATTTAAAACTGCATGATATTTATTTTTATAATCAAATGGTATTTCAAATAGTCTGGGTGATTCTTTTTCTAAAACTTCCTTATCAAACCCCACTTTTTGGGCAAAGACTGATAGAGAAGACTCTGTTGGATCACCAGTTGCCAACCACTGATTTACCTCTTTGTCAAAAACAATACCATTATTGGTAACAAAAGCAGCCATCTTGCCTGCCAAAAGTAATTCTGGATGGTTGAGAGGATCAATTTTATTGTTATTTAAAATTACTGCTCCCTCTGGTTTGTAACCTTCACCCTCTATATTAAATATTTTTCCATTAACATAAACCTCTTGCAGAAGAATTTCATTTTTGGTAAGAGTGCCTGTTTTATCTACAGCTATAATTCTAGCCTGACCTAATGCTTCAACTGCCTGTAGTTTTTTCACTAAAGCATTGCGTTTACTCATTCTCCAAACTCCTGTAGCTAATACTAAAGTCATGACAATGGGCAACCCTTCTGGGATAATAGAAACAGACAGCGATACAACAGTTGTAAACATTTCTCTGATTGAATGACCCAATAAAATTCCCAATATAAATATTGAAGTGCTAATTACTCCAACAGTAATAATGATTAGCCTGGTGAGATAACGGATATTGGCTTTAAGGGGAATCTCTGAATGAATGACAGCAATTTCTTTTGAGATTTTACCAAGTACTGAATCTAGCCCTGTGGCAACAATAATTGCTTTGCCATTACCAGCCAAGACATTAGTTCCCTTGAAAACCATATTTTTTTGATCGGCTGTCGACAAATTTGGAGCGGACAATATCTCATCAAACTTATGAACTGGTTGTGATTCACCAGTCATGGCAGCTTCATTAACTGTCAGATTATTGGATTCAATTATTCTAGCATCTGCAGGTACTTTGTCTCCCTCTTGTAGGATAACCACATCTCCTGGGACAACCTCATAATCAGGAATAACCATCTCTTTGCCATCACGCAGAACTTTAGTATTAGTTTCAGCAAACTTTTTAAGAGCGAGCAAGGTATTTTGAGCCTTGCCTTCTTGGATTGTACCTACAATGGCATTAAAGGTAAGGACAAAGAGGATAATCGAACCATCAATAAACTCTCCCATTGCAAAAACTATTAGACATGCAACAAAAAGAATATAAATTAAAGGATTTTGAAATTGTCTGAGGAAAATAACTATCAAACTATCTACTTTAGCTTCTGGAAGTTTATTTAATCCATACTTTTCAAGACGGGTTTTTACTTCATCTTGAGTTAAGCCATTCTCATTTGAGTGGAGTATTTCCAAAACTTCTGATGTCTTTTTTGTATACCATATATTATCCACATATAAAGTATACCAGAGACTATGATGATATTTTGTGGCCCCGTTTGGCTAGCTCTTGTTCACACTTTAAATGAAAATCCTTAAATTCATTATGCAGCTTCTCCAGTTGATCACCTGGAAGCTCTTCAATATCTACCATATCATTCCTGGCACTTTTAGAAGATTTAATTAATTCATCCAGTTTTATGTGAATTGCTCTGGCATCTCTGTTTTGAGCATTTTGAATCAAAAATACCATTAAAAAAGTAATAATTGCAGTTACTGTCTGAATAAAAATCTGCCAGCTATCAGACATTCCGTTAAATGTACCAATAATAAACCATAATGCTACACCTAAAAGAGCTACTAAGAAAGCTAATGAAGAACCCATTAATGTGGAAATTACGACTGCAATTTTATGAAACAACTCGTTCATTTATATAATCTTATAATCCTTGAAATTATAATACCTGTCAAGTAAACATATCTGTTGTTCTAATACTGTAGTTTTATTTTACCTCCTTCCAAATATTGTTTCCCATATATTGTGTTTATGCCAAATTTTGGATAAAATATCTTTGGCATAAATGCCATATTTTAGAAAAACTATTAATATCATGCTAATAGAAGATAACGATATCGAGAAAGCAAGAGAAATGTTAGGTGATACTGCCAAAAGTCTCACAGATGAGGAATTAAAAGATCAGATCGTAATGGTTCAATACTTGCTTGAAACATGGATGGATGAATTCGAAAGAAAAATATTTAATGGAAAAACACTTAATGAACTGCTTGGAGGTTTATGAAACCTGCTTCAAAAAAATCTATCTTATACCTTAGGGTTTCAACAGAAGAACAGGTTGATAATTTTTCCCTCGGTACTCAAGAAGAAATCTGTAAAAAAGAAGCGGAACGTTATTGTCTGCTGATAGATAAAATATTTAAAGAGGAAGGAAAATCAGCAAAAAACATAGCTGGAAGACCAGTACTTATAAAGCTTCTAGAGTACTGTCGTAAAAACAAAACCAAGATTAAAGCTGTTATTGTTTATCGATTAGACCGGGTATCAAGGGATACTGCCGATTATTTAGCAGTACGCAAAAAACTTAGCGACTGGGGCATTACTATTATCTCTGCTACCGAGCCAACAGGTGACGGCCCGACTGAAAAACTAGTTGAAACTATATTGGCTGGATTTGCCCAACTGGATAACGATATCAGAAGTGAAAGAGCAAAAAACGGAATGCACGCCCGTTTTGAATCAGGACTAATTAGCTCAGCTCCTCCTTTCGGGTATATAAAGGTTAATGGATTTGTTATGAGGGACGAAGCATCTTTTGACAAAATCAAAAAAGCTTGGGAACTAATGGCAACAGGAACAAAAAGCACTCGAGAGATGGCAGAGATTATGAATAAATGGGGATTTAAAAGAGCTAAAGACGGCAAAAAGTTTAAAATCTCCTACAAATTCGTCCTTAGGATCTTCAGATCTAAATTCTATTCCGGAATTCTTTATTCACCAACATATAAAGAAGAGGCACAAGGCCAACATATTCCAATGATAACTATGGAAACTTTCTTAAAGGTACAGGAAATAATTGATGGAAGAAGCCATACAAAAATTAATTTAAAAAGGGATGTTTACCGTGAAGATTTCCCGTTAAGGAGATTCATCAGATGCAGTAAGTGTAACTATAATTTTACAGCGAGTTGGAGTACAGGTCGTCTTGGCGGTAGATATGCCTATTACCATTGTATAAACAAATGCCAGGGCTCATATATTCAAAGATCCATTTTTCATGATGCCTTTGCGCAACTATTAAAAACAGTCGATGTAAATAAATTAAGATCACTCACATTAATACTTGTAAATAAGCTACACCAATACCGTCTTGTTAGGTTTAAACAACGGGAAAGAATAACAGCAAGTCAAATTCAGAAGCTAAATGGCCAAAAACAATCAATGATTGAGAAAAATCTTGCTGGTGTTTTTCCGGACGATGTTTTTAAGGAACAGTATCCATTGATAGAAAAACAGTTGCAGAATCTTGCAATACTGAATAATTCATTGCCTTTTGATCAGTATAATCTAGAAAGTGTGCGTCAACATGTTTTGAAAAACCTGGATGATTTACCAAAAGCCTTTGAGCAATGCGATATCAAACAAAAAAGAACATTTATTGGATTATTATTTCCACAAGGCTTAGTTTGGAATTATCCAGGGTTAACAATAAAGCGAACTTAAAGGGTTTAGTTATTCTCCCAATAATTGCTCGGCTATCTTATAGCCCTAAATTTTGCTAAAATTTTATATATAACAATGACAGATCAAAAAAGTGAGACTTCATCCAATGAGAATAATGAGTTTGATATATCGAGAATTATTACTCAAGTAAAAATATGGGGTGAGCGTCTTTTGGATTTAACAAAGGGAAATCCTTTATTGGGAATTAATCGATCAAGGGTGAGTAAGCTTCTGATTAAAACTCCTGATGCAATATCATTATTTAAAATGTTGGTCGTTGATGAAGTGGCGATTAAAATGCCATTGGTATTAATAAAGAAAAAAAAGGAGAAACAGGATGAGAAACAAACAAAAATTGAAGAGATAGAAGACTCAGAAATTGAACCAGATTGTGTAGTGCATCCTGGGGATGTTGATTTTGACGCAGAGCCAAAAATTTTACATAGATTACTTAAAAGAATATACGATAATGGGCGATCAACTGTTGAAGAACGTGGCGTTACTACTCTACATTTAACTTTTGGAGTTTTGAACTGGAAAGATCCTATCTTAGGAGAATCCTCTTCCCCTTTATTATTAGTTCCATGTCAACTGGAGAACTACGGTCCAAATTCACATATGCGACTCAAGATGCTTGATGAAGAACTTCAGGTAAATCCTGCATTGGAATTTTATCTTAGAAAAAAACATCATATAGATTTGCCCGCGTTTTCTGAAGAACCAACTATTGAATCCCTAAAATTATTTCTATCACAAGTACAGGATCGTATTAAAGAACAGCGTTGGGATATTGATAGTACTTCTTGGCTTAGTACATTCACATTTGAATCGCTGGTAATGTACAAAGATTTACAAACAATGGTAGAGATTGCACAAGTAAATCCTCTTATTGCAGCTCTAGCTAACGCACGTAAGATATCTGAGGGATCAGAAGTTTTGGGAGACGAATTGGATAATTTAGATGTACCTAAAATAGTACCAATTCCAGTTATGACTGCTGATGCCAGTCAATTAGAAGCATTAACTATTGCTCAAACTGGTAAACATCTCGTGATTAAGGGTCCGCCCGGAACAGGTAAAAGCCAAACAATCACAAATCTTATTGCAGAGGCTATTGGGAACGGTAAAAAGGTGCTCTTTGTTAGTGCCAAGATGGCTGCGCTAAATGTAGTTCACGACAGACTTTCAAAGTTAGGTTTAGGAAGATTTTGTCTTGAAGCACACAGTACAAAAGCAGGAAAATTAAAAATTATAGAAGAACTCAAACGCACCCTAGAGACACCTCTTAGTGGTAATGGCGCATTACTTGAAGAACAACTCGAAGAGTTAAAAAAAATTAAAGCAAACCTTAATAGCTATGTAAAAGAGATGCATCTGCAAAAAGAGCCTTTAGGAAAAACAATTTTTCAGGCTATTGGTAAATTAGAGAAGCTGAATAATTTTGTATCACTAGATTTTGACTTACCATGGTCTGACGTCACAGATGTAAGCAGAGAACAGCTAGGAGAAAGGCTTGAAGCTCTTGAGAATATTGCAGTTCAATCGAATATTTTTGACAAAAAGAATATTCATCCATGGCGAGGATTTATAGCGGACTCAGAGCAACCAATCTCCTCAGATGTAATTAAAAAAAACTTGCAAATAATTATAGATGGTGTTGATGATCTTAAGACTTCGCTGGAAAAACTAAATGATCTCTTAGTTCCTGTCGAGCCTGGATTTAAATTAAGAGAACTAAAAAAATTATTACAACCGTTGAATTCATTAGCCATAACCGATGAATTACCAAAGGGATGGATATCTAAAACAGAGGAGGAATTGAAAGACTTAGAAAATTTATTTGAGACAGCAGTAACTAAATCAGAAGAATATCAAGATCTCATAAAGACATTTAAGGTAATTACATCTCTTTCTCCACGAGAATTGTTGGACTTATTGCGGCCGATTAATGAACAATTTTCCTCATGGGCTCGAGTTGTTAACCCTAATTTTTGGAAATGGAAATCTTCTATAAGATCACAATTTACACTAAATGCTAATACCTCATATTCTTCACTGTGTTCATATTTTGACATGGCCACAACCTTGGAAAAAATAGACATTTGGTTTAACTCAAATAGCAAAATACTTACAAAGTATGTAAGTAATCCCAATGTTAATTCGAAATTATTAAGAGATAGAATTATTCATTTCAAAACAGCACATGAATTACAAATAGCGATTTCACAAAATATTCTTAAAAAACCAAAAAAGGAAATTTTAGATATTACTTCTCAATATCATAAAAGTATTTCAAAAATAATAGAAATTGTTGAAAACAAGGATTTTGAAAGCTCTGTCACAGCAATTGAATCTAGTTGGCCAGATGGATTTATTAATATGGAAAATATCGAAAATTCAACTTTGTCTTCTATTCAAGATAGAGTTAAAGAAGTTTTAGTATCTATACAGAAAATGCACGAATGGATTGTTTTACAATCGTTAATTTCAAAGTGCGAAAATTTAAATCTGTCAAATTTTTTGTTGAGTTTAAAAAAAGTCGGAGCGAAAAATGCGTCTGAAGTTTTTGAAAAAAGATTTTATTCGCAGTGGATTGAAGCCTCCCTCAACTCCAATCCTAGCTTACTAGGATTTACAGGTTCTCTTCGGGAAGGGAAAATTAGCCAATTCAAAGATTTAGATAGAAAATTGCAGATTTCTATGCTAAAACGCATTCAATATAACGCATCTGAACCTGCAAGAAGCGTGATAGGAGCACAGAATAACTTTGGCAGTGGAGGAGAAGTTGGAATTTTGCGTAAAGAATTACAGAAAAGAAAGCGTATAAAACCATTGCGTAGATTATTTAATGAAATCCCACATGTATTACAGGCTCTCAAACCTTGTATGTTAATGAGCCCTGTTTCCGTTTCTACTTTTCTAAAACCCGGTAGTGTTAATTTTGATCTTGTTGTATTTGATGAAGCATCTCAACTACCAACTCCAGAGGCAATTCCATCTATTTTGCGCGGAAAGCAAATAATTGTAGCAGGCGATGAGAATCAATTACCGCCAACATCTTTCTTTTCGGCATCAACTATATTTGAAGAAGAAAATGAATTAGATCCGTCTGAAGAATTTGAGCCACTAGAATCTTTGCTAGATAATTGTATGGCAATTGAGCCAGTATTTCAGGAAAGCAAAATAGTCTGGCATTACAGAAGTAAGGACGAGCGCTTAATTCAATTTTCTAATCGATTTTTTTATAATAATTCTCTTATTACATTTCCTGCTTCAACCACGAGCAATGAAGGTAGAGGCGTACATTTAGTTTACACGGAAAAAGGGACTTGGGATCGAGGACGAAGTAGGACTAATAGAATTGAAGCAAAACGAGTAGCAGAAGTTGTGGTAGAGCAATTTAAGAAGTATCCTGATCGTTCTTTAGGTGTTGCATCTATGAACGCTAGCCAGAAAGAGGCTATCGAGGATGCCCTTGATGAATTAATGGTTAACAAGCCCGAGCTACAAGCCCTTCTGGATACAAATCGGCCAGAACCATTCTTTGTTAAATCATTAGAAAATGTCCAAGGTGACGAAAGAGATACAATCATTATTTGTGTGGGTTACGCTAAAACCCCAACAGGAGCTCTAAGTCTTAATTTTGGTCCATTAAATAGTGAGGGTGGGTGGCGCAGATTAAATGTGCTAGTTACAAGAGCTAAGTGGCAAACGATTTTAGTTACAAGTTTACGCAGCCATGAACTAAGCGCAATTAACCCACTAAACAAAGGTGCCATCATGCTTCGAAACTATATTCAATATGTCGAACAAGATGGAAAACTTCCTCCTGATCCAGTAACAACAACTAGCGATGAAACTAATGATTTTGAAGACTCTATAGCAACCGCTCTTCGAGATCGAGGTCTTATTGTTGACGAGCAAGTAGGTGCTAGTGAATATCGCATTGACCTTGCAATTCGAGATCCTAGAGATAAAAATAGATATATTATGGCCGTTGAATGTGATGGTGCTACTTATCATCATACAAAAACAGCACGTGACCGAGATATGTTGCGCGAGGAAGTGTTGCGATCTCAAGGTTGGAAAATATATCGTGTATGGTCTACAGATTGGTTCAGGGATCGTGAAGATGCACTTAAAGGGATACTTTCAGGATTAGAAGCAGCAAAGAGAGCACCTGCAAAGGACTCTGTGCAGGCTAAGCCAATTATTCAAGTCACAAGTAATATAGAGCATTCATACGATGATTTGATCAAGGAAAAAGATTCGGCGAATCACAAAAGAAAGTACAAGCAAGGTATTCCTTACCGAAAGTATTTGTTAAATAATAAAAGGAAGTTTTCAAAAGAATTATTAAACAAAAATGGAACTGTTCAACTGTCAGCAGTTATCACCAGTATTGTTAAATACGAATCACCGATACACGCAGATGTAATCATCGAAAGATTAAAAGAAATATATGGAGTAAGTCGGGCTGGGGCGAATATACAAAAAAATGTAACCTATGCAATAGAGAGATCTACACACTGGTCAGATTTGATAAATCGATCAGGATTTATATATAAAAACGAAGATGACAATAACGAATTTAGAGTTCCCGCACAAGGAGTGGTAAGAGGCCTAAATCAAATTGCACCAGAAGAAATTGAGAATGCAATACTTTATCTAGTTGAAGATCAGTTTGGCTTTGCACGAGAACATATTTCCAAAGCAATTTTAGAAGTTTTCGGCATTGGTAATAATCGCGCGGAGCCTATTGAAATTATAGAGTCAGCGATTAATCGACTACTTAGTAAGAAAAAATTAAATTTGAATGGCCACACCTTATATCTTAGCTAAACTAAATCAAGCAAATTTAAATATATAGCGACTTCTTTTAAATGATAACTGGGGCATATAATTCTTTCCAGATAGCATACATTGCATATGCATCTAGACCACAGTATTTTTTTAAGTCTGTAATAATTTTTTCTTTTTCTAGCTGATCTATTTTTTCAGAATACAATCTATTCCAAATTTCTGCAGCGCTTCCCCCATCTTGTATTTCCAGCTCTTTATAGCTAAGACTAGGTACCATTACTGGTAATACTTTTTTAATTGAAGTACTACCTTTAAAATCCTTATGCACATAATATTGTTTTTTGAATATATCCATTAAGTCATATACTCGTATATTCAAAGAATCTATGAATTCTTTAACCTCAGGAATTCTCAAAGCTATTTCACTATTTCTTCCGCACTCAAAAACTTTATTCCAAACAATAACACTACCTGAATCTTGTATGTTTTTTTGTAGCGAATCAACAAAATACCTACTTGGATCATCGAGATCCGAATGAAGAAATTCTAATAATTTTGGTTCTTCATCTGCAGACTCAAGAACATAAAGCGAATATTGAAAAGGAATATGCTGATAGGGAGAAAATCCATCAAAACGGGGTATAGCACAAGGAAGTGTTTCGTAATCGATGAAATATAGAGGAAATTTTAAATTTTGTAGTTCTTTTAAAATTGTATCTTTGTTAATAAGTGGAGCATTGGATTTGTATGCATCAATTTGATTTTGTTGAATATCAGAGAGTTTAATATGTGGTGGAATTTGGTGAATTTCAAAAATGTTACCATCAACTAAGTCCTGTAGTTTTTGCCTGCTTAAGCCTATACGAGAGATGTCGTGAATACCATATTCCGGTATATCAGGATTTATTATAGAAAAACAAGTGCAGTGATTAGATCTTCCTTTATATACACATGTACAAAAACCAACTGGAAGAGATTCTTGGGAGAGGTATGTAATGCCACTATCCATTTCAATTGAGACCTCTTCACAAAGACTTTCGATTTTTTCAGTAATATCTTCAATTTGAAAGAGTCCTATTATATTCAATTCTCCCGATCGAATATATTCCTTATTAAGATGGATAAGACAAATCTTTTCTACAGTTAGCCCTGACTTGCGAAGTAAATTCACTTGAAATGCTAAATCATAGTAATGAATCTTTTCGTCAATTTCATTTGTAGATTTTACTTCATATACTGTATAGCCGTTTGTTTCGGAATTAAGCTCCAGAATATCAATAGCTGCAAAGAAGTAATCTTTTTCAAACGCCGCTTGAAAGATAATAGGTGTCTTATCTTCAATATATTTTAATGTCAGTAATTGCTCTGCACGATCCCTACCTTCTACTAAAACCCCTGCTGGAAAAAGTTTACGAGCCGCTAATTCAACTTCATTCCCTGCTTGTATAATCATTCTTTCGAATGCAGATAATTCATGTTGGTAGTAAATCTTGGGTTCATGTATCTTGTACCAAGCATTCTTTTTACAAGCTCTATATAATATATAATCTGTTTTAGATAACGTGATTGAATTCATAACTTACTTCCTTAAATTATGTATACATCCTGATAACCACCCGCAGTACCTACATATTCAGCATCCCCATTTATTATCGCTATGTAAGGTTTACATGCATAACATCCATTTTTAGGACAATTAAATTCGCCAATCGCTTTTGCTTTTTTAATTCTACGTCCAAACTCAATAAGGCTCTTTTTTGATTCATCCAAATCAGGTAATTCCATTTGTTTAAGCTCATCCTTACTCTCAAGATACCAATAACTAATCTTATGAATATTTCTTTTTTGAAGATTTTGCACAAGTAAACAATAAATAGCTAACTGTAACGAACTTGGATCTTCTTCGTATTTACCAGTCTTAAAATCGATAATATGCACACTGTTTGTTTCTGGAACATATTCCATCCAGTCAATTTTCCCGCTTAAAATAATATTGTCTTCTATCGAGAGCTGAAAATGTGGTAAAGGGAAAGAAGGATCAGGTATATGTAAAGTAAGCGCCTTATTGGCTATTGGCCCTGGATGATCAATGACATGCTGTATCATTAATCGTCCTCGCTCTTTATACACATTTTCTTCATCTTGGGACTTGAATCCTCCCCGTTTGCCAGAAATTTCTTTCCAAACCTCATCATACCTATCTAAAAGCGAAACTTTTAGTCTATCCTCGGCTTTCAAGGTAGATAAGGCCTCTAATACAGAATGAACTGATTGACCAAGTGCCATTGGAGGATTGATGAGTGCAATTTTATGTCTTGTATTTGGATCTTTATAAACATTGTGAAAATAATAAGCTTTAGGGCACTTTATAAAATCACTTATCGAAGAATGCGATACCCAAGTTGCTGAATAGCTATCATTTTTCATTATAATCGGAAAGTTTATTAGTATTATACATCTTCAAGGGTTATATATTTCAAATATTTTTATACTTTTTTGATACAATTATTAAATAATCCCTATGGGTATTTTTAGTAAATTATTTCGATCTACTTCACAACATAAACCTCATAACACAATAATGAAAGAACAGAACTTGAAGGGTGGAAATAATAATTTATGTCCATACTGTGGTGCTATTTTTGAGAAACTACCAAAAAGAAAAACTAAATGTCCAAAATGTGAGGGTGAGTGTTTCGTTCGTACAACACAAACAATATTTCCCTCGACCCTTTTAACGAAAGAGGATGCTCTAGCAGCAGACTTTTTCAAAGAACTAGAGTACCTTGGGGCTACTACTAAAGACTATACCAAAATTGAAGCTGAATTATCAAAGAGATGGGACACTAAAGCCAAATCTTATGATGTTGTCTGGGGCATCTCAAACTGGCTTATTACTCAACTTTCTGGAAATGAATCGACCATGTTACACAACGCTAAAATGATTACCTTCGGACAAGCTTTGTATCAAGCCAATAGAGGTAAGAATCCAAATTCCTATTTAGGCACAGTGCATGATTACGAAATTCAAATAGCTAAGAGGAGTGGTCTACCCCTGTCTCATTTTGTAATTGAGGCAGATTCATGTTGTAAAGAATGTAGTAAATATCAGGGTAAAAAATATACTGCCGAAGAATTAAAAAAAGATCCAATCCTTCCCATAAAGGAATGTACGAATAAACTTAACTCAACAGATAAATTTGCATGGTGTACCTGTATTTATAGCCCTCATTATCTCTAGAAGATACCCATCACATTTCACTCTTAGGGGTTGCACCCCTCGTATTGCAAGGGTAAAGTGCACTCCTATTCAGTCGCCCTTGCAATCCTCACCCCGCTTAGAAAACTTCCAGTATTGGAAGCAGGCAGGCTGCTTCCAGAAAAAATATTTTCTAGAAAAAGCTGGGGAGGAGGTGAAAATAACATGAGTGCATTTTTAGTAGAAGACATAACAATTAATAACGTAGTTAATTGGCTAGTTAGAGAATTACCTAACAACTATTACCTTACAGAAGAATTAAAAAAGTTGGGGTATAACACTGAAGATATGGGTAAATTAGCAAAAGATATGTTTCGGTTAAACCTCGCGTCTTTAAAACAAAGATATGGATCGGTAAAAGGAGCTAGAGAATTATTTTTTAGATATAAGCTCACACAACCTGTAGCCAAAATTCAGGTATTAAAATCATTGCAATGCTGGTTATATCAATGTGCAGAGGGTAATGTTGTCAGGAAAAAGCTCTATCGGTTCTTTGATGAAGTAGTGAAGGTTTATTTAATGAGTCATATTATTTATGACCTTCCAGAATATGACGAAGCCCTATGGGGTTAGTTCTATAAACCTACCGTTTGTTTAACATGCAAGCGGTAGGTTTTATTCTACAACTTGCCAGATATTTGTTTTGTCTTTTGTAAACCGGAACTGTCTTGTACAGGGACCTAAAGTAAAAGTATTAGCTGTTAGCTAGTCCTCTTTTTAACTCATTAGCTAAATTAAGGTAATTTTCAACTGATTGAAGTACATGGGATACCTCTATTAATTTAGGAAGGGAGTTCGCTGTTTTTTCTTGAGTATCTAATCTAGGATATTTAATCTGTTCAATTTCTGCATGTCTTTGTTGAACTAAACCCTGAGGTATTTGTCCATAGATTTTTTCAAGGAATTGATCAGGGGTAAGTTCTGTTTCTTCTTGTTGTAATGCTTGATAGAGCTCTTTTTGGATTGCTACTGTGACATTATGGTAACGTTCTCCTTCCAGTGTCCATTGAACCCTTTCGCCTGTTACATATTGTTCAGGGTGAGAGATTGATCTTCTGGCATGTTTTTCTGAAAGCCCCCAGTAAATTCCATAAGCAGCAGGCCCGCACATTTCACCGAGAACTGAACCTACATTGATTATGCTTCCTTGTAGACTGTGAATAGTGTAGTAGTCAGCAGCACTCATTAAAGCTGTTCCGGCAGCTAAAGCTATAAATACAGTTCTCACTCTTGATAGTTCCTGAGAGGGGAATCCTAGCAAACGAGGTCTTTCCATATAGTGTTTGGTAAATGATAGCAAGTCTCTTTCAAATTCAGCTCTTGGGTGAAGTTCTGGAGAGGTTCTTAAAACTGCATGAGTTAGTTCTTCTCCTGTACCATATATAGCTAGTGAAGAGCTTATATTGGTTGAACCGTCGGGAAAATTAGGAACATCATGTTCTGGTCGTTCAAAAACTTGCCATTGTGATTCTTTAGTAGGAAAATCACCGACACTTGTAAAACCTAATTCTCTTGCGATTTGAGGAAGATTATTTAGGTGGGCAGGTTTAAGTACGTCATATTTGAAATTCGAAGAGTGGGCAAGAGTACTATACCCTTCAGGAGCTTTATAAGCTTCGCCTTCAACCGTGTGCGCCATAATACATAATTTTATACATCTTATGGTTCCTCCTTGTCAATAATTGTTCATATATAAAGCCTTAGTGATTATTTTATTCAGTAGGAGTTTCTACACTTATCCATATATCATCTTCTGCACACCAATAAACAACCTTTTTATATTCTTTATATTTTTTGCCCTTTTTACCATTATTGGTAACTGCATCCCATTGTTCTGTCATTTTCTGCTTACACCTTGAACATTTCATGAAATTATTATACCTCAGTCACACGAATTATAGATTTAAGCTTTTTATATCAAGAAATTGTATTTAAAAAATCAATGTGATATTTTGGTATTATGACACGGTCACCAGATTATGAACCATATTACAGACCAACAACTAATCGTACAAGTTTAAATTTTACTGAAAGAGCTGCAAACCATTTAATAGCATCTATTGTTTATGGCGGTTTTTTTATTACCCGTCCTGATGCATTATTTAAAAATACTCCACGAGAAATTGCTAAAGGATATCAGAGATTTTACAACAACATGGATCATATAGGATTGTTGCCATATAGACCATTAGTAGGCTGTATAAAAACTATTCACTAATCAATTGCTGTTTTTTAAATTCTCAGGTTTTGTTATAGTAAAAATATGATTTATGAAATTATTGGCTGGATTGGTACAGGATTAGTTCTATTGGCATATTTTTTGGTATCGACCCGCAGAATTGCCCCTACCTCAAAGGAATATCAATTGATAAATTTGTTTGGTGCGTTAGGTATTATTATTAACTCTGCCATACATATGGCAATTCCTTCTGTGGGACTTAATGTTGTTTAGTTACTAATTGCTGTTTATGGATTATTAAAAGTAGGTAGGAAATAATTATTTAGCTTTCTACCCCAATATTGGCCTTACCTTCACTAATTCTTTTACTGATTTCCTAAGTGATTTTATTTAGTAGAGTTTTTACACTTATCCAAATATCATCTTTAGAATTGCGATACATGCCTATAGTGTGCTAGAATTCCTGTCTATATGAGTATTATTGAAGAAGGAAGAGGTTCTAGCGAAGTTATTGGGCGAAATCCAGAAATGATGCAAGTCAGAAATCTACCTGGATATGTTGCATTGGTTAGGTATACTTATGATTTGTTGCCAGATGAAGAAATCTATACAAAAGTTTTGCAGAACAGAAACGTATTCGGCTTCGATCATCAACCAATAATTTCAGATAGACATTTACATGGAGATTTTGCGGTAACAAGAGGCCAAGGTATTGAAGGATATAATTTATTAGGTTCAGATGAAGTTAGAAATACCCGAAATCAAAGGAGAAACCAATTAGAAATGATCTTATATAATTTGGAAAAAGCAGAAGCTTTTATGGATTCCGTAGATTCTACGCTTGCAGGTTTAGGGTTCCGTGGTCAGATTGCGCTGAAACTTAAATATCAATTAGATTCTTCTCTCCCTTCATTGTCTAGTAAAGAGATTGGCTCAAGAATTAAAGAAGGAATGGGTAGAAGAGGGGCACGAACCTCTTTTAAAAGAGGGATTTCGCGTTTAAGAGAAAAATCAGTTGCAAAAGACATATTTGATTTTTTAGATAGAAGAACTCCTCAAGCAATATAAAAGTATTTAAGAAATAATTATTCTACTTTCTGCCAGATACTTGTTTTGTCTTTAGTAAACCGGATTGCATCTTGTGTAGTTAAAAATAGTGAGATGTCTTCAAATGTTTTTTCCAAAACTGCTTTACCGTAATAATAGATATGCTTTTTTCTCTTTTCGTCCTGAAGGATGAAAAGAATTAAGGGGAAAGGGCTATTATTCGTATTGGCTTGCCAGTCACCGCATTCGCAGTAGGAAATATATTGTTTTATTCTTTGCCTTGGAAGAAATGCCGGGTTTTTATAACCGTCATAAAGATCAAGAAAATACCTGTCTGTCCCTTCTTTGCTGTTAACCGCAATATAAGCGTCTGGTAACTCATCAGGGAAATAATCATATCCTATCAAATCTTGTGGTGTAAAAAAGCTTAGTTCTGTATCTCTTGCTTGTTGTTTTAAGAAAAAGAGATAGATATCAAAAATAAAAAGACAATGGTTTCTAAAATTCTCAGTTAATTTCTTCTCCTTATATATTCTTTCTAAAAAGCTTTTGTCATTATTTTCATCTTCTTGCAAAATATGTCTTGCTTTTGTATCTAAGCAGAATATAAAAGGTTTTGTAGGATTTTTTGTGTCTTTTATTGCGTAGATATATTTATTTTCTCTTAATGTTTTTAATCGTTCTTTTACTCTGTGTGGATCTTTATGATTAAAGTATTTTTGTAGTTGGTTGATTGTTAGGAAACGGAATTTGTAGAGTAAGAAGAGAATTTGTTTTTGGTATTTTTTTATTGATTTAGTATTTTTATTATCTTTCATATTTTTAGTTAAGAAGTTGAGGCAGAGGATTAGATATAGGTAAGTTTAAACTCCTTGGTGGGATTATATAACATCCACTTATATTTATATAAGTATAAAGAGTCTGTAATTATTTCTATTTTAGTCTCAAATTGTACAAATTTTAGTACCCACACGTAGGTACTATTTTTAGCTCTTTCTATCCTCTGGAAAACCGCTTTTAGATGTAACTATATTTTTACTATTTGAATGCTTTTCATTGCTAACTTCACTTAGATTGTTAGTAACTTTTTGATATTTGATTGCCCAGTTTTTTCTTGAAGCCTCAATTAATTTTTCAATCTTTTTAGAATTTTTATCTACAGGTATAAATATTGTTTCACCAGAAAAAGGTTCCTCCGATTCAATTGCGGAAATTTTAATATAAAAGCGATATCTTGGAAGATTCATAATCGCACCTTTTTCCAAGTAAGGGCTGAACTGATTTAGCATTAACTCCTCGTCAACATAATTACCGCTTCTGAAACTAATAACTGTGGTGACATTGGCAAGAATAATATTTGTAATATCCCTGTCTTTTTGCTGGGAGGTGGATTGTTCTGCAATTATTAAAGGCATTTTATATTTTCTTCCCTCAGTAACCATTTTGGTAAATGAGGGGGTAGCAAAAGTTTGAAATTCATCAACATATAAATAGAAACTTTTTCTTTTGTTTTGTGGAATGTACGCTCTTTTTAATGCTGCTTGTTGAAGTTTGGTCATAATGGTTGTACCCATTAATCTTGAAGAATCTTCTCCTAATTTTCCCTGTGAGAAATTACAAATTAAAATTTTTCCTTGATTAATAATGTCATCAAAGTTTATTGTTGATTTTGACTGTTCAAGGATTCTTTTAGCAGTTGGGGAGCGCATAAACCTTCCGACTTTTGCTGTTACACCCTGTGTCATTTTTACAACCTGAAAGTCTCCGGCTTTGCCAAATTCGTATTTCCAAAAATCAACCAAGTCTTCATCTTTTAATCGGCTAATTACATTTTTTCTAAAAGTAGGATTTGTTAAAATTTTATTGATAGTAAATAAGGTGCATTCTTCGATTGTAAATGCAGTATAAATAGTATTTCGTAAAATATATTCAATCCTATGGGCATTGGTACTTTCGTCTTTAGAAAAAACTTTTCTAAACAGGGAAATTACACCTTCAGCGACTACTTCTTTTTCTAACTCTGCATCTTCCTCGTCTAATCCTCGAGTGAGTTCCAATAAATTAATTCCTATTGGATACTTTAAATCAATGGGGTTAACATAAATTAGATCATCCTTTCTACTTAAGGGAATTGATGCAACCAGATCTTCTGCCACATCTCCATGCGGATCAATAAAAGCTAAACCTCTACCTTCTTCGATATCGTGTTTAGCCATTGAAAACATTAAGGTTGTTTTTCCACTTCCAGTTCTTCCCAAAATATACATATGGGTTTGTCTTTCTTCCTCTGTTAGCCCAATATCCGTAGTTGTCCCTCCGTATGTATTTTTTCCGAAGATGACATTTAATTTTGTATCTTTTTTTAGAGACAAAGGAGCTGGTAGCTCTTTGCTGTAAAGTTTTACAATATCTTCTGTTTTTGTTGTATCAGTGTAAGGAAAATGATAAAAATCCGAGAGTTCAGAAATAGAAAGAATGGGGTTTTTATTAAAAACGCTACTATGCGACAGTATTCTTCTTTTAAATTGGTCTAACCGCTGCCTTATTACTAATGGAGAAGGGAATAAACTTCTTTTCGTATTAATCGACTGGAAGGCTGTATTCATAACACCAAAGGATGCCATAAGGCCAGAGACCCTGCTTTTAAGCTCTTCTGAATCCTTTGTTATAACAAGCATTCGTATTGATGTTTCAAACAAAGGCTGGTCTATTTTTTCTTTTACAGTTATTTGTAACTCCTGTTCGTAAGGATTTAGCGTTTCTTGTGTGGAAGCAGCATCCATCGCCTCAGAAGCCATTAAAAAAGGAATCGCTTTACCGTTTGGATCCATAAAACCCAAAAGCATGCTATAGACAAACATCCAAAAAAATTTAAAAATCGACCATACTCCTTTGATAAATATTGCAATGATTGAAACTCCTGGTAATTCAGCAATCTTTTGTAAAATGTTTTGGTTTAACAGGGGCGTAAGCGGTTGTCTTTGGTACATACTCTTCCTTAAACCATTCATACTGCTTACAATATTTTTATGAGTATTCGACAAGACAGGAGTTGTCACTATTTGAAATGATATAAGCTCATTATCTTTTAGCTTTGTCATGTTACCAGTCAAATAAGAAATCGGATCGTGTTCTTCGAGCACTTTTTGTTTAGAAAGAGGCAAGGCAAAGGTTGATGCTAGTTTAAACTCAACAATACCTTGATATATTTTGTCTTGTGGGTTATCTTCTATATAATCTTCTACCTCTACAATCCTTATACCTGGCAAATAAGATAAAAGGCTCCTCTTAATAACATTGGCATTTTTTATATCTGTTACAAGAATATATCTAATCCCTTGATTCTTGGTTGAAATAATTTCCAGGCTAAATACTTTTTTATTTTTTAATAATCGTTCACTAAAACTTTGTTGCCTGGCAAGGCTATGTAGTAGCGTGTAAAGCTGTTGAGTAGCATATGCTGATTTACTAGTATCAGACGGAAAGGTTAATTCAAGAAAAACCTTGTTTGGTTTAGGAATAAATTTTGAAAAAAGAAACGGGGATAGTGTTTGAAAGAGTGAAGCCAAAATCTTCGTAAAAATCAAAAGAATAGCTATGCTTAAAATAAGAGTTACCGGCCAAAATATGATTAAAATACTGACGGCTACAGGTTGCGCGCCAAATAATCCCGTAACAGACGAGCTTGAAGCAGTAAGTGCATTATACATATCCAGTCTCGATTGAAGTGGAAAGAGTGACTCAGGTAATGGAAATTTAAGCAGGAAGCCTAAAATAAGAGCATTTATAAAAGGCATTTGCTGGTTTTGTATCTGCTGGAGCAACTGCAATTGCTGGACATCAACTGCGTTGTGGGGAATAAATGTCGGCAATGGCGTTTGATTTGTCATAACTTCCAGGCAGAAGTAATCAAAGTATAGCTAACTTGCAATCTAGCAGATAAAGCTCAGATTTTATATGGCATTTATGCCAAATTCCCTCTTGACACTGTGTCTAGAAGGATAGTATATTATCCTTATAGGGATAATAATTATGGCAAGACTGAAAGGTAGTAAGAATAAAAATTCCGAAGAAAGAATCACAACCTCTAGCTTGTCACTTCAGGAAAGACTGCGCTTTATTGCTAACCTGATCATAGAAAAAGCCTTAGAAGATCAGAAAAACGGCAAGGTTTTAATTAGAAAGATCTATGAGTCTAAGTAACATTCCTAAAATTGAGAACGCGGTTGCTGCAATAAGAGTTTCTTCAACCCAGCAAGGTACTGATGGTGATTCCCCTGAAGCACAGAAAGAGCAGATAGAAAGATTTGCCGCTAACCATAACTTTAACGTCAAAAAGATCTTTGTTTTCATGGAGTCAGCGTCCAAAGAGCAACAACCCATGCAAGAAGCAATTGACTACTGTAAAAATCCTAAAAATGATATTCAGCAATTTATCATTAAATCTATAGATAGATTTACCAGAGGTGGTTCTTACTCATACGACCATCTTAAAATGCAGCTGGAAAAATATGAAGTCAACTTAGTAGATATTTATGGGGTCATCAGTTCTCACAAAGTGAACACTTTAGAGCACTTGGGAGTTTCGTTTAATTGGAGCGTTTACTCTCCTACTAAGAAAAGTGAACTATTGGAGGCTGAAAGAGCTAAAGACGAGATGCGGGATATCATGTCTAGAATGATCGGGGCTGAAATTCGCTATGCCAGAATGGGCTATTGGGTGCGGGAAGCTCCCATTGGATATGTTGTTGAAAAGATTGAAACACCAAACGGTAAAAGATGTATTTTAAAACCTCATCCTATTGAATCCTCATGGATTATCAAAATGTTTGAATTAAGATGCAGGGGAACTTTAGGAGATCATCAAATAGTTGATGAGATAAACAAGCTAGGCTTTAAAACAAGAATAGATTATGTCAGAGACCAGCACGACAGAACTAAAATTATTAAGGAACATGGAGGTCATAAGCTGGATATTAAAGGCTTCTGGAGGTATATTCAAAATCCTGTTTATGCCGGAGTCAGTGCAGAGAAGTGGACGGAAGGCCATAGAGTTAAAGGGAAATATGAAGGATTAGTTTCAATTGATACTTTCAATAAAGCAAATAAGGGGAAAGTTATTATTTCTGAAGAGGATGGTCAAATTAAACTTTATAGGAAGCAACCAGAAGAATGGAGGATCAAAAAAGGAGTAAGAAATCCGGATTTTCCATATAAACGGGTTGTATTATGTCCTCATTGCAAAAGACCGTTATACGGCAGTGCTTCTAGAGGTAGACTAGGCAAGTACTACCCTGCATATCACTGTAGTAAAGAAGGCCACAACTTTAGGGTTCCTAAGAAAGACTTTGAAGAAGCAATAATTAAATTTGTTAAAAATATAAATTTAGCACCAGGTTATATAGATGAGTTAGTTAAATCTGTAACCGAAGAATGGGACAAAAGACAGAAGGAAATCACTAAGGATACTACCAATTATGATGAAAGAATCACTCAGCTAAAAACCCAAGTTAAGATGACAATTGATAAAATTAAATTTCTCACTTCTGAAGTGGCTATTAGATATATGGAGCAAGACTTAGTTAAAGCAGAAGAAGAAATAGCTCAACTTATGATCGACAAGCAAAAGGCTGATCAGGAAAAACCAGTAGATGCCAATATTATTATGGCGTATATAAAATATTATCTAGAGCACATGGACGAATTATTGTTAGATAATAATTCAGATCCCATATTTAAGGCTAATTGTTTTGGAGTGCTTTTTGATAAGGCTCCAACCTATACGGAAATAAACAATTTTACTTCTGGAAAAATAGATTCTGGAACACCTGATTTAGCAAGTTGTATCGCTCTAAACGAGGCCTTCATTAGATCTCAAGGGAAGCTGGCTGCGGGACATGGATTCGAACCATGATAAACAGATCCAAAGTCTGTTGTCCTACCATTAGACGATCCCGCATTACATTTGCGGTGTCCCGCAATGTACCCATGATTATACTCAATTTGCCTTTATTGATCAAACTCTAATTGCACCTATGGTTTAAATGTGATATATCTATTTTAACTATTCTAAAATTATATGTCAGAAACAGAGAAAGATTTTCACCCAAATCCAAGCGTTGTGGATTTAAGAACAGACCCTCCAACTATTTATGAAGGTATAGAAGTATTAATAATTGATGGAGTTGTAAAAGTCGTAAGTGCAAGTATTCCAATTGAATCGTCAGTAATTCGCCCTGCAGATAGAATAGAAGGTCTACCTATTCCACGAAGTGTCACTCTAATTCGAAATCAGCAATAGTTTTTACCCTCTATTTGCTCTTAAATTTGACATTTTATGACAGACATTAGATACTGAGATTATAGAGGGGGTGAGAAAATGAAATTAGTTTCTCAGATTGCAGGTGTTCTTGTTTTGGTTGGTGCCCTAAACTGGGGTTTAGTAGGTCTTCTTAATATGAATCTTGTCACAACTATTTTTGGATCAGGATCAATGTTAACAAACATTGTTTATGATTTGGTCGGTCTTTCAGCTTTGTTGGTGGCATATGATATGTACGTTAAGAAATAAGTACGTTTCATAAAAGAACTTATTTAAAACACCGCTTGATAAGAGCGGTGTTTTTATGATAAACACAATGTATGAGCAAAAAAATAACTAAAGCCTTAATCCCCGCAGCAGGTTTTGGAACCAGATTCCTTCCTCAAACAAAAGCAATGCCCAAAGAAATGCTGCCCATTGTTGATAAACCAGTTATCCAATATGTAGTTGAAGAGATTGTTGAGTCAGGCATAAATGACATTATTATTGTGACCGGCGCCAATAAAAGGGCAATAGAGGATCATTTCGATAGTCCGAGCGAAGGTCTTGTCCAAAATCTAACAAGTGGTGGTAAAGAGGAACTCCTTAGTGAAGTCAATAGAATCTCCGAGATGGCTAATTTTATCTATATCAGACAAAAAGGCCCATACGGAAACGGTACCCCGATTTTGGCAGGGGAAGCTGTAATCGACGACGAACCTTTTGCGGTGCTTTGGGGTGATGAGTTTATAACCGCCAAACCTCCGCGTTTGGCTCAAATGATCGAGGTTTATGAAAAATATGGCGGAATTGTCATTTCCGGAGTTGAAATTAAAAACAAGGAAGAATTAAGGCGTTATGGTATTGCTGATTTAGAACCTGTAGAAGGAAATGTTTTTAAGATTAAAGCGATTGTAGAAAAACCAGATCCAGATGTTGCTCCCTCAAATATTGCTACTCATGGAGCATATATTTTACCACCTGAGATTTTTGGGGCACTTAAAAGGCTTGAACCAGGTAAAGGTGGGGAAATTTGGTTAGTTGATGCTATTAATCTTTTAAGGGACGAAGGAATGCCTGTTTACGCGGTAGTTGTTGATAATGCCACGTATTACGATACAGGCAATAAGCTAGATTATCTAAAAACAGTAGTTGAGCATGCCTTGAAACATGAAGATTTAGGAGAAGGCTTTAAACATTACCTCAAAACCCTTAAATTTTAGTATTTCTATTCTTAAAATATTTTATTAACTTACTGAAAAGCATTCCTATTGTAAAGCTAGCTAAGGGAAGTACAAGAAAAAGTAAACCTAGGGCAATAGCAGAAGCTATATGTTCTTTCTCTGAATCATTAAAAATGATATACATAACTACTAAAATAGCAGGGACTACCAAGGACGGTAATCCAAATTTCATGGTTTTTTCACTTCCCAAAAAGTAGCTTGTTAAACCCACGATAAAATAAACTACAGTTAAGACACTTAAAGAAATTATTAAAACAGAGATCATCTAATTATATTCTACTAAAAAAAGTAAAATTGAAATACCTCAAAATCCTATTATTTGAAGTTGCGTATATCTTAATAGCTATAAAAGACCTATAATAGAAAAGTCTTCAGCGATATGTTGTTCTGGCCCCACATCCACACCTTCATTTTTCTCATCGCTGACCCAAAATCCTATGAATATTTTATTTATCAGCAGGAATTCACCTTTTGAGAGTATTGGAGGTATTGAACGTTATATTGATAATCTTATTGCCTACTACGGAATCAAGATTAATTTAAAGTCCCAACTATACTTGATGTTGCCTACAATTAAAGAAAGTTACCTTGAAAAGAAGGGGAATGTCACAATTTTTTATGAAAATAGCTTGTTTTTGTCCAGAAGTACCCAGGCAGCTAAAAAAGAGATAACAAAAAAAGCACAGTTATTTTCAGAGAGAGTGGCTCAGATTATTAAAGAATTTGATATCAATATTATTTGTGCAGAAAATTTTCACACAGATCTTCCTCCTGCCTATAGCTTGTTACTTAATATGGTAACAATGTCTTTAAAAATTCCCTTGGTCTTGCAGCTTCATTCCTTTGCTACAACAGAGCTTCAAACAGAACTTATTAATCAATTAAAATGGGATAGGATTAGTTGCGTCAGTAAAAGTGTAGCTGGTGATTGTTTCCAAAAGGGTACGGACATTAATTTTTTATCAACTCATTACTTGGGAGTAAATACAGGGGAATTTAATTTAGATATAAGTAAGGCAAGTGTTTTAAAAGAACAATTAGGATTAACTCCAAATTGCAAGTTAATCCTGACAGCTACCAGAATTATCAGAGGGAAGAAAAATATTTTACAAGAAAAGGGGATTATCAATTTAATTGAGGCTTTCTCAAAACTTACCCCCAGGTATCCTAATTTAAGGCCGCTTATAGCAATCGGTAAACCGCCAGAAAATTTAAATAATGAATTTAATATTGCCTACGAAATGCTTCAGGGTTATATTAAGTTACACAATGTGGAAGCACAAACAATCTTAAAACCCTTTACCTTACATGAAATGCCAGATGTTTATAGAGGATCTGATATTTTTGTTCTGGCTTCTGAAAATGAGACATTTGGGCAGGTTTTTATAGAAGCTATGAGTTGCGGTTTACCAGTAATAGGCACAAAAGTGGGGGGAATACCAGAAATTATCAGTGATTCTTATAATGGTTACTTAATTATACCTGACGATGCCAGCGTTCTAGCCCAAAGAATAGAAGTTCTAATAAATAATAAATTAACAAGGGATAGCTTTATTAAAGCAGGAATAAAAACTGTAGAAGAAAAATTTACCTCAGAGCAACAATTTTCCAATTTCAATAAAATGTTGGAAGAAGTACTAACAGAATTTAGTTAATTTAAATTTCTTCTTGTGGTATATTATATTTCATGATTAAGGCAATTGTTCTTGATGTGGATGGCGTAATTAAAGGTTCAAAAACTGGTATAAATTTCCCTCTTCCACACACAAAAGTCTTAGCTGCAATGAAAAAAATAAATAAAAGTGGCATTCCGATTATTTTATGTACAGGCAATTATTATTACTCAATTAAAAAAATTATCCAGCTAACTGAATTGCGAAATCCCCATATTTCAGATAGAGCTGCTTTGATTGTTGATGCATTCAAAAATAAATTTTTGGAAAAGCATGTAATTGATAACAAAATTGCCAAAATTACTCTTGAAACTGTGTGGCCTTTAGAAAGTTATTTAGAAGTTTTTTCTGATAAGAACTATTTTATTCAAAAAAGCAAACTTTCCGAGCTAACAAAACTGCGAAGTATTGTATTACAAAAAAAACCTATTATCGTGGAGTCCTTTAAAGATATCCCAACCCTTGACCTTATCAAGGTTAGTTTATTTACTCAGAAAAAATCAGAAAAAAGAAAGGTAGACAGAATGCTTGAAAAATTTCAGGACATTATTTCATTTGCGTGAGGTCATAATCCTGTGATGAGTAATCTTGATCTTTTAGATGTAACAGCTAAGGGGATTACTAAACTACACGGGGTAAATCTGATATTGAATAAACTGGGAATACCATTTGATTTTGTTTTGGGAGTTGGTGATTCATTAAGTGATTGGGATTTTATGTCCTCCTGTAAATATGCAACAGCTATGGGGAATGCCAAAAAGGAATTTAAAGAATTAGTGAAAACTAAAGGCAAAGGAAATTATTTTATTGCTCCAGATGTGGATGAAAATGGACTTCTTGACGCATTTAAATACTTTGGTTTATCTACATAAAATATTAAACAGAAGATTAATTACAACGATCGACTTTTTGCTTCTGGAGCGGGAGACGGGATTCGAACCCGCGGCATCCTACTTGGCAAGCAGGCACTCTACCACTGAGTTACTCCCGCGTGGTATAACAAACATTCACATTTTACCTCACAACCACACTTTTTGCTAGATTCCTGGGTTTATCTGGATTTAATCCTTTTTTAAGGGCTAATTTGTAAGCTAAAATTTGGGCAAAAACAGTGTGGGGAATTATAGAGCTTGCTCCACAATCTTTTACTTTAAAATAAAAATCAAATACAGGATTATTTTCAGGCCCCACCCCAATCACATAAGCCCCCCTGGCTTGCACCTCTTTGGCATTAGCCAAAATCCCATCTTTTGTCTCATCATTTGGCACAAACACAATCACAGGTGTACCTTTGCTAATTAGGGCAAGTGGGCCATGTTTTAACTCTCCTCCTGCATAGCCTTCTGCATGAACATATGTTGTTTCTTTTATTTTTAAAGCAGCTTCCAAAGCAATCGGATAAGATAACCCCCTGCCTAAACAAAAAATGTGATCTTGCTTAGCAATAACTTTAACTAACACCTCCAAATTCTTCTCGTGTTTTAAAATACTTTTTATTTCAATTGCACTTTTTTCTAAAATTTCTATCCCTGTTTGTTTTTTACCAGCAACCATAAAGGTCAGTAAAATCATTTCAGAAAGCATAGCAATAAAGGCTTTAGTAGAAGCAACGGCTTTCTCCACTCCTGCATTCAGTAATAATTTATAATCCGCATTCCTATATAAGGTTGAGCCCAAAGTATTCGTCATTGCCACAATTTTGCATTTTTTTGCCTTTGCAGCATTCACTGGCTCAATTGTGTCTATTGTTTCACCACTTTGAGAGACAGCAACAACTAGACTTTTAGGTGTTAAAGCATGCTCTATATAATTAAACTCAGATCCAATAGAGAAATTTACATGTTTTTTGGCAAATTTTGAGAAAAGATATGTTCCAGCCAGACATGCGTATGCAGCAGTACCACAACCGATAAAATATGTTCCATATGCTTTTCTTATTTCTGTAGCAATTTCTTCTAGAACTTTGCTGTTTTTTAGGATTGTTTCTATAACTTTTGGCTGTTCATTTGTTTCTTTCTCCATGAAATATTTGTAATTATTAAGAGTAGATGAGGCATAATCCCAAACAACTTTGGTAAATTTGGGTTCAATTTCTTTTAAATTCTTCACTTCCATAATTTTTAATTTGCCATTTAATACCACCATCTGACCATCTTCTATAAATATCAGTTTATCTGTTAAAGAAAGTAGGGCGTTAGGATCAGAAGCCAAAGCATACCCCTCTTTTAATTTACCTAGAACCAAAGGAGAGCCTTTTTTACAGGCAATAATCTGGGTGCCATCTGAAACTACGATAGCATTTAATCCCTCTAAAATATTAAAGATTTTAGCCACAGATTTAACTAAATTCTTTGTTTTTTTAAATTCTTCTTCGATCAAGTGAATAATCACTTCTGAGTCTGTTTCAGATTTGAATGTATGTTTTTTCAAGCCTTTTTTGAGTTCCAGATAATTTTCTACGATGCCGTTGTGAACCATCACGAGTTCATTTTTACAATCAGAGTGAGGGTGAGCATTGGCTTCAGTCACACCACCATGAGTTGCCCAACGGGTGTGTCCAAGTGAAATATTCGAGCAGGGGAGTAACAATACTTTTGGCAGGAATCCTATTTCCTTCACAGTTTGAAATAATCCATCTAACGGATACGAGATACCCCATGAATCATAACCGCGGTATTCAATATCAGACAAGCCTTTAAAGGCTGTTTGGGGGGCATGATTTCCTGAATCAATTAAAGCAAAGATTCCACACATACTTAAGAAGAATTTGTGCCGAACGAAAACTTTGTGCCACGACCTGGACGAAGCGGAGCTTGCGACCTTCGGTCTTCGAACCTGCTTAGCTCTGCGAGATGCGCAAGTTAAATTCCCGATATCATGGCAAAAAAATTCTTTATCCAACAAAAGTTGAACAAAGAATTTGTGCCACGACCTGGACTCGAACCCGGATAAGACGCTCTTCAGGCGCCCGCCTTGACCATCTTGGCTATCGTGGCAACACTTGGGTATTATAGCAAATTACAACTATTCGGACAATTCAGGTTTGAAGAAGTTAGTCTAAAGCCTTTATGATTAACTAATGTAGATTCTTTTCTAGAGCTAACTGAACTGCCAGTACAAGAACAGGATTGTGAGTAGGAGGAATGTCTAAATAAATCTCTTGAACGGGAGGGATAACATCCTTGATCAATAGGCCTTTCTTCAACCCCAAACCACACTCTTGTTCATATGTAGGATCGCCAGTACTTTGATACTTTTCCACATCAGAGGTTCTTCCTTGTTCAATAAGCCATGCTTTAACATAAAGAGAGCGTATTCTTTGTGCTAAGGAAGCAAATTCCTTTGGGCTATTTGCTGAATATCTGGTACAAAAGGAAATTGTATCCCCTGATTCATAATGGTTCTCAATAGTCATTTGGAGATTATAACAAAATATAATTAATTTTACTATGGGTTTCTGAGTGGGCAGTAAGGGACTCGAACCCCTGACATCTTCAGTGTAAATGAAGCGCTCTACCAACTGAGCTAACTGCCCGGACAAAAACTAACTAATTCTGCCCTAGGCTCAAATTATACTACTTTTTTGATTAATCTCATATAAACTCATTAGAATTTTACTATTTGCATAAGCTCATAGTTTTTATGTATAATTCTCATTTATGTTGGATAACGAACCGGAAGAGTATGAATTCAGGCACAAACAAAGAATTTATCTTGATGGATATCAAGGTGTTGCAAAAGGATTGATGCAATTAAATGATCCTGTAGCAGATGGATTTATGAGGGTTGCCGATATGCGGGGAAACATCCAAATTATTCAAAAACCACAAGACAGAGTCCGGGATTATGAAGATGTAGGCTTTGTTAGAATAGGTAAGTTTCTTAAAATGCCCAGATTAGATTTTTGGCATGGAGACGGTCTGGTAGAGACCAAAAAAGAGGAGGGCAATTGGTTTATTGCTATAAATGACGAAGATTTAGCAGACAAAGTAGCAAGAACAAATGATGGAACTCAGAAATTTGATGACTTGTATCTGGAAGCGTTTAACAAAGAGGTTAAAAGGGGACTAACTACTTGTCTAAAAAGGGAAAAATTGTTAAATAGCGGGAACTATAACTTAGGACTTGTTATAGGATATAACGCTTTTATTGATATTGCGGTGTTGCTTCCAGGAGTAGCTGTTGCCCAAATAACAACCGGAGAAAATCCACTTTATACAGCTTTAATTTTAAGCGGATTATATACTTTTTGGACAGGAGCTCATAATGCAATCAATTTATTTGGCGCAGGATTACATATTGCCGAGGACAAAATCTTCGCTCCACATCAACCCAAAGGATTTCCTAAATATAAAAGTTTATTACCAAATTTTCAGGATCCATTTACAAAACACAGCATATTAGATATGGTATTAGGTCCAAATGTGCCTGTTGACCGCTTATTCAGAGGATTACGATATCTGGATAAACACGGAAATCAACTGATTGAAGCCAGAAGTTAATTTATTTATATAACTCTTTAAGCCTTATATACAATGCAGGGGTAAACATGCCCTTTGGATAAACCTCCTGTGGGAAGTCAGATTTATTTGAGTGTTCAACTGGACTTAAAGCATCTTCAACTACTTTCATAGTAAATTGGTGTTTTCTGGAATCCATTTTAGGTGCAACCTTATCATCAATCTCCCTTTTTATAAGATCAATTTGCTGAGGCGATTCCACCATTCTGTAATTTGGTATTTGATCCCAAACATTTTGCAGATAGCTGAGAAATCCTATTGCTCTGCCAGTAGATGTAACCGGGCTGTAAGTATAGGGGAATTTATATTCATTTGTTGATAGTCTTTGACCAGATTCCTGTAACTGCTGAAATGCACCTTTTTCTTTGGAACTGAATAAGGCCCCAACGGCTGACGCAAATATGTAGCTATGCCCGCGCCAAACAGCACCTGTCACTTGACCTTCAGAAATTGGTAACAAATGTGAAACTGCATTGCCAACATTATCAACAATGTGAGTATCTGCATTCAAAACAGGAGGAGCTAGTAAAATACCTGCTGCTGTGGCTATTTTTAGAGGAACTCTAAGCCAACCCTGATTAACTAGGTCTGCTGTTTGTTCTTTAGCATCAATAAACATATTCCGTGTTCCCATAAAAGGAGAGTACTCCATAAACAAAAGTAGGGCTAAAGAAGAGACAGCCTTTTCTCTCAATCCTCTTGATTCTTTTAAAGTCTGCCATCTGGTTAATAACTCTTCAATTCCGGCCTCATGAATAGTGCAGGCAGCTTCATCTAAACGAAACTCGCTTTGCCAAGCATTTTCACCCCAATAGTTAACATTTTTATTTTTACTCTTTTCTTGATTTTTAGCCTCCAGGAAGTAAGCCATTTGCTGATGATGCCTTGCATGAATAGATTCATGTCTCCACCAACTTCTTCTCCCTACATGATAAAGTCCCCGGAGAAATGGCATAGAAAGCCCATCCAAACCACCATTCACTGCCAAATATGCCATTAAAGGATCTGTTAGACAAACATCATTCATCCTCATCGTACTTGAGCTAATATTATAGGTACCCAGGATAAACGGAAGAAAATGTACATGTCCTGAATCTTCGACTATACCTTGAACTGACTCAAAAACTTCAGGCGGGAGAGACCAAATTTTAGCCCTATCTACATTGTTTTCAGGATTCAATAGTGTGTTACCAAATAAATGCTTTTTACTAGCTTCAGATGTGTGTTTGAGGATATAATTTGCGTCCGTAGCAGTATAAATATCAGGATTAACTTTAGCCCATTTATCATGAATTTTAGTACGTCCTTTATCTATTGTATTGAAAACTCCATCAAATACTTGACCTGCTCGTTCTAACATGGGGAGGATTATAACAGTGGCTAAAAAACTTGTCAAACTATGGGGCGCTGACTTTTATTGTGGGCGAGAAAGGAGTTGAACCTTCACGGCATTGCTGCCACTACCACCTCAAGGTAGCGTGTATACCATTTCACCACTCGCCCTTAAACCTGTCGATCAGAGTATCAGCAAATCAGTATATCAAATTAGATTGATCTGACAATCTGATCCACCGACAAACCGAACATCTGGTTAGTACCGAAGAGAGGAGTTGAACCTCCACGCCCTTGCGGGCACTACGACCTGAACGTAGCGCGTCTACCATTCCGCCACTTCGGCTTGAGGCCTATTTTACCAGAATTTATATTATCTGTCACACTTGTCCTAATTTGACTTTTAGAGCAAAGTGGCCTATAATATACAACAAATCCTGGAGTATGTCCCCTCAGACTCCAGGATTTTTTTGTGCTCTGAAAAAGGGCTAAATAATATGAAAAAATATTTTGTTATTATTTCCTTAATATTCTCACTAATTATCACCGGACAAGTTTCGGCTTATTCACCAACCTTTATTAACGAATCCCAAACTCAAATTGCTGTGGGGGATCAAAGGGTTGAAATTTTGGAAGCCTACTTAAATAAGTACAAATCACCTTTAGCTCCTGAAGCTGTAAACTTTGTCGGTGCTGCTGATAAATATAATATTGACTGGAAATTTGTGGCTGCTATTGCAGGTAACGAATCTACTTTCGGTAAACACACACCAGGTTACCAATCCTACAATGCTTGGGGATGGGGAGTTTACGGAACTCAAGCTATCTACTTTAAATCCTGGAAAGACGGTATTTATACTGTTTCAGAAGGTTTAAGAAAAAATTACTACAATAAAGGCTTAACAAATACAACCTCAATTGCCAAAGTTTATGCTGCTTCTCCGTTATGGGCTGCACATGTTACATTCTTTTTAAATGACATGGAAAAATTTGAAAAACAATATAAAACTGAAATTGCCAAAAAAACTGCTCCGGAACTTGAAGCTCAAACTGCAGGAACTTCTGCTGCAATAAGAACAAAGTCTTAATTTTTTGATACAATCCACTCATGGGTATAAAATTTTTCTTGAGTATACTCCTGGGTAAGTTAATTCTTTTTACCACAAACGTATTAAATATAGGTGGCGGATCTGCTGCTCCCGGATATTACGCCTTAAAGCTTTATCCTGAGTTAGTCTCAAAACTAGCTAAACAAATACCCAAAGCTATTGTTATTACAGGTACTAATGGTAAAACTACGACTTCAAAAATGCTGGGACATTTTATTTCCAGTCAGGGACTAAAGGTGCTTAGAAATACCACAGGTTCAAATTTAGAAAGAGGAATAGCGTCTGCCTTAATTTCAAATGTTAATCTTTTCAACTTAAAGCTTAATTTTGATACTGCCATCTGGGAAACGGATGAGGCTGCTTTTAACTCAGTCGCACCCAAACTTTCACCGGATATTATTGTCTTTTTGAATGTTTTCAGAGATCAACTGGACAGATATGGTGAGGTTGATAGTATTGTTTCAAAATGGTGCGAGACAGCCAAAAAATTAAAAAAAGACACCAAAATAATCTTGAACGGTGATGATGCAGGTTTGCTTTCTTTAGAAGCTTGTTTTAAAGGTAAAATTCAGACTTTCGGAGTGTCCAGGTTTAAAATAAAAGGCGAGAAGAATTTAACAACATCTGCCAAAAAATTGGATTTTGAAGCCAAAAATATCGAAGTTTATGGTCTGGAAGGCACTAAATTTGAGGTGGAAGACAAAACAGGTAAATGGGGAGTTTCACTTTCAATTCCCGGTATTTATCATGTTTATGATTTTATGGCTTCATTTGCAGTTACCCAAACATTAAAACTTGCGCCGTCCGCCATAATTAATTCTTTTAAAACCTTTGCTCCCGCTTTCGGCAGGGTGGAAAAATTCAAACTACCTACGGGTAAAGAAGCGTATATTTTCTTAATTAAAAATCCTGTGGGTGCAACTCAGGTTTTTCAAACTATTAAACCCGAGCTTAAAAAAGAAGATAGACTCCTAATTGCTTTAAATGACAATTTTGCCGACGGAACAGACGTTTCCTGGATCTGGGATGCGAATTTTGAAATATTTCAAAATTCGTCCCGAGCAGAGTCGAGGAACTACCAAATTTTTTGTTCAGGAACCCGCGCAGAGGAATTAGCTTTGAGACTGAAATATTCAGGAGTAAATTTACACTCAATTACAACTAAAAACAGCATCGAAGATGCCCTTAAAGACTCCCAAACAGGCTTAAATGGCCGTCTTTTCATCTTACCGACATATACTGCACTTTTGAGCCTGCAGAAGATTCTGGTGAACCAGGGGATCAAAGAAAGGTATTGGAAGCAGTGAAGCTAATAATTGGCTATTTGTATCATGATTTAATGAATATTTATGGGGATATAGGCAATATTATTGCCTTGCAAAAAAGAGCAGAGTGGAGAGGCATCGAGGCAGAAGTTAAATACATTTCTATTGGAGACAGTTTAAAAACAGGGGAAGTTGATATTTTCTTTTTTGGCGGGGGACAAGACTTATCACAAGAATTAGTGGCAAAAGATTTAACTAAAGGTAAGGGCAAAGTTATCAAATCTGAAGTAGAAAAAGGAGTTCCGTTGCTTTCAATCTGTGGAGGATATCAATTGCTGGGAGATTATTATCAACCTTTTGATAAACCTAAATTAAAAGGGGTTGGGTTATTTCCGGCTTATACAAACGCAAGTAACGACAGAATGATTGGAAATATTGTGATTCAGACGTCAGTCATCAGTCGTCAGTCGTCAGACTTAGTGGGTTTCGAAAACCATTCAGGAAAAACCAAGCTTAAAAAAGGAGCTAAACCTCTTGGGCAAGTTTTAAAAGGATTTGGTAATAATGGAGAAGACCGAACAGAAGGATGCATTTATAAAAATGCTGTTGGTTGCTATATACATGGTTCACTTTTACCTAAAAATCCAAGGCTTACAGACTGGCTTCTTCAAAAAGCACTGGAAAAGAAGTATAAAAAAGACGTTGTACTTGAGCCTCTAAATAACGAAATCGAGCTTAAAGCACACAATAAAGCTATCTCCAAATTTGGATAGAGCTTGAAGATCTGTTAAAATCAGAAAGTCAGATACTCTGATTCGCCGATTTTCTGACACTCTGAACTGCCGGGATGGTGAAATGGTAGACACGATAGGTTTAGGACCTATTGCTCGAAAGAGTGTGGAGGTTCGAGTCCTCTTCCCGGCACATAAGGATTGGAGGTTCAATCCCGACGTTTCGTCGGGACAGGATCGTTTTGACGAAGTCAAAAGGTAGCCCTATTCCTCTCATCCGCACAAAGTAAGCACAAAGTAGCCAAAAGTGGTATAATATAGGTCTAAATCCTGCCTAAAGGATTATATGTCAAACATATCTACCACAACTAATAGTTTAAGCACCTTGCCTCCCACAAATGAGAGGAAAAATAACATTGCGCCTGTTTTAGATTCTCCTGAAAATATAGAAGGTATAGATAGGGTAGGATTCTTTAATGAAGAAACACCAAGCGAAAGAGCTTTTGATGCAAATTCAGGTGGAACTATTTTATTTAATCTGCCGAAACTTGAAAACTATCCTGTTGCTGAAAGAACCGAAATCCCTCAAGCTTTTCAAAAAGCCTTTGAAAATGATGACGAATCTAAAACTATAGCTGTATCAGATCTATTTAAAGAAGGTGGTTATGTAGCACTTGGTGCTGCCAAATCAGGCGCAGGAGCAATCACTAATATTTTTAAAGATACTCTGGGGGCTGTTGTGGATGTTGTTAAAAATGATATTGCATTTGAAACCCCAAAAGAACAAAAACAAGATCCTGAAAAGCAAGCTGAGGAACAAAAGAAAGTTATCGAAACACAATACCAGAATCAGGTAATGCAAACTACAGAGGACGAGATAACAAGCCTCCGTAATAAGCTGGAAAATGAAGCACGTCTTGCGCCTTTAAAACATGAGATTGGTGATCTTGTACACTTACAGGATATGCTTTCAGGCAAATCCAGTATTGTAAAAGATAATGGGGAAATAAGAACTGATTTACAAGATGATGTTGCACGAGCCAGACAAGAAATAATGAAAACTCAACAAGGAGGCTCAAATGGTTTACCTAGTGTTGGAAAACGGGGCATGGGTCCTAAAATGAGCTTAGATGATAATAAAAGTGGTGAGACACACTCAACTGCGCAAACTGCTGTAGGTTAAAAATTAATCTGAAGAAGGAAGCGGAACAGGCTTCACTACTGTTAAATCCATATCACAGCATGTAACAATTCTGTCTACTGCCTCCTTGGAAACCTTTGTTCCAAGTAATTCGCATCCGCAACCAACATATACGCTACGGCCTGACGCAGTAATTTGATTGCCTGTAAGTGGTTTTCTATCAACCTTTTTATCTTCACCTGGAACATCCACGAATAATCCGCAGAAGTATCTTTTTCCCATTTGAAGAGGATCACTTTCTCTAATTAATGTTCCGTCTTCATTTAATTTAACCGGAACCAGAATATCTCCTGAATCTTGATGATAAATAATATTATCTTCAATATGTGGCATTACTTAATGTATAGTATTTTTGTAAGGGCTTGTCAAGTCTATCCAATACTGTTTCTTTTTTCTGCAGCGCGTTGCATTAAATCTCCGATTTCATTATCCCCGGATGACAAACGGTTATAAATTTTTCTTACAATATCAAAATGTTCCTGTTCTTTATCTGTTTCAGGTCCCAAAGGTTGATCCAAGTACTCTTCTATAAGGGAAACATCCTTCAAAACACGTTCCCAGCCCGATGATATGATGCCCAGCCTTCTTAAATTCTCTTTGTTTAAAAATTTTCCCGCATGTATCAAATCTTTCTTTAAATTTATATAAGTATTTTCAATCAGGTCTAACTTACCGGATTTTTTTGCTTCAGATAAACCACGTCCTGTTCCGATAAGTTCAGGGGGCACACCGATACTATATTGGGCAGCAGTAAATCCGATAGCTCGCGGAAGAACTACTCCACTAACACCTCTTGAATATCCGAATAGTCCAACGTGTTGCAATCTTTCGCGGCGTGTGGGAACAAAACGCGCAACAGCATTTACTAAAGGAGCAATAGTTTCCACTACTCCTCTATAATTTAATTCAAACACCGAACTTATCGATTTTAAGCCTGATAAATCTGCAGAATCGATTAACCGTGCTGATTCTTTTGGTAGTAGTTCCTCTAATTTTCTAATTCCATCGGAAACTGTTTTTGTATCCCAATCATAACGAAAAGCACTTTGAATTAATGCAGTTGAAACTCCTTTATATTCAGAAGCAAAATCTTCCACAACATCAGGCCTCAGACTTCCTCTAAAAGGCAACGAACCTGTACCTATAATCGGATATAAGTTAATTCCGGTTTCATTTTCAAATTTCTCATAATCAGATAAAGCAATTTTTGCCGCCAAAAGCGTAGGAACTAAACCGGAATTAAGGGCAGGATCTGATCGGGCAATAAACGGCCGGATATAATCAGGCTTAAAACCAAATCTTTCCTGATGCAACTTTACGTAATCCTCTAAGATTTTTGCGGATATTGAAATAGTTTCTGCCTGTTCAAAAAGTGGAATCAATTGAATATGTTTTAGTGTTGCATCCTGGAACCTTAATAAGGGACTCTTTAAGTTTGACATCTCTGAAAAAGCATCCTGAACCGCAATCATTTCTTCAGCAGTTTCTGTCATAGGAAGGATAACTTCAAATAGTGGTGGCTTTGTCAGATTAAATTGATTGCTTAAAACCGATGAACTTAAAATACCCATCAGAGCCCGTCCTAATCGGAATTCAGTTTCCACCTTTGGATTCGGTAATCTGTAAGTTAAAAACTTCTTATCACCTAACGGATTTTTAGCAAAAAAATCGCTGTAAGAAGTATAAAGCTGCTCCATGTGGTCTTCAGCCACATATTTTCCTTCCCAGTCCAGCATACATTCTCCAACACCCAAATCAGAGAACATAACATAAAGCTCTTTTATCTCATCCTGACGTCCAACAAAGGTATCATTGTGCCAAAAAGGAATACCTGCATTATCAGGATGTTGACTGGCCATAACCGGTGATATTATTCTTTCTTGATCCATAAATTAGGGGCAGAAGCAGATAAATAGGGAGTTTGTGGGCGATAAGGGATTCGAACCCCTGACATTCTCAACGTCAATGAGACGCTCTACCAACTGAGCTAACCGCCCGAACAAAAAAATAACTATCTAATACCACCCTCATAGTACGGCTAAATATTACCATCTATTGACCCAAACCTCAACTGTAGCTATATTTAATATATGACACCACAAGTAAAAAGACATCTTACAGCAAATTCAGATATGAAAAGGAAAGATATAATGTTGGGTAATTTTTTAGGAGGAATGGCTTGGGGGATAGGCACGGTAATAGGAGCTTCTGTTGTAGTAGGAGCAGTGGGATATATGTTTAACCGCTTGGGTGTATTAAATGTATTTACAGCAATATTTGGAAACTGAAAATTTGACAAATTGAAGCTAAAAGAAGTATCATTCCAAGTCACATGGAAGACAAAAAATTAAAAGATCATAAACAAATAGGGCAAGAACTAGAGTTATTTTTTACGGATGACATTGCTCCTGGTGCGCCTTTTTGGCTGCCAAAAGGAATGGTTATTTTCAAAGAACTGGAAAAATATATCCGCAAGCTTACGCTGGACGCCGGATACTTAGAAACATCTACCCCGATCATGGTTAAAAATGATATTTTCAAACAATCTGGTCACTTTGCTAAATTTGGTGCCCATAATATGTACAACTTGGAACTCTCAGATGATGAAAATTCCAAACCAGTTGGATATACTTTAAAACCTATGAATTGCCCTGAATCAACAATTCTTTACAGATTCAGACCAAGATCTTACAAAGAACTACCTTTAAGACTTTCAGAAATAGGAAGGCTTCACAGAAAAGAAAAGTCAGGAGAAGTAAATGGATTACTTCGAGTCAGGCAAATTACCATGGATGACGCTCATATTTACGCCAGAGAAAATCAAATCTTTGATGAGGTCTCAAATATCTTGGATATGATGAATGCTTTTTATAAGAATTTCGGATTTGAATATGAATTCAGATTTGCTACCCGCCCGGAACAAAGAGCGGGAACTGATGAAATGTGGGATAAAGCAGAAAAAGGTTTGGAAGAAGTACTCAAGAAAAAAGGGATAAAAGCTTCTGACAAAAAAGGTGATGGAGCCTTTTATGGTCCAAAAATAGACATGCATATTAAAGATGCTTTAGGACGCGAATGGCAGCTGGCAACTGTTCAATTGGATTTCCATATGCCTCAGGCTTTTGATTTAAAGTATGTGACAGAAGACGGTAAAATGGAAAAACCGGTCATGATTCACAGAGCAATCTTTGGATCATTTGAACGTTTTACAGGAATCTTAACTGAACATTTTCAAGGTGCTTTTCCAACCTGGCTTGCACCAATACAAGTACAAATTGTACCCATTACAGACAGAAATAACGACTACGGACAAAAAGTACTCGAACAATTAAAGTCCTCAGAAATCAGAGCTGAGCTGGACGACAGGTCAGAAAAAATGCAGGGAAAAATCCGGGATGCCCAAATGCAAAAAATCCCATACATGTTAGTTATAGGTGACAGAGAAGAAAAGGATGAAAAGGTAGCAGTCAGAACCAGGGATGGAAAAGATTTGGGAGTACTTACAATCAATGAATTCAAAGAACTGGTTCTGGACAAGATAAGCAAAAAATCTATAGAATTATCTTAAAGAAGAAGTGCTAAAAGTGGTGAGTGAAGTCGAACCATTGAATCTAAAGTAAGTTTATGTTAACATTTGGTGTTCTTAAACGTATATATGGAGGAAGATAAAAAATAATTAAGTATTATCGAATTAACGATAGGATCCAGGCTACAAGCCTTAGAGTAATTAATGCTGACGGAACGCAACTCGGATTGCTGAGTAGGGAAGAAGCATTGGCAAAGGCAAAAGAACTGGATTTGGACTTAGTTGAAATTGCAGAGAAGGCAAATCCTCCGGTAGCTAAGCTGATCGATTACGAAAAGTTCAGATACCAGGAAGAGAAGAAGGAACAACAGGCCAGGAAAAACATGCGGGAAGTAGAGCTCAAAGAAATTTGGCTTTCTCCCAGAATTGCTGACCATGATTTGGAAACAAGACTTAAAAAGGCTAATGAGTTTTTAGCCAAGGGGAATAAAGTTAAGTTGAATGTTAAGTTTAAAGGCAGGGAAATGGCTCATCCGGAAACTGGATACAGGGTAACAGAAAGAGCTCTGGAATGGTTTCAGGGAAGAGTAGTAATTGAAAGGGAAACAAAGTTTGAAGGAAGAAACTTAACAACAATAATTGGTACGGCTAAAGGAACAATAGAAAAAGAGGAAGAGACTAAAAAAAATGAAAACTAAAGTTAAAACTAAAAAAACATTGGCTAAAAAAGTTAAAATTACCGGAACCGGTAAAATGATGAGATCTCACCAACTGAGATCAGGACATTTGCGCCAAAATAAAACTAAACAGTCTTTAAGAAGACATAAAGAGCCTATGGCAATGCATAAATCAGTCTTAAAAACTATGAACAGATTATTAGGAAGGGCATAAATAATATGGGAAGAAATACCAGAAGTTTTAAACAAACACATAGCGCAAGATCAGCTGATCAAAGTACCAGCAATTATTCACAGATCTTCAGAACCTACGGCTGGCACAAAAAAATAATTAACTGGATTAAAGTCCGAGGGAAAGGCACACCAAATGTCTAGAGTAAAAAGGGGTGTTGTAGCCCACAGAAAACATAAAAAACTCTTTAATCTTGCAAAAGGTTATGAAGGTCATCATAGTAAATTAATCAGACAGGTTAAAGAATCTGTGCTTCATGCAGGGCAATACGCTTTTGCAGGCCGCAAGCAAAGACGAAGAGATTTGAGATCTCTTTGGATTACCCAAATGGGTATAGCTTTAAGAAACGAGGGTTTAACTTATTCCAAGTTTATTGCTGACCTAAAGGCTAAAAATATTTTATTGGATAGAAAAACACTGGCAGAAATGGCTGTCAAAGATATCAATACCTTCAAAAAAGTTGTCGCAGAAGTAAATCAGTAAACTTTCTTTGCTACAATAAAGCAATGATTAAGCAATTAAGAAATCAGCTTTTCCCTCTTTTAGCTACTTTGGTATTAATTCTGGGACTATACCTTTTAAGCAGTCTCATTCCTGAAGAAAATATTCAGAAGATGATTATTGAAGCAGGGATTTTTGCACCAATTGTTTATGTCATGTTTACATTAATCACATACATAATCGCACCTTTAAGCACAACTCCCTTGATTTTTGTTGGATTCCGCATGTTTGGGCAGGAAATTATTGTTTGGCATATGCTGGCAACAGTTCTGGCGTCAGTTACTAATTTCTGGATTGCCAGAAAATTAGGTCGGGGACTGGTTATTAGACTTGTGGGTAAATCTGCAATCAATCAGATTGATAAGCTAGCCGGTGAATATGGTTTACAAACACTTTTTGTTTTAAGGGTTTTCCAGGGTGGAATTCATGATTTTATTTCTTATGCAGCAGGACTAACTTCTATTAAATTTTGGCCCTACTTTATTATTTCTACAATCGGTATGATCCCAGGAAATATTCTTTGGTATATATTTTCCGCCACAACTCAAAACCCTTTAATTTTTACCCTGTTAACTCTCGGTCTTGCAACTGTTTTTTCTGGGGTTTATATATTTGCTCTTTACCTACAGAGAAAATTCAAATAATGTGCTAAAATTTGAGGGTGGAAAGTAAAATTTTACAAATTCATTCAGATTATCTTGAAAAAATTAAAGAAGCTAATTCTTTGGATATTTTAGATGAGATTTTTTTGGGACTTTTTGGAAAAAGTGGGGAAATTACTCTAATTCCAAGAGACTTTGGTAAATTATCAAAAGAAGAAGTTAGTAAAATTGCTCCAATTTTTAATCAAATTAAAACTGAACTGGAGTCTGAAATCGGGAAGAGAAGAGAAGAAGTCAGAGAAGAAAAGTACAGTAAATTAGTAAATGACACTATAGATATTGCTCAAGAGGCACAAATAAGCCTCCCAAAGGGTGCTATTCACCCTATAACCAAGCTTGAACACGAAGTAGTGGAACTATTCTCTCAACTGGGTTTTCAACAGTATCAAGCCCCTCATATTGATACAGATAATTATAATTTCGAGCTGCTGAATATCCCATCCGGTCACCCGGCCAGGGATCTTTGGGACACTCTTTATTTGGAAAATAAATTTGATGATTTGGATATCGGAAAACTGCTACTCCGAACTCATACCTCTAACGCTCAGGTCAGACTTATGAGGGAACATGGTGTACCACTCCGCATGATGGTTATCGACCGTTGCTTCAGATATGAAAACCTGGATGCCAGACATGAACATACGATGGAACAATTTGAGATTGTTTATGTGGACAAGAATGTAAACATGGCTAACTTACAATATTTGTCTGAATATTTTTTAAAAGCTATTTTTGGTAAAGAAACTAAAGTACGCCTTCGACCAAAATATTATCCATTTGTGGAACCAGGGGCAGGTGTTGATGGCGAATGTTTATTTTGTAAAGGAGCAGGTTGTAAGGTTTGCTCAGGGACAGGCTGGTTGGAGCTGGCAGGAGCAGGAATGATCCACCCACAAGTACTGCGAAATGGGGGAATTGATCCAAACGAATATTCAGGTATCGCCTGGGGGTTTGGACCAGAAAGAATGGCGATGTTAAAATATGGAATTTCTGACATCAGGGTATTTAAAAGTGGAGATTTAAAAGCTTTGGGAGGAATCAAATGATAGTTTCAAAAACCTGGCTAAAAGAACTGGTTAAGTTAAAAGTTCCTGTTGAGAAAGTAATAGAGCTTTTACCCTTACGCACAATCGGCGTTAAAGAAGACACAGAAAAATATTTTGAGCTAGATATGAAGGGTTATAACCGGGCAGATCTTTTATCTTTAAGGGGAGTAGCCTATGAAATTGCAGCTATCACAAATTCTGAAGTTAAGTTTAAAGAACCAGATCCAAATGAATTTATTTGGGAAGATAAAAAATTACCTCTGACATCAGTGGCAGTAGAGGATGATCTACTTTGTCCTGTATATTGTATTGCCAAAATCAGTGGTCTTAAAGTTGGCCCATCCCCAAAAAATTGGGTAGAAAAATTAGAAGAATCTGGAATGAGATCTGTAAATAATATAGCTGATGTAACTAATTTAATTATGTTGGAATATGGTCAACCACAACACGCTTTTGATGTAAGCGAAATTAAAGATGAAACTTTGATTGTCAGAAATGCCGGAAACAACGAAAAATTAGTAACTTTAGATAACAAGGAAAGAACATTGGTACCCGTTGATTTGGTTATTTCAGATTCAGAAAAAGCTGTAGGACTGGCAGGTGTCATGGGTGGAAAAAATAGTGAAGTTACTGGTAAAACGACAACCATTTTACTGGAAGCTGCTATTTTTGATGCTAAAGTACTCAGGGCAACCGCATCCAGATTAAATCTTCCCAGTGAGGCAAGTAAAAGATTTCAACATGGTTTAACACCAACCAGGCTTTTACAATCTCTTGATGCTGCAATCAGGATGTTCGAAGAACTTGGCGGAAAACTGGAATCAATAAATATAACAGGTGATTTTAGTGGAAAAGTTACAGAAGTGTTAGTATCGCAGAATAAAATTTCTTCTTTAATTGGGGTTGAAGTTAAGCCTAGTTTTGTTAAAGAATCTTTGGAAAAACTGGCCTTCAAGACAAAATTAACAAATGATGAATGGGAGATTATACCCCCATACTGGAGATTGGATATTAATTCTGCAGAAGATGTAATTGAAGAAGTTGCCAGGCTTTATGGATATGAAACTCTGCCTGCAAAAAAGCTAGAAGGTAATAAACCCAAAAAAATTGATCAAACACAATTTGAATTTATTTATAAATTAAAAGAGGTTTTGGTAGAAGCTGGCTTTTCTGAAATTCAAACCTATTCCTTTTTTTCAACAAAAGTAATAGAAAACTGTGGCTTTCAAACCAAAAACTTACTTAAAATTGCTAACCCAATGTCCAAAGAAACCGAATATATGAGAAGGCAGCTTTGGCCAAATTTGGTGGAAAAAGTTGCAGATAATTTGAAGAATTTTAAAACTGTAGCTTTATTTGAAATCGGAAAAGTATACAAATATGATGAAAATAATTTACCGAAAGAAAAGCTTTGTCTTTCTATTGCTCTTTCTGATAATAGTGATGATACAATCTGTAAACTCCACACATTATTTAAAAAGATGAGCCAACAGTTAAATTTGGATATCGCACTTGACCAAGTAGAAGGAAACGAATTTTTCCATCCAGTCAGAAACTATAAATTAAAAAACCGAAAAGGCGAAAAAATAGGGAAAATCGCGGAGGTTCATCCAAGGATTGTCAATAAATTTGGGGTAGAAAATAGGATTGCTATTTTATCGATTAATCTTTTCTCTTGAAAGATTGCCTCTGACCAAAAACTTTTCAGACATATCCATCATAGCAGTTCTTGCAAAAAAGAAAGCATAGTTTCTAACAAGGGATCCAGGTTCACCTATAGAACCTGACAGAACCCCAAAACGCTCTACAACAGACATATAGTCAGATTTATAAGGAATATCGACGATCGGAATAGCTCTTCTGTTTTCTAATGCGTCTGCTCCAATATAGGTATAATCTTTGACACCTTGGTGTCTTATGCTTTGAATAAAATCATTAATAGTTTTGCAATCCAAAATCGGATTAATGTCATGGGCTTTAACCTCCATTGCAAAATCTACTACAGGAATAGGCTCTAAAATAATTGGTCTTACACGGGATTCTTGTTTTAATAACCTGTAGGTATTTCTAAGCTGTCTGATTTCGCTCTTTTTTTTCTCATCACCTGTGGCATTCGATAGCTCTGTTCTAATGTGTTTTCTTAAACCCTTTGATATGCGTTCATTCATATTTTAGAGGCAGTGTCAGGATAATAACAAACAAAAACAAAAAGATCAACAATCCTTACATATTAACTGTCACACCAATTGAGTTGGAAAAAATTCCACCGTTATTATCTTCCAAAGTCACAGTTATAGTATGAGACCCCTTATCTCCATTTGGGAATTCAACATGAAGAGCAAAAGGCTCAGAAGTTTGAGTTGATTTGGTGCCTCCGTCAATTAACCAGGTTATTTTCTTTACCCCAGCAGGCGAATTTGCTTTGGCAAGAACATCAAAAACTCTTGGTACATTGGCACCATTTCCGACATTTACTATAGAAATAATTCCTGATCCAGACGGACCGGATGAAAATCCGGGAATATTAGAGCAACCCCGCGCTATCCCTACAAATCTGGCATCAGGTGCAGTTAAAACCCAATTATCTATGGCTGCTTGCCATTTATTAGCACCAGTCGGATCATTTTCATTAAGCAAAATTACATCCTTTTCTTCTGTATCTTCACCATCATTGCCGATTCTGTGTGGATTAGTTTTACATACCTTTTGTCGTTGATAAGCACTGGAAACATTTCCAGGCTCGGTACCTTTTACATAGTATTCACGGCGAACAGGTGAACCATCTTTGGTTTTTCCGCCCATTAGACCATCAATTTCCATATAAGAAACATCATTAGGCTGATCCTGTTTTTCATCCTGTTTACCCTTAAGAACTAAGGTCATGATTTTTTGCCAAATCGGAGATGCACCAGTTACTCCTGAGGCAACAACAGGATCCATTTTAGAATTATCATTATTTCCAACCCAAACACCCACTGTATAAGAAGGGGTATAGCCGATTGTCCAATTATCCCGTTTTTCATCTGTGGTTCCTGTTTTAACAGAAACTGTTTTACCGGAAATATTTAAATTGGAAACTGAGCCAAAGGCAGCGGTTCTTGCTCCGTTATCAGCCAAAATATTGGAAATAATAAAAGCAATTCCAGGTTCCAAAACCTTTGTTCCATCATCAGGTTTATATTCATATAAAACTTTTCCTTTATAATCAGTTACTTTTAAGATTGAAACAGGTTCATGTTTTACTCCCTGGTTGCCGAAAACCCCGTAAGCAGAGGTTAAATCCAAAAGACGAACCTCACGTCCTCCTAAAGTTAAGGACAAACCGGCATTTAATACATTCTCTTCTGTTGGCTCCCAAGTAGTTAAGCCCATTCGGTAACCTAAATCCATTACATTTTTAACACCAGCTAAAGCTGTCATCTTTACTGCCGGAATATTATAGGAATTGCCCAAAGCATATCTGACCTGCACCGGTCCATGGAATTGTCCGTCATAATTAAGTGGAATATAGGCTGCTCTGTTGGCACCACCAGGAAATTCAGTCTTAACATCCATTAAAACAGAAGCTGCGGTATATCCTTTTTGCATGCCTGCAGAATAGGTAATCGGCTTGGTGGCAGAACCAGGTTGTCTGGGAGCAAGTGCTACATTTACATTGCCGTCATAGTCTGTGGCAAAATAATCTTTTGAACCGATCATAGCTAAAATTTTTCCTGTTTTTGGTTCAAGCACGACTGCGGCGCCATTTCCGACTTTAGCTCCTTTTAATTTATCAACTTCTGTTTTAACTATTGCCTGAGCATCCTCCTGTAACTTGTTGTCTAAAGTGGTTGTGACTTGTAATCCTCCTTGCTCAACCATCTTGTCGCCAAATTGCTCAATAAGTTTTTCTTTTACATACAGAACAAAGTGTGGTGCCTTAAAACCTATTTCTTTTTGTGCTGTTCTGTAGGTTAATTGTTCGTTTTTAGCTGCATCTGCTTGAGCCAAAGTAATATAACCATCACTAACCATTCTGCCTAGAACTTCTGCCTGACGAGTTTTAGCCAATTCAGGGTGTGAGCCATAAGGAGAATAAACAGAAGGACGTTGTGGAAGCCCAGCCAAAAGAGAGCTTTCAGCTAAATTCAAATCTTTGGCATGTTTACCAAAATAAAGATTAGCAGCAGATTCAATACCATAAGCAGTTCCGCCAAAAGGAATTTCATTCAAATACATTTCCAGAATCTGATCTTTTGTATAAACGCGCTCAACCTGAACAGCCAGAATAAATTCTTTAATCTTCCTGATAAAAGAAACTTCGTTGGAAAGAAGGGCATTTTTAACCAGTTGCTGTGTTAAGGTTGAACCTCCTCCTTCAATCTGACGATGGGCTACTATATCGAAAGCAGAACGGGCGATACCGATAGGAGAGAATCCTTGATGTTTGTAAAAGTCTTTATCCTCAATTGCTATTGTTGCTTGTTTTACAGAATCTGGAATTTCTGATAATTTTATTGAAGTGCGGTTCTGATTTTGAAAAATATCATATAATAACTCTCCTTTGCTATCATAGATTTTTGTGGATTGGGCAATCGTGCGATTAGTTAATTCTTCCGGTGAAGGAACCTGGGTTGAGAAATAAACTATGATGCCTATTAAGAGCAATGTTCCGACCAAAAGTAGAGTTAGAACTGAGGTTGAAAATCTTGACAGTAGTTTAGTTTTATTAAAGGATCCTGTTGTATAACGTTGAATTCTTTTAAAAGCCATAATGATATTATACCAATTGCTAGAGTCAAGCTCAACTTGTTATAATACACGTAACCATGGGTGGCCGACCGGTTGAGGCGACAGTCTGTAAAACTGTTTTAAGTAGGTTCGACTCCTACCCCATGGACAAGACGAGTTTGCTTTATACCCCTAAACAGCCTATAATATACGGCTGTGGAAAGATTAATTAACGAACAGCCATATATATACATAACCCTTCCTGCCAAAAAAGTTCTGTTATTTGCAGAACTCGAAACAGGTGAATCTTTGTTGTTCCCGTCTCCAAAATTAAAACATTGTCCGGAAATTCAAAGGAATCAAATTTTTTCAGATAGAGTTAACCTTATTCCCAATCATTACTCAAATGCACGAAATAATCCGGCACATCTTTTAATAAGCGTTTCAACGAACTTTTACCGGGGAAAAATTAATGTTTCAGATGTTTCAACTTCAAATATAGGTCTAGCTAAAGAAGCTTTAATCTCAGCACTTGCAGAAACTGATGATATAAATTCGTGTGATGAATCAATTATCTCTGTTGTAGAAGAAATCCGTTCACAGACATTACCAGCTTTCAGATATAATCCCTATGTATTAACTGAGAGTATTTTAGGTTGGATAAGAAGCAATATTAAATACTCGCCTTATTGCAAAAGTGCTATAGAAAAACTGGCAAAAACCGTTATGAGTTCACCATTAAAAGACAGATCCAATCTTTATAAGTTACTTCACTCAAGTATAAGTATCAAGGATGATATTTTGGATAATATATTAAAAGAAAGTGCTGCACAGGTACAATTACCAACCTCATTCAAAGAAGCTTCCCCGGAAGAGGCGGCTCAAGAATTAATGAGTCAATCAGCCGAATACGAAGATATCCTTAGTTTATTGTGGTGGGACAAAGGAGCTGTGTCTGCAAAGAGAACTTTAGAGGAAAAATCAGGCAAATGTGTAAACATATCAAATCTGGCTGTTGCGCTGAGCAGGAGTTTAGGAATTCCAAGCACAACTCTCTCAGGATATTATAAAGACTCCCGACAAAAGGGCGAACACCGTTGGGCAAGATCATACATTCCCCCTTACGGATGGGTTGAATTTGATCCGACTAACGATAATATACCTACCGATTTTGAATATGATAATTATGGGTATACACTATTTTATAGAACCAATGATTTAATTAAACCCAAATTAACGGTAATAGAAGAAGGGGAATATATACCTTTTAAAACAAGAAAAGAGCTTCAGGAAATGCTAAAACGAGATAAAAATCTTTTTGAAAAAATTTTCCGAAGAGATAAACATAAAGATGTAATTGAATTATTACAGAACCTTCCAAGATATAAAGCAAAAAGTAACCCTATAGTTTGACTTTAAAGTCTTATAGTGTTAAGATTCTTTCTCATATGAGCGGAAAAGAAACAGGATTATTATCATATCTCACCGGAGCAGATGTAATTAAAGAGCATCTGAAACAGGAAAAAGATGTTCTCAAAAAAGCAACAGGCCGCGATGATGCCCTTCCCTTAGAAGCAGGTTTAAAAACAGCAGCACAAATTTATTGGCAAAGACTGGATCTAATGGCAAAATATCCAGCAGTACTTGCTGTCAGATTAAGCGGACTGCCTGCAATGTGGGATTTTGCAGAAGCCTTAGTTGATGAGGTAAAGGATCCTTTTACAGGCGAGGCTATACAACCTTTTGACGAAGAACTTGAAAAAGTAGCACTAATTGGGTTTAGTCTGTCCCGCCAATTTGCTGCTTACTCTGTAATACTTGGTGCCACTGCCGGGACAAGCTTATTAAGACAGGAATACTTTAGTGCGAGCATTGGTGCTCTAGCTAGTTTAGCAACTGCTTTTACTTCTGGTTTATTCAATTACCAAGCACAGGAGTCACGACAGCTGCTATTACGAAAATGGAATTGGAGAGACATTTCTGATAAAGATAATTCGAAATTTGACTATTCTCCACCGGTTTTATTAACAAAGACACGTTATCCCAATCTTTTTGTAAGACAAATGATCTATGGAACAAGAGAGCTCGATTCATTACCACCACACAAAACAACTAAAGTTGATAAACAAATAAATGAAATAAAACAGCTATTTTTCATGAAGGAACATGAAGGTCAAGAAATTCTTTGTGAAGCCTTGGGACACAATGAGTGCAAAAAAGATGATTGTCCTTTCTTTATCCCTACCGGCACACTCAATTTTCAAGGTTTAGAACTTCCTGCTTGTAAAGAACACAAATTTGTCTTCGCCAAACAAACTTCAGACTAACCAACTTTGTAGGCACTGTTTTCACTTTTACATCAAAAATTATATAATGCATAGCTCATGACTGAATTTGAACGTAAAATTATAGCTACTTTTGATCTTGACGGGCCCAAGATGTTCTATTCAACGATTATTCCACCCTCAAGAACTGCCAAGGAATTATTTCAGGGAGAATTAGAACTACCACCAAGGGGAATCTTGGTTCCGAGCAGATTACCTCAAAGCGGTTTACAACATTATTTACTGGCATTAGGAACTTCTATTTTCCATCAGGTAAGGCCTGTTAACAAAGAAGCGGTTTTGAGTGTTTACCGTTTAGTGCATATTGCACATAATACATATAAAAGAGAGGTCGAGTGCAATGTCCTCACAGCCAGAGAACAGGATCTTTGGCATGTAACAGAGAAGAAACTACAAAAAGAGGGATTGATGGATATATTCAGGAATGTCCACCTTAATCCGGGCTACACTGCTGCCAGCTGGAAAGAAAATAAAATAGAATCCATGATAAATTCCAACCCCAATTTGGCCAAGACATCTTATGTTCACTTTGATGACGATCTAAGGGCTGGTCTTTCTATTGCCAGAATAAATGACCGTTTCCACGGTGAGTGGAAGGTGATTGCCTATGTTTTCCGCAACTTGTCAAACTCTGAATATTTACTTAAAAGGGGTAAGCCTCCGGAAATGAGAAATTTAATATTTGTAGACAGCTTTGATGAAGCGCTTCATGATATTTGGCAAAAAATACATGAAGAAAAGATTTGAAATAGGTCTTGCCAATTAGTGTATAATAAATTTTAGAGATGAAATTAAATACCCAAAAAACCCTAGAGCAATTAAAACCAGTCTTAATTAGCTCTAAATCCGAAGGTCCAGATCCTGTATATTTTGTTTTTCAAGAAATTAAAGATAAAAAGTGGTCGAACATTACAATTATTCAAAACGGGAAAATCGGAATTGAGTACCCAAAAACTTTTGGTCATTATCATTCTGTAAATGTGAATGAAACATACCATGTCGTAGCAGGTAAAGGAGTCTTACAGTTGATGAAAAAACATATGGAAGGAGATAAATGGGATCCATCTAAAGTTGATGAGGTTTATTTGGTCAGAATCAAAGAGGGTGATGATGTTATTATTACTCCAGAATATGGTCACGGTTTATCTAACACAGGCGATTTCCCTTTAATTACTTTTGACAACTGGACTGTAGGTCACCCAGCTTCGGATTATGAAGAGATAGAAAAGCATCATGGATTAGCATATTACTTAACAGAAGAAAATGGTAAACCAAAAGCAATTCCAAACCCAAATTATAGATATTCACCAGAGCCAATTTGGATAACTGCAGAAGAATTTGCAAATCTTAAATCTTAAATCTTAAATCTATCTTACTCTGTGTCTTCTTTTAACCTTAAGTTGTGCTATTGCCTTTTCTAGTGCAGCAGTAGTTGTGGCAAGCTCTTCATCTGATAATTTTTGCTCCAAAGCGGCAGTCGCTCTTTTTCTGGCTTCTTCTGCTGATTTTTCATCAATTTCCTCAGCCTTTTCTGCCATATCTGTCGTTATAATCACATTATTATTGGCAACCTGCAGCAGACCAAATCCCACTGCCATAATAATTTCCTTATTCCCTTGAGTAACTCTAACTTCACCAGGTAAAACCTGAGTCATTAAACTAATATGTTCTGGTAAAATCCCAATTTCACCACTATCTGTGGTTGCTACAACTTCTGATACTTCATCATCAAAAATATCTTTTTCAGGAGTCACAATTTTTAAATGTAGTTTACTCATACCAGATGATTTTAACACAAAGAAGGGGAGTTAAGGAATAAGAATTTCTACTTTTTTACAATCTGGTTTTAATTTTTCAACAACCTCTGCATTATAATTAATTCTCTTGTCTAAAAGAATGCCACCAATCATTTCAAGCAACCAATCATCATTTCTGAACCTACTCCCATCAAATGCCCGTTCTGTAAGACCTATAAAAGGATTCCATCTTAAAGCCTCTTCTTCATGCTCTCCAGGCAATCTAAAATGCTTACCACCTAAAATTTCCATAAAAGCCTTAATACCATCAGCACCTATACTCCCAATCCTTTCCATTAATTCAAACGGCAATGAACAACTATGAATGGCTGATTCTAGCAAACCATTCTTCCATAAACCAAACTGCCCGCATCCTTCTCCATGATGGACAGCGCCGTGCGTACCAGGAGTAAAACCCAATCTCCTTAGATCTTCAGCTGCATGCATAAAACCATTCCAATCACCACCTGTTTTCAGTGCACAAATTGCATTTACACCACCAAAAATAGCTGGACCATACTTTTTACGATTAGGAAGTATGCCAAATCTGCCGTCGCCGCATTCTGCAGCTGCACCTTCATCTGTGGGAACAAGATCAACATTCGATACCTTAACTTGCTCAGTTTTCCACCCACGCTCAGCAAGAACGTCGCCGATAATAAAAGGATCAAAACCAGGACTTTTAATTAATTCTATTGCCATATATTTTAAAAATTAATATCCCATAGTGGGACCACAAATATGAATTGTAGCACCTTTTGCAAGTTTTTTCAAAGTATAGTACTATACTAGATTGTATGCCAGATCATAATTGTGATGCTCTAATAATTACTTGTATAGATTTTAGGTTCCAGAAATATATTAATGACTGGGTATCGGAAAATTTTCAGCCAAAAACTTTTGATAGAGTAGCTATTGCTGGTGGTGTTTTTGATCTTGATTACGTGCTAAAACAGGCTGAAATCTCACATAGATTACATCATGTTAAGAAAATAATTCTGATAAATCATGAAGATTGTGGAGCCTATGGAGAAGCAGGAACAGTAAAAAAACATGCAGAAGATTTAAAAGCTGCGGGAGAAGAATTTAAAAAATTATATCCTGAAATGGAAATTAAAAGTTACTATCTTCATCTTGATGGAAACTTTGAAGATATCTCTTAATTTTATCTAAAAAATTAAGTTTTAATTCCAATTATTTTGATTTTTATTTATATCCATTTGTGTAAAAGAGCTTCCTCCTGAACCCCAGAATATTACCAAACCGGGTGTTCCAGGAAAATTAATCTTAAGAGATGGTGTTGATTTATACTTGTCGTAATTATTTTTTAGTCCCGGACTTCCTTTAAAGTTTTTATCAGCTAAAAGTTGAGTAACACTTAAATAAGATCTAATTCCGTCAAATCCTGATGTTCTCAGGGCATATGCTCTGGCTTCAATTTCCTCTGATCTTAATTGTTTGACAATATCGGCCTCAGAATAACCCTCTTCTCTTAAACGGACAGCAATTTCCAAGCTTAAAATAAAACGAATCACATGTTCACCATAAAAACAGGTTTCTCCCATCTTATTGGCAATTAATTGCTCATAATCCATGGTAACCCCTCTTCCTCCGCCGTTATAACCCATTAATGCTTTTCCCATCATATTGGCATATCCGGTATTGTTTTGTTTGGAATAATTATAAAAAGTGATAAAGACATTTATGCCTTTTTCAATATTTGTCAGAACCTCTTTCATTTGAGCATCCGTCATGTTTGCGGGGAAGTGATTAGGCATAACCTGCATTAAACCTTTTGCACCGGCCTCTGAACCTGCATTTTTATCTCCCTGAGATTCTATAGTCATAATTAAAGCCACAATATTCGGAGAAATAGCATACTGTTTTGCCAATTTTTCAATTTGATCTTTATATTGCATAACAGAAGGCGGAAATATCTTTAAAAGTTTTCCGTTATTGAATTTTTTTAAGCTTTCCATAGTAAATGGGGAGACCTGATAAAAACTCCCTGCATTCATACCCAGTTCTTTGGCTATTTCATTAGCTCTTACACCTGCAAATGGGTTTTCAAAATTAGATTCCTTTGTATATTCAGGTATTTTTGCACTTTCAGGAGTTTTTGTAGATACAGGCGTCTCAGCAACTTTGATAGGGGTAACAGTGCTAAGAGCTTCCTGTCTGGGGACTACGGTTACTGTAGGTTTAATTTCTTCTGGTTTATTGTTCTGGCTAATATCACCTTTATAAGCTAACTCTCTGTTTAAATTTTCCAGAAATTCATTTCCGTTATGATAAGTTTCAGCAGCAGCCTGAACGCCACTTGTAACCCAAGGAGAAGCAGTATTGATTATAGATCCCATTGTGACTGCACCGATTACCCCCAAATTACCTAATTTAGCCCTCAAACTTAATTTACGACTACCTAGTTCAAAACTCATTGCAACTGGGGTTTTGTATTGCTGAACACTCCAGTTAAATAATCTTTCGCTTCCTTTGGCTGTTTGTTTTGCTCCCCAAACTGTAACAGGTATACCCACATGTTCGAAAAATGGCTTTACAGGGAACTTCCAGCTTAATTCTGCTGCAGTGCTGATAGCTTTTGAAGTAAGGTCTAATGTTTTCCAAGCACCTTTTAAGGTATACCAAACACCCAAAAAGGCCAACTCCTGAAAAGTCGGGCTGGATTCATATTTTTTCGAAGATTTCTTGTTTTCCCGTTCTTTACCCATAGCTTTTTAATTTTGCAGAATTATATTACTTTTAGGCTCAATAAATCAACTATAGGATTCTTGACTCTCAATAAGGTGTGTGTAACAATTAACGAATGGACGGGGAATCAAAAGAAGTAGGACAAGATATGAGAGAAACAGAAGCTAACCAAAATATTGCTGTGGATAATACACAAATTAGTACTGAAGCTAAAAAACCTACTACAAAAAGCACTACAGTAAGAGGATTTGATCCTGTTGGGGCAGCTGTAGCTCTATGGACAGCGGTTAGTTCTGTTTTTGGCGGAGCCAATATTGCCAATACACCTGTTAACTATAATCCAGAATTAGGACCTCCAGTAGCTACACCAACAGCAAGAGCTCAAGATACTAAAATCACTGGGGTAGATGTAACTGAAACACAAAAACATATTGATACCCAAATGAGAGAAAATAGGGCACGGGAAGACAGAGATATTAAAAGTGCAAATGAAAAAATTGATAAATTCCACGAGCAAGTAGCGGAGCACCAGAAAAAAACAGGTTACACAGGCGAACCTACCGCAACTCCAACTTCTACACCTACACCTACACCTACACCAGAAGAATAAGCTGATTCAAAAATTTGGCTTTAAGGGACTTTTAAGGAAGAAATTTAATGGTATTTTGCCAGGTTTTATTTCCAATTCCAGAATCTATTGCATATTGTCCAATACTTAGGAAAATAAGTTTATCAGGGTGCTCTGAATCAGCTAAAAAGTAGGCTAGTCCTCCTATGTTTAAACGTCCTGCAGGACATTTTTCACCCTTTTTGGAAAGTGTTTCCATGTCATCATTGGCGTCAGTTGGCACACTGATTTGAGCTAACTGGAAATTGGCAGGATAAGTTTGACCTGTGAAAGTACCAGTGATTGTTTTAACTATACAATCATCCAAAGAATAACCTGTTAAAATTTTTGCCTTTATAGCATCAACTAAAGTTTGATTTTTATCCTTAGCAAACACTTCCAGATATTGTCCTGTTTCTGCCTGAGTACCTGCAGAATAAACATAAATTTTATTTCCAACTTCTTTAACTAAAATCTTTGAATCATTTACACCTGTACTAGCCTTTGTATAATAAAAACTTACTCCTAAATTCGAAGAAATATAATAATTTGAATTTGGAGTGGCTGTAGGCGTTGGAGTAGGGGTTGCAGTAGGGCTTGGAGTCATTGTTGCAGTTGGTGTAGGAGTTGTGGTTGGAGGTGGGGGAGGAGGGGATTGCGTAACAGGTTTTGAAGAAGATTTACCAAAGTAATAAGCACCTGCTCCGATAGCAACAATCAAAACAAGAATTCCTATTATGGGAAGCATCCCAATAACACCCCTCTGATTTTTCATCTATACTTATTATTGTTCTATTATTCCAAAGAAGTCAAATTAGAGATTCTCTACACTTTTAAGAAGTTCTTCATTAGTAAATTTCTTCCTTTCAATTTTAACCCAGGTGTTTTTTGATCTTTTAAGGTCCCAAGGACAAACTGATTTCAACCAATTTAGGTGTGGCTCTATATCTCCTGTTTCAGGATTTCTTCTGGAGTAGTGCAGTATCTGGCAATTATTAATTCTTTCATGTGGATCATGGGATTCTCCGAGTGCAAGGTATTGTTCTGGAAGCATCCTCTCTAACATGTATCTCAAAGACCACATTACATTTCCATGACTTACTAGAACTACCGTCTTTTCAGAGTACTCCCGATGCAGAGTATCAATAATCCCAGACCTTAATCTCATACCTACGCCAGACATATTTTCACCACCTTGAGCAGACCAGTAATATGGATTTATTTTTTTTAACCTCATTGCATGCGGGTAATCTTTCCATCTTTCTTCATCTGTCATTACATCCAACATACCCCATTCCTGTTCACGCAACTGATCATCCACCCTCCACAAAGCTTCAGGAAGATCTAATTTTCCTGCAGTTTGTCTGGCCCTGGCATAAGATGAGACAAAATTACCATCAAAAACTCCTTCGTTAATATTTTCTTTTAACCATAATCCTGCAGCTTGAGCTTGTTCCACACCCAAAGGAGTAAGTCTCCAACTGGAATTATGCCTACTTCTGAATTCATGAGTAAAATGAGAATTATCTCCTCTTTTTGAAGCATGATTGGCAACATTTCCTTCAGATTCACCGTGTCTGACTAAAACTAACTCTATAGGCATCGACATACCGGAAATATAACATAATCGACATCGAAAAGTAAAAAGTATCTGATCTTATTTATCTTCAGGAGAAAAGGCTAGTTGATATGGAGGTATGCCTTGCGATATTCCATAATTTTTAGCTTCTAAATATTCTTCAGCTTTATTTCTGTTAATCTTAAATACCCTTTCAGCAAAAATAATAAAGTGAGTAGAATCATTTTTAAAATCTGCATACCAAGCTGTGTGTGCTGTTTCCAGAGATTTTCTTAATTCTTCTGCTATTTCTTCAGCCTTTTCTTCAGGAATTTCTACAGTATCCAAAGTCCATTGTTTTAACCAAGGAGTTCTATGTTTCTCAATTACATTCTCTACTTCCGTATCTAAAATCTTAACCTTTTTAAGAACTGATCTATCCTTTAAACTCTCTTCAATAATTATGCCTTTGAAATCCATTATTTATTATGTTTCTTTTTAAGATCTTTTGCCCATTTTCTTAAATCAGCTTCTTTTTCTTTCGATTCTTTTTTCCATCTCATATATTGAAAAATACCAAAAACTAGACTAATAAGAACTAGTATCCCATAAGTACTAGCAGAAAAGTTGAATATGATTTTTAAAACAGAGAACGAATAGCTAATAATTTGGTCAGATACACTCATTATTTATAGTGTCGAATGTTTAAGCTTTAACTTCGTCAATTGTGCCTGTCATATAGAAAGCCTGTTCTGGCTTATTATCATGTTTTCCATCTAAAATCTCTTTAAATCCTTTAACAGTGTCTTTGATGGAAACATATTTTCCTGGTCTGCCTGTGAATGCTTCTGCCACAAAGTTAGGCTGAGTTAAGAATCTTTGAATCTTTCTGGCTCTGGTTACAGTTTGTTTATCCTCTGCAGAAAGCTCTTCCATACCCAAAATAGCAATAATATCTTGTAATTCTTTATACCTTTGTAAGACTTTTTGAACTCCTACAGCCACATCATAATGTTCCTGACCCACAATTTCTGGAGTCAAAGCTCTGGATGAGGATGCTAGAGGATCAACAGCAGGGTACAAGCCCTGTTCTGCCAAAGATCTTTCAAGGGCAATTGTTGAGTCTAAATGGGCAAAGGTTGTAGCGGGTGCAGGATCTGTATAATCATCTGCAGGCACATAAACAGCCTGAACAGAAGTAATAGAACCTTTTTTAGTGGAAGTAATTCTTTCCTGCAAAGAACCCATTTCTGTAGCCAAAGTTGGTTGATAACCAACAGCAGATGGGATTCTACCGAGCAATGCTGAAACTTCTGAACCTGCCTGAGAAAACCTAAAAATATTATCAACAAAGAATAAAATATCTTTACCCATTTCATCACGGAAATATTCAGCCATTGTCAGTCCTGTTAGAGCAACTCGGAGACGGGCTCCAGGAGGTTCATTCATCTGGCCGAATACCATGGCTGTTTTATCAATAACCCCTGAATCCATCATTTCATGGTAAAGATCATTTCCTTCTCTAGTTCTTTCTCCAACCCCAGTAAACACAGAATAACCACCGTGTTCAGCTGCAATATTTCTAATAAGTTCTTGAATTAAAACTGTCTTACCAACTCCAGCTCCACCGAATAAACCGACCTTACCACCTCTAATAAACGGGGCAATTAAATCAATAACTTTAATACCTGTTTCAAAAACTACAGTGGAAGTATCTTGTTGATCAAATTGAGGAGCAGGTCTGTGAATAGGCAAGGTCTTTTTTGATTTTATTGCTGGCTTACCATCAACATTTTCTCCTAAAACATTGAATAATCTTCCTAATACTTCTTCTCCAACAGGAACAGAAATTGGCCCACCTGTGTCTAGTGCTTCCATGCCCCTAATCAAACCATCTGTTGGTGCCATAGCAATTGCCCGAACCATACCGTCACCAAGATGTTGTTGCACTTCCAACACCAAATCTGCCTGACCCTTTTTTGCAATGGTTACAGCATTATAGATTGCAGGAACTTTTGAATCTGCAAATTTTAAATCTACTACTGCCCCAATTATTTGTACTATTTTTCCTTTATTATTCATATTTTCAAAAATTAAGCAGCCTCAAGTGCTGCACCGGCTGAAGCAATTTCCAAAAGTTCTCTGGTAATTGCTGACTGCCTTGCTTGATTATAAGACAAAGTTAAGTCTGTAACAAGCTCTTTGGCATTTTCAGTAGCATTTTGCATGGCAATCATTCTGGCTGAGTGTTCTGAAGCCTTGCTTTCCAAAAGTGCCTGATAAATTTGGGTATCCAAAAGATGTACTAAAGCATACTCCATTACTGAAACCGGATTTGGTTCAAATAAAAATTCACTATTAATTGGTGAAATATTCGTTGAGTAAAACTTACATTGTTCAAGCACTGATGTGGAATCAAAAGGCAAAATTTTAATTAATTTTGGCTCTTGCCGTAAGGTTGATACAAAATCTGTGTACAAAAGATATGCTTCTTTGATTTCACCTGTCAGCATTCCTTGAATTAGATATTTTCTAATCTCTGTTGCCTGTGAAAAATCAACATGTTCTGAATTTTCGAAATCAGCTTCTAAATTTCTGCCACTTCTGACCAAAAAATCTCTGACTTTTTTACCTTTTGTCAAAAAGATTGTCTCTTTAGTGAAGATATCATGGTTTGAACTAATTACCCTGAAAAGATTGGTGTTTAAGGCTCCACAAAGCCCTTTATCCGTAGATATTGCAACAACAACAGATTTACCAGTCTCAGGGCTTCTCAGAAGAGGAGAGACAGAAGTGCTTAATTTATCGCAAACCTGTAATAAAGCCTGAGAAAGTGTGGCAATATAAGGTCTAGCGGAAATTGCCTGATTTTGAGCCTTTCTCATTTTAGTTGCAGCCACCATTTGCATGGCTTTGGTAATTTGGGCTGTATTTTTAATTGACTTTATTCTTCTTCTTAGTTCTCTTGAGCTTGCCATATCAACCTACTTTCGGGGCTAAAAACCCCACAACTTTTACTAAATCGTTTTTAGTTTCAGATACTATTTTTAATACCTCATCCATATATTGCCTTAAATCTTCATCAGCAAAAGCACTCACAAAAATATAAAAAGGATGATCTTTAGAAAAGCCAAAGTCCTGATCTTTAGTTCTTTTTCCGATACCTTTATTACCCATCACAATCTCCATCAACATCTTTATATTTGAGGCAAAATCTTCCGAATTATCATATTTTTTTCTGTTTACAACAAACTGGTCTACAGGCAAAACACTCTCAGGGGTATCATTTCTGTGACCTGTACCATCAACTAATATACAAACCGCAGGTGAAAAATGACTTGAAGCTTCTATTTTTCCTGTATCGTGTAAGTTTTCCAGTAATTTAGGTAAGGTTTGAGAGTCTATCTCACCCAGATATCTAATGAGCGGGGGCTCAATTGAATCTTCCTTAATGCGGTAATTATCAGGATTAATTTTTTGAACAAATTCACCGGATAATAACGTATCAACTATGTCTTCTTTTTGAAAATACTTATCAAGAGAAACTAAAATAGGGAGGTCTAATCTTTTATTCCAGGAATCTCTTTTCTCAATCTCTTCCGGATCCAGTATATCTTGCACAAACGTATCAGGCATAAGGTTTTATTTTGGTAGAGTCTTTTTGAAATCATCTACAGCTTTTTTAGTAATTTTTTCTAATTCTTTTACTACTTTTTCATCAAGCACTTTTGAATCTTCGATTTCTTTAAGCAAATTCTTTTCTTTTAGTCTAAAATTTTGAATATAAGCGTTTTCAAATTCCTTAATTTTTTCAACTGGTAACTCATCCAAATAACCATTTATTGCTGCCCACAAAGAAACAACTTGTTCTTCCAAAGGCGATGGATTATATGGAGGTTGTTTTAAAATCTCGGTAATCCGTTGGCCTCTTTCAATTTGAGCCTTAGTGGCTGGATCCAAGTCTGATGAAAATTGAGCGAAAGCAGCCAATTCTCTAAATTGAGCTAAATCTAGCTTCAATTTCCCTGCAACAGCTTTCATTGCCTTCGTTTGAGCAGCTCCACCCACACGGGAAACAGAAATACCAACGTTTAGAGCTGGCCTTATGCCTGCATAAAATAAGTCAGGCTCCAAATATATTTGACCATCTGTAATAGAAATAACATTAGTTGGAATATAAGCAGAAACATCCCCAGCCTGAGTTTCAATAATAGGCAAGGCTGTCAGTGATCCTCCGCCAGATTCCTTATTCATTCTGGCAGCTCTCTCAAGTAGCCTTGAATGAAGATAGAACACATCACCAGGATATGCTTCACGACCAGAGGGTCGTCTTAAAAGAAGGGAAACTTGTCTATAAGCCCAGGCATGTTTGGATAAATCATCATAAACAATTAAAGCGTCTTGCCCTTTACTCATAAAATATTCACCCATTGCACAGCCTGTATATGGAGCTAAATATTGCATTGGGGCTGGATCAGAGGAAGAGGCAACCACCACAATCGTATGCTCCATAGCTCCGTTTTCTTCCAGTTTGGCAACAAGTTGAGCAATTTTGGATGCTTTTTGGCCCACAGCTACATAAATACAAATAATATCTTTTTGATTGATGATGGTGTCTATCGCAATAGTTGTTTTACCTGTGTTTCTGTCTCCGATAATAAGCTCTCTTTGACCTCGCCCAATTGGAATAAGAGCATCAATTGCTTTAATTCCTGTTTGAACAGGTTGAGTAACTGATTGTCTGGTAATAACACCAGAGGCTACTTTTTCTACAGGGTTGGTGGTTTTTGTTTTGATTGGACCTTTACCGTCTACTGGATTACCCAATGCGTCAACTACACGACCTATAAGTTCTTCTCCAACAGGAACTTGGAGTAATTTACCAGTTGTTTTAACTGTGTCACCTTCGGAAACTGCAGTAAAATCGCCCAAAATCATGGCTCCGACTGTATATTGTTCCAAATTTAAGGCAAGTCCCATCACACCAGACCCAAAATCAATCATTTCTGTTGATTGAACATTAGACAAACCTTCAATCCTGGCAATTCCATCTCCACATTCAATAACAGTTCCTACATTTTCCCTAGTAGCTTTTGTTTGCATGCCGGAAATTTCTTTTTGAATACTATCTAATATGTCAGCCATTAATCATTCCTTTCATTTGTTCAATTTTATTTTTTACAGTGTCATCAAAGACAACATCCCCAATTTTAATACGCAGGCCACCTAAAAGTGAAGAGTCTAAAACTGTTTTAACTGAGGTAATATAAAATGTTTTTCTAGCAACAGCAGTGATCTTTTTTTCCTCAGCAGATGAAAGTTTAGTTGGACTAGCAATCTCTAAAGCAGTTTTATTGATTTCTCTTTTTAAACCCCTTTGGTAAAGAGTCAAAGCCTGAATGGCATCTGTTGAAGGAAGTTTTTTTAAAGTTTTGATATTCTCGTTAATTTTTACGTCTTTGAGTTCGCCTTTTGGTGAAAAGCTATCAATAACTAATTTTTCTATTAAATTTTTTAATCTTTTATTAACCATTATTTTTCAAACCCCTTTAAAGCACTTTTAGAAAGCTCCTCTTTATCTTTAGCTGATAATACTTTGCTGGCAGTTTTTTCAAGTCCTAAAGCTACTAAATCAGCTATCTCTGATCTTATTTCCATGTGAAGTTTTTCCCGTTCCAGAGCCATCTGTTCTTCAGACTTGGCAATCATTTTTTTAGTTTGCTCCAAGGCTTTTTCATGAGATTCAGCAATAATCTGATTAGCAGATTTCATTGCCTCATCAATCACTTTTTTGGATTCCTTGGCAGCAGCCTCCAGTTTTTTATCCCGGTCTTCAATGATTTGAGCCAGCTTTTTCTCAATTTCTTCTGCATTAGCCAACCCTTCTGCAATTTTTTCTTTTCTTTCTTCCAAAATCTTTAAAATAGGTTTATAAAGAAACTTCTTAAGTATCAAAAGAAGAATAATGAAATTAACTATTTGTGCTAATAGAAGTATGGGTTTTATCCCAAATTGATCTAATATTTCCATATTTTGATTAGTTCACAGTTAGTTAGTTCATAGTTCACAGTAAATAATTACAACAAACCAAGTAACCAACTAACCAAGAACTTTTTTATTTTATAAATGCAATAACCAATGCGTAGATAGCAATTGCTTCTGCAAAAGCCATACCCAAAAGCATTGGAGGTAAGATTTTATTGGCAGCATCGGGATTTCTTCCGATAGCTTCCATTGCTTTCATACCAATTAAACCAATACCAATGGCTGGTCCAACGGCACCAAGTGCTATTGCTAATGCTGACGGTAAATTTTCCATCATTTCTCCTTTCTCGTCCAGAGGACGACCAACCTTTGGTTGGTTTATCCTTCTGTACTGTGTTTTTCACTAAGTAACACCATAAAAACAAGCGTCAGCATCATGAATACTGCCGCCTGCACAAAACCAACTATTATTTCTAAAAAATAAAACGGGAGTGGAACAATAAAAGCTAACATGCTTGAAATTGTTGATAAAACAACCTCTCCCGCAAATATATTACCAAAAAGCCTCAAAGAAAGCGAGACTAATTTTGTAAATTCGGAAATAATTTCTAAAATTCCTACAAATAATATAACAGGATTTAAAGAAAACCAGTGTTTAAGATAGCCAACAAACCCAAGATATCTAAGAGAATAGAAATGAGTTAAAACAACAGAAATGATTGCCAAAGAAAGAGTGGTATTAAGGTCAGAATTCACTGAACGGAATAGGGGGATAAAGACCTCTTCACCGTGCTCAATTTCATTAATACCAATTGTTCCAAATCCTGGAAATAACCCCAACCAGTTAGCGGTAATAATGAATAAAAAGAAGGTCATTAAGTAGGGAAAGAAAACTTTGGCTCTGGAATGAGCTAAATCCTCAATCACCCCATAAGCTGCTTCAATAATCATTTCATAAAAATTTTGAAGTCCTGATGGTACTTTTTGCATAGAGCGGGTAGCAAAAAAAGCAGAAATTGAAAGAATTAGAGTAATGATCCATGTAACTAATATAGAATTAGTTACATGAAATGAGCCTATATGACCAATAGTTTCTGCAATAAGCGGTGCTTCCATGACACTAAATTCTAACTTAGCCTAACAAACCAGTCAATTATGTATTTATTGATAGCCTTTTGCCTGTAATTTAAACATGGTGGCATATTGACCATCTAATTTCATAAGTTGCTCATGAGAACCATGCTCAATCATCTTACCTTTATTCATTACATATATGGTATCAGCATTGCGAACTGTAGAAAAGCGGTGAGAAATAATAATTACTGTTTTGTCTTTTTCTAATTTTTCTACTCTGGTAAAAATTTCAGATTCTGCTTTGGCATCAATTGCGGCAGTCGGTTCGTCAAGCACTAAAACCGGTGCATTGCGTAAAAATGCGCGGGCTAATGCAACCTTTTGCCATTGACCACCGGATAGCTCCACCCCTTCATCAAAAACCCGGCCAAGCATTTGTTCATATCCTTTTTCAAATTTAGATACCATGGGGTGAGCTCCTGCACTTGTTGCAGCTTCCACTATTTCATCCAACCCAACAGTCTCATAAACTTTCCCCAGACCTATATTTTCTTTAACTGTATCTTCATATTTATTAAAATCCTGAAACAAAACACCAATTGCTTTGTACCAGGTTTCCAGATCCACCTCTTTAATATTCACTCCGTTAATTAATATTTCACCTGAAGTTACATCATAAAATCTAACCAGTAATTTAATAATAGTTGATTTCCCGGCACCATTTTCCCCAACAAAAGCAATTTTTTCACCGGGGTTTATAGTCATAGAAAAATTATCCAAAATTTTATCTTTTGTATCAGGATAAATAAAATCCACATTTTTAAATTCAATTAGCGGAGCCTTTTTATAGTCAATTTTTACAGGATTTATTGGCACTTGGATTATCGGCTGCAAGTCCATAACTTCAAAAACGTGTTTAACATAAAGGCTGTCATCAAAAACCCCTCCAATGCTTCTAAAAAACCCACTCATACTATTATGGAAGGTTGTTACAATCCCTGTATAAAAGCCAACATCACCTATAGTAAGTCTTTTAGCCAGGGTTTCCATAATTACATAAATTTCAAAACCTATAAAAATTAAAATTGCAAACATCCTGAAGATAAATTTACTCCAGTAAGTCTTTTTTAAAATTGTTGACTGTTCATCAAAAAACTTTTCCTGAACTAATTTAATTTCTGCCAAGAAATTATTAGCCAGTTGAAAGATTTTTACTTCCTTAACCTCCCTGGTTCCCTGTAGAACTCTTCTCAAATAATCGTAACGTTTGCGCAAAGAGGCATTAGCTCCCCAAATACCCCAGGCAAATTTGGAAAATCTGGTTTGGATTATGAATTCAGGTATAACAACAGCGCTAATTAAAATAAGTAAAAGCCAGTTAAGCCTGACTATGGCAATCAGGGCAATAGTAAAAGATATAAATTCAGCCATTGCATAAAAGGAATTACTGAATAGTCTTTCAGGCTTAAATTCATACCCTTCTTTGGCTTTTTCAAGTAAATTACTAAACTCACTATTCTCATAATATTGAATATCCAAAGAAGAAAGTTTTTTAAAAAATATTTGAGTAATAGAGATAGGGAATTTGGTAAATAACATTCTTTCAATTAATTCTTGTGTATTAAATGAAATATCCTGAGCAAAATAAGTGACAAGTCTGGCACCAATTAAAGGATAAAGAATTGTGATATCTGTACTGTTTATTTGTAAAAGATGTACAACAGCATCAATAATTAATTTATAAATATATGCATTAATAAAAGGGATTATTGCCGGTAAAAAATAAAAAATTGCCGCCAAAATAAACAATTTATGATCAATTCCCCAGATCATTTTCATCATTCTAAGAACAACTTTAAAAGTATCTTTGATTTGAGATAGCTTTTCTGTCGCTTTAGCCTTTAACATATGCCTAATTGTAACAAAAATAGAACTTAAGTATAATATTCGCATGACAACAGACGAGAAAATTAAATTAATCACCAGAAACCTGGAAGAATGCTTGACTGAAGAAGAATTAAAAGAATTGATTGAATCAGGAATATCCTTAAAACACTATATTGGTTTTGAAATTTCAGGAAAAGTTCATCTTGGACAAGGGATTGCTGTGATGAATAAGGTAAGAGAAATGCATGATGCTGGTGCAGAAACTGTTATCTGGCTAGCAGACTGGCATGGATGGATCAATAACAAATTAGATGGAACTTTAGAGACTGCCAGCAGGATGGCAAAAGAATATTTCACAGAAGCTATGAAAGCAGCTTATCTTTGTGTTGGAGGAAATCCTGATGATTTAGTTTTTAAGCAGGGGAGTGAGATTTATAATAGTCATCCTGAATTTTGGGCAACAACTATTAAAGTTGCCAAAGCCACTACAATTTCCAGAATGATGAGATCAACAGATATTATGGGCAGAACTGCAGGAGAATCATCCAACACAGCCACTCTTTTTTACCCAGCTATGCAGGCAGCAGATATTTTTCAACTAGAAGTAAACATTGCCCATGCCGGAACAGATCAAAGAAATGTTCATATTGTTGCCAGAGATGCTGCAAAAGAAATTGGATTCAAAAAACCAATCGCCATCCATCACCATTTAATCATGGGACTAAAACCCTTAGGGGATAGTGACGATATTCAAGCAAAGAAAAATATGTCTTATGAAGAAAAAAAAGAAATTATTACAGCCTTAAAAATGAGTAAATCAAAACCCGATACTGCTGTTTTTATTACAGATTCACCTGAAGAAATTAAGAAAAAGATAAATAACGCTTATTGCCCGGAGGGAGACATAGAATTCAATCCTATTCTTGATTGGACAAAGCATTTAATCTTTTACAATGAAGGAGTAACTTTAGAAATTGAAAGGCCTGAAAAATTCGGTGGAAATGTAACTTATTCTTCTTATGAGGATTTAGAAAAAAACTTTACAGAAAAAAAACTTCATCCCATGGATTTAAAAGCTGCAGTTGCTAGTTGGTTGATTAGAAAATTAGAACCTGCCAGAAAACATTTTGAAGACCCTAAAAGGAAAGCAGCTTTAGAAGAGATTGAGAAATTAATTGTAAGAAAATAATATCTCTTATTCTGCAGAATAATGAGTTGCTTCTACCCAAGCAGTAAATGGCCCTCCAATACAAGCCCCAAGACTAACAAGTGTAATGGTTAAATTTGTATCAAGCGGAAGAGATCGGTTTGTTACCCATTGTCCTAAAAAAGTCACTACACCTGAAAGTACAAATCCTGCTACAGCACCACCAGCTGTTCTCATGGCAATAGTTCTTAAGTATGATTCATTACCTCTACTCAAATCAATTTTTAGCTCTTCAAAAAAAGAGCCAATCTTTTCTTTAAATGGTCTACTTTCAACTAAGGGTTCATAATTAAAAAGGTCTACATTTTTTGCCTCAGCCCAAGGACTTTTATTTTCCGCCACAAGATGAACGCTAGTCTTTAAAGAAGATTTTGATTCTTTTGCTCCATCTTCAACCATGAAACTATTATAACATAACTATAAGCTAATTATGAGGCTCTTAACAACGCATTATTTTAAAAATAAGACCTACTTTTTTTTATTTCAATGAGATAATATGATTATGATTATGATGTACTCAAAGAAATTTAAAATATTTTGGATTATGCTATCTCTTATAGCAGGTGTTTCTATTTTGCTTTTTTCCCTGCTTCCTCTCTTAACTACACTTTAAATACCTTAGCAAGCAGAATAAATATTAAATCCAAACCCATCGGAATTAACATAAGTCCGGCAGACTTCTTAAAAAATTCTGAAAAATCAGGAAAGTTTATTGTGCCAATCCAGCTTAAAAAAGGCATCAACGCATCTGTAAAATATAAAGTACCCAAAAACGCACCGATCAGAACTGCTGTTACCACAAATAAAACTAAAGCTCCTTCCATATCTTTTTTACTGGAAAACATAGTGTTGGCTACTTCAAATATTAGAAAAATAACCAAAGCAATCTGCCACCATGGAGTAAAAGACGAATAAAATTGTAACGAGAAAAACAAAACAGCAAGTATTAAAAACATTCCAAAAAAGACAGGCGCAACTCCAATAATAAACCTCCTGACAGGATCTGATTGAGCAATTTTAACACTGCCAAATTTAACTTCATCACCATCAATCTCTGGAAAAATTGTAATATCCCCAGAGGGCACAAAAAATAAACCCGCAATTAGCATATGGGCGATTTCATGAATCAAAGTCCCGGGTAAAAAAATCACGGCTAAAGCATTAAAGGTAAATCCTCTGCTGTGGCTAATTTTATACAATAACCTGGCTAAAGAATTAGTTAAAGTCCTGGAAAAAAGAAACAAAAATAGTATTTCTAAAATAAAAATCAAAAAGAAGATCATAAACTTAGTATATGAGGTGCTGTCTGTCTTGACAACACTATATTAATAGGAAATACTGGTTAAAGGAGGTGATTTATGGATAAACTCGAAATACCCGAGGACGTTAGAAAATATCTGGAAAGCTTACTTTACGATACCCATATCACTCTTCTTGATGAAGAAATGAAAGAGGAAATGATAGAGGAAATATACAAAAGGCTGGATAGCTATTTGGCTGCAACAATTGCTAATAAACTTCCGCCAGAAGCCTTGAATGAATTTATCAAAATGAATGACGAAAACAGACCAGCTCCAGAGGTAGAGGCTTTTATCAAGGAAAAAATGCCTGATGCTGATCAGGTTTTTGCCAACGCCTTTGTAGAATTTAGAAATCTCTATCTGGGAAATACCCAACCCACGGAGCAAACACAACCACTACAGCAGGCAGGATAAAAATGGGGCAAAAATATATGCTAAGCAATAGTAGAAGGAGGACGCTTATTTAGCGGATTTTTTTTATGTCTGACGGAAACACAACACCACTAGAAGCAGGCGCTGCAATCGAAGCCGAAGCGAAACCGGAATATTCACGAAAACAAGTTCTGGATGCTCTAAACTTTTCAAGAAATAACCTCAAGTCATACGTTGGTGGCCTAGAGTCACACGGATATCATGGCCCTGTACTCGACAAGCTTAAATGGATCAACAAATCTGTGGAAGATGCCGTTGGAAATTCAATCGAGAGTAAAAGACCAAAAGATACTCTCACAGTTGAATTCCCTGACAAAATAACAGGACGAACTTTTAAACAACAAGAAGGAATTCCGGTTGAAGGGTTGATCGATTTTCTGCAAACAATTTCAGATGATCAACCTGAAAACAGCGAAGCAAAAAAACAAATTGAAGAACAAATCAAAATCCTGAAAGCGAACAGTAAATCTTATGCTAAGTCACATGTTTTAACTGATTTTGATGTAAAAGGAAGCGACCCAGTTAAAACAGGACGGAATGGTGATAAATACCGTAAATTACATGAAAGAAAAGATTTAGAAGCCCTTTATACCTCAAAAGACCACCGAGCTGCAGGAAGTGAAAATGGAGATCAGGCCAGAATGGAAAAAAACTGGGAAACATCAGAAGATACCTTGGCTAACCGGCTTGAATTAATTATACCCCCAGAAAAAGCAGAAGAAACAAAGAAGGAAGAAGAAAAAGACAATGAAGATAAGGATAAAGACAAAGAGAAAGATAAGGAAGAAGAAGATAAAAAAGATGATGAAATAAAGGTGAGAGAGGCTGTTGTTGCCAGCAGGGAAAAAGATATTTACGCCAAAGCCAGGGAACTTGCCAGTAAATTAGTGCAAAAGGAAATGGATGCAGGCGCAGGTTACAACCCTTTGAATTGGGGCAGAAAAATCGGCTTATATTTACTTAGACCTTACTGGGAACAAAGATTAACCCAGGAAATTGTCAAACAAACAGAAGAAAAACATAATGCTTATTCAACCATAGATTTAAAGAACAGTGTAATCAGATTTCCAGATCTTTTCAAAGGCAAAACAGCAAAATTAATTGTTGATACAGAAGCAAACAGGGCTTTAGAACAAGAATCTGCTCAAGCTAAAATCCAAAATATAAAAGAAAGGTTTAACGAGGGTTTAACAGAAAGCGGAAGAGAGGTTTCAGAAGAACATAAAGCAGATGTATTTGAAGCAAAAGGGGAAGTTAAAAAAGCTTTGGAAGAAAAGATTTTAAAACGCATTATTAAAGGTGAGATTACAGACGAAGCAAGTTTACAGACTGCATTAGCTGCTTTTGTTACAGAAAACAGAACCAAAGATGAGTTTAAGGAATTTATGCAGCTTTTTGGTTCTGACGCTAACCAATTTAAAAGACTAACTCAATATTTTGCTTCAGATTTACTTCAGGTTGGTCTAGACATAAAAGCAGATTTGGGTGAAATTACCGATGAAAAACTGGCAACGATTGATCAAAGAGTTAGAATCTTACTGGCAAATCCAACAAAATGGGGAGCAGAATCACAAGCATATTTTGGTGTAGTAGATAGATTTGTAGCACGTATTGGAAGCCATCGCCCAGGAGCATTACTAAATGCAGGCACAGTTGGCGCAGCATTTGCAATAGGTGCTGCAGTTGCAACCAGAGGGTCTACAGCACTTCAATTAGCAGGCTTAACAGTTCCTGGAATTGGAGCCATTTTTGGAGGAGCTGCTGCCTATGCAAGGAAAAGACAGGAATTTAGTGCCAATAGGCAGGTTTATAACCTCGAGAGCGCTTATAACGAAGCTCCTGTTGATGAAAAAATGGAAAAACGTGCAGAAATTTTTAAGAAATCAAATTACGAAACTAAATCATCAACAGATTTGCTAGATGCCCTGCAAAAAAGTAAAGAAAAACCAGAGACAGAAATACAGGACGCAATTATTGACGCAATTGCCGATATCTCATCCCGTATGTATTTTAATGACGAACTAAAGGCTGGTAAAAAACCAACCGTTGACTTAATTACTTTTGAAAACAGGACAAATGTGGAGCAGGCAAGAGCCACGCTAGATCATGAAATGATAGTTGCCCGTCGTGCGCTTCGGGAAACAATCGAAGCTGCAGGAGGCGACACAATGAGTGAAGCAGATGCAAAAATACAAGCTCAGAATTTAATAAATGCTGCAATTGAAATAAAAAGAAGAGCTATTCAGGAAGATTATGATAAGAAAAACGCCCAATTTACCAAAGATGCGCGAACCGAAGCCTTACGTCATGCTGCAACTGTAGCTGCTTTCGGATTTTCTGGCGGGCTCCTTTCCCAAGAAGGTTTAGCACTAGCTGCACGAACAATACCCGGCATAACAGAGGTTCCCGTAATTGGAAGTTGGCTATTTAAAAGAGGCCAAACAACCTTAGAAAAGGGAATTAATATGGGGGTGAGCGCACTTGGTTATCCGGAAATTGGATTGGAAAACAATACCATTAACACCTTCCAGGAAATGTTTCAAAAAGGTGGAACTGTAAATATGGGTAGATTTACTATTGAGGCCAACCCAACAAATCATACAATGAGCTTTTTTGACAGAGCCACCCATAAACTTATTCCCGGTATGCCTGAAGCACATCTTGAAGCAGGTGGGAAAATTATTGTTTCAGGTAATCTTAATAACTTACCACCAGAGATGAAAAACTGGGTAAGTACAGAAACACTTGAGCATTCATTAAAACAACAAATTCAGGAAGCTGTAAAAAGTGGGGAAATAAAAAATATTGCAGTTGGCAATACCCGCATGCAGATCGAGGGAGATAAGGTCTGGATATTAAGAACAGATCAATATGATGCGTTAGGCCATCTTAAACCGGGTGAAAAAATCTTAGGAGGAACGATCAGTACAGACGGCACTCTGCATTTTACAGGTGAAACTACTGAATCAATTACAAAAATCAAGACAGAACTGGCTGCCAATGGCTTCCAAACACCTACAGAAAATATACCTGAAACAGGCAGTGTGGGAGTAAAAGAACATTTTGAAAAATTAGGGATGATTGAGAAAGCTAACAGAGGAGAGTTTTTAAACAACGGTACACTAATTTCCGACAGAAATGAATTAGGATTACATCTTATAAGCAAACCTGATGGAACAATTATTGTAGATGCATCAACAATGACTCCTCAAACTACACTTCCTGCTTCAGTCAATAAAGATATAATCACAAATCCAAATGGAACAACATTTAAAAATATGTTTGCCTTTTTCACCCTTGATAATGCCCAAGACGCCGCCAGAGAAGGAATCAGGGTACCAATTGACTCCAATGGCCAGCTTATACTTGCTCCAGGCACGGATCTAAATCAATTCTATAAACCGGATGGTCATGGAGGGGTTACCCAACATCTAAGATTTACAGAAATATTCCATTTTAATGAAGCCACCGGTAAATATGATATTTTAGCAACTTTTGATGGTCCAGAAGCCACTAATATTGGTCCAGAAACTGGTACTGGTATCAGCTCAGATAGCCACACTCTTGATATCACACCACCTGATTCCAGGATTCTTACACCTCCTACATCTGAAGCCTCACCAATACCCACAATCTACTCTGATTGGGGTAGACCAATAGTTATGGCAGAAAAAGGAGGAATACCAGCCCAAGAAGGAACAACTACACAGGAAGAAACGCCCGAGCAAAAACAACTCCGTGAACAAATAGAAGAAAAAAGAAGAGAATATAATGATTTAACTGGTAACGGTGAAAATATAGCACCTGGAGATGTTAAAAAGGCTTTAGAGCTTGAGGAAGAAATTGACAGGCTTGAGGAAGCTTTAAAAGCTACTAACCCAACACCTGCTGCAGCTCAACCAATCGCTGTAAAAGTGGAGGATACTGACATTATTAGCGATGCAGAAATTGCAGCCACAGAAGCTTGGGCAGCCACTACTCCTTTGGGTCACAACATACTAACAAAAACACCAGAGGAGAAGAAAGAATTTTATACTCAAGTAGCAGAAAGAGTTAAAAGAGAAAATCAACTACTTAAAGACCGCTATAGCGGAGATTTGCCTACCCCAACTCCTATTGGACAAGAAGGTGTTTACTGGAAAAAACAAGCTAATACTGCCAACGTGCTTACCTGTCAAATCGCTTCTGCTGGAAATGCACTAAGAGCCTTCGGTATTTATGATGAAACCAGACATAATGAACAAGCATTAATAAATAGTATGGGGAGTGCAGATTTCGCAGCCTTGAATGCAAATGGAGTCTCTGATTCGGACATAATAAGGGCGTTAGCAGATAGAACACCAGAAGTAACAGCCAGAAGGTCTAATTCTGTAGAAGAAGTTTTACAATCTGTAGAAAATGGGGCTGGAGCAATTGTTCATTTATCCCAAAATCATATTGGTCTTATTCCACCAGGAAACAGAGTTAGAAAAACTGGAGACCAGCTTGAAGTGCAAGTAATAGATCCACTTACAGGTCCAAGGTGGATAAATGTAGATACACTTATTAAGAGTGATATTACTGTCGCCTCAGAACCAAACTTTGCCCCTGTTGTAATAATTGAGAGAAAAACTACCACTACAACAAGACAACCCACAGCAGAACAATTAAGAAATGCCAGGAGCGCTGTTCCATCAGGAAGGTATGACAAATCAGAGGAACAGCTTCAGTCTAGAACCATCCTTAATCTCACACCGGAAACTTTAAGGGCAAGACAAGAAGTTTTTGAAAAAGCAGGAGAAAGATCTCTTGAAGAAGTACAAAAATTAATTGAGGCAGTTGAACAAATTCAACAGGAACAATGGAAAGACGGAAATGGTAGATTAGGTCCTACAATTGCAGAAATCAGACAAGCCCAAGAGGCTTCTGGAGTAAAAGAAGCAATTTATGATGGAGGTATTGTTTACCTGCCAAATGAAAAAGGCCAATTGGTGGTGGTGGGAGATATTCACGGAGACCTGACCAGCACCAGGCAAATTATTGAAAAAGCAAAATTTCTGGAAAACATGGAACAGGGAGATAGAACTTCTACACTTGTATTCTTAGGAGATGTCGTTGACCGCGGGCAACATGATGTTGAGGTTATGGAAGTACTATTAGAGCTTAAACGCAGATACCCAAACAACGTTGTTTTAATGAAGGCAGACCATGAAGTAATAACGAATGTTTCGGACCATAATTTCCCACAAAAGGTATACAACCATTATTATAAACAAGGTTATCCTGAAAATGACCCTGTAAAATTAAATGCCCTTGTTGAGGAAGGGTACAGGGGTATGAGAGAGTTAGATGCGGTTGTTGCCAAAGGAGCCATTAATAAATCTAAATTGGTAGAATTTCTCACAAAATTTGCTTTAAGAGAAGGTGAATATAAAACAAAGCATCAACAAATCTTAAATGAGTTAATAGCCTCTATGGATCCGGCAGACCAGCAAACAGTCAGAGCATCCATAAATGGTGCCTGGGAATATTTAACCGAAAATACACCATTAGCAAAGGATTATTTTTTCGGGAAAATCTTTAACAGTTTACCTAGAATGGTCGTATGTGGAAACGGAGTGGTTTTAGCTCATGGTGGTCCTTCAGGCCGGAATTTGGATTTAGCCGGACATCGCAGACAATGGGATCTATTGGATAATGCTATGCCATGGGCGGATCCGACAACCCACGTCCAATCACTGTGGGAAAACCCTAGCAGCGGATATCAAGCTGCGATGGCAGAGGTTAATAGTTTAATCATACAGGCAACTCATTCTCCGGATAAGAGAGTTGAATATGGTAATCAGAAATGGCATGTTGATAATCTGAAAAAAGTAAGAGATAGGTTTATGCAGGCACGAAATAGCGGTGTGTGGTTTAATACTGACAGAACATCGGGAGGAATACTGGATGCTGCCTGGTCAAACCTGCTTTGGTATTCAGAAGAGTCTTTGGACAATTTCCTAAAACAGATCGGAGGCACTGTTATGATAAGAGGCCACCAAACATCTACAGAAGTAGTAGGCCATAAACCAAATCCTTTCTCTAAAAATAGCCTCTGGACAATTCATTCAACAGGTACAGGAAGTGATGAGAGTGCTTACAGAGGAAGAGAAAGGAATCCTTCAGTTGCAGTATTTAATAAAAATGAGGCAATTACAACAATCGATCCAAGTAAAAATATTGTAAATATCTGGACAGGCAACATGCCAACCCCGTAATTATTATATAATTCCCTCATGGATCTAACTACAAAATTAATACACACATCTGGGATTGGGCCTTCACTGCAGGCTAAATTAGATAAATTAAACCTAACTACTATTGAGGATTTAGTAACCCATTATCCTTTTAGATATGAAGATTTTGCTAAAATTTCTAAGATTGTAGAAGGAAAAGTAGGGGAGATAAATACTTTTTCTGGGGAAATTCTCTCAATTAAAAATACTTATACTAAATCACATAAAATTTTAACCAAAGCAATTTTGAGTGATGATTCCGGAACTTTGGAAATAATCTGGCTTAACAACCGCTGGATTATCAAAAATATTAAAGCAGGGGATAAGATCCAAACCTCTGGTAAATTTGATTTTTTTGCAGGTAAAAAAAGTCTTATTGCCCCAGAATGGGAAAAAGTAGATATAGACGCTTTGCACACAGGGAGATTGGTGCCTATTTATCCTGAAACATATGGCTTGACTTCAAAGTGGCTACGCGCAAAAATCCATCAATTTTTAACCAGAATTACAGATCTGGAAGATCCTATCCCTGAAGATATTACACAAGATTTCCTAAGCCTTACTGAAGCATTAAATAGAATACATTTCCCTGATAATTATTCAGATATTTTACAAGCAAAAAGTAGACTTTCTTTTGATGAATTATTTTATATTCAGCTTTCAACACTAAAGAAAAGAGAAGACTGGCAAAATAAACAAGTCACTAAGAAATTGATAATTGATAATGTAAAATTACAAGAATTTATAGATAAATTGCCATTTAAATTAACAAATGCACAAAAAAGAGTAATCGATGAAGTTCTAAAAGATGTTGGTAAAACAAGTCCTGCAAACAGATTGATACAAGGGGAGGTTGGTTCAGGAAAGACTGTAGTAGCTGCAGTAATTATCTATTTAGCCCATCTTAACAATCTAAAGTCAATCCTTATGGCACCTACAGAAATTCTGGCATTCCAACATCACTCAACATTAAGAAAATTACTGGAACCATTTGGTATTAAGGTAGGAATTTATACAGGCAGTAAGAAAAATATTATACATGAGGAAGCTGTGAGCGATGTAATAGTTGGAACTCATGCCTTACTATCAGAAAAATTGGAATTAAATGATATTGGTTTGATAGTAGTTGATGAACAGCAAAGGTTTGGTGTAGCCCAAAGAAGCTTGCTCAGAGAAAGGGCAAAAAGTCCGCATTTTATAACCATGACTGCCACTCCAATCCCAAGAACTGTTGCCTTAACTGTTTATGGAGACTTAGACCTTTCTGTAATTGACGAAATGCCTGTCGGAAGACTTGAGGTCAAAACACACTTCGTGCCGGAAGTAAAAAGAGAAGACTCCTATAAATTTTTAGAAAAAGTTGTGAATGAAGGGCAACAGGTCTACATTATCACTCCTTTGATAGATGAATCTGAGACGCTGCTTTCTGCTAAAGCCGCCAAGGCTGAGTTTGAAAGATTGCAAACCAAAATCTTCCCTAAATTAAAATTAGGCTTACTGCATGGAAAATTAAAATCAAAGGAAAAAGAAGAAATAATTAATAATTTTAAGGATCATAAAATTGATATTTTAGTTTCTACCTCTGTAGTAGAGGTAGGTATGGATATTCCTAATGCAACTATTATGGTAATAGAAGGAGCAGAGAGATTTGGACTTTCACAACTTCACCAATTAAGAGGCAGGGTGGGCAGGGGAGATATCCAATCTTATTGTTTTTTGTTTGCAGAACAAGAGATTCCAGCAATAATCAGTCGTTTAAAAAACCTGGAGCATATCCATGATGGATTAAAATTGGCAGAGCTTGATCTCCAAATTAGAGGATCAGGAGAGATTTTTGGCACCAAACAAAGTGGTGATTGGGACTTAAAAATCGCTTCACTTTCTGATTTGGAATTAATAGAGAAGGCAAGAAACGCGGCTAAAAAAATACTACAGGATGATCTGACGCTTGACAAATACCCCAATCTTCTGGGAAAATTATTAAACTTAGAAAATATAATGCCCGATTAAGGAAAATATATGGCAGCAGAACCTAAAAGAAGACATAGTAAAGCTCGAAAGAGAACAAGACGTGCATCCATTAATTTGGAAGCTAAACAATTGGTAAAATGTAACAGTTGTGGCGAACCAAAATTATCACATATTGTGTGTGCTGCGTGCGGCATATACAACGGTAAAGAGGTTGTATCAAAAACAACAGCTAAAGTAACACGCGCCGAGTGAAAACTTCCCAAGACCCTAGACATCTAAAAAGAGAATCTATTGTTAAGGAACTATTTACATGGAGCTTTACAGATACATATAAGCTACAAACAGAAGAGGCAAAAGAGATTACTGAAGCTTTAAATAAAATCGATAAAGAGATTGAGACCGGAGCACCAAGTTGGCCTATAAATCAGATCAACAGAATTGATTTAGCTATCTTGCGTTTAGCTGTTTTTGAGTTAATAATAGTTAAGGATACCCCTTTTAAGGTGGTTGTAGATGAGGCAGTAGAGATGGCTAAAAAGTATGGAGCAGAAACCAGCCCTTCATTTATAAATGGAGTACTGGGAAATATAATAACTGCCCATAAATTAGATAAAAAGAAAAAATAAATAATATGTCAGATCAGAAAAAAATTATTGAGGCAATAGCAGAAAACTTAGGGTTACCGCCTGCAGATATTGATGTGGAATCACACTTGCAAGATGACCTGGGTCTCAATGCAGTTGAAATAGCTGATCTTTTAGGAGATTTAGCTGAGAAATTTAATATTGTTTTTCACTCAAATGAACCTGCTCAAGTAAAAACAGTAGGTGATTTAATTGAACTTGTTGAAGATAAGCTACTCGAATAACACCCCAAATGGATAGTCAAATTGTAAATATCCTCACAGATTTAGGAATCAGACCTAAAAATATCTTATTTTATCAAACAGCCTTTATTCACAGGTCTTATCTTAATGAATCTAAAAGTGCTGTCCAGTCAAATGAAAGGATGGAATTTTTAGGTGATTCTGTTTTATCTTTTATTATTTCCTCATATCTTTTTCAAAAACGTTTAAAAGACACAGAAGGGGATTTAACAAACCTCAGGGCTTTTATTGTCAAAACTGATTCCTTAGCCAAAGCATCCGCTAAACTGGGTCTTGGGGAACTTTTAAATCTTTCCAAAGGGGAAGAGCTATCTGGAGGCAGAAAAAATCCCCAGCTTCTGGCAAATACCTTTGAAGCGCTCCTTGGTGCAATTTATCTTGATTTAGGAATAGAAAACGCCACAAAATTTGTGGAAAGTACATTACTCCCAATATTCACTGAAGAAGTCGAAAAAGGGGCTCCCAAGGACGCCAAAAGCATGCTGCAGGAGCAGGTCCAGTCAAAAATGCAGACTTCACCAAAATACAAGATTTTAGGGACAACAGGCCCTGATCATGCCAAAAAATTCACAGTCGGTGTATTTATTAATAACAAACAAACCGGGATCGGTAATGGCTCCAATAAACAGCAGGCAGAAGAAGTTGCTGCAGAACAGGCATTAACCAACCTCGAGAAAAACTAATCTCCTTATTAATTGTTGCCATTTTCAGTATCTTATAGTAAGATACGCAGCATGGCTGAACACAAGAATAATTTTATTCCGATTGAGGAAGCTTCATATGAGGGCGCAAGATTTAATGTTGTATTACCCAATTTTGTTGATACAGAAAGAATCGGAGTAAATACACAGGCAATTCACAGATTTTGCAGGCTGGGTGGAATAAAACACTTAAGGGTCACCGGTAATACTGACGGAGAAACTTCAAGCTTCACCCCGACAATCGTCGGATATGACAGCCAGGGAAATGCTTATGCCGGTAAAACAGGTATCAAAACTATTGTTCCCACTTTTACCCAAACCTCTGATGAAGACGGCTATTCTGAACTTGGTATGTATAAACCTCATGCATCTACCTGGGTTAATACAAACATAGATCTTAATCTAAATGAAATTACCAAAAATATCGAAGAAGAAGAAAGATGGCAGGGAGATCTCAGGTCAACAGATGCCTGGTCTTACTACCTTAATAAATCCATCAAAAATGGGTTAACAAATGCAGGGATAAAACACCTTGTTTGGGGCTTCAGTAAAAGCGAAGTATTCAGACACGCGTTCCAATACGGCATGATGGGGTTTTTTCATGCAACTTTTGACAATGGTTCTTTAGAAAGCCTTATTAACAGAGTAGTAATCGGGTCAACGTTATTAAATTTGTTTGATGCAGCAGTCGCATCAAGAAACATAAGAGATCACAGGGTTTCAATTTTCTTCGGTCCGCAACTCGACAGAGCAGCAATCCTTAAAATATTATCCGCCCGCACAACACTGGTTGCTTCTATAAAAGACTTATAATAAAATACCGCAATGGCGATCGATACTGAACCAAAAGAATTTATATACAACAGAACAGGCAATCTTTCGCAAACCACAGCCTTAAACACTGCTCTGGCTGAAAGGTTTATGAGAGAGGCAGATATAAGACGGAATATCCTTATAGTAGATTCTGATAAAAAACCCGATGGTCAATCTGTTTCTGTCGGGGATGATATCTTAGCCTGGCGTTCTATAGCACCTTTGACTGAACTTACCAAGATTATTTTAAAACCTAAAAGGCTTCATGCAATCGAAGTCGTTGGTAACCAATACAAAGTTTTAATACACGATAAAATAATTGATGATGATATCAAAACAAAGGGTTATAAAGACAGAGCAGAGTATGAGGAAAGGTATGCAGCCACCTTAAATCATGAAGTAAGATCTGCAGCATCAGAGATTTTGTTCAGGGAAAAGTTAGGCTGGCACGAACAAAAACATAATTACATTGTATATATGTTTCCTGCATCTTTTATCTTAACCGACCTACTACTCGCCGACTTCCAGGGAGTCTTATTTCAACTAGGAATTGTAACTTGTATCACAAACCCTTTGATTAATATGCTTCAGAATAGTTTTTACCAACAAAGACGAAAATTTAACGAATTAGGCGCCTCTTTTTTAAACGACTTTGATATTCCTATTCCACCGGATTTGAACTACAAACCATGGTATAAAGCTTTTTATCCTGTGCTTCCGGTAGATAAATGGATAAAAGGAAAGAAGGTACTTGCAAGCAAAGAAAATTTAATTGTTGAAAGAGGGAGTCTTGCCTGATTCAGGATTATCGAGTATACTATCCAACATGCCAGTTAAGATTAGATTAATGCGAATAGGAGCCAAAAAACGTCCTTTTTATAGGATCGTGGCAATCGACGAAAGAAAAAAAAGATCAGGAGAATATTTAGATCTACTGGGCACGTACAACCCATTAACAAATCCTAAAGAAATTATTTTGAAACAAGACAAAATCGATGAGTGGATTAAAAAAGGTGCAGTATTATCTGATGGATATTTAAGAATGACAAAACAAGCTCCACAAAAACCACCAAGAGCTCCTAAAAAGGAGAAAAAGTCTGCAGACGTCAGTCCTCAGCCATCAGAAAAACAAGAAGAAAAATCAAAACCAGTAGAAGCAGATACTAAATCTCCTGCTGAAGACGCTGCTGACACCGCCGAAGTTGCTGAATCCGCTGAAGCAGCTGACTCTGCTGATTCTGCTGAAATAGTTGACAACGCTGAAGTTGCTGAAACTGAGGAAACAAAATAATGGATGAATTAGTTTTATACATTGTTAAGGCATTAGTTTCAAAACCTGATGAGGTTAAATTAGACTCCAAAAATGAAGATGGAATGTTATCGCTTCAATTAACTGTTGCCCCAGATGACATGGGAGTGGTTATTGGAAAAATGGGCCAAACAATCAGATCAATTAGAAAACTTCTCGTCGCAAGAGTTATGGCTGAAAACAGAGACTTAAGAGTTAACTTAACTTTGCAAGAACAATAAACACTCAGGTGAAAATTTCAATCATCACACTGTTCCCAAATCAGATCAAAGAAACTTTAGAAACCTCAATGTTAGGAAGAGCCCAAAAACAAGGCCTGGTAGATTTCCAGATTATAGATTTAAGGACTTTTGGAGAAGGAGTTCATCAGGTAGTTGATGGCAAGCCTTATGGCGGGGGACCGGGGATGTTATTTAGGGCAGACATTTTAGCCAAAGCAGTAAAATCTATTAAAGGGAAAAAATATACAATTTTAACTTCTCCTGTTGGCAAGCAGTTTAACCAAATGAGTGCAAGAAAACTTTTGGCTCAAAAGCATTTGCTTATTATTTGCGGGCATTATGAAGGGGTTGATCAAAGATTCATTGATAAATATGTAGACGCAGAAATCTCAATTGGCGACTACGTGCTGACTGGCGGAGAGTTACCTGCGCTTGTTATTACCGATGCGGTTACCAGGTTAATTCCCGGGGTTTTAAAATCTGAGCAGTCAAGCACTGACGAGAGTTTTACAGAAAATTTATTGGAACATCCTCAATATACCAGACCTGAAGTTTTTGAAGGAATGAAAGTGCCTGAAATTCTTTTATCCGGTCATCACGGACAAATAGACTCCTGGAAAAAAGAACAAGCTTTGAAAAAAACAAACGAACTCAGGCCTGACATTCTTAAGAAAAACTGATTTTACTGAAACGGATCCTCTTTCCCAATAGGAACAGCTGACGAAGTGGCAAAAACCTCTTTTTGAGCTGCTACTTTAATTAAATTAGCAATTAAATCTTCTTGCTTTACATCAATTTTGGCAACAGGCTGGTCTACCGATAAAACAGTCGCCGGCGCAGGCTGATAAAAAACAGTTAGCGGTAAGTCCAGTGAAACTAAGGAGCCCTCAGGTTGAAACCTTAGTCCAATAGAGTCTACTTGATAAATACGGGGTGCTTCACGCAAACTGTTCAAAAAACTTCTGGCTGAATCCAAAGGACCCAATACAGAAATTGTAAGTTGAAAACTATTTTGACCACTCGTTTTAGAACCTGCAGCATAAGAAGTACTCTTTAAAGATAAATTCGATTTAGATATTAAGTCCTGCAAAACAGCCATTGCTTGCGGAACATCCCTATCAGTCGGCATCACAGTCAACGCTGTTACCAAATTTTGTTGTAATTTTGTATCATCGATCGCATTTAACTCATTTGCTTTTTTATTCAAAAGATCAATTCTGTTAAAAAGCACTCCGGAACTTTCTCTTTCCTTAAATATTTCCAGCATTTGAGGAACAATAACAAAGCCAATAATCAACAAACAAACCAAACCGACAGCAGAAGGAATGATATAAATCCTATATTTAAAATAATAATCTTTTAACATAATTAATCAACCACCCTCAAGGAAAACCTATATGTTGAATCTTTACCTAAAGAAATACCGTTTAAATCAACCGACTTTACTAATTTAAAATTTGTTTCAGTATTTGAAAGAGACGTAAACAACTTATCAATACTGGCTAAAGAGGTACTGGTAAAAGATGCTGTTACGACCCCATTCTTATCAATAGAGGCATCATATAAATTAACATCAGCAGGAGTCAGATATACAATCAAGTTAAACATTTGCTTAACTTTATCATCACTACCAATTTTTGAAGAGATAGAATCCATTCTGTTTTTTAAAGCAAAAGCTTCTGATTCTTTTGTCGAAAATGTTTTTACTTTTGCTTCAGCTTCTTTAACCTTTTCTGCAACTTGAGAATTTTGCTGGTTTTGATTAATTCTTAGAATAAAAACACCACTTGTAACCAAAATAATTGCCACTAATACTCCTACGCTCAATTTATTTACCAAACTTAATTTACTGCTTTGAATCCTTTCGAGTAATACAGTTTGTGGTAATAGATTAATTGAAATTTTGTTCATTAATCCTCCCTAAGTGCCAAACCAACGGCAATGGTATATTGAGCAGAATCAACTAATTTAGGTTGTAATGATTTATCTTTGGCAATAAAATACCAAGGGTCTGCTTCCTGGATTTCCAAACCCAAAGTATTTGCAAAATAAATAACGAGTCCCGGCAACTTGGCTCCTCCTCCTGACAAAACTACCCGTTTAATTGAGTTTTGTACGTTTTTCGCCTGAAAAGATTGGATAACTCTTTGGGCTTCAGTTAAAATCACATCCACTATCGGCTTTAAGACTTGATAAATTTTACCGCCCAGTTGATCTTCCAGTAAACCATAAACTTTTTTATATTCTTCAGCCTGAACAGGCTCAAAATTTAAGTATTGAGAAATAGCCCTGGTTAAGGCCATACCCCCGGTACCAATGGAACGGGTTAAAAGAATCAAACCTTTTGAGACAACTGCAAAATCAGTTGAATGAGATCCCATCTGCACAATTAAGGTTGTAGGAGCATAAGGATTATTGCCGACTAAGGCACGAGTTGCAGCAATTAGTTCTGTCTCCAGAGCAAGAGGCTTAATCTTAACAAAATCCAGCACTTTCAAATACTTATTTACTGTATTTTTGGGTGAAGCAACCACAAATACAGAAGTATTGTTTTGAGGTTTAGAGCGGTTTATTACCTGCCAATAAAGATTAACTTGATCTGTTGGAAGGGGTACAAATTCCTCAGCAGAATAGCGGATCGACGAAGCAAGTTCCTCATCAGATAAAAAAGGCAAATCATTAATAACCCGGGTAAAAATCTTAGACTCCGGCAAAGCCACAACAACAGGCAAATCAGGCGCCTTGATAGAGTTAAGCAGTGTTTTTATAGCCTTGGATTCTACTTCTAACTCAAAAGGATTTTCAGAAGCAATACCGGGTTGAGGCGAGGCTATCGAACCAAAAGACACTAAAGAAACCGGTTTTGTTTTACGGGATAGCACGACCGCTTTAATAGAAAAACTTCCAATATCAAGTCCAATACAATAATCTTGAGCCATAGGCAGTGATTACATTCTAAAACAAAACAACCCTAAAATGCTACAGCAATCTGACATTCATTCAATCTGATAAGTTCCTTTTACCAGAGAATAAGATCCCGAAGGTCCGGAGGTAAAGAATGGGGAAGCAAGCCCGGAATCATAATTAATCGTTACCCCATTCTCCAGTTCAACTTTCCATGCAGTTAATTCAGTCAGATGACTTACATTTGATATATCAGCGATGCCATTTCCTGCATAAAGTATCCCTTGATTAGTGCTGTTATCAACAGAAAGGGCTTTTTGTCCGTTGGTACGAGAATCATAGGTAGTCAAAACCATTATGTAACTGCCGGTTATCCCGGATCCTCTAACACTGGTATTGTTGTTCATAACAATCTTGCCATCAGTAACAATCACTCCGGAAGCATCGCTGTAAGCAGAATTTAATCTTAATATTACATTATTACTCAAACTTAAGTCTCCTGTAATCCAAATAGGATCATTAATGACTGTATTGCAGCCATTTGTGAATGAAACATTGCCGATATATTTTCCCGGACCAAGCACTGACCTACAGCTGGTAATGTCACCCGTATAAACACCTGCGTCAGCAGCTCTTTGTTTCCATTCAGCAATATTCCCATCTGAAACTGGTAAATTTGTGGGTACTGGATCAATAGAACCCGGATAAAGATGGGCAGCAGTAACATTACTTTTTGATTGATAATAAGCGTCACCGGTAACCACCAAATTCTGAAGGTCGTGAGCATGAGCACTGCCTCCAATAGACACTTGTTCAGTGCCTTTTATATAAGTAACCACACCACCCATATAGGTTTTAAAATCCAAATCATATAATGTAGTAGTCCAGCTTGGACTTCCTGAGGACCAATTATCCGACCATTTACTCAAACCCCTAGTATATCCCTGCAGTGAGTCTGCTGACCAAACCCAGTAATTGGAAGCATTATATGAGGTATCAAGCACAATCCAGTAAGAAGTGTCTGCTGCAAGAAAAGGCGAAGAATTAAAAGCAACATCCACCCAGCTATATTGTGTGGTAACTAAATTTGAAGTTAGAGTACCGGTTGTTAAAACACTATTTTTGTCTGGTTTTCCATTATTATCACTTAATAATCTTACTGTTATATCAGGCGGCGTTCCTACTTTTTTTAGCATGGCTGAAATTTTATTTATATTTCCGCTGACAGTCGGTTTAAAACTTTGAGCAACATCTAATATATTATTGCCTGCTACGTTTTTCCCAAAAACATAGTCGCTACAACCCGGGCTCACACAGAAGTTTTGCTGATCTGCGGCCGGAGCAGTTCCGCCAGCAACATAAGCATCTCCGGAGATAGAAGTATTATTGCTCATATTAATATTGCCATTCGAGTAAACGGATCCATAAACATTACTATTATTTTCCATTTCTAAACCTCCTTCTCCAACCTGCATTGCATAATTAAAAGCATATCCAACTCCCTTTGAAGCAGTGATTTTTACAGTTCTTTGAGACTTCGGATTCGATTTTGACGGAACATAGCCTGTCGCTTCAATAATTTTTGATGATTGATTCGGACTGGTTACTTTAATCGAGATTGATCCTTCATCTAACTTAATTTCTGTGTCCCCAGAATATGAACCACCTAAATTCAGAGAGGCCAGTGCTTTTTCAACTCCTGCCTCAGCCAAATTAATTGCCTGAGTAGAAGTTACTGAATAATTAGTATTCTGGGAATAAATATTTGCTCCGCCAATAATTGCCAGAGAATTTACCAACACCAAACCGACTACAATAATTGCCAAAACTAATACTTGTCCAGATTGGTTGTGTTTCATATATTTCTTAAATTAGTCACGATAACTGAGTTTCTTGATTTATCTGCTACCCCTCCGGTCGGCTGTACATTTACTTCAGTTTTTACCTTTACAGCAGACGTGGGGGAGACGATATTGTCGTTTTGATCTAAATAGGTAAATGCAATTGATTGTAAAATACTGGAAAGAACCTTGGTTTGCGAAATTCTTTTACTAGCAGAATCAGGAAAAACATAGAGCATAAGGAGGTTTGTTTTCACCGCATCTTTAGTAATTACTACATAATCATATGTATTATTAATAATTCCGCTGACATCAAAAGAAGGAATTTTAAGAACCAGGGTAGTTCCATTTGTAGTATAAAGAGGAGTAATTAGTGGATAACTATTTACAACAGCTGACGCCTGTCTGATGTTAGTTTCAATTTCACTAACAGCATCGTTTATACTCAAGCCTGATGTAACCAATGACGTTTGCTTATTATATAGACCAGTGTTATTTACCAAAATACTTGCCAAAAGCGTTCCTACAATAATAAAAACAGCAGCCACAACCAATGTCTCCACAAATGTGAAGCCTCTCATTGTCCCAAACCTCTTTCTGTCATAAGAGTTGAAAGTTCAACTTTTTTTACAACTCCTGCTTCTTGCCAAAAAACCGTTACCTTTATTTTCTTTGCAACCTCGCCTGATGCACAAACTTCTATAGGACAATCTGATACTTCATATTGAGCGGCAGGGGAGGGGAGCTTAAATAAACTCGCGTCAGTAAAAGTATTCATACCGTTTGATAAACCTGAGTAAGGTTGCTTCCTTAAAAGATCAATTTCTTTATTGGCAATCTCTTTTGCCAAAGAGGTATTTCCGCTATTCCTAATGCTTTGAATTGAAGCTGGAAGAGATGCAATAAGAACGGCAAGTACTCCCACTGCAACAACGACTAGTATAAGTTCTATTAATGAGATTCCTCTCTGATTTTTAATTTTAAGCACCGGGTTTATATTGTTCACTCTTTTTTTAAGTTGCTTGCGGAAAATAATACATAGTCAAAAAGCTGAGGCATCACCCCGCGGTAATTTGTCACCTCAAGAGATCTCTTTACATCACCTGAAGTACCTGAGGCTCTGTAAATATTAGCCTGAGTCGGAAGGGAACCTATTCCGGGTTTTAAAGCAACAGGATGTTCAGTATCAGTGTAAAGTAACCTGACCCTTACCATGATCAATATATTATTACCTGAGTGGGGCAAGATGCTGGGAACATCAGAGGTTGAAGGAACACGGACCTGGCAGTAATAATTAGCTGTTGCACCATCATCAATAAGTGTAGAAGTGTCGCGCACGTCGCAAGAAGAAATACTCGATTGAGTAGTATTATTTATACGCGGAGCATTAATAAGACTTCCGTCCCTGTACGAATCATAGTATTTCTTTAGAGTCTTATATTTTTTGTCAGTATCATCCCAATACACGATATCCAATTCAACCGCGGGCTGATTGGCCAATCTGCCTCCTTTAGTCTCATCGTACTTATCGTGATTAGGATCTCCGAAGTAAAGATAAAAGTAATCTTCATTATACGAACGCGCCATTGTCTCGGGATTAGCTAACCAAAACTGGGCAAAGGTGCGTTTGGTATAAGGAGCAAAACTGAGAGCATTACTCCCAACAGGGGTTGCACCAGCTGAAGCAGAGGCAGCAGCAGCATTGCTTAAATTAAAAGGATTTACCTGAGTAGTAGTAGTTCCTCCAATATTATTCTCGTTTTGTTTTATCGCTTTTTCTATAGCAGCTTCTGCAGCAGAAAAAGCCCGGGAAGAGTCTTCGCTTTTCCTTGAGGTTGATACTTCGAGGATGCTTCGTCCTATGGTTGATAAACCAATAGCAAGTGCTACTACCATAATCAACAGAAGCAATATCACAACCTGTCCTGAACTATTATTTTTCATCTTATGCCCCCTCTTACTTGTACGGAAGTTGCAAAAGGTATCCCGTTATCCGCAACAGTCACGTCATAAGCATAACCTGCCAAAACTCCGGCTGACGCATTAAATTTGATTAATACATTATCTCCTCGTCTGTCAAAAATATCTTGCCCAGGTGGGGTATAATCAATAGAAACACCGTTTACAGGATCAGCATCTGTTAAAGACTGAATAAAATTACTTCCTGTATTTAAATTGGTTTCATCATGTTCTGTACAAAGCTGATCATCAGTTACATCACCGGCAAGATCATTTCTAATAAAATTAATTTTTTGGATTTTACCGTTCAACATAGCAGAAGGAGAGGAAAACTTATACTGAGTATACGTTCCTCCCTTAGTTATGACAAGCGTATCTTTGGGAGACACTCCTGGATTATGAAATTTATCAACACAAACTATACCGTCAGCATCCCTAATCTCATTTGATAATTTATCCAGTACAACCTGTCCGTTCTGCTTCACCTGATTGATTGCCTTAACCTTATTCCTCCCCCTTAAAGCATCAATCAATATATTAGTAAAAATTACGCCCAAAACAACCATAATAGACACTACAACAAGTAACTCTATAATGGTAAAACCGTTATTTTTATTATTTATATTTTTATCTTTATATACAATCATAATTTGGTTTTGTAATAACTGTTTCCAAATCAGAACTATGTGCACCAGACGTATCGCTCCAACTTACACCTACAGTTACGTTAACATAGTCTGTCGCAACGGCACGATTTGGCTGACTCACTTGGATTTGCCTTGTAAATATACTATCCGGTATTTTGACGCTTTTTGCAAAGGGGGGACTATCTGTATTACCCAGAAAGGCAAGGGTTCCACTTTCGGTTAAATCATAGTAGCATACTTTACCTGGTAGGCCGCAAAAAAAGTCTGTACCACTTGTATTATTCCATAGCTCCATAAAACACTTAGATACTGTCGGGCTAGTTAAAGTATTGTAAGCATTGTTATCCCGGAGAATCCTAATTCTATCTATCGTATCTTGAGCTAATTTTGTTGCCTGAGTCTGATTTTGTGCAAACTGGGCATTTTTAAGGCTCGATAAAATAATCATTACTAAAGCAATAATCATTATGGCAGATACAACTCCTACTACCAGTACTTCAATTAAACTCTGACCTTTTTCATTGATTCTTAACATAAATACCTCCTCCTTTTTCAACTACCACCTTCCTTGTATTCCCGGATGAAGATAAGGTAATCTCCAAATTAGAATTAGTTTCATCCACGCATCTCGGTGAATTTGGATCATTAAAGGATATGTTTGAGGTAATATTGTTAAACTTTACTTGAAGCGGTAAGGTGCCCGCTACATTACATGGAGTAGTGCTACCGCTGATTACCACAGGAACAATTGCTACATTAGATACAATGACTCCTGCACTAAGATCGGTTTCCACTGCCGGTTGAGAACCCCCTTCGCAAACAGGGGATAGCGAATAGAATGTATTGAGACTAGGATCACTACTTATATCTATGCGCCAATAAAGTGCTCTGCTGTCATCTTTACAAACAGTGCCGGTTTGGGCGTTATTTTGGGCGTGACGCAACACAGCCTGCAACTGATTAACAGCCTCAGCTAATTTTTGATTATTGCTGTAATCATTATAGGAAGGCACTGCTACAACTACGATAATGGCTATAATTGCAATTACCACCATTAATTCTATCAGAGTAAAACCCCTATATCCCCGCATACATTAAACGTACCAATTTTTAGCGCAATTAGCAATTATTACTGCGAAGAAAGTCCGATATTACAATTTTCTCCACATGTTCCGGCCGGTAAATCACCACAAGCTACAAGATCATTGGAAGTATCTGAGCTTTCTCTGCTGGCACAAAGATTAAAATTAGTACAAGCTGTTTCTTTGGAAAGATTGTCGCAAGCACCAGACGGACCATAAGCAGAATAATAATAATTTCTATTTGAATCCATGTCTTTGGGAACCGATGCAAGATAAACAGTATTCCCATTTGTTAACGTAATACCGTTTGTGGTTAAGATAAAAATATCTGCCAGAGGATAACTATGCACATCCCCCCGATAAAGCTCCAGCGCCTGTTTTATAGTCTGTAAATCCCTTAATCTTTGGGAATCTCTGCTTCTAGATAGAACTCCTCCAAAAAAAACCATGGCAACAGCAGAGAGGATACCAATAATTGCCACTGTGATTATTAATTCGACTAGAGTGAAACCATCTTTCTTAACCATATTTCATGGTGCACTAACCTGATACTGAGCTGATGCAGAGGCACAAGGAGGATCAGAAGCCAAAACAGCATTCGATTCGTTTTCCACATTCGCAAAAAGACAATAATTTGTGCAGTAGGTATTAGGATCATTGTCATTGTCAGTACAAGAACCGGGGTACTTTGCGTAGAAGTAAGTTCCCGGCGGTATCTCTTGGGGAACTTTTGACATATATACCTTAGCTCCTCCGGGATCTACCAAAGTTGTACCTAAGGTTAGAGGGTAATATCCCTGATCTGCATGATATTGTTCCAAAGCTGATTGGATTGTTGATATGTCTGATTTTCGTCTGGCATCCCGACCATTTTTTTGGATATTTCCATAGGAAATTAAAGCAATTGTCATTAGAACCGACAATATAGAAATGGTAACCAAAAGCTCAATAAGGGTAAAACCCTCACAAAATCTTTTACATTTTCCCCTCATATTATTATATTAGCACATATATTTTGTTTATTTACAGCATTATCTATTTACACAGTCAACATGATCGTGTATACATTAAGTCTATAAAAATATGACATATAGTAATATACTTTCATTTTTAAATAAAAAGATTGTACATATTATTGTGCTGCTTCTGATAGTTGCTGCTGCTTATGTAAATATCTTTCAAAATGATTTTGCCTTTGATGATCCAACATTTATTACCGGATGGAAAGACATACAAACCACAACAGAGATTCCTTATTTATTAAAAGGAAGTCTTCCTTTGGGACATACGGGATTATATAGACCCTTAAGGAGCATGTTCTATGTCCTAAGTTACCATTTGTGGGGCGAAAATACCTTCGGCTATCACTTACAATCGTTATTTATAATAATAAGCCTGACATTGCTCACATATCTTATTGTTTCAAATCTGACAAAAAAACATTTTACGGCAATGGTTGCAGCCATGCTATTTGGTTTACATCCGATTCACACCGAATCAATTACATTTATGACTGCCAGTTTTGATGCAATAGGAACAGTTTTCTTTTTCCTTTCCTTTTACCTATATATTAAATACAGAAACAATAGCGAAAGGGTTCTTTTTTTACTATCTATTCTTACCGCGACTATTGCATTTTTTACATATGAAGTTACGCTTACATTACCGCTACTATTATTTTTATATGATTCATTGTTTTTAAAAAAGAGTTTTCAGTTCAAATCAAAAATAATGTTAAGTCAGATATCTCCATATATTCCATACTTAACGATTCTTGCTTTCTATCTTTATACCAGGATGTTTTATTTGCAAATCGTAGAAAGGGGAGCTTACCTTTTAGGAAGCCCGTTTATTACTTTCTTAGTCCAGGTTCAAGCCATTACCTTATACATCAGGTTACTATTTTTACCAGTAAACTTAACAGTAAATCACTTGATAGCACCCGGTATTGTTGCGTTCACCTGGGCTGAAATATCTGAAAAAGCACTCAGGGCTCAATCTCTTTTTTCCATAGAAGTTCTAACCTCAATTATTTTAATAATAAGTATATTTACAATCGCCATAGTATGTTTCAGAACAAGATCGTGGGTGACATTTTGTATTTTCTGGTTTTTTATTTCCTTGGCACCTGTATTAAATATTATTCCACAAGGTGCTGTCATGACTGAAAGATATTTGCTAATTCCATCTTTTGGTTTTTGCACATTGATTGCTGTCATTATCGGAAACGTTTATAAATTAAAAGCTAAGAATTTAAACTATAAATATCTGATAATCACTTTTCTGATCATCACATCCGGTTTCTTTTTTATACAAACTGTTTACAGAAATTCTGAGTGGAGAAGCAGCATAACGCTTTGGGAAAGTGCAAATAGGTTAAACTCAAATAGCTATATTAACGTCACAAATCTGGCAGTAGGCTATGCAATCGCCAACAATCCTCAAAAAGCTTTAAATCTATTTCAAAAGGCGGAGAATATTGCATCTAATAACTACCACACTCATCAAAATCTTGGGGTACAGTACTTTAAAATGAAGAAATACGACCTAGCAATCGAAGAATATTATAAGACAATTCAATTGGAGCCAAAATTGTCATATTTATACACTGCATTAAGCGTCGCTTATCTGGAAAAAGAAGATTATGATAGGGCAATCACTTCTTCTAAAAAAGCGATTGAGGTTAGTGAAGGCTTGGATCCGATGGCTTATTTCCATTTAGGGGAAGCTTACAGCAAACAAAATAGAACTGATCTGGCAATTGATAATTATAAAAAAGCTCTTCATGTTGATCCCAAAAACCCAACAACTCATTTCAGACTCGGCTACACCTACTATGAGCAGGGGAAATATAAAGAGGCTATTTCTGAATACGAAGAAGCATTAATCTTTAATCCTAAATCGTCTGAAATTTATTACAATATGGGGAAATCCCTGGAGAGTCTTAACCGGCCGGATTTAGCATTACAACAATATAAAAAAGCTATTGAGCTTGATCCTAAATCAGCAGCTGCTCACAATAATGCCGGAATTATTTATACCGGCTATAATAGATCGGATGAAGCTGAAAAAGAATTTAACACAGCAATTTCTCTTGATCCAAATTTAGCTGAAGCATATTTTAATCTCGCATACATATATAAAACACAAAACAAAATAGACCTAGCAACAATACAATTACAGAAGGGTTTACTTTTGGATCCTACAAACGAAAAAGCTAAAAAATTGTTAAACTAAAATAGATAAAAGTTAGCGTTGTTGACTCTTCTGGCAGTAGCTTCCACCTGCTTCTAAGACAGCGCAGATGTTGTATCCTGTTGTATTAGAGGTAGCTGATGGAATATCCCAATATGGAGCTGCTCCTGCTAAACCTGTAGGAATAGATCCTGAAGCAAACATTGAACCTGCTGCAGGTGTATAAAGGTTTGTGCTGGTGTTGTAATTTGCCTCCATAGCGTTAGCAATTGCCTGAATTTCTGATCTTCTGGAAGCATCTCTGGCATTTCTTTGTAAACCTGAGAATACAGCAGTCCCGATAACAGCTAAAATGGCGATAATTGCAATAACAACCAGAAGTTCAACTAAAGTAAAACCTTGAGGATTTTCAGATGTCTTGGGCAGTAGTTTTTTCATTTGTTTTATCTTTATCTTTCTAATTATTGACATACAGAATAAACTCTGTCAATAGACCAATTTGAAGCTGGAAATGTACCAATTTAAAATTTGAGTACCCCAAATTAGAGCAATATATGCACCGACGCTTAAAAAAGGTCCAAAAGGAATTGTTTGTCCAAAATGCTTTTTCCTAAAAAGTAATAGTGCTATAGAAAATAGAGCACCAATTAAAAACGCCAGAAAAAGACCAATTATTGCATTTGGAAAACCCAATGCAATCCCTAAAAATAAAACAAATTTCACATCGCCCCAACCCATCCCTTTTCCTTTTGTAATTATTATCAAAAAAACAAAAAAGAGAGACGCAATAATTCCAGCTGAAACTGCATATAGAGCAGGTTGCCAAATTCTATATATTAAAGTCCAGATATAGTTAGAATATGGAGGCAGAAAATATTTTCCAATAAGATCAACTTTCAAACTTGTATACAAAAAATAAGAGTTCAAACCTGAAACAACAAGCCAATAAGTAATCGCAGCGTAAACAGAAGGGTAAGTTATTTTGTCTGGAAGTAAACCTGTTTTTAGGTCTGTCAAAAAAAGAATAAACAAAATCGTTACTATAAATATTTTAAATAAGAAATTAATAAAAAAGGGCAATGATTGAATGGTGGGATTTATAAGTAAGGTTTGGTCAAATGTTTGAGTCAAAAAAATACCGGCGACTAAAATTCCCACTATTATTTCTGCGGTAAAATTCGCAAAGGGAATATGTTTATGACAATATCTGCATTTTCCGAATAACATAAGGTATGAGAGAATAGGAAAAAGGTCGTACCAGGCAAGAGTATGTTTACAACTCGCGCAATACGACCTTCCCCTCAAAGTGTTTTGCGTTTTTAACCTATCAGCCATAGCTTTCGCAAAACTTCCTAAAACCGTACCTATAAAAAACCCTAAAACAATAAATCCGATAGACATGATAATTTAATAGGTACAGGTTGCGATAACAGCAGTAGTCATGTCTGATCCTACTTCATACATAGTATCGCTTAAGCCTCCATCAGCCAACATCTTTGGTTTCTGTTGATCAGATTCCAAGACTGTTTCAATTCTCCAAGTTTCTCCATTTCCACAATATGTGTAATGATATGCAGTGCTGTTAATTGGATCTATAGGCAGTGTTGGAACAGAAACACTTTTCTGGTTCGCGAAATTTATTTTAACCCAACCATTTCCGTCTATACCACGATATCCTGTAACGTTATTTGTACTTTTATCAGTACAATCACCTGCAACTGTGTTACAAGCAATATATTGGCTGGATTGTGTTGATTCCTGTACAGCAACATTAATAGCTGTTTGCAGGTTAGCAAGATCAGTTAACCTGGCAGCATCACGACTTCTTTTCATAAGTTCTAATGGATTAATAATCAACACCACAACAGCGGCTAAAATAGCAATAATTGCGATAACTACTAAAAGTTCTACTAACGTAAAACCACGGGCAGTTTTTTTCAAATTCTTTCACCTCCTTTCATCTCTTATTTAAGATTGTCATAGTTTTAAATTTTCGTCAAGAGTTCCAAAGCTCGTTACTTTATGTTTGTTGTCAACTGGTAAATAGGCAGGATTATTGAAATAACCAAGAAACCAACCCCAATACCTAAAACCACCAAAACAATCGGCTCAATCAATGTAGTTACGTTTTTTAATGAGTTATCTGATTCTGACTCAAAATAATCAGCCAATTTGAACATAATTTCATCTAGTTTTCCTGTCTCTTCGCCGGTTTTAATCATCTGCCCGATAATCCGGGGGAATTCTTTCAGCCTCAAAATCTGACTTGAAAAGGATAATCCTCTTTCAACACCCTGATAAGCAAGCTCTAAACCATCCTGATAAACACGGTTCCCGGTTATTGCTGCCACTATTTTAATTGAATCCAAAATTGATAATCCGGAAGAAACCAATAAACCAAATGTTCTGGTAAAACTTGTTAAAATAATAAGGGAAGTGATCTTACCGATAACAGGAGCCCTCAGTAAAAAAGAATCGATCCTTAAACGTCCATCAGCTGTTTGGGAATATCTTCTGAAAGAGATAATCATAATTACTAAAACTATCAGCAAGGCCCACCAATAACCCAGCATAAAATTAGAAAAACCAATCATGATTTGTGTAGGTAACGGAAGCTCAATATTAGATTCACTATATAAGCCCAACAGCTTAGGCATAACAAAAAATACCATTATTAACATCACACCAATCATCATGGTCATAACCACAACCGGATAAATCATTGCTCCTCGGATTTTGCCCTGAAATTCTCTTTCTTTTTCCAGATTGGTTGCCAATTGCAAAAGTATAGTATCTAATTTTCCTGATGCCTGACCGGCTGCAACTAACTGGCTATAAATTGGAGGGAAAACTTCCGGAAATTTTTGTAAAGCTGAAGCAAAATCTAAACCGCCTTTAATATCTGCCAAGATATCTGCCAAAACCTTCTTAAACTTCTTATTTTCCTGTTGGTCCTGCAAAATATCCAAGGCCTCTGATAAAACAAGTCCTGCCTGAATCATCGTAGCCAACTGACGGGTCATAATAACAACCGCGCTAAACGGGATTTTATTAAAGGTCTTTTCAAAAAGATTCTCTTTATTTTTATTTTTTTCTTTGATGGAAATGATAATTAATCTTTTGCGTCGGAGTAGGGTAGCAGCTTGAAATTCATCGACAGTTTCAACATCACCCTTGTGATATTCTCCGTTCATGTCTTTGGCTGTGTATGAAAATACAGGCATAATATTACCCTAAAATTTTGGCTAACAAGTCCGGCCTTAAACTGTAAGCCTGGGCCATCTCAAAAGTTATTTTGCCTTCTCTTACCAACTTAGCAAGAGACGCCTCCATCGAGATCATTCCCAGCTCACCGGAAGTTTGAATCAAATTATCAATCATATGAGTTTTTGCGTCACGGATCAAAGATGAAAGCGCATTGTTTTTAAGCAACAATTCAACTGCTAAAACTCGTCCCGGGATAATTGTCGGAATCAGTCTTTGAGAAATAATTGCCTCTAAAACCGCGGCCAATTGTAACCTGATTTGGGGCTGTTGGTTTTCAGGAAAAACATCGATCATACGGTCGATTGATTGAGCCGCAGAATTGGTATGTAATGTGGCAAATACCAAATGACCTGTTTCTGCAATAGTTATTGCCGCAGCAATTGTTTCGTAATCACGCATTTCTCCCACCAACACAACATCAGGATCTTCACGAAGAGCTGCTCTTAAGGCGTTCGGCCAGGTTTTGGTATCCAGTAAAAGCTCTCTTTGAGAAACTATTGATTTGCCCTTCGGATAAACGTACTCAATCGGATCTTCTATTGTTAATATATGAGACGTGTGTTCCTTGTTAATCTGGTTAATCATAGAAGCGAGTGTTGTTGATTTACCGTGGCCGGTCGGACCGGTAACTAAAATAAAACCCTGACGGGGAATAATTAACTTTTTAGTTGCATCAGGTAAGCCCAATGTGCTCATATCCGGAATTTGTAATGGAATTAGCCTTAAGGCAGCCGCCAAATGACCCTGCTCTTTAAAAAGATTCACCCTGAACCTGGCTTTATCTTCAAAAGACATGCCAAAATCAAGTTCCAGATTTTCATCAAAAGCCTTCTTTTGATTTACCGAAAGCAGGGGAGTTACCAAACCGATAACATCAGAATTAGAAAGAGGAGTAGTGCCTGCAATTGGCAATAGCTCTGAATGAATGCGGAGGGATGGTGGATAACCCACCACAAGATGTAAATCTGAAGCTTTTCTGGCAACTGCAATATCTAATAGTTGATGTATATTCATTTTATTCTTCAGCCACCCTCAGAACTTCTTCCAGGCTGGTAACTCCTTCTAATGCCTTCATATACCCGTCTTGTTTTAAAGTTATCATACCTTCTGCTATTGATTCAGTTTCGATTGCCTGAGCAGAAGCGCGTTCCAAAATCATTTGCATTATTTTAGAAGAAACCGTAAGAACTTCGAAGATTCCGATTCTTCCCTGATAACCCGTTCCGCCGCACTCTGCACATCCGCCACCCTTAAAAAGTAAAATCGGTTTTTCTGCAGGGTAAAGTTTACCTAAAACCTTTCTAAAACTAGCCTGAATTTCAGGCAAAGGAGTATAACTGCTTTTGCAGTGAGGACAAATTTTTCTTAAGATCCTTTGACCGACACAAGCATTAATAGACGAGGCTAAAAGAAACGGTTCCATACCCATATCTAAAAGTCGAGGCAGAGCACCAGAGGCTGTGTTTGTATGCAAAGTCGAGAAAACCTGATGACCGGTTAAGGCTGCCTGAATTGCGAGCTCGGCTGTTTCAGCATCCCGAACCTCTCCTACCAACATGATATTAGGATCCTGTCGCAAAAACGACCTCAAGGCGGATGCAAAAGTTAAACCAATTGTCGGGTTAACCTGAACTTGATTGGCTCCCGGAATCTGGTACTCAACCGGGTCCTCAACAGTCACCATATTTACTTTTGTGGTTGAAAGTCTGGTCAAAACAGAATAAAGGGTCGTGGTTTTACCGCTACCCGTAGGACCGCAGATTAAAATGATACCATGAGGTCTTAAAATTTGAACCTCAAAGTTCTTTAAAGCAATACCGCGCAACCCCAATTCCTGTAAAGTCGGAGGAATGGTTGTTTTAGGCAACAACCTCATCACGACTTTTTCGCCATAAATTGTCGGAACAGTTGAAACACGCAGATCATATATGTCTTTACCGGCACTGTAACTAAAACGTCCGTCTTGCGGCAATCTTTTCTCTTCAATCTTTAAGTTAGACAATATCTTGATTCTGGAAACAAGGGCATCGTGCACTGTTCTGGGTAAAATAATTTTTTCATGCAAAATTCCGTCAATACGATAGCGCACTCTAGTCCGGTCATCTAATGGCTCAATATGAATATCTGAAGCCCTGCTTGACACTGCAAATTGAAGAAGTTGGGTAATAATGTTGGCCACAGGTGCTTCATGAATAACCTCAGCCTTCTCTTCTTGAGCTTCAGCTGCTTTCTCTGACTGTAGCTCTGACACCTCTTTCAATGCAGATGTCACCTCTGAGGTTAGATTTTGAGAATACTGATCATTTATAGCTTTCGTGATATCTTCAGTAACAGCCAAATATGGTTTTACATATAGGGCAGACTTTTTCTCAATGAATTGAATAACCTGTAAGTCCAAAGGATCTGCCATAGCCACAAATAATTTATCGCCTTTTTTGTCAAAAGGAATAATGCGGTATCGCCTGGCAACCACCTCCGGAACAAAATTTAAAACTTCAGAGGAAACAGCTTTACCTTCGAGGTTAATAAAAGGAACTCCCATCAAAGTAGCTCTGGCAGCTGCCATTTTAGCCGGAGCGACCAATTGATGTTGAGCAAGTATCTGTTCTGTTGTTTGACCGCTGTTAATTGCTTCTAATTTAATTGCAGAAAGTTGCTGTTGAGTAATAATACCCTGCTTAAATAAAACATCTTCTATACCAAATTGTTCTTGGGCAGTTGCCATAATAATATATGTCCGATATTACGGACCCCTCTTTATCTATTATTGCCTGAGTGAGTATAGGTGTCAATGATATATAATCTGTTCATGATTCCGAAATTAATTATCCACCCACAGATAAGTGAACGGGAACAGCATATTCAAAATTTGGTTTCTGATTTAGGGTTTAATCAAAACCATCCTGATTTATTATGGTTCGGACCCGAAGAAAAAATGGGTATGGATCAGGCTAAAAAAATCAAAAACTTTCTTAAACTTAAGCCCTATCAGGCTTCAGGACAAATGATAGTCATTGTTGCTTCTGAAAAACTGACGTCTGACGCCCAAAATGCATTACTTAAAACCCTTGAGGAACACGCTGATGGAGTTAATTTAATTCTGGGAGCGGGCCAAGAAGATCAATTACTTGAAACTCTAATTTCCCGCTGCCAAATAATTAATTTAAATCAAAATACTAACAGAGAAAGCCCGGAAGCATTAAATAAATTATCCAAACAAATAGAAACTTTAGCAACGTCTTCCACAGAGGAACGTTTTAAATTTATTGAAAAATTGGAGGATAAAGATTTATTTTTATTGGCATTAACTCATTATTTCAGAGATAAGCTTCCACGAGAAGAGTCTGTCTACTTTTTAAAGGACTTACTGACTGCTCAAAAATGGGCAAATCAGAATGTTAATATCAGGGCAATTTTAGAATATTTAATGCTGAAAATGCCTAAAAAAAATTTAAGGCAAAAATGTTAGAGTTTAGATTGTTAAAACAATCTAAACCAACTACACATATTTGCATAAATTTAACTAACCTGTTAATATAATACACTATGAGTAAGGCAGACGTTAATTCCTACGGAGCAAAAGAAATTCAAGTATTGGAAGGATTAGAGCCTGTCCGAAAACGCCCCGGAATGTACATCGGATCAACTGACGAGCGGGGACTTTGGGTCATGATCAAAGAAATCATCGACAACTCTGTTGATGAAGCAATGGCCGGAAGATGCCACAATGTTTGGATTACATTACACAAAGATAATTATATTTCCGTAGCTGATGACGGATTTGGTATTCCATGGGATCTTCATCCGACTGTTAAAAAATCCGCTTTGGAAGTTGCCATGACAGTACTCCATGCCGGAGGAAAATTCGGAGAAGGTGCTTATAAAGTATCGGGAGGTCTTCACGGTGTCGGAGCCTCTGCCGTTAACGCTCTGTCTGAATACATGAGGGTTGAAAGTAAAAGGGGCGGCAAAGTCTTTTATCAGGAATACAACGAAGGTAAACCAAAATTCACCGTCAAAGAGCTCACAAAAACTGACGAACCAACTTTATTTCATCATTATTATAACTGGAGTACCGCGAGTGGTGTCCGGACAACGTTTAAAGCTGACTCAACTATTATGAGTACGGTGGAAGCAAAATTTGATTTTGTTTCCAAACAAGTTAAAAACAGGGCATATTTAGTTGCTGGTTTATACTTTCATCTTTATGACGAAAGAGACCAGACTGAAGAAAATTATTTCTTTGACTCAGGAATTGTTGCACTGGTCAAACATTCAAATAAAAACAAAGGCACAATCCATTCTCCAATCTATATTCATAAAGCAATTGATAACATTGATGTTGAAGTAGCTATCCAATATTCTGAAGGATTTAACCCGAATGTAGAAAGCTATGCTAATGTTCAGGCTACCAATGATGGTGGAACTCACTTAACTGGTTTTAAAACAGCTTTAACCAGATCTGTTAATGACTATGCCCGCAAACAAGGATACTTAAAAGAAAAAGATGAAAACTTAACAGGAGACGATACTTTGGAAGGTATCACGGCAGTTGTTGCCATCAAGATGGATTCAGAACAGCTGCAATTTGAATCTCAGACAAAGAACAAACTGGGCAATGCCGAAGTAACACCGATCGTATCACAAGTTACTAAAGAAGGTTTAGATAACTTTTTTGAAGAAAATCCTGCTGAGGCCAAAAAAATCATGGAGAAAGTTATTATTGCAGCCCGTGCCAGAATGGCAGCCAGAGCAGCCAAAGATGCAGTTTTACGAAAAGGAGCATTTGAAGGCGGGGGACTGCCAGGAAAATTAGCAGATTGTCAGGAAAAAGACCCAACCCAATCAGAACTTTATATTGTTGAGGGAGATTCAGCAGGAGGTTCTGCCAAACAGGGAAGAGACAGAAAATTCCAGGCTATTTTGCCTCTCCGTGGTAAAATTTTAAATACAGAACGAGCACGGCTTGATAAAGTATTGGAATTTGAAGAAATTAAAAATTTGGTAATAGCCCTTGGTACAGGAATTGGAGACACAATTTCTTATGATAAATGCCGTTACCACAGGATTGTGCTTATGACTGATGCTGATGTTGATGGAGCACACATTACTACATTACTTTTAACTTTCCTTTTCAGATATTTACCAGAACTCCTTAGCCGAGGATATGTTTATATTGCCCAACCTCCACTTTTTAAATTAGCCAGGGGTAAAGAGATTGCATATGCCTACTCAGACACAGAAAGAGATGAAATAATTAAACAATTCAAAGCTGTCAGATCAGATAACATTATTATTCAAAGATATAAAGGTTTAGGAGAAATGAATCCAGAACAACTCTGGGAAACAACAATGAATCCTGAAAACAGGGTTTTGAAGCAAGTAACTATCGATGATGCTGTAACGGCTGATGAAACATTTACCATGTTAATGGGGGATGAAGTACCACCCCGCAAAAAGTTTATTCAGACAAATGCAAAGCAAGCTATACTTGATGTATAATCCCAGAAATGGACAAATTTGATCCAAGTAATTTAGCCGCCATTGTGCTTGCAGGAGGCAAGGGAACCCGAATGCAGACAACTCTACCCAAAGTTTTACATCACATTGTTGATAAACCGATGATTTTTTATACACTGGAAAACATCAACAAACTGGGCTTAAACCAAATTTATGTTGTTGTGGGCCACCAATCTGAAAAAGTAAAAGAAAAAATCTGTTCCAAATTTAATTGTGAATTTGCCTTACAGGAAAAACCAATAGGAACAGCTGATGCAGTCAGAACAGGACTTGAAAATGTTGACGAAAATGTTGAAGAGATTATTGTAATGAATGGTGATGATTCAGCGTTTTATAAAGTTTCAACATTGAAAAATTTTTTAGCATCGCATATCGGAAGTAAATGTCCGGTCAGTATGATGACAATTAATATCAAAAGAGAAAGAAGACTGGGAAGAATCATCAGAGACATAAAGGGTAATTTTGAAAGTATCATCGAAGCAGAAAAAGATCCTTCAAAGGGAATCACCAGTGATGAAATTAATTGCGGACTATATGTTTTTAGTAACGAATGGCTAAAGGCAAATATCAATAAAATTAAGTTGAGTGATAAAGGAGAGTATTATTTAACTGATATTTTTAACCTGGCAAAGAAAAAAGGAGACTGTATCAACCTATTCCAACTTAAAAATAAAGATGAATGGGTGGGAGTAAATACGCCTGATGAACTGATGTTAGCAAACGAAAAAATGAAGAAAAAATTAATTAAGAAATGAAAAAGGTACATTTTTTAGGGATTGGGGGGTCCGGTACTTCAGCTGTTGCTAAAATTGCAGAAGCTCAAGGGTTTAAAATAACAGGCTGTGACCTTGATATTGATAATGAATTTACAACAGGCTTTAAAAAAGACCAGCTCTTCATAGGCCATTCTCCTAAACACCTTGAAAACATTGATATTCTAGCGATAACTCCTGCGATTTATTCACTTAATCCTGATAATCCTGAACTTTTAGAAGCCAAGAAAAAAGGAATAGAGATTTTAACCTGGCAGGAATTTATGGGTAAATACCTGGAAAAGGGGAAGTTCGTCATTGCTGTTTGCGGAACGCATGGAAAATCCACCACCACTGCTATGATTGGAAAAATATTGGAAGATGCCGGCCTTGATCCGACAGTAGAGTTGGGAGCAATTGTTCCAGAGTGGGGAACTAATTACCGTGTGGGACAAAGCCAGTATTTTGTGACAGAAGCTGATGAATTTAATGATAATTTTCTTACTTCACATCCTGATATTACAGTTGTCACAACGATAGAAATGGATCATCCTGAATATTTTAAAGATTTTGAAACTTACAAGGGATCTTTCGGTAAATTCTTAGGACAAACAAAAGAAAAAATTATTGCCAATTTATCAGATAAGGGAGTAACAGAGGTTTTAGCTTTACACACCGGGAGTCACTCCCGATGTGTAGGCACAGTTATTAATTATTCAAAGATATTAATTGATTTTCCCTTAAAAATACCCGGGGGATTTAATATTTTAAATGCTTCAGCAGCTTTTCAGGTTGGACTAGCTTTGGGAATTGAACCAAAAATTATAAAAAAGAGTTTAGAAAAGTTTACTGGAATTGGTAGGAGATTTGAATATTTAGGAGAAACCCGGGGTGCAAAAATATATAGTGATTTTGGACATCATCCAACGGAAATAAAACTGACTTTAGAGACAGCACGAATGGAATTTCCTGAAAAAAAAATCACAATTATTTTCCAACCCCATATGTTTTCCAGAACTAAAGCCTTGTTTGATGATTTTGTAAATGTTTTGAAAAAAGCCCCTGTTGATGAAATTTTTATACTTGATATTTATCCGTCCCGTGAAGTAGATACAGGGCTTGTCACAAGTAAACAATTGGTTGAAGCAATAAACGAAACAAATGTGATCTATATTCCTGAAAATAAAATATTAGAAAAAGTTGAATCTGAGCCTGAAAAATATGATATCTTATTTTTCCTGGGAGCAGGGAATACGCATAACTTAGCAAAAGAGCTGCTTAAAGATTAGTTAGAATAACTTTTTTGAGTCCTCCCGGAAGAGGATTCCCCAAAAACTGCTCAACCAAAAGCTGCACTCTATCTGGAGCATCAGTCACATAAATTTCAAGGCTACCCTTAACTGGTTCATTATTCAATAATTCTTTTTCTTTTAAAATTGATTTTAAAGTTTCAGCTGTTGGATGAGCAGAATCAACTACTATCACATCGCTACCTACCTCTTTTTGAATGGTGTTTAGCAAAAGAGGGTAGTGTGTACAACCTAAAATTAAAATATCTAGTGCTGCATTTTTAAATTCAGCCAAATATTCCCTGGCCAGAAGTTCTGTTGCAGGATGATCACCCAAACCCTCTTCAGCAATTGGCACAAATAAAGGACAACTTGCCGTAATAACATTAGATTCTGGATTTTTATTTTTAATTTCTGTTTCATAAACCTTACTGCCAATTGTAGCCCTGGTTCCGATTACGCCAATCGTATTACCTTTACTTTTTCGAAGAGCATAATCAACAGTCGGATCAATCACACCTAAAACAGGTACTGGAGAAACCTCGATAATTTTATCCAAACAAACAGCAGAGATAGTATTACAAGCAACTACCAAAAACTTCACTTTTTTGGAAAGCAAAAAATCTACCATTTCCAAGGCAAATTTTGTAATTACTTCTTTGCCTCTGGTCCCGTACGGGACACGGGCAGTATCACCTAGATAAGTAATATCTTCATGAGGCAAAGCTTTAACTATTTCTTTTACTACAGTTAAGCCGCCAATACCTGAATCAAGTACACCGATTGAACCTTGCATAGTGTTGTTAATTTTAACAGATTTGTCTAAAATATATCCATATGACGGATTTACACACAGAAGACAACACCCAGACAAGATTCAAAGGGAAAAAAGTATTGATTTTAGGATTGGGAGTCAACCAAGGTGGAGTAGGGGCAACCAAGTTTTTCGTTAAAGCAGGGGCGCAAGTAAAAGTAACAGATATCAAAAACAAAGAAAGCTTAGCCAGCTCACTGCAAGAATTGGAAGAATTTGCAGGAATAGAATACACTCTTGGAGAACATAAATACGAAGATCTCGATTGGGCGGATCTAATTATTAAAAACCCAGCCATTAAACCTGACAATCCATACCTGTTATATGCTATAAATCATGATAAACAAATTGAGATGGACATGGGTATTTTCCTACAACTCGTGTCTCCGGCTCAACTCATAGGGATAACCGGCACTAAAGGAAAATCAACTACTTCTACTCTAATTTACGAAATCCTGAAAAAATCTAATGATAATGTAATATTTGCAGGAAATATCGGTAAAAGCATCCTCGATACAGTCCCAATAATGAATGCTGAGAGTACAATTGTTCTGGAGTTATCTTCTTTTCAGCTGGAAGCTTTTGCCTTACATCACATCTCACCTCATATTGCAGTCATAACAAATATTTTTCCAGACCACTTAAATTATTACAATACGATAGAAGAGTACATTGAAGCCAAAAGATTAATTGCTAGAGAACAAGAATTAACTGATTATTTAGTTCTCCGCAAAAATGATACTATTACCAGCTCTCCTCATTTTCAAAACAATTTGGTGGGTAAAATAATTTATTTTTCTCCTGAGGATTTACCTTCAGATATTCAACTCAAAATACCTGGAGAATACAATCTTTATAATGCTGCAGCAGCACTCGCAGTTGCAAAAATCCAAGGAATAGATGAAAAAGATGCCCTAGATACAATCAAGAACTTTAGTGGAGTAGAGTATCGGCTGCAATTGGTAAAAGAAACAAATGGTATAAAAATTTATAATGATTCAGCCTCAACCATGCCTGAATCTGCAATTTGGGCAATTAAAAGCCTTAAAAATAGCATCATGATTTGTGGTGGAATGAATAAAAATCTGAATTACAAGGAAATGGCAGGAGCATTAGCCTCTGACGCCAAAATGATTTATTTTATTGACGGCGATGCAACAGATGAAATAAAAAAACAGCTATCAGCCATCAGTCCTCAGTCGTCAGACAAGATAAAAGGGACGTATAGCGATTTAGAAAAACTTCTGACTGATGTAAAAGCAGTTGCAAAACCAGGAGATACTATTGTATTTTCACCCGGCGCAACTTCTTTTAATTTCTTTCAAAATGAGTTTGACAGAGCCCGTAGATTTAACACTGCTGTTGAAAAAGTCTTTGGTTAATTTACAGCCCACAGCATTTCAAAAATAGCTCTTTGAGAAGCGGCTATTGGCTGGCTTTCTAAAATAACCCCAATAATATCCTTGTTATAATCCAAAATTGCTACCTTATTATCATAAATATAAGTTTCAGGACTAAATTTATATCCTTCTGGCAAAAGCTTTGTCTGACGTAAGCATTTACCATCAGATTTGATTAAAAGTTTCCCTTCTTTATTATTAACTGCCAAAACCCTGATGGGAATATTTCGTCTTACTCTTTCTTCAATAAATTTCAGGTGTAAATTTTCATTAAAAAATAAATTTTCTGTTTCCTGATTAGTCCAAAGCAAGACCTCACCCTTTGATGATAAAATATCTTTCCAGACAGAAAGTAAACCGTTGTTGCCTTCAAAAACCTTTGCCTTTGGACGAATTTCAGAAACTTGATACATACTTTGTAATTCAGGCAAATTTTCCTCAAGCTCTACTTCTTGTCTGCGTAAGCTGCGTTGTTTAGCTGCAACCATTCTTAAAATATCTTTTGGTTCTGCTGTAAATATTGTTTTTTTATATGATTTTAAATCCTCTTTAATAAAACCCTTATTAGTAAGAGACTCTACCATCAGGTAAGCAGTAGAACGCTCAAGCTTTGATTCTTTGATCACTTCATTAATAGAAGCAGGTCCAACTTTAAAACATGCCAAGAAAAATTTAATTTCCTTGGGTGTTAAATCCAAAGACTGAAGCGATTTAATAATTATCTTATCCATATAAGTAGGACTTATTTTACACCTATACTTCATTGATGTCCAATGTTTTTGGACAACTTGTCTTTTAGGTTCAATTTAAAGCTAATAAAAAATATCAAATCCAGTGATTCTTGTGAACCATAGTTATTCAACGTAGAATAACTATCTATGAGTAAACTAAAACCTGTTTGTTTGGGGCAGGGGACACCATATTTAGATTCTGATCAAGCTATCAGGAAATTCGTCATAAAAGCGATTAATGATAATAAGGTTGATAAATACACTGATTCACAAGGAGTTTTAGGAATACGCGAATTAATCAGTAAAAAACTAAAGGAGGAGGGGATGGAATATAATCCCGAGGAAATTGTCTTAACAACAGGGGCACTTGAAACAATTCATTGTATATTCTTATCACTTCAAAAATATAAAAATCCCGAAGTTCTAATTCCTGTTCCAACATATTTTAGATATTTTGAGCTAGCTAAACTTGCAGGAGTAAATCTAATTCCTGTCCCTTTAAATGAAGAAAAAAACTGGGATTTGGATATCGATCTTTTGAAACAAAAAATTACTCCTAACACAAAGGCAATTTTAATTTGTAGCCCCAACAACCCCACAGGAAATATAATTCCCAAAGATAAAATTTTGGAAGTTTGTAAACTGGCGAAATCCAAAAATATTAAAGTGATTATGGATGATATCTATTCCACTTTTTGTTTTGAAGGAAAGTTATTTAATCCTGCAACAAAATCAGAATTTAAGGATACAATCATAAGGGTAGTCAGTTTTTCTAAAACATATTCCTTAACAGGGTGGAGAATTGGATATGTCCATAGTGATATAAAAAATATCCAACCGATTTTTGATATGCATTCCACAATTTCAATTTGTGCTCCAGCTGTTTCACAATATGCAGGAATGGGTGCATTACTTTCCGGAGAAAGAATTGCTAAAGAAACGTTTGAAATTTACAAAATGAACAGGACATTAATGGGAGATTGCCTGGAAAAAATGCCACAACTAGAGGTAGCTTGGCCTCAAGGGGGATATTATTTTTTTCCTAAAATTAAGGGATTAAAAAATGATGTAATTTTTTGTCGGGAATTAAAAAGACAACAAAATCTGACAGTTTCACCTGGTTCTTCATTTGGAAGCGGGGGAGAAGGACATGTTAGAATATGTTTTGGTAAATCTGAGTCAGATATTAAAGAAGGCATGAAAAGATTGGCAAATTTTTTAAAGGATTTTAAAAATTAGATGAATATTTTACTTATTACAGGAGGATTATCCAGCGAAAGAAGTGTTTCTTTGATCTCTGCCAGTGAAGTAAAAAAAGCATTGGAAAAAAATAACCACCATGTTCAGATGTTTGATATTAAAAACAGTGCTAAAAAACTGTCTGAATTAATTAACAATTGCGACGTAGTTTTTCCGGTACTTCATGGTGAAGATGGCGAAGGAGGAGAGTTGCAGAAATTTTTACTAAAATCTGGCAAACCTTATGTCGGGGGGGACCCTAAGGGATTAAAACTTGGTTGGTATAAAATTCCTTTTAAAGAATTTTGTGATAAAAATAATATTCCAACTGCTTCCTGGAAAAAAATCAAAACTATTCAAGATGTTATAGACTTTGGACTTCCCTGTGTTGCAAAAAGCACTAATGGAGGATCATCTAAGGAAGTAGCTATCTTAAAAAACTCCATTGATTTAAAAAAGAAAATATTTTTAAATTTATTTAAATTAAATCAGTCTTTATATACAGAAAGATTTTTACCAGGAACAGAGATAACTGTAGGCATTTTAGGTGATAAGGCTTTGCCTGTTGTAGAAATCATACCTCCTGAAGGAAGTTGGTTTGATTTTAAAAATAAATATTAAGGAAAAACAAAAGAAATAGTTGACACACCAAATTTAAGCGCAAAGATAAAAAAACAATCTCAGGAGATTGCTCTAAAAATACATCAAACTCTAAACCTTGGTCAATATTCCAGAATAGATTTTATTGTAGTAAATGATATTCCTTATGTTTTAGAAGTAAATATTATTCCTGGCATGACTCCAAACAGTCTTTTTCCAAAAGCCGCCCTAGCTGCAGGTTTCACTTTCCCAAAATTAATCCAAAAGTTAGTTGAATTAAGCCTGCACAAATAACCTATTTTTACCCCTAAAAGGCTTGCCTTTATACACTCAAAAAGGGTATAATAATTAAAGAGCTTAAGGCTTTTTTTTATGTCTAATATAGGTAAAATAGAATTAACCCCAATTGTAGAAGAGATGCGCAGGTCATACCTTGACTATGCCATGTCTGTTATTGTTTCCCGTGCTTTGCCTGATGTACGAGATGGCTTAAAGCCTGTGCAAAGAAGAATAATCTTTGTTATGTATGAGCTAGGCCTTTTACATTCTTCAACTTTTAGAAAATGTGCCAAAATTGCAGGTGACACTTCTGGAAATTACCATCCACACGGTGAATCAAATGTTTATGGCGCTTTGGTAAATTTAGTGCAGGACTTTTCCATGCGTTATCCATTAATTGACGGTCAGGGAAACTTTGGTTCAGTTGATGGAGACATGCCTGCTGCCATGAGGTACACTGAAGCGCGTTTGGCAAATATTTCTGAGGAAATGCTCAGAGATATTAACAAAGGTACTGTTGATTTTATTCCAAACTATGACCAAACAAAAAATGAACCAACAGTTTTACCTGCAGGAATTCCAAATTTATTACTTAATGGTGCGTCAGGTATTGCTGTTGGTATGGCAACTCAAATTCCACCTCATAATTTAGGAGAGTTAATTAATGCATTGACTTTCATGATTGATCATCCAGTAAAGCCAGAGGTTCAGCAAAAGTCAGCAAATCAGCAAATCAGCACGTCAGCGGATCAGCAGGAAAAAGACACTAATTCTGCCGATACTCCGACACTCCGACCTACTGACATTCAGATTCCAGCTGAAACTACTGGAAAATTCCGCTCAGAAGCCACGGTTGAAGATTTATTAGAATTTGTAAAAGGCCCTGATTTTCCAACAGGTGGATCAATTTATGATCAATCAGAAATTATTAATGCTTATGCAACTGGTAAGGGCAGAATTGTAATGAGGGCTAAAGCAGAAATTGAAGAAGCCAAAAATGGCAGATTTGATATTATCGTGACAGAACTTCCATACCAGGTTAATAAGGCAACCTTAATCACCAGAATTGCAGAATTACACAAAGACAAAAAAATAGAAGGAATTTCAGATCTCCGGGATGAATCAGATAGAAGGGGAATGAGGATTGTAATGGAGTTAAAGCGCGATGCAAAGCCCCAATCTCTACTTAATAACCTTTATAAACACACCTCAATGCAGTCAGTTTTTAATGTAAATATGGTGGCTTTAGTTGATGGAGTACCTCATTTACTACCACTCAAATATATTCTGGAAGAATTTATCACCCACAGACAAATTATTGTCAGGCGTAGATCAGAGTTTGAATTAGCAGAAGCCAGAGCCCGTGAACATATCCTGGAAGGGTTAAAAATTGCTGTTGATAATATTGATGAGGTTATTGCCACAATCAGAAAAAGCAAGGATGCAGATGACGCCAAGACTAATTTGATGACCAAATTTAAGCTAAGTGACTTGCAAGCTCAGGCAATTTTGGACATGCAACTGCGCAGGTTGGCAGCCTTGGAAAGACAAAAAATTGAAGATGAGCTTAAGATGGTTCGCGAAACCATTGCCTACTTAGTAGACCTCTTGGCACATCCTGAAAAAATACTGGGAGTTATCAAAGATGAACTGGCAAAAATTAAGGATAAATTTGCAGACGAGAGAAAAACCCGCGTTTACAAACAAAAAATTGGCGAATTCTCTGAAGAAGATTTAGTGGCAGATGAACAAACAATAGTAACAATCACTGAAGGAGGTTATATTAAAAGACAACCACCTTCAACTTTTAGAATACAAAATAGGGGAGGAAAGGGTGTTTCTGGTATTACTACCAAAGAAGAAGATGCAGTTTCCCATATTTTCTACACCAAAACATTAGATAATATTTTGTTCTTTACAGATAAGGGTAGGGTTTTCCAAATGAAGGTCTGGGAGATACCAGAAGCCTCCAGAATAGCCAAAGGGCAGGCGATTGTTAATTTAATTAACATTGAGCAAGGAGAAAAAATTACTGCTATTTTAACGCTCCGACAAAAAGATTCAACTAAATACTTATTCATGTGTACTAAATTCGGTAATGTTAAGAAAACAGAAATAGGAGAATACTCTTCTATTCGGAAAAATGGTTTAATTTCCATTAAACTGGACGAAAACGACGAGCTGGGATGGGTAAATCCGACAACAGGGGAAGACGAGATGATTATTGTGTCCCGTGATGGTCAATCAATCAGGTTTAGTGAACACGATGTCAGATCTACACACAGAGATACTGCCGGGGTTAGAGGAGTGAAGCTAAATAAAGGAGATACTGTTGTTTCAGCTCAAAAGATTGATGATCCAAAATCAGATACAGTTTTAGTGGTTATGGCAAATGGCTTAGGCAAAAAAACCATGATCGCCAATTGGACCAGACAAATTAGAGGAGGAATGGGTGTTAAAGCAGCCCAGGTAACAGAGAAGACAGGCCCAATTATGACAGCCCAGATTGTTGAAAAAGGCGTTGATACATTGGTGCTTACTTCTAACAAAGGTCAGATTATTAAATTAAATTTAAATGATGTTCCAACACTTCAAAGACAAACTCAGGGGGTAATCCTCATGAGAATGCGGGAAGGTGAAAAAGTAGCTGCAGCAGCTATTGTTTCATCCAAGGAAAAAGAGTAAATTTAATATAGATGGAAAAAAAATTAACTGCCATAGCTGTTTTTTATTTTGTGATTGGATTAGTCTTTGCCATTGCCTTCGCTATTTTTTACCACTGGCCAACACTTTCATACTTTAGCCCAAATTTTTATTCAGTGGTCTTAACCTGGCCATTTCAAATTCCGGGATTTATAACTGATTTTCAATACTACGGCCTAGCCGGAAAATTATATTAAGATATATCCTTATTCCCACTATGAAAAGTCTTATGCACATCTTTTAAGTGTTTATTGGTTACATGAGTATAGATTTGAGTTGTGGAGATATTGGAATGACCAAGCATTTCCTGCACAGACCTGATATCAGCCCCATTAATAAGCAAATCTGTGGCAAAAGAATGCCTTAAGGTATGTGGTGTAGCTTTTACTAAAATCCCGGCAGCTTTAACATATTTTTCTACAATTCTTTCAATTGATCGGGGAGTGAGCCTCATTCCTTCACCTCCAGGACTAACATCAACTGTGCCCTGAAACCTGATAAACAAAGGTGAAAAACTATCTTTTCTGTTTTTTAAATACTGATCAAGCCAGTAAATTGCAGACTCACTCAAAAATACCACCCTTTCCTTGGATCCTTTTCCGACAACAGAAAACTCTGCCCGGTCTAAATTTATTGAATCGCGGTTTAAAGAAGCTAATTCTGCCACACGAAGCCCTGTTGAAAAAAGAGTTTCCAGAAGAGATCTATCACGCAAACCTCCGATTGTATTTGTTTGGGGAGATTCAAGCAGTTTTTTTAAGGATTCGTCATCGAGAACTTTAATAGGGGAGGCATCAGTCTCACCAAGCTCAATTTGTTCTGCTGAGAGCGATTCTATGCCTTGTTTTGACAAATACCTTAAAAAAGCACGCAGGGCAATCATAAAAAAATTTTGAGTAACTCGCTTTAGTGGCTCTTTTGTTTTGGGATCTGTCCAGCGGTTTAAAAAAAGGCGGTATTTGCGAACTAAGCTTAAGTTAATATCTGATGGTTTAATATCACCGGCAAAATCCAGAAACCGTTTTAAATAATGATCATAATTTTGGATTGTTTTTTGAGACGTATTACGCTCAATTTCCAGATATTCCAAAAAGTCTGTTATAGTTGCAGAAAGAGTCATTTAGCGTCTTGCCAAAGAAATAAAACCCAGGAAAGTTAAAACCCCACCGACTGCAATCAACATTAGAGTAGTATTTAAATCCGCGGTACCGGGTAGCGGCGCAGCTGGGGCTCTTGTAATCGGAGCTTCTGTTATAGTTGCAGAAGGTGTTGATATTGGCGCTCCTGTACCGCTACAAGCTCCGGTACCGATAACAAAATTACCATTAACAACCTGATTTAAAGTTTCTGCCATAGTTCCTACTTCTACAACATTCGAATCAGTGGTTTTGCTTTTATCATTTGCATCGAAATCGAATTTAATTTGAGTTGCCCCTACAGGTGCGGTTTCCAGGACTGTAAAATCAACTGTTGCTAATGTTCCTGAGCCTTTATAGGAAGAAGTCGCAGACGCTAAACCTGAAACTAAAACAGTTCCGGTAGCTGTATCAATGTTGTTACCGGGGTAATCAGGATAAATACTGCCATTATTTATTTTATTTGCAATAAAGCGGGTTGTATCGTAATTTAAAATCACATCTGTGCCTGCAGTATCATAACCACCGGTATCCAGTAAAATCTGCAAAGAAAACTTACAATTTTTGTTAAATGTCCCAGTAGCAGGGGAGAGTGAAAGAGTAGACCCAGCAGCAAACACCACAGCAGGACTCGTAAAAAGAACGCTTATTATGCTTAAGATTGTTAAAATTACTTTTTTCATTGAGTTATTGTTATATCCAGGTTTTTAACTTCCTCCAAGACATCATCAGAAGTTTTACTGTCAATTAGGTTTGTATCGTTTGTTCTTTTGGGCGCAAACTCAAGAAAAATCTTAGCTTTCCCTGCAGCCTTAGCCTGAAAAATAATTGTACCAAATAACCCCTTGGGTACAACTCCTCCAACTTTATTGGTAATTCCTGAAACTGTAATAACTCCGTTTTTTTCATCAACAGAATTAATAGGGTATTCATCATAAAGATTTCCCAAACTAACAGGAGTTTTTGATGCGTTTGAGGCTAAACTCAAAAGGTTGGCATCATAATGAATAATCAAATCTGCGCCGGCCGTCATTTTGTTTGAATCTATATTTATTCCGATCGGCACAACCTCACCAATTTTAAATTGAGTTTTAGGTGAGGTTAAAGAAATAGTATTTGAGTTCCCAGTTTGTGCCACAGAGGTAGATGTTGAGGTTGCGGTTGGTTGGTTTTGGTTCTGTTTGTTAATTGCCTGATAAGCCCAAACCCCTTCAGCACCTATTATAATCACAACCAAAATTATTAAATAAATTGGCTTAATATTGCTTAGTATTGATGATATTTTTGTTTGTATATTGGACAGGTCCATTAAATAAAAATCCTTACTTTAATTGAATCACAAAGGGTTGTCTTCTGTCTAGTTTTATCATATTTATTGTGTTGCTGCTGAAGTCGATTCTGGTGCAGGAGGACCAAGAGGAGAACGCAGTTCAACGGTTAAAGCAGTTGAGCTGGTTGTTCTTTTATCAGGACTAACATTATCTCCTGTAAATGTAATTGGATCTGCTGCTGCTTTTGACCTTAGGAACTGTTGCTCTGAAGCTAATTTTACTCCGACAGGAATTACCAGCACCATAATTCCGATAATCAACAGGGTTATAATATTTTTCTTATTTAATGTGCGTGTATTATTCTCGTCCATATTTAATCTCCACTCTTATTATAATTATTTTGTAAGCAAGAGTAATCAACAGAGTTAACCCTACCATCATTATTTAAATCACCAGGTCTGGTAACATCAGAATTAATTGCCCATTCTCTGGACATCTCACCTTTATCAAAAGCATTAACTTTATTATCAGGGGAGGAAACTGGATAGATATCTCCTACGTATAGAACAATTTCACCCAGATTAGTCGTTCCTTCTTCTGCCACAAACTCAACTCTTCTACTGACAGTTTTAGGAGCTTTAAGACTCAACACATAAGTTTTTCCGATTTCAATACCAGGTGTAAAATCAACAGGTTTACCTTCTTTATCAATTTTAATCTTTTTATTAATCAGGGATTTAGCACCTTCAACCTTTTCTTTGATATCAACCGCTACATTATCCATTGATAAATCACCGCCAGAAGCCAAACAAGTAGTTTTCTCTGTAAAATCGACTGTTGTCAGGTCCAGTGAACAATAACCATTTACCACAGTACCATCATCCAAAGTGAGCACAATTTGATGACGACCTCCGGTTAGTTTCTCATTCACACTGGATCTAATCTCATACCTGGTATCATTGTTTGCTCGGACAGCACCAGACTGAGTTGCAGACCCAGAAGAAGTTGTTTCCCTCCCCAAAGCTATCCAGGAACTAATATTTGCCCGCTTACCTTCAACGCTAATATTCCCAGAACCTTGTTCATCGTGTGGTCCAATATTTATACCTCTGACGTTCACCAATGTTCCGGTTCCTAAAGGATTAAATGTGCAGGTTGCTGAAGTAACTCTTGGTTGACCACCAATATATTTAATACTTTTTGTAACAACAGGACTTTTATTGCCTTTATTATCTCTAAACTGACAAAACAGGTTCAAATTTCCACCAGGGACAACGTTATAAGTAAACTCATAATTAAATAATATAGGGGCGCCAGATCCATCTTGATTCCTGTACGTCTTCCATTGTGGGGCGCTTGAACCAGCATCATCCTTATCAAAACTTTGTTCTGAACACCTGTAATCCGTGGTATAGGTAGGAATTGTAGGAGTTGGCGGAGGAGGAGTAGGAGTAGGAGTAACATAAGTAATTTGACGTTGGCTAACTTCACTGGTGGTAGTCTGATCAGATTTTTTAAACTGAACAAATACAGTATAAACTTTTCCTCCTACAGGATTGGATAGGGTATGACCAAAGAGTGTTAAAGTATCACTGCCGCCTGCAGGAGAATATGATCTCCAGGGATATGAAGCGTTTTCAGGATCTCCACCATTAAAAGGCACATCAACAGAATAGCGGTATTGGTAAGTTCTGTCGGTGGAAGATGGGGGATTTGTGACTGTAGGAGCATCATTCCTTACAATGATTGTTTTTACACTAGAGCCCCCGCAAGAAGTAACATTACCCGTATTCCCTGGGATACCAGTACCACAATCTATACAATTTATGCCCGCAGGACAACTCGTAGCCGAAAATGACCATTTACAAAAAGCGTTGCCTGAACATGATATTCTGGCTGAACCATTTACCTCTGAGCTATGTGAAGTTATAAAAGGACCTACATAATATGTACCTGCAATAGTTGGGGTAAACCCACCTGAAAATGAACCGGAATTAGGGCCAGACCTTCTGTCTGCAGAGTTTGTTAAGTCTGCAGGCACTGCGCTTACATTACAATAGATATTATTACTACCGCCACCCTCCAAATTACTTGTAGGACAACCTGTCGTATCTCTATTTTGGCGACTCCAAAAAAGTTTGGTGCTTGCTAACCCTCCGGGAACATTACCCCCATTAACATCAACCCTAAAATCAAGCCTTGTACCAGGACGGACATTATTCGGATCAACACCAGAGGTAGTAAGGTTCACTACTGCTGAAATTGGACCTGAACCATCAGTGCTACCTGGAGCAGCATTAGCATCTCTAGAAAACCAAACGTGATTCCATCTACAATTACCCCAATCGTCTGTAGATGATGTAGGTTTCCTAATAGCTTTAATTTCTATAGACTGGTCATTAGAAGGTGTTGCAAAAGTTCCTTGCTGAATAGGAATTCCACAATCGTTACCTAAATTATCAGTCAGTTTATGAAACCATTTGGTTAACTTAAAATTAGGATCATCAACATGTATTGACACTCTTGTTGGTACACCATCCGCTGTACCCAAAGGAATACTTATACGTTCAAAAGTATAAAAAGGCTCATCATGGACAAAAGTACTACCTTTTCCAGAAGGGTCAGGGTTACAGCCACTTGAAAATGAATCACCATCAGTTCCTTGACTCCAAGTCACCTTATAAGTTGGACCGCCTTGACAAGAAAGGCCTCCGCAAGAACCGCCAATTATTTTTCTTTGGTTAGGACAACTACCATAAAGTGATGAATCCTCATCTGTCACTTCACCAAGTAAAACAGCTCCCTCTCGTGAACCGTTCCAAACAGCTGATGCTTTTTGGGCAGAAAAAACAAAACAGACTGTTAATATTAAGCTAAATAAATATGTAAATACTTTAATTTTTTTCATCTTAGTGCTGTGGCGGTACCGTCAATAAATCGTTCGGCCCACAACGTGGGTTTTGCGGAATAGTAGCAACCGGATTACCAGTACAATAAACCATACCATTAAGTGTCTGTGCGTTAGCTACAATGTAATAACGTTGACTATCATTTGGGTATACCCATGTACCAGAAGCTGTACATGTACTGGCTCCGCCACAATCATTATTAACCGCTACCTGAGTCCAGGAACTTGCCAGTGTTAAATTAGATGCTTGATTAGCTACATATACCCATGCTTTTCTGAGATTTACTCCTGTTGCAGTAGTGGTATATGTATTATTTGGTCCGGAAGATACAGAAGCAGAAAGTCCTGGAAACGGAGAAGGAGAAATTGGAGCTGAAGTTGGTACTTGTGTCACACTAGCTGTGGGTACTGTGGTAGTAGTTGGATTTGCTGTCGCAGTAGGGGTTACAGAACCGGGTTCTCCATATGGGCCAAAAGGAGAATGAAAAGCTATATCTACATTAGGCGAAGTAGTTCTACAACCGCTAGTATCACAAGTAACGCCTGTCCCACCAAAAGTAATTGCCTCACCTGCAGCCCTGGAGCGAAGTCTTTGTTGCTGTTGAACTAAATAAACGCTTAGAGGAACTGCTACAACTACTAAGATTAAAACAACAGCAGCTATGATATTTCTTCGAGTTAAAAAGGATTTTATAGAGTCATTCATGTAAAGTAGGGCATTAGATCCAGATTAGAGCAAAAGGACAACGATTGTCAAGCACAGTTCAGCAAATCAGCAGTTCAGCAAATCGGCAAATTCAGCGAGTCAGCAAGACAGAATGTCAAATGAGTGGTTTATATTGTACGACAAGACATCAGTAGATCAGCATGTCGGCGAATCGGCAAATTCAGCAGAGTAATAGATCTGATAATATATAAATTAGCATGATAAAAGATGTGACAGATTTGGAGGTTTACAAAGAATCAATGTATTTGTTGCATGAAGTAAATACTTTAACAAGTTTAATCTCACAAACAGAAAAGGATTTGATCTCGCAGATTAAAAGAGCCTCGAGATCTATTCCTGCAAACTTAGCAGAAGGGTTTGCAAAAAAATCTTCTACAAAGGAATTTAAGCGCTACCTGATGATCTCCTTAGGCTCAAGCGATGAACTTATAACTCATTTCAGGGTCTTAATAATAATTAATCCAGGTTTACAAAGTCAGTCCGAAGATATTTTAAAAAAATACCAAATTTTATCTAAAAGACTTAACGTCCTATACCACAAATGGTAGTTTTTATTAATACTGACTCGCTGAAACTCCGATCTCCCGATACTCTGAAGCTCCGTAGCCACGAGACCCTAGAAGGCCCCTAAAACGGCCGGAAAGCAGGGAAGTGGTATGGTAAGCTATCTAAAGATTAGGTTGTCCTAAAGCCCCAAACTCATTAGAGGCAAAACATAAGTAAGACGAAAAATTAGTGGACAAATTATCAGGAAAAAGTGGCAAAAATAGCACGAATAAAACCGGCTTAAAAATCTATAAAAAAATCATTCATGCGCAAATTTATGGATTTATACCTCTTCCCTTAAGCGTGTGTCCGTCGTCGCATAAGATACATTGTACGACTAGATAATTGGGAAGTATAATCAAAATGCATATTCCCGGGAGTGGAGTTAAACATACACTAAGAGAGGGGCGTGCTTCTGTTCCTCTTAACCAGTCCTTGCCATAGATATGAACAGAAGCTATTTACTCTCTCCTCCATTCATGTAGATCCTCTTTTTTCACGCGTGAAAACTCAATTAGCACTAACTATATCATTTTGACAGTATTAGCCTCAAAACAGAGTACTCTACCCTCAAAAATATTAAAGAAAATTGCTATTTTTTGAGGCTAAATCGAAGCTAAAAATTAAACCCAGAAGAGTACTATACCCTATAGTTTTAGCTTCAAAGTTATCCACAGTTTATTCTCTATCTGTATCAAACTATATCAACTATACTACCCTATAGTTTTTATGTTCGGGTTTTGTTCAATACTATCAAACTATATCATTTAAACCTAAAATCACCATTTCTCTCTCCTCCACTTTCTTTCTGATTTTGCCGATTCTCTGATACTTCGACTCTTGCTGATTCTCTGACCCCGCCGATACCCCGATATTCTGAACTATCCTGTCCAGGAAGTTGTGATTAATGCAATTAAAAATATTCCCAATCCAAATCCAAGAAATAACCAAATATCTACTTCGGTAATCCTCTCTTTCAAAGTATGAGTCGCTATCCCCAATGTTACATAAAGTCCTGTTGAAACAATTAAGGATGACATTGGCTTGGCAATCGGCCAAAACGACAGAGCAATTGCCATCTCCCCTATTATTAAGGCTAAAACAGCTGAGTAAACTAAAATAAAAGCACTTATACCCTCCATATCCAGAGACCAAATCACCTGTAAAATTAATGGAAATCCAATTAAAAATACCGCTAACCCATTCCAAATAAAAAATAAATTTAAAGAAAATACTACGTTGAACAACATAAAAGCAGTTATAAGAGTTAGCACGAAAACCGTTGTTGAAGCCACTCTATATAAAGGAATAGTTCTGATGGAAGCCACATTAAACACATTTTGTGAAAGTAGCAAAGTATAAAAAACTAGGCCAAAGGCAAAAGCCACTGGTAATCTGGTAAGCCATCTGACCGGCAAAAGAAAATAATAGCTGGCAACAGCCAAAGTAAATGCCATCGGGAGTATCATTAATATAATTGCTTTCAAGCTATTTAAACCTTCCCATAAAGCCCAAATTGATAGGACAAAGGAAAGTAATGCTAACCCTACAATAAAGCGGTTTGTTAAAAAAACCGGCACTAATTGGGTTGATAAAAGCCCCAAGGAAAGTATGATAGAAACTAAAATAATTTTATGCCTTTTTTCAAAAGATAATTTCTCACGGGTTAGGGTAAGGAATATTTTTATTAGAAAATCACTGAATCTAAAAATTAAATTCATTTTGCGACTAATTTTAAAACATGACAGATGGCAATAGCAAGTGCATCCACTGCGTCATCGGAAAATTTCTTATCTCTTCTTTTTAAACCAGACATAGGCTTTAAAAGTTCTCTGGTTTTATTTCCATTTTTACCCAAAAATTTTCTAACTCCTTCGTGAACTTCTTTCTTATCAGCTCTTCCCCCACCTGCTACCATTAATTTAACCTGAGGGCCTGTGTATTCATGAATAGGTATATTTCTCATCCCCGCAGATAACATTATGACTCCCCTGGCCTGACCGACAGATATTGCTGTTCTGGTGTTTGATCCGAAAAATAACATCTCAATTACAATCATATCAGGATTAAAATTCTCTACAATTTTTTCCAGTTCATGGTGTAATACCACCAACCTTTTTTCCATCACCTGATCTTTTTCTGTAGTAATAAAACCGTAATCTACAAGTTCTATATCATAGTTAAATTCCCGTTCCAAAATATCATCAGGAATTTTAATCAAACCATAACCGGTAGTGGCTGTCCCCGGGTCAATGCCTAAAATTATCATAAATTAAGTGAGAATCTCAAAATTTGCCCAAACTTTATGGATATCATCATGATCTTCTAGTTTTTCTGCAAAGTTCATCACCTTTTCTGCTATAGCTTCATCTTTTATTTCCACTAAAATATTTGGTTTAAAAATTATTTCAGACTCCTCAATCTCATATCCGGCCTGAGTAATTTTTGTACCCATAGTATTTAGTTCCAGGCTTGTTACATATACTAAATACATTTGCTTTCCTTCGTCCAAATAATCTTCAACATCCTCGGCTCCAAAATCTATAAGCTCAAGCATTTCATCATCCACACTTTTCCCTTTCCCCTTCACCCTTACCTCTCCCTTTTTATCAAACATGTAAGATGTGGAACCATTTGCTCCCAACACTCCCCCGTTTTTATCAAATATAAATTTAATTTCCTGGTTAGTTCTTAAACGGTTGTCCGTTACACCTTCAAGTAAAAATGCTACTTTACCTGGCCCAAAACCTTCGTAAACAACTTCCTCCAGTGTTTGGCCCGGTAACTTTCCCAAGCCTCTGTCTATAGCCCTCTGAACGTTTTCTTTGGGCATGTTAACTTTTTTAGCTGCTTCCAGTTCCATCCGAAGTCTGGGGTTAAAATCCGGGTCTCCGGAATTTCCAAGCCTGGCTGCGATAGAAATTGCATTTGCTGTTTTAGTAAAAGTTGCAGAACGTTTTATATCGGCAACGCCTTTAGCGCGCTTGATGGTGCTCCATTTGCTGTGTCCTGACATAACGTTTAGATATTACTGTATATATTTGGGATTGACAAGGTACTCAAAAAACCGATATACTCGTTCCTTGATGACTAATGATTCCACTATCGAATTACAACAACTGGCAATTAAAGCTGCTTTAAACTCAAACTGGCAACAAGCAATTGATTTTAATTTACAAATTTTAGAAGAAGAACCCAAAAGTGTTGAAAGCTTAAACCGTCTTGGAAGAGCTTATTTTGAAATAGGAGAACTTGCTAAATCAAAAGAATCTTTTGATAAATCCTTGGAAATTGATCCGTACAATCAAATTGCAGCAAAATTTATTAAACGGATCGAAACATGCAAGAAAAAAGGATCAAAAAACATAAATACACTCGGCTCCAGTCATAACTGTGCGCAAGTTGACAGTGATCTGTTTATTGAAGAACCGGGCAAAACTAAATTAGTTACCCTTTTAAAGGTTGCAGAACCACAAAAACTTTCATTACTGTCCCCTGGTGCTTTAGTCAATTTGAATATTAAAAATAAAGTCGTTGCTATTAATGACGCTGACGGAGAATATCTTGGTGTTCTACCGGATGATTTATCCCGCCATTTAGTCAGACTAATTCATGGTGGTAATAAATATCAGGCAATTATTAAGACTGCCAAAATCAATGGCTTAACAATTTTAATCAGGGAAACATATCGCTCTGCCAGATTTAAAAACCAACCTTCATTTTTGGATAATCTGAATATGGCTCAAACCTATTCTTCTGATAATATCGTAATTTTAGATGAAGGCGAAGAGGATGCAGGCACTGATTCAGATGAAGAAGAAAGAGCTTAAGTCCTAGTTTAACAAATCTTTTATATCCTCAATTGTTACCACAAAATGCCCACCCTCTTTATTCAAAGTATTTTGAGGTAAAGCTCTTTTTTGATAATGTTTCAATATTTGTATTGTTGAAAAAGCCTGTGGAACAGTAACCAGATTTGTATTTTTCACTTTTTCATCTATCTCAGATTTAATCATCCTGGCTTTGCCATCATCACCGGTTATTACAACAACTCTAATTAAGGTTTTAAATAAAATCTGCAAGCCATCTCTTTCACACTTTGGCTGGGTAACTACCTGCCACCATAGCTCCTCTGAATCAGACAAATCAGCAGAAACTTCCTTCAAACCTAAAATTGGATCATCTTTTCCTTCGTATTCTAAAGGCTTATCCTCTTTCCGGAAGTCCTTAGAGCTAATTTCCCAGGCTAAAACGCCTTTGGGAATTGTGTCACCATATTTTACACTGTAGTCTTCCAATTCTACCAAGTCCAACTGAGTGATAAATTGTTTTAAAATCACGGTTGGCCCGTAAACCACCAATGCTTTTTTAGAACCTTTATACAACCTTTCAAAAGATACAATTAATCTTTTCTGATTGATGATTTTATCTATTTTTTCTAAAATTTCCTTATTTAAACCTGCTTCGTTTTTGACCAAGTATAAAGAATAAACAGTATCTGAATGAATAGGCATGCTGGCATAATCGCGCATAGACCTTAAAGCTAAAATCAGAGAAGCCACAATAATAAAACCGAATAGAATAACCCAAATGATCATAATAACCCCTATATAATACCATAGAGGCTAGCCTGGATCACTTTTGATACTTTAGAAAGGAGTCTTCTCCTAAAATGATAGTAATATCGGCCCGCGATGAATCGAGAGATACAGCATCAGAAGCACAAGCTTCACCCTGGTCTAAACCAAATAATGGAATCTTTTGCCAAAAGGAAGAAGTTTTGGGTTGCGGACAATATAGATTCAATGCCTTAGAAATATAGTTTGAGGTATAGCTTTTTTTAGAAATAATCGTGCTTTTGCTAACTTTATCAAGATGATTAGATGTGAAAATCACTCTGCCACCCATATTAGTCAATACTCTCGCAGCTCTTTCGGCCAAACCAGGAACATCGGTCGCATTAAAAATTCCAATTGATAATCCTTCTTTTTTAATCTTTTCAGTTTCAAAATAACCAACTTCAAATTGATCCAACTTAATTTCATCAATCGCAATCACCCTACTACCATCAGGCAAAAGCAACCATTTTGTTAGTTCTGATTTTTCTAAATCAATTGTTTTAATCTTGTCTCCCCTAACCTCTTTTATTGCCCACCAAACTTTAAAAAACTCTACTAAGTTAAGATCTGTCTTTGCTTTTGACAAAATATCAATTCCGGGCAAAAAGCTAGCTCTTTCTGAGTTAATTAAATCAGGCAAGCTTTCCCGTTTATCATTAAAGATTAAATAACCGTCTGCCAAAATATCAAAAGAAATATTAATTGAGTCTCTTAAAAGATACGGTCCCATCGGTGGTTTTTCTGCCTGTCCCAAATCATAGATACTGCGCATAGGCCAGTTTCCAAAACCGTATGGCACATCCAAATTCAAATCTTCAGGAAATTTAATTATGGTTAACTCTTTTCCCGCTGGCTGATATGATAAAAGATAAGAATTATCCATCTTTACCACCAAATTGAAATCACTTTGTCCATCCCAGGAATTTAGTTTAGGATGATTATTTATTGATAGCTGCGGATTTAAACCACCTAAAAATCCAAATATTTTTCCGAATATAATCAGCGCAATTAAGAAAAATATTGCTGTTATCCCCAATGCAATTGGGTTATTCGAACGCGTTGATTTTATTTTTTTCTTTTTAGGAGTTGCCGCAAGACGAATCGAGGCTTTTCGTTCATATTTTTTCCAATTTAAAGTAGCAGTCTTTTTCCGGGCAGGCTTAGACATAAAAATTGCTTATTTACCTTTCCTTTTTTTCCTTGCTGATTACCTCAGGTGGAGTAAAAACAGGAGCAAAACCGGTATATGAATCTGAAACATTTTTCTTCTTTTTCTTTTTTTCGCCTTTATAAAAGCTACCAAATGATCCCATATATCACACCTCCTTCTTTGTGTCACATAAACAAATACAACAATACTGTCATTAAAAGTAAGGCAATACCGGAATATAAAGTTAATATAGGTGTAAGTTGTATTAAACCCATACCAGCCAGTGTTAAAAGAAGACCTGAGACTCCTGTTAATACAATTAAGATTACCTTTTTGAACCTGTTAAATAAATTCTGTAAAGAAAATTTTATTCCATCCATATTATAAGTTTAGAGTAAAAGTCATCTTCAAATCAAGTATCAGTCACAAATTTAGATTAGTTAGCTGTACACCTCTCAGGTGTACAATGCGTACACCTGGCAATTTAGCTACACAAACCGAAGACTGGGTCTCCATCCAGAATTATTTTTTAGTTGAAAGTAGTGTGCTTGTGGGAAAGTTTGTTAAGCTCAATTTTAGAACGGTCTTTGAAAAAATCCATATTAGGCCAATGGTTTCTAAGCATTTGAGTCACAAAATCACCGGAAACTACATCCGGCAGGATCACATAATCAACTCCAACCTTGTAAAGAGCCTTTGCTTCTTCCTGGTCTGTGGCCCTAATCACAATTGCTGCTCTGGAATTCTTACGTCGGAGTTCTGTAGCCAACACCAAGTTATCTTCAGGGCTATCTGTTGTGGAAATAATTAACTTTGCCCTGTGCAAATCCAAAAACTCCAAAACCTCAGGGTCTCCGATATCCCCAAATAGCACATGCACTCTTTCGCTAACTAATTTTTTTACAACATCCGGATCTATATCAACCACCAAAAAAGGGATTCCTTCACGTTTTAAATACTTTATTATTTCACCGCCCATCCATTTTGCTCCGACTAAAACTACATGATCTTCCATGGAGGCTGATTTTTTCTCTATTGGTTTAGTTGATCCTCCGTGCTCAAAAAACCCGACGAAGTCCTCCATTTTTTCATAAATCTGTCTTGAATAAGAGATTAAGATAGATGAAAAGATTATAGAAATAACCCCTACCAATGCCATAGCAGTTAACGTACTTTGAGGAACCATACCAAGACGCACACCAACTACCATAATTATTAATGAGAACTCAGAAATTTGAGAAAGATTAATTGCTGTTTGAAACATTGTATGTTTACGGAAACCAAAAGATCCCAAAATTAAAAGAAATATTAACGGCTTAATAACTATGGCATAGAGAGTAAAAAGAATTATGATTGGTAATACCTCTGAAACATTAGAAAACATGACCTGAGAACCTAAATACACAAAAAATAAGGTCACAAAAAAATCACGGAGCGGTTTAACTTTACCCTGAATTTCAAAATGAAATGGCGAATTAGCTAAAGCTATTCCTGCCAAAAACGCACCGATTACTACTGAAAAGCCCATTGCTTGTGCTAAAACAATATAAATAAAACACCAAGCCAAAGAGGATAAAAATAAAAGCTCTGCAGATTTAGCTACCGCATTAAAAATTTTGGTTAAAAAATACCGGGATAATATTATTGACAGTAGGAAAAGCAGGATTCCTTTTGCAAACAAGGCAACCAGAGGTAAGCTGCTTTGCAGACCGGTATGTGCAAAAGAGGAAGAAACAGTCATGGCCATTAAAACCATGATTGCAACTAAATCTTCCACCAATAAAATACCGATACTTAATTTCCCGTATAAAGAGCTGAGATCTTTTTTCTCAAGCAGCATTTTAACTACAACTATAGTTGAAGAAAATGAAAGTCCAGCACCTAAGTAAAAACTAACAGTTTGCGAGTATCCTAAGAATGTTGAAATTAAAAATCCAGTTAAAAAAGCAAATAAAATTTGCCCCAATGAGGCTGCAGCAATAGGCTTGCCTAAGGATTTTAATTCTTTCAGATCAAGCTCCATTCCGATAAAGAACAATACAAAAGCCACACCAATATCAGGTAAAAATGTGGCGAACTGAAAAGTGGCTGAATTAAAAATTTGAAAAAGAGATAAAATTACTCCAGCTACCAAATAAGCAATAACCAAGGGAAACTTAAAAATCCTGACTAAAAACCCCAAGACAGATGATAAACCCAAAACTATTGCCAGTTGTATAAATAAAGAGCTTGATGCCATAAAATATTATTTTACTTCTTGTAAGCTATCCAACGCTTCCTGCAAATCTTTTGGAAGAGGACTATCAAAGCTCATCCTTTTTGCAGTTTGAGGGTGGTTAAATTCAAGATGAGCAGCATGCAAAAACTGCCTACTAATCCATCTATGATCTAATCTGGTGGTTTTTCTGCCACCGTATTTATCATCCCCCACTATTGGAAAACCTAGGTATTTTAAATGTACCCTAATTTGATGTGTCCGTCCAGTCAGGGGATAACACCTAACCAGGGTAAATTCTTTGTAATTCATGGCTCCCAGTTTCCTTATTTGGATTTTTGAATAATCAGAAAATAACTCTGACAGTTTTTCATCACTGAATTCAAATCTTTCGATTGGTTTATACTCCGTCACTGCTTCCCGAGCGTTTATCCCCTCACTTTTAAACTTAAGCTGATCTATTGTGGTAAATTTTTCACGGTCTCCGGGATGTCTTAAAATGCTGGCGTTAACCATCCCCTCTTTCACGATACAACCATGAACTAAAGCCAGATACTCTTTTTTAACCCCCCGTTCCTTAAACTGGGTTTGCAAACTCTCTAAAGAGCTTTCTGTCTTAGCAACTACCAGTAAACCTGAGGTATCTTTATCAAGCCGATGAACAATTCCTCCTCTCTCAATATTAATTTTAAATTCTGAAACAAGGATATCCTGTAAGGAAGGTTCTATTTGCGTTTCCGAAGAAGTAGTTACAAGTCCTGCAGGCTTTTCAATCACCAAAAGGCTGTCATCTTGAAAAACTACAGGAATCATTATTTAGATAAAAAATTCTTAATTTCTTTTATAACTTCTTCAGGATTTAAGGCTGATTTTATTAAATACCCGGAAGCTCCTAAACTAAAAGCCTCATTGATAATTGTATTATTTCCTAAGTTTGTCAAAACAATAATGGGACCAATATTTAAAGATGATGATTTAAGGTTGAGGTTTTTTAAAATTTGTATCCCGTCCATTTTAGGTAACATAATATCCAACAAAACAATATTCCACCCACCCTGTTTAATTTTGTCCAAAGCCATCTCCCCGTCAGACGCTGTTTCAACCTTATACCCTTCCTGAGTGAATAACTCCTCGTAAAATTCTCTTATAAACTGATCGTCCTCGACAATTAATATTCTTGTGGTGTTTGCCATATATTAAATATATATCATAATCCAGTAAATACTTACATACATCCGTTTACTAAATTGTTACCATAGCTAATTCCTTAGCTTCTCCGATAGGTTTTTTAGCATAGTGTTCAGCATTAGCCAATACTTCAGGTGTTAAAACCGGAAGAGTAAAAGTAAATGTCGACCCTTTCCCTGTTCCTTCTGAAACAGCCCAAATTTTACCATGCATCAAATCTATCAAGCTTTTCGAAATAAATAGACCAAGACCAGTTCCTCCGGAAGTAGCTGCTGCAGCATAAGAATTATCTAACCTCCCGAATTTCTGGAATAATTTAGCCAAATCGTCCCTGGAAATTCCCACTCCGTTGTCACGGATTGATGCTTCCACTACTTTACCATCGGTAAAAAAACTAATAGAAACTTTTCCGTCAACCGGAGTAAACTTCAAAGCGTTACCCAACAAATTTAAGATCACCTGAGTTATCTTATCCGGATCAGCAAAAACAGTCGGAACCTTGCTTTTAACAACTTCTACTTTTATATTCTTTTCACCTGCTTTTGGTAAGACCATTGAGACAATTTCTTCTGCTAAAGACTGAATATCAAACTCTTTTGGTTTAATTTCAATACTGCCTGATTCAATTCGGGAAACATTCAACATATCATTTACTAAATTAATCAAACGTTCTGTTGAAATATATGCCCTGGATAAATATTTTTCCATTTTCAGGGATAATGGAGAATCCGGTCTTTTGAGTGCCATCCAAAGATAAGACCTAATGGCTGTCATAGGAGTGCGAAGCTCATGGGAAGCTATACTTACAAAATCATTTTTTAAACGGTCAAGTTCTTTTAAGCGTAAATTAGCTTTTTGTAAATCAAAAGTTGCCTTTTTAACCTCTTCTTCTAAAGTAACATTAAAGCGCTTTATTTTTTCATAAGACTCTGCATTTTGAATAGCCACAGAAAGCTCCGGTGACAAAATATCAAATACTTTTAGATCCCTTTCTGCATATGTTTCTCCTGAAGATTTTTCACCCAATATCAAAGAACCGACAACATCATTATTAATATGTAAGACCTTAACAATAGATATTCCCAACACCCTCATAGAGTCTTTTAACTTACCTTCTTCCAAATCATCAAAAACAACAATTTTGTGTATATCTAAATCAAATGTAAAACAACAGTTAAAAGTTGTGAGTTGTTGGGTAAATCCTTCTGAAATAATTTCATACTGATTATTACTTGTATTTAAAATTAATGCACCCCTGGAAATCCTCATTTCTTTTAGAATTGACTGTAGCGTTTGACTCACAAGGGGTCTGATTTCTATATTTGTACTCATAATATGGGATAAAACAGAAAGAACCTGATTTTCATCATAATGGCTGTGATAAAAAATCCTGTCGGTAAACCTCTCCAACATTTCCTTAAGAGATTGAAAAGTAAAAGCGACAAATAAAGTCAAGGTTGTTGAAATAACCAAACTAATGACACTAGTTTGCTGTTTGATAAGATAAGTACTTACAAGAAATAGACCCCCTGTATAAAAAGAACCGATAATTACAAGCAAAACTATATAAGCAACCGAGCGCGCCACAATAAAACGTATGTCCAAAAAATGATGTCTGACAATTACATAAGTTGCAACAAAAGTGAAAAATAGACTGGCGACACTACTTGTCGAAAATAAACTCGTGTTATTATAGGCAATCGGTAAAATAATATCGGAGATTGTTGCAAAAATACCAAATAAACTAAAGCTACTTAAAAAATATATTAGCTGAGTTCTGTTTCTTCCTTGAAGATTTTTAATATTAAGTAAAAAAATACTAATAGCCAAAAATAATTCACCCCAAATAGCAGATGCCCACCAAATATAATTTTTACCGATAACTGTATGCAAACCTTTAACAGGATCTATAACTACATCTACTACCCAGGTATCGGTAAAAAATAAAAGATAAACTGTTAAACTTATAAAAAACAAGCTATAGAGACCGCCTACAGGCCATAATCGCCTGAAAGATGGTTTTGGAAAAATAAAGGCAAATGCCATAATAGAGATTTCATTTATCGAAATTACCAAATAAGTTGCCTTAATCCAAAAAATACTGTTAAAAATAACAGGAAATTCATAAAACAGCAAACAAAAAGCCCAAACACCGTAAAGAAAACTAATAAAGAAAAAAATCTGGTTGATTAAATTCTTGGAGTTACGTCCTAAAACCAAAAACGCCAAGAATATATTGATTATTCCTGTTAAAGAGATAACTGTAACTTTAATTAAATCTAAGGGCATTAAGATTTATTATAGCGGGAAGTAGATAAAATAAAAATACTAGCGGACTTTTTGAAGGGCTTCAAAAACTTCTTTGCTCGAAGTTGTAGTAGAAGTTACAAGTAAAGGGTTTGTATATTTTACGATATTAAAAAACCGTGGAGCATTACTTAAATAGCTTCCAACAACTCTGTATAAATCATCAAGGTCAGCAAATGTCTTCCCCTCTCCTATTTGTGAAAATAGTCCTTTTTCATGTATCTTCCTGACTTCTTCCCCATTCCTCCGGAGCATTGCCATTGGCAACATACCTGATCTTTCAGCTACTTTAGTCGCTGTATTAAATGCAACCGTATTATATAAACCATATTTTTCGGCAGCATAGACAGGCACACCAAGTCCTGCAACCGACTCCCATTTACGGACAGGATCAGTTGCAAATTCTAATAAGCTGTATTGTTCATTAAAAGTTCTTCTGATTGCAGGTAAATAACGCTTGTCATCTTCAGTTGCCTGATCCGTTAGCTCCCAAGCCCATGGTTCTACAAAATATTTACCGTCTCTTTTAAAAACAGTGGCTTTACCTTCCAACTCTGCTCCTGGTTGAGGTATTTGTACAATTCCATTACTCGCATTATAAATTTCATCATCCAATAGTAGAGTAGTTCTATAAACATCCCCAAAGATTGTTTCTTTTGCCTCACCTTCCAGTTTTAGGTTTACCCCTGTATATCCATCAAAATATAAAAGACGGCTGGATTTTAAAGGCAAAATCCCGGATGTAATATTTTCTTCAGTTATTTCAATCGGTGAATGAATAACATCACCATTAATACCTGCAACACCACAATGACTCATTAGCCATTCAACAGTTCCTGCCGGACCACCATCGTATTGAGAAGCAAGGGATAAAACTGAAATATCGCCCTTTACTCCATTCAGATAGTTATGGTCACCTGGGTATATTTCAATTCCTTCTGAATTCAACAAACCTGCATTTTCAAAAGCTAAGACTGATGCCTTAGCTGCTGCTACAATAAAGGGAATATTATCAAGACCCTTCATAAATCCCGGTTGCAACTTCTTAGGCATCTGCGGCAGATGTGCACAAAAAGAAGTCCCTAGTTCTATCATTGAATAGCCTGGTCTTATTGCCCCACAAGCCATTAAAGCACCGATTGATTTGTGATAAAAATCAGGATGAAATGCTCCAGATAACATCACCAACCTTCCTACTTCTCCTTTAACTATTTCATCAGCAGGAATATGAGGGTTACATTCCCTCATTGATTTTTCAATTTCCGGTTGTTGGATAATACCAGTCACCCGCTGCAGTAAAGCACCATCAAATGTAGGAACATAGAGCTCGTTTGATGCAACAGGTGCATGGTAACTTCTTCTTATCAAGGATTGTTCTATCATTTTCTTTAGATTTGAATAATTGTACTGTTCGAACCGTAAATTTTCAATATCCCCTTGTATAGCAATCAAAGAACCAATTAGTTAAAATAAATAAATGAAATCTATAAAATCAGATGATTTTGAATGTATAAATTGCTACAAAAAGATAAGTGCCTCTGCTATTGGGACTGCAAACAGAAATCATTGCCCTGATTGTTTATATTCAAAACATGTTGATTTTTGTTCACCAGGTGACCGCAAAGCAACTTGTCAACAAAAAATGAAACCGATCGGGCTTACTTTTAAAAACGAAGGCAAAGACAAATATGGAAATGACAAACATGGAGAAATTATGATTATCCATCAATGTTTGGGCTGTAATAGAATATCGATTAACAGGATTGCGGGCGATGATGATCCCCAATCAATCTTTGATATTTTAAATGAATCAAAAAACCTTGATTTATCTTCCAAACTTGAACTTGAATCAGCCAATATAAGATTAATAACCGACTCTGATCTAAACGAGGTGAATACCCAGCTATTCGGCAAAAAATAGTATAATTAGAAATGGAACAAACAGGAAAATTAATTGTTATCACAGGTGCCACTGTTTCCGGCAAAGATACAGTTGTTGCTTCCCTTCTAAAGGCCCACCCTTTCTGGAAAAGAGTTGTAACCACCACAACCAGACCCATCAGAACCGAAGAAACCAATGGAATTGACTACAATTTTATTGATAAAGAAACATTCCAAAAGATGAAGGAAAATGATGAATTCCTTGAAACGGTTGAGTATGCAGATAATTATTATGGCACTACAAAATCTATTTTAGACCCGGCTCTACAAGGTCAGATTCTTATCTGGAGAATTGATGCTTCCCGTGCTGCACAAGTTAACAAACTATTTGAGGATTCGTTTGACGCCAAAATTGCTAATTATTTAAAAGCCAACACAAAAGTCATTTATCTTAAGTTGGAAAATAATTCAGTCCGACAAAAACATTTTTTAGAAAGAGGCATGATTAAAGACGATATCAATAAAAGACTTAAACAAGATGAAATCGATTATCACGTCGGTAATTTTAAAAATATAGTTATAAATTACGAAGGAAAGCTGGAACAAACTATGGCAAGTGTAGAAGAAATTATAAATTCTTAAACGTGTTCTACAATATAATTTTTAACTTCTGCCACAAATTGATCAGGGGTTAATTCCGGTTTATGCAAAAACCCACTGGCTCCCAATGATATTGCTTCATTGATTACTGTATTTTGATCTAAGGCAGACAACATAACAATCGGTCCGTTTTTTGGAGGAGGGTTAATAGCTTTTAATCTTCTAAGTACCTCTAGCCCGTCAATCTTTGGCATCATGATATCCAAAATAATTAAATCATAACCCCCGGCAGTAATTTTTGCCAAAGCTGTCTGCCCATCAACTGCTGTTTCAACAATATAGCCTGCAGTGATTAGAAGCTCTTCATAGAGATTACGTAATTCAGTATCATCATCTACTAATAATATTCTGGCCATATATTTTTAATTATTACCTATTTTTCTTTTTAGAGCAAGACAGGCAAAGAGTGGCAGTAGGCATAGCTTCAAGCCTTTCTATCTCTATCTGTTTGCCACAATTTTCACATTTCCCATAAGTTCCTTTTTTAAGTTTAACTAAGGATTCTGCAATTCTCTTTGAGAGGTAGGTCAAATCACCTTTCACCATTGAAAGCCTGCTATGAACATCTGCCATCCAGGAATCTGTACCTGATTCAGAAGCTTCAGGAGCCAAATCTTTATTGGTAACAGGATCGTCTTTTTCGATTCCTTCAAGTTGTTTTTCAACAGACTTTTTCTGCCTTTGCAGCACTTTTTTAATCTTATTAATAGTTTCTCGGGGTAGATTTAACATTTAGCTTTTTCTTAAGTTTCCTTGGAAGTACTCTTAGGTTAGTTTTTGTTGTTCCGAACCTGATCCTCCAACTTATTTTAGCATTATAACAATGTTTAATTAATCTTTGTAGTACCAAGTTTCGCTTTTTACCCGAGGTCATTGCACGGGCAATTAGCGATAAATCCTGTATAAAAACCCTTTTAGAACGATTATAAAATACGACCACACCGATAATAAATATTACTAGCGGCGCAAGAGCATCCTGGAAATAACCGCCCCGCAATAAATACTCTGCAAGAAACCTTTCCAGACCCAAAAGCATCAGAGTAATTGATACGATTTTCCCGTTGAAATGAAAACGGGTAGCATTTTTCCATAGCCAAAAGAAAAATAATAAGTATATAAAACTTTCAAAAATATTTACAGGAAGTCTTTTGCCGATTAAACCTACCACAGGTACTGCAACCGGCAAAGAAGAAACTACTCCATAACCACACCCTCCAAGAAAACAACCGAAGCTGCCAAAAACCAAGCCCATCATAAGCCCCACAGCAGCCATGTCAGCAATCTGCCAAAAATTTAATTTAGCCCTCATGGTTAATAACTTAAGTGTAAGCACACCACCAATCAGCGCACCCCATAAAGCAAGCCCCGGATAAAGATTAATCAAAAAAATATGGGAAAGATTAGTAAAATATCGGAGATTCAAGAGTATAAAATATGCTCTTGCAAAAATTAAACCTCCGAAAAAAGTAAGCAAACCTAAATCTAAAATTTTACTTTCATCCAGATCATATGCTTTAGCCAGTCTCCATGCAACAAAAGTAGCAGCTAAAAAACCCAGGGCTAAGAATAATCCGAAAGAAGAAACCGGAATGGCACCTATAGAAAATAAAATCGGTAACATAATTGGTATGATACCAAATTTTGACTTATACTTCCTCCCCTTGTTATACTGATTATTAGACAAAAGTTATGACTGCAACTGCACACGCATTAATCGGAGGAGCTGTTGCCTCAACAATATCCAGCCCGGAGCTTGGCTTAAGCCTTGCTTTTATTTCACACCCCCTGCTTGATCTAATCCCACATTGGGATTTTGCCAACAATTGGAGAACAAAAAATAAAACAAAATTATTTATTGAGGCATCGCTTGATCTGTCCTTTGGAGTAATCCTGACTTATATATTATTTGGCCAGGGTGTAAATATGTGGTATTTTTTTGGCTGTATCTTTGTGAGCGAAGTATGGGATATTATTGAAGCACCTTATTGGCTTCTTAATTGGAAATTCCCACCAATCTCCTGGGTTTATAATATTCAATCAAGAATGCAGGGAAAAGCTCCGCTTCCATGGGGAATAATTACACAAATAGTAACTGTTGTGTTGGCAACAGTTGTACTACAAAGCCTTACTTAACTCTTTCAATATATTGACCTGAACGGGTATCTACTTTTACTTTATCTCCGACTTTCATAAACATCGGAACTTTAACAGTCAAACCATTATCCAAAGTTGCGTCTTTGTAAACATTGGAAACTGTATTTCCTTTTTCACCAGGACCTGTTTCTGAAATTTCATAGATTAGAGTATTCGGAAGCTCTAAACCAAGTGCAGTATCATCAGCCACAATCAATATAACATCCAGCCCGTCCTTTAGGAATTTACCAGCATCCCCCACTGTATCTTTGGAAATTGGGAATTGCTCAAATGAAACAGGGTCCATGAAATTGTATGTTTCACCATCTGCATACAAAAACTGGGTTTTTTTCTTCTCTACTCCTGCTTCTTCAACCCTGGCTCCTGTGATAAAAGATTTTTCTGATGTGGCTCCTGTTTTTAAATTTCTGATCTTAACTTTAATATTCCCTGATCCCCTACCCATTTTTATGTGCTCATAAGTAACAACCTGCCAGAGCTGGTTGTCTTCTTTAAAAACCACACCATTTCTTAAATCGTTTACGTTTATCATTGTGAGATTAATTCTACCAAAGTTTTTATGCCTATTCCAGTAGCTCCCGGTGAACTGTAAGGACTGGCATTTAAGTCCCAAGCTGTACCTGCAATATCTAAATGAATCCAGGGGGTATTTTCTTCTATTACAGTTTCAATAAATTTAGCTGCAGTAATCGATCCTGCTGAAGAAGGAATAGGACCTCCATGAGCTATATTAGAAATATCGGCAATATCAGATTTAATCATGTCAGTATACTCTTCTCCCAAAGGCATCTTCCAAAATTTTTCGCCTACAGTTGCTCCCAAATTTATAAATTTTTCTGAAAACATATCATTATTACTAAAAAGACCGGTAATTTTATGGCCCAAAGACACAACCATTGCTCCTGTTAAAGTAGCCAAATCGATTACTTTGGTTGCTTTTAAATCTTTTTGAGCTAAGGTAACCACATCCATCAAAACCAGCCTTCCTTCGGCGTCAGTATTTAAAATTTCTACGGTTTTACCATTGTAACTTTTTATAATATCCCCCGGTTTTAAGGCTTTACCTGAAGGTAAATTTTCAGTTAATGCTAAAACAGCCGAAACATTAACACGGGGTTTAAGTTCACCAATAATTTGCATCACTCCTAAAACATTGGCAGCCCCGCACATATCATATTTCATCTCATGCATACCTGAACTTGGTTTTATGGAGATTCCGCCTGAATCAAAAGTTAAGCCTTTTCCGACTAATCCGTATTTGTCCTTACTTCTGGGATTTCCTAAATATTCCATCGTCACAATAAAGGACGGTTCGTCTGATCCTTTTGCAACTCCTGCAAATCCACCCATACCCTTTTTTGAAGCCATTTTCTCATCAATTACAGCAATTTTCAGTTTATAATCTTTGGCAATTTTTTTAGCTGCTTCCACAAAATATGAAGGCGTTACTTCATTTGCAGGCAAATCCCCCAGCATTCTGGCCAAATTTATGCCACCTGCAACAACGGAAGCTTTTTTAATTGCAATTTTATCTTCTCCCCTAGCTTTTTCCAGATAAATTTGTAAACCGCCAAGTTTTGTAGGTTCTTTTTCTGTTTTGAATCTGGTTGAAGGATCATGAAAAGCAATTTCTGCACCCAGGACAAGCGCATAAATCACAGCATCTGAAGATAATTGTTCTGACTCAGCTGGTGGAATTAATGTAGCGTCCTTGAATTTATTAATTAAATATTTAGAAACCGTGCCTCCGAAATTCTGACAAGTTTCAAAATTAAATTTGTCCTTCTCCCCCACTCCAACCAAAAGAAAACTTTGCTCAGCATTAAATAAGAGTTGTAGCTCATTGGGTTGTCCAAATTTAGGATTATCCTTCAAAAAATCCTGAATCAGCTGATTCTTGAATTGTGGCACTTCATTTAAAAAAACCGGGATAGCAATAATCTTAACTTCTTTCAGAGACTCTTGGTCTGTAGATAGCTGAATTCTCATGAGGCTAATGATACGCTTATGTGCTCAGTAAGTCAATTCCAGCCTTGTAAGGACCAACCTTGCACGGCTAATAAAAATTTAGTAAGTTATTCTTATGCCATCAAGAAACAGAGTTAAGCAATATCTTGATAATGGTTATTACCATATCTACAACAGAGGTGTTGAAAAAAGGTTGATCTTTCTTGATGAACAAGATTATGCAGTTTTCGTCTCTTATTTACGGGATTACTTATCACCAAAAGATGAAAAGACATTAATAACTAAGCTTTCTGACCCAAGCACATACTATAAAGACAAGGATAAGATTCTAAAATTACTCCGATTAAAAAACTTTGCTGACAATATAACTTTATTAGCTTATTGTCTTATGCCAAATCATTTCCATTTATTTATAAAACAAACTGAAGCAAAATCAATTGATAAATTTATGAGATCCCTTGCCACAAGATATACTATGTACTTCAACCAAAAATATAAAAGGGTAGGCAATTTATGTCAGGATATTTATAAGGCAGTACTTGTAAACACCACAGAACAATTTCTTTATCTCTCTGCCTATATTCATTCCCAAGCTTTACCCTTGCAAGGACCAACCCTACGAGGCTATAAATATATATCATCTTATTCAGAATATCTTGGAATACAACAAACGGAATGGATTCGTCCTGAAGAAATTCTTTCTCTCTTCTCTAAAACTAACCCCAATCTTTCTTACAAATCATTTGTAGAAAAAACTAATGATTTCTCTATCATTCAGCAAATTACTGTTGATATCTAGCCTCTCAAGGACCAACCCTGCAAGGCTAACAATGACAAAGTAGTTTATTTTAAGTATAATTTCAGAGTAAATGCCGAAGTGCTATAGCACTGAGCTTTTTGCCGAAGTGGCGGAATGGTATACGCGGTAGTCTCAAAAACTACTGATCGCAAGGTCTTGTGGGTTCGACTCCCACCTTCGGCACACAATAGGTCAAGTTTTATTTTTTTGATTCTTATGAGTAAAAATATAAAACTTATAACTGATCCGGAAAAATCCTCACAACAACCTCATAAATATTTAGGTATTTTAGGAATGATCTGGTTAACTTTTTTAATTATTGCTGTATTTACAGCTGCCAAGACATTTTCTGTAGGTCAAATTACTTTTTCTGTCGCGATTCTTAATTATCCATTCGTGTATATTTTTGCAGATATTTTTACTGAAGTTTATGGGTATAGAGTTACCCGCAAAATTGTATGGACAGGATTTTTTTGCATACTTCTTGCCACTTCAATTGCTTACCTCTATAGTCTCATCCCTCCAACCCCTACTTTTACTAGCAATGATGCTTTCACTATTATTTTCCGGGCCAGTCCAATCATTGCTTTAGCAAATATCGTTAGTACTTTTTCAGGTGAGATAACCAATTCATTTGTCGTTGCTAAAGTAAAATTATTAACCGGTAATTCACATAAGTGGTTAAGGTGGATAAGTTCAACTTTTTTTGGACAAATAGTTGATAATGGAATTTTTTTCACTGCAACTTTTCTTGCTGCCGGATTATACACAGCCAAAGAAATTTTCCCATTAATTTTAAGTTCAGTAATTTTTTGTACTACTTGGGAGATATTTGCACTCCCCATAACTTACAGAGTAATTAAGCTGATAAAACAAAAAGAGGGTCTTGATACTTATGACCATGGAACAGATTTTAATCCGCTTAATCTGCGCCAGTAGTTTTATCTAAATATTTAAATCTGGGGACTGATTTGCCCTCCACAACTATGTTTTCCAAGAACATTTTCTTTGGTCTTACCCATAAAGCATTTTCGTCGTAATCAGGGTGATTATATAAAGCCTTATAAACTACCAGCTCTTCCAGAGTTTCACTATGATGTGCTATTCCCACAACTTCATAAAAGTTTCCCTTGAAATGCTGATATCTGCCTAGTTTAACTTTAGGACTATTTGCCATCTGATTCTTCATGAGGCGGTCTTCCTCTTCCTCTTTCCATACCATAAAACTTTACCTTTTCTGGGATAAACATTAATTTAATCTCTCCTGTAGGACCATTTCTGTGTTTTTGAATATCCAAAGTTGTGTCTTTCATATTGTCTGCGTCCTCTCGATAGATAAACATAACAACGTCGGCATCCTGTTCAATTGCTCCTGATTCCCTAAGGTCAGCCAATTGCGGTCTTCTTGAACCCCTTGACTCAACAGCACGAGATAGCTGAGACACACAAAGAACAGGCACTTTTAATTCCCTGGCTAAATTTTTAAGTCCCTGTGAAATTTCAGAAACCTCCTGAACCCTGTTTTCCTGTCCCCTACCATGAATAAGTTGCAAATAGTCCACAATCAGGAGTTTCAAACCATGTTCCATCTGCAATCTTCTGGCCTTTGTCCTGATATCTGCTAAAGATACACCCGGAGTATCATCAATAAATAAAGGTGCCTCCGCCAATTCTCCGTAAGCATGGGAGATTCTATCAAAATCATTATCATCCAGCTTTCCTGTTTTTAATTTCCAGGCTTCAATTTCAGATTTTGAAACAATAATCCTATCTACCAACTCTTCCTGAGACATTTCCAAAGAAAAAATACCTACAGGCATACCTGCTTTTACAGCCACATGTTCTGCCACATTAAGCACGAACGATGTTTTTCCCTGACCGGGACGGGCAGCAAAAATAATCAAGTTTGATTCCTGCATACCAGCCAATTTATTGTCTAAATCCTTAAACCCTGTCGGAACTCCACGTAATTTTCCTGAAGTTTTTTGCAACTCATCTAATCTATCAAATGAAACAGTTAATAAATCCTTAAGAGGCACAAAATCACGTTTCAAACTAGCTTGGGACAGAGAAAAAATCCCCTGCTCAGCGTTTTCCAGTAAAGTGGGAACAGGCACCGACTCGTCATAAGCCGTTTCTACCAATTTAGTTGCCTGAGAAATTAACCCGCGGCGGATGGCGTGTTCCTTGATAATCCTGGCATAATGTTCAATATGTGCAGAGGTTGGGACAATATTAACCAAGGTTGACAGGTAGGCTGATCCTCCTACAATATCCAGACTTTCTCCCTGACGGAGTTTTTCCGTAACCGTCACCAAATCAATCGGTTCACGCTTATCATAAAGATTAAGGATTGCTTCATAAATCTTGCCGTGTTGTTCGGAACGGTAAAAATGGTGGGGAGCAACTATTTCAGCAATCTTGATTACAGCATCTTTATCAATAAGAAGTGCCCCTAAAAGGGACTGTTCAGCTTCAATATTTTGCGGCGGAAGTTTCGATGTTTGACTAGCCATAAAGCTTATTTATCTTAGCTTTTGGACAGAACCACAACTATTGTGGCTTCAGGCAGTTTATCACGGGTTATTGATAATTTTGGTTGCACTTCTGCGTTTTCCGCACCCATTTCTTTTAGAAACGCATCTACTTTTTCAAGCCCCTCAATTTTTAATTCCGGAATCAGGTAATGCATTGGGATGACGATTTTTGGCTCCAACTGAGCCACAACTTCTACAGCCAGTTCTGCATCCAAGGAAAATTTACCACCCACAGGAATCATTAATATATCTGTGCTATCAATTTTACTCAACTGACTCTCAGTTAATTTATGTCCTAAATCCCCAAGATGCACAATGTTAATTCCATCCACTAATAAATGATATGCAGTATTTGTGCCTTTTTCTGCGCCGTTTGCATTGTCATGAAAAGTGGCAATCCCTTCAACGCTTACCCCGGCAACCTCATATTCACCTGGTCCGGCAATCACCAAAGGCGATCCGGTTACAGCCGCAACATTATTATGATCTTCATGAGAATGAGTGGATAGCGCAACTTGAGCATCTAAATCCTTAGGTAATTTTAATCCTGTGAATTCGGGATTAAAGGGATCAATAACTATGGTTGCGGTTTTACCTTTAATTTTAAAACAAGATTGGCCAAGCCAATAAATATCCATGGCGAAATATTACCATAAATTTTGCCACAATCACAAGATGACTTTAATATATTAATCTATTGCTTCTGGGGTATAATAGATTGGTGCATCTGACCCGAGTAACTGAAAATTCTGTCCAAACTGAACCTGACAAGATATCCCTTGAGGTAAGCAATTTTGATAAGTTAAAACAAAAAATGACTAAAAATTTAGGTACTAGCTCTTTTATTTTTTCAATGATCTTAATTTTGCTTGTGGCTTTGGGATTTTTTATGTATCTACATTTTTTTGTAAACCCTAAAGAAGAACCCTCAACCATTCTTAATTACCAACCAGTTACCACCAATCCCTTAAGCTTAACTTTAAACCTTTCCAGTCCTGATGATAACTTGTTGGTATACGATACCAATCTTCTTGTTTCAGGCCAAACTACATCCGGAACTTTGGTTTTAATAACTATTAATGAAAACAATCAAACCTTAAACGCCTCAAAGCAGGGAGATTTTTCTCAAACCGTTAAATTGCAGTCAGGAATCAATCAAGTAATCGTGTCTGTTTTTGATAATCAGGGAAATTATAAAAGTGAAGAAAGATCCATTTACTATTCAGAGGAGAAGCTATAAAAAAATGTATAATTTAAAATTTAAAATTAATAATTTCAGGAAAATAATAATTATTTTTGTTTTCTCATTCTTCATTCTTCATTCTTCATTCTTCATTCCCAAAGCTTTTGCTGCAGATTCCTCACCCAGCGCTGACATAAAAGAAAAGCTCAAACTCCTGCAAGAAGAAATTGCCTCACGAGCTGCAAACATTAAAAATGAAGTCAGTAAAAAACTTTTGAACAAAGCTTATATTGGAGAAATTACAACAAAAGATACAACTTCATTAACTGTAAACCTGAAATCAGGCCCAGGAAATATAACCATAAATGAATTTACTGAATATATTATTAAATCAAAAACATATACAGGAGATGCAGGATTGAAAAATCTGAATATTTCAGATTTCATTGCTGCTTTAGGAGACGCTGATGATAAAGGAGTTGTAACTGCCAAACAAATCGTTAAAATCACCAAACCAAACCCTAAAAAGATTGTTTATGGAATTTTAATAACTGTTGGCAAAGACTCAACCACTTTAAAAACCAACCAAAACGATCAGTTTTCAATAAATTTTGATAAAAATACTGATTATCAATTAAATAGCGTAGACAGCAGTTTTAAAGAAATTAAAGAAAACAGATGGATTATTGTAGTGGGAGAAGAAATTAAACCAGTTGAAAACAAAGCTAGCACGGTCTCTGCAACTCCTGCACCTCCCCCTGTTCTTTTGGCAAAATTCGTCTATATTTTCCCGAGTGGTATTACACCCAAACCTAAAGCTTCTACTCCCTCAACTACTATAAAACCTTAAAGATATTCTTCCTGATTGTTTTCTTTGAGTTTTTCTATCACTTTTTTTACATCCTGAGTTTTATCCTTATGACAAATTAAAATGGCATCTTTGGTATCAACCACAACAATATCTTTTAAGCCAATCATGGCAATTAATTTTTGATTTCCTTCCACTAAACAATTCTCACTGTTTACATTAATCAGTAGACCATCTTCATCATCTACCACGTTGCCATTTTCATCTTTTTGTTTGGTATCATAAATAACTTTCCAATCCCCCACATCATTCCAACCAAAATCCCCAGGGATTACCACCAAATTATCAATTTTTTCAGAGACAGCCACGTCAATTTGAACATTTTCTGCTTTCTCATAAATATTCTTAACCACTTCCTTCTCGTCTTGTGTTTCAAGACTATCATATATCCTTTCTAATTCTTTATTTAAAGCAGGTGCATTTTTACCTATTGCCTTAGAGATTACCTCAACTGACCAGCAATACAAATTTGCGTTCCATAAATAGTTGCCCGAATCCAAAAATTTCTGGGCAGTTTCCAAGTCAGGCTTTTCTTTAAAACCATCTCCTTTATATACAGATACAGTTTCATTGGAATATTTATCTAAGTGTGTTCCTGTTTTTATATAACCCAAACCGGTATGAGCGAATGTCGGTTTAATCCCGATTGAAACAATATGATCATCTGAACCTGCAACCACCAAAGCACCATTAATCGTTTGCCTGAAAGTATTTTCATCCTCAATTAATTGATCTGCTGCCAGATTTACGATTACTGCTTTTGGATCTCTTTTTCTGACAACAGTTGAGGCATAACCCATGGCCAAAGCTGTATTTTTACCCATCGGCTCTGCAATAATGTTTTCTTCCAAAAGTTCTGGAAGCTGCTCTTTTATATCATTAACATAACTTTCCAGGGTAATTAAAAAAATTCTTTCTTTGGGAATAAGAGGCACAATTCTATCAAAAGTTTGTTGCACCATGGTTTTTTTACCATAAAGTTTTAGTAAATGTTTAGGAGTTTTTTTGCGGGATTTTGGCCATAATCTGGTTCCCCCACCCCCTGCTAAAATCACAGCATAAAAATTATCAGAATTTCCCATTCGCTTACCCAATATACACCACCCTTTATAAATCTTTCAAGTCTTGAGTAGATTTCATCCCACCCCAAGGGTGGGATGTTTTACACAATAGCCTTTTTGCGCTAAACCTGCTTTTTATGAGATAATAACTTAATATGAAACAAATTATTCCACCAGTAAAAGGCACCAGAGATTTTTATCCGGAACAAATGGCTTTCCGGAACTGGCTGTATGAAAAAATTCAAGTTTTGAGTCAAAAATATGGATATCAGGAATATGATGGACCTGTTTTAGAATATCTTGACCTTTATACAAATAAAACAAGCGAAGAAATATTAAAAACCCAGGCTTTTACCTTGCAGGATCGTGACGGGCGTTTCCTAATCCTGCGCCCCGAACTTACCCCTACTTTTGCCCGAATGGTTGCTCAAAAAGCTGAACAATTACCTAAAGAAATACGTTGGTTCTCTTTTGGCAGAGCCTGGAGGTATGAACAACCACAAAAAGGAAGAGGTAGAGAATTTTTTCAGTGGGAAATTAATCTTTTAGGCCCGGAAAGTCCGGAAGCTGATGCTGAAATTTTGGCGATAGCAGCAGATTACCTAAAATCCCTGAATCTTACTCCAAAAGAAGTAGTTATCAAGGTCAGCGACAGGAGTTTTATGCAGGAGGAATTAAAATCATATGGTTTAACAGAAGAACAAATTATGCCTGTTTTTAGAATTATCGACCGCAAAAATAAAATTTCTGCAGAACAATTTAATCAGGATTTAGCCAAAGAAGGTATAAATTTAGAACAAGCCAAAAAAATTGAAAAACTTTTAAGTGAAAAAGATTTCTCTAAATCACCTTGGCTTTCTAAGATTTTTGAATCCTTAAAGTTATATGAAGATATTTTTGAGTATTTTGAATTTGATCCTACCATTATCCGCGGTTTTGATTATTACACAAAAACTGTTTTTGAAGCCTGGGATAGAGGTGAAGGATTTAAAAGAGCCTTATTTGGAGGAGGAAGATTTGATAATTTAACTTCACAAATAGGTGGCCCAAAAGTCCCTGGTGTGGGCATGGCTCCCGGTGATTATGCTGCTCAGGTAATTTTAGAGGAGTACGGGAAGATGCCAAATATTTCTCCCAAAACTGCGGCTGTTTTAGTGACTGTTTTTAATCCTGAACTATCCTCAGAATCCTTAAAATTAGCAGCTGAGTTACGAAAAGCTAATATTAATACAGAACTTTGGGCAGAAAACGAAGCTAAATTAGATAAACAATTAAAATATGCAGATCAAAAAGGCATCCCTTATGTGCTAATTATTGGTCCTGAAGAAGCAGAAAAAAATCTTGTTACCTTAAAAGACCTGGAAAATAAATCCCAGCAAACTTTATCACTTGACGAAGCCATCTCCAAACTGACATCATAAATATAGATGTTTTCATCAACTTTAAAAAAGTCCTGGCCTTATATTGCAATCTTACTTGCCCATACAATCTGGGGTGTTAATTTTATAATTGCCAAATTAACTTTGCAGGAAATCCCTCCTATGACAATCGCTTTTATAAGATTTACTTTTGCAAGCCTTTTATTGCTTCCCTTTTTAATTATTGCCCGTGAATCACCATGGAACGATCTCAGAAAAGTTTTTAAATTCCTTCCTCAGGGAGACGGATTTAAGAAAAACTCCATTGATATGATGGAAGGAAATACCCAAAATCATATTGATAAAAAAGATTTACCAAAAATTATTGCTGTTGGTGTTTTGATGATTACTTTAAATACCTCATTTTTTTTACTGGGACTTGAAAGAACCACTGCTACCTCAGCTTCAATCTTGTCTTTAAGTGTTCCAATTTTATCAGTCATTGTGGGATGGACAATACTCAAAGAAAAAGTCTATGTAGTAAATGTTTTTGGAGTAATTGCAGGCCTTGCAGGAACTATTGCAGTCCTTGGAGTTCCTTTAATTTCAATTGGTGCCGGTTTATCTGCTGAAGCTATGATTGGAAATTTGCTAATTATTTTAGCAGCTGTTACATGGGTAACAGGTGCCTTGTTTTCGAAGCAACTATTGCAGAAATATTCCACATTAACTCTAACCTCAATGATGTTTTTTACAGGATCTGTAACTTTTTTAATCCCTGCAATCAATGAATATTTCCAAAACCCTTCATGGACTCAACATGTCACATTTTTAGGAATGTTCGGCATCTTCTATATGACGCTGGCTTCATCAATTGCTGCTTATTTCCTTTTTGAGTGGAGTATGGATCAAATCGGCTTAGTCAAAGCAGATTTCTTCCAATATCTGGAGCCTTTAGTTGCAATTAGCCTGGGAATCTTCATTTTAGGAGAACAGCTACGCTTCTCCTTTGTAATAGGAGCAGTATTAATCATTTTGGGTTCCTATTGGAGCACTCTGGCTAAAACAGCCCATAAGTACCATAAGGCACACCGGCATTAGCCTCGTACCTTGCGACCTTCGGTCTTAAAGCCCATAGGAACTGAACAGACATTAATCTGTGGCTAGCTTCTTGAAAAAAATTCTGATATAATCACTAACGAAAGTTATAAATATGAAAGCCAGCGTCCATCCTGATTGGAATAAAGAAGCCAAAGTAACCTGTGTCTGCGGGAATACATTTACCGTAGGCTCAGTCTTACCTGAAATAAGGGTAGAAATCTGCAGTGCCTGTCACCCGTTCTTCACCGGCCAACAAAAATTCGTTGATACTCAGGGACAGGTTGAAAAGTTCAGTAAGGCATTAGAAACCGCTAAAGCTAAAAAAGAAGTCAGAGAACAAATCCTTGCAAACCGCGCTGCCAAAGTTCAAACAGAAAAAACAGAAAAACCCTCACTCCGCGATCTTTTAATGCAGGCCCGCAAAAAAACCGCTTCTTAGACTAGCTTTCAGTCTTCAGCCATCAGTCTTCAGACTATGTATAATTAACCTATGGATAACTATCTTGAACAACAAATTAATGACTTAAAAACAAGAATCGACGAGGCTAAAAAGCTGATCAATGACCCTGAACTAAAAGATTTGGCCCAAATGGAAATCGAAGAACTTGAGGCTCAAATTGAAGAATTGGAAAATTCTGCCTCAACCCCCATGGAAACAAGTTCAGAAGCAGAAGAAGATTTTGAATCAGACATTAACCCCAATATCGCTATTTTGGAAATCAGATCAGCTGCCGGTGGAGATGAAGCAGGGCTTTTTGCCAATGATTTACTTAGAATGTATACCAGGTTTGTTGCTATTAAAAACTGGAAAATGGAAGAGCTTTCCCGTTCAGAAGGAAAATTAGGACAAATCAAAGAAATAGATTTAAAAATTAACGGGAAGAGTGCCTATGACAGCTTAAAGTTCGAATCAGGTGTGCACCGTGTTCAAAGAGTTCCGGAAACAGAATCTGGAGGCAGAATTCATACATCCACTGCAACTGTAGCGGTTTTACCAGAAGTTAATCCTACTCAAATTTTTATTAATCCCTCTGATATAGAATTTGATTCTTTCAGATCAGGTGGAGCTGGTGGACAAAATGTTAATAAAGTTAATACTGCTGTCAGAATAAAACATATTCCCACAGGAATTGTGGTTACTGCTCAAACAGAACGTTCACAGCTACAAAACAGAGAAAATGCCATGAATTTACTCCGGGCAAAGCTTTGGGATTTAGAAAATGAAGAAAAAATGAAAAACGTTGGCGGTCAAAGATCCAATCAGGTTGGCTCAGGAGACAGATCAGAAAAAATCAGAACCTATAATTTCCCTCAAAACAGAATTACAGATCACAGAATAGGCAAATCCTGGCATAATTTAGAAACTATTTTAGAAGGAAATTTGGAACCTGTAATTAAATCCTTACAAGAAGCAGAAAATAATGAAAATTAATTCTAATATTCCTGATGCTTACCAAAAAGGCTGGGTGGAATTCTACAAATTAAAATTCAAAGTCACTCCTGATGTTTTAATCCCCAGACCGGAAACAGAGCTTTTGGTAGATGCTGTCTTGGAACGTATCAAGTATAAAGAATCCGGTATAAAGGGAAACGGAATTATGGTTTTAGATATAGGAACAGGCTCTGGAGCAATTGCCATCTCTGTCGCCAAGAATCTAACCTCGGGGGTTAGAGTAAAAATAATTGCAACAGATATATCTGCAAAAGCACTGAAAATTGCAAAACAAAATGCAAAACTTCACAGAGTTGAAGATAAAATAACTTTTAAACAAAGCAATCTACTTACAAAAATTTCCTATACCCTAATTCCTAAAACCTGTACCCTAATCATTGTCACAAATTTGCCTTATATCCCCACAGACCGTATCGCCTATCTTGATTCATCTGTAAAAGATTTTGAGCCTTTTATAGCTTTAGATGGAGGTGAGGATGGTTTTCAGCTTTACAGAAAATTATTTTCTCAAATTATTAAAAAGGGGTTAAAACCAAAATTAATTGTGGGAGAAATTGATTATACCCAGGGTGAAACAGCAATTTATGAAGGACAAAAATATTTTCCTGAAGCAAATGTGGAAGTTAAAAAAGATCTCGCCCACTTACAAAGAATTTTAAATATTTCATCCTAGACATCCCTTTTTACAAAAAGTATAATTTTTAAGACTTAAATTTATGACAAATGATAAATTGAAATACGACAGAGTCTTATTAAAAATCTCCGGAGAACTTTTCGGAGATGATAGTGGTCATGGGATTAATTTTTCTGCTTTTGAGAAAATTGCCAGGGATTTAATAGACATCAGAGAAAAAACCAAGGTTGAACTGGCTTTAGTGGTTGGCGGAGGAAATATATTCCGGGGCAGGTATAAAGCAGAACACGTTGATGAAGCTACAGCAGACTATATGGGTATGATGGCAACAGTTATCAACGGTCTGGGCTTGCAGGAGGCTTTAGAACGTCTAGGAGCACCCACCAGAATGATGACTGCAATTGAAATAAAAGCAGTGGCTGAGCCATATATCAGAAGAAAAGCCTTGAAACACTTATCCAGAGGCAGAATTGTCATATTCACAGCCGGTACAGGCAATCCTTTCTTTACCACAGATTCAGGTGCAGCACTCCGGGCTGCTGAGTTAAATTGCGATGTAATCTTAAAGGCTACTAATGTTGATGGCGTTTATACCTCAGATCCGAATAAAAATCCTAATGCCAAATTACTCACTAAAATCACTTATCAGGAAGCAATTGAGAAAAATTTAGAAGTAATGGATGCAACAGCTTTTGCCCTTTGTAAAAGACAAAAAATCCCAATAGTAGTTTTTAATATTGATAAGCTGGACGACATTGATAATATATTAAACGGACATAATTTCGGAACACTGGTTACAGAAGATTAAATTTGTTTCTCTATTACCTCTAAAGCCTTCTCTAATTGATTATCTTTTAAAGGATTCTTATCATCGGCTTTAAATTCAACAACCACGTCTGGTGTTAAACCTGTTCCGTGAATCCATCTGCCCAACGGAGTCAGCCATTTGGCTGTGGTGATATGAATCCCTGTTCCCTGAGGCAAATCTTCTGTTGATTGGATAGTACCTTTTCCAAATGATTGTTCACCGACAATTGTTGCCCTCTTATCATCCTGCATTGCCCCGGCTAAAATTTCTGAAGCGGAAGCAGATCCTTTATTAATCATAACTACCAAAGGAATTTTTAACATTCTGCCCTGTCTTACAACCCTCAACTCCTGTTTTTGACCTGATGAATTTTCCTGTAATACAACAGGACCGGACCCAATAAATTCCGAAGCTAAATAAACAGCAGATTCCAAATACCCGCCAGGATTGTTCCTGACATCAACAATCACTCCCTGGGTATTTTTAGTTAAGGCCTCTGAAATAGCACCATCCCATTCATTATCAGTCTTATCTCCAAATCCTGATAATCTGATATAGGCAATATTTTTACCCAGGGGAGATGTTTTCATGGTTAAATCAACAGTCCGAACAATAATCGTATCCCGGGAAAGAGTAACATCCCGTGGTTTATCGGTATTTTCGCTAAAAATAGAAAGAGCAACAGATGTTCCTTTTGGTCCGCGGATCATGGCAACAGCGTCAGGCAAAGAAATGTTTGAAACATCTTTTTTATCAACCGTAAGTATTAAATCACCGGCTTTTATTCCTGCTTTATCTGCAGGAGTATCTTTCAAAGGAGCGATTACCACCAATCTTTTATCCTTGTTGTACCCTAATTGCATCCCGACGCCTTCAAAAGACCCGTTCAATTGTTCCTTAGTATTTTTTTGAGATTCCGGAGGAAGAAAAACTGTATAAGGATCGCCTACAGCAGCCACCATTCCCTGTATTGCGCCATAATATAATTTTTGCGGATCAATTGCCTTTTTATCAATATATTTTTTGGAAACCAAATCCCATGTTTTCCAAAAAAGGGTAAAATCCACATTTGCTTTTGTCTGGGATGACTCGTCAAAAGTAATTGAATTCAAAGAAATCTCTCTTTGGCCAAATTGAAAACCTAATATAAATATCAAAATTAAGATTGCGATATAACCAATGCCTGTTTGAGGTACTTTAAAAAGACTTTTAAAGATTGAAGTTTTTTTAGTTATTAACGGATCCATAAATTAAATAATTTCCAAATTTTGGTAGCAAACCCTGATTTTTTTATTACCGGTATTTACTGTCACCAATACGGAAGTTAGCCCTGACGGTAATTTTGTCGGTGTTTTATCAATAGATTCTACCACACCTTGTTTACCAAAATCTGCCGCACCAATAATTCTAACACGTTGTTTTATTTCCAGATTACTTAAGGTTAACTCAGGCTCACCTTCAATAAAACTGGTTTTGGGCAACTTTGTTTTACGGATATAAATCATACTATTTTGCGAAGTTGCCGGCAATATAAGCAGATTACGGTTTCCGTCTATGATAGAAAAATATCCATGATTTTTTTGTAAAATAGAAAAAATATCCGGCCCCATAGGCACAGAACCAAACCCTTCAGTAATTAAAACGCTCAGTCCTATGTCTGCCCAATGTTTCTTATATATATTCCATCCATTGGCAATTGATTTATAGTTTTTTGCATCAATCCCTCCGGAAATTATACCGGCAATTCCATATTCTGCCGCTTTTTCCAAACCGTCTGCAAAAACAACTGATCCTCCGACTATAATTTGACCCCTCATGGTTTCTTCAAGTTGTCTGGAACCGACCAAAACCTCATTTGAACCAAAAACATTTAACGTTCCTTCTCTTTCTTTCCCTGAACCGAGAACTCCATAAATAAGAGTTGCTGAAGTCCGGATGGTAATTTCTCCTTTTGTTTCATCAATATCATCAACAATCCCCCACACACCACAGGCAAGTTTAACAGTTTTGGGAAATAATTTGATTCTTAAAGCACCTGTTTTTTCATCATAGAATTCTAAAATCCCATCGTCAGGCGATAATAAAATTTTCTCACCCAATCCGAAAATCCCGGACCTTGAAGCAAGCAGTTCATCTTTATAAATATTTTTCCCCAACGGACGTTTAATAAATTTAAGAGCTTCGTTAGGACTTACGCCAAGTTCTTCAGCTAAATTTATCATCCTGAATCCTGCAGCTGATTTTCCCTCAGCTAATATTTCATTAGGAGCAACCTCATCTCCTACACGCACACTAATACTGGATATCGCTGAAGGCAAAAAGCGCTTGATATGTGTAATTTGATCAGAAATTATTCTGGTTCTCTTATTTACAAATATTGCATCCATAATTTAAATCCTGGTATCCACAATCAAACCGAACTGTCCGGTTACAATCTCAATCGAAAGAATCTTTTTTCCGATTAAAGTAGCTGTAGCAGAAGTAAAAGTCATATCAGCTCTGGATTTTGAAATGGGAATTACCACCAGACTACCTACACTAATCGGATATTGCTTATCCCCAATCCCAATCGTGATTGTATCTCCCTTTTTTAAGTTTTCAGGACGGATTAATGTTCCCAGATTTCTGGGCGCAAACGAAACTGATTTGATCCAAAAAGTAGTAATCCCGGGTAAAATCAGCGCATCAATAAATGCGATCACTAATTTCTTTATATCAAGAAAATGCTGTAAAAATTCCTCAGGAATATCAATTCTTTTTAAATTCTTGTTATAAAATTTTGTCTGATTTGCCTCAATTACTTTTCTGATAATGGCAAAATCAAAATCCATATCAGATGGTGTTTGAGGGATAACTTGTGGATATAGCATCCTGTTCCCGATTCTGTTTTCTAAAATTATCGGAACTTCATTTTGACCCAACCACTGCTGAATATCAGGGACAACAATATCCTCTAGTTTGGAAAAATAGTCCTGTAGAACAGAAAGCTTGGGCATTAGGATAAGTATATCCGAAAGAGGCTAAATTTTAAACTCTGACTGTGAAAGGAAGTAAGGCTAGATGTCTGGCTCTTTTGATTTCTTTGGTGATTCTTCTTTGGTGTTTGGCACAAGATCCTGATCTGGTACGGGTTACAATTCTACCTCTGTCATTAATGAATCTGCGCAAAGCTACAATGTCAAAATAATGTGGTTCTGTTTTGTTGCTGCAAAATTGGCAAACTTTTTTAAGTCTGGCTGCTGGTCTTTTTTCTTCACCCTGCTCTACAACTTCTGCTTCTGCAACTTTTTCAACTTTTTCTGCAGTTTCTTTTTTTAGTGCAGAGGATTTATCGCCTGCGAGAGGTGCTTTATTAATTATTCCTTTTGATATAATTTTTTTGGTTGTTGCCATTGTATATTTGTGTCGATTTGGATTATATCAAGATTTTGTCTCTAAGACAAGGGTAATTAGAATGGGAGGTCTTCATCTGCAACAGTCTCATTTGGTTGTTGTGGAGTCTCTTCTGGCTTAGATTCAGCTTCTGTTGGTTTCTCAGGCTCCGGTGTTTCTGCTTTTTCTTCAGTTTTTTCTTCAGGCAAAGAAACATCTTCTACTGATTCTGTTGGCTTTTCAGTAAATTCTCTTGAGGAAGACATTGAATCTTCTCCACTTTTGGCAGTAAGTAAAACCATATCTTCCAACACTATTTCTGCGTCTCTTCTTTTATTTCCGTCTTGTCCTGTCCATTCGCGGTATTGCAGTCTGCCTGAAATAAATACCCTGGAACCTTTTTTCATTAATTGATTGCAAAGCTCTGCTAATTTCCCCCAGGCAATAACTTTATGAAAATCTACCTCTTCTCTTTTTTCACCTTCAGTGGTAAACGTGCGGTTTGTAGCAAGGCCTATTGTAGCAACTGCTGTGCCTGATGGAGTATACCTGAGTTCTGGATCCCTTGTTAAATTTCCTATTAATTCGACTCTATTCCAAGACCTGCTGCCCATAATTATTTAATTCTAACTATCAAGTAACGGATAATATCTTCTTCCAATTTAATAAATTTGTCTAATGGATCAATCGTTGCTGGGCTTACTTCAAAGAAATAATGAGCATAATAACCTTTTGTTAGTTTTTGGATTGGATAGCTGAGGTCTCTAATCCCCCATAATTCTTCTTTGACGGCCTCCCCCATTTTTTTAGTTACAGAATCTAAAAGCTCCTTGCGGGCTTTTTCATCAAGTTCAGGTTTGGTCACAATAGTTAAAGCATATTTATTCATGTTTAGGAATTGTACTGGAAAAGCCTCCAAAATTCAATAGTACTCCCAATATAAAATATATTTCTATGTGATACAATTACACTATAAATTATACAACTTTAAGCTGTGGCTAAAGAAAAAGAAAAATATGCAGGTGATGAACCAAACAACCTAAACGGTCAAGACGGCATATTGGAAAAATTAAGCAAATTACCTTCAATACTAAACGATGGGATCACCAAAAGACATCTAACCACAAGCTCAACCCTTAAAATAGAGGCTTTTGGTACTTCATTTGCCGGATGTGCTTTTTATTACTTAATGAGTGAAAATGATACTTTAGGAATGATTGTTTCTGGAACAATATTTTTATTTTTTGCCGGCTTACTTGCAAGAGATTATTTTTATTTAACAGGAAAAAGAAGGTACTAGCCTCGCAAGGACCAACCTTGCAAGGCTAGTTAGGATTCATAACTTTTTGCTTGTACTGCAAACATCTTGGCATATTTTCCGTTAAGCTTCATCAACTCTGAGTGTGTTCCAGTCTCCGTAATTCTTCCCTCGTCAACAACCATAATTTTATTAGCATTTTTAACTGTAGAGAACCTATGAGAAACCAATATCAAACTTCTATCCTTATAAAGTTTTTCTAATTGATTAAAAATTCTAAATTCAGCCTCAGGATCAATGGCACTTGTTGGCTCATCCATAATCAATACCGGAGCTTGCATATAAAACGCCCTCGCAATCGCTACTTTTTGCCATTGTCCAATAGATAAATCTTCCCCATCCTCAAATTGTCTGCCTAAATATTGATCATATTTTTTAGGGAATTTTTCTATTAAATCTGCCACTCCAGCTAATTTTGCTGATTCTTTCATTAAATCAACATTTTCTTTTGATGAATCCCCCAAAACTATGTTTTCTTTGGCTGTAAATTGATACTTAACAAAATCCTGAAAAAGTGTTCCTAAAAACTTATACCAATTATTTAAACTTAAGTCTTTAATATTTACTCCATTAATTAAAATCTCTCCACTATCTACATCATAAAAACGGCAAAGCAGCTTAATGATCGTTGTTTTACCTGCCCCATTTTCTCCAACTAAAGCAATGCTTTCGCCTGGATTAATTTTGAAAGAAACGTTATTCAACGCCTTGCGTGTTTTGGTATAGCTGAAGCTTACATTTTTAAATTCAATTGTTGGTGGTTCAATAGTTTCAAAAACTACCGGCTTATCTATTTCCTTAATTTTTTTAGGGAGATTCATAACTGCCAGAAAGTTATCAACAGATAATTTATTGGAGTAGACCCAACCAAAATGTCCTGCCATATTTCCAGCCTGAATATTTAATTGATCAATCATGGTAATAAGTAAGGCAAAACTACCAATGGTAAAACCCCCGGCAATAACATCCGGCAATTTTAAAGAAGCAATTACCAAAAGTACAGCCGTTTCCAAAACTAAAGGAGCAATAGTACTCCAAACATAATTATTAAGAGGTTTTTGATAAAGCCCCAGTAAATATTCCTGAATTCCCTTATATTTGTTTAACAAAAAATCTTTTGCCTGAAAAATTCTAATTTCAGAAAGCGAAGTTCTGTCTGAAAAAAGGGTTTGAAAATACCAAAGTTTTCTTACTTCCGGGATACCTGAACCATAAAAAGACCATTCTAAATCTCCATATCTTGTTTTTAGATACAATCTTGGTAAAACAGTTATCGTGATCACAATAGGCACCCACCATAAAATTGGCAACAAAATTATGTAGGCTGCTATAAAACTAATAAAGCCGCTCACAACATAACTAAAAGCTCTCAAAAAATCTGGAACTCTCCAGGCCACTGTATCTCTGGTTTTGGCAATTAAATTTTGAGTTTCAAAATTTTCCAAATCAGACATATCCAAATCTGCCATTTTGGAATAAAAAAGAAATGTCAGATAATTTTGTAATTTATAACGGAAAAGGTAATCACAGTACGTTTGATATAAAACATTATGAAGAACATCTTGTACAAAATTGATAACATACCTTGCCAATATAACCACCAATAAGATTAATGGAATTGTTGTAGCTCCAAGTTGTTGGGAAATTTGTAAATTATCTATTAAATACTTCGTGCTTATTCCAGCTGCAGCAGGACCCAAAGCCCCTAAAGATGCTGTTCCATAATACATAGCAGTAAGCCTGGCATCCATTTGCCAGGCAATAGCCAGCATTTTCTTAGCATCAATAAAGATTTCTTTTAATTTTGTAGTAATCTTAATCTTTTCCATACAAACTAGTATAACAAGATTCTGGAGGCTAAGAAATATTTAAAACTAGGAATAACTAAAAATAACAAGTTTAGCCTCGCAAGGACCAACCCTGCAAGGCTAGCTACTTACTAAAAATTCCACTACATCGCCATCCTGCATAATATATTCTTTACCTTCAGTCCTTAACCATCCTTTAGTTTTAGCAACAGATAAAGATCCTGCTTCTATTAGTTTTTCATAAGGAATCACTTGAGCTCTGATAAAACCTTTTTCAAAATCAGTGTGAATTACTCCTGCTGCTTGTGGTGCCTTAGATCCTTTTTTAATAGTCCAGGCCCTAACTTCTTTTTTACCCTGGGTAAGAAAAGAAATTAAGCCCAATAAATCATAGGCTTTAATAATTAATCTTTCTAAACCTGTTTGTTCTATTCCCAGCTCATGCAAATATTCCTTTTTTTCTTCATCGCTATAATCTGCAAGTTCTTCTTCCAACTTTGCACAAATGATTACACTCTCGTCATTGCGAAGAGACGAAGTCGACGCGGCAATCTTCCCCGCGTATTCATCCTCAGAAACATTGTAGACATAAAGCAGGGGTTTGATGGTTAACAGTGGTAGGGTTTTAAACCATTCTTTTAATCTTTCATCCCCCACTTGGTAATTTCCTATAATTCTCCCCTCTTCCAGCTCTTTTTTAATCTGATTTAAAATCTCTAATTTTTCTGTTTCAATTTGATCTTTTGCTACCTTCGCCTGTTTTTCCTGAGCTGCTACTAACTTTTCCACCACAGATAAATCAGATAAACCCAGTTCTGTTTCTATTATTAATTTATCTGCGTCAGGATTTTCTGATCCTTCCCTAATTACATTTTCATCATTAAAATCTCTCACTACTTCTATAATTGCATCCACTTCCCGAATATGTGATAAAAATTGATTACCTAAACCTGCCCCTGTTGCAGCACCTTTTACCAACCCTGCAATATCCACAAACTCCACCACTGCCGGAATGACCGGAGGCCGTTGAGACACCTCGGGGGTGGGCTTTGACTCCCCCGAGGTGGATTTTTCAGCAGCCACCAAATCTGCTAATTTTTCCAGCCTCTCATCCGGTACCGCAACCACCCCTACATTCGGTTCAATGGTGGCAAAAGGATAATTTGCGCTCAGTGCCACCCTTTTTTTCAAAAGAGCATTAAACAAAGTAGATTTTCCCACATTTGGCAAACCAACAATCCCGACCGATAGGTTCATATCCCAACTTTTGGGTAGCTAGCTGAAATTGTAATGGTATGTGTGCCCATACTTCTACCTCGCTCCTTTCTTTTATTAAAACTTTCCCTATTATATCTCGAACGACCTGTAATTTGTTGGAGAAATCAAGTTTTTCCAGATATTGCTTTGCATATTTTAAGTAATCATCGACGGAGACATCTATTGATTCCTGTGAACTCTTCGCTGCAATGTCGTCCAATTGCCTCTCAAGAGCTAGTTTTCGTTTCTTGGCATCTTTCATAACTTCCTGGAATTGTTCAAATTCTAGCGTTCCTGCCCCGTAAGCCTTAGCATAGCGTTTTTCTTCCTCAGTTATTTTTGCTTCCGCTTCATTAAGCTTTCTCTTTTCCATCTCATCATATTCGTTATTAGCTTGGATCTGCATCCATTGATTAACACATTTCTTTAGAACCTCTGGGTTACTTAATACCTTAACAAGCTCGTTCCAGGTAACGGCATCTAAAATTTCAGCATTGACTCCAGGAAGCGTGCATTTATGCTTTAATGGAAATTTTTTAATCCTTTCGATACAGCGATAATAAAAATGCCCATTCTTACTGCACCCATCGCCAACACGCCTGTTTCCGCACTGGCAATAAATCAATTCCGTTAAAAGATAATTGAATTTTCGATTCTTATGGGAATACTTTTTGTTGTAATCCAACCTCTTTTGAATTCTCTGATAGAGCGAGTAATCAGCAACAATCGGAGAAACTTTGAATGGAATCCAGTCTTCTTTTGGTCTTTCCTTTCTGCTTGTTTTATTTACCCTTTTATATTTATCGTTCTTAATCGGATTTTTTGCCACGACCGCCTCTGACTTGTTGTAGTAAACAGTGCCAGTAAAATATGACTCACATTGAAGTAATCTTACTATCGGACCTTTAGTCCAGAAAGGGCTTTTGCCTTTGCGTGGCGGAATTCCTTTATCGTATAAGCGTCTTATTATCTCGTAGATAGAGACCTGCTCGTTTCCAAACCAGTCGCAAATAAGTCGAACCGCTTCTGCCTCTTTCTCATTTACCTCGTAGTGAGCTGGAACGGTTTCGGTCTTCTTAACATAGCTCCAGCCATATTTTGCACTACCGTTAATCAATATACCGCTTCTTGCCTTGTGCAACTTACCCCTCCTGAATTTCTCAGCGATATTTAGCCTGTCATAGTCATGGAATATCCCCATGATTTTTTGTAAAACCCCTTCTAGTGGGTTTGTTGGGTTAATGTCACGAAGGGAGATGAACTTAATACCTGCTTGTTCAAATTCTTTAAGAAGGATTAGCTGGTTGGTAAAGTCACGAGATAGTCTTCCCAAGTCATAGACATAAATCAGTTGGATCTCTCCTTCTTTAACAGCGTCTCGCATGGTATCTAGTGCAGGTCGTGCGAGAATCGAGCCAGTCCATCCGTCATCGATGAAAAGGTGTTTTGGCGATAAAATGTTGCCGTCAGTTTCAATTTTGCGCTTGACCTCCTCAATTTGTGACTCAATTGTCTCTTCTTTCTCCTGCCTTCCTGTTGAAACACGAGCATAAAGAGCAGCTATTTGGGGCTGTTGATTTTCATTTGTATCTGTATATTTATTTTCTAGATAATCTGTCATGGCATTTTTATTTTGTTGTCTTTTCAAAAAGCTCTAGGAGTTTTTTATTGCTTATTCTCCAAGCTTTTCCAAATTTAACAGCTGGCAATAAACCTTTGCGAGCCATCCTATAAACAGTAATTTTGGCAAGCTTCAGCTTTTCAGCTGCTTCATCGATGGTTAGATATTCGTCCTGTTGATCCATATTGGTGCTTCTTAATATACTTATCATATTACTTATGTGATCTTTAGAAGTCAATGGAGATCTTACCATCGACCTCCTTCCTGGCTAACTTCCATATAGCAACGGTTATTTGGCAAGTCGCTACGGAATACATAATTAGGCGTTCTTATCTCAACTCCCATGTCAAACAAGAGCATATAAAGCAGTTGCTGCAAAGACGAACTAAAAGCAATATCTGCTATGTTGTCACAGAGTATTCCTGTCACTCCTTTGCTCAAAATGTCATCTAGCATTTCTTTGAAAGCAGTTTTATTCTCGCCTTGTTCTCGCATGGTTTTTACTAAAACAAGATCTTCTTTAATCGCTACTTGCTTAAGTGCTGCAATCCTACTCTCAGTCAACTCGTCATCCCCTGGTAGATCCTTTGGAATCCAAACATAAAGTGCATATTTTCGCATATTAAGTTGTTCACCTCCTTTCTGTTGAAGTTTTTTCATTCTTATTATCTCTTCTCTCATCCCTGCAAAAATTCTACAATAGGCACGCTGAAATCGTGCCTCCGTGTCAGGCTCACTTAGATAGTTGAACTTAATTGTAGGCGCTTCGATTTTTCTCATATTACTTATTTGTTTGGCTCAAACTTCAAGCGTTTTTTTAACGCAATATGCCAATAAACTAGGGCAAGCCAAAAGTCATCAGCTCCTGTATTTGCCCACTCTCGTTTGGCTTGTCCGAATTTGTCAGTCACTGTGCGGGCATACATAGTCTGTGCGTGGATGATAAGCTGTTGAAGGGCTGGACTCTGGGGTGACATTGCAAATCTGATTTTTCCTGCCATCAGTGCCTCGATGGTATTGTCGATAATTCCTGTTCTTGAAGACAACACTTTTACTTCGTCCTCAAACTCAGCGTTTCTTCGCTCCTGCTCATCAAAAAATCTCACAATTCCTAACATCTTGGGGTCGTCTTTGAACCAATGTAAAAATACTCGGTATGGAAATTGCCTGGCAAGATTTAGTGCCTCTTGGGTATAAGGTTGCCCA